>Ga0080004_1124718_pt1 | contig 438313 bp, 436 predicted proteins | sample WasSprMetagenome_FD_69207 | JGI IMG/M metagenome (GOLD analysis project Ga0080004, IMG submission 69207) | Sulfidic aquatic microbial communities from Washburn Spring, Yellowstone National Park, USA - WS (SPADES assembly) (version 2) | ecosystem: Environmental > Aquatic > Thermal springs > Hot... | reverse complement strand
GGCCTAACCTTGAAGTCCGAGGAGACGTTTCCACTCCTCAGGGATTCCTTATCCGTGTTGACGAGCCTTAATGCATCGTCCTCCTTCAGGATTCCAAGGTACTCGTAGTATGGCTCTATGCCTGTAACCATGATTTTCACCCCCAGTTCTCTTAGAGACTCCTCTCCCTCCTCGAAGGGGAGCTCAGCCCCCACGCCTGGGATGGGCATTGAGTCTAAGCCTAGTGTTGGAACATGCGTAGGCACACCCACTCCCCAGGCCGACTCCCTGGCTTCGTAGGTCCATCCGTAGCGCATGTATGGCAGGGCTGCACCAACAATGTACGGGTCCCAGAGGGCGTAGAGCCTAACGTGAGTAGCATGCTCATAGCTTGGCACGAATACTCTAAGAGTTTCCTCGTGCTCAGGCACAATGACGGTGTAGGTTTCGAAATGCTCGGGAACCCAGAAGTTAGGATGGTAAACGCTTGCGTACGCTTTAACAAGGTATGGGTTGCCATAATCGTCGGAGTAGGTTGTCTTAACAGTTATCTCAGCGGAGGAGTGGCGGAGCCTGATTACGAATTCCTCAATCCTTGTCCCACCGGCCCCAATATTTCCCAGGCTTCTACCAATCTTCTCGAACGCATCGACATACTTAAAGCCGTCCCAGTAGGATCCAGTTATCTCAACATTAACATTCCTTGCTGCGCTCCCGCCGTTGTTAGTAAGCCTTAGAGTTAGCCCAGCATACTTCAACACGGATGTGTTTACCCCAAGGATGGTTACGCTCAGCGAGGGCGCCGGGGGAGAGACAACCTGGACTTCGTAGGTCAACTCGTTTCCAAGCGTGTTTGAGAAGGAGGCGTTTCCAGTAAGCCTAAGAGTAAGGTTGTAGGTCCCAGGCTTAACAGCTTTGAGGCTGAAGAATCCTGAGGTGTGAGTATCATTAAGCTTTCTCTCAACACTGTTCAAGGGCTCAAAGGCGTCTGGAGCACTAAGGGTTAGGGTTGCGTTAAGCGGCTCAGGCTCCTCCCCGGGGAAAGAGTAGTATTCTGCAAGGTAGCTTATCTCAAGGGTTTCCCCTACGCTTAGGCTCGTCGAGGAGATGTTTGCGCTTACAACCCAGCCCTCGATAATAATGGGGTCGTAGGCTGGGAACAATACTTTGAAATTCTTTTTCTGCTCCGGAACAATGATTCTAACGTCCTCGTAGTGGCCAGGTATAGCAACCATAATGGTTCCCCCGTAATACGCGTGCGTAACTATGGGTATCTCCCCGGTCTCCCTGGTCCATTCGACACGCTCAACCTTAGCGAAGGATGTTTCGGACTCCGCTCCCCAGATTCTTGAGACTATTCTCACACTCCTATTGGTTTCGAGGAATTTCATAGTGTACTCGTACCAGCCCTGCTCACGCCTCCAAACCCTGTACTCCCTGACAAGAGTCTTGTTCCAGGCCTCGTAGAAACCCGGCGTCTTAGTGAAGTTGTACTTAACGTAGCTCAGGTTGCTTTTCGAAGCAACGGGTATTTTAACCATAACGCTCCCATCAAGTTTCCTCTCAACGGCTATGCCGCTAATGTTCAGCATCGCCACGGCCCCATTGGAAAGCGTTGCGTTAACCAGTGAAGAATTTCCATATATCTTTCTAAGCTCGTCCCTGAGCTCTTCGGTGGTGCATCCTGCGCTAACGTAGAGGCCCATGTCTCTCCAGAGCCTCTCGGCGAAGATGTTGTTGAAGCCTTCTGGAACAACGTATTCACACTCCTCAGCAAGAAGTTCATCCGGTATGGCTTTCCCAAGGTATTCTTCAAGCTTCTTCGCGAACTCCTCAGGCTGCGCTGAAACCCTGATAAACCTGGTGAGAAGGATGCTGTTGAACTCCAGGCTTAGAGCCAGGATGATCAGCAGTATTCCGGTTACCTTCTTCTCCACCTTCTCCTCACCTCGAGGAAGCCTAGGAGGAGGGAAACGATTACCGCTAAGGCCAGTCCTATTTTGAGCAGAGTGTTCTCGCCCCTGAGCCCAGAAGCCTCAGCCCTAACGCTGTCCAACTCGTTGCTCAGAGAAGAAACATTACCTAAAAGCTCGTTGATCCTCTCGTCCTGAATCCTAATCAGGACCTGGCTCTGGTTCAGCTGGAGCCCGAGGTCCTCCTTATCCTTCTTTAACGAATCGATCTGCCTAAGCATCTCCTCGACATCATGCTTGAGGGCAGTGTAGTTTCCAAAGAGCTCCCTGTAGGCTGTCCTTAAAGAGTGGTTTAGCCTGATGCTCGTTCCAATTCTTCCGAAACCCTTGGCGACTACGAAGACGTTGAGCAGGCCCTCGCCACCGGTCCTCACGACGAGGCTTTCTCCAACCCTAGTAACGTTCTCCTCAACGGAAGAACCATCCGGCTTAACGAGCCTGGCGCCAAACCCAGCCAGCTCACCGGGATACGTGAAGGTTAAGACGGTCTCGTCCACACCCGCCTCAATAGATGCGAGCCTGAGCTCAGGAGGCGTTGGAACAGGCTCGCCTACGACTCTAATCATGAAGTCCCCCGGCCTCTTGCTCGTGGCGTTCAGGGAAGCATGGATCGTATGCTCGCCGACGTTCACGATGAAGCTGTTGTTTGAAAAAGGAGGATCGTCGTCGATACTAATCCAGAGCTGAGTGCCGTCGAGGGTAAACATTGAAACAACGACGACGTAGAAGTCCCCGGTTACCACGACGTTTGGAAGACTGATGGTGTACCAGTCTAGCGTAGCGTTCTTGAAGACACTGCTGGGGAGGAATGCTGACCAGTAGACAGTGTTTAAACCAGCATCCCAGATTTGAACGTAGAAGACTTGAGCGCCCCTGAGGACGCATGTGGCGTGAAGCCTTACCGCCGTTATCCTCCAGCTCGCGGAGGGAGGGGAGAACCTCACCATCGCAGCATAAGGGTAGAAGTCGCTCCAGCCGTAGTCAGCGTTACCATCATCATGGGCAAGCTCGAAAGAAGAGGCGTAAACACTTGGAGCAGTGTTGAAAAACAGCGTTGAGAAGGCTAGGAGCAGGAGCATGAAACCAAGCTTCTTCAAGCCTCCTTCATAGGAATGGGAAGAAATATAAAAATATTGCGTCTCAAAACGACACACCATGCTTCTAAACGCATACTGCAACGTTCCAAAAAGCAATATTCTCAAACCTTTTTATGCACCCATGTTCATAATAACAGGATTGCCAGCTGGGGAAAAACTTTTTATTTCAGAAACCTGTTGAAATACTTCACGTTGCTGCAGCGGTGCCACGTGTGTGGAAGAACAGATGAGACCTGTAAGCCATGTCCCTACTGCAACTGGTGGTTCTGCGGACAGCATTTGGACCCTGAGCAGCATGACTGCACGGGTTTAAAAATCATGGGAAAACCGGTTGATGCTTCAAAGCCTGAAAAACAGGAGACACTCGTGCCGCGCGCGCTATGGATTCTAACAGACTTGGCAACCGGTTCAGCGTTGAAGAAAACACGTCAATAGACAAGTGGTTTTTTAAAGGTGTACAGCGTCGCATCCATCGATAAGGATTTTAACGATGTTCTCTTTACTGTTGAAGCAGAGATAGTCGATGAATGGGTAGCCTTGGAAAATCGAGGCATACACTTCACTCGTGATAAAGCACATAGATCGCTAGAAGGATATAGTTAGCATTTTATGTTTTACCATGACGGAATTATCGATAAAAAGTTTTATTCAGAAATATAACGGGATGATGGAAGAGCGTATGCTAAGCTTATTGATTCATAATAAAACAGGGCCTCGAAGTGTGCGCTATTTTTCATTATTTATTTCACTATATATCTATTTCTTGCCCACCCAAGCCTTGCAGATGTCGACTCCAACCACCGCATCCTTCCCATAGCCGTCAGCGCCAATCCTCTTAGCATAGTCCTCAGTTATCGGAGCCCCGCCAATAATCACTTTAACCTTGTCCCGCAAACCAGCCTTCTTAAGCTCGTTAATCACATTCTCCATCTCAACCATCGTGACAGTCAGAAGCGCCGACAAGCCCACGATATCAGGCTTATGATTCCTAACAGCATCCACAATAGCCTCAGCCGGAACATCATTACCAAGGTCAATGACCTCGAAGCCAGCAGCCTCCATCATCATCCCGAAAATGTTCTTCCCAATATCGTGGAGGTCGCCCTTGACCGTTGCTATTACTGCTTTTCCTATTTTTTTGATTTCTGTGCCTTTCATGTATGGCTGTAGCATTTGCGATATTTCTTTTCCTATTTCTCCTGCGACTATCAATTCCGACAAAAAGTATTCTGATGCTTCGAATTTTCTCCCGACTTCCTCCATTGCTGCGCTTATCCCTTTAGAGATAATCTCGTTGGGCGGTATTCCTTTTGCAACAGCTTCCTGTGCTAGGCGTTTGGAGCCGTCGAAATCTAGGTTGACTATCGCGTTCTTCAGCTGTGTAAGTAGATTTTCCTCAGACATGTTTCTTCAAGGCTGGCATATGTTTCTTCTTGATAAATCTTTCGTTTACGGGGATGGTTTTTCTTACTGAGGTGTCTTAATCATGGCGGTGTAGTGTGTGTTAGAAAAATGTAAGGTTTTTATACTTGCTGGAGAAGTTAGCGGAGAGGTGTGCGGCCTTGGAGAAGCTCAATATTTCTTTAATCGGCTGCGGAGGTATGATGGGGGCGCATGTTAACGGGTTTAGGCAGTTGTATTCCAGGGGGTTGAGGGTTTTCGAGGTTAAGGCTGTTTGCGACGTTAAGGAGGCTCTTGCGAGGGAGAAGGCTGGGCTGGTTGCGGAGTTTCAGAGTTCTGAGCCTAGGGTTTATACTGACGTTGAGGAGATGCTTAGGAGTGAGAGTCTGGATGCTGTCGATATTGCTCTACCGCATAATGTTCATCATACTGTGGCAGCTATGTGTCTTGACGAGGGGCTGGATGTTATTATTGAGAAGCCTCTGGGGATTACGATGAGGGCTGCAAGGATCATTATGGATAAGGCTAGGAAGAATAGTAGGGTTCTGGCTGTTGCTGAGAACTATAGGCGGAGCCCGGAGAATAGGGCTGTTCGCTGGGTTGTGGAGCAGGGTTTGATTGGTGAGCCGAGGATGATAGTCTGGTGTTCCGCGGGCTGGAGTCCCGGTGCCTGGGGCTGGAGGGAGGACAAGTATGCTGCTGGTGGAAGCTGGGTTTTCGACGGTGGCGTGCATCTGGCTGACTTGGATAGGTATCATTTAAGGAGGGAGGCGGTGGAGGTCTATGCTGTTCAGAAGACGTTTGACCCGTTTAGGGATGGGACTAGGGTGACTGTTGACGATATGACGATGGCTATTATTGTTTACGAGGGGGATGTTTATGCGCAGTGGCTGTGGACTAGGGCGGCTCCCGGGAGGGGTCTTGGCTTAAGGATGATTTATGGTTCGAAGGGCTCTGTTGGCCATGAGGGTCTTTTCAGCGGGCACGCTGCTTACGATGGTCTTTTCATTCAGAAGGAGAATTCTGTAGAGATTGTGGGTATGGGTGTGCTTGTAAGCAGGATGTTTGAAGGCCTTAAGCCTGAGGAAAAGTCTAGGATGTTTCCGATGGGGATTACTGACACTGTTGCAACAGAGCTTTACGATTTTTACGATTCTGTTGTGAACCGGCGTGCACCCGAGGTTGACGGTCTTGAGGCCTATAGGGATATGGCTATACCCCTCGGCTTCTACGAGTCGGCGCTTCTCAGAAAACCGGTTAGCGTCAGGGACGTGGAGGAGCTTAGGGTTGAAGAATACCAGAAAGAGATAAACGAGAAGCTTGGAATATCCTAGACATTTTCGACTGTGCCCAGCATGGTGGAGTTGACTTGCATGCGAAACGCTAAGACTAGAAAATGTTTAATACAGTCTGCTGTCTGTCTCTCGTGACGGTCACGATGCAGGCTCAGAACCCTTTAAGAAAATACTGCCTGATCCCGGCGACCTTGACTCCTATGAAAGAGGATTTCGAGGTTGACTATGAGCAGCTTGAGGATTACGTAAGGTGGCTGGTGAAACACGATATTGGAGGGGTTGCCGTCAATGTCGACACCGGCGAGGGTCCTCATCTTTATCCTGAGGAACGCGTAAACATCCTGAAAGTCTTCTCAGAGATCGTACCGGGAGGAATACCTGTGATTGCTGGGCTACATGCCCGGAACACTATGGAGGCAGTTAGACTCGGTCTGGAGGCTAAGGAGGCGGGTGCTGACGGGCTGCTTGTTTTCCCGCATCCAGCCTTCGCGGGTGAGCCGAATGAAAGCATAATATGCAACTATCACTCGGAAATATCTGGGAAAGTCGACTTACCAATTATCATATTTCAACTGCAGCCAGCACTGGGCGGCGTAGACTTTACGCCTGAAACACTGTTAAGGCTTGCCAGCATTAAGAATGTTATAGCGATTAAGGAGGCTTCTTTCGATGCTAGGAAATTCGTCAACGTTGTTCACGTTTTGAAGAAAGCAAGCAGGAAGATAATGATCCTCACAGGGAATGACAACTTCATATACGAGTCTCTAGTGCTTGGTGCGGAAGGCGGGTTGCTGGGCTTCGGAACGATAGCTGTAGAACAGCAGGTTGAAATGTTCAACTTAATCGCTAAAGGCAGGCTGACTGAAGCTAGGGAAATATGGGAGGAGCTGATACCTTTAGAGGAAGCCATTTTCGCTCAGCCAGTTAGGGACTACAGGGCACGTCTAAAAGAGGCGCTCGTAATGATGGGAGTATTGAAAACATCGTATGTTAGGCCACCCTTGCAACCGGTGTCGGAGAAGGAGAGAGAAGCCATAAAACAGGCTTTGAGAAGCCTGAGGCTAGTATAGTGAAATGGCTGGAATAGACCTGTCCGTCAACATATCCGGGGTTGATTTTAAGAATCCGCTGATCGTGGCCTCCGGGCCTCCTACGCTTTCCGCAGAACATGTTTTAAAATGTATACGAGCCGGAGCCGCGGGAGCCGTTACTAAAACTATAACTTATGATGTGACGCAGCAGGTTCAGCCTAAGCCGAGGATGCTCGTAGTTAATCCTGAGGATGCTCTGAGGAACAGGTTCTACTCTTTATACTCTATAGACTTGATGTCGGAGTATAGGCCTGAGCTCTGGCTTAGACAAATCAGCGAAGCCAAGAAAGAGGTGAAGGCTCATGGAGGCGTGATAATAGCCAGCATTGCCGGCAGAACGTTTGAGGAATGGGAGAAGCTTGCTAAGCTTGTTGAGGGGGCTGGCGTAGACATGGTTGAGCTTAACCTTTCATGCCCACATTTAGAGAAGAATGTGTTAATGGGAAGAGCCGTATCCTCCAGCCCTGAGAAAGTTTCAGAAATATTGAAGACGATTAAAAAAGCCACTTCACTACCAGTAATAGGGAAGCTGACACCGCACGGCGCAAACCCTGTTGAACTAGCAAGGATAATGGTTTCCTCCGGAGTAAACGCTCTTGTTTCAACAGCCAGGTTTCAAGGCTTAATCGTAGACTTGGAAACTATGCGGCCAGTCTCATGGGGAGGCTTCGGAGGATACGGGGGGCCTTGGCAAATACCCATTAGCGTCAGCTGGACTGCGCACATAGCCATGGAGAGACTGGGCGTGCCATTGATAGGATCCGGAGGGGTTTCAAAATGGGAGGACGCTGTACAGCTTATTCTCGCAGGCGCGTCAGCAGTTCAGGTGTGCACGGCAATAATGATAAACGGGTTAAAGATTATTCCGGAAATACTGAGAGGTATTGAAGAATGGATGGTCAGCAAAGGCTTTCAAAACATTGCTGATTTCTCCGGGACTATTATAGACAGGATTGTACCCTTGGAGAAGCTTGAAAGAAGAAAAAGATTCAGGCTGTATATTGACGCTGAAAAATGCGTGAAGTGCGGAGTCTGCATTAGGGTTTGTCCTTATGGTGCTTTAAAAGCAGTAAACACTGCGAGTATTCCGGAACCGGAGCAGGAGGAGTGCGACAACTGCGGCCTATGCCTATCCATATGTCCAAGGAGAGCAATCAGCTTCAAAGAGTGAGCTGGAATGAACGATTCTTCTGGAAGCGAACGATGGGTTCATCCGTTTTGCCACCCGCTTGAAACAAGCAGGAACGGCCCATTCGCCGCCCTAGACGACGGCACCTTGATGACTATAGATGATGAAGGGTTAAAGACGAGTAGGGACGACGGGAGAACCTGGTCTCCACCTTTATCCACTATCCCGGGAATAAGGAGTGATGAGCCGGGTTCACACTATATCTTGCAGACGAAGAATAAGATTCTCGTAACCGTCTACCTAGATTTCACGACTTACAGGTTTAGTTGGAACGAGGAGGAGAGTGAACCAGGTGACGATTGCCGGCTGGAACTTTGGGCAGCCCGCAGCCTCGACGGTGGCAAGACCTGGGTTGACAGGCAGAGGCTTTTAGAAGGCTATAATGCTAATTTCTTCGGATTCATCCAGACTAGGAGTGGGAGGATTGTTGCAACTGTTGAACACTTATGTAGGAACCCGGGTCGCTTCGTAGCCTGCTCCCTGTTTTCAGACGACGATGGGAAAACTTGGAGGAGGAGCAACTTTATCGACCTTGGTGGGCGCGGCCACCATGACGGGGCGATGGAGCCGACCGTAGCGGAGTTGAGCGACGGACGCTTACTCATGCTTATAAGGACAACTCTTGACCGTTTCTGGCAGGCTTTCTCAGAGGACGGGGGAGAGTACTGGCGGGTCGTTAAGCCCAGCCAGATAGACGCCAGTAATTCCCCCGGATACCTGTTGAGGTTAAAGAGTAACCGTCTAGTCCTAGTATGGAACCGTTTAAACCCTGAGGGAAGAGTATGGGAGAAGGCTAAGCCAGGACCGGCTTCAGAAAGACCCGTGTCCTGGCACAGGGAGGAGCTTTCAATAGCTTTCTCCGAGGATGATGGTGAGAACTGGACTAAGCCGATTGTTATTGCAAGACAGAAAGGTGGACAGTTAAGCTATCCGTATTTGTTTGAGCGTCGCCCCGGTGAGCTCTGGATTACTGCAGGCTTTGCCTTTAAAAAAGAATGGCGGGAGCCACTGCCGTTGAGGCTTAAGCTGTTTGAAGAGGATTTTTTAAAGAACGTTTTGAAACAGGCTTAGGGCAAGCCTATTGTCTAACAGCTTGCCGCATTCAAGTAGAAAAAGTTAATAGAAGCGGAAACCATGAATCCATACGATGAGGAATGAAGAGCACTAGAATAGGTTTAACAATGCTTCTCGACGAGAGGAAGCATGTTTATCCGAATTATTACGAGAAATGTTACAGGGCTGTTGAAAACTGGGCAAGGTTCATCAGAGATTCGATAAAGTTTTCAGATGGCGGTTCGCCGGAGACAGTTGTTTCATCGGAACTCATAAACTCGATAAACACTGCAAGGAGGGTTGGAGAGGAGTTTATAAGCAAGGGAGTTAGGCAAGTAATCCTCGTTTACAACGTCTGGAATTTCCCATACCTAGTCTGGCCTTTCGTTAACACTCTGGGGAAGGATAAGCCGATACTTAACCTTTCGAACAACGAGGGCAAGTATCCAGGCAACGTCGGCCTACTCGCTACGGATGGTGCTTTGAGGCAGGCTGGCTTCAGGACGCATAGGATTATCGGCGATCCTGAAGACCCGGTGGTGAAGGAGAAGGTGAAGAAATGGGTTATGGCGGCAATAGCTGCGACAAACATTAGGAACGAGGTTTATGGCATGTACGGTGGACATTCTATGGGAATGGAGACGGGCTATTTCCACCTCGTCCCCATACAGAGGTATTTCGGAACCACTGTAAGCCAGGTTGACCAGCTGCTCCTGGTTGAGAAAATGAAGGAGGTAGATGATCAGGAGGTTGAAAAAGGCTTGAAATGGATTGAGGAGACGATAGGCGAAATAAAGTATGACGGAAAAATGCTTACGAGAGAAACACTTGGAAAGCAGATAAGAATGTACCTTGCGGTCAGAAGGATAAACGAGGAGATGGGTTTCGACTTCTGCGGGATTAAGGGTCAGAGAGAGCTTTCCGAACACGTGGTAATACCCGATGTCGCCGAAATGTTGCTTAACGATCCGTATGACTGGAACGGCCCTAAGGAGCCGACTGTCTGCGCCACCGAAGCCGATTCTTTCGCCGCATTAACAATGCAGATACTGAAGTATGTAAGTGGCGGGCTGCCTGTTCTCTTTATGGATGTTCGACTCTACCATCCTGATTTAAACGTGTGGGACTTCTGCAACTCCGGTAATCATGCAAGCTGGTATGCTTCAAGAAGCTTCAACCCCAAGGATAATCTGAGAAAGGTTACGCTTCACCCTGCGTTAGAACTCTACTTTAAAGCAGGAGGAGCATCCGTCTCATTCGACGCCGGCCCAGGAGAACTAACTTTCGCCAGACTAGGCTTGTTCAACGACAAGATTTACATGATAATAGTTAAGGGTGAAAGCATAGAGCTCGATGAGGAGACAAGGCGGAGGATAAACGCGGAAACTGATCCCACGTGGCCTCACGTACATGCTAGGTTGAAATGCTCGTATGAAGAGTTTACAGAAATGTTTCCAGCTAACCATATTCACGCCGTCGCTGGAGATCGTGTTCAAGAATTGAAATACTTCTGTGAAATAACTGGCGTGACACCAATAGTCTTAGGAGGGGAAGAGTATTCGAAGCCTATTTGGGACCTTCTCAAGTAATGAAAACACTGGATCAGTTCTTTCTGCATTTGATTTATACTATTTCTTTTCCAGTTTTCTATAGACCGTTAAGCCTAATAATCCAAAGTAGTATATTATTCCAAACATCCCCATCCAAATGCATATAGTATAGATGTGGAGCGCGAGCGATGGTTTGTAGAAGGGGTTTGTCATTATCGGATAAAACGGTTTTATGTCTTCGTAAAGCAGAGTATCCATTAGAAGGTGAAGACTTGTTCCTAAAGCACCTGCGGCAAGGAAGGACCTTAGGTTCAAGTTGTTTGCCTCTAATAAGAATATTTTGTAGAGCCGGCGTAGAAACCTTTCAAGAAGATGCATAACATAGCCGAAGGCTAAACCCGTTGGTATAGCTAACGGAAAGGTATGTAAGTATCCGTGCAACGGATAATTTAAACCGAAAACTAGAACTAAAAAGGGCTCCACATCGATAATGACGTTTGCCAAAATAAACGTTGGAGCATGAAGATATTTTCTAAGCGGCAAACCAAGCCCGAAGCCAGGACCCAAATGAAAGGGGGTAAAGGGCACAACTTAACCATTATGATATTGGTTATAAAGTTTTATTGATCCGCATGCTTAAAGGTCTTCGAATATTTCTGCAGAAGAATTTACTAGTGTTCTTCAGGGAGTACTGGTGATGCTGAAACCAGTTTATTCGTAAAATAAACCACTATTTTTATAAACAGGCTGTAGTCTTTGAAAAGCATGCAGGCTGATTACGACCCTTTAAAAATATTTTTAGAAAAGTATGAAAAAGACAGAAGGATCTTCTCCTTCGAAGCTAAAGATCTTTCAGAGTGGAAGTCTTGGCGCCTAGGTTTCAGAAGGAAGCTTACCGAGCTTATCGGACTTGATTTCTTCGAAAGCGCAGAGATTTCGCCTGAAACAGTGGATAAGAAGCACTATCCCGGCTACATTAGGGAAAAAGTGATTCTGAAAAGCGACCCCTATACCTTAATACCGGTATACGTGCTGGTTCCGGAAAAGTGTGAAAACACCCTGCCCGCCGTACTGGCTATGCATGGACATGGTTACGGAAAGGATGACCTAGTAGGCATTTGGGAGGATGGGACTGACCGTGTAAACCCCGTATCGAGAGGCTACCAGAAGGATTTCGCGTTGGAACTCGTTAAACGAGGCCTAATCGTGATAGTCCCGGAGCAAAGCGGTTTTGGAGAACGCAGAACCAAGGAGGACATTGCAAAGGGTAGTGAGCAGAGCTCGTGTAAAATGCTTTCCCTATGGGCTTTGATGATGGGAACTACAACAATAGGTCGGAGAGTATGGGATGCTATCAGGGTGTTAGACTATGTTCTCACCAGGAAGGATGTTGATCATTCAAGAATAGGCATGATGGGAATATCTGGAGGCGGGACTACAACGCTTTTCACATCAGCTTTGGACGACAGGATTAGGGTCGTCGTGATAAGCGGCTACCTGAACACTTTCAGGAGCAGCATACTGGCAGTTGACCATTGCATAGACAACTATGTACCTAGTATACTCAGATACTGCGAGATGTACGACGTGGCTGCTCTAATCGCGCCGAGGCCACTTTTGGTTGAAAGCGGCTTTAAAGACCCTATTTTCCCAATAGAAGCCACGAGATATGCTTGTGAGAAAGTACGTAGGGCCTATGCCTTGCTGAAAGCCGAGGATCGGTTTGACACGGACTTCTTCGAAGGAAGGCATGAGATAAGTGGAAGGAAATCATACGAATTCATGGCTAAATGGCTTAAAGAAATTAACTAATATTCCTAGAAACAGAAAGTTACCGCTTTTGGATAAAAAAAATACATTTTTATCAACTAAAAATTAAAAAATACTTATCTGAAAAATTTCTAATGGAGGTGGAAAATAAAAGATGAAGGTAATTATTCTCGAAAAAGGAAGCAAGGCATGGTATAGGTATACGGCTTGTAACACTGTAGGATGCGGCCAGAACTGCACCCCTGTCGGATGTGGGAGCTTTATCTCTCCCTATTGAGACTTTAATTCAGAAAAGAGATAATGTCCTCGCGCGCGCTATCGGTCAAGAAAGGAGATTAAGATTATCTGGATATTGCCTCATCATTCCCTACGATAAAGAAACTTACATACTTTTTCATACATTGAAAGGCGGGATTGCACTTATTGATGTAGAAGCCAAAAATTTTTTGGAATCCCACAGTAAATCAGGCTTTGCTGCTAGTGAAATCAAAGAATCGCAAGTAAGAGAAGCGGTTCTCAATTTACTGGAATCAGGGTTTCTTATAGATGAAGAAGTCGATGAATCTGCATTATATAGGTATTTTTTAAACAGGAATCGCTTTGATCATTTTCATGCAGCCTTCTTGATTTTGACTACCTATGCTTGTAATTTAGCCTGTAAGTACTGTTATCAAGGCTTACAAAAAAGAACCGACATCATGACGCTACATATAGCAGAAACAGTTAGTAAGTGGATATGCATGTTGTTAGACTTTAGGAATTCCCGGTCAATCGGTATAATTTTTTATGGAGGTGAACCGTTGTTAAATATAGCAGCATTAAAATCCGTTAGTAATAATTTATTAAGCTGGAGTAGGCGTACAGGCCGTGAATTATTTACAGGACTTATAACAAATGGAGTATTGTTAACAAGACAACTTGCAAATGAATTAGTAGATTCATATGGCTTAAGGCAAGTTCATGTTACGTTTGACGGTAACAAACTTTATCATGATTTAAGGAGATGTTTCCCAAATGGAAGCGGCACTTTTGACATCATCTTATCCAACTTACTAAGCTACGTAGATTCCGTGGCTACTATAACTGTGAGAGTAAACTTAGATAAGCATAATGTTGGAACAGTACCTAAACTATTGGATGTCTTTCAGAGTTACGGTCTTGAAAAGAAGATTAGGATTTATTTTGCCAGAATATATGCTTGGGGTCCAGAGGCAGTATCAGTAAAACCCATGACTTTCTCAGAGGGAGAATTTGAAGAAGGCACGGTTGAGCTATATGAGCTTGCTATAAAGAGAAAGTTCAATATAGCATTAGATCTTAATCCTATACTATGTGATGTCTTCCTTGATAACCACTTCATAATAGATCCTAACGGAAAAATATTTAAATGTTGGGATTTAATTGGAAATGAGGAATTCATGGTAGGCGATATAAGTAGAGTTTCTCAAAAGGATGAGTTTCACCCAGAGGATGATGTATTTTTACCCAGATACTATGAAATTTTAGGAATTGATCCTACGCAAAACCAAGGATGCAGAGCTTGTTCCTTTTTACCCTTCTGTCATGGGGGATGCCGTGCCAAATCTTTCAACCTCTATAATAATATTCATATCCCTTACTGTACACTTGAAGCCTTTAAGAAAAGGCAAAGTCTTATAAAACTTTGGGTTAAACTTAAATACGAAGAATCATTAAAATCGAGTAAAGGAAAAAGCATGAAGCCGGCGATCGAAGCGATAAACCTAACGAAAAAATTTAGCTCCACCCTTCCAAATCCAGATTCGAGCTACAACTCTATGTGGCTCTCATTTTTAACAAATATGCTGAAGAAAAAGAAATCTGAAATAGTTGCCCTTGACAATGTATCTTTCAAGGTTAATTATGGCGAAATTTTTTGCATAGTCGGTCCCAATGGGGCCGGCAAAACGACACTACTGAAGGTCCTTTCGACCATCCTTATACCAGACGGGGGGGACGGCCCTTGTCAATGGATTCGATATCCTAAAAGAACCGAACGAAGTTAAAGCATCTGTAACTGTAGTTCCGGGGACGTGGTGGTTAACTTTGGATTGGGGCCTAACGGTTAAAGAAAACCTTATTTTTTGGGCAAGACTAATGGGGTATTCTAAGAACGAGGCCGAAGAAAGAGCGAGATACGCCTTAGATATAATGGGTTTAAATGAATTCGAAACCAGTTATCCTTCGATACTATCTTCAGGATATAGACAAAGAACAGCTTTAGCCAGAGGGCTAGCTGTAGACTCCCCAATCTTCTTCTTAGATGAGCCTACGATGAACCTTGACCCAATTTCAGCAGAGGGTTTCAGGGAGTTCGTGAAGAGCACACTTAGTTTAAGGTTGAGACGCACCATAGTGTGGACGACGCATGTTTTAAGTGAAGCTGAAAAGCTTGGAGATAGAATTGGAATAATGAAAAAAGGGAAATTTATCATTTGCGATTCTTTGAGAAACTTGATAAAAGGTGCGAATCTGAACACGTTCAAATTAACGATCTCTGGTATAAATGTGGACGCGTTAGAACAGAAGATCTCTCAATTTAAGAAAAGCTTCGATAAGGGCATTACGGTTCGTCTGCTAAGCTATGATAACGGAATTACTGAGATAAAAGTGATAGGAGCAGTGGAAAACGAGCAAGTGGAAAAAAACATAAGCTCATGCTTGGATGGCTCTCAAAGGATTTTAGAAATCAATGAAGTGAAGCCCTCGTTAGAAGAAGCATTCGTTTTTTATGCCGGTGAATTCCAATGAGCGAACAATATTACCGTAAGTTGTTACGAAAACCGAGGCTAAGTAAGAGGGATTACATTCCAATACTCTCCGTTTTCGTAAAGCGCTCAGCGAAACAAATGAGTTTCTATAAGACGAGTTTTGTTTTCAATATTGTTGGGATAATTACGGGCGTGCTTTCTTACTATTTCGTGAAATTGACACTGAATCCTTCTGAAATCATAAGCAATTTGGCGCCGTATGGAGGGGACTTTATGGCATTTCTTATAGTTGGCATCGCCTTCCAACAATATATAGATCTTGCGCTACACGGGTATTATGAAGGCCTTGCAAGTGCATATTGGGGCTCGACCTTGGAACAGTACCTTGTTTCACCGTTGAATCCATTGGTTTTTTCTATAGCACAAGTAATTTGGAGTTTCATCATCAGGAGTCTAAACTTTTTGTTATACCTCATAATTGGCATTGCATTGTTTAAAGTGAAGATATTTCCCCTTAGTATTATACCTGTAATTTTGATATTTTGCATTTCAACCATTGCTGTATCTGGACTCGGCCTTCTGTCGGCAAGCACTTTTATGCTAATGAACGCAAAGGGTTGGGAGGACCCGATTAGGTGGGCAATCACTACGTTAGAGGGATTAGTCATAGGAACCTATTATACCCCGGAAATACTTCCGATTCCTTTACAAGTCCTCGGTCTTCTGCTCCCGCAAACTTATGCATTAGATGCATTAAGACGTTTGCTCATAGTGGGTGCTACTTCTGAGAAAGTATTACTTGCACACTCCTTCATCCCAGTAGATCCAATTATAGGTGATATTCTTGTCCTACTTGCGATTTCTATTATTTATGTTCCTCTCGGATACTACGTATTTAACAGAGGAATAAGGTACGCCCAGAAAATTGGTAATTTAACAAGATGGGTCTAGGACTTTGATTTGTCCGATTTAGCGCACGCTATGACCTAGTTAAATTTTTTAGATTCTATAAAGGAGGCGGAGAAGTTAACACAGTTCAAAATCTTCATCCAACGTTAAGGACCTTTCTCATCCATTGATTGAACGAAATTTATGAGCCAATCCCTAATAGCGCGTGCTTCTATTTGAGACACTGAAAAATGAGATATAAGGAAACCAATTTATGTGTATTAGTCATAAGTAAAGGTACGATTATATGTTTCTCTAAAAGAGGACAAAGATAACCGATTAGGCAAGCCAAGTCCCCATCTAAGCTAGGATGAATTTTTACTCTAACAACCACTTCCATAGCGGTAAGCATTTTACTATTTTATCGTCAACCCTAATCTCATCCTCATAATCCCATGTTATTATCAACAGATCCTTACACCTTAGCTCTTCACTTGCCTTTACCAAACTTTTGATTTCCCTTTTTTCAATCTCATCCTTGCCAGAAGCATAAGTAACCTGAATCAATTTTTTAACGTTCATGCCTTCTTTTAAAACAAAATCGACTTCTCTCTGTTGGTAATCTCTCCAGTAATAAACTTCTAACTCTCTGGACCATAGGCTTCTCCTTCTTAGCAGCTCAATCGCAACAACATTTTCCATAATTTTGCCTAAATTTTCGATGAATCTAAAACCCATTAGAGTAAAGAAAGAAATATCGGTCAAATAGTTTTTCTTTGGAGACCTTTCTTGTTCCTTAACGCTAAAGGAAAATCTATCGATGAAATTTGTCATTCTTGCAATCTGAAAATATTTGGTAAATCTTTCAGTAGTCTTCAGGGGTGTTTCTATCTCTCTACTTATACCTCTGATGCTTATTAAGGAAGACGGGTTTGAAATCAAGAATCTTCCTACTGCTCTCAAGTATTCGTCCGCTCTAACTCTGAATCTCTTTTCTATGTCCTTTATAACTATCGTTTCCCAATAATTTTCAACTATCCTCCTTCTTTTTTCCTCGCTCTTTTCTAAAACGATTTCGGGAAATCCTCCAAACTTTAAGTATGATGTCATCCACTCCTTAAATAAAGCTGGTTTTAAAATAATATCTCCTTTAGAGAATTCAATTCCATTAAACAAAAGAAATTCCTCAAAGGACAGTGGAAAAATTTCAAAACTTATACATCTTCCAGCCAAAATGCTTTCAAATTCTTCAGCCATTAGCCTTGCACTACTCCCGGAGACGATAATTCTTGCCTCGTTTTTTTCATGTAGACTTCTAACGAATTTTTCCCAAAAACTAACTTCTTGAATTTCATCTAGGATTATCAGCGGCTTTCCTCTGAAATTAATGAATTCCCTATAAGCTTCATAAATTTTGATCAAAAAGTCTTTGTCTAATTTTGCGGGGAATTTCATTTCCTCAAAATTTACATATAGGACTCCCTCGGCACTTTTAGCTTCGCTAACTTCTTTAGCAACCTGTCTCAAGATGTAAGATTTTCCGCTCCTTCTTATGCCAAAAACCGATATTATTTTGTTTACCCCATTTAAGTATGAGGTTATTTTTTGAATATACGTCCCTCTTTTCGTACCTATTTCTGCCCCCTCTCCCCAAAAGTTCCAGCCTGAAAGTACCTCCATGATTTGCCCTTTCTTCATCTTTTCTTAACTATGTGGCACAATATTTAAACTTTTTGTGTCACATAAAGGCTTAAAAGTACGCTCCTTAACAAAAAAGGTTAATGTATAGCGTGTGCTTGGCATACCTCAGCAAAGGAAAAGCATGAAGCCGGCTTCAGCCGTGGGAGCGTCAAAAGTCCTCGGTCTCCTGCTCCCGCAAGCTTACGCGTTAGATGCATCGAGGCGTTTGCTCATAGCGGGCTCCACTTCCCAGAAGGTATTACTTATGCAATCCCTTATTCCAGTAGACCCAATTATAGGTGATGTCGTTGTCCTACTCGCGATCTCCGTCGTTTATGTTCCCCTTGGGTACTATGCATTTCGCAGTGGAATAAGGTATGCGCAAAGAATTGGCAATTTAACAAGATGGGTTTAGAATTCTGATTTGTTCACTTAACAAATAATACAAAATCGTATGTCAGTCTTGGTGCGTGTCTAATTTATTAGAAGTGCATCTTAGTTCTACCAGCCTTTTTCTGTAAAGGCTCCAGCTCCTGATGTGTTATTTTGACAATATGCGCTTGACACCACCTATCCATAAGAGTTAAATAGTTACACATTTCCAACTAACGCGAAACAGATGAAAGTATGGATAATGACGGATCTTGAGGGGGTTGCAGGGGTCTTCAGCTTCGAAGAACATGCAAGCCCTAAGGGTAGGTGGTACGATCTTTCTAGGAAACTCTTGACTCAAGAGGTGAATGCTGCTATTGAAGGCGCGCTGGAACAGGGGGCTAAGGAAGTGCTCGTCGTCGACGGTCACGGATATGGCGCGGTAAACATAGAGGAGCTTAATCCTGAGGCTAAGCTTCTCTCGGGTAGGCCACTCCTAATTCCATGGGGTTTGGAGAAAGGGTTTGAAGCAGCCTTTATGATAGGGCAGCATGCCATGGCGGGTGTGGAGAAGGCGCACCTGAGCCATACTGAGAGCCATACTGCTATTCAAAACGTTTGGATAAACGGGGTTAAAGCCGGAGAGATAGCGATAGTTGCTGCAGTAGCAGGGTATTTCGACGTACCACTTGTTTTAGTCACAGGCGATAAGGCTGCATGTCTCGAGGCGGAGTCTCTAATACCTGGGTTGGAAACCGTGGCTGTAAAAGAAGGGTTAAGCCACGGGGCGGCAGTAAGTGTGACACCGACTAAGGCTAGGATAATGATTAAAAACGGTGCTAAGAATGCTCTTGCAAAAGCGAGCAGCATACTTCCCTATAGAGTGAAAAAGCCGGTTGAGCTCGTAGTCGAGTTTACTGAGGAGAGCAAGAGTTCTGCCGAAGTACTGTCTAGAAGACCAGGTGTGAAAAGAATCGATACTAGAACAATAAAAATCGAGGAGAATGATCTGCTTGAAGCCCTTAGAAGATGGTGGATGTAACCGTGTTATGAAACATTGTTCCATAAATTTTTCAGGTTAACAGTATTTGTGCACCATCGTTAGAAAAGGGTTTGTCTTCTTCTCCCTCGCGACCGTTGAAGATGGACCATGACCAGGATATATCTTAGTCTCATCGGGGAGAACCATGAGTCTTCCACGGATGGAGTCCATGAGTTTCTCGAATGAGCCGCCAGGTAGGTCGGTCCTTCCAACCGAGCCTGCGAAAAGAGTATCCCCCGTGAAGACGGCAAGCTGGCCAAGTAGTGATATGCTTCCCATAGTGTGGCCTGGTGTATGAATGACTTTGAGACTAGTCTTCCCGAAAACTATCATGCTTCCATCGGTTAAAGTCGCATCCGGCGTAATGGGTTTAACTTGAACGCCGAATACCGTCTCAACCACCCGTGTGTCCATCAGCATAGAAGCATCATCCTTATGAATTAAAACTAACGCGCCCACTTCCGTCTTTAACCATTCGTTTCCGGAAGTATGATCCGGATGCCAGTGCGTATTGACAATATACTTGATTTTTGCACTATGTTTCTCCGCTTCATTCATAACGGCTTCAGCCTCCTTCTCGTCGGCAAACCCAGGGTCTATTACAATCGCTTCCCTCATTTCTGGGCAAATTAGAAGATAACAATTTGTCTGCAACCTGCCGACTACAATCCTCCTGATAATCATCTCGAAATATAGAGAATACTTTGTTTAAAAACATTGTGAATAAGATTCGAAGGAGAAGGGGAGCCTAAAAGAGTATTTTAAGCAGGACTCTTGTAAGCGAGCAATTCCAGACTCTTAACAAAAGTTTTTAACTTCTTTTTTCCCGCCTATCTTCATGAAACGCTTTATTTCTGAGAAATCCTCCGGAACGCTCATCGGACCCATTCTAGTCACTTTAAGAGCACCAGCAGCATTAGCAAATTCAAGAAGCTCTCTCAACCTCCAATTCTTCAAGTAGCCGTATACAGCTGCTGCGTCGAAAACGTCTCCAGCACCCGTTGGGTCAACCTCCGGAACAATAAAAGCAGGCTCGAAAACAGTCTCCTGCCTACTTAAACCTATTGAGCCTTTTTCACCAATTTTCACTATTAAAAGTTTAACCCCATGCTTGAATATTTCTTCAGAAGCTTCCTCTAGACTTCTCTTTCCAGTTAGGTCGAACAGTTCAGCCTTAGAAGGCATCACTATTTCTGCAACCTTCAAAACTTTTTCAGATATTTTACTAATCATGCGAGGCTCTATCAGCTCAGCTCTAAGGTTAGGGTCGTAAGTAACCATCATGCCAGCCCTACTAGCTATTTCAACAGCACGGTAGCAGGATTCCCTTACCTCCTCCCCAATGGAGAGTGTGGACCCCATGATGTGCAGAACCCTAAACATTTTAACAAAATCTTCATCCACATCCTCCGGCTTTATTCTAGCGGCCGCGGAACGCTTCAGATTGAACACAAATCTTCTACTGCCGTCGGAAAAGTATGTTACGAAGGCTATTCCAGTAGTGTATTCTTCATCGGTATACACGTGTGTAATGTCGACATTATCGGCGGCCAGCCTTTTCTTTAAAAGGCTTCCGAAATCATCGTCACCAACAGCACCAATTATGGCTGATTTCAAGCCGAGCCTAGAAGCAGCATCCACGAAGATCGCTGGCGCACCACTTGGAAATGGCCCGGCATACTCTCCAGTTTCGTAATGGGGAGTATCCCTCCCCTTCCTTATGAACTCAACAAGCATCTCGCCGATTGTTAGGACATCCATTTCAGAAATTTTGCTTAACGAGAACCTATAATATTTTTCTCGAGGGTACGAGTATGAGGAAAACCGGGTTTGACTCGAAAAACCAGTTGGCAAAGGCTTAAATGTCAGTATTCAGGTAGCAGTTTCAAAAATGTCCAGCCCAATTAATGGTGAGAAGAGTACGATTGAGAAGCGAATTTCATGGTGGCTTGAAGCAAGATTCGGCATGTTCATCCATTGGGGGCTCTACGCGATTCCAGCACGTGGAGAATGGGTCATGTATTGCGAGCGAATACCTAAGGACGAGTATGCCCTTCTAGCTCAAAAGTTCAACCCTAAAAAGTTTGACGCGGACAAATGGGTTGCGCTCGCTAAACAGGCGGGGGCCAAATACATGGTTTTAACCACGAGGCACCACGACGGCTTCTGCCTATGGGACAGCAGTGTCTCCGACTTCACATCCGTCAAGACAGCCGCTAAAAGGGATTTTGTCGCAGAGTATGTGGAGGCATGTCGGAAAGCAGGTATGCGCATCGGCTTCTACTACTCATTGCTAGACTGGCGTTGGCCAGCTTATTGGGATGGGCCTGAGAAGAACCCGGAGGGTTGGAAAGAGTTCCGGAACTATGTTCACGCCCAAGTCAGAGAGCTCATGACCAACTATGGGAAAATAGATATACTGTGGTACGACGGCGCTTGGCCTCATAGCCCAGAAGCATGGGGGTCTGAACAGCTTAATGCGATGGTTCGCAGCCTCCAACCGGAAATCATAATAAACAACAGGTCTGGATTACCGGAGGATTTCGACACTCCTGAACAACGCATAGAAAGATCCCTTAGGCCTTGGGAAGCATGCATGACTATAGATGATCTCTGGTGGGGCTATCATCCTGGCGACCCAAATCTGAAATCTCCAATGCAGCTTGTGAGAAGTCTGGTTAAATGCGTCTCGGGAAACGGGAATTTTCTGCTGAACGTTGGACCTAAAGCAGACGGCACCATTCCACCAGAGCAAGCAGCCAGAATGAGAGCTATTGGAAGATGGTTGCGGCGAAACGGCGAGTCAATATATGGCGCTGGGGCCGCTCCATTCCAACAGCCTCATTTGGGTCAAGTCACTATGAAAGGCAGTAAAGTGTATGTGCACGTTATGTTCTGGCCTGGAAGAGAAATGTGCGTAGCCGGGATTAAAAACAGGGTTTTAAAAACATACATGTTGGCAAGTGGGAAAAAACTCCTTTTCGAGCAAAAGGAAGACCGTCTTTTCATACGTGGACTACCCTTACGCGCACCAGACCCTATAGACACCGTTGTCGTCTTAGAAATAGAAGGAGAGCCTGAGGTCGCCCCGCCATCATTCTGGAAGTGAAGAGAAACACTTATGATTCAGAAAACTATTCCAAGCCTTTTCCTCTCACCAACGACGTGTTCAGCCACATCCATCACTGGGGCAACCCATATCTCGTCACGACGTTCATACAGGAATCTTAAAAACCCCGATAGGTCTTCATAAGCAACGGGTAGATGACCCTCATCAATACCGTGAAAAGTGAATATTGCCCACCTGCCCTCGTGAACAGTCTTAACGGTTAAGCCTATCATTTCTTCGCATCTCATCCGGTCAGCCGGCCATGACCATAGCTCATGCAGGTCGCAGGCAAGCGGTGAATTAGAATAACCCCTCTCTCCGTAAGCCCTAGCTGCTAGGAAGATTTCAGCTACAATCGGCACGTAGCTCCTCTTGTTCAAGCCCCTGCCGACGCTTGTTTGATAACAAGGGTAAGCGAAAGTTCGGCTACCGTTAGGTATTAGGCTTCTTATTCTTTCATGAGCCTTAACAATGTCTAGGCGAATATCCTCTAGAGTCATGTTCTCCAATCCTCTGCAGTCAGGATCGCCTGGAAAATTGCATGAACAGGGATGCGTAACACTGTGGTTACCTATTTCATGGCCACGGTCAGCAACATCCCTCCATGCTTTCAAAGCATTCTCATAACCGTCTCCAGGATTTATGTAGAATGTTGCCTTAAAACCGAATCGCTCGAGCAGGGGTACGCCCAAACGCAATTGCGAAGGCAAACCGTCGTCGAAAGTCAGCGAGACAGCTCCTTTAAACCCGCTCGGCCAATTAAACCTCATAACACGGCATTTTCAAGCAATGCTTTAAAAACTTAACCAGGACCTTTTTCAAACGATTTTTACAACGCCTTGCTACTCGTTGAAAGGAAGATTCTGGAAACGCGCAAGTCTCCCCCTTAAATCTTTTTCCAAGCATAACTGAAACCATTACGAGGCGCAGGGGAGGCTGACATTTAAGCCCAGTAGAAAAATGTTTTTGAAGCGTTTTTAATAGTCTCAGGACACCGGCTTGTCAAGGGCATTTGGAAACACGCTTTTTCAACAAAATTTATAACAAGGTTTTTCCCACCTACTCTCAGAAGTATGAAATACTGGAGAAACAGTAGAACGATTTTTACTATTCTAGTATTAGCATTAACCCTCCTAACGCTGCCTCTCGAAACCAGTCTTACGAATTGGCATAATATAGATGGGAAAAAGGCGTTCTCCCAAAGAAGCATGGTAATCGGTGCCGTAGCCTCACCAGTGGTCTCAATGCGCGTAAAAGTTCTGAACGCTTTAACTGGTGAAGCAATTTCAAACGCTACTTTAATAATTCTGGATTTAAAGAATCCTAGAAGGCCGGAAATAGGTCAAAGCATTTTCTTCACCAACGCGGATGGAGAGTATGATGTTCCAGAGGAAATTGTAAAACCTGGAAGAACCTACTGGGTTTACGCTTACAAGGGGGATCTTAAGGAGAAGAGGATGGATTTCGTACCGGTTAAAAAAGAGGTTCGAGTCGGGGAAACCGGCAGTATTGAAGTGACTCTTTCACTGGTTCCAGGCGCACTAGTAGAATTGGAGAGCGTTCCATATATTGTTCAAGCATCAAGCCTTCAAGAGGGCAACATGATAATAAGAGTCATAGTGAAACAGAAGGGTTTCAATTTCTCGCTAATCACTGACTACGGGGACGCGATAGACGTTTTCTACCTGGGGCTGGACAGGAAAATGATCCCGGTTCCGTCTGGAACACCTTTCGAGCTTGAGGTCAGCGTCTCGCTTGTATTGCGGGAACGTGAACGAGTATCGGAAATTTTCTACATTATGAACGGGACGCAACCCTTCATCATGCCGCAGAGAGGTTACGCAACTGTTAAAATTTCAGAGTACAGTCTAAGAAGGGGTTTGGAATATGTGAAATCAGCTCTAGTAGGAGTTTCTTCAAAGGTTGACGAGGCGCAGGAAATCGGCTTCACGGTTTTCGAGGAGAGGCGTGTACTGGGGCATGCAAACCAGAAACTAGTGGAGGCCAGCACTCTACTGTCAAACGCGAAAACAGATGAAGACTTCGAAAAAACCTGGTTTACACTCCGGGAAATACTTGGAGAAATAAATTTCGTAGCCACGATGATAGAAAGCAAGTATCTGGTTGGAAAGACTAATGCGGTTTACCTCTCCGCAGTAATCGTGATATTCAGCACTGTTCTCGCATTCTTCTTCTTTGAGAAAACCATGTTAAAAATTGTTTCATTAGCCGTCATCTACGTAGTGTTATTGGGAGCAATGTATTTTATAAACCCAGGTACTCACGTTGTAATCGATGAAAACCTTCCCCTCTTCTCTTGGACGGCAGCAGTATCCTTCATCATAACCTCCACAATTGTCTTCGGCATTCCACGCATCTGGAAGGAGAGAAATATTGAGGGAGAGGTTCAATGGAGAAGCGCCATTTCAGTAATATTCTCAATGAGTAAGCGTCAGATAAAACGCAAAAAAATACGTGGCTTCTTCACAATATTTTCAATATGCATGCTTATTTTAGCGTTCACCGCTCTAACCACCTTTGGAACAGCCTTCGGAATAATTTCTAGAAGGTTGGAGGGAACTCCGTCTTCAGACGGTTTCCTCATAAAGCGCATGGTTAACAGCTCGTCGCTGATCTTCTCCCCCTTGGGGGCAGGGGATGCTCAAGTCCTCATGAAGATAGTGCCCGCGATTGATGTGGCTCCAAGGATGAAAAGCGTTCCGCGGTATGAGCCGGTTGCTAGACTCATAAACCCGGCCACTGGCAACAGTCATCCTATTTACGGTGTGCTCGCCATATCGCCAGGAAACGAAGCCCTCTACACAATGCTCGACGAGATGGTTGAGGGTAGTTATTTAAGCGATGAGGCGTATGGTGAAGCAATCGTAGGATTTGGAACACTAAACAGACTAGGTTTAAAAGTAGGCAGCAATGTCACGCTAGAAATACCGGGTACTACGATAACGGAAACCATGGTAATCAAGGGCTTTATCAGGGACGAAGAGTATGAGAGGCTAACGGATGTTGACGGCAGCCCTCTCGGCCCCGCACGTCTCCTTCAAGACGGTTCGGCGAGAAGATGCAACAGTTCAGAGATAATAGTGATTAACCTTGAGACTGCGAAGAGAATTCAGGAGAAGATCAACAGTCTTTATGGTGCGAACGCCCCTCAGCTCGTCGTTCCCTCCGAGATACTTTTCAGGCTGAGAGACTCGGAAGACGTGGGGGCAATTGTCAGAAGCATTATTTTCTTCTTTAACTACGATGTCTTTGTCTCATCTAAAGGCGTAGCGAACTACTACTATATTGGTTCGTATATAGAGTTCGGCGGGGCTGCGGAGCTGCTGATTCCACTAGTGATGGTTGTATTAAGCATAGGCATGGTTATGGTCAACAGTGTCTACGAGCGTGAGAGAGAAATAAAGACTCTTTCAACACTCGGGTTAAACCCGACCCACATAGGATTAATGTTTGTTGCTGAAGCAATAATAATGGGAATGGTTGGAGGAAGCATAGGATACTTGACCGGGTTAGGCTTTTATAGAACCATGGTTTTCATAGGACAGAACCTTTTAGAAAACCTCATGGTCAGAGAGAAACTGGAGTGGTGGTGGAGCGCACTGGGATTTGTTTTCGCAATAGCCGTCTCAGTATTCTCGGCTGCAAGACCTGCAGCCCTAGCTATCCGCACTTACACACCCTCGATGGTGAAGAAGGCCAGGAGAACGGAGGAACAACGGAAGGAGCGGAAGGAGAAAATATTCAGGGTTTTCCAGGCGAGAAGCGTCAGTATGCCTGTGAAAATACTGGTTAACGAGAAAGAGTTCTTCACAGGCTTCCTGATTGACCACTTAAACCAGTTGAGGACGGGTTATAAGGAGAGAATCGAAAACGTTGAGGATGTTCCGGAAGAAGCGGATTCTAAAGGCATGCTTACGAAAACCGTAAGATTCAACTATTATGTGGGACCGGTTGGGACCAAGAACGGGACGAAGAATAGCCTGGTTTTAACCAAGACCCCAGCTGAGGAATACTACAGGGTTACACTTGTTACAGAGCCAACATCGCCAGGGATTCCGGAGAGCACAATAGATAGAACGGTTGAATACGTCCATTGGATTCTAATGCTATGGGTTAAGGAAAAGAAGAGAATAATGGGTTCGGCTTAACACAAACAGCATAAAGTCGATTTTTAAAACCGCTATGTCAAAATCCTCGAAAAGTAGCTGAAGGCTTCATGAATCATCATAGTCGTTAACCATAAGCTTCAAAACGTGGGTAAAGAAGGTATAAATTTAAGCTTAGCACGGAAAAGCTTGTGAGCAAAGCTCCATACATCGTTGGAGTTGACCTTGGCACCTCATCCTGTAAGACTGTCGTTTTCACTCTGGACGGCAGGACGGTTGCTTCCGCTTCCAGAGAATACCCGATTATTCAGCCTGAGCCAAGGTGGGCGGAGCAGAACCCTCTAGAATGGTGGAGAGCAGCTGTCGAAACCATATTGGAAAGCCTTAAGAAAGGAGGTATAAAAAGTGAAGAGATAGTTGGCCTGGCTGTTGACTCTCAGAGAGAAGTTGTAGTGCCGATTGGGGACGATGGGGAAGTACTGTACAATGGCATAATATGGCTCGACGGAAGGACTGGTCCCCAGACGGAAAGGATGAGGAGAATTCTTGACCAACAGGAAGTTCTTCGTGTAACAGGCGTGGGGATAAACCCTGTTTTCTCAGCATCCAAGATTCTATGGCTTAAGGAAAACCATCCCAGCGTCTTTTCTAAGACTAAAGTCTTCCTCTCAGCGAAGGATTTCATAATCTACAAGCTAACCGGGGAGAAAGTCATTGATTACTCCATGGCCTCCAGAACAATGCTTTTCGACATTAGGAGGAAAAAATGGTCAGACGAAATATGCTCAGTCCTCGGCATACCTTTAGATAAGCTCCCCATCCCTTTGGAATCCAGCATTGTCGTTGGAGAAGTATCTTCTAAGGCTTCAGATGAAACATCTCTCCCGCGAGGCCTACCGGTTGTGAATGGTGGAGGAGACAGGCCTTGTGAATGTCTTGGTGCAGGAGCTATTCGAGAAAGGGATGTAAACGTAGGTACTGGGACTGGGTCTGCCTTCGAAGCACCCTTAAGCGAGCCACGTCCTGATTTGAAGGGGAGGATTAACTGTTGCTGTCACGTGATGCCTGATATGTGGGAGTATGAGGCGGCAATCTCAACGACAGGTGGCGCTCTACGCTGGTTTAAGGATGTTTTCGGAGAGAAGGAGAGGGCTGAGGCTGAGAGAACCGGTAGGGACCCGTATGATCTGCTGCTTAAAACTGCTTCTGAAACAAGCCCCGGTGCAGACGGCTTAATGTTCTACCCCTATTTAGCAGGTGCTTTCCCGCCGAGGGTTGACGGTAGAGCTCGTGGCGTATTCTTCGGCATCAGCCTCTTCCACTCAAAAGGGCATTTCGTTAGAGCCATGTTAGAGGGAGTTGCCTACCATTACATCTTTATGCTCAAGCTTCTAGAGGAGCTCGGCCTTCATATAGTTGAGATAAGCATGGTCGGTGGAGAGACGAGGAGCGATTTCTGGAACCAGCTTAAGGCAGACGTAACCGGTAGGAGAATAAGGATTCCTGAGGTTGAGGATGCGGCTGCTATGGGAGCAGCCCTGCTTGCAGGAATCGGCACAGGTCAGTATGGGAGTGTGAAAAAGGCTGTTGAATCAGCAGTGAAAACAAGAAAAATATACGTACCTAATGCTGAGAATCATTACACCTATTTAAAGCTGTACAAGAAGTACGAAGCGATATACGCTTACATCTCAAAAGGGTTTGAATTCTACTGATAACGAGCTTCTATAAAGATACTCTATGATGATTGAAAATAGTTTGCGAGATCAACCCAAGCTCCTGAAGAATCTAGACAGACATCGGCAAAAACAAGGATTCCTGAAGCTCCTCCCCTCATCGCCCCCTTTACTGACTCGACCCACTCCCAGCCAGGCATGTTTCCAGTTCTTGATAACGATCCGCCGACGCAAGGCACGACCAGAATTTCACCATTATTCTTCTCAACCTGCTCAACTATCATCCTAGTAGTGTCCTCAACCCATTTAACAGGCATTTCGTGATCCCTATGATAAAGCATGGGGCAAACAACGTCGACAAGACCCTGTCTCACCCACTCGCCCCAGTCGACACCCATGGTCTGCCTGTTCCAATTCAAATCGTAAGAAACGTCAGCTGATAGAGTTATCTCCGGGTTAATCTGTTTGACAGCATCCCTGATTTCCCTCAAGAAACCCGTTACGATCTGCACCCTCCAACTTATCCACTCGCTCCTCAAGCTTCCCCCGGCCAGCACGTCTTCAGGCCAGTTCTGTACCTTTCTGCCGATAAATGATTCAAAAGACTTTTTCGCGCTCTCGCTGAAGTCAGCCTCAATGCCCGGTGGGAAACCGAAATCATCCTCTATGTTTATACCGTCAACACCATACTCCTGCACTAGTTCGATAATGTAGGACTTTATATAGTTCCTAGCGCCCTCGCTAGCCGGAGACAAGTAGTACCAGCCGTATGGGTTAAACGGGCCGTGTGAAAGCTGGTCCTCACCCTTCTCGTTAACTATTCCCCAGTCAGGATGTTGAAGAAGCACCGACCTGCTTGTTCTGAAGCCCAGAACCCACGCCCAGACCCTCAGGCCGTTCCTATGGCTTTCTTCAACAACTATTTTCAAAGGATCTTCATCGCTTTCAAAATTATTAAGGTAATCCATGTCAACCGGAACGATTTTACTCCTGTAGTCAGCCAACCCTCCAGCATGGATTACAAAGGGAAGCACAATATTGAACCCGCTATTCTTGATTTTGCTTATGTAGAATGTGAGGTTTCTCGCAACAGACCTGTTGGGAAACTCGTACATGTATAGGAATACTCCTCTCACCTCCGGTTTAGGAGGCTCTTCAACCCTCATCATCCTGTTTAAGAAGAAATATGAAGCAGTCATCAGAAGCACTGCCAGAATTGGAAAAACAAGCATCATGCTTCTCTTAAACATGCAATCTTAAGGGAGGAGACGTTTAAAAGCTTAATCGATAAATCAACGTGGAAAAGAAAAACCCATATAGCCTGATGATAACGACTGCGGCCAAACCTGTGAAACGCATGCCGATTCTCTAGAAGAATGAATCTAAATCCTTAGTGTAAGCTTCCGTTGAACTAGCCGGTGGACTGCTCCTCGTAATATTGTTTCACAAGCTCCATAAAGTGCTTCCAATCCCAGTTCACTCCAGGGTCATAGTGATGACTCTTGCCGCCGCCGACGCTGGGGTCAGAAGGATCTGGAACCTGGTTGTGACCTATTACCCCACTTCCCTGAGTAGGGTCTGCGGGGGCAAGACCCTCAGGGTGTTGAAGCGAAACATTATACTTCTTAAGCAAGTAGGCCACCAGCTTAGCGGAAGCCTTATACTCCTCCTCCGTAAAAATCTTCCGGTCAGCGTAGCCAGCGTGCTCGATACCAATAGAATGCTCGTTGTAAGCCCAGTTGCCAGCGTGCCAAGCAATATCCTTCTCCTTAACCATCTGGTAAACCATGCCATCGTAACCAACAATGTAATGCGAAGAAGCCTTAGCCCGAGGATCTTTAAACCAGTTTAATGCAGCCTGCGCATCACCCTCTACAACATGAATAATGATCCACCTCACTTTCAACCCGTTAGCCTCCCTATTGCTCTCGGAAAAATTGGACTGGAGAGCTGGCTCCCAGGCGGCTTCAGGATAATCTGTAGCCTCAGGTTTCGAGCCCAGCTTGAAAAGGAAAACAACCATGAGAAGTGGAAGAACTAGCGTAAGCAAGAGGAGGAGACGGTTCCTCATTTGAAGCAAGATTCTTCACGCCGTATTTAAGAATTCCGTTTTAAAGCGCAATTTTAAATAGTAGTGTCTTCATGTGCTTTCCGAGGAAAAGTGCTAAGGATCAGTGTTTTCACACTCTTACTGATGCTCTTGACCTCAGCAATAAGGACTACGCTAAGTGCCTCAGGCTCCTCTGGAAAAAAGAGTTTCTACGTAGGAGTCTGGCTAGGAATGTATAGCGACTACTGGCCTAGTGAGAAAACAGAATGGTTGAGAAAGGTTGACGAAGCCTTCAAGTCCTTCAGGGAAGCCGGGATCGACGCCATCTATTTTCTAGTTAAAGACCCTTGGGGATATGTTTACTACGAATCCAAGTATGCTCCATTGTCTGAGAAATACAGCTGGGATCTTTTAAGAGAGGTTGTGGCGAAGGCTAGGGAACATGGTCTCCAAGTATACCCGTATGTAAACGCGTTGGCAGAGGGGGAGACTCAGCCGAACTTCTACCTGAAGGAACATCCTGACCTAGCGGTTTCATCTGCAAACGGTGAGAACGGTTGGGTTGACCCATCTAGCGGAGAATACGTTAATAGACTGATATCTATCGTTGAAGAAATCGTTTCAAACTATGATGTAGACGGGTTGCAGTTGGACAGGATAAGGATGCCGGGGCCAGTAATAAGGGCGAAAGCCAGTGAAAAACTCTACACGGAGACAACTGGGCTCACCCCAGCTAACGATGAGAAAAAGTGGCAGGAGTTCGTGAGAAGCCAGGTTTCTAAAGTCGTGCAGAGAGTATTTGAAAAAGTTAAATCAATAGATATGAGCCTGAGGCTTTCCGCCGCGGTTTTCCCATCTCCTTCGAACGCGGCTTTAAACCAGCTTCAAGACTGGAAGAAATGGGTTGAAGAAGGATGGGTTGACTACGTATGCACGATGGCTTACGCACAGGGGTTTTACACATTCAAGGCTTATGTAGATGAGGAGAAGGAGGCTTGCGAGCCTGGGAAACTATATGTGGGAATAGGCGCGTGGCAATTGTCCGCGTCTGAATTGAAAAAACAGATAAAGTACGTTGTAGTCGACTCAGGACTACCTGGAGTACTATTGTTTAACGGGGATTCTCTACTCAGCAATACGGAGCTTTTAAACGCCGTAAAGGAGGCGAAGGAGGGAAAGTTTGGGGAAGACTCATCCTCCTTCCCGTTTATGCTTAGCGCCTCCTCAGCCACCATACTGCTCTGCACAACGCTATTCTTGCTCCACCTACATAGAAAAAAGCGGAGGAAAAACGTTTCTTTAAAGAAAGCTTATTAGACAAGTATGTTTTCAAATGCTCAGGATAAAGGTGAACCCTAAGCTTCAAGAAGCTGATGACTATACTATATTATGATGATCATGGTTGGCGCGCGTTACAGTTTCCCCCGAGAAAAAGCCTTAGAAAGGCTTAGCCACTTACCTTCACGCTTCTTATCCTAATCTTTGGCGCGATCCTCCCCGCCTCGTTCATCGTCCTCCTGCCAACAGCATCTATGGATTGAAGCATTTCGAAGACTGTGCTTCCAACCATGGCGTTTTTAACAGGATGCTTCACCTCACCATTTTCAACGAGGAACCCATGGTCTATAAGGCTCGAAATATTTGTCGATCCGCCGACTGGACCCAGAGAACTGTCGTAAACAAATATTCCTCGTTTAACGTCTTTAAAAAGCTCTTCATCCAAATACTCTCCCGGAGCTATCTGAAGATTAGTTAAGCTTGGCACAGGCTTCTCGGCTAAACTGGGTCTAGAAGCATGACCATTGTTCTCAATTTTTAAAGCATTAGCAGTGTAGGAATCAGTAACGTAGTTAACCAGTAATCCTTTCTCAATAATCCTTACCTTGCTGCAGGGACATCCCTCGTCGTCGAAAGGCGAAGAAGCCCATCCGGAAGGATAGAGAGGATCGTCAATGATACTCAGTTTTTCGCTTGCAACCCTTGACCCCAGTTTTCCAGAGTAATAAGAGGATTTTTGCAGAACGTAAAACGCGTTCGCACCATAGCCAACGATACGCTCCAGTGTTCCAAGCGTTGTCCTCTCGTCGAGAATCAGAGCATACCTGCCGTTCTCAACCTTTTTACCGCCAACACTTTTAACAGCCTTCCTTGCAGCATTCTCCCCGACCTTTTCAAACCTCAGCTCCCTGATGGACCTGGTTAGGAAATAATCGTACCCGGTTCCAATCTCCCCATTCTCTCCCTTCTTAAGAGCCTCAATACTGAAGGAGAGCCTTGAGGACTTATGCGTCCTCTCCACCCCTAGAGTGTTAACTATGAAGTCTTCAGACACGGTTAACCCAGCACCGCCCGAAGCGTCAAGCGTCTCGTCAACACCCTTCAAGGCGCGCACACCGTCTAAAGCTTTCGAAATCAGCTCCTCTGAAGACAGCGTAGCTATCGCGTCGTCATACAGCCCCTGAACCTCCCCGGGCTCCCTGTCCTCAGGCAGCGAGACAAAGGCCTCGTCAGGCGGAGTACCCCTCGCCAGGGCTATTGCCCTCCTAACAGCCTTCTCAACCCTCTCCTCCTTAACGGGTGTGACTGTAGAAATCCCTATGGACTTACCCACGTAAACCCTTACGGCGAAGGATGAGAAAGAACCCTCTTCAACCCCCTTGACAGAACACTTTTCCACAGTAAGGCTGAGAGACCTTCCCGCTAAAGCAACTATTTCAGCCTGGCTGGCCCCAAGCTTCTCAGCCAGCCTCACCCCGCTAACGCACAAGCCAAGCATATCCATCTATCTCCTACCCCCAACCACTACATCCTTCACTGCGAGATGCGGGCCCCCGCCGGAGACAGGGACCCACTGCCCATCCTTTCCACAATTGCCAGGGAATGCGTGTTTCAAATCGTTTCCGACTCCAATCACGTTTTTCAATACCTCCAGGGTTAACCCTGACATTGAGACGTTTTGAACTTTCTCTCCTATTTTCCCGTTTTCGATCAAGTAGCCTTCCTGAGCAGTAAAGTAGAACTGCCCCCTCGCTGGGTCGACATATCCTCCGTATGATTTCGCCAGGTATATACCATTCTTCACTAGTTCAGCAAGCTCGTCAAAGCTGTATTCACCGTTTTCAACAAAAGTGTTGCTCATCCTAACTATGGGTTTGCTTGAGAAATTCATTGCCCTAGCAGCCCCGTTTGGCTCAGCATTTAGATGGGCAGCGGTCTCCAGGGAGTGGAGATACCCGACAAGAATACCGTTTTTAACTATTTCCCTTCTCACTGCCTTCGTTCCTTCTGAGTCGTAAGGATATGATCCTCTCATACCTGGGAGGGTCGGGTCGTCAACCACGTTTACAGTTTCTACTCCAACCCTTTTACCGATTAGCCCTGAAAGAACCGACATGTTAGCCTTAACAGCGTCAGCCTCAGCCGCATGCCCGAATGCCTCGTGGATAAACACTCCCACGAGGCTCTGATCCATCAGGATGTTCGTTCTCCCGCTTGGAGGAGGCAGGGCTTTCAGAAGCTCTACTCCTCTTCTGCCCAGCTCAGAGCCCTCCTTCACATAGTCGAACTCCTCCACCAGTTCCCAACCCCTGCTCCCGCCTACGGCGGTGCTCACGTTTTGAACAAGATCACCCTCTTTGGCGACTGCTGAGCCGGAGAGCCTTATGCTGCAAACCTCGTACTGGACTTCTGAACCTTGACTGTTTACAATAAATTCCTTTTTTACACTGTCAGAGAGCCCGACGGTGGTTGTAACTATTCCCTCATTATTCTTCCATATGCACTTGTCGAACTCCAGAGCAGTTTTCACTTTTTCCTCGAGAGAAACACTTCTAGGATCAATTTTCACGTTCAGGCGAACATCATCCTCATAAGTTTTCTCTATTCTAATCCTTGACTTTTCAGCAACTTTCCCCGAAACGGCTTTAGCCGCCTTATAGGCTTTCTCCAGAGCAGTATTCATCCCTTGAATAGAGAGATCAGTAGTGTAGTAGAACCCCCAGCCACCGTTGAACAGTACTCTAGCAGCACCGCCGATGCTCGTGTTATAAGACACTTCTTCAACAACCCCTTTTCTAATTGAAATGGATGTTGACTCGACCTCTGTTATCCTGAGGTCCGCAAAATCTTCACTTCCCAGATGTAGTAATCCAAATAGCTTTCTCATTCCATTCAATCTGGCGTACCAGTTGTTTAAACGCTTTTATAACCTTTACGCACACGTTTTTCCAACTGAAGGATCAATAGCAGTAAAGGCATTAATATTACTCTAGTGTTTCAACCATTATGATTGAAGACAGGGCTGTTGAGCTCCACAAGAAGTATGGCGGCAAGATCCAAGTTATTCCAAAAGTACCTATTAAAAGCTTTGAAGACTTCTCCATCTGGTATACGCCGGGAGTTGCTTCTCCATGCAGACTGATATCCTTAGATAAAGACCTTTCATTCGAATTAACGTCTAGATGGAACATGGTTGCCGTGGTTAGCGACGGCAGCAGGGTTCTTGGCCTTGGGAATATTGGACCCTACGCCGGATATCCGGTTATCGAGGGAAAATGCCTACTCTTCAAGTTTCTAGGGGGTGTTGACGCTGTTCCAATAGCCTTGGCGACGCAAGATGCAGATAAGATAATAGAGATGGTTAGGCTGATCTCACCATCTTTCGGCGGAATAAACCTGGAGGACATTGAAAGCCCAAAATGCTTCCAGATACTTGAAACTCTTCAAAAATCTCTGGAGATACCTGTTTGGCATGATGATCAGCAGGGCACTTCGCTCGTGGTTTTGGCAGCGTTAATTAACGCGCTTAAAATTGTTGGAAAAAAGCTGGAGGAGGCTAAGATAACGATAATAGGATCCGGGGCCGCAGGAATGGCTACTGCGAGGCTGTTGATGGAGACGGGTGTCAGTGGGAGAAACATGCTTATCGTTGACAGCAAAGGGATTTTAAGCTCTTCAAGACACGATATGGAAAAACTATCAATATTAAACCCTTGGAAGGCAGAGTTAGCTAGAATGACGAACCCTGAGAATAAGGAGGGGAGTATTGAGGACGCTTTGAAGGGTTCAGATGTCTTAATCGCGCTGTCAGTGCCTAAGCCAGGTACAGTTAAGAAAGAATGGATAAGTAAGATGGCTGGAGACCCCATAGTCTTCGCCCTGGCAAACCCTCTTCCTGAAATATGGCCTGAGGATGCTAAGGCCGGAGGCGCTAGAATCGTTGCGACAGGCAGGAGTGATTTTCCAAACCAGGTTAACAACAGTTTAGCCTTCCCCTCGATGTTCAGAGGAGTTTTAACGGTAAGGTCTAGAGCAATAACTAATGAGCTTTGCATAGAGGGCGCCAGGTCACTAGCCCGTTATGCTGAAAGCAAGGGGTTGAGCGAGAACAGTATACTGCCGACAATGGACGATTATATGGCTTATGTTGAAGTCGCACGAAACGTTGCGAGAAAAGCTATTGAACTAAACTTGGCAAGGAGGAAATATTCTGATAATGAGCTGTACGATGCGATACATTCTATAATAGCGTATCAAAGGGTTCTAATGAGGAACATGATTAAAAGCGAGTTGACTGGCGAATATCAGCCTAACACTTCATGCATGGCTACAGATGAGCAGCCTGAGTAAGGACAAGCGCGGGTTATGCGTATGGACAATAGGGTATGGAGGCCTTTCAAAAGACTCTTTCTTAAGCCTATTGAAGAAGCATCGGATCGATCTGCTGGTGGATGTCCGCAGGTTTCCGAATTCCAGGCTTGAATATTTCCGCCGAGAAAGCCTGGAGAAATGGCTTCCCAAAGAAGGTGTTGAATACTTGTGGCTTGGAGAGGAGCTTGGAGGCTACCGTCGAGGAGGCTATGAGAAACACATGGAGACTAAGGTTTTCAAAGAAGGAGTTAGGAGGCTTCTGGAACTGGCGAGGCATGGAAGGACATGCATAATGTGTCTGGAAACGGATCCAAAATATTGTCATAGAAGGTTTATAGCATCATGTTTGAGAAAAAACGGAGTCAGAATACTCCATATAACAAGGGGTTAATAAAGCAGCCGGAGACTAACCCCTGAATTTAGGATTAAATATTTCGAATAAGTAGAAACAGGCTTGCCTCCAAATTCTCCTGATCATAGCTCTATCGTTAGCCCGTCGTAAGCAACTTCAACATTTTTGGGCTTTAACCTCTCGACCAGTTCTTCATGCAGCAAGCCGCCGTTATGTGAAAAATGCGTGGCGACGAACACTGTTTCACCATTTGCAATCCCCCTCTTCACCATCTCATCCTTAACTCTTAATACACTGTCGATGCCCATGTGGTACTTGACTTGAGGCAGGGGGCCATGTGTGCAGTCCAGTATCACTAGATCCAGCTTAAAATTCTCAAGACACCTCCATGTCTCCTCCGGAAACCATCCTGAATCATGCCCATGTAGAACAGTTGTTTTCCAATCCGATACTACGTATATTAAGCATTGCTCCGTTTCCGAATGGTCTGCGAGCAACGGGGTAACTAAGTATCTGCCAGCTTTGAACTCTTTAAACGGTTTAACAATATGAGCCTCCACCGCACTCTTCAACCTCCCGTTCGTTGAAGAGTCTAATTCCCGAATCCTACTATAGACAGCAGTATTCCCGTAGGCGTGAAGAACCTCCTCGTTCAAAAGCTTCGCGAAGGGCTTTGCCCTCATGCAGCACTCTTCAAAATAGAAATGGTCCTGATGAGTATGGGTGGCGAGAAGATTCTTAATATCAGCTAGCTCAATCTCATGCTTAAGGGCATGGTGATACGTGTCCGGCGGGAAGTCAATCTTTAAATCATTGTTTACCAGTGTTGAAGACTTTGTCCTCACGTTTCTACCGCCAGCATTTCTTGCCCTCCTGCAATTCGCGCACTGGCAAAACACCGCTGGCCACCCCTCGGCCGCGCCTGTCCCCAGAAACATGACCCTCATATTTTGACCCCGAAGCTTCAAGTAGGTTTATATAGGCTTACCGTTAACGAGCTCGGCCGTTAGCCAGCATTAAGAATAGTTAGGCGCATGGTTTTGTAAACGTATTTCACCACGAGGATTTAAATGAGGTTTTGCCTTCTCATGTGAGAGAACCCTTAACTCGTAAGTCCATGCATCATAGTAAAGGTTTCCTCCTTTCCACTCAACCTCTCCACGCTGATTATCCACAGTATCCGACCTGAAGTGAGCCTTGGGAGGAATAAAGTTTGAAGAGATATCCATGTTAGCCACAAGCCTGTAGTGGTCGATATTCCCGAAGTAGAACCTGCGGTATTTCTCGATGTTTCTAAAATGGCCGCCAAAAGACGGGTCTGCGTAAAGCCACCCGTATGGTTCTACGTAGAACTGGGCCCAATCATGCGGACTCGGCTTAACCGGATTCAGATACCATCCTGATTGCCACCTTGCAGGAACCCCGCTTATCCTGCAGAGGGTTATGAATAGCAGGGCTTGAACCCCGCAGTCTCCTCTAAGGTTTCTCGCAGCATAATCGCTGATGCATTCTATCGTCGAGTATTCCGGTACTAGGGCGTAACTAACGTTTTCAGTTATCCACTCGTATATGTGCCAAGCCTTAAGATACGGGTTTGACTCCCCGGAGACAAGCTCGTCTGCAAGCCTTCTCAGATACGGGGTGAAAACTATGTGGGGTAGAGTCTCAGAAGTGTATCTTCTGTAGGATTCGTCCTCAAAGTACGGACCTATCTTCTCGGGCTTTATCTCAACATAGGCTGCGTTAACCGCATACTCGTATTCAACACGGAATTCAAGCTCCTCGCCCTTAATGGACTTTTTCTCGAAATATATTGTCCTTTGTGGAGTATCCTCTGGAGCTATAAAATAATTCTCTGGAATTGTAGACACGAGTCTAACAACCGGTTGCAACAGGCTCCTTTGAGGAAAGGGCATCCAGACTCTCACAGTTTCACCATCCGGAACAACGTCAGGCTTAACTCTCAACACCGTCAACACCCTGTTCCATACCGGGTCAAAATATCTGGCTTCAGACCTTCTTCCTCTGAGAATCACGGTGTCTAAGTGTTCGAACAGCATGCTCCGAATCCCATTATTATCTTCCCTCGCTTTCAGCCTACTTTTAATCTCAACCCTTTCCCTAAGAAGATTAGGCAGGAAGTTTCTAAATATTCTTATCTCCCCCTCTATCCTAATACAGTCTATGATTCTCCTTCTAACCCATTCGTCAAACTCGTCCCTAGTCAAACCCTGAACCCTCTCCTTAAGTAAGGCGAAAGCCTCTTCTTCAGAAAGCGAATAATCCCACCTGATCCTCCGAATTCTTTCCAATTCCCACTCTAATCTGGATTTCAGGAAGCTTGGAAGCCGCCTCCCCTCACGCAGGATCCGGTTTATCGCGGTAACTGCTTCTTCGAAAAGCCCGTCCTCCTCAAGGCGTCGAATCCTGTCCGGCAGACCAGTCGTCAAGAATTCGCTTCCAAGAACGTCTGTTTTTCGCAATACTGCTAATCTTGAAGCACAGAGGAATATTTAGGCATTAAGGCAGACACAGCTAAACCCTTATGTATTGCTTGGGTTAACACAATAATGGTGAAGCCCAATGTGTATGGAGAAGCCGTCGCCCTTCCCCTGCCCAGAGGAGAAGATACCCAGCTATATAGCCTACCGCGTTAACGAGCGGATCCGGATTGACGGACTGTTAGACGAGGCTTGCTGGCGAATAGCACCCCGCTCCCCCCGCTTCGTAGATCTTGTTAGCGGCCGGCCGGCCCTCTACGACACGTATGCAGCAGTACTATGGGACGATGATAACCTGTATGTAGGCTTCTGGGTGGAGGAGCCTCTTGTAGTCGCCACCCTGACCGAGCGCGACTCTCCGATTTACGAGGATAATGACGTGGAGCTTTTCATCGCTGGCAGAGACGCCTACTACGAGTTTGAGATAAACGCGCTTGGAACCATCTATGAGGTTCTCTTCATATGGGAAGATGCTTACGAGAAATCCGGCTACAGTAGTCTTCCAGAGCTTAGAAGAGACGTTCCCGGTGTAAGACTGTTTCCAGGAGTAGGATTTAGAAACCATCCTCATGGCCGGCGAATAGGATTCTGGAACTGGGATTTTCCTGGATTAAGAGCAGCGGTCCACGTCGACGGAACTCTCAATAATAACCAGGATAGGGATAGGGGTTGGACGGTTGAGCTAGCCTTGCCCTGCGCGCGCGCTAAGGGGATGAAGGTGCTCGCCATGTCTGACAACCGGCCGCTGCCTCCTAAGGATGGAGAAACCTGGCGTATGAACTTCTTCCGCTTCAACCAGTATAAGGAGGCTCCTCCAGCACAAGACTCTGGAGGCTGGGCCTGGAGCCCGCATTACGTGTGGGATTCGCATGTTCCAGAATGCTATCCCTACATACGCTTCTCGTCCAAAACAGTGAATGAGGCGAGCGAAGGCTAGAAGTATTGCCGTAGGACTTAAGGTCCAGCAGAATGCTTAAACACGAGAAAAAATGGAAGTAAAAATTTTAATTCTCGCCTGACGATTTAATGGGACCAGGGACACGTATGTTTGGCAGGCAAGAATTTGCACGATTGCTATGCGTAGCCGTTGTTATAATTGTTTTTGCAGCCATGACTGCCTTCATGCTTAAAACAGTCTTAGCTCCTGGACCCTACCGGTTAGAACCTGCTTCGCAAACGCTTTTGACGAGCAGGTTATTCTGTCCAAAATGCCTCGGTTCAAATGGTTTAGAGCTTATGGATTATAATGCTGTGAGATGTAAAAACTGCGGTTTTATCTTCAGCATGGGGGGCTTCTGGGGAGAGTAATGTTAATGAAAAACTTTGCTCTTAGTTTGAAAACAACCAAGTTAAGAAGAACAGTAAACCAGTTTAGAAAACGGAGACAAGACTATACATGCGCTAAGACGAGTGAAACAAATAAAGCCTCATCTTATTTCCTGCTGCTAATACTTCTGGCCTCCTTAGCAACTGTTACCCCATGCGTCTCCAGTGAAACAGGCTTTTACGCTAACGAAGACTTCTCAGGATTCTACGACTACGATAAGTCCATTCCTCTAAATGCTACTGAGGAATTAATCAGGGACGAGGGTGTTTGCAAAATAGCGCGCGCGCGCTACAGGGTCTACTTCAACTCTATGCTTAAGGACGTGGTGATACGTATCTGGTGGAAAATCGATTTTTAAATCCGTGTTTATCAGGACAGAGGACCTGGTTCTAATGTTTTTGCCCCCCGCATTTTTCGCCCTCCTGCAATTTACGCATTGGCAGAATACTGCTGGCCATCCTTCGGTTGCACCTGTCCCTAGGAACACAACCTTCATATATTACTCAACGCAGAATTTAACAGGTGGCTTATATGTTTACTGTTAACAGGCTTAATCATCAACCCGCATCATGCCTTAAACCGTTTAGCATTCATGGAGAATTTACGATTGTGAGCAGTTCCATCTATAGATATCAACTGACGCTCGTTAAAGAATTCATAGAGCTAGCTATTAAGGTGGTTAAATATGGTATTGCCAAAAATCATGTTCCATGCATTTAATATGATGGTCGAAAAAGGGACTTATTATTGAAGAAGTCGAATTCTCGGATTTAACATATGAAAAAAGGGTTTAAAGGAAATGAGTTCGATTGAACATAGCTATCGCAGTAATTCACTTGAAAGAAACGGATCCGAATTATTTAAGGATGTTTTGTTAGAGAATAGCCTTTATAATGACACCGATTCATTCTGTTTGAGAAAGAGCAGTCATCAGCTGTTGCCTAATCTCGTTAAACTTCGAAACGTTTTTCTCGTAGTCGGTTATGGTTCTGACGAGCTGGTTTGCTAGCTCCCTGGCCTTAACGGGGTTTTGTTCCTCCAGCATCTTGAGCAGTTCGTAGTCCTGAACCCCTAGTCTTAAAACTTCAAGCCTTATGGAGCTCAATGGGCCTTCTCTTCCAGGGTATATTATGAAAGCGTCGCCAGGAGGCAGGTTGTTAGGCTCCACGTTTTTAAACGGGTTTTCAGACCAGTAGTTTAGCCCCCAGTGAAGATAGCCTGAAAGATTATACTTGAAGTTTATCCAGTGCAGGATCCTGACTTTTATTAACGGATAGTCGATGAACCTGTTCGGATACTTTCCAGTTGGAGCAAGACAGGTATAGAACCATACTTCTTCTCCAGCTGCTTTTCTCTGATTGTAAAAAGCTTGATTCTCATCAAACTGGTTTAACAATGGGACCCAGACGTCTAAGGCTCCGACAAGTTCTTCAGTAGCCTGGTTCGCTTCAATTATCCTTATTTTCGGCGCCAGCTTCCTAACGTAGCCGGCGAGTATTCTATAGCTTTCTGAACTTGCAGGAATCGGTTCGTCGGCTAAATGCTGAACGTAGATATTGATCCACCCTTTTTCTTCTAGATGCTTCTGTAATTGAGGAAGGAATTTGGAGAGGAAGTCGTAGTATTCTTCTGAAGTTACGTCCATGGAAGGCACCTTATAGGCTATGGATCCATCCGTTCTGTAAACCATTGTTTCGTAAGAGTAGAACTCTTTTGCTTCCCATTCTTTCCTGTAGGCAAGATGCCCTCCTTCAATTCTTCCAACCACGCCTTCTTCGATGAAAAGCTCAACCCAGCGATCAAAGTTTGAAAAATCGCATTCAATAGTTCCGTTCGGGGCTTCTACGAATCCTGTTAATTCAAGTATTGGAGTTATAATTATGTTTTGACGATACTTAGAAAGAAACTTAGCATAGTTTCTAATCAACTTCCAATATTCCTCATCTCGTGACTTTATGTTATAATAATCAAAGAGCTTGTAATCTCCAAACCAATTTGTTATCCACAACGTTCTTCTTGAAGTGAGTATAACAGGATAAACCTTTAAAGTAATTTGAATCGAAGCATTTGACTTTTCTGAGATCACATAAATCTCTCCCGTGTAGTTTCCTGGGGGTGCTTCTGGTGGGACGAAAATAGTAACCCAAACTGGTTGAGTTTCTCCGGATTTCAGATCAATATACTCAACATTCAACAGTGGGTCCGGAAAATCCAATGGGGGTGAACGTACTACTCGCACCAATTCCTCAGGAGGAGTAGCTGGCGTATTCTTACTAACCGGAACGAACCCAACAAAGTTCGCAGAAAAATTCATCTTAAATCCATCCGGACCCTCAAGGAATCCAGTTTTAAGATGAACCTTTAGATCTTCTCTTCCTACGGTTATGGCGAATTGCGCTGCAGCATACTCATTTCTTACAGCCTCGACATACAAAGAAGTTTTTCCACTCGGCTTTGTATCTTTAAAGATCTTTTCAAGCGGATCTGCAGCCCAAACTAAGAATTCCCCCTCTATTTGATATTCCTCCTTCATTTGATTAATCGATAATAGTGAAACTAGACATAAAAATATTGCTGAAACTGTCAGTATAATAATCTTCAGTTTTCTCATTCTTCTATGTTTGTCAGCAGCCCATTCTATTATTAAACTTTTTTACTAATACCCCTAACGCTAACCAGCACATACCGTTCGATTTCAGAACCAATTCTGGTGATTTACCCATAATCGCAATAGCGTTTAGCGAGCCCTGCGGGAAGACGATTATTCGTAAAGTGGAAGCCGCTGTTCCCGAGGGGTTAAACAACGAGCTCCCTCCTCTCCAAGAGGTGTTCTATGCATTCCCGGTAAATATCTTCCGTAGTGTAGCGCGGCCGGTAGCCGAGCAGCCGTTGGGCCTTCTCTATGCTGACGCAGGGAGAATGAATAACGTGATCCCTAGTAATGGCAAACGCCTCCTCACCAAGGACATCCGACATTTTCTGCAGCGGGATAAACCTGAGGTTCGGCTTCCTCCCGAAAAGAGACGCTACAAACTCGCAGCAGTATGAGAGGGTTACAGCGTAAGGCGCTGCAACGCTGAACGATTCTCCCAAGGCTGCTTTACGGTTTAGGATCGCCAGTTCAAAAACCTGCGCCACATCATCAGCATGAACATGATGAAGAGTTGCCAGTCCATTATCAGGCAGGTATACAACGTCTCCGCGAGCCAGGCTTCTGTACACATTAACACCGTTTCTAGTCCCCTGAGGATCTATGGGAAGCCATTTCCTACCGCAAATGTGGCCCGGATGAATCACTGTTGCCGGAAAACCCTCCCTATCGTATTTCTTAAGGAGGTTGGCTTCAATCATTGCCTTGTTTATACCGTACTCTGTGATAGGCCTTCTGGGATAGTTCTCCCTGTAGGGTACTCGAGTGCTAGGCCCATATGCCCATATGGTACCACAATGGATAAAATGGCTTACACGACCCTCAAGGTTCTCAACCATAATCCTGTTCTGCTCAGGAGTAAAACAAATAAGGTCTATCACGACATCAGCCTCAACCTCAGCCATACGCTTCCCCCAGGAGCCGTTCTCCTCCTCCCTAATCCTGTCAGCAAGGATCCATTCAACCTGACTCCACAAGGCTTCGGTGCCGGCAGAACCATAATATGGCTTAGGGTTTCGCGCCAGAACCTGCACCTCATATCCATGCAACACCAAGCGTGGCACAAGGTAGCTTCCGATATGCCCGGTTCCACCGATTATTAGGACCTTCATCCCTAGACCGGCTGTTGATAAAGATCCCCTACATATAAAGATTTATATTTCCTTCCAAGAATTCGCAACAAGTGTTTAATGAGCGAAAGAGTTGTGATGAGCATCGACCAGGGGACCACGGGCTCCCGAGTCTCACTGTATAAGCATGATGGAACACCTTATCCCAACGGCTGGTGTTACGTTGAGCATTCGCAATCCTACCCTAAACCCGGCTGGGTTGAACATGATCCTGTTGAAATATGGCTGAACGTTAAGCACTGCATCAGGAACGTTCTGGATATGACTGGCGTTAAACCAGGAGAAATTGTTGCGATAGGCGTCACGAATCAGCGTGAAACAGTCGTGGCTTGGAACCCTAAGACAGGAAGGCCTGTTTCAAACGCCATCGTGTGGCAGGATCGCCGGACAGCTAAGCTGGTTGACTATCTCCGGGAGAACTTTTTAAAAGACATTGTCGAGAAAACCGGTTTGATTCCAGATAGCTATTTCTCAAGCACAAAGATATGGTGGATGCTTGAAAACATCAAGGGTCTACGTGAAAGGCTTTGAAAGGAGAAGTCGTTTTCGGAACGGTAGACACATGGATCATATGGAACCTGACGAATGGTTCTCGAGATATTCAAACCCCGGAGTACAAGGGTGCATTCGTAACCGATTACAGCAACGCGTCTAGAACAATGCTCTTCAATATTCACGGGCTCATGTGGGATGAGGGCCTTGCTGAAATACAGGGTAAAATACCTGTCGAGGCGCTTGCAATACCAAGGCCTAGTAGTGATAAAGAGGTTTATGGATGGACTGGCCCAGAGGTTTCAAGCCTTTTTGAAGGCTTAAGCAAGCCGGTGGCCGGCGACGCTGGAGACCAGCAGGCTGCTTTACTTGGCCAAGCAGGGTTTGAACCCTACGATGTGAAATGCACCTATGGCACAGGTAACTTCATACTGATGAATACCGGAGGGAACAAGGTGTGCTCCAAGTCCGGGCTGCTGACCACAATACTCTACAGTGTTGAACCGGGTAAAGCAGTCTATGCTCTCGAGGGAAGCGTTTTCATCACCGGTGCAGCAATCCAATGGCTTCGCGACGGTTTGAAGATAATCGAGGTCTCGGGGGAAGTGAATCCTCTCGCTGAAGCTGCTGAAGACACAGGCGGTACTTATTTCGTACCGGCCTTCACAGGGCTTGGAGCACCCTACTGGGATCCGTATGCGAGGGGCATGATTATAGGTTTAACTAGGGGGACAGGCAGGAGGCATATTGCTAGGGCGGTTTTAGAATCCATCGCATACTTGACTCGCGACGTGGTTGAAGCAATGAGCAACGATACTGGCAGAAGGGTGGAAAAACTGAAAGCAGACGGCGGCGCATCACGGAGTGACTTCCTGCTTCAATTCCAGTCTGACATACTTAATGCAACTGTCGTCAGGCCTTTTGTGCAGGAGACAACCAGCCTGGGAGTAGCTTATCTTGCTGGCCTCGCCGTGGGTTTCTGGAGAAGCATAAGCGAAGCTAGGAAAAACTGGAGGATGGAGAAAGAGTTTTCCCCTAGGATGAGCCGGGAAGTTAGAGAGAGACTGTATGGTGGTTGGAAGGCGGCTGTTAAAAGATCATTAGGATGGGCTATGGAAGTACCTTGGGCCTATGGCTACGAGTAGACAGGGATAGGTTAGCAGGTGGCTCACAATGGTCGGCGAGACCCGTGTCGCGATAATAGGTGCCGGAGTCATAGGGGCCTCTATAGCAAGGGTTTTAAGCAGGTTTGAAAACCTGCAGGTCTACGTTTTAGACGAGAACTATGATGTCGGCGGGGAAGCGAGCAGGGCGAATTCTTCAGTAATACACCCAGGTCACGAAGAGGATCCTGACAACCAGCCTTTGCGCGCGAAGCTCTGCACCGAGGGTAATGCTCTCTGGAGAAGATGGTGCATGGAGCTTGAGATCCCTGTGAAATGGGTTGGAGAGCTCATGCTTTTCGAGAGAAACGAGGATGAGAAGGAGGCTGAAAAATATGTGGAATGGGCTCGTAAAAACAACGTGGCAGGCGTAAGGATTCTGCGAGAGGAGGAACTGTTTGAAATGGACAGCTCCATAAACAGGAATGTTAAAGGAGGTGTTTATGCTCCCACGGCAGGCCTAATTTCTCCTTTTGAAGCCGTCGTGGCCCTAGTGGAGAACGCTGTGGATAATGGGGTTAGGCTTCTCACGGAGACGCGCGTCAAGAGAATCGTCGTCAGGAACAATGTTGTTGTAGGCGTTGAAACCAGTAAGGGGCTTATTGAAACAGATATTGTAATCAACGCGGCAGGATTGAATGCTGACGAGGTGTCTCGCTTAGCAGGAGTTGAACCCTGGTTCAGAATAAAGCCTAGGAAGGGGGAATACATTATTTTCGATAAAGAAGCCGAGCCTAAGCCAAGCCTTGTGCTACACACGATGCCCACACCCATCACTAAAGGAGTTTACGCATTGACGACTGTACATGGTAACCTTATGATAGGGCCGACCGCCGAGGACCTTCCTTACGAGAAGAAGAAAGACACGTCTACAAGCCTGGAAGGCTTGGAACACTTGGTTAAGGAGGCTGGGAGAATACTTTGCAAAGTACCGCCGCGCTCGAGAATCATAAAGTTTTTCGCAGGGTTGAGACCTGAACCACCCGATGGGAAATGGTTGATAAAAGCCTATTCTCAACCATACGGGTTCATCAACGTCGCAGGCATAAGGTCTCCAGGCTTAACGGCTGCGCCTGCAATAGCAAACCATGTTTTAAGCCTTATTACGGAGACATATGGGCTTAGACTAGTTGAGAAAAAAGGATGGAGACCATTCAGAAGGCAAATAGCCTGTGTCAGCGAGATGGATTACAACATCCTTGAAAAGCATATCTCAGAGAATCCGGATTACGGTGAGATAATCTGCTTCTGCAACAATGTTTCTAGGGCAGAGGTTTCAGAAGCCATTGAAAGAATGCGGAGGATCGGTGTGAAGACCATTACTTTCGACGGAGTGAAGCTTAGGACTACCGCAGGATTCGGAAAATGCCAGGCTTCAAGATGCAAGATACGGATGGCCCTTTTAATATCTGAGGCAACAGGAACACCTCTCTGCAACATCATCATGAAGAAGTCGAGCATCGGGGTTGGAGGAGTCAAGACACTTTGGACTCAGAACAAGGAGAGTATGAAGAATGATTGAGCAGAAGTATGACGTTATCATCATAGGTGGAGGCCCAGCCGGATTATCAGCTGCAGCCAAGGCTGTTGAAAACGGCTTGAAAACCCTGCTGCTTGAAAACAGGGAAATGCTGGGCGGCATCCCGTTTCAATGCGTTCACACAGGCTTCGGAATTCATTGTTTTAAGGAAGACTTAACCGGCGGCGAGTTTATTGCTAGACTCATAGATAGGGCGGTTGAAAAAGGCGTGGAAACCATGGTTAAAACACATGTTTTAAAGATTCAAGTCTACTCAGCGCTGGAGAAGACTGTTTACGCAGCCAGTCCAAAAGGCTTTTTAAAAATCCAGGCTAAAGCAATAATTTACGCTGCCGGCGCGCGTGAGAGACACCAGTATGAGATTGGCCTAGCTGGGGATAGGCCTGACGGTGTTTACACGGCTGGCGAGGCCCAGGCCTTAATGGATGTTTACGGCGTCCTACCGGGTAAGAAGATAGTTATCATAGGCTCTGGAGACGTGGGACTCATAATGGCGAGAAGGCTTGCAATGGAGAGGGCTGAGGTTAAGGCTGTGATAGAAGTTTTACCATATCCAGGTGGCTTAACGCGAAACATCGTTCAGTGTTTAAACGATTTCAACATTCCGCTTTACCTGAGCCACATGGTTCGCGAGGTTAAGGGGAGTGAAAGGGTTGAAAAAGTAATTGTAACAAGGGTTGGTGAAGACATGAAGCCGGACGGTAGCTTTGAATTCGAGCTTGAATGCGACACAGTCATTGTTTCAGCCGGGTTAAAGCCAGATGTTGATATTCTCGAGAAGATTGGTGTTGAAACTGATCCTGCAACCGGGGGACCGGTTGTGAACGAGTTTTACGAAACCAGTGTGCCACTTGTCTTCACAGCGGGTAACGCGCTTGTCGTAAACGATCTTGTAGACTACGACGTGGAGCAGGGTGAGGCTGCAGCAACCCATGCTTTAAAACTCCTGGGAGACTACCTATCTCCACGGTTAGAATGGAGGCGGGTCGAGAGGGGGAGGAACATAAGGCTCATAGTGCCTCAGCTAGTAAGCGGCTCTAAGGACGTCGTGTTTTACAGTAGGGTTCAGTATCCTGAAGACAATGTGCGGCTCACAATTCGGGAGACAGGGTTTGAAAAAAGGTTTTTCAAGGTTAAGCCAGCGGAGATGATTAGAATCATGATTCCGGCTGAAGAGCTGGCTAAAGCTCGTAGGGGAAAGATCACTTTCGAGGTGGTTCGATGAGTAGAATCGTAGAATATACTTGCATAATCTGCCCTTCCGGATGCTTGTTGAGAGTTGAAGCAGAAGAAAACCGTGTGGTGAAGGTAGAGGGCGCGGGTTGTCCAAGGGGCGTTGAATACGCTAAGCAGGAGTTTTCAGACCCAATGAGAATTGTTTTTACGGTGGTTAGAGTGAGAAACGGAGAGCTGCCTACAGTTTCCGTGAAGACAACTAGACCGATACCTAAGAATAAGGTTTTCAACCTTATGAAGATGCTCGCGTCAATAGAGCTTGAGGCCCCGGTTGAGATAGGGGAGATTATAGTTGGCGACGCGTATGGCGCCGAAGTGGTTGCTACTAGAAGAGTGGGAAGACGAGAACCTGTAGCCGGTTGACATACTAGGCTTAACAGTTTAAACAATAAGGCTTATTAGGAAAACGAACAGGTTGGCCCCTATGGATTTGGATGAAGCTTTAAAGAGGATTTTCGAAGAAGCTGGAAAGCTTATACGCAAATGCTTGTTGAAGGCTTCAGACGGGACAACTCTTTTCAGGCCAGACGGTGGAGGAAACTATAACGCGCTCTGGACAAGAGACTTCTGCTACATGCTTGAAGGTCTTCCAAACCTTATTCCGCACGACAATGCTGTCAAAGCCTATCTCTACATACTTAACCGTCAGAGGAGGGACGGGGCTATTCCAGATAGAGTTGACCCTGATGGGAAACCATATTACAATGTTTTAGGCTCAAGCCCTCCAACTGATAATCCCCAGTTCGCTGTCAAAATAGCGTGGAAAATATGGCGTGCTTATGGAGATGTCCACCCCTTCATCCTAACTGCCGACAGGCTTGAGAAAGCCTTAAGCTCACTTCCGTTGAGCAAGGAGGCTGATTTAATCTGGATCAGCCCCGGCAGCCCGCATTCATCCTACGGTTTTACAGACTGCGTTGCTAAAACCGGTGAAGAACTTTTTTCATCACTACTCCTTTACGAGGCGCATGTTAAAATGGCGGAGCTCTATGGTGCTGCGGGAAGAATAGAGGAGGCGAGGATGCATGAGGCTAAAGCGGTAAGAGTAAAAAGCTCGCTGGGAAAACTGTGGTCTGGGGAAGGCTATTTCTTCGCAGCCTCCGTAGACTGTAGGCAACCTGACGTATGGGGGTCAGCCTATTCCGTATGGGTAGAGGCGGTTGACAGCAGGAGAGCCCTGGAGATTTCAAAGTGGCTTTCAAACAGCTTCGAAAAGACAGTTAAATGGGGGCAGGTTAGGCATTTGCCTGAGCCCTTTGTCTGGGAGAAAACCCTCACGGAAATCAAGCCCGGCACCTATCAAAACGGGGCCTATTGGGGGACGGCAGCAGGATGGGTTGCCCACGCTATATCGCTTACCAATCGTCAACTGGCTGAGCGAATGTTGATAGACCTGATTGAATTCTGCGAGGCAGAAGGGAAAGCGTGGGAATGTGTCAACCTGGATTACAGAAAGTGCCCGGACTACGTGGCTACTTTAGCCTGTCCCTCAGCAATAGTTGAGAAGCTTAGGAATGACCGGATGTAGACATGGGGGCGACTATTCATGGAGCCGCGTGAAAGGGTTTACAGTGTTCTTAAAGGAAGAATGCCCGACAAGATCCCTTGGCTAATATATTCAAACCATCTTCCGAGAGGAAGCTTTGAACGTAGGATGAGAGAAATGGGGCTTGGACTTGATGAAAGATGCAGCATATACAGAGTATCCATGCCGAACGTCAAGATAGAGAGCAGAACAGTGGGCGACTACGTTTACACTGTTTACCGTACTCCGGTTGGTGAGCTAAAATCAATTACACGAATCGGAATGAGGTTTCAGTTTCCAGGCGGCTCGTGGACTGTTGAGCATCCTGTGAAAAACGCGAGCGACATCAATGCTTTAATGTTCATGATAGAGGACACGGTCTACGAGCCGGATTACGAGAACTATGTCAGGATCAGGGAAGAACTCGAGGGAGACGGGATTGTCACTGTTTGGGCTGACTACACGCCCCTTATGAAGATAATCATCAGGTACATGGGTTTCAAAAACTTTTCAATCATGTATCTGAGAAACAGGAGGATAGTTGAGGAGCTGGTGGAAGCTCTGGATAAGAGTTTTCTAAAAATGTATAGGATAATAGCCGACTCGCCTGCCGAGATAGTTAGGATCGGTGATAACATTGATTCGATGCTTATATCTCCAAGCCTTTTCGAGAAATACTGTTTACCATACTACAATAAGTATGTTGGCATTCTTCACGAGAAAGGCAAGATTGTTATTTCGCACATGGACGGTAGGCTTAAAGCACTTAAAAACCTCATCGGAGAAACAAGGCTGGACGCTATAGAGGCTTTCACACCCCCGCCTGGAGGAGACCTTTCCCCGAAGGAGGCTAGGGAAGCCTGGAGAAATAAAGTGGTTTGGATGAATTTTCCCGAGGAAGTGTTTCTGAGAACACCGGAGGAAATAAGGAGCTTCACATTAAGACTACTGGAGGAAATTGCTCCTGGAAAAGGCTTTGTAATAAGTGTTACTGAAGATGCTCATCCAGACCACTATAGAAAAGGGATTGAAACAGTTACTGAAACACTTTACAAACACGGCGGCCTGCCGATAAAACCACCGCTAACCAGGTGACTAGAAGCCTAAGACTTGAAAAACTTTTGTCAAAGCCGTTTTTAAAGCGAAGTTTGCTTGAAAAATAAACCCGACTCATACGTGTCTAGCCCGGCTTACCCCTATGGGCAGAAACAGGATTACGGTAACCAAAAAGTTAAAATATTTTCAGTATTCTCGTGTGGATGAGGAGAAATGGGAATAGCGTTGCAGCTCTACTCAGTACGCGAAGACTGCGCTAAGGATTTTGAGGGAACTCTTAAGGCAGTTGCAGAAATGGGTTACGAGGGGGTTGAGTTCGCAGGATATTATGAGAGAAGCGCTGAAAGCCTTAGAGCAATCCTTGACGATCTTGGTTTAAAAGTTGCTGGAACACATATAAGTATAGATACTCTGCTCGGCGAAAAGCTTGGTAAGACTGTTGAGTTTAACCGTGTCTTGGAGAACAAGTTTCTAATAGTTCCAGGCCTGCCTGCTGAAATGCTGAGTTCGAAAAAAAGTTGTCTTCAGACAGCCAATCTTTTCAACGAAATCGCTAGAAAGCTCAGGAAGGAAGGGATGAGGGTCGGCTATCACAACCATATGATGGAGTTCAAAACTGTTAACAGTGAGAGAATATGGGACTTGTTCTTCGGCTCCACCATCCCCGAGGTAGTGATGCAGCTCGACACGGGGAACGCGATGCACGGAGGAGTTGATGCAGAGGGCATTTTGGAGATAATTCGGAAATACCCAGGCAGGGCATTAACCGTGCACGTTAAAGAGTATTCCTCTAAAAATCCAAAGGCAGTGGTTGGAGAAGGAGAAATGAAGTGGCGTGAGTTCTTCGAGCTGTGTAAAACAACGGGTGGAACCGAATGGTATATTGTTGAGCAGGAGAGCTACGCCTATCCGCCTCTAGAATGCGTGAAGCGCTGCCTGGAGAACCTTAGAAGAATGAGGCTCGTGTAAGACTGTCTTAGATACCGGTTTTCAAATCATTTTTAAAAGACTAAATCAACCGTCTTAGTATATTAAAAGAAACAATTAAAATGCTAAAATTTAAAAAGACACGTTTAACTTAAAACCTTAGAAAATTGGAAGGAGGAGTGAACAGATGAAAATAATGTACGAATTTATTCCTAAAGCAAACTTTTTAGATTTAGCTGAAGAAATAAAGGATTTAGTAGATGGCTTTAACATCACGGATAGTGCAGGAGGAATACCTGCCCCCAGTGCTACTGCAGTAGCCTGTGCGATTAAGATAAAATATCCTCAAAAAATAATAATCCCCATGCTAATTACTAATTATAAGGGACCTGTTGAAATTGCCGCTGCAGCAAGTGCTTGTGAAGCCTTAGATATTTATGGAATGGTGCCTGATCCGGGAGATGCTCCTAAATACGGATATCCGATAAGGACAAGAAGAGACGGAACCTGTGAAATGCTTTCCGATAAAGAGGAGATTGAAAGATTTAGACGTGCAACTGGTCCTGCAGAGGAAGTTAGAGATTTCCTTCGTAATATCGTAAAGATAAAAAAGCTAAAATTAGGCTGTCTTTTAACTAGCCGTAGACCAACTGAAGAGGCGGTTGCACGCATAAGAGATGCTTGGGATTTCTGTCTCTTCTTACGCTTAGAAAAGGCTTCTCTACCAAAGTTAAAGGAATTGGCTTTGGAGTGTAGAAATCTAGGAAAACCCATATATCCCTATTTTGTGGTCGAGACACCTAGAAATAAAAAGATTCTGGAAAGAATCGGATGGCCTTCTACAACAACCCTGGAAAAAGCAGAAGAATTTTTAGCAGAGCTTCAAGGCGTTGTAGACGGTATAATTTCAACTTGCCTTGGAGACATCGAGGCGGATAAAAAGCTGCTTGATAAACTGCAGAAATTTAGGGAATAAAAGGAGAACTTATTTCGTTTACAAGGCGCTTTGAAAGATGAAGCCATACTATTACAATCGAGCGAATAAAAAATGCTATAATATTTAATGATTTGATATAGTATGGATACGTGAAAACAATGGTCGATAAGGCTGTTAAAACGCTTAATGCCGGATTTCCATACGTGTGGATGGAAAGGAACTTGAAGAAGACATATAGAAGTCATTAAAAGACTGATGGCGTAGGGCGTTAATAGCCTCAGAAAGCCTTAAATGTCGGCTATTTGTCATGCATGAGAAAGGAGGCGTTGAACAATGCCTGTGAAAAAAAGCTGGCCTGTGCCGAGCGACATTGAAATAGCTTATAAAGCCGAGCTTCATCCAATTAATAAGGTTGCGGAGGACATCGGGATTCTGGATGAAGAACTTGAGAATTATGGCAAGTATATAGCTAAGGTAGACTATAGGAGCATTCTAAATAGGCTGAAGAATAGGCCTCGCGGCAAATTGATCATAGTAACTGCAATCACACCTACACCCCTAGGCGAGGGGAAAACAACTGTTTCAATAGGTTTAGGTCAAGCATTCTACGAAAGGGGTTTTAAAGTTATTAACACTCTGCGCGAACCATCGAAAGGCGTCACCTTCGGAATAAAAGGGGGTGCAACCGGCGGCGGCTACTCTCAAGCCTTACCTATGGACAGGATTAATCTTAATTTCACTGGAGACATACCGGCAGTAGAAATTGCCCATAACCTTTGTGCAGCAGCTGTAGACGCCAGCATACTTCACGGAAATCCTTTAAGCATCGACCCCTTATCAATCGAATGGCCCTATTGCATGGATGTTGAAGCTAGGGCTTTAAGACGAGCCGTCATAGGATTGGGGGGAAGGTCAAACGGCTATCCTAGAGAAGCGCGCTGGAGCATAACTGTAGCGACGGAAACAGCGGCCATTCACGCATTGGCAACTGGGTTGGAAGACTTGAGAAAGAGGCTGGGAAGAGCCGTCGTCGCCTACACCTATGATAGGAAACCGGTAACGTGTGAAGAGCTTGGAGTAGCAGGAGCAATGGCCGCCCTGCTCGTGGAAGCCATTAAACCTAATCTAGTTCAATCTACAGAGGGTCACCCGGTTTTAATCCACGGATTCCCGTTTGCCAACATAGCACACGGAACCAACTCGATCATAGCCGATCTAGTAGCTTTGAAGCTTGCGGATTACGTTATCTGCGAAACCGGGTTTGGCTCTGAATGCGGCTTTTCAAAGTTCTGCGACATTGTATGCCGCCAGTCCCCAGAGATAAGGCCTGACTGCGCCGTCATCGTCTGCACTGTTAGAGCCCTTAAAGAACACGGTGGCGCCTTCATGCTTCGTCCAGGAATGCCCTATAAGAAAGTTAAGAGGGCTGCGGAAACAGAAAACCTCCAGGCGGTTGAAAAAGGTTGTGAGAATTTAGCTAAACACATAGAAATAGTCCATAAATACGGTATTCCAGCCGTAGTAGCCATTAACAGGTTTATCACAGACAGCGAGAGGGAGATAAGGCTTGTGTGCGAAAAAGCCGTCGAGGCTGGTGCTGATGAGGTTGCAGTTGTAGACCCCTGGTCTAAAGGAGGAGAGGGCTGCCAAGAACTTGTTGACAAGGTTCTCGAAGTAATGAAGAAGCCTCGTGAACTGAAGTTTCTTTACCCCGATAAAGCCACTATCAAGGAGAAGATAGAGAAAATAGCTACTGAGCTCTATGGAGCCGGCGACGTGAAATATTCTCCTGAAGCAGAGGAAAAGATAGAGTTTTACACCAGCCTAGGGTACGATAGGCTTCTGGTAAACATGGCTAAAACACCCCTCTCCCTTTCGCACGACCCTCTCTTGAAAAACGTGCCTAAGAACTATACGTTTCCAGTCAACGATATTTTCGTCTTCGTTGGAGCCGGCTTCCTCATACCGATATGCGGCGAAATACAGCTTATGCCCGGCCTCCCGAGAAAACCGGCTTTCCTAGGAATTGACGTGGACACGGAAACTGGAAGGATAAGAGACCTCTTCTAAGCGCACCGGTATCTGCTCACTGTTCTTCAAAATATTCTGAGCTGCTATGATGAAGCGTCTGGAGAGAACTGTGTAGAAAGTAACACTCTTAGACAGGGAGACTGCTTAAACAACTGCTGCGAGAACAGTCTCCCCTAACCATTATAGGGTGAAGCTTTACGAACCTTCTAAAAGTATAAAAAGGGGATAGGTGAAATGGATGAGGATGTTCAGGTTTAAGCAGGAACAGAAAATTTTTGATATTGCCGGCGTGAAGATTGGCGGCCAGCCTGGTCAACTACCTACTGTCATGATGGGAAGCATATTCTACAGTAAACAGAAAATATTTGAGGATGAGAAGGCGGGAGTATTCTCTAAAGAGAAGGCTGAAGACCTACTGAATAAGGAGAGGGAGATATCGGACAAAACCGGTAATCCGAGGATTGTAGACGTATGCTGCACATGGCCCCAGGCTTTTGGAAAACTCATCGAGTTCGTGGCTGACAAGATCGATGGGCCCCTAGCTATAGATGGAACCACTGAGGAGGCGAGGATTGCTGGAGCCAAGTATGTCGGCGAAGTCGGGTTGTCTGAACGCGTCGTATACAACTCGATAATGCCGCATATTAAAGAGGTGGAGATAAACACTATTAGGGAGGCGAGGATCAAATCCGCCGTCTTACTTACATATAACGCTAAAAACCCTACGATAACAGGAAGGATGCAGGTGCTTGACGAGCTTTTAGCATTAGCCTCGAAAGCGGGAGTTGAGAAAACACTGGTGGATACGACTGTCCTCGACATCCCTGATCCAGGACCAGTCAGCAAAGCCGTATACTTGGTGAAGGAGAAATACGGGTTGCCAGCTGGAGCGGGAACGCATAACGCAGTCCAGAGGTGGAACAAGATGCGTAGAATGGATAAAACACTTTTCTCAATCGCAAGCAGCGTAGCCGACGTGCTTCCAATATTCATGGGGGCGAACTTTGTAATATACGGGCCGATAGATAATGCCTCAAACGCGTATTTCCACTGTGCACTGGCTGACGCTTACGTAGCCTATAGCGTGCGGCAGGAGTTTGGAACAAGACCGTTAACCAGTAACCATCCATTGTTCAAAATATTCAAAACATAGAGGTACGAGCAGTATAGACTCTTTAATTTGATTTTCATCCCTGTTTAACGAAGTATCCTAACCTTCCCGTGCTCGACTACGATTCTTCCTTCCTCGAAGAGACGGATACCCTCAACTAAGGCTTCACCCTCAGCCTCTTGAACCCTCTTCTTCAAAGTCTCCTCATCATCATCCTCCCTGACTTCAACAGCCTTCTGTATTATTATTGGCCCAGCATCCATCTTCTCGTCAACAAAGTGGAGAGTACAACCTGTAATCTTCACACCGGATTTAAGCACCGCACGGTGTACGTTCAGGTCCCATCCTGGAAAGGCTGGGAGAAGCGAGGGATGAATGTTCATAATCCTATTCCTAAACTTTTCCACAAACTTGGAGCTCAGGATCCTGTTGTAACCTATGAGCAGAACTAGGTCAACCCTCCTACGCTCAAGCTCTGAAGCGACCTGCATATCGTAATCCACGGGATCCTTACCCTTAGGGTCTATGAATATTGCTTCTATACCGTTCCGTCTCGCCCTCTCCAGTGCATACGCGTCCTTCCTATTGCTTATGAGGCAGACTATTTCAGCATTCAACTTCTTGTTTCTAATCGCCTCTAGAATGGGTTCCATGACGGTGGCACGGGTTGATGCAAGCACCCCTATTCTCAGCATTTCAGACTACGAGACCTCTGAGGCACATTCCACCAGATTGCGTATTATGGTTGCAACCGTCACCGGACCCACTCCACCTGGAACCGGGGTTATCGCAGACGCTTTTTGAGAGACGCTTTGAAAATCAACATCCCCAACGAGAGTGCCTTCAACGAAGCTGGTTCCAGCATCGATTACTACAGCGCCTTCAGCAACCATCTCGTCTGTTATGAGCCTTGGGACACCGGTTGCGGAGATTAAAACATCTGCCTTCAAAGTCTTCTCGCTCAAGTTTTTAGTCTTGACATGGCAAACAGTGACTGTTGCCATTCGCGAAGTTAGCATTGCGAACAATGGTCTTCCGACGAGAATACTGTTGTTCACAATAACAACGTCAGCACCCTCTACGTTAATTCCATACCACTCCAAAATCCTGATCACGGCGTTCGCCGTCGCCGTGGGCCTGGCCTCCCGACCAGATAACAATCTTCCCAGATTTATCGGATGCAGACCGTCAACATCCTTCTTAACGTCTAAGGCTTCTAATACGTTTAGGGTTGACACGTTTTTCGGAAGCGGTAGTTGGACCACTATTCCATGAACACCCGTATCCTCGTTCAACTTCTTTATGAGTGAAATGAGCTCGGCCTCGGAAGGATTGTTAAGCTCATGCACCACTGCTTTCCCCCCTACAGAGTTGCAGGCTTTAGCCTTCATCTTAACGAAAGAATCTTGGGCCTTTGAGTCCGAGGCCTTTATAATGTGTAGTGACGGCGTGAAACCCAGTTTCTCAATCCTTGTCTTAGCCTCAGCCAGCATCGCTTCAGCCACTGGCTTGCCGCTCAATATCTTACCCGCCATTGGGAATCACCTTGGCTCATTGTAAACCGTAAATCCCGGCACAAGACCTCTTAAAACAGCGCGCACTCCACGTGCCCTGCTGAGTCTTGCTCTCCAACCCTGGGGGTTACGCCCAACCCTAGTTTCAGCCTCATCAACCTTAACCAGTTCCCCGATCAAACGAAGCATCGTGTCCTTCTTCAGACAGAAGCATCCTTATAAATGCTTCGATCCCGTTGCCCTCATCATCCGAAATTTTAATGAACCGTTTTTCAAGTTCAAATCCAGAATGAGCATGCGCCTTTAAAGCATAGATTCCTATTATTCATGAAATGTTTTTATAGGGAACTTCTTTTGCAGTTGAGAATGAATAAAGGATCCGGCAACGCTAAGAATGAATTCAGGAAACTAGCAAGGGAAAGGATCTTAGCAATGCCTGATCAGCAGAGGAGGGAGAAGAGCTCAAGGGTGGTCTCGAACCTTAAAAGTCTAGAGGAGTTTTCGAGAGCGAAGTGCGTCATGGTTTACGTTTCCAAAGAGGATGAAGTTGACACGATCAGGCTCATTACTGATATGTTGAAATCAGGTAAAAGAGTTGTGGTGCCCCTTGTTGATGAAGGAAGCGGGGAGCTGGTTCCATGCGAGATATCAGCTCTCGAAGAGCTGGTTGCCGGAACATTCGGCGTGATGGAGCCGGATCAGAAGAACATGAGAATCGTTAGCATGGATGAAATAGACCTTGTGGTGGTTCCTGGAAGAGCTTTCGACAGAAATTGCAACAGGCTTGGCAGAGGAAAGGGTTATTTCGACAGGTTTTTAAAGAGGTTTGGTAAAGGGAAGAAGGTAATTGGTTTAGCCTTTTCTGAACAGGTTTTCGAAAAAATACCGGTTGACGAGAACGATGTGAAGGTTGACATCGTGGTTACTGAATCCAGCATTATACGGCGCGACTCAGGAGAAACGGGAACAAGCATAAATAGAAAAAAGTTCGACGTACATAAGCTTGCTACCACCTCCCTGTTCACAGCGCTCTTCATCGTGTTAAGGGCAATCCCAGCATTCCCTATCATAGGTGTACCTGGAGGAAGCTTCCCGGTTTCAGATGCCATTCAGCCGCTTTACGGCGTCTTGCTAGACCCAGTTCACGGTGCAACCGTAATCCTCCTTGGGACAATTCTCGGTTTCTCAATAAAGCCTCCTAGGTTCCTCTATCTAGACTTCCTACCACCGCTCGTCAACACTTTGACTGTGAGTTTACTCTGGAGGGGGAAAACATGGTTAGCACTCCTTATTTATTTTTCCGTATTAACCGCTTTCATGACAAGCCCGTTTAGCCTACTCCTTCTACGCCTCAACCTTTTTGGCTTAGAGGTGGAACTGCCGTTTCACTGGCTGCACCTAACCGCAATACCCCTATCTCTGATTCTCATCAGACTTAGCAGTTTTAAGCTTAAGGTTGATCGAATTGTATTGAAGTTTTCAGGATGCGCCCTACTCGGAACCATGGCGCAACACTCTATGGGTAGTGCTCTTTTCGAATACGTGTACGGCTTAACCGGAATGATAAACAGAGAAGGGTTTGAAAAAATCTGGTATATGGTCTTCTGGATATATCCCATAGAGAGGATGCTTCTAGTCCTAGCCAGCACGCTGGTTGGAGTACCTGCTACACGAGTATTGACCAAGATAATATGGAGGTCTCAGAATCCATCGTAAGGCTCACCTGACCATATTGGTCTTGCTTCCCCAACGGTGAAAACCGAGCCCGTAACCAGTATTCTACCTTCTTCCCCAGCACGCGATAATGCTAGAGCCACTGCCTCTCTAACAGTCGGCTCAGAACAGTATTTAGCATTCATACTCTTCAAAACATCCGCCATGCTCTCAATCGGAAGAGCTCTTCCCATGACGCCATGCTGAGTCAGGATGAACCCGTCCGTGATCCTTGCGACAGACCTGAGAATCTTATCATACTCTTTATCTGAAGAAATACTAACAACTGTTTTAAACCTGGCTCCCGGCAACATCTCCTCTATGCTCGAAGCTAATGCTTCAGCAGCCGCCGGATCCTTTGCACAATCCAATATGACTAAAGGGTGTTTGCTAATGGGCTCCAGCCTCCCTGGCCAAACAACGTTAGCAAGACCCCTTCTCACGGCTTCCTCATTGAAGTTTGATTCACCCCTTAGCTCTGAGAACTTCAGATAGCTAGCTATGGCCGTCGACACGTTTACTGCCTGAAAACTCCCCCTGAGCGAAACCTTAAGGTTCTCTAACAGTGTTCCCGCAAGTTCAACATTCAAAGTTATCCCGGTCAAGTCAGACTTTAAAACCCTGTGCTTAACATCCCTAGGTACTAAGGTGAGCTCTGAGCCCAATTCCCTGCAGCGTTCCTCCACGACCTTAAGCGCTGGGCCTGAACAAGCCGATACAGTTGGGCGTCCACGCCTTATTATGCCTGCTTTCTCAAAAGCTATTTTCTCAACAGTATCACCCAGGTGCTTCATATGCTCTAAAGAAACATTGGTTATGACTGAGAGCACGGGGTCACACGCGTTTGTCGCATCAAGCCTGCCTCCCATACCAACCTCGACGACAGCTGCATCAACATGCTTCATCGAGAAATATTTATACGCCATGGAGACGTTGCACTCGAAAAAAGTTGGGAAACGTCCTAACCTTTGTGAAACTTTTTCACCAGCCTTTTTAACCTCCTCATAGGTCTCCACGACTTCTCTCCTAGTTATTTCCCGGCCATCTACAACTATTCTCTCTGTGAACCGGCAGAGGTGCGGCTTCGTGAACGTTCCAACCTTAAGACCTTCCTCGCGTAGGATTGAGCTGATCATGCTGACGGTAGAGCCCTTCCCATTAGTACCTCCTACTAGGATTACAGGATAATCCTGCTCCGGGTTTCCAAGCTCGTTTAAAAGCCCCTTAACGACGTCCAAGCCTAGTTTTATCCCCCTCAGCTCATAGAGCTCCTTTAGAACCCGCAGGTACTCAAGGTCATCGGTCCAAGCGCTCAATTATTGGAACACCCCCTTCAGCGCACCGAGGGAAACGCATCCTCACCATCATTTCGTATCGTTGGAAATCGCCTTGTTTAAATGTCTTACTGAGATGTGTTGAACATTGAAAATATGCTGGTTTCATCATTCCCCGCTGGATGGAAGCACGGCTTAAGCCAAGATGAGCTTTGAACAATTCTAAAAGAGTAAACCGTTCACTATTTCGCGGTGAGCAACCGGCATGTGCCGGTGAAGAAGCATCTGATGAAAATCTTTAAAAAAGCAGGATGAGGAAGGGTTCATCATGGAGTATAGAGTTCTAGGCAGAACAGGCTTCAAGGTAAGCATTCTCGCAATAGGGGGCTGCGGCCCTGGGATGGCTCCGAACACGGAGGAGGGTGTTAAGGCGTTTGAAAACGCTGTTAAGAACGGTCTTAACATGGTTGACGTAGCACCAAGCTACGGAGACGCGGAGACCAGGCTTGGGCAAGTAATAAGGAGGAACCGTAGCAGGCTGGTCATAACAGAGAAAACGCTTGAGAGAACCAGGGAGGGTGCATGGATGGAACTGCGGCAAACCCTGTCTCGTTTCAACGTTGAAAACCTAGATGTATACCAGTTTCACGCAGTCAGCACGCTGGAGGAGCTTGAAAAGATTTTCAGCGAAGACGGTGCTATGAAAGCTTTCCTAGAGGCCCGTGAACAGGGATTAATAAGGTACATAGGGATAACAGCCCATTCCGACATGAGGATTGTCGTTAAAGCCCTTGAAAAATTCGACTTCGACACCGTGCTGATACCCGTAAACGTTGGAAGCATGATTGCCCCTGCTCCGGAGAACGATTTCAACCCGGTTTTAAAAATCGCGAGGGATAGGGATATAGGGGTTATCGCTATAAAGGCGGTTTCAAAAGGAAGGTGGACCGGCGAGAGGAAATACCAGACATGGTACGAACCCATGGATGAGCAGGAGGATATTGACAAGGCTGTTTGGTTCACGCTTTCCCAAGAGCCGGTTTCAACCTACTCCATGGCATGCGACGTAAGGCTTTGGCCGAAGATAATAAGCGCGGGCAAAAGGTTTAGAAGACTCTCTGGAGAAGAGCAGGAAGCAGTTGTAAACTATTTCAAGGCTAAGGGAGTGAAGCCTCTTTTCCCATAGGGTTTAGCAAGCCAGCACCGCGAACAGCCTTAACCTATCTGCCTTATTTTCAAGCTATTTTAAAACCATTTTAGCATCTACAACAGTCGCGCTAGTCTGATTCAAAACAACCGGGTTTGCATCTAAGCCAAGAATATGCTTCCCATATTCCTCCCCTATTGCTGAAAACCTTAAAACCAGATTCACGAATGCGACCTTGTTAACCCGTATATTCCTGAAGCCCTCCAGCAGTCCCCTGCCTTTCAACTCGCTTATCATTTCAAGCACGTCCACCCTTGAAACGGGGACCACTCTGGTCGAAATATCCTTATAGATTTCAGTATATATTCCTCCGATTCCAATCATTATACACATTCCGAAGTAATCGTCGTGAATCAGGCCGCAGATCATATCTACGTTTCCACTCACCATCTCCTCAACCAGCAGAGTTTCCCCTCCAAACTTCTCTCTGAAAACCTTGACGGAACGCTTGAGCTCAGACATGCTCCTTATGTTCAGTAAAACTCCACCCACATCCGTCTTATGGATAAACCTGTTGGAAGAAACCTTAAGGACAACGGGGAATCGTAAAACTCCTGCTTTACTTAAATCCGAAATTTTCTCGACCACCACAAAACGGGGAACAGTTATTCCTTGGCTTTTCAGAAACGGCTTAACCAGATGCTCCGGTATATTCTTGCTTCCGGTCTCGGAAGCATAGTTCAAAATCCTTTTAAAAAATTTCTCGCTCATCCTGCTCCACCTCTGTTCTTCCCTATTTTTAATAAATACTTTCCCCTCTCGTAAAGAACACGGAGAGAGAGAACTGCACGCCTTATGTCTGGGAAAACAGGCATGCCTCTGGACTCAAGCATCCTTATCACCTCTTCTGAATGCAGCCCTCCGATGATGCATGGAACCATCGGTTTCTTACCGTTTTTAAACCACCACCATGCAATCTCAACCAGCCTGTCCGTAGTGTAAGGAGTTTGAAGCAGTAGAAAAGCAAGTATGCCGTCAGTATTCTCATCCTCGTTCACAATCCTGAAAACATGGTCAAACATCTCGTCAGTAACGTTCCCAGTAAGGTCGACGGGATTATTCACTGAAGCGAAGCTCGGCAGTTTTTCCCTAAGCCTCTTCTTCGAGTCATGAGAGAGTTCAGCCATTCTCAACTCTCCCCCGACGTTTCTATCCTCAATGTAATCAGCCGCGATTACCCCATAGCCTCCACCTGACGTCACCACGACGATGTTTGGACCAAAAATCGGCTTCTGGTAGGCAAGAATACGTGAATAGTCGAAGAGTTCCAGAAGATCATTCGCCCTGATCACCCCGACTTGCTTTAAGGCTCCATCCATAGCTTGACTCGGCTTAGCCATAGAGCCGGTGTGCAACATAGCTGCCCTCGCACCCGTCTCGGTTCTTCCGGCTTTAAGTATCACTACAGGTTTGTAGGGAGTAATTTTCCTGCAAAGCTCGAGTAAGCGTCTCCCGTCTGCGAAGCTTTCAATATGCATGCATAACACCTTAGTTTTATCATCCTTGGAAAAGAATTCGAGCATATCGTTCTCGTTAACGTCCAGCTTGTTGCCCAGGCCGACGAAGGCGGAAATACCATATTGATGGTACTCAGCCATATCCATGAAGCCACTTGCAGAAGCCCCGCTTTGAGAGATGTAGGCTATTGGACCGTCAGGCGGCCTCCTAGACTTCTCCCTTAGTACAAACATCGTGTCCAGGCTTTCGCTAGGAACATAAACACCCAGCGTGTTTGGCCCAAGCAACACCATGTTTGTATTAGCGATCCTATTTTTAATCTCTTCCTCCAGTTTACGCCCCTCCTCCCCCGTTTCGCCGAAGCCTGCGGAGATAACTATAACCGCCTTAACGCTCTTTCTAATGCAATCATCAATCACGCTTGGAACACTTCTAGCAGGCACAGCAATGACCGCGAGATCAACATCCTCAGGAATATCGCTAACTCTCCCATATGCTTTCACACCGTCAATAGTCTCCTGCTTAATGTTGACAGGATATTTCCTACCGGGAAAACTCTGCAGGTAGCTCCACATTATCCCGCCTATTTTAAGCCTGTTTGAAGAAGCCCCGATTAAAGCAACGCTTCTAGGATGAATTAAATAGTTTAAGTTAGAATACCTCTCTTTTACACGCCTACGAGAGGACATTTCTAATCCGTAAGCCGGTTGAACCTGGCTTCGCCGACGCTTGCTGTAGCTCACACTCAAACCTGTCCCGCAGCATTCCTGAATCAGACTGTTGACCGGACATTGCTATACTGCTCCTCCGAGCGAGCTAGGGTTTTAACTTTTATAACTTTTACTTTACTTAGGACCGGAAGGAAGCATGTTCCATGCTATAGGTGTGACGCTATCTTGCTTAAAGAGGCTCTAGCATCCCTCAAGCCTAGTTCAAAAACTATTGGCCCGGTGAACCCAGTCTCCCTTAAGGCTTTGAAAAAGCCTTCAACATTAAGGTCTCCAGCCCCCAAGGGTAAATGATCCCTGACAACCAGCCTACCATTCTCGACCCGCCTGTAAGCATCGTGCAGATGTATTTCTCCAAGCCTGCTTGAGCATTTTCTGAGAGCGTTTTCGACGCTTATCTCTCCAGAGTATCCGGCGAGAATATGGCCAGTATCTATGCAGATTGACGTGTCAAATCTTTCAGCGATTTCAAGCGTTTTTGAAAACGGGAACTCTATCGACTCTAATGCTATTCTACGCGGCTTCACGCCAGCATCAGCCAAGTATGAAACTATCTGCCCAATGCTTTTAGAAGCATTTAGAGCAAGCGTCTCGAAAAAGAGCTGCTTATAACCTGGGTTAATCCTCATCCTGTTAACCTCCGCAGCCAAAGGACCTGCTACGTGAAGAACATAAGCGAGCGGTTTAAGATCCTCCAGCACTGTAACGGGCTTAATGACCGCGCTGACCGAGGCTGCCCGAATATCCTCAACCGGGGAGTCAAGCTCGATAGACCAGATGGGCAGGTGTGCGGAGAAAGTAATACCCTCCTCTCTCATGGAAACCCATTCATCCAGGTTCTTACTCGAGAATGAAGCTGGAAGAACATAGTAAAGATCGGCGCTGAGCTCAACATGCTTAAAACCGTTTTCAACAGTCTTCCTAACCAGCTTTGAATAGTCAAGGAACACTGAGCCATCTTCAAGCTCTAAACCTTCTAATACTCCCTCCAGCGAGAGAGCTGTAGCCCCAAGCCTTAAGCCAGCCTGGTTACCCATGCTACCTCAACCAACTATATATGACGGTTATAAGATTATATTATGGCCTCAGGCATCAAAACCACTCTACTAGTCTCGTTTAAAACGGTTGACTGAGCCTCATCCACCGGGACCACCCTTCCGTCCAACACTATCGTAAAGTCCTCTGAGAGTCTTTCTGTTTCCCCGGAGAAAACCCTTTCCTTAAACCTCTTCCCATATTTATCCGCCATTTTCTTAACCAGATCGTAAACAGTACTTCCTTCTTTCATATCGATAAGCGTCTCAGTAGACCCAACGATATCCCTAAACTGGCCTACGAGCTCCACGCGAATCTTCATCACTCCGTTAACCTTAGGCACACTGCTTTAAAATAAATGTTTTCATTTAAAGCTAGTTAGGCGCAATATTTCCGGCACATGGCTTGTCACGCATACGTCTTTCCTGCGGGTTAAAATAGCGTTCATACCTATTAATGACATGGAGCCTGATCAACATTTTGGAGCCCACGCCAAGGAGGCTTGAACGATAAATTTCCAGGAGGAGGTTGAACGCTACATTATGGCACTGCTTGAGGAAACCTCTCCGGAGAAGGCTTCATCACGCGAGAGAGTGGTGGACTGCCTGTAACGCCGCCTTTAGCGGCTGCCGAAGCCTCGCTAACCAAGGAGTGAAATATGGAAAAAGTAGCAATGCTAAGGGTTTGAAGACATCCGTGGAACAATGAAGCACACCGGCGCGCGGGTTTTCATGAACTATACGCATAAAAACTTTGCTGAGAGCTTGAAATCCCTACAATAAGTCAACTAGCTCCTTTAGGCTAGATATTTTAAGGCACTGCTCGTCCCCATACCTTCCCGTCCTGTCAATAAGAATGGCGTTCATACCGGCTGAACGCGGACCCAGATAATCCTCCTCATACTTGTCTCCAACGTGTAGAATTTTTTCCAGCGGAGTCTTGGAAAGCCTGGATGCGACGCGAAATATTTCAGGACTAGGTTTCTCAAACCCGATGTCGCCTGAAGCAATGAGCATGTCGAAATACTCTAAGAGACCTGCTTTTCTCAAGTATGTTGCTAGGTTCCTGCTGGAAGAAACGTTTGAAATAGTTATCAGCTGGAAACCACTGTTTTTAAGCTCCTTCAAAGTGTGTTCAGCATCTTCATAGGCCCGAAAGACTGCTTCAGTCAACCAGTAGTCGCGCAAATGCTCAGCAAGACCCTGGTTAGGGATGGAAAGGTTTGAAACCATTTTTCGAAGCAGCCTAATCCAAGCATTTTCATTCCAGACTTCTCTAGTCATTGCTTTCTCCTGGCTCCACCATAAGCGAGCATCCTTCAAAGCCTCCTCAACCTCAACCGGTTTAAACTGATACCCTAGCTTAAGCAGAATCCTGTGGAAAACCACGTGGTCCTCTTCAGCCTCATAATAGAGGGTTCCACCGCAGTCGAAAGAAACCGTTCTAACTATATTTTTAAACAATAACCGCATCTCACGATGCTTGACGACTCAACTTTTCCCCTTCCACCACTGGAACAGCTTTTTACTAAGCTCATGTATCTTCCTAGCGCTATCTATTGCTTTCTCAGCATCCTCCCTGGAATATAGCTCCCTAGGCGGGATGAAGGCATTCTCATCCCCGTAGAAAGCCGGACCCCTTTCTCCGGCAAGCCTTTTACTCGCAATACTGATTGTTTCCAGTTCAAATCTAAACCAGTCTGGAAGAACTCTTATGCGAGCGATTTCAGCCAATGCATCGCTGACATCGTGCTCGCGTGGATACTCTACGCCAAGTAGTCTGAGAACAGCCTTCAGGCTTAGTTCAACGCTTTCCTGCGCCCTCCTAACAGTTCTGTGATACATCTTTTTGGCTAAGGCTTCTTCAGCCTCGTAGAGGGAATACTCAGCATCGTCAAGATAGCCTCTAGCCATAGCCTCGGTGTTCAAATCTCAACGACCTCGCCAGGTTTTATATCGGGTTTCAGATCCCAGAGCCACGTCCCATTCTTAAGGTAAATGCGTCTAGCTTTGAGTTCATCCAGCCTTTTCCTAAGGTTGGTGAAAATCGATTCCATAAAGCCATCTTTGTCAACCAAGATAACGGCATCCTCAACCATATCCAAGTATATTGGCCTATGGAACTTTGCCTCCTCCGGAGTAAGAGGGTAAAATTGCACCCATGTGTTAACACCCTTCTTTCCAAGCTCTTTATACACCGGGGTTTCTCTAAGCTTAATCAGGATCCTAGCCATAATCTCCATTTTTTCACTAATCCTTTTAGGAAGATTCTCTGCCACAAGGAGGATATCTGTGTCGCTAGTCGGCTTAGCGTCTCCCCTGGCTACGGAACCAAAGACAACTAGGCTCACCAGTTTTTCTTTAAAAAAATCATTAAGAAGATTAATAATTTCTTTAATGAATTCTCTTCTATCCGGATCTATTATACTGGTTAATCCATATCTTGGCTTCATCGATCCTTGCATTTTGAAATATCTTGACTCATTACACTTTATATACTTTTAGCATCTGAGTAGAAAAACGTAAGCATTAATACGAGATGGTCAGGTCAACATTAGCGTACTAAACAGATGGTAACCATAGTAAAGTTAATATCGCCAGAAAAAAATCCTTCGGCAATATGAACTAGCGCGCGTCCATAATCATGAAGGAGAACACCATCACCGTCAGAGAGCCGTTATAAGCAACAGGGAGACTTTCCCGCCGAAACCCTTCCGGAGCAGGAAAACCCAGAAAACAACGTAAAGTGCTGAACCTGCAGCAGACTGTATGGGGAACAGGCCTAGAAGATTCAGATACAGCCATGCGAGGAGAAACAGTAAGCATAAGGCGTCTGCCTGAAGCTTCCCACGGTTTTTAAAAATCTGAACAATAATGGTTGTCCTGCTGCAGAATGTTGAGCCGATAAGGTAGGAAACCATGCTGAAGAAGAGGAGGCCCCAAAGCCATATATCAGGGTAAGTGAACTTCGAATAAGGGATGTGGAGGATAAGCACCACATAGGGTGCGGCGTAGAATGATACTAGCGTCAGCGAAAAAATCGCCTTATGGTTTACGAATATTCAGACGCTTTCAAGCCGTGATGCATCCTTAGGCTGGCCTTATTAACTTAGCCTGGTTATTATTGATCCATGGGAAACTAGGCCTTAACCAGTTATTTGAAGCGCGTCTTTGAAAGGAAGTCGATAATTTCATTAAGAATGAGCAAATGCGCTTAACTAATGCTGGCAACCTCTGGTGGGTGAGCTAAGCTGGAAGTCGAATACTTTTGCTTTCTCCACGGGTTCTTATAAATCTCTATGACCTCCGATATTACGTTTGGCAACTCCTCTGGCCTACCGACGCCGACCCCGGGGCATATGAAAGCATATTGATTAAAGTAAACATAGTATGTCTCACCCTTATAGTAAAACTCAGCCTCACCGCAGCTTACGGATTTTGGCTTCCTGTAAACCAGGAAGGGCCATACCTTACAAGAAAACGGTTTTAGGCCCAGCTCATGCAGACTGCACAACCCGTATTCGTCCAGAAAGACACATCTCCCACCAATTTTTCTCAAGTATGGCTTCACATCAACAACCACGGCCTCCGGCATTAGCTCAAAAATTTTCGCATACTCGTAGGGGCTGAGGGTCACTTTAAACTTCGTGCAACACTCTCCACACCTGAGACAGGCCCAGGACCCCACTCTTCTCCAAGGTATTTCCCCAACCATTTTTTTCCCTACCAGGTGGCAGTAATGCATATAAATTTGGAACAGAGATATAAAATTTTAAAGTGTGCGCAGCGAATTCTTAGACGTAAATTATTAATTAACTTTAGAATGTGGCGACTCTGCCGATAACAACCCAGTTAGAAGAGCACGTGCACGGTGTTTAGAGCAACCCACAGCTCTGAGCCTCCTCAGAGATCCGTGTAATCAAGCACTACTGGGAGCCCGGGTAGGACCGGTATTCTAGTTAGGCTGCTCGCCATCCTCCAGGCTTCTATGCTCCACTTACGATGCGCAGGGGTTTCCGAACCCTTATCTTTTATTGAGAAGGCTTTCGCGAGCATTGGTGATGATGCTATGATTGATGAGACTATTCCGCCTAAGAGGCCCAGCGGATTATTCAGAAAGAATGTTGCTAAAAGCCCAGTTAGCAAGCCTACTGCGGCGAGGGCTGCTGAGGCGGTTAGCATTGTTACCCGTGACCTAGTGCTTAACGGGTACTCGACAAAGAGGACCCTGCCCCCGGCCGCGTCCAGGAGAATCCTGTACGGCTTACCCTTGTAAGTGTACTCCATTAGCCAGAACGGGTAGTGGACTAGCCCAAGATAGTTAACTTCAACCCTCTCAAGCCTCTTTGAGCCTCCGCAGCTCCTGCTAGCTTCAGCCATAGCCTGCCCAGATATTAACCGGTACGCGATATTATAGGCTTCCTCGTAGCTCAAGGTAGGCATGTAGAACCTGCTTCTCTGGGCTTGACTCGGGTTGAAGAAGCTTCTCCCCCTCACCGAGAACGAGAGTTCCTTGGCATGGTTGTCGAGCCAGGTGCCTGTGTACGCTGCCAGAATAGGCGTGTTCCGCGTCTCAAGGTAGCCGGCCTGCCTGTCGCCGTAGGAGCAGGAGGAGTATGCCTTGCAGCTGAAAACATGATAGGGAACGTTGTAGAGCTCAGCTTTGCGAAGATTAGCCTCAGCGTTGAAATCGTCAGGTACGCCGTACCTCCTGGTTATGAACTGCATTGCTTTACGCCAGGCTGACGGGCTCTCCACGTAGGCTGGAAACATGTAGTATGTCCAGGTCTTCCCGGTTGAAAGCTCGAAGGTGTGGCCGCAGTAGGGGCAGACGATTATTGAGGCTGATTGCGGCGCGTTTATAGAAGCGTTGCAGTTTAGGCACGTGACTGTCTTCATGCTCACTTCCACTTCTCCTCCCTAACGTCGCTAACAGCCCTGCTCGCCAGGAGGGCTCCGGCTGCTGAAACAAGTATGAAGCCGAGTACTGGAAACCATTCTCTGAAAGACGGCAGGAGGGCCAGTATGAAGGCGCCTGCCGCAACTGACAGGATGCTTCCGAGTATGTACAGTATTCTCTGGCCTAGGAAGACTGGTTCCGAAACCCTTAGGAATTGAAGGTTGTAGCCTGAGACGCTTGCCCTATACATTCCACCCTTATACTTGTATACGAGGCTCCACACCGGAGCCAGCAGTATCCAGAGCGAGTTCACCCTGGCCTCGCAGGAATAATAGTAGAAGCCGTCTAAGCCGTTGGATGAGCGTGTGCTTTCCCTCAGCTCGTCCTCAACCATGTCCTTAAGCTCGTCCTCAGCCTCCTCAGGGAGAAGCTCAGCGTTTAAAACCTGTAGCCCAACGTTCCTCCAGTCTACCGCAGCTAGGGGTTGAGGGTCTTTAGCGGACTTCGCCTGGCTCACAAGCTCCTCCAAGCCGTACTCAGCAGCCTCCCTCCTAGCCGTGAAGGCAAGCCTCATCGAAGTGTTGAAAGACCCTTTCTTCGTCACGGTCCTGGTGACGAATGATTTACCCCTTTTCTCAGTAACCCTCCGGAAGCCGGACCACTCGACGAAGGCGGAAACATCCCCCATGAGAATCGGCACGTAGAAGCCCTGAGCCTCGACAAGCTCAATGTCGCCGTAGACCCTGCTCATATCCGGGTCGCTCCTCATCCTGCTCCAGAAGGCGTTCACCACCTCATCCCTTGTCCGAGTCGGCAGTATGAATATTTCAAACCTCCCTGTTGAGAACCAGTTAACCGTCCCACAGTATTCGCACACGCATGCTATTGTCTCAGGAGTGTAATTCAAGGGAGCACCGCAGTTTGAGCATTTGAAGACCTTTTCAGATATGGTTGACTCTGTCAACGCCTACCAATCCTTGAAACCATTACCCCGACCACGACGATTATTATGAGGGATATGCTCAGGTTCAGCGGCAGGTTCCCGGTGAGAAGTGTTAGTAAGAGTGAGAAACCAAGGCAGCACATCACTAGTCCCCAAATAAGGTAATACTTAAAGTCGGCAGCGTAAGTCGAGAAGAAAATAGTGTAGAACCCAAGCATGATGAGCGGCAGTGAAACTAGAGTAAGCGGTTCACCGTAGCCTGTTGAAAACAGTATGCCATCTACGCCTATTGAGACTAGCAGGACAGCCAGCGCGTAGCTCCCATACCCGGCTTTTCTACTCATCTCATTAGCCTCACAACCACAAGGCGAGCTTTGAATATATAACTTTTCCCTCATCTTCGTCAAGGATTGAAGGGACATTACGCACCTCGCCTCAATTTCCTCGTTATGCTTGCCAATTCTTCTGGGCCAAGCTCCTCGTGAGAACCCGACACTCTGGGAGGCTTCTCGCTGAGACTTATGAGCCCTGCCCTCGGTATTCCTTGGGAATGAATTAGTTCTATAGATCTCCTAGCTTCACTCTCGCTGATCTCCCCTATCTTAACTTCATACCCTATCATCGGGGCCCTGCCCTTCGAATCCAAGATGACTATATCCACATCCCCCTTCCCCCCAGGCAGAATCATGTAGCTCCTCACCCCTCCTAGATACTCGGCAAGCATCTCCCCCAGGCTAAACTGTAGCTCCCTACCCAACACGCTTAGAATAATGCCTTCATCTATTTTTACGCGCGGCGATTCGCTGATGTTCAGCTTCTGGTCAAGATAATAGACTAGCGAGAGCAGGGGAGACCTGTGCTTGAAATAGTTCCTCGAACCCCTGGTTTTCCATAGCGGGATTTTCTCTAGAATCCCCATGCAGGTAAGCCTTTCAAGCAAACCGGTTACTGTTGGAAGGCCGCCAGATATCAGGTTGTTCGCGGTTAAAACCCCTGAGATCTCCGCTGGCATCCATATGCCTCCTCCCACTATCCTGATGACCGCGTCGTAAACCCTTGTTAACATCCTCTCCTCCTCCTCAAAAACCTCTCCGACAAGCCCAGGTGCTGACGCAACGAAGTATTGAATCTTATTGCGGATTTCTGAAAAAACATCCTTTTCGAATGAGACCATAGGGATCACCCATGGGTCTCGGACAATCAGCCCCCATAGTAAGGCGTTCCTGAGGGAAGAACATATCTTACTGAGAGAGAGAACAGCGTCAGAGTAGCTTATCAAGTCCACCTTGAATGGCGAGAACAAGCCTAGGAGAGGACTCTTTCTCTCGAAAACCCTTCTCACGATGCTGAGGCTCGAACCGCTTGCAACCAGCCTTCCGTTCGGATGGTTCGCGGCAATCGAGTCCCAATACTTATCTGGCAACCTTTGAAACTCATCCAATAGGACAACCCTTCCATCCCTCAAGAGGTTTCCGATACGTCTAACCGCCTCCTCAGGATTAACATGTGAAAAACCGTTTTCATCCCAAGCGGCAACGCTGCCAGACCTGGTCACCATAAAGTAGTTAGACTGGGTGAAAACCCTTTTTAGCAGGAAGGTCTTCCCGGTTTTCCGCCTCCCGTAAACCAGTATCCATCCTCTTAGACCTCTTAATTCGTCTTCCTCTCTCCTGCTTACTACGATATGAGGAATATTCTCCATAGAATATTCCCGTTAGAATATTCTTATAAACTTTTAGCTTATCCTACACACCAGTTCAGATTTGCTTCTTAACTATCGAGTCTACTTGTTTATTCAAACTATTGGAGCTTTGCACCACAATTGAGGCAGAACTTTGAACCCTCAGGCACCGTGGACCCGCATTTCGGACAGTTAACACTCTGAGGCTGCAACTGAGCCCCACAGTTCATGCAGAACTTTGCGCCAGCAGGGTTCTGCGTTCCGCATTTCGGACAATTCACCGTGGCCTGCATGGGTGCACCGCAGCTCATACAGAATTTAGCTGTGCTCGGGTTCTGCGCCCCGCATTTAGGGCACGCTACTGTTCCTGCTGGAGGCGCGGCAGGTGGCTGCGCCGGCGGCGGAGGTGCTTGGATGGCTGCGCCGCAGGACGGGCAGAACTTGCTTGTAGAGGGTACTTGAGCTTTGCAGCTTGGACATATGACCATTGGTGCTGCGGCAGCCTGCTGCATTAGCTGGGGCACCAGAACTATTCCTGTTCCAGCCGCCGCCCCGGGCGACTTGCTTAGGGACTCGGCGACGCTCTTAGTCGTGTCCATCGCCATGACTTGTGTCGCAGCGCCGCCGGTCTGCTTTATCCAGAACAGCCTATCCCTGTACTCCGGCGTGGTGTCGACGCCCTCAAACTTTAGGTCTATGACGTCTACGCCGACGCGCTTAAACTCCTCGTCTATCGTTGCCTTAACCTTGAACGAAACCTCCTCAAGCTTTGTGAAGACCGTCACAAGGTCGTATTTCGAGAGCTGCGTTATCAGCCTCTCGTTCATGAAGCCCCGTAGAAAGCTGTTTACGGATTCGGTGGTGTAGGCGCTCTGCCCTCCCACGACCTCCATTACGAACGTCTTTGGGTCTCCAACTTTAAACCAGAATGCCCCGTAGAACTTCAGGGGTGCGAGCTCAACCGTCTGCCCGCTGGCTCCGAACAATCCTTTAAACTGCTTCGTGGAGACGAATATGACTGTGGCTTTGAAAGGCGTGGTTTCGAAGCCAGCCACCCTTGTTAAGACGCCTGTGAGCAGCGGAAGGTTCATCGTTGTTAAAGTATGTCTGCCAGGCCCGAAGACATCGTAGGCCTTGCCGTCCCTGAAGAATATTGCAGCCTCATACTCGTGGACGATCAGCTGAGCACCCCAGGTTATCTCCTCCTTAGGGTATCTCCAGACGATGTCTTCAGCCGAGGCCCCTACCCACTCTATTATCTGAGGCATCTTCAAACACCTCCCTTAATGGAGACTATCTCCTCCTCCCTGGAGGCTAAGGCTGATTCAAGCTCTCTAGCCTTGGCTTCAAGCTGCTTCAAGAGACCGGGGAGAACATCCAGGCTTCCGGCGCTTGCAGCATTTTCAGCCTCCTCAGCTGTTCTAGAGACCTCTTCACAAGCTCCTAGAAGCCTATAGTCGTGCTCCATCAGCCTGTCGAGCTCAGCCTCACGAACTTTAACAAGGTCGAAGAAGCCCGCGTAACCGTAGTCAGCATGCTCAATCTTGTTTATAACCCTGTCTAGGACCGCGGAAACCCTGTTCAGATTCTTAAACAATTCGACCGCGTTTGAGTCGGCAGCCTCTCTTGAAACTGTTTTCAAACGGAACCTGGCTGCCTCAAGCTTTTTAACCATGAAATCTCTTAGAAGCTTATCTGCTTCCCTCCTAACCTCCTTCTGCTTGTATCCCCTGTAGCCCGGGATGTAGGAAGCTATCTTCTCAGCCAGCCCTCTTTTCTCCTCATACTCCTTTATGAATTCGCTCATGAAAAGACATGATTCATAACTAGCTTAAAAACATTACTTATAGAAGAATTTAAAAACACGTTTTCTTAAAGGGGGAGTGTAACAGGCCTCCCCTGTCTGATTGACCTGTGTATCGCCAGCGCAACCTCTACAGCAGCCCTCGCATCCTCAGCTGAAACCAGTGGCTTCTCCACCCCCTTCACGCAGTTTATGAAATGGCTAATCTCGTCCCTGAGATACCCTTTGACCTGCCCTTGAACAACTGGATTATAGTAGGACAGGGTTTCCTGCCCCTTCTCCCCCCAGAACAGGAAGCTGTCACTAGGCTGGCTTATCCAGATGCTGCCCCTTGTCCCAACGAGTTCAAGCTTGAAGTCGAAAGACATTGTGGAAGGCAGTATCCAAATGTTTTCAAGAGCCCCTATCGTGCCGCCTTTAAATCTGAAGACGGACCAGACTGCATCCTTCACACCATATGGCTTGAGAACCCTGCTTCCAGCCTCAGCGTAAACCCGGGTGATATTTCTCCCGATAATCCACCTCATCACATCAATATCGTGTACTCCGAGGAATAAGAGCAGAGAGGTTTCCTTAAGCCAGGCTTTCAACCGCATGGGGGAGTTTATCGAGTTGTTTCTCCTAGCCCATATTGAGACAGGTTCGCCTAGCAGCCCCCTATCCATGTATTCCTTAGCCTTCGCATAATTGTAGTCGAACCTCACTATGTGGCCGACGAGGAAAGTTATCCCTGCTTTTTTAACAGCCTTCACAATAGCGTCCGCATCTCTCAGAGTTGTCGCGATGGGCTTCTCCAGAAGCACTGCTTTCCCAGCCTCCGCCGCAGCAATCGTAGGCTCCCGGTGGAGATGATCCGGGACAACGATGCTAACAGCATCAATATCCGGCCTCGCTAAAAGATCGTTGTAATCCGTATACCATTTCTCCGCCCCATATTCTCTCGCAGCCTCCCTAGCTTTTTCCTCAAGAACGTCCGCGGTTGCAACAAGCTTAACCCCCGGGAGCTCCGAGTAGACGCGAGCATGGCACTTCCCCATAACGCCGCAGCCTATTACTCCCACCCTAATCAGACTCATCTCTCTTCAATTTAAAGCATCTTAACCGTCTCTAAAGGCTTTACTCTCAAAACCTCAGGATTGAGAAGGCTTGGAGGAGCCTCCCCGCGGAGAATGCTTATAATGTTTTCAGCAGCTTTATCAGCAAGCCGTCTCCTGGCTTCGAAAGTTGCGCTCGCTATGTGCGGGGTGAGGACAACGTTATCCATGTTTATCAAAGGATTATCAGGGTCGATAGGCTCCTTCTCGAAAACGTCGAGCGCTGCTCCAGCTATCCATCCTTCTTTTAAAGCCCTCACCAGAGCCTTCTCATCTATCACAGCCCCTCTGGAGACGTTTATCAAGTAGGAGGTGGGCTTCATGCTTCTAAGCTCCTGCTCACCAATCATCTTAACGGTTTCAGGAGTTAAAGATGTTGAGAGTACGATGAAGTCAGATTCTCTGAGAAGATCTTTAAGGGGCCTGTAGGATACGTCTAGCTTAGCTTCAACATCCGGCTTCCTTGTCCTGCTGAAGTATATAACCCTCATGCCTAGACACCTGGCTCTGCTCGCCACAGCTTTCCCAATGGCTCCAAGCCCAACAATGCCGAGCGTCCTACCGTTAATATCGGGGCCAAGCATGAACATTGGGGACCAGGCTATCCTCCAAGAGCCCTTCCTGAGAAACCTGTCCGCCTCCACAATCCTCCTGGCGACTGAGAAGAGGAGTGCTAGTGCAAACTCTGCAACAGCATCCGTTAAAACACTCGGCACATTAGTAACGTAGACTCCTCGCGCAGTAGCCTCTTTCAAATCTATATGGTCGTAGCCGGCGCTCATTGTGCTTATAACCCTGAGTTTCTCAGCCTTCTCAAGAACCTCCCTATCTATCGTGTCGCTTAGAAGTATGAGCGCAGCATCCTTGTCCTCGAGGCTCTTAACCAGAACGCTTTTAGGAGGCGGGTAGTCGGAATCGTGAAGCTCGACGTCGCAGTGTCTCCTGAGAAGCCTTAGAGCAGACTCCTGTATCCTTCTCGAAACATAGACTCTAGGCCTAACCATGCCACGGATTAACCTCGGGGTTTTATAAGTATTGGTGTACAAGCCTGAGCTTATGAATGTTTTAAAACCATTATGCTAGGACTAGCATCGCCATGTTGAACAGTTCTCTCGTGCTCAAGGCTCAACCCTATTTTTGAAGAGATTTCCCTCACGTAGCTTGGCTTAATGGTTATGAGCACGATCCGGCCGTTCTCGTTTAGAACCTTCCTCATCTCAGGCAGGCACCTGCTGTAGAAAACATACGGATTGATTCTTGCTATCGGCTTAGTGCCGTATGGAGGATCCGTAACTATCCTATCTACTTTAAACCTTAAAGCTTTAGAAAGCCTTCTGCAATCAACCCTCTGAAACACTATTTTTTCTGAAGCACCCATGGCTTCAGCGTTAATAGCAGCACCCTCCAGAAAGTATTCTGAAACGTCGAACCCGTAGATCTTAACACCATCCGTCGAGAGGGCAGCCTCAATAGGTATGATTCCGCCCCCGCACATCGGGTCGAGAAGAGTCATCCCAGGCTTAAGGTTGGCGATCCTAATCATTCCATAAGCAATTGAAGGCCTGAGGGCAGCCGGATGAGTGAAAACCAAGTATCTGCCAGAAGCATACTCTCTTCTAGAAAGCCCGACGAAACACGTGTCTCCAACAATATCGAGGAAAACGTTAGCCTGAAAATTCTCCAAGTCCACTTTTAAACCATACTTGTCCACCAGTGCTTGACCCGCCTTCCTTTGAACATCCATGCTTGTAAACTCGTGTTCCCCACGTCTCTTGCAGGTCACCCTGAAGGAGGAGGCTTCACGAAACCAGTTGTTGAACTCCATCCCTATGATCCCGCTGTAAACATCATCTAAGCCCCTTAAACCAGTATCCAAGTTGAAAGCCCCAACATATTCTATGAACCAGTCTACGCTTCTGAGCGACAACAGCCTCGGAGAATCGGATTCAGGAATATCTATGACGATCCTTCCCGGAACACCTTGAGGATTCTCTTCGATGATGCTTTTAACACTGATTTTCTCCTCCAGCTCAGCCTTTACAATATCCTCGAGACCGCATGGGAAGACTAGTAGAAACCTCACGGCAAAGCTGTAAGCATGCTAGCCTATAAGATTTATCTTCTTCAGAAGCTCCAGGGAGACTTCTCGCGTTAGGCTTTCCGGCCTGGAGAGGCTTCTGAAGGCTTGCGAAACATAGAGTAGCGTTGAAACGTCTTCATCGTTTAAAACACGTATCTTAACGTTTCCAAGTGACTCCAGGGCTTTCTGGAGCTCCGGGCTGACTGGGCTTGTAGTCAGCATCACAATCCTGTCGAGCTTCCTGCTTCTCGCGAAATCTATAAGCGGCTCAATACTGCTTCTTTTAAGCCCTTCAGAAGGCTTTGGCGCTTTAATCATCACTCCAACCTGGACACCTCCGCTTGACGTATCTGTGAAAAGAAGGTCTATCTCCCTCTTCCTGGTTAAGGATACGCTTATCCTCTTCCTGCCTATGAGGCTCTGTTTACCGAGAGCTGTTTCAATAAGGCTTGAAACAGCTTTTTCCAGCAGGATCGCCCTCTCAGAGGATTTTTCAATATTGTAGAACCTTGTGATTATCTGACTTTTAACATCGCTGTCAGGTGTAACTGGAGTCACGGCCCTGGCGGCGGGCAGACCCATTTTCATAACGGCCTCCATAGCTATCACGGTGTCAACGTAGTCTGGCTGAGTAATGCCCCTTTCAAGTCTTTCAGCAAGTATCTCGATGCATGCGAAACACTCCGACAGCAGCCTCCTGATCTCCCCACCCGAGTTCGCCCAGAGGAGTTTAACACTATTCATTGGAAACAGGTTTGAATATGCTCCCTCATCCTTACCAAGGTAGAGGGCCTTCACATACCTGTCGATTATATCCTTGGCTTCTTCCACACTTATCTTCTCAAGGCTTATCGGGGTTGAGGAGACTCTGCTTACAATGGCCGGAGCCACTCTGAACCTCTGTCCCTTCAGCTCTTCAAACATAACTGGCGTTAGAAGCAGGAGTATGAATAATCCACCAGGACCATTATCCACAATCCTCTTCAAAGTATGGAAGAAAACGTCAATATTATCATGCACAAGCGTCTCAACCTCGTCCACAACGATTACGAAAGGAGCGTTGCTGACAAGCTTCGACAGATTCACCAGCGTCGTCAAGAATTTTAAAGCATTCTCGTCTGACTCCTTCAAGTAATCGCTCGAATGCTTAGCACCCCAGCTCCCATAGTATGGACTCGGAAGCCACAGTATCCATTTCGCAAGGTTAGGATCGATGAACCTCCTTGTTTTCGAAGGCTCAAATCTCGTTTCAAAAATTTTCCCAAGTTCTTCAAGCTCAAGCCTTACGAGCCCAGTTATTTCAAGCATTCCTTCCTCGACAAGTTTCCTTACAGCCCTGAAATCGTTTGAAACCATGTTGAAAGCCTCCCTAGCCTTCTCAGCCTTTTTACCCAGCACCGTTGGAATCAGACCGACGCTAACAGTTCTCTGAAAAAGCTCGTAACCCATTCTGGAAATCAACACTTGATGGAGCCTCAGGGAAAGCTCCATTAGAAATTCTTCGCTGCCGAGTGTCTCCACGACTTTTGATGCGAAGAAGATTAAGGACGGTTTGTAAACAGAGTCTTGAATAGTCGGCATGTAGGAGAAAGGCTGACCCGGTTTCTCCTGGCTCAGAAGATATTGCAGGTGGAGGGCGAGGTGCGTCTTCCCGCTTCCAGCATCCCCTATAAGCATATCGATCTTTGGCTCTTCAAGCTTGAAAGAATAGTCGATCTCCTCCCTGATTCTTTTCAACGCCCTTATCCTGGACTCGCCGCCAAGTATCCAGATTCTACTTGGAACAGGAGTCAGTGGAAAAGGGTTGGCTTCAAGCATAAGACGGGAATACTTATTTGACGATTGCATAATGGTAGACACCTCTAGCCGTCTTCAAACCACTATTCGATTCGCCACTACCTGCATGAAGTTGAACGACATACGGATCACTACTGTTCAACTCTATTATCCTCCTGTCGAATTCATCACCACTTATATTTAATTCTTCAGATACTTTAAGCCGGAGATCAGTTATTCTCACATAAGGTGCTATTGGACTAGACCTTACCAAGTCGTTATACTTCAGCCTTAAGGTTTCGAGGAAACTTTGAGGCGACAGTTGCGCAGCCTCTTTAAGCCTAGCGTATTTTAAGAAAGGAAGGTTCCAAATGCTCTTCATGCAATAGGCCCTGCCAGCCTCAGAAGTCCTATACTTTTTAACGGTCCTAGTCCTCCCCTCAACCGGTTCAAGATACCCTTTTTTAACTAGTTCTTTAAACTCTTTTTCAGTAAGCCTGCCAGCCTTCTTAACCATTTTCTCCGTGACCCCTTTAGGAGTGTCGGCGAATACAAGTGCAAGCAATTGAAACTCGTTCAGCCGGTATCACCTTATTAAAATGGGCTAAAGTAGTTTTTAAAGCTTGCCTGTCGGCCACAGTAAGCCCCATCTCCAGGGTGTTCAGAGGTTTAGATAAAGTTAAATCCTAATAGGCGAGACGTTTCTACACAGGAAGGCAAACGGTTAGAGATGAGGCTGAAAAGGAAGCGTAAAATGGTTTTTCCCAGAACCATGTTTGAATGCAAAGTGTGCGGGAAATGCTGCGTTGAGGATGTTAAGCGTGGTAGACGGATAGTTCTAACCGAGATTGACGCCTTAGAAATATCTAGCGCTACCGGAATAGGTTTGAACGAGTTCGCGGAGAAAAACAGTAGTGAAGCCTATCCGTACGCTATTAGGCTTGTCAACGGAAGATGCTTCTTCCTTAATCAGGACAACAAGTGCAGTATTTACCCGGTTAGACCTCTGGTGTGCAGGTTCTACCCTTTCGTAATGCATAAGATTGGAGAGACATACGTGTTTCACGCTGACCCTTTCTGTCCAGGACTTGGGGAAGGCACTTATCTTGACGAAGAATATTTCGAAAGGCTTGTCGAGCTGGCTGAGAAGCGTTTAAAAAAGCCTACTGGGCTGTTCGAGGCGCGCCGCAGTTAGGGCACCTGGTCTCACTCTGCGGGAAAACAGTTCCACAATACTTGCATGAAACAGTGGATAGCACGTGCTGAATCTGGAGAGGCGGGGAAACATGTATTTCGATTGTTTTACTTGTCGCATCAGGCCGCCCTTCTACAGCAGCAACCCCCTTCAGACTCCAGGCTACGACCCTATCTAGGCTCTTGAAAGAAGGCTGGGCTCCGGGAGGTATTAGGATTTTAAACTGGTAGCTTTGGACAAAACCCTCCGGAACGTGAAGAGGCCCAGCCAACTGTGGTCTAGCTGAAAATATGACTGCAGAATCCCAGACCTGTTGCTCAACCTCCCTTTTAAGAGAAGCATTGTAAACCCTCCTAGTTCTACGTACCCGCTCAATACATTCAAGCTCGCACCTTATCTCCGTGCAGTCGAACTCTTCCTGAGACTCGACCTGTACTGCGCCCTCCACAGTGTCACCAAGATAGAAGACCTGTTTACTCAGAAACAGAGAGATGTTTACCCTGGGCGGTGTAACCTTATCCCTGAGTTTCTTAAACAGGCTCACAGCAGGATTTTTTCAACGGGGGGATTTAAGTTTTAAACGGCGCTGAATTAAAACGCGTGCTTACAATGGTATTAGCAGAAGGCTTGACAAGATTATAACCAACCCGCCGATTAAAAAAGGCAGATTTATACTAATGGAGCCGGAGTATCCAGCTAAGAGGGGGCCGATAATGTTCCCCAAGGAGCCTACAAAGTTGACTACATTGAAGTCCCTCGCCCTGGCTTCATCACTACAATGTTTTTGAATCAAGTAGCTTCTAAGCGGGAGCCATACTGAAGCCCCGAGAGGATCATGCATAAGCCATAGTGCTGCAGACGTTGTGAAATCACTCGGCGCAGTGGCTAATGCTGTGAAAACCCCCTGTACGCATGTGAAAAGGATCAGGGATGATTTGTAAGAAAACTTTTTCAAGCCTGTGACAATCCTGCTGCTGAACAACATGGGTATTCCCAGACTAAGCCTGTGAACAGTCATCAGGATTGAAAGCGTCTCTGGAGATAGTGAGAATTTCTTTGAAAAGAACATTGGTGTGATGAAGCAGTGCGTAGCTGAGCCTCCAATCGTTACAACAAGCCCTGAGGCAGCCAGAATAATAAGCCCCCTGTTTAAACCCTTGCCTCCAGCCTTTTCCACAAGGGGCTTCTCAACATGCTGTACTCCTGCAGAATCCTGTTCGCTGAAGAATAAAGCGATCACTAGGAAGCCTATTACTTGAAGAAGCCCGGAAAAAACGAAGGGAAGCCAGTAACCATAGATGCTTATTAATAGCCCGGAGGATGCGAGGCCCAATGCTTGAGAGATGAACTCGAGCCCCGATACTTTAGAGTAGGAGGCAATGAATCCCCGACGATCCTGCTCGTAGACCATGGTTGTGAAAACAGCGTTCCTGATCGCAACCGCGGAGTCGAAGAGAATCTTGACAACACCCATTATAATCACCGATTTAAAGTAGGGTGTTAGAAGGTGGGAGAGCCCTCCGAGCAGTAGAGCTAACGCAATGAAAATTTTCCTACCGTACTTATCTGACGCAGCCCCTAGAAGGATGCTGAGGAAGGCGATGAATATTGCTGAGGCTGTGAAAACATACCCGATTTCCATAAGCGGAATAGAAACATAGTCCATGTAAAGGGGAAACAGGATTTCGTAAAGCCCGAAGGAGAAGCCGAAGAGCCATGTGGATGCGGTCAGCGCAGTCAGTCCTTTTTTTCTGCCTGACATGTGCTACGGGCCGTTCAGCAAGAGGCTTATAAGCATTGACAACAAAGTTTTTAAAAGGCTTTTAAGCAATAATAACATGGCCAAGTACAGTACGGGTGCGAAATATTTTGCTCAACCAGGCCCAGGAAATACTGGTAAAGTGATTAAGGCGGTTGCGGAAAGAATAGAGAAAGGCGGTGTTACGCAGGTTGTTGTCGCAAGCACTTCCGGAAGGACGGGAGTCAGGTTTGCCAAGGCTTTAAAGGGTAGGGCACAGGTTGTAGCCGTATCCCATGAGAAGATGGAGCCTAAGCTGAAGGAGAAGATAATTAGCCTGGGCGGAATAGCTGAGGACGGTACGCACCTGCCGCTCCACGGAAGGGGCATGGATAAGGTTAGGGATGCCTTCTACACGCTGGGACAAGGATTCAAAGTAGCTTTAGAAGTCGTTCTGATAGCTGCAGATAGGGGGCTTGTTAAACCCTATAGGGACGTCGTAGGCGTCGGTGGAAGTGGAGAGGGTGCTGACACAGCAGTAGTGGCGAGAGCAACCCCGACGAAGGAGGTTTTCAGCAGCGATAAGTCGAAGAGGCTTGAAGTAAGGGAAGTAATCTGCATGCCGCTGAAGAAGAAGTGGTGGGACTGATCATCCTAGGAGCAGTTTAAACCGAACAGTTAAGCCGGCGTAGACCATTAGAAAGCTTCTAACAGCGTAAACTTTTAGAAATAATATTCTTGACTAAATCCATATATCCTGTTCATTAGCAGGTTTTTGTTTAGAAATGGTCAGGAGGCTGCCGGACAGGTTTCTTAAATGGGCTTACTTCGACAGAGTCCGCTTCATCAAATCCATTCTGGACACCGGTAATCCGGATAAAGCGATGCTTCTCATAGAGTCGACAAGACACAACCCAGCGCTCTGCACAGCCCGGATTAAGAGCTCTGGGATAGAGTTGAACGCTAAGATAGTTGGCGCCGGCTTCGTGCCTAAGCAAAGCTTTCTTGAAGACGCAGTTAGAGAACTGAGGTCACATGTGGAGGCAGGCAGCTCAATGACGAGGGAGGACTATGCTGAAAAAGGACTGCAAATTCTGCTTAGACACGTGTACTTCGAAAGCGAGGATGAGGCGAATCGTAGAGTCGACTTTACGAAAATAGCAACCCTAGAAATAGGTGCAGGAATAGCGGGATCCTCCAGACACACATGGGAGAACGTTCAGAGTTACAGGCGAGCAGTCATGCTTTACTACATGCCTCCCAACACCAGCTTCGAGGTCAGGGGCATGCTCGACGTATTGACCGAGGGAAACTATTTTGAATTCGTCAATTTAGCCCATGATGCATTCCATTACACACCCGTTGAGAAGAGGGTCTTCAAACCATGCTATATTTTGAATGTTGAAGAGGTTTATGATAACAGTGCTACGCAGGAGGGTTTTGGCCGTCTGCTTGAATAATTGTGAGCACGATGAAAGACTCCTGACGTTCTCATAATGGTTCATTAAGCCTATTCCCAATACCCTTTCTCCGCCAGCGCGCGATACATGTAAGCCGATTAAACGCATTAAGAGTCTATAGAAACATCTTGGCTTCAGAGTTCACTTTCCGCCAATAGAGTTCAAACAATAAGCCTGAAGGCTTAGGCTTCACTTCATTGATGAAGCCTTTTTCAAGCTCTAATGATTTTGCAAAGGCTTCCTCAGTAAGTCTCTTCAATTCCTCGACGGATGCTTCCCCTTCTAGAAATCTAGACCTTAATTCCTCGGCCTTCGAATGGAGATAAGCCTCTAAAGACTCTACTTGGCTACGTATCTTTAAGAAGTATTCTTTAAAGGAGCCCAGCATCCTCCTGCTCAACCTTTCATGAATCCACCAGACCGAGTCGGAATCGTAAAGCCTGTCTGGGACAAGTTTTAAATCCGGTAGACCAGCCTCCATGAAAACCGGCTTGTAGACGCTTATACACGGCGTCGAGGTAGCTGTAAACCAGTGTATCTGCACCTTTTCAAAAAGCTGCCCCACGTAGGAGGCTGCAGTCTGGGAAGGTCTTGTAAGCACTCCGGCATGCATACAGACATCTCTCATAGATCCTTTAGCTGGGGTAAAGTTCTCTCCTAGCCTGTGGCTTCTCATAATGTTCTTGACGATATGCACATCGATCTCACCTGTTTTCTGCTCCAGAAGGCCCTGGGTATAGGCTTGTCTCTCCCTACCTCTTGCAAAATGCGTGTAAAACTTGTCTGAATAGCACTTCGAAAAGTCGAAGTCCCTATCATCCTTACACCACCCTTTTTCAACAGCATGTTCAACAACGTTTTTCGAGGCTAAGTCCCATTTGTTTTTAATAGTTAAAGCGTTGGAAATACTTCTCACATTCTTCACTTTCTCAGCAACCCAGTATTTCCCAGCGGTCTCTAAAACCCACGCCTCGTTAGGGTCGGAGATTATGAACGAATTATGGTAATACGTCTTGCTTTTAAACCCGCAGTTACCACCCTGCCCAAATTCCTCCAAATATCTAACTATGAAAAGCAGGGCCTCATAGGAGTCCCTACATCTCTCCAAGGCTAGCCTCAGCAAATCCATTCCAGTGAGACCCTTCTCCAGCTTCTTTTCCCTTGTGAATACAGCTTCGTTTCCTATAGCCAAGCCGAATTCGTTAACACCCATTTCAGCACCCCACATCCAAACCGGCCTTGAAACAATTATGGCATTCGTCCTCTTTACTTGCGGAACCTTTACATACGTGCAGTTTACAAATTCTTCGTCGTGCTCCATCCTAGGATAAAACTCTAAAGCCTGAGGCTCGTTAGGCTCCCTGTCACTATTCTTAGCGAAAATCGTAACCCTCTCTTTAGTTGAATTCTTAAGCGCTACTAGAGTGTCGCACATGCCTTAGTAGAGTCATTTAAAGAAAATAAACCTTTATGCCGGTTCAAGTGGAAACGTTTTAAAAATTTTAAAGAGAGTTATTAACACTATCAGCGAGTTATTGAAGCCTCTAGGATTTTCGGGCATAACGGATCCGGATTGCTGAATGTTCCGTAAAGCCTGTATGATCTAGCGTAACATCCCCCTCTACAAGTCTCTCTCAAAGAACAATCTGGGCAAGGGTTATTCTCGACGATTTTCCTAAGGATTCTGCTTGAACGCAGCTCCCGCCATGCTTCTGAAAGACTCTTACTCCTAACGCTTGAGACAACAATGTCAAGAGTATCGCAGAGAAGAACCTCCCCTCCTGGACCTATATCCATGTTTTTCTCAATCCTGCACGAGTCCCATGAAACATAGCGGGATCTCACTATGAGGCTGGCGAACGGCATACACCACAGTATGATGTTGAAACCAAGCCTATCCGCAGCCTCATCAGCCAAGCGTAGGGCTTTAACACAAGAGTAGGCGTCAGCATTCCAATCCTTGTCCGCCGCCCTTCCGAAAGGCATTACGGGAAGCAGTACTGCAGAGGAGGCTCCAAGTTTCTCCGCCAGTTGCACAAACCCTCCGGCTTCACTGGCATTCAGGCGGGAAATCGAAAAGATAGGTGTGAAACTAACCCCCTCCTCCTTGAGAACCCTTATGCTCCGCATCAAAACATCCCACGTTCCTGGGCCGCGCACAGCCTCATGCGTATTCTTAACTGCGCCGTCAATGCTTGTGAAAACGCGGATACCCTGCGAACCTAGCCTCCTTGCCTTCTCCCGGCTTATTGCGGAAAGATTTGTGAAAAGAGAAACGTTTACACCTTCTTCCGCGGCCGCAAGTATTTCGAAAATACCCTCCCTTAAAAGAGGCTCGCCACCCGTTAAATGAAGGTTTTTAACACCCATTTCACAAGCCTCCTCAACCAGTTTTAAAACCCGGTTCTTGCTTAGTTCACCACTCCAAGAGCGGGAGGAAACATAGCAATGTTCGCATCTAAAGTTGCACCTTGCCGTAAGCAGCCATGTCACGTAATCTGGGGGGCTTGGAATCGGACTCATGATCCCACCTGAGAATTATTGAAAGATTACTCGGATTGTTTGGAAACGGGTTATTAATACGTTTTTGTGAAAAGAATCCCACTTAATTCATATGGGAAGACTATGGGAATAACCTTATTAAGACACCCGTAGATCATCTAAGTTTAATAAGCTTAACGTCGAAAAAGCAGCGCTGTAAAATCCCAGCCTCCAGCCCATAGCAGATGCGTACGCTCCTCTTCCGCAATGATCCATGCTCAAGTTTAATACATTTCTTGACGTGATGAAGCCTCAGGTTAATGAACCGGGTTGTGGCTTACGCGGAGTTTAAAACTTATATTGCTACAGAGTCTTCCGCCTTCCATGAACCTGGCTGAAGCCATAAGCCTCATCCTTGTCGCATTCGCATCTACAACGCTGCTTTCAGCCGTCGGGTTGGCGGGTGGCGTGGTAATAGTTCCAACATTGGTTCTGCTTTTCGGTCTGGAATCAAGGTATGCTTCAGGCACAGGTATTTTCGCAATAATCTTCGGAATATTTTCAGCAGCATTCACGTATTTCAGGCAGAGAAGAGTCGATGTTAAGCTGGTCCTGCTCTTCGACACGCTGGATGTGGTTGGGGTTGTGGCCGGAGCATACTTAGTCGTTGTTCTACCATCCCTGGTCACAGCCCTACTCATGGGGTTTTTCCTACTGACTTCAGCATGGAGGCTCTGGGCGGGCAGTGTTAATCAACCTAGAAAAGTCGAGAAGAAAAGCCGGAGACCATGCATTAAGCGGCGTCTCACAGATAGGGATGGAAACATTTATGAGTATGAGCTTGGCGTACCTGAGCTCGTCCTATCCCAGCTTGCAAGCGTTTTAAGCGGCATTGCAACAGGTCTGTTTGGAATAGGAGGGGGAGCAGTAGATACTACTATGATGATGCTGATCGGAGTACCGCCTCACATCGCCGTTGCCACAGCAGTCTTCGGAATGACAGTAACTAAGATTGCTGGAGTAATCTCGCATCTTGCATTAGGAAACGTTTTAATAGAATACGGTGTCCCCCTAGCAATTGGGACAACGGTAGGAGGATTACTCGGCCCAAGGATTTCCAAGAGGCTGAGGCCCTTAGCGTTGAGAAGGGTTCTAAGCATACTTATTCTGATCATTGGTCTCAGGATGGTCGCGTTATGGTTTGAATGAGTCGAAAACTAGCGCTAACAATTGTTTTAAGCATCGCATTCACCATAATAATTCATGAGGCTTTCGAAAGCCGTGCAAACCGCGTCTATGTTTTCAAGCGGAACATCTGCATGAATCTCTGAATACATCATTAATCCTCCTTTCTCAGAACCGAGCTTGACAACAGCCTCATGAATGTGGCTCCTGATTTCCTCAGGATTGCCGAAGGGGACAAGGAGTTGACGGTCTATATCCAGGTCGATGCAAACCCTCCCCTTGATCCTCTCTCTAATATTGTCTAGCCCGTTAACCCGGTCCTGAATATTTAAGACTGAAACACCCGCTTCCATAAGGGCATCAGCCACCTCCATTATGTGGCCGTCAGTATGCAGGTAAACCCTTATCCCTGAATCCCTGACTCTCCCGAATATTTTCCTGTATGAAGGATAGATAAACCTTCTGAACGTCTTAGGGCTTATTGGCATCCTGTCTTGAAGACCAAGATCGTCCCCGAAGGAAACCATGTCAACCCTGAGCCTGATGAATCTTTCAACAAGAGCAAGATTATACTCGGTCAACATCTCTATTAGTTTTTCAAGCTGACTAGTGTTTCTCACGAAGTCCATCATTAGGTTTTCAAATCCTCTCAGATAATAGAGCCTTTGGAAGAAGAAGCCGTGAGGCATGCTTCCGACAATAACATCATCCATTTTCCTAGCATTTTCTATTCTCTCCTCAATCGCATCCCACGGGTCTAACCCACCACCTTCCTGAACAATGCCTTTCTCCGGATCGGGTAGACTATAGTGCGCAAAGTCAGACCAATCCTTCAAAGGGTGCTTCACAACCTGACCCTGCAACCCGCTTATGTTAAACCTCCATAAGCATCCGAAGTCATCCAAAACCTCTCTACCCTTCAACCTGCTTCCGAAGTTGTTAAAGTCGACACTTCCCTTCTTGAACGTTGGGAAAAGCCTAGGATGCCTAGCGAGCAGGTCCTCAAGCTTATCCCTATACTTGCTCCAAGTCGTTGGGAAAATTCCCACTCTACAAGGGATCCACCCGCAACCATTCATGTCTATGACTCTAAGCTTTTTCACTCTGATGCTCAAATCGAAGGGTATGCTTCCCCCGCTAAGCTTTAAACATTTCTCGTTTGAAGCTGGAGCCTAAATCATAAGATTTAAAAGATTTAAGTATTATTGAGGAAAGCGAGGGAAAGTGTCAAGGAACCCGAATATAGGTAGACTGCTTAAAGTCCTTCTGAGAGAGGGAGAGCCGGATAGAGTACCTTTCTACGAGCATTTCGTCGATAACGAGGTTATTGAAGCCTTGACAGGTAAGCCTGTATCTAAGGCTTTAGCTGAAGAAGGCTTGAGCTCAGAGAAATACCTTAACACCTTGATTGAGTTCTATTCTAGGCTCGGGTACGACTATGTTCCGATGGAAGTTTCTCCTAAACTCCCCAGGACTAATGTTCTTCAGACGAACGATGTCGCTTATCTTTCCCGTGGGAAAAGAACCTGGCAGGATGAGAACAAGGGGACGATTGAAACAATTGAGGATTTTGAAAAATACCCCTGGCCCAGTCCAGATGAAGCACTGGATTTTTCAGTGTTTGAAAGACTGAGGAGAAAACTGCCTGAAGGCATGGGGGTTGTTGGGGGAGTCGCCGGAGGATTCTTCGAGCATGTGAGCTGGCTGATGGGCATTGGAAAACTCTGCAGGGCCGTGTACTTGGACAAGAGGCTTGTTGAAAAAATGTTCAGCAAAATCGCCATGCTAATAATTTCCCTAGACGAGAGGATAGTTAAGGAGGGGTATGTTGATGCCTTGAGGATGGGTGACGACTTAGGGTATAAGACGGGCACGTTTCTGCCGCCCAGAATCCTACGGGAATACGTTTTCCCAAACTACAGGAGGCTCGCCGACTTGGCGCATTCGAAAGGACTTCCATTTATAATTCATTCCTGCGGAAACCTGTATACTCCTGACGAAACAGGGAGAACAGTGATGGATGATCTTGTGAACAGTGTTAAGATAGATGCTAAACATTCTTTTGAAGACAATATAATGCCAGTATACGAGGTTAAGGAGAAGTATGGGAATAAGGTAGCGGTGCTGGGCGGTGTAGACATGAATAAGCTTGTTCAACTTCCTGAGAAAAGCCTGAGGGAGTACGTCAGGCTAATAATTAAGAAGTGCGCACCAGGAGGCGCATATGCTTTAGGCTCTGGAAACACGATAGCCAACTATGTGCCCTTAGAAAACTATCTCGCGATGCTCGACGAAGGTTTTAGAAGCGGAGTATATCCGATAAGGATCAGTTGAGAAACAGGTTTTCAACACGCGTCAGGCTTAATCCTGTCTAAATGTTTGAAGCGCTCTCTCCTTATCGGATACCTTCCAACCTTTTTAGCGTATTCAACCTCATACTTCAAGCGTTCAGGAGGCACCTTGGCATATGTCTCACCGCCATTGTCGAAAACATAGCCGCCGCCGGGTGCAGCATGAAAAATGCATTTCTCAACCTCAAGCTCAATGCTTTCAAAAGATCCGTCTACTAGAACCCTCCAGTCAGCGTTGCCGTTGAAGAACACTTTCCCCTTAAACGCTTCACTAATTGTTTTAATATTGTTCTCAACACCTACATCAGCCTCCTTTATCCTGTAAACGTTTACAAGTATGTCTGTTATGTGATCCATGTGTGAATCCATGTGTAAATACCGGTGGTTGGCGCCGTGCTGCTCGTAAAGCCGAAGGTTATAAGGCATCGCGAACTCCTCGTACATCCTCCTATTCAAGTAGCCTGAATGATCGTCAGCCAAGCCTAGGCTTCCTGGCCCCGACCCGGAAAGCTCATAATAGTATTCTTGGAGAACGTTGAAAGCCTCCTCCAGTTTTCGGAAAAGCCTATGCATTTCACTAGGATTCTCATAGAGCCACCGATATAGTTTTCCCGGGCCCAGTAGAGAGCCGGCTGCTGAAACCGGCGGATGTATCTGGAGCCGGCCTTCGACAGGAAGACCATCATAGTTTTTACGAACAAGCTCCCTGAACTTTTCAAGCTTCTCATAGTAGGCTTGAACCCCTTTGTGGCGATGCGGGTCCGGAACCTCCAGCTTATCAATATCCTCAAGAGTCTTAATGCGGGGAATTATCCATGGGCTGAGCCAAGGGTTTCTCTCATCAGGCATTTCAATCTTGCAGTCGAAAACAATGCCTTCAGATACGGCTCCAAGGTCTAGATGCACCCCTATACTTGTTAAATCATCTTCAAGCCATTTCAGCCTCCATTTCAATCCTTTCACTTGAGCATCCAGCATTATACTCGTATCGTTATAGTATTCGGCGAAAGTATAGCCAAAAAGCATCGCGTAATATGGTCCTCCCAGCCCTATGATAACCGGAACCCTATCAGGCTCCTTAAACTGAGCAGCTTTCTCTACGCGCTTCCTATTCTCCTCCAGGAGACTCGAATACTTGGCTTTGTTGAAAGGCTCCATCAATGGTGTTGAATAAAGCGTCTTTTTAAAATTTAGCTGTTGAAGGAAAACATACTGGGAATGCGTGTAGGCTTGTTTCTCAGTCGCGGCGATGCTCTTAAATACGTCTGGAGGCGAGTGGGAACCGTGACAGGCTGATGAAGGATAGGGTCTTCCCAGTTTTCAAGAAACCCGGGAAGCTCAGGGTACTTGACGTCCGGCCATATTCTTGGCATGAACAGATGACAATAACCTGCGCGCAAGGATTGATAAACCGTGTGAAGCCAAGGGTTTACCTAGTGTTCGACGATTATGTTGACAGACTATGGCTGTCAATCTACGGGAAAAGATACGGAGTGAAGCATGAGGAGGTTAACAATATTTACGAGCTACTGTCATCCTTTAGAAGGGAAATAGCAGGGTTCGTGGTTTACGATGAGAACATGCTGCATTCTGCAAACGTAGCAATGACGTATGGAAGCATCCATAATGCGGTTCCAGCATCTCCAGGGGTTGCGGAAAAGCTTTCGGAAGCAGGCTTCAGGAAGATAGCTGATTTCAGAGGCAAATGGGGAAATAGGATTGAAGCCTACGAATGGGCTTTTCAAAACCTGATGCAGCAGTGCAATAAAAGGATTGTTGGAAGCATGTGTGTAGACCCTCCTTTAACATCATTCACGAATAAGCATCATGTTAGAGACTATCTCGTTGCAGTGAAAGCATTCTCCTTCGACCTCTCCACTAAGATTAGGGACCGCCGTGAAGTAGAATTGTTCGACAGGATACTTAGCTCTTTCGACTCGCTAGGAGTGGTTTTAGGATGGCACTGCATCAGGGACCTTGAGTCGGAGGCTGTTGCAAGAGCATCTGCAAACGGCTTCTTCGTGCTTTGCAACCTGCATTCTCCAAACCTGACTGTCCACTCAGGCGTGAAGACCAGTTTCAAGTTTAAACAGAGGCATGTTAAGAAAGTAATGCTGGAGGAAAAGGTTTACGTGGCCTTCATACAGTCTGATGGAGACGCTGTTTGGGCGATGAACAATTTTCAAAACCTTAACTGGCTTGACAGCCAGAGGGGAAGATTCCCCTACACATGGGAGATTCAACCCTTGCTGCTGGACCTAGCACCCGGGATTCTGGAACACTATTACAGGACTGCGACTTTAAACGATTATTTTATAGCTGGACCTTCGGGAGCAGGCTATACTGCACCCAGTGTTAACAAGCGTCTTGACGAGTTCCTTGAGCACACTAAGAGGTATATGGAGGCATGTGATTTAAGGTCAATATTAATCATGAACCGTAACCCCCGGGTGGCCTACCAGGAGCTTGAAGACCCTAAGGTTTCCGAGGCTTTTGCTAAAAAGCTTGAAAACTGTTACGGGTTTCTGCATGGCTACGCAGGATCGGCTTTCGAGCCAGCGTTCTTCTTTAACAGTAAGCCGTATTTTCACACAACGCTCTACGCCTCCGCTTCAACAGATATTTTGAAAGAGCTGAAGCGGCTTGTGGAAGGCTGCGAAACACGACCATTATTCGTCTCAATCCACGTTAGAGAAGAGGTTAAAATGCCAGTTTTACGCAGCGTGATAGAGAAGCTTGACAGTGAAACATATAGGGTTGTGAAAATGGATGAGTTCATGCTTGCCTTGAAAAAGGCTTATGAAAAAGGCCTGTTTAAACAGGGCTTTTCAGAATCAGCCAGGGAATCTCTTAGGGAAAACGGTAAAACAATTTGGGAAACATACCATCGAAGAGTTGAACGCTTGGAGAGGCTTGTCGAAATGGATGAGCAAAGAATGCTGGCGGAGTACAACTCGGACGGATACGGTTTCACCGTAGAGGAGTTGCCGGATCTTCTGGCTTACGATGCGGTTGAGATAGCACTACGGCTTGTTCAGGCAGCGTTAAACATGAAGGGTGTTTACGTGAATAATGTTGAGAAGAGCGTTAAGGACTTTCTGAAGGAGTATAGCGAGCTTCCAGGCGCCCAGATTGTTGAAACAGTTTTCGAAACCTGGAGGAACTGGGAGAGAACCAGGAGTAGCATGGAGGAAGCAAGGACACTGGCGAGAAGAGTAGTTGGGTTTGCGAAGGCTCTTGAGGAGAAAATTTAGAAGCTTCAGCATGCTAGAAGCAAAGCGATAGCTATCGCAACGTCACTCGTCCTATCATGGCTTAAGCTGATTAAAACTCTTCTAGCACCCTTCTCGCGGAGAAGATTGAGAAGCGGTTCACTCATAACTATTCTGACCTCCGAGTTGACCGTTTCAGTCTCAACACCCCTCCACCCTAGCCGGCTTCTGCTAGCGTGGCCTATGGCTTTGAAAACCGCCTCTTTGGCTGCAAACCTTGCGGCTAGCTTCTCGTAGGGACAGCCCGATTGAAAACAGTATTCAATCTCCCTATCTGTGAAAACTCTTTTTAGAAAACGTTCACCGCCCTTCTCTATAGCCTTCTTAACCCTGTTTATCGAAACAGCATCAACGCCAACCCCGGTTATCAAGCCTATCTGAAAGTTCAGCAGCCTGCTTGAGCCAGCTTCCTCTTTATGTATTCAACAACCTGACCCACTGTCTGGTTTTTCTCAGCCTCCTCCTCAGGAATCTCCAGGTTGAAAGCCTCTTCGAAGGCTGCGATCAGCTCAACAGTATCTATTGACTCAGCCATAAGGTCGTCCACGAGAGAAGTGTCGTCCTTCAAGCTTTCAACACTAACACGGAAGTGTTCAGCTATAATCTTCTTAACCTTCTCCTCAACCGACATTCTACATACCTCCTCGCTCCATTCTCATCTCCGCCTTCCTTATTAAAGTTTCCCTCTCCTCTCTAGTGTCCTGATATATTTTCTCAAGCATCCTGACGTAGCTCTCCGACATTACGACAGACCTTCTCGACATGACTCTCTTCTCCGCTTCAACAGTCCTTCTGAAGCCAGCGCCCCTTCTCAACCTTCCTTCAGCATACCAACAGAAGCTTGGAATATACTTGGGAAGAACCTCCCCGCCTAGGAGGACGCATGCTACTCCGACAACGGTTCCAGTGTTCAGCAGGCAACCTATGCCGAACTTCGTATGGTCTCCTATGAAGCTGCCAACCTTCAGGTCACCAGTATCCATTAACCTACCTTTCACGTAGACGTCGACATTACTGTAATCATTCTTAAGATCACTATTAGTAGTCAGGGCGCCGATGTTAACCCATTCACCAACGTAAGCATGGCCCAGGAAACCAGTGTGATACTTGTTAGAATAACCGTGGATGATGCTTGCCTCAACCTCTCCCCCAACCCTGCAGACAGGCCCTATCGTTGTCTCCTCCCTTATGTTTCCACGGACAATCCAAGTATTCCTCCCAATGTAGCAGGGTCCTTCGACACGGCTGAACGGATATATGCGTGCATCCTCGTCAACTATTATTGGGCCGGAGCTAGTGTCTAGAACAACGAAAGGATGTATAACTGCATTTTTACTAACGTGAAGCATACTCTTTTCTCCGACGACAGCAACCTTCTCGTCTAAGGATCCAGCCCCCTCCTGCTTAGACCAGTATGCTTCAAAATCCTCCTTCAGCATTTCGTGATTATACTGGATAAGGTGCCACGGGTATTCTACCATCCGGGCGTCAACCTGCTTAACGCTCAGCTCAGACCTAAGATTCTCAACAGTCTTCTGAAAAGTATCTGAAAGTTTTCTTCTAACTGTTTCCCTCTTGACGTTAATATATACTATATCATCCTTGCACATCGCGATGACCTCGTCTTTCTCAAACGGGAGATGGCCGTGCTCAGGAAGCCACCTACCGTTAACCAGAATAGCATCATCCCTACTCAGATCCTGAAGGCTGTTCACAACAACGTCTCCAAGCCTTTCTCTCAGAACAGGAGCCAAATAGTCCCTTAGGAAGAAAGAGGTCTCGACACCGGGATGAGTACTCCTGATTCTTTCAACAAGCGTCATCGACCCGCATCTCAGCTCGAAAGTAGCCCTTGTAAGCGTCAACGGGTAGAGAAGGTCATACTTCTCATCCTCGAACACGCAGACCTTCAATTCGCCTCACCACTGCCACAACATGGGATTCTTTTTTAATGGTTTAATAAGTGTTTCCTAGTCTCCTCAGCTATAGCAAGCTCCTCATCAGTCGGTATAACTAGAACCTTAACCCTAGACTGCCTACTGCTTATCACCCCAGTTCTGCCCACTGTCACCCTATTCGCATCCTCGTCAATCATTAAACCTAGGAAACTCATGTTGTCACATATCATTCTCCTTATGAGAGGATCGTTCTCACCTATCCCGCCTGTGAAAACAAGTATGTCGAGCCCACCCAACACTACGGTGTAAGCACCTATATACTTTTTAGCCCTGTAGGCAAAGATATCTAGGGCAAGCCTAGCCCTTTTGCTGCCAGCCTCAGCCTCCCTCTCCACATCCCTAATATCGTTGCTAACACCCGAGACACCAAGGAGCCCACTCTTCTTGTTAAGAATGTCTTCAACCTCCCTGGGGGAGAAGCCCTCGCCGATCAGGTAGAAAACTATCGACGGGTCTATGTCTCCGCTTCTAGTACCCATGACCAGGCCTTCCAACGGGGTGAAACCCATGCTAGTATCTATTGACCGTCCGTTTTTAATAGCGGTTATGCTGCAGCCGTTTCCGAGATGACAAGTCACCATCCTGAGCTTCTCAAGAGGCTCGCCAAGTATCTCGGCAGCCCTGTGAGCAACATACCTGTGGCTTGTCCCGTGAAACCCGTATCTCCTTATTCCGAACTTCTCGTAAAGCTCGTAAGGTATGGCGTAGAGATAAGCTGTCTCCGGCATAGTCTGGTGGAAAGCGGTGTCGAACACCGCTACCTGGGGGACTTTTGGAAGAAGGCTTCGCGCAGCCTCTATACCAGCTATGTTCGGAGGATTATGGAGCGGAGCCAGGTAAGCCCATTTCCTAAGGGCCTCCAGAACCTTTTCGTCGACAACCGTGGCTTCGAAGAAAGAATCCCCGCCGTGAACAACCCTGTGTCCAACCGCAACTATTTCCTCGAGTGAAGCAATAGCCTTCGGCTCAGCATCGAGGAGAACCCTGAGAATAAGCTCAAGGCCCTGCCTGTGGTTGGAAACATCAACCTCGCTTCTAGACACGATTCCACGAACCTCGTGTTTCAAAACCGCCGGCCTGCTCCCGATTCTCTCCAGCAGGCCGCTGGCAACACCCGTCAACAAATCAGCGTCGAAAAGCTTGTACTTTATTGATGAGCTACCGCAGTTCACGACAAGTATTTTCCCCGGCAACCCTTTCACCCGGCTGACTGCGCTAGAACGGAGACAACAGCCATAGCTCCAACGATGTCTTCAACCTTAGCACCCCTTGAAAGATCGCTGACGGGCTTCTTGAAACCCTGGAGAATAGGACCGTAGGCTCCTGCTCCAGCCACGTGTTGAGTAAGCTTGTACGCTATGTTTCCAGCATTCAGATCGGGAAATATAAGGATGTTAGCCCTGCCGGCTACCGGGCCGAGATCTTTCATCTTCTTCCTGGCAACATCCATCACGAGCGCCGCGTCAGCCTGAAGCTCCCCGTCAACCTTGATCTCGGGCGCCCGCTTCTTAACGATCTCGGTTGCTCGAACCACCTTATCCACAAGAGGATGTACTGCACTACCCTTGGTTGAGAATGAGAGCATCGCTACCCTCGGCTCCCAGCCTAGGAGCCTACTGACGCTTCTAGCTGTGGATACAGCTATGTCCGCAAGCTGCTCAGGAGTTGGATCCGGATTTACCGCAGCGTCAGCGTAAACCAGGACACCGTTTTCACCAATATTCTTGTTCCCGGTCTCCATTATGAAGAAGCTTGAAGGTGTTTCAACCCCCTTCTCATACCCGATTACAAGATGGCTGGCTTTAATAACGTTTGCAGTAGTGGTGGAGGCACCGGCAACCATCGCGTCAGCCAAACCCGTCTTAACCATCATGCAGGCAAAATAAAGCGGCTTGCTGAGTATTCTTCTCGCAACAGCCTCGCTGACACTCTTCTCCTCCCGGGCCCTGCAATACTCCTTGACAAAACCGTCTAAATAGCCGGAGGCCGCTAAGTCTACGACTTCAACACCGGTTAAGGATAAGCCCAGCGAAGCAGCGTTCTTCTCCACGGTTTCTCTCGAGCCTAACAGTATTGGTTTTGCAATACCCTGCTCCACGGAGGCGGCGGCTGCCCTCAGTATCCTTTCATCCTCAGGCTCAGGTAGAATAATCCTCATAGGCTTCTCCCTAGCCCTGTTCTTTATCAGCTGGATTACTGACAATCTGCGGCTGGAAACCCGGAGAATTTAATAAACTTTTTGCGTTAAGCGTCTCATCACCTGGTGTGCAGCATTGCTGGGCGTAACACTATCTTAGGCGGAACATGGTTCATCTTTCTAATCTTCAGCTGCATGCATCAACATTAACTCAGAAATAACTGGTTAGAAAGCCTTTTAAAAGGAGGAACCAGTAGTATTTTCGGGATGAAAATAAGGTCCATAACGCTTTTCGCAGCATCCGGGGAAATGCAGAGCGTTAGAGAACGCGTCTCAAACCTGGGCTCAATGCTTTCATTCAACATAGAATCAATGTTTCTGTCGGAAAGCGTTTGGAGCACGAGGGTTGCGCTTCCACCCTTAAGCGAGCAGGAAACCCCTATGAAGAGAGCCTCTCAGCTTCTTGATCTAAACGTTGTAAACTATGCTTCAATAGGTCAGGTTGAGGATGCGCATCCGGCTTTAGAGGAGGTTGCGGAGGTTGTTGAAAACGGGCTCTACGTTTCTATAAACATGAGGAGCACGGATAGGATTAAGAGTATTGAAAAAGTTTTGAGGAAAGCATGTGAGAAAAACCCTTCTAACGGAAGCCGGATATGTGTCAACATGGGTGGAGACATATTTACACCATATTTTCCTTCAGCATGCAACCTGCATGGTGAAGAAGGATTAGCAATATCTTTACTGTATCCCAGTCTCCTCAGACACAAGCATTTAAACCAGTTTCAAGACATTCTCGCCGAAGTTTACGCTTCAACCGAAAAAGTTGGTCTAAAGCTTTCCGAAAGGCTTGGGATCAATTACTACGGGGTTGACGCCTCACTGTCACCCTGGATGGAGGAGAGCGTCGCAGAGATCATTGAGTTCGCCTCAGGGGTTAGAATACCGCTTCCAGGAACCCTCAGCACGATTAGAGAGATAAACAGCCTTATAAGGAGTGCTGTTAAAACGGCTGGGATAAGGGCGACAGGCTACAATGAGGTCATGCTGCCGGTTGCTGAAGATAATGTTTTGAAGGAGAGGGTTGCGGCGGGAGACGTTAAGCTCAGGGACCTTGTATACTTGGCTTCAGCATGCGTCTCCGGAGTCGATATGGTTGTGGTCTCAGACAATGCTCCTAGCAGGATTATAGAGGGAGTTTTTAAAGACCTTTTTGAAATAAGCATGTTGAAAGGCAGAGCCACCGGGTTGAGAATGATTTTCGCATCAGCAGAACCGGGTGAAACATTTAAACTTAATTTCTTCGGGTGGACACCCGTTATATCGCCCTAAAGCTTTATATTCAGAGCAGGAGTATTAGGAGGTGATGGGGATAGTTCACAGGCCGGATGATATTCTTAACAGGAGAAGACGTGTAGAGGTTGCTTTAAGAGACCTTAACCCCGGGGTTAGAGAGCTTGTTTTAAACATAGTGAACTCCTGGAAAGGAAGCAAATCCATGGAGGATTTGAAGCGTGCCGTCGGTGAAGAAAAAGCTGTTAGAATTGTTGAAGAGCTAAGCCTGCCTGTAGACCAGTAGGCTGCGATAAACCATTTGAAGGTTAATGCTACCCACATCCGTATCATCGATACGTGTCAACAGCTTACGGTGAGGAAAACGGTTTCTCACAGATATTCCGAGGCTTAGCTTTTCTCAGCCGCGGATTTTTCAATCATAGAGCAGAAACGGACATAGGCTTCTTCAACAGCGTCATCATGCTCCGGCTCGAATTCTCTGAGTTCAAACGAGTCTCCAACTATCCGCCTAATATCCTTATGTGATTTAACAAAACCCATAGCGTATGCTTGCATAAGGATGTTGCCGATAGATGTTGCCTCCACCGGTCCAGCAACCACTTTAACCCCGGTGAAATCAGCAGTAAGCTGGTTCAGCAACCAGTTTCTAGAACCGCCTCCGATAATGTTAATCCGGTTTATTTTTCTCCCAGTCAGTTCCATTATCCTTTCCAGAACAAGCCTGTATTTGAAGGCCAGGCTTTCAAGTATTACTCTAACAAGCTCACCCTCATCCCTAGGTTTCTCTTGGCTAGTTTCCTCTAAGTAGCTCACTATCTCCTCAACCATGTTTGCCGGAGCCATGAACCTCTCGTCGTCAGGATCGATGAAGGCTATGAATCTTCTCGACTTGCTTGCAATCCTTGTTAGCTCATCGTAAGAATACTCCCGTCCTTGGCCCGCCCAGATCCTCCTGCATTGTTGAACCAGCCACATCCCCTGAACGTTACGCAGAAACCTGAATTTTCCGAAAACACCCCCCTCATTAGTGAAGTTATACTCGAGTGATTTTCTGCTTATTATTGGCTTATCCACCTCAACGCCTACTAGGGACCATGTTCCGGAACTAATGTAGGCTGAGCCTTCATCCTCCAGAAGCGCCGCCGCGACAGCTGAAGCCGTGTCATGGCAGGCAGGGGCTACGATTGAAACCCTGCTGCTAATGCCAAGCTCGCCAGCAAGACTCGTAGAAATCCCTTCAAGCACGGTTCCCGGTTTAACAATCTCGGGTAGAAAATGGGTTGGAATCCCGAGGTTCTCTAAGAGTTCATAATCCCAGTTGTTCTTAGAAGGGTTGAGGAACTGGGTTGTCGTAGCATCTGTAAACTCAGAGACCTTGACGCCGGATAGCCAGTAGTTGAACAAGTCCGGCATCATCAGGAACCTGCTTGCAGCGTTGAGAATCGAAGACCTGCTTAAAACCAGCGAGTACAACTGGTAGAGGGTGTTCAGCCGGAGAAACTGTATACCTGTTCTGAAGTAGATTTCCTCCCTCGAAACCTTTTTAAAGATCTCTTCAAAAGCTCGTTCCGTCCTAGGATCCCTATAATGGTGAGGGTTTCCGAGGAGCTCGCCATTGTTGTCGAGAAAAGCAAAATCAACTCCCCACGTGTCGACACCGATGGACTCAAGGCTTCCGTTAAGCTTTGAATACGCCAGTGAAGCAGCATTCTTAATTTCACCCCATATCCTTAAAACATCCCAGAAAATACTTTCCCCCACCTTCACCGGTATGTTTGGAAACCTGTAAACCTCCTCCACCGTTATCTTTCTCTCAGCCAGTATTCCGATTAAGGCTCTACCGCTCTCGGCCCCAAGGTCGAAGGCTAGAAAGGCAGGATGCCCCATGAGTCTTAAAAACATAGTTATTTTTTAAGCTTTTTCCCGTTTAACTTTAAAGGATTTCGAGGCGTTCACAAGGTTTTCTAGAATGAGGAAAGCCAAGTCGTGTTTAGTCCTCCTCAACCCGCAATCAGGATGAATATAAGCCACGTTATCGATACCGATTTTCGAAGACACCTTGCTCACGATCTCCGCAGCCATTTCAGGAACTGTCAGATCATCCTTCGATAAGACGTTTACCTTCATGCATCCTACTCCAATTTTCTTCCCAACCTCCTCCATAATGCTTCTAGACAGGAGATCAATGTTTCCAGAGGAGCCTGCAAACTCTAAACTGAGAATACTCACGTTTTTCGTCGCGCTTAGAGATTTTATTGTTTTCGCACTTAGCCTTCCGCAGACATGTATACTCGTCAGCTTAGGATCCAGGCCTTCGGTCGCAATGCTAAGGGGCTCCAATATTCTATCGGGGTCAAGAAAACCCGCGCTGATCCCGGGCTCATCTATCTGCGTCAAACCGTCGTACGATTGAATAAGCTTAGCCACCTTGTTCACAACATGCGCAACATCACTATAGAGTTCGATATTCCTCACATTACCGTATGGTCCAGCGTTCTTCATCGCCGCTGAAAAAGCGAAGGTTATAGGCCCTGTTATACCAACTTTTAAACTATTTGAATAACCTTTTTCAGCAATATGCCTCCTCGCCTCAAGGAAATCCACAACCTTGAAAGACTCTCCGATATTCGCCACTGGCTTTATTCTTCCAGTTAAGCAAATCCTCTCACCAGCCACCGTCACACCATGCATAGAGTTCGAAAGATAGGAGAGCATGTCTGTCCTCTGCTCCCCGTCGGACACTATATCTATGCCTGTCTTAACCTGGAGGTCCACGGCAAGCCTGATCGATGTTTCAAGGTCCTGGTGGAGCCTTGGGAGGCTTCCGATAACGGTCGTGGTTAAACGCATTAGTAGGGGATTCGCCAAGCTTTCTTTTAAGCGTTTCAGCCCCGTGGATATAAAGCGGCTCAGAACCTTCCGTTAACAACCTCGAAGTGAGTCGGCTTATTAAAAGTACGACCCCCTATTAGAACCCAGTGTGCAACCCATTTAATCATCCGATCCAGCGTGACTGTTGGAGGGCCGAATATCCTGAAGCATTTTGAAGCATTGCTTAACAAAGCATTCCCCGTCTCGCTGTTTTTGAAAACCGGCTTCTTACCGAAGATAGCTCCGAATTTCTCCGCCAACCATCTGACGGAAACTGTTTCAGAACCAGTCACGTTTATCACTTCAGGAGGGGAGCTGCAGAGCTCAAGGGAGCGAACAGCTATGTTGTTAACGTCCCCTTGCCATATAACGTTGACGTACCCCATTCTCAAGTCTATCGGCAAGCCTTCGAAAACTTTCCTAGCCACATCCAGTAGAACACCGTATCTAAGGTCTATCGCGTAGTTAAGCCTTAAGAGCAAGGTTTTCAAACCGTATTTTCTAGAGAAGTATTCAAATATTCTTTCACGTCCCAAACAGGATTGAGCATACTCACCCACCGGGTCTGGAGGAGTAGACTCGTCCGCGCCCCCAGAAGACACCGGGACCAATGGATAAACATTCCCCGTTGAGAACACTACTATCCTCGACTTCTTAAACCTCCTTGAAACAATAGCCGGGATATACGTGTTTACAGCCCAGGTTAGCGAGGAGTCCTCCTGCGTGCCGAACTTCCTACCAACCATGTAGATCACGTTTGAGGCTTCTGGAAGCCTCTCCACCTCTTCCTCCTCCAGCAGGTCGCATGAAAAAGTTTCCACACCTATTTTTTCCAGTTCTTCTCTTAATCCTGGTGTTGAAAACCTGGATACTCCTATAACCCTTTTATTCAAGCCGCCTTCGTCCACAGCCCTCTTAACAAGCCTCGCAAGAGTAGGGCCGATTTTACCTGAAACACCCAGGATGAGAATGTCGCCCCCAAGCCTGGAAACAGCCTTCACAGTTTCAGGCATAGGCCTCGACAAAATTTCTTCGAGCTCAGGCTCGCTTCCAACAAGGTCTGGAAGACAGGCTGGTTTAAAGCTGCTGCAAGCCATTGATAGTTAAACAGTGTCTCGACGTGTAATATAAACGATACGCGTCGAAATCGTGAGACGGGCAAAGGTTTTTTAAGGCTTTAAAGCCTTTTGGAAACAGTCTTGCCGACTCGCATAGTGGATACTTCAAACAGTCCCTACGCGAAGCTACGTCCTGTGCCAATTGAAGAAGTCGAGTTGAAACACGGCTTCTGGGCGAAACGCTTGAAGAGGATTAGGGAAGTGACTGTTCCATCCCAGTATGAGCTTCTTGAAAAAACCGGCAGGATTTACAATTTCAGAAGGGCGGCTGGAAGGGAGAAAGGCGGTTTCCAAGGGCTAGTTTTCAACGATTCAGATGTTTACAAGTGGGTTGAGGCCGCCGGGTTCCTTCTCGCATCCCGGTTTGACGAGAAGCTTCACAGTCTGGTTGAGAAAGTTGTTGACGATATATGTGCAGCCCAGGATGAGGACGGCTATCTGAATACTTTCTTCACGTTTGAGAACAAGGCTAAACGCTGGTCGAACCTTGCGCGCGACCATGAACTGTATTGCGCTGGACACTTGATTCAGGCCGCTATTGCTCTTCACAGAGCCACGGGAGACCAGAAGCTTTTCAACGCTGCCGTGCGTTTCGCAAACCACATATTGAGAGTCTTCGGCCCAGACGGGAAGCCGGGGGCACCGGGACATCCTGAGATAGAGATGGCGATGGTTGAACTCTACAGGGAGACAGGTGACCCTGCATACTTAAGCATGGCTAGAAAATTCATAGATAAGCGTGGAAGGGGAATAGCGGGTGGAGATGTCAACAGGATAGACCATAAGCCGTTCAAGGAGCTCGAAGAGATCGTTGGACATGCCGTTAGATCGCTGTATCTGAACAGTGGGGCTACGGACCTTTACATGGAGACTGGGGACAAAGAGGTCTGGAGCGTTTTAGAACGGCTCTGGAACAACATGGTGAAGTGCAAAATGTACGTTACTGGAGGCGTAGGCTCCCGTTACGATGGGGAAGCCTTCGGCCTCAACTATGAGCTTCCCAGCGCTCAGGCCTATGCTGAAACATGCGCCTCGGTAGCGAACTTCATGTGGAACTGGAGAATGTTTCTCGCAAGCGGGGAAGCTAAATACGTAGACGTGATGGAGCTTACTCTATATAACGGCGTGTTGGCAGGCATATCGCTCGACGGTGAGGAGTATTTCTATGTGAACCCGCTTGCGAGCCGTGGGAACCATAGGCGGAGGAAATGGTTTGAATGCGCCTGTTGCCCACCGAACGTGGCTAGGCTTCTAGCGGGCTTACCCGGCTACTTCTACAGTATTTCTGAAGAAGGCGTATGGGTGAACCTGTATGATCAGAATGAAGCCCACATCAGGTTTAAAGACGATGTTGTAGAGATTGCTCAGACCACTGATTATCCATGGGACGGGAAGGTTGAAATACTTCTCGGCTTAAAGCGTGAACAAGCCTTCTCAATAAATCTTCGAATACCGGCTTGGAGTAACAGAACAGAAGTGAGCCTGAACGGTAGTAGAGTTAATGGTGACGTTAAGCCAGGGTCATACTTTAGGCTGGACAGAACCTGGAGCAACGGCGATAGAATAAGGGTGAATTTTCAGATGGAGGTTAGAAAAATATCCTGCAACCCGCTTGTCTACGAGAACACTGGAAGAATATCTTTAGGCAGGGGTCCCCTAGTGTACTGCATCGAGGGTGTTGACAACCCCGGGTTTGACGTGTGGGACCTGTTGATTCCCGAGGATGCGGTGCTCAGCGTGGAGTGGATCCCATCCCTGCTTGACGGCGTAATGGTGATAAGGGGAGAGGGTTACGTGGCTGATTCGGACTGGATTCAGGACTCCCTGTATAGAGTTTTCAACCCGGCTGGGACACGGAGAACAGAGTTTTTAGCAATACCCTACTACGCCTGGGCTAACCGTGATCCAAGCCCCATGATCACCTGGGTCAGGTCAATACCCAGGCTGGAGAACATTCAGAAGTAACTTGTTATTGCCATCCATAACGAAGTTTTCCTGTAGCACGCTTAGATCAGCTGGATATAGGCAACTCATAGTGTGCATCAGGTGGACACGAGCATGAAGCCGACTGTTCAACCAACGCGAGTCTGAATCTTTCAACCGTAGCCTTGGAAACCATCTTGCTCAAGAATCTTTAACGAGGGTTGAAGGTGTTGTAAATAAGGTCCCTGCTGGGGCTCAAGCATCGTAGAGCGGTTAAGCCGCTTTTTAAACGGTTATAAAGCTGAAGAAATGTTTAAGAAAAGGCGCGGTTTTACTTGGTTACTCTTCTGTCCTAAGCCTCGGGTTGAATATCTCTTCTAATGCCGAGGATATTAGTACGAAGCCTGTCTGAAGCAGAACTATGCATACTATTGGGGAGAAAAGATAAATCCATGCCTTCGGATTGATCAAAGCTGCTTCACCCAGCGCGATGTTTATCATCACTCCCCAGTTTACGGATGTGAACCTGAGGATGCCGAGGGAGAACAATACGACCTGTGAATATATACCGCCGGTAAGTGCCAAGACGAAACTCATAACCAAGTAGGGCATCAGGTTAGGTATTATTTCTCTGAAGATTATGTGCATACGCCCCAGGTTTAGACATCTAGCAGCCTCTATGAAAGGCCTCTCCCTAACCGCCAGAACCTGAGACCTGATCGCCCTAGCAGTAGCCGGCCACTGCACTATACCTATTATCAGCGAGACTTCGAACAGGTTGAGCTCCCTCGGGAGGCTGGCGGCTATAAGTATGAGAAGCGGGTACTGCGGAAGCATCAGGAATATTTCAGTAATCCTCATCATCACCTCGTCGAAAATCCCTCCAAGTATCCCTGAGGAAACACCTATGAGCGTCGCGATGGAAATAGTTACTAAACCAGTCATCGCGGCGATTAGCAGAGCCTCCCTAGAGCCGTTGATTATCTGCATAAGCACATCCCTCCCGTAGGCATCTGTGCCCAAAGGATGCTCAAGGGAGGGTGGAAGATACCTTTTCGCTGGATAGGCCCTTATGTCGAGCGGGAAGAAGAAAGGGCCGATGAGCGCCACCAGTAGGAAGAACGTGACGATTATGAAGCCAGCCATGGTTGAAGGCTTCTTCCTAATCACGTTGAAGGCGAGCATCAGCCTTTTAGACATTCTTCGCCCCCTCTCACTCATTTCCCTCACCTATTACTCAAACCTTATTCTCGGGTCAAGCCTACTGTAGAGCAGGTCCGCCATGAAGTTAGCAGCCACGACGGCGACAGCAGTTATCAAGAACAGTCCAGATATCAGCGGGTAGTCCCTAGCATAGACAGCCTGGTTGAGAAACCTGCCTATACCCGGGTAGAGGAAAAGATTCTCGATTAAGAGTACTCCTCCAAACATGAAGCCTAGGGCGATGGCGAACCTGGTGAACAACGGTAGCATAGCATTCCTACCGACGTAGGCGGTCACTATCCTCCTATCCTTCAAACCCCTTGCCTCCGCAGCAGTAACATAGTATTCTCCAAGCACAGAGATCGTGCTACTCTTCATCGTGAGAATCCATCCTCCGACTGTTGTCAAAACATAAGTTAGGATCGGCAGGACTGCATGCCGTAGCACGCTGATCACGAAATCCAGGTTGAAAACCCGTGGGTCGACCCCGCTGTACGGGCCTGAGGCGGGAAGCCATTTCAACTGTATTGCGAAAACCCATATCATGAAGAAACCAAGTATGTTCTGCGGCATAGCTGTTGTGATAGAGGAGTAGAATGACAATACCTTGTCGATGATTGAACCCCTCCTGTAGGCCATGTGCATTCCTAATACGATGCCGAGCAGGAAGCTTATAACTAGGGAAATAGATACTGAGAACACTGTCCACGGTATGCCATAGCCCAGTATCGTTGTCACGGGAGTGGCAAGCCAGATGGAGTAGCCCAGGTTACCGGTTAAAACCCCCTTTAGGAAACTTACGTATTGTTCGTGAAGCGGAGCCGTAGGGACGAAGGAGAGAGCCATGGAAACCCTCGTCAAAGCCTCCTCGTAAGAGTAGCCCAGTGCGAGAAACTGTTGAATCATCATGTCAACAGGGTTCCCGGGCATCATCCTGTAGAGGAAGAAGTTTATCGTTATCGCGCAGAATAGGGTGAACAATGAGAGAGCAGCCTTCCTGAATATCCACCTCATTCACAATGCACCTCGTTCACAATAGGGTCTTAAAAAGGGTGTTAAAAAAACTTTCGTATACGGGGGGAGTTATTTGCGTTTCCTCTTTACTAGGATGAAGTATGCTGCAACTATCACTATTACTATGACCACCACTATGCCTATGTACATCTCGTAAGGTATCCTGGTGAAGACCGCTTTAACCGTGTGAGCCCTATCCATAGTTATGGTTATCGAGGTGCTTGTTCCTGCAGGCGAGCCGTCGACCTCCCACCTCTCGAAATTATAGCCGCTGGAAGGAGTTGCCGTGATAGTTACCTTATCGCCCTTAGCGTACTCGTATGAGCCTGGAGCGAGGCTCGTTGTCCCTCCTTCAGAAGCCAGAACTGTCAAGGCGATCTTTGGCTTCAACCAGCCGAACGCGAACAATGGCCTAAGACCGTGCAGCTCGTATGATCCTAGTCCACTCCAGTACCGTGGGTCGGTTGGGAAGACGAACCTCTTGTTCATGTAGATCACGACGGCAGGAGCATACAGGTTTATGACTGGAACCTCGTTCCCAGTTATGTATGCTAACTCTGAATATATCTCTGTGAGCTGAGCCTGGCTTATCTGGGCCGGGAACAGGTTTATGTCTAATGCTAGCTTAGTAACGTTCACTGGCTCGGTCTTCCAAGGCACTCTATGCATAAAGCCCCATGTTCTAGCACGGTCGTGACCAGGGTACACAGTGTAGTACATGTGGTAGTACTCGTCGAACGAGAAGCCCGGTGAACCGTAGACTCCTCCACTCAGGTCGTAAGCACCGTTACGGAACATGTCTGTCCAGACGGCGCTGTCAACCACTTTAACGTTAATCTTTATCCCAACCTTCTCCAGCTGGGCTTTAAGGTTTTCAGCCGCAGGAGCATTGATCCATGTTCCTCCGGTTACGAGTGTGAACTCAAGCCTTGTACCGTTCGGAGTCACGTAAACCCCGTCAGCACCCTTCCTGAAGCCCAGGCCTTGAAGGATCTGCTCAGCCTTAGCAGGATTATACTCGTACTTGAAGTCTTTAAGATACTTGTCTATGAAACTCTGGTTCAAGTATCTTGTTAAGTCCGGCACGTTGAACCCAATCACGTAGGGCGATGGTACGCATCCTCCAGTATACTGGACCCATCCTACCTCAGTCCTGTTTATAGCGTATGCTAAAGCTCGCCTGACTTCAACCATGTTCAACGGGTACTTATCCTTGTTAATGTAAAGGGTTACTCCAACAGGCCTAGGTATCCTGATTGTCCAGGCCCACGGGTTTGCCTCAAGCTGCTTCACCAGCTCTGGAGCAGGCGAAATGGCCCAGACGTAGTCAACCTCGCCGCTTATCACTGCCTGCCACACAAGGTCTGAGGTCGCATACCTTATAAGGTGTATTTCGTCTATAGGCGGCTTGCCGTTCCAATAGTCGGCGAAGGCTTCAAGCACTATCTTCGTCTCATCAACGCTCTTAATCTTGTAGGGGCCGCACCCTATTACTGTTTCAGGCCTATAGTTCTTAAGCTCGTCTATAAGGTCCTGAAAGTCGGCAGTATTCGCGAAAATATCCTTGCCCTCCCTTATCCTTGCCTGAACCTTGTCCGCAATGCTGCCATACTGAGTGTAGGAGACTATCAGCCAGTGCCACAGAATGTAGAACACTGGGTAATCCGTCTTCTCCTTGAAGGTGAACTTGATAGTGTAGTCGTCAATAACCTGAACATCCTTTATGTAGTACCACAGCCTGTCTTTAAGAAGGTAGACGCAGTATAGCGTGGCCAGAACATCCTTATAGGTTAGCTCATGGCCATCATGGAACTTGACTCCTTTCCTAAGCTTAACCTGGAACCACATGTAGTTCGGGTCAAGCTGCCAGCTCTCCGCCACACACGGCACGTAGGTGCCGTTTGCAGCGAAGTAGTGGGTCATAAGCTCGAGAACCCAGTCGAAAACCCCAATGTTGCCGGAGATGAAAAAGTTCCAGTGCCCAACAGGGGGCGGGTTGTAGCCGAAAGGCCTCTTCCAAACAGTCTTCTCCTCCTGGGCTACGACAGTCTTGTAGGGAGTGAAGGATTGTGGAGCCATGGTTATTAGAAGCATCATACAGATCAATCCTGACGCTAATATTCGCCATGCCTTCATACCGTTTTCACCGTTGGAAAATGTTTCACAGCACTATATAAGTTTTTTACCTTGTTAAAAAAAATCGATAACTAGGTGAATCTCTCTGCGAAATGGCATGCGACCAGCCTCGAGTCGAGCTCCCTAAGCTCAGGGACATGCTCCTCACATGTTTTCTCAGCATACGGGCACCTCGGGTGGAACTTACACCCGCTTGGCACCTGCTCCAGCCTAGGGACCTCGAGGCTCCTAAGCTTCGGTATAGGCCTGCTCCTAGTAAGCCTCGGGTCAGGCACTGATATGGCTGTCATCATGATCTGAGTATAAGGATGTATAGGTTTTTGTATTACTGAGTCCCCCTCTCCAGCCTCAACTATGCTTCCAAGATACATCATAGCAATCTTGCCACGGCCCTTAAGTATGAAATACCTGGCTATTCCCAAGTCGTGGGTGATGAAGAGATAGGACATTCCGAATCTTTTCTGGAGCTCCAGCATAAGGTCTACAGCACCCAGTCTTAAAGAGGCGTCCAGCATTGAGACAGCCTCGTCGGCAACGATATACTTTGGTCTCAAGGATACTGCCCTTGCAAGTATTATCCTCTGCATCTGTCCCCCGCTCATCCTAGCCGGATACCTGTTCAGAAAGTCTTCCGGCGGCGCCAGCCCCACCATGGTGAGAAGCTCTTTCAACCTTTCGTAGGCAGCTTTGCTGTCAGGAACCTCCTTGTTCCGGATTAGAGGCGGAGCCAAGGACTGGAAGATTGTTCTAACAGGGTTTAGACTAGTATACGGGTCCTGATGGATTATCTGAGCGTTCCTCCTGAAATAAGTAAACTCTTTCTTCTCCATTGACCAGATGTCCCTGCCTTCGAAAATGATGCTTCCAGAATCGGGTTTCAACAATCCTAGCGTAAGCTTGCCGAGAGTGCTTTTCCCACAGCCGCTTTCACCGACGAGCGCCACATTCTCCATCCTGCCTATTTCAAGAGATACTTCGTCTACAGCCCTAACAGTCTTTTTAGGAGTGAATATGCCTCCTTTCGCAAACTCCTTCGTAACCTTTACAACTCTGAGAAGAGGCTCCTCGCTCAATTCAGCTCACGCCACCTGTGACACGCCACCAGCGAAACATCGTCCACCCGCTCCAGATTCGGCCTAACTCTTGAGCAGATTTCAACCCTATGCGGGCACCGCGGGTGGAACTCGCAGCCCGGTGGAGGGTTAACCGGGTCGGGGAGCGGCCCTGGAAGGGGCTTAAGCTCATCGACGCTCCCCACTATGCTTGGAACAGCCTTTAGGAGAGCCCTGGTATATGGGTGCCTAGGCCTGTAGAAGATGTCTTCAACGCTGGCCGCCTCAACTATTACACCGCCATACATAACGGCAACTCTGTCAGCAATCTCAGCAACCTGTGCTAAGTCATGGGTTATGAATATCATTGATTTCTTGGTTTCCCTTCTTATGTCGACGAGAGTTTTCAGGAAGAACTTTTGAGTTAGCACGTCTAGGGCTGAGAACGGCTCGTCCAGGATGAGCAGCTTCGGGTCTAGAAGCATCGCCATAGCCGCTACGGCGCGTTGCTTCATCCCGCCGCTAAGCTCATGCGGATACCTTTCTAAAACAGCTTCAGGGTCTAACCTAACCATCCGCATCAACTCTTTCGAGCGTTTCAATATCTCATCCTTCTTAGCGTTTTCATCATGAGCAAGAGTAGTGTCAACCATGTGCTCGAAAATCCTCATGACCGGGTTGAAAGAGTTGAATGCCCCTTGAAAAACAATCGCTATCTCCTTCCATCTGAACCTTCTAAGCTCCTCCTTACTCATGCTTAAAATATCCCTTCCGCCGAAAATTATTTTCCCGCTCGCGATACGCCCGTTCGGGTCAACTATCCTCAGTATTGTATGCGCCAATACTGATTTTCCACAGCCGCTTTCACCAACCAGGCCGAGCACCTCGTCGCTGTAAACATCCAGGTCGAGATTGTCCACAGCCCTCAGAATTCCCCTTGGAACCCTGAATTCAACTGTAAGGCCCCTTATGCTTAGCAGTACTTCTTTGCCTCCTGCTGCAGACGACAACAGAGTTCAGATGCGTGGAAAACAGGGGCATTAATAAATTTTTTAAATAAGGCCGTAGCCTTCGAAAGCAACATTTATATTTCAACCCGGGAAGCCGGCTTTAATGGATCCGAATACGGGGAGGCTTGCCCTAAACCTGGCCATGGTGCTGCTCGTGCTTGATTTAATAGCCCTGCCCTTTGTGGATGTGAATTCAGGAGAGTTCTTCATAGCGCTGGTTGGAATAATCGTTCTAGTCTTGTTCATCACCCTGGTTTCCATAGAGATAAGGAGAGAGGTGAAAGCAGCGTCTATAGACCCGGCTAACAGCTAAATAAAAAGCTTTTTTACAACGTTACTTCTTTCTGCTCCTCCTAACCAGGAGGAGACCCACCACCATTATGAGGATTAGAGCAGCCACAGTTAAGAAAACCCATTCTGGGGCTCTAACAGACACTTTCGCTACCTCGCTTTTCGCAGTATTACCATTTTTATCACTTGCCTCAACGTAGAATAACACTTCTGTGAAAGCGTTTTGCCCAGGTATGTAGGCATCATACCTGTCAGCTAAACGACTCATAGTAATCCTAGACCAGCTTGCCCCGCCGTCAGTAGAATAATACAGAATAACCTCTTTAACGCCTGTTCCGACGTCAGTAATCCATGCGGACACTTTTATAACCTCTCCCATGACAGGGCTATCAGGGCTTCTCGACACATTCACTATCTGAGGAGGATACGTGTCTACAATAACTGTGATCCATGCCGATCCCTCCACGTAATAGTCAGGGGAATATCCTTCAGCCACAGCACTAATCATATAATCACCCACGCTAGTATCATAATAATAGACAACGATCTGCGTTTCTCCGTTTCTTATCTCAACCCTGTCAACCGGCTCACCACCTGGACTTAGAGAGAAAATTCCTGTTCTAGACGAGGTTGAAAGCTTTACTATTGTTGAGCCGAAGCTAATCCAGTCTTGTTTAAATATTCTGTCACCCCTGATAACGAGTATACCGTCTTGGGAAAGCCTCTTAATAGTTATGCCAGCCCATTCGCCAGATACTAGGAGAGGATTGCTCACCGTAATGTTGAGCTTGGGAGGGATAAACTCAACGGTTAGAAATGGCCTCTTATCCTGCTCTAAAGATTCCCTAGAGAGGAACCATGCTTCTTGGCTGACAGGTGAATTTTCAGAGCCATCAAGAATCTCCCAGCCTAAGTTACGCCACGCATACTCCTCTATTCCGTTAAGAAACTTCTGAACCTGATCAGTAACATCCCAAACCACCCATCCGGGGGTTGTTGGAACGATTGATGAAGCAGCGAACGTTGACGTTGATTCCGGCCTCTTACTCCATGCAAGTGAACCCTCGTCCCAGGCTGAGGTTAAGTGATAGCAGAGATAGGTCCTGTTAGAAGCAGGTGGTTTTGAAAGATAAAGAAAGAGTTTTGCACGCAGCACGGATGCGCCAGGAGGGATCGTGGAAATATTGAAGAAGACGTAGGTCCTCGCGTTTCCTGCTTCTGACGACCTTACTTTCAGAAGCTCTACTCCACCATGAGAACTATTAGGATTCTCCTGGTCGGCATATGAATCAGCTGAAGCCTGGAAAACAGCTGCGACCTTATCCTGCTCGCCGTGAACAGTTAGAGCAGGAATGTTTAAAACCATAAGCGTCAAAACTGCTGAAAACATGATGCTAAACAATATTTTTTTCCTCATTTCCAATCCACATAGCATGCATGTAAATAACCTTATAAAGATTTTCCCTGTAGACAAGGCATGTATCAAGCCAAGTTTTATTAATAACTCTAACAGGAATTGTTAATGTTGAGGGCTGTAGAATCAAGCTACCCGAACAAGGATATTAGGGAGAACTATTTGAAGGCTTTAGAATATCGTTACCCAGAATGGATTCCGTGTGGGGTTAACTTTTTACCAGGCGTATGGAAGAAGCACCGCGGGAAACTGGAGGACATCGTGGCTAGACACCCGCTTATCTTCGGCCATTATGAGAAGGAAGGTAGGAATTTTGACGAGATGCCTCCTGTTTATCGCCCAGGATATTTCACGGATAACTGGGGATGTGTTTGGTATACTGTTAAAGAGGGTTTAGAGGGACAGGTTGTTGGACACCCGTTAGCCGACTGGAAAGCGTTTGAAAACTATCAGCCTCCAGACCCGTTGTTGAAGACGGAGAGAGGAGAAAGAGGAGTAGAATATTGGGAGAAAACTAAGAAGGCTTTCGCAGAGCGTAGGGAGAAGGGTCTTCTAAGGGTCGGCGACGGGGAACGCCTTTTCGACCGATTATACTTCCTAAGGGGCTTTGAAAACCTGATGAGGGACATTGTTACGGATGACCCTAACCTTCCAAGGCTTATAAACATGCTTCTAAATTACGAGACTAGGCTCGTTGAGAAGTGGCTTGAAATCGGAGTGGATATCATGAGCTTCCACACAGACATAGGGACGCAGAACGGTTTGATGATAAGCCCATTGAAATTCCGGAAATACTTTAAACCAATGTTTAAAAAGCTTTTCACCCTCTGCAGGAATGCGGGTGTACATGTTTATCTCTCCTCCGACGGGCGGCTGCTGGATATTGTTGACGACCTGGTTGAATGTGGAGTCTCCGTCCATGATCCGCAGCTCCGAGCGAACACGCTGGACGGGATTGCTAGAGCTTACAAGGGCAAGCTGTGCGTCGACCTTGACTTAGACAGGCAGACACTCCCATTCTGCAGTCCCCAGGATATTCGTAGAATGGTTGAGGAGAGCATTGGAAAACTGTATTTGCCAGAGGGCGGTTTAATGATGAAAGGAGAGATCGGGCCGGATGTTCCATTGGAAAACGTCGAGGCTCTGTGTCAAGCCATGGAGGATTTCTGCATCAGGCTAAGATAGTTTTCAACCCTTTGTAAGAAGTGTTTCACGTAGATAGAGAGCCTGGTTCACGCTCGGCCTCTGCTTTCTGGGTAGAAGCCGTTTTCATAAGCCGACCTGTAGGCGGCGAGAATGTTTTCAGGAGGCACGTTAGCCTGAATATTGTGAACCTGGTTGAAAACGTATCCACCATTCCTAGCGAAAACCAGAATATTCTTTTTCACATGCTTGTAAACCTCCTCCGGACTACCGGCGTGAAACACCTTCTGAGTGTCCACGCCTCCACCCCAGAAAGCAACCTGGTCGCCGAACTCTTTCTTCAACCTCTCCGGCTCCATGTTTCTCGCAGAGATTTGAACAGGGTTCAGTATGTCGACGCCAGCATCTATCAGGTCCGGGATAAGATCATGTATTGAGCCGCAGGAGTGGAGGAAGACGAACATTCTCGAATGCTTCTTCACGTATTGAAAAAGCTCTGTGTGACACGGCTTTAAGAGCTCCCTGTATGTTTTCGGTGAAACCTGGGGTCCCGTCTGAATTCCGAGATCATCCCCGAAACCTATGACCTGCACGTGGTCTTTCAAGGCTTCAACATATTTCTTCACATTATGCATTAAAACACTCATCATCCTGTCAAGAATCGCTGAGGCCAAGCTCCTTCTGGAGGAAAGATCTATGAGCCAGTTTGACCACCCTCTCAGGCCCTGACCCCACTCGTGAACACTTCCCGCGCCGAAGAAGTGTAAAGCGAAACCCGTGTTATTGTAAAGATGCTCCGCTCTCCTCCTTAGGCTTGAAACATAATCATCCCCTACTTTATGGCTCTCCCAATCATAATTCTTCAACGCTTCAGGACTCTCTGCTTTCTCAAGAGGATGATAGACACTGTCGAAGTATAGGCTGCCCTTAGGCATTTTTGAAACCACTATTCCTCTTCCGTTTCTAACAACCCATCCGCCGGCACCATCCGGCTCAGGGTTAAACCAGGCCGGGACCTCGCACCTAGTTCCATCCGGCAGAAACCATTCTCTCCACGTTTCGTCTCCGGGTCCGCATGGTTCAAGCGTCCTGGTGAGGGGAATCACGTCTACTTTAAACAATTCAAGTATCTCTTTCTCAGGCTCAGCTAACTGTTGGCCAACATCGTAAACCCTTACAACACCCTTCTCCAAGCCGAGGTGTTTCTTCAGTCTAGCGTAAGCTATTGCCATTATACCGGTTGAAGGCATTGAGCCTAAGTCTATTGGAACCCTGTCAGGCTCCTCACGCCTCAGCGCCGTCAGAACCCTAGTTCTAGAGTCCAACGAGTAACGCTTTAGTTTTCAGTTAATAAGTCTTAAGAACAGCGTGCCGAACAATAGAGGAAAAACCAGATAACATGCTTGAAAAAACCTGTTGACCCTTAAGAGGTTTTCTCAAGAATAAGCCCCTAAACGCTTATATTTTATAGGGGAACCTTAGCATTATGCATCCTGTGGTGGTTGTTGAAGGAGGCTGTCTGCCAGAGGTTTGGGAGAAGTCGATAACCGAGCTCTGGAGCAAGGGTGTGAACATTAGGACTGAATACGGGAACGACAGCAAGGACTGCACGATGCTAATGATAATAAGAACCCCTTTAGCGGAGCCGAGAATCCATAAGGCTGGGCTGATGGTTGGCAAGCTTTCACAGCTTGAAGAATACGTTCAGGAGGTTTGCAACGGGATACATGACTCTTACGTGGAGAGAGGAATTTGGCCCTATACTTACCATGAACGCTTACGCTCCTACAAGTATTGCAGCGAGACGATCGACCAGGTAGACTACATAGTTAGAAAGCTGGCGGAAGCACCTTACTCCAGGAGGGCGCAGGCGATAACTTGGAAGCCTTGGGTTGACCCGAAGATTGAAGACCCGCCCTGCCTCCAAAGAATCTGGTTCAGAGTTTACGGAGACAGACTTATCATGGAGACCTGCTGGAGGTCGAGGGACGCTTTGAAAGCAGCCTTCATGAACATCTATGCTCTCACAATTCTTCAGAAAAACGTGGCGGAAGAGTTGTCGAGGAAGACTGGAAGAACCATTGTTCCAGGCGAATACGTGGATTTCTCAAACTCATACCACATATATGAAGCTGATTTCGAAAAGGCGGAAAGCCTAGTTAAACGCTCCAAGGAGTCAGGGTGGGAGACACGCTCCTGGAGCACTGAGCAGTTTAAAAGCATTGTTGAAATGGAGACGAGGGTTTCAAAAGCCTCAGGCTAACCTATTCTGGAGATTACCTCCAGCAAACCCTGCATCGAGATGTATGAGGCAGCGTACGCGCCTGAGCTGAACTCTTTTCCACCAGGGGTTCTCAACATGGGCTCCTTAAGACTCCTCGTTACTCTCCAGTGGGTCTCGAGTGAAACATAGCCTTCATACCCAATCTCCTTTAAAGCCTTTAGGTTTTCCCCTATTTTAGCCTGGCCCTCCCCGACTTTCAAAAACCTGGTTTCAGAACCTTCTCTAACACCGTCCTTAACATGCACATGCTTTATAAACTTCTTCACGTAGTTAAACCCCGTCGGAAAAGGGTCTTCACCCTCCTCATCCATCAGCTCATTACCTGGGTCCCACAGCGCCTTGACAGAGCTCGCACCCAGGGAGTTTATGAAGTCCGCCAGCATCCTCCCGTTCCCGACGAAGGTTGAAGGCTCATTCTCAACAATTATCGTAACACCCTGCTTCTCAGCCATTTCAACAATCCTTCTGAATTTCTCAATTATGGTTCTCTTGTAATCCTCATATCTTCCTTTCTTCCAGAATGTGAAAGCCCTGACCAGTTGAGTGTCCAGGTGGCCAGCAAGCTCCAACGCGCTTCTAAATATCTCTATGTGTTTCTCGTATTCCTCTGCCGAATCAATGTCGCATTTGAAAGTTGGAGACGCTATTGCACACACTTTTAAACCGTTATCTTGGAGAAACTTTTTCAAAACATTTTTCTCCCCAAGGATTTCTGGAAAACCCTTGTCAAGTATTGTTCTAATCTCTATAGCATCTATGTTGAAACTCTTAGCGAATTCCCTCACCTCACCCAGGTCTTGCGAAACCTCATCCGTTATGAACGATAGTTTAAATTTAATGTTCAACTTCAAATAACCTCCCTACTCCACCAGTGGTAGAGCCACTTTACTCCCAGTTCTATGAGCCCTGTATATGGCGAGGACAATCTCCAGCGATTTCCTCGCCTCCTCACCGGGGACTGCAGGAGGCCTATCCTTCAGAATCGACTCAATAAAGTCCCTAACAGTCTCATCGTGTCCAAGGAACGGGGTTACTGTCTCCATTCTTTCCCCCACGCTTTCTTTACTCACAACCGTCCCGCTTTCCTCACTCCACTCCCTTGCAACCCTCTTATCACTCCCTATGATGACGGATTTTCTGCTACCGTAGATCGCGACCCAATCCTCCTGGGGTCGAAGGTCAACGCTCCCTAGTATGTAGCCTATTGCACCGCTCTTAAAACGGAGTATTGAAACAGCGATGTCCTCGGTTTCAATACTGTGCATCCTAGTATCGTATATCCCATAGAGATATTCCACCGGCCCCATTATCCATTGCAGAAGATCCACAAGGTGGATTGTTTGATTTATTAAGGCTCCTCCGCCCTCAGTAGCCCATTTTCCACGCCAAGACTTTGCGACTTCATCCGCATGGTAGTAGGTCTTGTCTTCACGATACCATTTTACGACGGCTTCACCGTATATCGGTATTCCGAAGTCACCGTTTTCAAACTCTCTCTTCACCCTTTGAACATCCTGCGAGAAACGGTTTTGAAAAACTATTGCAAGTTTCACGCCGTTTTTTCTACAGGCACTAATCATTTCGTCCGCCTGCTTTAGAGATATTGCTATTGGCTTCTCGCAGAGAACATGCTTAAAGTGTTCTGCAGCTTTTATCGTTATTTCAGCATGCAGGTGGTGGGGCGTACAGATGCTTACCGCATCAACACTCCTGTCTTTCAACAGGTCTTCATAGTTCTCGTAAACACTGGCATGCTTAAGGCTGAACCTCTCAGCCAGAGCCTTCGCTCTTTCAACCCTGCTGTCGGCGAGAGCAGTTATCTCAGCCATACCTGATTTCAAATAGCCGGAGACGTGGGAAGCCGCAATCCCGCCGCACCCGATTACCCCGACTCTCACTTTCTCTCCGCCCATTTTCGTATCGTCACGGATGAATCGGGAGCAGTATATAAATGATGTGATTAGAGGAGCATCACAACGTTTATAAGCCTACCGTTTCCCCGCAAAATTATGGAGAGGGAGAAAAGATTCATAAAGATTTTTGAAGAAATCCCCAACACTCCAGTGATAGATATTCACACGCATCTGAACCCTGTGAGGCTGAAAGCTAAGGATTTATCTGAAATAATCCTATACCATTACATTGCTACGGAGCTTGCTTCCTCAGGAATGCCTAGAGAAATACTTGACATAGAGGATCCTGATGAAAGAGTTAGAAGGGTCATCCCATTTCTTAAAAACGTGAGAAACACGTCGACCTTCTGGGCTTTAAGAAGGGTTTTCAGCCTCTTTGATTTTAACGAGGAGCTGACTGAGAAAAGCTTTGCTCTGCTTAAAGACAAATTTATGGATTTTGAGAAAAACTTTGACGGAATCAGTTTTCTGAGGAAAAGGGTCAAGGTTGAGAAAGCATTTCTAACACTACAATTCACGGATACTGGTTTAACTTTCGACACTTCCTTCTTCACAGGCTCCCTGAGGCTTGAAAGACTTTCGAAGGAGTTTTCGAAGGAATCACTCGGAATGCTTGAGAACCTTTTCTCTTTAAAAGTAAACAGTGTTAGAGGTATGAGGGAGGCTGTAGGAGAAGTATTTGACAAGTTTAAAGAACGTATTTCGACAATCACCATTAGCTTGAATCCTAGTGAAACCATTGTTACAGACCATAGAGAGGAGCTTGTTGACGAGGCGATACGAAAGACCGAGACGGGGGGAAGGCTTAGCCTAGAGGAGAAAAACGCGCTTCTATCATTCGTAGTAGAAGAATTTCTCAAACTAATTAAGGATGAAGGGATTGTGTTTCAGCTGATGCTGGGTGTTGAAAGACCTGTCGTTGGAGCCTCTCCACCGGATTACGCGATAGTTGTGAACGAACCCAGCCAACTGCTCTCGCTCTGCCCATTGTTCCACAAGTATAAAGAGGTTAGTTTCGACCTTATATCTGCAAGCAGAACGCAGACTCATGAGCTTGACGTGATTGCTAAAAACTACAGGAATGTTTACGTATCAGGCTTCTGGTGGTACTCATACTATCCCTCCATAATGATGGAGAGAACGGTTGAGAAGCTCCAAATGCTGCCTGTGAACAAGTGGTGTGCGTTCTTCAGCGATGCCCAGGTTCCAGAATGGGTTTTCGGTAAGGCGCAGCTGGTTAAACATCAGCTGGCCATTACCCTAAGCGATTTAGTTGAGAAAGAATATTTAGATTTGCAGCTTGCACTTGAAACGGCAAGAAGTTTGCTTTACGAGAACGCGTTAGAAATCTATCGTTTGAAACGATAAGCTAGCACGCTATTTGTCGAACGCGATTACCATGCTCTCAAGACCCTGCGTGTTGAAGATAAGCCTATACTAACTGTTTAAGCCTTCTTATATGACCTTTTCCAACACCTCGAACAGCACACCCGTTTTTCAAATACTCGATTATCTTCCGGTCGTCGACTATGTTAAAAGCATCCACGATTGCAGGCGTACCCCCGTTCATTCTTAGGACTTCCTCAGGCTCTAGTTGAAGGTAAACCTTATGCCTGACGGCGAAGACTATTGCGTCAACCCCTTTAACAACCTTCTCTAAATCCTGCTCAACCCTCAGGTTCTTCAAATCCTCCTGATTCCTGAATTGCTTTGCCAGTGAGAACTCGTCTTCATCCTGCTGGGCGAACTCCGGCCAAACCTTCACGTAAGGGTCGTGAACCCTTATTTCAAAACCCATTTCCCTAAGCCTTCTTATCAGGATCTCTGAAGGAGAATGACGAGTATCACCTATATCAGCAAGGTAAGAGGCTCCGAGAACCGCTACAGTCGAGCCTTTAATATCCCTACCCGCCTCTCTAAGAGCATCCGCAACCAGATCCGCGGTGTGAAGCGGCATTTTATCATTAATGTTTATCGCTTCAATAGTGTACGGCACGCCTTCGCAACATCCGAATATTTCCTTGAAAGCCCAGTTAGCCAGCACGCTATCCTTCGTTAAACAATACCCGCCTACGCCTAATCCAGGGTTCATAATGTTACTGTGGGTTGGGCGAACCCTTATTCCGGGTAGAACCTTCCAAAGATCTATACCTATTTCCTCAGCCCTAAGCGTCCAATCATATATGAAGGCTATGTTAACAGCCCTGTAGGAGTTTTCAAGTACCTTCGCAACTTCGGAGGCAGTAGTATTTTCAGCCTCGTAGAGAGGGTAAGTTATCACTCGCGACAAGAATCTTCGCGCAAGCTCCGCACTCTCCGCATCTATCCCAGCCCATGTTCTCCAGAAGTCCCTTATCGAGCTGACGTATTGTCTGCCCGGCATAACCCTTTCATAGGAATGAGCTAGATGCGGCGGCTTAGTTATACCCCTTTTCTCCCTCTCCTCCTTGAGAATCGGAAGCACGATTCTCTCGCAGGTTCCAGGGGGCACGGTGGTTTCAACCAGAACGAGAGCATCCTCCTTCATATACTTCCCTATCGTTCTGCAGCCGGCTTTGAAAGCATCCAGCTCAACATATCCCGCCTCAGCCTTTCCGAAAACAGGTTTCACAGCGTCAAGCTGTATGTCGACAACAATTATGTCGGCAAGACCCAGCGACTCCTCGCAGCCAGTAGCCATCAGGGTCTTCTTTTCAAGAACCGTCCTCCGGAATATTTCAGGTATCTCCGGATCCTCTGCACTCACAGGGGGTTTCCCCGAGTTTATGTACGGGATTTTCCAGTAGGATCTTTTAGAAGGCCTCTGATAGCCAAGTACGAAGTACGGAGAATCCTTCGCATCCGCGACGACGGCAGCCATAACCGCTCCGACGAAACCAAGCCCCATGACAGTAACTATCTCTCTACCGTGGGCACGCTGATCCTCAACTATCCCCACTATTCTCGCAAACTCAGCCTTCAACTCATCTTTAGACGGAATACTATATGTAACGCCGTCCGGTGAAACAGAATACTCTGGCATTTCCAACCCTCCGGATGCTACTCTCCATGTTTAAAGATTATTAAGCTTTTCCACGCGCTTCCCGGCGATCTCCATCCTTCGTCAACAACCATCCCGTTAAGGTTCTCCCTGTCGATTATCGTCCTTTTCGCAAGCGAACTCTTAACAGAGCATTTTTTCAGAATGCTGTTCCACACTATAGCACCCCTCTCGATCCTGCTTTCCTCAATCATCGAGTTATGCAGGACGCACCAAGGCTTAACGTGAACCTCGCCCCTGAAAACGATTTCCCCACTCAGAAAAGAATTCACACCCACATAGAAATGTACATCACCATACTCCTCCAAGCCAGGTATCTCGGTGAATGCTAAAGACCTTAACTGCCTTGTGAACTTTTTATCAAACTTCTTTAAGCCACCCTCTTTCTCAGCAACCATCATCATAGTCTGTAGAAAACGTTTCACCCTGGGTTCCACATATATTCGCGCACCCAGGTCGACAGTAATACCGAAAACCTTTTCAAGAGCCTCCAAAGAAAACCCTTCTAACGCTTCCAAGCCGGAATGATCCAGCTCTGGAGTTCCCCTTATTCGAGCACAGGCCTTACCGTCTTCAAGGTAAAACACCATATTCCTCATAGGCTTGAAGGCCTCGACTTCAGCCTGAAAGACATCGCATTTCTCAAGAACCGCCTTCTCTCCAACTGTTGAGTCCACTATAACTGAGTCAACTATCCTAGCGTTCTCCCCAATCCTGACAACACGCGGGGGCATAGCTATGATGAAAGAATTACTTATGCTGGAACCATCACCTATAGTCACATCCCCCCTTATGTCAACTCTGCCTGAGAAAACAACACCTTTCCCTATCCTGTCAGCGTTAAAATCCTCGCCCACAGTTATTATAGCATCCTCTCTCACCACGCAACCTTTCTCCGTAAGCATTCTAGCCAGCCTCTTAGATTGCAGCATCGCTCCAACCCTAGCCTCACTCCTGTAGTCATATCCTTCTCCAACACCCTCTTCACCTTTAAGCAGATATATGTTAATCCTCTCCCCTTTTGAAACAGCCTCTTTAGAGACCTCTGGCAGGAAGTATTCTCCGCCAGCATGCCTCTCTAAAACATATACTCCAGGAGGGCTTGGCCCAATCCTTCTGCACAAATTTATCGAGAGCAGCTCCTCCCTGGATAACCCATGCCTCTTTTCACCTGGTTTTAAGGAGAAAATTTCAGAGTTCGGCACCACGATCTCTGAACCATCTTTTAAAACCCGCCCGTAGTTAGGAGCGTCAACATCCCTAATCACGTTAAGATAAACCTCAACGTTCATCGCCATCAACCCCGTGTTCCTCTCCCTTATAGCGTTAAGATAGTCTGTTGAAACCTTGAAGTCGAGAAGGTTCACCTCCAGCGAACCGATGTTTCTCCTCTGCTCCTCAGTAACACCGATTTCATCCTGCTCCTTTATGTCTAGAAACTCGTCTGACATTGGGTCGAAAAGCAGAGCCTTCCCGTCTAGCCTAACCCTTCTTTCCTCAAGCTGCTCTCTTGAAAGAACTATTTTCCCCCCTGGAAGCGCTTCTCTTATAGGGTGGTATATGCATACTTTGTCTCCAGCCCTATCGACGTCACGCCTACTTAGGAAGACGTATGATGCCCATTCACCGTATTTACCAGTATCCACTTCTGGAAGCCTGAGCGCAATCAGTTCCCCGCTTCTAATCATCCTGTTTATCTTCAGCGATTTCTCATCCTTAACATCCTTCTCATCCACCAGTCCTAGAACCTTCTTTGGATACCTGACTATCCTCCCATACATGAATGGGTCTCCCTTGTCTGACGTTACTATAGTGATCTTAGCACCGGAAGACACGTGACTCTTTATAATGTTCCTTATCTCTTCCGGAGGCACGGTTGGCACATCCCCGTAGTAGATGAAGACGTATTTCGCTCCACTTTCCTCAACAAGCTTCTTACCCTCAAAGCTGGTTGCTGCAGCACCCGTACCCTTGTCACCAGGATTGTCGAAGAAAATCCTGACGTTACTCCATTTCGCAACTATGGCTTTCAGATCCATCAACGCCTTGAGGTCTATAAGGTCCCGCTCATCCCTACACTCCTCAATACTCTCCCCAACTCTTCTGCCTGCTGAAAGAAGAATCGATTTCACTAGGCCGCACTGCATTATGGTGCTGAATATAGTGTCCAAGTAGGTTTTCCTCCAGAAAAGGTCTCTCATCGCCGGTTTCGAGATGGTGTCAGTATACGGGTCTAACCTGGTCCAGAGCGGTGTAGACCTGAAGCCTGAGCCGCCGGCAGGTACAATTGCAACAGTGCTTTCCCTAATCTTTTCTTCAGACTTGCTTCTCATGCTGAAAACCGTGGAGTAAGAGCTTTTTTAAAGTTTGAGGAGAGTTTTTCAAATAAGACAAGCACCCTCAACAGGGCTGACGAGAATAATGCCGTTTCTCCACCTACTCTCGTCACGATAATACTCTCTCCCCAACACATCCATAACCTTATTAACAGCCTTCTTATCCACAAGGATTTCGACACAGCCTCCTAGACCGGCACCTACTATGGATGCCCCTAGAGTTCCCGGAACCTTTAACGCAGTGTCGACAAGGAAATCAGTCTCCTCAGTTCCACAACCATAATAGCCCGACTGAAACTCCAGTCTAGCGTCGCCTCCTAAACGGGTAAGCTCTTCTAAGTATTCATCAGTCACTCTCACACGCCATTTCACTCCTGACTTAACCACTCTGTCAGCGTCGTGCGAAACATTCATCAGCCTTCCGAAAAGCTCCACGTCACCTGGTAGAACCCATTCTGTTTTCCTGCTCCGCTCACACTCTGAAATCCCGAATAAGCATACTCCTCTCAAGTCGTATCCTTCCCTCGGCTCCTCATGCTCTTTAAACAGTTTGCTTAACCATTCTTCTTTCTCAGGCAGTAGACTTCTAAGCTCACTCCTACTTATTCTCTCAGGCAGCGATTTAATCATCCTATATATTTCGGAAGTCTCGAAGTTCTCAGGATTAATATCTCTCAAATACTCAAACTTCCTCAATTCAGGGTTAAATTTCTTCATAAGCTCAAATCCAAACTCATACGTAGAAACCTTTTCGTTAAAAATACTCCGAGCCCCCGTCATCTTGCTTGCCGCAACAAACGAGTTACACAGAATAATGTTGACACCGGTTGGAAAAGGAATGTAAGATATTTTGAACGGAAAGAAGCCTATATGACTCACGAAGCCTTTTTTCGAAAAAAGCATAGCCGCCTGATCTCCCCATCCACCCCTAGTCCCCACGTACCATTCCCCTATGCCCGTGTATTCAACCATCTTCTCCCTTGGGATTTCAAGGCCATTCAGGCTTGAAACCGTCAAATATGTTGCAACGACTAATGCTGATGATGAGGAAAGCCCTGCGGACCTAGGTATATCCCCATAGCAGACTATGTTTGCGCCTAGAAGCTTTTTCTTGTAGGAGCCACCGTTCATGTAAACATTCTGCAGATAGCATACGGATTTAACATAGTTTATCCAGGATTTTCTCTCACTCTCCGTTTTCTTCTCAATGTTTTCCTGAGTCCACTTTCTCCATTCATCCACTGTAGATATTTTTTCTGCGGGCAGTTCCTCCCCGATTTCAAACCTTCCTGATTCAAAATTTTCCTCCGCATTATGAATCTCGATGAAGGAGTCCTCTCTTCCCTCAGCAACCATTATGACTTCTCTCGGAATAACTATCGGGTTTACGAAGCCTCCTCTGTGATCAACATGCCTCCCCATCAGGTTCACCCTACCCGGAGCTCTAACTATAATCACCCTTCTCTCAAAACCATATGTTTCGCCAAACATCTTCAACACCCTCAGAATCACCCTCCTCCTTTCTTCCATGAAATCCGGCCCATACATCTCAGCCAGCCTACTAGCCCCGGGACCCGTGTTGAGGAAATCGATCCATGAGGAAACAGTTCTCAACATTCTGCTGAAAATCGTCTTGAGAATTCATATTTAAGCGTTGATTAACGGTTTGCGAATTCTTATATATCTATCAAGAGTTAGGGAAAGCATGCCTGTCAAAGTGGCGGTTTATGGATTGGGGCCTATAGGGACACTCATAGCCAGAAAAGTTTTAGAACGGGAAAACCTTGAATTGGTAGCAGCTTTCGAGATAGACCCTTCTAAAATAGGCATGGATGTCGGTGAAGCGATTAGTATAGGTGAGAGGATTGGCGTAATTGTTTCAAGAGAGTCTGATGCAGCCGAGATCCTGAAGATAAGTGGAGCAGATGTCGTGCTTCACGCAACCTCCTCCCACCTGGATAAGATATACCCGCAGATCGTTAAATGCGTTGAAGCAGGTGCTGATTTAATCTCGACTTCAGAGACGCTGGTAAACCCTTGGTATCGATACCCTAAGCTTGCCTCAGAAATAGATAGAATGGCTAGGGAAAACAATGTTTCAATAATGGGTGCCGGTGTAAACCCGGGGTTCGTGTTCGACGCTCTACCAATACTTATGACGCTTGTTTGCATAAGAGTAGACTGTTTGAAAGTCATAAGGTCTTTAGACGCTGGGAAGAGAAGACTTTCTTTCCAAAAGAAATACGGGCTTGCCTTAAGCGTCGAGGAGTTTAGGCATAAAATGGATAGCGGCGAGATAACGGGACACATAGGGTATGGAGAATCCGTTGACCTTATAGCATCTGCGCTGGGAGTAAACCTAACTAGGATTGTTGAGGGACAGGAACCAATAGTCTCAGCGAAACTGTTGAAAACTCAATACTTTGAAATAATGCCTGGAAAAGTCTCGGGAATACATGGCTACGGAATAGGATATGTTGGAGAGAAAGAATTCATCAGGGTTGAGCTGATAGCTGAAGCCGGTAGGGAAGAATTTGAAGAAGTAATCATCCAAGGGGAACCGCCGGTGAAATGGAGAAGTACAGGTATCCCAGGTGATACTGCTACTGCTGCAGTGGTGATCAACCTTATTCCGAAGGTTTTAGAAGCAAGGTCAGGCTTACTTAGGATAACGGATATTTCCCTGCCCTCAGCCTTCTCAAATTTAAAAGCCAGTAATTCTTGAAAACCATGGAGATGAGCTACCTGGAGAGGACTAAAAAATCCATGGAACTCTTTGAAAAAGCTAGGAAACATATTCCCGGCGGATCGGCTTACTCAATAAGGTATTTTGAACCGTATCCTTTCTACGTTAGCAGGGCTAAAGGCAGCAGGATCTGGGATGTCGACGGCAACGAATACGTTGACTTCTGGATGGTTCATTTCGCAGCCGTACTGGGACACGGCTATAGGCCTGTGATTGAAGCTGCGAAGGAACAGCTTGAGCATGGTGCACACTTCGGCTGGTGCAACGAGTGGGAGGTGAAATGGGCGGAAGCAGTGTGCAGATGGTTCGACGTGGATATGGCTAAGCCAGCCAATAGCGGGACGGAGGCGAACATGTATGCTGTCAGGCTTGCGAGAGCCTACACTGGAAGAAGAAAGATCGGGAAGATGGAGGGGGGATGGCATGGAGGATACGACGGTCTGCATAAGGCGGTTAACTATCCCTATGATAAGCCGTCGTCTTTAGGCTTAGCCTGTGTTGAAAACATTGTTCCACTCCCGTTTAACGATCTTGAGGCAACGATAAGAATAGCTGGGAAAGAAGATCTGGCAGGCATAATTTTGGAACCGGTTCTCGGATCGGCGGGAGTTATTCCGGCGAGCGAAGAGTACTTGAAAGGCCTTAGGGAATTCTGCAGTAGGAGGAACATAGTGTTGATATTCGACGAGGTTATCACTGGGTTTAGGCATCCCGGCGGTATGCAGAATTATTTCAAAGTCAAGCCGGATATAACGACCATAGGTAAAACAGCCGGAGGACAGTATTTCGCTGGAGCGGGAGGAATATGTGGAACAGCCGAGATAATGAGTCTACTCGACCAAGTCGAGAGACCAGAATTTTGGAACCGTTCATTCCACGGAGGAACGTATGTGGGTAATGCTTTGACAATGCGCGCCGGATATGTTACGATAAACGAGCTTGAAAAGAAGAGTGGAGAAGTATATTCCTACATTAATTCTCTCGGAGAATACGGTAGAAGACGGATCATGGAGGTTCTTGAGGAAAACCGTTTCGAGGCCTACGTCACTGGATTACTGTCTATGATAGGCTTGCATTTCACAAGGGAAAAGCCGTTTAACGGGTTGACGGCGGAGAGAACTAAGAATAGAGAGTTAAGTAGAAAATTATTCAACCACATGCTGCAGAAGGGAATAGTATATCAGAGGCCCGAGACCCCGCACTTCGCAGTCTCGACTGCTCACTCAATGGATGAGATGGAAAGACTCGTGGAAGAACTAGATACCTTTATTAAAAAGGAAAGAGGATGAGCCTACAATAATTAGAGAAACATGCTTATCAAACGTTTTGAATAATGCAGATTCACGGTATGCATTGAGGCTCAGGATTCTTTGAACTTTTTAGACAGGCCTCTATGAAGTCTTTAGAGGTTGTTGACCAAGCATACTTGGTCTCTATCTCTTGAACAAATATTCTTGTTGCAAGCAACTGGTATACAGTATCGTGAGCCTCGATAGCTGCAGTACAATCCCTTAAAAGTATAATGTTGTACCCCCTTTCACTCATAGCCCTAACCCCGTAATCCCTATGTTGTAGACACATGTTGGTGGCGAAACCAGCGTAGAAAAGATGGAGTTTCCCTAGTTTTTTAAGGATTCTGTGTAACTGTCTCCCCGACCTTACTACATAGTCACCCGACTGGGGTGCAAGAGGCTCTGCAATCATCAGTTTCTCCCTGTATATGTGCTCCCAAGCTTCTCGAGGAGGTGAAAAACCCCTGTTGAAAACGGAAAAAACCCCTATTCTATCGACGAACTCTTTGGGAGGCCATTCTGGGTCTACTGAAGCATATACTGGGAAGCGTTCCTCATCCCCTTTTTCGAAGCAGCAGGATGATTGAGGGTATTTTTCAGCCACGTTCGACGAGGGGGCATGTATAACTGTTACACCGGTTCTCCTAGCAGCATTCACCACCGGAGCAATCTTCTCCTCCACTATTCTTCTCGACCTTGCCGAGTAGCTTTCACAATAATGAATACTCCAGCAATCCACTAGGATTAAAGCGCTTTCAGCAACAGGCATTTCAAGAAGCCTCTCAACGTAGTGAAAGTCTTCCTCCAAACATCCGTAGGGTTTCTCCTCAAGGTAAAGGCGGTAGTATCTAGCGGGGACTTTCAACACGGTTTTTTGCATAAGTACGTGTTTAAACAACCTGTTTAAATTCCTTTCCGCTCTGTTGAAGCATGTATCCTTCAAACCGTTTAGCATAGGGATGGGAAAACTTAAGAAAACGCGAAACACCCTTTACAATGATGAAGAAGAATTCAAAACTGATCGGTATAGATGGCTCCGCATTGCTGATTATCGATGTGCAGGAGAAGCTTTTCCCCTTGATGAACAGGAGGGAAGAGGTTTTGAGGAACATTGTGAAACTAATAAGGTTTTGCAGAAAATGTGAAATACCCATCATAGTGACGGAGCAGTATCCTAAGGGGCTTGGAAGAACGGTGCGGGAAATAATGAGTGAACTTGGAGATGTTAAACCTATTGAGAAGACGAGTTTCAGCTGTTTCGGTTCTCAAGAATTCAAGAATACTTTGAGAATGTTGAGAGTAAAAACTTTAATAATTGTCGGCATAGAGGCGCATGTCTGCGTAATGCAGACGGCGCTTGAAGCCCCGAGGAAAATAAGAGTCTGCGTCGTGGCTGACGCAGTCTCTTCCCGTGCAATCGGAAACATCCATCTAGCTTTGCAAAGGATGAGGGATTCCGGAATCATAATTTCTTCCACAGAAATGGCGATGTATGAATTGTTAAGGGATTCGAAGTCGAGAATGTTCAGAGAAGTGAGGGAGCTTTTAAAAGCATGACACTAATCTTTAAATCAGGAAAACAGTGCTTCGAATGGTGATGCAGACGGGTAAAAGGCGGATAGTGGATGCAAACACCGTCTTCGGAGCATATCCCAAAAGAAAAACAGACGTTTCGCTTAAAAATCTTCTCAAGATAATGGATGTTAACAGGGTTGAAAAAGCTTTAACAACCTCCCTGAAAGGAGCTTTCTACAGCTATGAAGAAGGAAACGAGGAAACCCTTAAAGCATGTAGAGCCAACAATAGGCTTATTCCCCTAGCTACAGTCGACCCTAGAAGATTCGCTGGTGACCGGGGGGAAATTGAGAACCTTGTTGGAAGCGGTTTTAAAGGAATCAGGCTTTTCAAGGATATTCAAGGCTATCCACTTGACTATTCTCCATTAATCGAAATTATTGAAAGCATGAATGGGTTGGGAGTACCACTTCTTGTCCCCTGCAACGAATACGGGTGTATAACACTCCTTTCAAGACTCACTGCAGGAAAGGAGTATCCGGTTATAGTTCTCGGATGCACGTATTCTCTCCTGAGCGAGTTCATAGTTTCAGCCAGGAGGAATAGAAACCTGTATGTTGAAACTCGTCTTCTAACTTCTTCCGACGCTATTGAGGTTCTTGCTGAAAAAGTTGGAGCAGATAGGCTAATATTCGGCTCCGGAATCCTTCTTGAGTATTTTCAGGCATCCTACAGGATGGTTGAATCAGCCAGAATCCGTGATGAAGACAAGGACTTGATTCTTTCTGGAAACATCCTTAGGATTATTAAGGAGGCTTGTTGAAATGCGCATTATAGACATACATGCTCACTACGGTGAATGGTTCTTTCCGATCTACAGGTCGTCGAAAAAGAGCATAGTGGAGATGATGAATCATCACGATATTGAGGTGGTAATCCTATCCTCCAGCAAGGCAATAACTTACGACATGGTGGAGGGAAACATGGATTTAGACATGATCCTTGATTCAAACAAGGGTTTATACGGCTACGTGTATGTTAACCCAAACTATCCGGAGCTCTCTAAGGCTGAAATCGAGAAGTATCTTGCAAACCCGCTTTTCAAAGGTGTTGGCGAAATACATCCGGATTATTCCGGTCTCCCGGTGGATTCGGAGGAAAGCATTTCAATTCTAATAGAGGCAGCTGAATACCGGAAACCGTTTCTAATACATACTTACAGTTTGGAAAACGTGAGAGCACTTGTTGAACTCGTTAAAAAGTTTCCAGACAACGTGTTCATAGCGGGACATATGGGTGGAACGGTTGCGTCTGGAACAGGGTTAAGCTGGAAGAAGGCTATTGATGCCGCTAAAGAGTACTCCAACCTTTACCTAGAGATATGTATGACGCTTTTTGAAAAGGGTAAGCTTGAGGAGGCTGTTGACAAAGCAGGTGCCGACAAGATCATGTTTGGCAGCGACCTAACATTGTTAAACCCTGCCCACACGATCGGAATGATCCTAAGCGCAGAGATCTCGAGAAACGATAGAGAAAAAATATTCTATTTAAACGCTAAAAGGGTTTTCAGGCTTTAGGGTTTACCCTATAATAGCTGGCCACCTTGCGTATAGCCCTGAATATGTCGTTAACATCCTCGTCAGTGTAAAACTCGTTCACAGGTATTGTTATCAGTTCTTTAAGAACCTTCTCCGCATTCGGGCAATCTCCCTCCTTATACTGGATCCTCCGGTTGTAGCGCGGGCAATCGAAAGGACAATGAGAAGAACCATACGTAGCCTGATCCTTAAGAATGCTAAACATGTAAAGAGGCTTCTTAATGTATCCTGCGGAAGCAGGTATCCCCTCAGCCGAAACAGCTCTAGCAAACTCCCCAGGAGTAACCCTAATGGTTTTAGTATCGATTGTTAAAGGGTAAAGCCAGTATGAGTGTTTCGACCCAGGTATGATTTTTGGAGGGTTCACTCCTTCAACCTCGCTTAAAAGCTTCGTTAAAGCATCCCCAACCCTTCTTCTCCTAGCGACAATATCCTGCACCTTGCGCAGCTGGGCTAGTGCCACAGCACCCTGGAGTTCAGTCATCCTGTAATTCATGGCGAGGAAAAGATACCCCCTGTCTTCAGCCTGACCCCTAGGCCAGGCCTTATCCGCGAATAAACGTGCCCTCTCAGCAAGCTCATCATTATTCGTAATAGTTATTCCACCGTCTCCACACGTCATCTGCTTCGACTGCTGGAGGCTGAAGCAGCCCAGATCACCCATTGTCCCAGCCAGCCTACCCTTGTACTCTGCCAGGTGGGCTTGAGAAGCATCTTCAATCAAATAAAGCCCATGGTCCCTACAGATTTTAACAAGCGGGTCCATGTCGCAACACTGGCCGAACAGGTGTATAGCGATGACTGCAACAGTCCTGTCAGTTATTTTTCTCTCCACGTCCACAGGATCCAACCCGTAGGTTTCAGGGTTAATATCTGCGAAAACAGGTATGCAGTTCTGCCAGAGAATTGGAACTATGCTCCCAATGTCGCTTATGGGGCCAGTGATTACCTCGGAGCAGGGTTCAGGGTTGATCGCCCCCAGAGCAACATGGATCGAGGCTGTTCCAGAAGTCGAGGCAACACCATGCTTAACCCCGTATAGCTTTGCAAACTCCTTTTCAAAAGCTGAAACCTTTACCCCGCCAACCCTGTTTAAATTACCGGACCAGATTACGTCAACAAGCTCCTTCATCTCCTCGCTTCCAATATCCCTCCTGCTCGGAAGCTCTTTCAACCTAGTTCTCGGACCACCGTTAATAGCTAACTCTTCCAACCTAAACTACTTTCCTCTCCCTGATTCTATTAAAGGTTTCTAGGCTCGAAATCTTTATTAATCCACATGCTCCGGAGCCCGAAGCATGGCGACTAAGAAAGAATACTTCGACTTTATTAAAAAGTATTATGAGGAACTATTAAGGAGTTACGAACATTCTTTGAAAGAATGGTTGAAAAGAATGGAAACCGCTGATTCCTTCGACCCGCCTATGGTTCCGGTTACACGTGCCCTCATCGAAGGCTTCCTCTACCATGTTACAGGAAACAAGGAGTATGCTGAAAAAGCTAGGGAAGCAATGCTTACTTATCAGAAGCTACCCGACATGGTTCCAGATAATTTGAGAAGAATGCCTAAATACGCTGGAGGTGTCCGCCCAATGCTGAACTGGTTTGGAGGAGTTACCCTTTTCCTACGAGCCTATGAATTCATACTGGACAGCGGGGTTATAGGAAGGGAGGATAGAGAGGTTTTTAAGGAGATAGTTGGAAACAGTCTTGAACCATTCTTCTCCTTCCCAGAGTGGGGGCCGCATAACCGTGCGATTAAAAGAGGATTAGCATTAACTTATGCTGCAAAAATATTTCCAGACCATCCTGATGCTTCGAAATGGAGCAAGCTTGGAAAACTAATGGTGGAACCGAGCCTGAAACACTGGTCGCTTGAAGACAGTGAGCTCTACGTTCCAATCTGGTTTTCAGACCTACTTCTTTATCTGGATGTTACTGGAGACCGTGAAGTATTCGACTCACCCGTCATGAAGTATTATTTCCATTATTTTACATACTTGCTCTGCCCGCTCGGAATGATCCCGGATTTTGGGGATGCGACATGGGGTGCAAACTCAGAGCTGTATTTAGCGATCCTGGAGAAGGGAGCCAGCGTTTATAGAGACCCCTACATGAAGTATGCTGCAGACAGAATCTTCAGGTTCGCCGTAAAGGAGAAAAGGCTAGGCGTCTACGCTATATTTGCATACCTCTGGTCAGACGACAATGTTGAAGCTAAGGTTCCGAAGTCCAACAGCCAGGAAGTTCTGGACGAAGTTATCGGTAAGAAGATTGTTTTCAGAGAAGGCTGGAACGAGAATGCAACATACATGCTTCTCAACTATATGGATGAGGGAGATATCGGCTGGTATTACAAGGAGCATTTGCGTAATACCCTCGTAGTAACCGCGGAGAAAATGCATCACGGGCATGCTGATGAAAACTCTATTGTTGCTCTTGTGAAAAACAGCGCTTTCCTGCTTCACGACGGGGGTTATCGCGAGGCTCTGCCAAACGGGGCCTACAGGGCTGACGTTTATCATAACCGTATAGTAGTTCGACAGGGAAGACCAAAGGGTCAAAGGCTTTTCGAGTTTCTCCACGATAAAGGGGTTTACCAGCCTGTTAGGACGAGAAGAGTTCATTTCAAAACATTCCGAGAAGTCGACGTTAGCAGAACCGAAGTAACAGATGATAAGAACGGGTATCATTGGGACAGGGTTATAACATACTTGAAGAATTTGAAGGCTTTTGTAATCCATGACGGAGTAAGGCTTCTAAAAGACGGCGAGTTCACAATCAGCAATCTATTATGGACACAAAACATTCATGCTGGTGGTGAAGAATATTTTGACACTTCGATCGACCTAATAGGACTAGTTGGAGCAATGAGCAATATGAAGATAACTCTTGAAGAAAGAAAACGTTTCGCATGGCCCAATAAGAAGGGTGAAAGACTCTTAATTTATTTCCAGCCGGATGGAAGCAAGAAACTAGGAGTCGATGACGAGATGCGGTGTTACCTTCCTGAAAAATGCGTATACCAGACTTATTCGAATAGTTTTAAAAAAGGAGAGTACGTTTCCTTCACAACCTTCCTATGGCCCCACAGGGAGGACGAGGCTATTGAAGCTATGCTTAGCAAGCTTAAACAGGTTAAAGTAGACAAGTATCCGAATGCTACCGCTATAAGAATAGAGCAGCCCGACGGAGCAACATACGTGTGCGTTAAACACGATCTCTCCATCGGGCTAGTCAGGCCAGAGGTTAGACCAGTCTACACGTATGAAGCCGGGGAGATTCGATACGACGAGTTTGCAACTGACGCAGCCTACCTTTACGCGAGGCTTAACAGTAACCTGCTAAAATACGCTTTCATAGACGGGATGAAGCTTAGGTTCAGAAACATAACGGTCTTCTCCTCCGAAGAGCCAAACATTATCGACCTTACTCACCGGCCAGACATTGACCGTAAAGGAACTTTTAAGACTGAGAAGGAATACTGGGAGTTCGAGCTTAAAACGAAGTGGGATTCCTGGGAAGACGAGACTAGTGTTTGAAACGCGTGAAAACATTAACCATAGCTGAACCCAGCGTACTAACTCTTCAACAACAGGTAAAAAGTCATACGGCTTTTTAGAAGCCCCCTATACTTGACTCCTAAAAACATATATGCAGGTCTCTTGTGCAGTGTTTTAAAATGGCTCTAACATCACGGGAAAGAGTGTTGATGGCTCTTAAGCATAAGGAAGCTGACAGGATTCCGATACATGATAGCCCCTGGGGTGCTACTGTCGACAGGTGGAGGAGTGAAGGCCTACCCTCAGGCGTTTCACCCGCCGACTATTTTGGGTATGAGCTAGCCGGGTTCTCAGCCGACACTACTCCACAGCTTCCCGTTGAAGTAATCAGGGAGGATGAAGAGTACATAGTTGAAAAAGATTCTTACGGGGGGATTAGGAGAAACCATAGAGACAGGTCAACCACGCCAGAGATAATAGACTATCCCTGTAAGAGCAGGGCTGACTGGGAGAAGCTTAAGCCCCGGCTTCAGCCGAGCGACTGGAGGGTTGACTGGGTTTCAACTTTCAACAATTACCATTACCAGAGGAGCCTAGGCAGGTTCATAACTTACAACGCAGCTGTAGGGTTTGACAAGATTCAGAACTATGTCGCCACGACAAGGCTTTTGAAAGCAGTCGTAATGGAGCCAGACTGGGTGGTTGACATGTATTGGACAGACGCTAAGCTTGCAATGGAAATGTGTGAAAGAATGATGAGGGCAGGGTTAAAGTTTGACGGAGCATTCCTCTTCTGCGACCTGGGTTATAAGAACGGCTTATTGTTCTCCCCGAAACACTACGAACAGCAGCTTCACCCTGTTTTTAAAGAGCTCTGCAGGTTTTTCCACAGTAGAGACATGCCGGTCCTGCTTCACAGTTGCGGAAGGGTTAAGGACCTAATACCCTTCTTTATAGAGGAAGGCATTGACTGCTTGCAGCCGCTTGAAGTAAAGGCTGGCATGGACCTCGTCGAGCTTAAGGAGCGATACGGTGATAAGCTTTGCTTCATGGGAGGAATAGACGTGAGGCTGATGGCTTTAGACGACCCTGCTCCACTCGAGGAGGAGATAAAACGGAAAATATCTTTCGCGAAGCAGGGTGGGGGATACATTTACCACTCAGACCACTCGATACCGAAAAACGTGAGCTTCGCAAACTACAGGAGAGTCATAGAGCTGGTTAAGAAGCACGGAGCATACACTTAGAAAGCTTCTGAGTCAGGCCTATTTGAATCTGGAAGCCTCATGTTTCACTGAAGCACTCTTGGCGCAGCCGGAAGGTTTCCCCTAATCCATGGGTTTCCACTCGCTTCCTCAAGCGTCTTCATGTAGAGAGCCCTAGTTCTCTCAGCAATAGACCTCCAATCATACGTCTCAGCAACCTTTTTGAAAGCATTCTGCTTTAAACGCTCCGCCGTTTCAGGATTATCCAGCAAGTAGGAGATCGCGCGGGACAACGAGTCTGAATCGTTAGCCTCCACCTTTAGGCCGTTCACATTATTCTCAACTATCTCCGAGAGACCCCCTACATCGGAAACTATCACTGGAACCCCGGAAGCCATCGCCTCTAAAGCCACTATGCCAAAAGGCTCGTATAGACTTGGAAACACTGCTACTGTAGCACACTTGTAGAGTCGTCTGAGAGTCTCGTCATCCACATAGCCGGTGAAATGCGCTTTGGGAAAAATGTTTAATTGTCCCGCGACTCGCATCAGCTCCTCTTTATAATACCCTTCTCCAACCACTACCAGTTTGGCTTCAGGATGAGAGTTCAGCACACTCGGCATCGCTCTTAAGAGCACGTCAACCCCTTTCTCCGGGACAAGCCTCCCAACATAAAGAATGATCTTCTCGTTTTCTGCAGCGTATCGCGACCTGAAGTCCTTCAGACAGGAATAGCCGTTAAACTGATTTCTATCCACACCATTCGGTATCACTATTATCTTGTCGGAAGGCGTGTTGAAGAACCTTACTACTTCCTCCTTCATGTAATTACTGCAGCAAACCACTTTCCAAGACTCGTAGGTTAACCACCATTCTATCTGGTGTATCATTCTTTGGTAATCAGTGTGTAACCCGCGCCGCCTACCCTGCTCGGTTGAATGTATAGTGGATATGAGTGGGACCCTACACAGGTGTTTTATCGATATCGCTGGTTTAGCGACAAGCCAGTCGTGCGCGTGAACAATGTCGACACGGCCCCACTCTTTAACCGTTTTCACAGCCTCGCGCTCCATATTGATGTTCATGAGGAGAACCCAAGATGCGAAATCCGACGTCGGCGCAGTATAGGATTCAACTCTTTTCACAGTCATGTTTCCAAGCTTCTCCGTCTCAGGAGCCCCCGGATAATTACACGTGAGCAAGATTATTTCTACACCAATGTTCCGCAGCTCCTCGGTAAGATGCTTGACGTGCGTAGCTAATCCCCCGATTACACGGGGAGGATACTCCCAGGACAACATAAGAACCCTGAGTCTATCCATGGCTCTCAGAAACCTCCTCGTAAACCCTAATTAATTCTTCAACAGCATTCATACTGTTAAACTCCACTAGGTGCAGCTTTTTAACACACCAGGGATATAATGCTCTAATCATACTGTAGGTTGCTGCCGAGTGTGCCACAATGCGGTCTGCGAGACTCGCAGAGAACGATTCAACCCACTTAATAGTCTGACCTAGGAGGGAGAGATTAGAATGGGACCTGAGCTCCTCTAGAGACAGGAAACTTTGCACGTAAGGTGTTGGAACAGCCTCTTTTAATGAAATCAACGCTAGCGCGGAACTCCATTCGAAAGCATGAATTATATCAATACTAGGCTGCTCCCACAGTAAGTCAGCCAGTATTCTAGTGTACTCGCAGCTTAGGCTTGACGCCCAGGTAAAAGGGTTAACGTGGGACGAGACCTTGTTGGAAACATAGTATACCTTTACGCCACCCTTTACTTCAAACCCGCTTCTCCAGTCGTCGAAAGCCATAACATTAACGTCAAACCCCTCATTCGAAAGAGACCTTGCTATAAAACTGACGATGTTCGAGAGCTCCCCCACTATGCGAGGAGGAAATTCAGTGGTTAGTAGAACAATCCTCAACGTTACGCATCACGAGAATAGGGATTCTATCTTTATCAGGCCTAGACCCGTCAAATGAAACTTCTTCCTACCAACCCGGTCCTGAAGAGACGCTACGTAGCCCCTACTAGCAAGGTCGAAAAGCCTATGAATCAATTCCTCTGGATTTATCATAAGGATTTTAGCAACATCCTCAGCTTCCACCGCTTTCCCAGGTTCTACAGCCGCCAAGTTATGAAGCTGCAGAAGTATCTTTACATCAGCATCCTCGTAAGCATTGGGTTCAGCCATCTAAACTATGTTACTTCAAGCGCCCTATTTAAGCTTAAATAAAATCCTCTCATCCCGTATTGAGGATGAAAGGAGTGGTATTGTGCTTCGAAGTCCATCAGCCTTACAGGATAAGGCAAAGGATAGTAGAGCAGATAGCTTCAAAGCAAACAGTAAGGTTCAGAGACCTCGAGAAAATATATTTTGACGAGGAGCTTAACAAACAGATATTCAAGAGGGTTTCGGAAAGATGTTATCTGCCGGCTAGCGAAGTCTTGACCAACATTATTGAGAGGCAGAAGTCTGACGATAGGGGGCTTAGAGTTGCTTTCAGTCTGAGCGGGCTCTTCATAGAGCAGGCTAGAAAATATGATGAAAGAGTGCTTCAAGCCTTCAGGGACCTCTCGGACACAGGTAGAGTTGAATTTTTAGCACAGACCTATTACCATTCTCTCGTAAGCCTCTACTCGGAGGAGAGGCCTGAGTTTATAGAGCAGGTTATGAAGCATGTGAATGCTGTAGGTGAGGAGTTTAATAAGAAACCCACTGTTTTCGAAAACACTGAGCTCATCTATAACAATTCCATAGCTAGAACAGTTGAAAAAATGGGTTTTAAGGCTATTTTCACCGAAGGCGTTGAAAGAATTCTTGGCTGGAGGTCTCCGAACTACGTTTATTCCCCGAAAGGAGTATCCCGCTTGAAGCTGCTTCTTAGAAACTATAGGCTCACCGACGACATAGGCTTCAGGTTTTCATCAACCAGGTGGGAACAGTATCCTTTGACCGCTGAAAAATACGCGTCATGGCTTGCCGCCACACCTGGAGACTGCATCAACATATTCATGGATTATGAGACCTTCGGGGAACACCATTGGAAGGAAACCGGCATATTCGATTTTCTAAGAGCCCTGCCTGAGAAAGTACTCGAATACGAAAACCTTTCATTCATGCTTCCAAGCGAGGTAGTGGAACGCTTCGATGCGAGGGACGAGATAGATGTTTTCGAGCTTGGCGGAACCGTGTCTTGGGCTGACGAGGAAAAGGATTTGACAGCATGGCTGCAGAACCCGATGCAAATTTTTCTTTTCGAAAGAATCAAGGCTTTGGAGCCCATAGTGAAGACTGTTGGAGACACTTATGCTCTTGAGCTGTGGAGAAGGTTTACAACTAGCGACTATTACTATTATTTAAGCACTAAAACAGGGGGAGCTGGAGAAGTCCACAGCTATTTTAACCCATATCCTAATCCGTTGAACGCGTACAACAGCATGATGGAGGCGCTGCTTGACTTTGAACTACGAGTCCGAAGAGCGTACAACAGGAAGAGGCAGGATAGGAAAACCGTGTCTTAAACATTTTTAGACATGTGGAGAGCTTGACGCAGTTGAAAAGCAGCCTCCTCTGGAGCTGTGATGTTTATAAACGCGCCTGACCCGAGTTCGAAGCCGGCGTGTACAGCGATACGCGGATAAATCTCGATGTGCCAGTGAAAATCCCTATAATCCACAGGTTTCGAATGAAAAACAATGTTGAATGAAAAATTGCCCAACACCGTTTTGTAGGCGGAAAAAAGCTCTTTAAAGATTAGCGCGAGATCACTGATCTCCTCCAAGCGGGAATCGAGAAAAGAGCCGGCATGACGCTTCGGCACAATCCAGCACTCATACGGAAAGATGCTTGCAAAAGGAGTTACAACCTTGAAGTGTTCTCCAGCTAACACAAGCCGACTTTCTTCCTGAACCTCTTTGATCAACGCGCAAAAATAGCATTCACCATGAACCCGTGTAACCCTTGAGAAAGACTCTAACTCTTTTGAGATTAAAGGAGGAATAAACGAGCTGCCTATAATCTGGAAATGAGGATGCTTGATGGAGGCTCCAGCCTCCCTACCGTGATTCTTGAAAATAGCAACATGCTTAACATTCTCGTCAGACTCCATATATCTTCCCCTGTCGAGTAATGCTAGTAGAGGCAGCTCAATGCTTCTAGGCTCAGACAACTCATAGCTCCATAAGTGATTCGGGTTCTCGACAACAACCTCATGGTAACCATACGGGTTAAAGCATCCTGGTCTGGAGGGTTCCACCTTAGTGCTGAGCGCGGGAAACATGTTTGAAAAAACCCTAACAGACCAGTCGCTTCTCCTATGCCCATTCTCGTCAAACGTCTTCAGAATTCTTTGCCCACCCTCTGAAACGTATAGGAGAACTGCCCTAGGAGTCTTGTCCTCGCGACCGGGGCAGAACGGACATTCCTTATCATCTTCTTTGAATTCCTCACGGTAGAAGTGGGGCCTTTTTCGTCTTCCTCTCGCAACTATAACAATCCTTCCGGTGAAATCATCGAACCTTACCTCACTCTCCACTTCGCTTGAAGACGGGTTACTCATAATGAATCCGCTGCTGGACGACTACATAAATCTTGAGAAGTTAAAAACATATAAAGGATAATTACATGCTCAGTGAAGAATACCTCTATGAAGATAGCATTCATGGTGTATGAATACCCACCCTATCTCGTGGGGGGGCTTGGAACATATGCACAGTATATTACAAAGGAGTTCATTAAGCTTGGGCACGATGTTACTGTTTTCACCATGCACAGGGGGACAACTCAGTTGAGAGAAATAACTGGAGGTGTTGAAATCAGGAGATACCCGACAGTGGATGCGAGCGATGTTTTCGCTCCTATAGTGACTGAGGATTTGAAGCGCTGGGGAACCTACATAAGGTTCTTCAGCGACATTTTCATCTACAACGTGATGGCTGCGTCAGACCTTGTTGCAGAGACTATGAAGACCAAAATCGACATAATCTCGTTTCACGACTGGTTGAGCTCCATAGGGGCGTTAATATCTAGAAAACACACAACCATACCGATGGTTTTCCACGTGCATTCGACAGAATGGGGTAGGACTGGAGACGGCTCCCAAGTAATAAAATACTTGGAGGAGAAGGCTGCTTTAACAGCGGAAAGGATAATTACAGTAAGCTACGCGATGAAAGAAGACCTGGTTAAACACGGTTGGCCTGAGGATAAGATAAGCGTAGTCTGGAATGGTGTGGATGCTAACGTTTACAATCCTGATAAATGCAGGCCTGAAGACGTAGAGGCAGTTAGAAGGAGGTATAACATAGGCAGGGAGGAAAACATGGTGCTTTTCATAGGCAGGTTAACATGGGTTAAGGGTGTTAGAAACCTTATTCAAGCAATGCCCCTAATCCTCAAGGAGCATCCGAATACGAAGCTGGTTATACTTGGAAGAGGAGAAGAGCAGAAGGATATTGAAGAGTTGACGAGCCGGCTAGGGCTTTCAAACAACGTTTACTACAGGTATGAGTTCATACCGGAGAACGAACGCATCCTGCATTATGCGGCGGCAGACCTGTGTGTTTTTCCAAGCATCTACGAACCTTTTGGAATAGTTTCGCTCGAGGCGATGGCGATGAAGAAGCCGATTGTCGTTGGGGCTAGTGGAGTATGCGGATTCAGGGAGCAGGTTATCAGCAGCGGACCTGAACAGAATGGTGTACACATAAATGGTAATGATCCGGCGGACATAGCTTGGGGGGTTAAGCTCATATTATCGGATAAAGAAAAAGCCGTAAAGATGGGTGAAAACGGTAGGAAAAGAGTTCTAAACTACTTTACTTGGGACAAGGTGGCTCAACAAACGATCAAGATATATGAATCGCTCTTAAAATGAACAACTATCAAAATATGCTTAGAGATTAAAACAGATTATTACTCCGCCATTCTAACAACATCCTCATAGGTCTGGAGAAACTTATTCTTATAGGTCATTCCCGGAGGAAGAGTTAGACCCGGGTTTACCCTTGTGTTTATAAGCCTACAGCCCTCCCGGATCCGGACTGAGTTTCCAACTGTTGAGAAGGACTCTATTAGGGTAGGCTTTTCTTTAGAGGATTCAACTATTACTTTCCTACCTATAATGCTATCAAATATGCCAGCGTAATCACCTATCTTTGCAGCATCCATAATCGCCGACCTCTCGATGACAACGTGCTCACCTATAATGCAGAAATTGTCTATTGAAGAATCCATTATCTTGGAATAGTCGCCTATCCTAGTATGCCTACCTATTAATACAGCCCCCTCTAAACCGAGCTTGTTTTCATTAAATTTTCTCACGATCTCCTCCCTCCTTCTTATAGACTCCTCACTATAGCCCTGGACCCAGATATTCTTCCCAGGCACAATCCTTTCCTCAGTTATCCTGATATCCAATGCGCCCTTGAGAACGTTAAGCATCGCCTCCAGGTATTTCTCTGGAGAGCCAACGTCAAACCAAATCGGGATTTCGTAGCCGTAAACCGGGAAACCCCTATCCACGAGATACGGAATCAAGTCGTATCCGAAGTCAAGCCTCCCCTTCTCATTCCTAATCCTCATCACTTCTTCCCCATCCACTATGCTTCTCAGTTCTGGTGACAACAGGTATATTCCGGCATTCACAAGGTTGCTAGGTGCCTGATTAGGCTGAGGCTTTTCAACGAACCGCTTGATCCTCATGTCATGGTCAACATCAGCAACACCGTATTCTTCCACGTTCCCCACCCTTATCAACGCGATGCTCATCAAAGCGTTTCTCTCCTCGTGTTTCCTAACAAAATCATTCAGATCGAAGCTAAAGAGGTTGTCACCCTGAACCACGATCACAGGCTTACGAATATCGTAATACTCCATGTTTATCCTGTATGAATCAGCGCTTCCGGCATCATCAAGATTAGGCTGATGTTTAATGTGGATTCTTGGTTCAATCCTATACTTGGCCGAGAATCCTATTCCCTCCCCATACTGGTCGAAGAGATTAGAATAATTCGTATAGCCCATTTCCCCGAATATGAAATTCCTAACACCCTGCTCAGCCAAAGCAATCATCGAAAACTCTATCAGGGGTCTGTTAAGAAATCTTACACAGGGCTTAGAAACATCGTGAGACAATGGCCTCAGCCTTTTAGCTTGACCACCCACGGGTATGAAACAAACTAAGTCCTGAACCCTCATACATCCGTATACTGGATGAAGAAACATTTATTCTTAACGGCGATAGAAAGACTCGAAAGCCCGTTGCTAAACCGCTTTTTCAGAGCCCTGCGGATCCAGGATACTTCTATCCCGCAATATTCGCCTAGCTGCGGACAAGTTTCATAACGGCTTCAACAAGCGAATCCTCATCCAAGCCCGCCATTCTATAAAGGTCTTCAAATGCCCCAGAGGAACCGTATTCAGTAATTCCCAACCGTTTTATTCTAACACTGTAGCCTCGCTCAGCAACAGCCTGTGAAACGGAGGCTCCTAACCCAGTTTTAACATTATGATCCTCGTAAGTTATAATCCTGCCTGTTTTAGCAGCTTCCTCCAAAACTTTCTCGTCAACCTCCAGAGGACTGGAAACATTAACCACCATAACGTTGACACCCATATCTCTAAGCCTCTCCCAAGCTGAGACAGCTTTATGAGCTATTGAGCCCATGGTGAATATTGCAGCATCACCGCCGGTCCTCAAAACATCCGCCGTACCATACTTGAAAACGTAGTTTCCAGCAAATACTTCCCTACCGGCCTCATCAGTGATTATCGGTAGCCTCGACCTTCCCACGGCGAGCAGAAAGTTGCCGGGTGTTGACGCGATGAACCTCGTAGCCCTGTCAGTCTGATTAGCGTCAGCAGGCACTATAATCCTGAAACCGTAAAGATTCCTGAAAACACCCACGTAATCAATGCAGTGATGAGTCTTCCCGTCTTCGCCGACGTTTAAACCACAGTGCGTAACGACAACCTTAAGGTTCGTATGGTTAATATCGTTAAGCCTATGCTGATTATAGGTCTCGTCAACACCGAAAACCCCGAAGTCCACGAAGAAGGATACAACCCCCTGGATTGAAGCTGCTCCTGCAATAGTCGCCGTGGTGTGCTCCTGAACACCGGCTTGGAAGAAATTGTGCGGGAATTTCTTCGCGAACTCCATTGTCCTGACGGACTCAGCCAAGTCGCAGTCAAAAACGGCGATTAAAGGTTTCTCCACCCCTTGAGCTTCAGCGATGTCGATTAAAGCATTGCCGAAAGCCTGCCTGGTTTCCACATGGCTTCCAGCCCCGTATGTCCTCGGCAACCCAGGCTTGAGCACCACTGTTTCCGAGCATGATTCGTAAGTTTTGCGGCGTGAAGAATCTTTAAGCTCTGAGGCGAATCTGTTTCTCAACTCCCTATACTTATCTAGATCATCCTCAACGCCCAGTTCCTGAATCGCCTTCTTATACTCATCTATTTTCAACGGTCTGCCGTGATACTCCTCGTTACCCTCCATGAAGGAAACTCCCTTCCCCATTACTGTCCGAGCGATTACGACTGTTGGAGAACCGTCGGTCACAGCCTCGTTCAACGCGCTTCGCAGAGCTTTAAAATCGTGACCATCAGTCTCAACAACCCTCCAGCCGTCTGACGCATATCCCTCCTTAATGTTGACCGGCATCACCTCATACGTCTTACCACTTATCTGCCTCTCATTATAGTCGACTATCACGGTAATGTTTGAAAAACCATACTTATGGGCGAACCTCCTAGCCTCAGCAACCTGCCCCTTAGCCTGCTCCGCGTCACTCATAGCGACGAAAACATGGTAGTCCATGCCTCTCACCCTTCCTGCGACAGCGAAGCCGCATCCAGCAGAGAGACCTTGGCCAAGGTTCCCAGTGGACCACTCCACCCCTGGGACACATCTCTCCACATGACCCTCGAAACGGCTGCCGGCAAGCCTGAAAGTGGCTATCGCCTCGTCAATGTCGAAGAAACCGAGCCTGCCTAAGGCAGCGTAAACACCTGGGGAAGTATGACCGTGGCTGATGACTATCCTATCCCTAGCCGGCCAGCATGGATCTTTAGGCCTGACTCTTGCGAAAGAGAAGAGAGCAAGATAGATGTCTATACTGGACATGGATCCCCCGGGGTGTCCCGAGGCAGCTAAAGTAGTCATCTTCAAAATATCGCCTCGCGCTATTCTGCCCATTTCCCTCAGCCTTTCAAGATGCTCGTCCGCTATCCATCTCCTAGGAGGATTCATGCAAAAGCGTCCTGACGAGGAGGAATAAAAAGTTATTCCGTGCCCGAGAGCGATTCTAGGCGCTGGAGAATTTCAGTTTCATCAACGAGTTTAATTCGAGTGCCGAGTATCGAAATGACGCTTTGGAGGCTAGTCTAGCACGCGTGTAAAAAGTTAACACCCGCATCAATCCCACTAGGAACCACGTTTCCGCGTTTATTTTTTATGGATTACATAAGCTTTATTAAAGCCCCCACTTTCTCATTTTCTTGTTAGTGCGCTCAATTGTTTTATCGATTATCATATGCCTTGTTAGCTCTCTGACCTCTAGCTCCTCGTTAGTAATGACTACGTTAATGTCATACTTTTTAAGATACCCGTTGATCGACTCCTATGCCGGCTTTATCGGCGTCACCGGTTTCCTATCCCCTATGACAATGAAGAACCTATTTGCAAGCGCGCGCTTATACGCAGCTAGTTAAAACCATTATGAGCATTGTATTCTGCCTGAGCCTCCATAAGCCGCTTCCTCCTAAATATTGCAAATACTGAAACTAAGAGCGCTAGCCCAATTAGTGCCAGTCCTAATAAACCCCATACTTGTTCTCTTGGAATTATCTTCTTTGGAGGTTCTACGAGTTCAAGCTTAGATATTACCATACCTGTTGAACCAGTATCTATAAACGATATGTTCATAAAATGCAGAAGGACGGGGTCGGAGTACCCGTGTGTGGATAGAAGAATGCCTTTAATCTTGTCGAAACGCATAAACTTCATGCTGGGAAAAGTTATTGTTTTTTCCGTTTCACCTATAGTATACGATTGGAAAATTCCCAGTGGAGTTTTTACCTCCAATTCACCTCCGACTACTCCGCCTATCGTATGGTTGTATAGGCTGAGAATCATCACACTTCGTCCGACGTCTAACCCTGTGACCCAGAATGGAACCACACCGAGGTACTTGCCATCCTGGGTGAAAACCTCCCTCGTATCTGGATTCACAAGGATGATAAAAGTCTGATCGATGTATTTATCAACAAGAGATATTGTTTCGGTTCCAGCGTATTCTCCGACAAGCCCATTAAACCTAACCTTAACCTCGGCCAAAGAATCCGTAAACCCGATGACACTCCAAGAGTAAGAAGCATTATAAATCCTATATTTGGAGAAAAGGAGTTGGTAAGTTGAAACTTTTTCAGGAATATGAGAGGGTAGCTGTCCAGATTCTAAGAGCTCCGATAACCGTATATAAAAAGCCTGTAAAGAAATTATGAAAAAGCCTTCTCCCAGTACCCCAGTGAATCCAGTAGGGTTTTGCCTCTTTAACCATTCTTCAAACTCATTTGGGTCAAGATCAATATATATCGTAAAATTCCCGACCTTATACTTATGTAATAAACCGAAAGATTCAAGTAAGTCTATTGGAACGTTTAGAACAATGCTAGCCGCCTCTGCATCTACGATCTTATATTCTATATATACCCCCGTTTCGAGCCATACTGGTTTCGAATAAACCAGACTTGTGAAAGAAGAGAAGAGCAAATAAATTAAAAGAAAACAGCTTGCATTCCACTTCATGCTTTTTACCTTCATGGATATATAACGGCGCGCGCCCCTGTATGAAAAACAAAGGTAGGCACCATATATACTTTTTTCAATGATAATAAAACATCTATAGTTATGCAGTAAGAGATATATACCTTATGGCATAGGACAAAGATTATGATCCTTGAGGCCTACGACCTTTCCAAGAATTTCGGAAAGGTTAAAGCCCTAGATCACCTACACCTCAGGGTAGGTAAAGGAGTTACTGGGTTTATAGGTCCCAATGGATCCGGCAAGACTACTACTATTAAGATCTCATTAGGTCTCCTCAGGGCTGATTGCGGGATTGTGAAAGTTTTTGGTCTTGACCCTTGGACTGATGGCTACAAGGTTAGACGTAGAGTCGGTGTTCTCCATGAGAAGCCGAGTTTTCCGAGGGAACTAACTGGACTCGCTTTCCTCAAATATGTAGCTGCATTTCACGGAATCAGGGATAGGGAGAAACGAGCGCTTGAAATCCTTAAGAACGTAGGTTTGGATTATGCGGCACATAGACCCATTAAAACTTACTCAGCAGGTATGGTTCAAAGGCTTGGGCTCGCACAGGCTATTATTGGAGCCGCTGAGTTCACGATCTTGGATGAGCCAACGGCTAACCTAGATCCGATGAGCAGAGCGGAGGTTCTCGACCTCATAACATTCCTCTCCAAGGATAGTGATATGAATTTCCTAATATCGACGCACATACTCCCAGAGCTTGAAAGAATATGCGAGAAAATTTTCGTAATATATAAGGGCAGAATTGTTGCCGAAGGGTTTCTAGACGAGATAGTAAAGAAGTATGTTATAACTGATTACATGATACAATTAGCGGAACCTTGTTTGCTGGCTGAAAAGCTTAAAGGCGTAGATTTCGTGGACGAGGTTGATCTGGATGAGAATAGAATGAGGGTTTATGTTAGGGCTAGAGATCCTGACGCCCTGAAAAAGACTATTTTCAAACTAGCCTTGGAACTCGACTTGCATATTATTTCCATTGAACCCAGGTATGGGCTTCTCGAGCAAGTGTATAGGAAGATCGTTGGGTGTTGAAAAAAATGGGTCGGTTGGGATCTTTGATTAGAATGGAGATCGTAAGGCTATTAAAGTTCCCAGTGTTAGAGCTGATAACTATAGCAGCGATATTTTTTGCATTAAGCAGCGCCTTAAACTTCGATTACCCTAGTGTTACTCGCTTTTCAGACGAATTAAGTCCAAGTACATTATGGCAAGACCAGCTTAACAGGTTCATGAAAAATCTTGTGTGGCGGCATCTGGCCCCATATCTCGGCTCCTATAACTATGTGGCTTTCATCTATGCCGCTTTAACAGCCATGATTGCTGGAGACCTTTCGTCGGGACATATGGCGCTGATATTTTCTCAACCTTTCAAGAGAAGCGAGATATTTATGGTCAGGGCCGGCCTAACCTTTCTGGTTCCCTTAGTAGTGTATCTACTGGCCAATTCAGCAATAATCTTGATTGTAGGAGGCTTAAGCTGCTTCCTTGCAAACCCGGGATACACTCAAATCTGCTACAGCCTTGCTACCACATCTTTTCTCTATGTATTCTCAGTATGCCTCTCCTTGACATTAATAGTTAAAGAGACGATCCCAAGCTTCATATCTTCCCTAATGTTTCTATACGGTATTGATTACGCCGCAAGGATATTTCAAGAAAAATGGGTTAGAATCTTAATACCTAATACTGCCCTAACTGATTTCTGGTTTGCACTAGGCTCCCCCTTGCTTGAAGAAAGTCCGCCATGGTCCTCTCTATTAACGCCTATGGCGATCTCGATTGCCCTCATAGCAGTTTGTTACCTTTACTTCACTAGGGAGCTTGAGGTTTGAACTACTTAGCTAAAAGGCTAGGCGTTACTCTTATCATAGCCGGGTTAACCATAATAATTGCTTGTATCTCTACGAGTGGAGAACAAGTTAGGAAGGAGAACATATTGATAGGTGTAAATAAAACAGCAGCTTTATCATACTATCTGCATGATAACGATGTTGAATTTGTGATTGAAATAATCCCATCAAGGGCTAAGGCAGATATACTGCTCCTGGATGCTGAACAACTTAAGTCAGCCATCCAAGTGGCTGATTTAAAACCACTTGTTGAGCTTAAAAATGTAGATAATGCTGATTTCAAGCTCGAACACAAGAGGGGTCTCTATTTCCTGTTCATAGTGAATAGGTCTGAAGAAGGCATATCAGCGTATATTACACGAATATCCAGCGGAGTTCAACAGGATATAGTCTACATAGGTATTGGAACTATTATTTTAGGGCTTGCATGCCTGATTACAGCAAAACTAGTTAATAAAAATGCAGGATAACCAACTGAATAAAATTAGTGAGGAACATTAGAAGGATCTATGACTGCAACTTACTGTTTTGCTTAAGCCGCGCGTGCGTCACCGGCTTCTAGAAATAGTAAGATACTGTTGATGGAAGAGGGCTCTTGAGGGAGCAGAGTTATAAGGAGCTTGGGTTTTAACCCTGCTTGATGCAACAGCTATGAGTTGCCTTCTGAGCCTGATTTGTGACGACTAGAGAGAAAAGAGCTGTTGTTTTTAAATGACGGCGCAGAACCGCTAACCCATTTTAAGTAATTCTTGGCACGCAACACCATGCGTGGACTTGCACGATTTTCAGAATGGGAGGAGGAACTCGACTACTGGACATTTCTCCATACATGTTTCACACCCTTTACACCTGGTTTCATCCACGTGAACCTTCCCATCCCGGTTAAGGAACAATGCTTCGTGCGGACACCAAGCCTCGCAGGAACCGCATCCTAAGCAGTATGCTGCTCTGAGAACAATGCTAATCATTTTTCTATTCTTGTTTTCCAACTTGAACACCACCTTGTTTCCGTTTAATACATATGATGCTGCAGGATGCCCCAGGGTTTTCACGAGTTCCCTTAAACTGTCCTCATCTATTTCCCTGTCTAAAACCAGGCATGTGGCAACTCCATCGTCTTTCACCACGTATTTTTCAAGGCGGCGGCTATGGACCTCTCCAACAACCTTCTTCATCTTTACCGGGACCCGTTTCCATCTCCACAAGTGATATTTTAGTGACAGCAAGTCTTTATCCGAGATATGCTTAAGAATTTCTCGTCTGAATTCACTCCAGAGATCAGGATGGATTTTCTCTAAAAGCAGGTAGTCCCCTATGCTGCAGGAGGGACACGGGTAACACCCTATCCTGTCAAACCCGTAGAAATAAGCCTTGTTCACTAGGTTGAGAACTCCTCGATACAGCAAGTACAGCCATACGGTCAACATATCCCAATCGTTTATGGGAGAGGCAGAGATTGATTCTGGAATCCATTGGTTCCGCCACACGCTTCCAGCTCTAGCTCTTTTTCTAGACTCCAGCGCCCTCTGCCCCACGAAGGTCAAGCTGCCTCCGGGGAATGCTCTCCTGTAGAGCCGTGCAGTCGGAATAAGCTTTATAACTTTACAGCACCATCTGTAGTCTCTCGAAGGTAATCTGAAAACATTCAAACCCTTCCAGAAACCATCGTAAGCATCAACCGTTAAAAGCTCTAGGCCAAGGCTGTCAGCCACCTTTTTCACGTTTTCCACGGTTTCAGGAAGCTCTATTCCAGTGTTTGTAAACGAGACCTTGGGTTTTACTCCGGCTTTCAGAACCAGAAGCAGCGTTGCTAAACTGTCTTTCCCGCCGGAGTATGAGACACAAGTGGGCTTTCTAATCCTGTTTAAAAGCCTGAGGATGAACACGATAGCTCTAGACTCCCTTCTTCTCAAATATTCCAAGTTAGATTTCAACACGTCCTCTAAACCAGATGGTTTAGTCTCCTCCTCATTCAGAATTGGCTGGAAAGTCTTTACTACTCTTGCTTCTCCATTACCCGTTAGTTGAGCAACCCCGTAAACACCTTTTTCACCAAATACTGGCAGATACCTTGCTTCAAGTGGAAGATTTAACCCGGTGATTTTCAAACCACCTCCTTTTTTAACACCCTCTTTGAAAAACCCTATGCCAAGGTTTTTAAAAATCCTTAAACAACCGTATTCAACAGGCTTGAAAACCCAGTCGTAAATATAGACGTCGAAGAAGAAGTGGCCGATCAGCCTTCCGTCGGAGATTATCTCGTAAGCCTGATCAACGTAGAAAAGCTTGTTTGCAAGCATAAGATGACCATCATACAGTACTTTCCCTCCTGCTCCCGAACCATACTGTTTATCAAGAACCTCCAAGATCAGTTTTCTCTCTTCCTCGAAAACAGGTCTTAAGTCAGTCCTCCCCCTTGTTTTCAAATAAAAACCCTTGTCTCCACACACGTCACACTTCTCCCCGAGGAGCGGCACGTTGCAGATGCTGCACCATCTTACTGAGGTTTTCAAATGCTTCAACCCCGGATGCACCATATCACGGTTCTACACTGTTAAAACCTATTCCACCACCTCGATGACGCATGATTCACCTTTTAGAAGAATCTTTAAATCTATGGTTTTCAACTCACGGTTATACTCGCAGGAGGCAAGGTCGCCTCCTGTGCAGTTGACTCTCAGCGGCTTATTCTCATTGTAGAAAACTATCCTCCACGTTTTTCTCGAAGGACCCATTTTCAGCCTTAAAACATTGTTTTCTCTCGAAACCTCTATCGGAAAACTCTCGTCGAAAAAGTAGTTTAAGAACGCCTTGTCTTTCACAAATATTTCTAGAATCATTTCTTCAAACTTTTCACCAACATGCTGCACAGGAGTCACTCTAGGTATTACTGAGTTCTCTCTTACTAGCAACGGTATTACTTGTAACGGGACTCTCTCCTTAACCCAGCAGCCTCCTTTAATCGGCTTCCTACTCCACCAGTTTAACCATTCACCTTTTGGCAGGTAGTACTCCACATACCCCTCCTCGTTCAGAACCGGTACAACAAGCAGGGATGAGCCAAACAGATACTCCAAGTCAATCTTCCTCGTATTCGGATCATCCTGATACTCTAACACGAGTGGTCTGGCTACTGGAATACCTGTTTCACACGCTTCATACGCACATGAGTAAATGTAGGGTAATAGACTATACCTGAGACGGGTGAACTCTCTAAATATTCTCAGAGCCTCCTCCCCGTATTCCCATGGTTCTCGGGGCGTTGTCCCGTGACACCTGGAAAGCGGGCTTAAAAGACCCCATTGGGCCCATCTGACGTAGAGCGTTGGACTCGGCTTAGGCCCTTGAAAACCACCGATGTCGTGACTCCAGAAAGGCACTCCAGACAACGAGTAGCTAAGCCCGCCGCGCAACACGCACGCCATGTCTTCGAAAGTAGCGTGGCTGTCGCCACTCCATTGAACCGGGTATCTCTGTATTCCAGCGCATCCTGAACGACCCCAGACAAGGCCGCTACCTCTCCCATAAACCTTTTCCACCGCTTCAAAAACAGTCCCTTGATAGTAGAGAGGGTAGAGATTATGCATCTCCACCCCGGTCTTACCGTTGTGGAAGACTGCTTTCTCAGGCACAGCCTCACCCATGTCGCATTTGAAGACTGAAACACCCTTTCTGAGTAGATCCGAATGCTTATTCTTATACCATTCCCTAGCCTCCGGGTTGGTGAAATCAACTATCGCGACCTCGCAGAGCTCAAAATCAGGAATATGGATTACTCCACCATCCCTATCTTTCAGGAAAAAGCCTTTTTCAACACCCTCCTTATACATGGCTGTACCCTTTGGGACATACGGTTGCTCCCATAAGCATATTTTGAAACCCATTTCCCTTAGTTTTTTAAACATATCGTCTGGATCTGGAAAAGCATCCTCATTCCATTCAAAGTCACAGTAATGCTTAGGCTTCATCCAAGACGGGTCTATATGTAGCACGTCGCAAGGTACCTGCTGGGCCCTTAATCTTTGAGCAACCTCCTCAAGTTCCCTCCTGTTTCGATACGTTGCCCGAGACATCCATAGTCCGAAAGACCATAAAGGCGGAAGGCTGGGGCGTCCCGTGAGCTCCGTATACATTTTCAAAACATGCTTCAAGTCAGGACCGTAGAAAACAATATACTCTAAACAGTCTTTCCAAGTCTCAAACGATATGGAATTGTAACAGTACTCAGAGCCGACTTCAAACACTGTTTTACACCCTGTCTTCAAAAGTAAACCATAGCCCTCGCTCGTAACGTAGAAAGGTATACTCTTATAGCTTCTATCGGAAGATGTTAAAGTGGTGTCTGAATTCCAGAGGAGGAGAGACTGGCCTCTTTTGTCTAGAGGCCCGAACCTTTCGCCGAAGCCGTAAACCGATTCATTCGGCCTCAGGCAGATACTTTCAAAGAAATGCGTCTCACCATCTACAATTTTATAGCCGAGAGGATAAACTGGAAACCAGCTGCGTAGAACACCTGAAACATATTCTTCGAAAAACACCTTGCCTTTTTCATCCTTCAGCTTAAGGCACCATGGTTTCTTCCGTACCTGGCAAGACACCCTGCCTGATGAAAAATGTAGAGCCTCATCAGACTCGGTGATACTGGTTTCCACAGATTCTAAGAGCTTTTTCACCATAATGGGTTCAGGATCGAAAGCCGGAACCCCACCTATGCCTGCTCTTAACATCACAGCCTGTTCCCCAAGGAAGGAAACCTCCACGTGCAGAGGGATAGCCTTAGGCTCTGTTTCAACAATTAGCTTAATCTTACCATCCTGAACAGCCCAGGAGTCTACGTGTGAAGCATAATGGTATTTCCAGCGGAGCCTGTCGAAAATAGGTTCTCTACCAGCCTTATGAAGATACTCCAAGTAATATCTTTCGCTGAAATAGTTGTTCTCCATACCGAAGTATTCAAAAGACTTAAATTTATGTTTTACCAGTTTTTTCGATCCTCTGAAACAGCTTTCTGGAAAGGCTTAAAATCCAGGTGCAGTTTTAAAACTATGCCTAAAGAGTTACTTGCCGTAGGTCCTAGAGAACCTGCACTCCTGGAGTATGAGGAAAGGCCGCTCAAAAAAGGCGAGATCCGTATAAGGAGCATCTTCTCAGCTGAGAAGCACGGTACGACTCTGCTTCTTTACAGAGGGGAAGCACCCTTCTTGAACAAGTATTATGATCAGGAACGCATGCTTTTCCTTAATAGGGCGGATGAAAAATCCTATTTCCCTTTCCCTCTTGGAAACATGACTGTCGGAATTGTTGAGGAGGTTTCTCCAGAGGCTAGAAGGTTTAAAGTTGGCGACAGGGTTTACGGCTATCTCCCAATAAGAGAAACACATACTGTCTACGAGCAAAACGTCATGCCTGCTCCAGAAGGCGTTAGTGATGAAGAGCTTGTATGCGTCGACCCCGCAGTGGTCGCGCTCATGGCGGTTAGGGAGGGACATGTAAGACTTGGAGATAAAGTTGCAATCTTCGGGATGGGAGCAATAGGGCTTTTAACGCTGCAGATGTGTAAAATATCCGGTAGCCTATGCGTCATCGCTGTGGAACCCGTTGAAAAGAAGCGGAGCCTTGCCGAGAAGTTTGGAGCAGACTACGTGATTGACCCTACTTCTGAAGACGCAGGGACGAGGATTAGGGAGTTAACAAATTGGAAAGGAGTAGATGTTTCGCTTGAGATCAGTGGAAGTTGTCAAGCGTTACACCAAGCTATTAGGGCAACAAGATACGGTGGGAAAGTGATTCCTGTTTCATGGTACCACGGTGAGGCTAAAAGCCTTTATCTTGGCGAAGAATTCCACTTTAACCGGATAACGCTGTTATCTGGAGCTCGTGTCGAAAGCGAGCCTTACAGAGAGCATCCCCTTTGGAACAGGGAGAGGGTTTACGCGACTGTGATAGAGCTTTTCATAAGAAAGAAGATTAGTGTTGAAGGAATAATTGACCCGGTTGTGAAGTTTAGCCAAGTGGTTGAAGCTTACAGGAAGATGGATGAGCAGCCGTGGGAATGCGTGAAGCTAGGAGTAACTTATTCTTAGAGTCGATTCGACAAGCGGCTCCAGCTTCGCAAGATGGTTGAGTAAGTGCAATATCTTCTTTCTTAAATCCGTTGAAAAGCCTTTAACCCTTTTCTCAATCCGTCAGGGACGTGCTCTAGGCGGCATACCACCGCTAAAGATTTATCTCAGGATTTTGCAGAGTAAATATTGAAGAAAAATGATTAGGGAAACCAGTAAAGTTAAGCTGGGGTTTGTTCCCCTCCACAGGGAACCTTTCGACGAGGAATGGGCTAAGAAGCTACGGAGCAGAACGATAAGTATGCTCTCCAGTCTAGACGAGATAGCACTAGTATACCCAGATGAAAAACTCACTAAAAACGGGCTGGTTAGGAACGATGAGGATGCTTCGAAAACCATAGGGCTTTTTAAAGACCAGAGAATACAAGGGTTAATACTTGGCACGATGACTTTTGGAGACGAGGTCGCAGGCTCCTCAATAGCGCAAGCTCTACGCGTCCCCACTTTGGTTTTCGGAACAAAGGAGCCTCCGATATCGAGCGAAGGCTTTAGAAGCTCCGATTCGTTCTGCGGAACCCTTTCCCTAACCTCAGGGCTCTACAGGAGAAAAATACCCTTCGAATTCGCCGGAATAGTCCTGCCAGAGGAGAATCATTTCCTCGAGAAAGTCAGGGTCTTTGCAAGAGCATGCTCCCTCGTTAGAGCTTTCCTAGGAGCAAGGGTTGGCGTGTTTGGACCGAGACCAGAACGCTTCGAAACCTGCACTTACAACGAGGTGGCGATGATAAACAAGTTTGGACAGAGAGCCATACCCTACGATCTTACGGAAGTCATGCTCGGCTTGAACAAGATTCCTGAGGACAATCCGGATGTGACGAGGATCGTTGAACAGATAAAATCATATGCCGAGGTTACAGGAATACCTGTTGAAAACCTTCTGAAAATGGCGAAGCTTGAAGTTCTGCTTAAAAACATGGCGGAGAAAGACGGTTTGTCGGCACTCGGCTTCAGATGCTGGACTGAGATACAGGACCTTTACGGAATATCGGTTTGCCACGTGCTAGGCAGGTTGACGCAGCAGGGTCTGGTGTCCGCATGCGAATCCGATGTTTACGGAGCGCTAACCATGCTTATGCAGTACTGGGCGACACTAGGAAAATCAGCACCCCATTTCGTAGACTGGACCATCAAGCATCCGGAGAAAGAAGACCTCGTTCTAATGTGGCACTGTGGGAACGCACCGCCCTCCCTAGCATGCGCCGGCTGCAAAATAGCTGTAAGGTATCACAGCATACTTTACAGGGCAGTTGGCGAAGACAGGTCTCAGGGGACTGGCGAGTTCAAGCTTAAACCGGGCCCAGTTACGATCAACAGGCTTGTGGAGTATGATGGAGAATTCAAAATGCTGAATGTTAGTGGAGAAATTGTTGAGGAAGGGCCGTACACGAGGGGCTCGTACAGCTGGGTTAGGATTAAAAACCTTGACGAAGTATATAGGATGCTTGTAAACGAGGGTTTCATACATCATGCAAGCATGATTCACGGAGATATTTCTCGAGAGATGGAGAGTGCATGTAGATTCCTAGGGATAAAAGTAATTAGAGCATGAGCGTAGCGCACACTCAAAAATTGATTCTTTCTGCTTAAAACCCTAACATGGCTAGTTAAACACTTGAAAGTAGCATGTTATTGCAACCCTTAAGCCCATATGGAAAAGCATAAAAACCATATCAATAACCACACATATTGTCCGCATGGCTTATCAGGATAAGAAGAGCTTCGCGCTATACCAAGTATACGGGCAAATAATGATATTGGTACTCGCAGCTTTAAACACCTACTATCCTCAATACCTAACTTATACTTTCATAGCGTTTCTAGTAGTCTCAATGATCTTCACGTTTTCTAGAATGAGGTCTCAGCTGAAAGGCTCGTCACCCGAACAGCTTAAGGAGATAAGGGAAAGCAAAAAAATCTATGAGGAGGAAAGCAGCGAAGTTTCTAGACTTATAGCCTTAGATGCGCAACTTACTCAAGAAATGAAGCCCCTAGCAGTCTCCTCCCTACTATCTATTTTCGCAATAGCAGCTATACTGATCTGGTATCAAGTGTATTTCAGTTTCGCAAGCAGCCTGACAGGCGACTCATCCTTAAACACTTTTAGATTCCCGATCTTTCTGGCCGGCTACGAGGTGCCCTACGCGTTAATGGCAGTAATAAGCTTCAGACAGAACAGGGCGTTGAAAAAGTTCGCCCAGATCCCTCGAAGCTATGCTCTTTTCGAACGAGGGCTGGTTGCTCAAGGAATAGTCATAAAGACCCCTATGGATAACTATGAGGTCAAGCTTGACTCGAAGAGGAAATTCGTAGAACTAGTCAGTAAAGACGAGAAGAAGCCGCAACGGGTTAGGCTTTATAGTTCACAGCCAGGCGAGCTTTTCAGGCTGATTAACACGCATTGTTTTTCCACATTGAAAAACACGGAGTAAAAACGTTAAACAGAACTGTGCATTCAGAAGTACTCAGGCTTTCCTCGAGCGTTTCATGAAAAACACGGTTTTGAAAACTTTTTAACAGGGTAACTACTATCAGAGCGTAAATGGAAGAAACAAGCGCACGTGAAAGATTTAAAGAAACATTTACCTTCGGCAAGCCTGACAGAGTCTTTTTCATGCCGCACTGGTTTTGGAGCTCCACCATAAAACGCTGGCATTCAGAAGGTTTGCCGCAGGACGTGTATGTCGACGAGTTCTTCGGATTCGACCGTTACGAGCTTGTTCCCGTGAATCTTGGCTTCATACCGCCATTTGAATACGAAGTTTATTACGAGAATGAGGAATACAAGGTTTACAGGAGGCAGGACGGATGTAAGGTAAAAGAGTTTAAAAGATACGCGGAGGCAAGCATGCCCCATTGGCTTGAATATCCGATTAAAACCAGGATCGACTGGGAAAGGGAAGTTATGCCGAGGCTCAACTCTAAGTCTCCAGCAAGATACCCATTATGGTGGGACGATTACGTGCGATGGGTTAAAGAGAGAGATTACCCACTTGGAATCTCCGCGGGAAGCTACTATGGATGGATAAGGAACTGGATGGGGGTTGAAAGGCTCTCCAGGCTTATATACGAGGACCCGGAGTTTATCAAGGAGATTGCAGATTACATAGCTGGTTTCGTGATAGAAACAATTAGAAGAGCTGTTGAAGAAATAGAACTGGATTTCGCGATAATTTGGGAAGACATGGCTATGAAAACCGGTCCTCTCGTTTCTCCTAGGAAGTTTAAAGAACTCATGGTTCCTGCTTGCAAAAAAGTCTGTGACTATCTGCATTCAAACGGTGTTCAAATAATACTGCTTGACTCAGACGGGTTCATAGACCAGCTTATACCCATCTGGCTTGACGCGGGAGTAACTGGCGTCTACCCGCTGGAGGTTGCCGCAGGAGAAAACGTGGTCGCACTTAGGAAAAAGTATGGGAAAAAGCTTGCCATGTTTGGAGGAGTTGATAAGAGAGTCTTGGCCAGAGGCTGCGACGAGATAGAGAGACACCTATTCCAAGAAGTGAAACTACCATGGATGTTGACACAGGGAGGATACACGCCGATGATAGATCATTCTGTACCACCGGACGTGAGCCTAAGAAACTTCATGCATTACTGGAGCATTGTGAAGAATGTCGCAGAAGATCCTTTTAGATACTTGGATAAGTGTGAGGAGGCTTAGAAGCATGAATGCCAGGGAAAAATTTGTTCAAGCGTTAAGGTTCAAAGAAACATCTGAAATACCTTTTCCATGCATGTTCTACAAGTTCCACCCTGAAACTTTGAAAAGATGGCAGAGGGAAGGATTGTCTAAAGACGTGCATCTGATTGAGCATCTCGACCTAGAGAGATGCGAGCTTATTCCGGTAGACATGGGGCCATTACCGAATTACGAGGCTGTCGGTCTTGAACAGGTAGAGGAGTGGAGGCTAGGAGTAGACAGATCATTATCAGCCTCCTTAACAATCGAGGCGAAAAGAGTTGAAGAAGAGTTTCCCATAAGAAACCCGAGGGATTATGAGAGTTTTAAAAGAATCCTGAATCCAAACTCCCCTGCTAGGTATCCGAGGTTTTGGGATGATTATGTACGTAGGGTTAAAGAAAGGGATTATCCGCTGGGTGTTTGCTTGGGAAGCCCGCTCAGTTGGCTGGTCGAATGGATAGGTTTGAAGGGTATTGCCTCCAGTTTAAAAACAGACCCATCCTGGATCATAAGCATCATAGACTACTTGACAAACTTCATCATATCTACAGTCAAAAGGGCGGTGCACGACTTATCACTCGATTTCGCAATCTTCATCGAGCCTAGGATGTACAGGCTCACGTGTATAGCAGATATCGATTTCATTATTGATATTTGTGAAAAAGCATATGGCCCTATCGTGAGCTGGATCAAGAATACAGGTATCGACCTTGTAGGAATCGATTCGCAAGGACATGTGCATGAATTAACTGATGCTTGGACCAAGATCGGTATCAACTTCATGTCGATCGAAAGCAGCGGTGGAGGAGACCTTGAATGGATCAGGAAAACCCTGAACAACAGGGTTGCCGTCATAGGGAACATCGACCGCAGAGTGCTGGCGTGGAGCAAGAGAGATATAATGGATGAGGTCCTTAGGAAAGCATCGTTCTTCAAACAAGGCGGTTACATCCCTGCTCCAGATGGGATTATACTGCCGGATGTACCTTGGGAGAACTTTACATACTTCATCAAAATCCTTAAACAAACGAGTATTATCGCGTAAAACCATTCGCCAGCGCTTCAAGAATCAGCAATCACGTAAAAACTAATCAGCGTTCTCTTTAGGGATTTAATCGCGAATAATTCTGGAAATCTAAAAACGACTTTCCATCGATTCGTTTACAGGAGAAATACCCTTTGCATCTTGTTTGACCCAACGATTCTTTAAATCCTAAAACTTTTTCTACCGACCAGTAGGGGAATGTCTGAAAAAATGGTTAAGGAAAAAACAAGAATATACGTGATTGGAAACTCGCATATAGACCCAATCTGGTTATGGAGCTGGCAGGAAGGTTATAGAGTTGTAAGATCCACTTTCAAAAATGTTTTAGATTTAATGAACGAGTTTAAGTTCTTCGTATTCACAGCCTCCTCCGCAGCTTTCTACGAATGGATTGAGACATGTGAACCAGAAATGTTCAGCGAGATAGCGAAGAGAATTAGGGAGAAGCGTTGGGCAATCGTTGGGGGATGGATAGTTGAGCCGGATTGCAACATACCTGGTGGAGAGAGCTTTGTCCGCCATGCCCTATATGGACAGAGATATTTTAAAAAGAAGTTCGGAGTCGCTGCTGTCACAGGCTACAACGTAGATTCCTTCGGGCACAACGGCATGCTTCCCCAAATCCTGAGCAAATGCGGATTGAAGAACTATGTTTTTATGCGTCCAGGGTTGTTTGAGAACAAAAATATTCCGGAGAATGCCTTCTGGTGGGAGGGCTACGACGGGTCAAGAGTACTTTGCTACAGGCTTCCTCTACCATATTGTACGGATGGCGGAGACATAACTGACCGAATAGATGAGACGATCAGAACAGTCAAGCCTCCCTTAAGGGAAGCGATGTGCTTCTACGGCAGGGGAGACCATGGGGGCGGACCAACTAGAGAAAACATATTGAGTATTCTGGCAAGAAAGATGAGAAATGATGTAGAGATCCTATTCAGTTCTCCAGACGAGTTTTTCAGTGCATTAAGGAGGAGGAAGCTACGGTTGCCAGTTTTTCGCGGCGAAATGCAGCATCATGCAAGAGGTTGCTACTCGGTTCACTCTGAGGTTAAGAGAAACAATCGTAAGGCAGAAGAATTACTTTGTACGGCTGAGAAGATTGCTTCCATAGCGTATTTGCTCGCGGGGATAGAATACCCGCAAAAAGAGCTGACTGAAGCTTGGAAAAGCCTGTTGTTCACACAGTTCCACGACGCATTAGGCGGCACATCAATACCTGAGGCATACGAAGACGTTCGAAACATTCATGGCGAGGTGTTAAACAAAGGGAGTAGGATCCTAAACAGTGCTATTCAAGCCCTAGCCTCAAAAATAGACACAGAGGGAGAGGGTATTCCTATAATAGTTTTCAACCCGCATTCGTGGGACGTAGCTTTCCCGGTTGAGGTTGAAGATGCCGATGGAGAGGGTGGCCTGATGGATGAAAAAGGCCAAGCTATACCCTTGCAACGTGTAAAATCTTCGGCGAACGTTGGAGACTGGAGACAGAGAATAGTCTTTATTGCAGACGTCCCTGCCCTAGGTTACAGGGTATATCGTAACGTTAGCAGTAGGAGCAGCGTGACCCCTGCTTCTGGAGAACTCATAGCTTCAGATAACACTCTTGAAAACGAGTACATTCGTTTAGAAATCGACTCGACCAACGGCTATATTAAGCGGCTCTACGATAAGAAGAACGGAGTTGAAGTATTCAGCAGAGACTCCTGCATTCCGGTTGTTGTCGACGACCATAGCGATACCTGGGGCCACGGGGTTGATAGGTTTAGAAACGATATTGGAGCCTTTGGAAACGCTAAGGTAAAGCTTGTTGAAAACGGGCCGGTGCGCGCCACTATAATGGTTGAAAGCAGCTATAACAAGTCTTTTATTCGCATGTACGTCTCAATATACAGGGGCCTGCCCTATGTAGAACTGAAGTTTTCGTTGAACTGGAATGAGCAACATAAAATGCTTAAACTAAGTTTTTCAGTAAATATTGACCAGCCAGTGTTAACCTCCTCGATTCCATATGGATGGGTTACGCGCTCCCGTAACGGTGAAGAAGAACCGATGTATAAATGGGTGGACATGACTGGGAAGGCAGTAGGCACCAGTGGCGAAAGCAGAACCTATGGGCTCAGCATATGTAACGATTGTAAATATAGCTATGATGCTAATGGTTCAGAAATACGGATAACAATCCTGCGGAGCCCACCCTACGCGCATCATCAGCCGTATAAGCTGGATCCGAAAATAGCCTATAACTATATTGATCAAGGATGGCAAGAATTCAGCCTAATGCTTATACCGCATAACGGCTCATGGAAAGAAGCACACACCATAAGGCTTTCGGAGGAATTGAACTCTAAACCGATAGTTTTTGTCGAATACTCTCATAAGGGTACCTTGCCCAAATGCTGGTCTTTGATGAGTGTTAACCGGGATAATGTAATCGTCAGCGTGCTTAAAAAGCATGAGGATTCGGAGAACCTTGTGGCACGTTGCTGTGAAACGAATGGGGAAGAGACGGAGGCTAGAATCAGCCTGCCCGCTATCGGCAGAAGGTTAAAGATTAGGTTTAAGCCTTTCGAGATAAAGACACTCCTAATACCTAGGGCAACCGGAAGAGTGAAGGAGCTCGATATGCTTGAATTCTCCCGCTGAAAGTATTCAATATGTTTCACGACTCCAAAGGGCTCAGCATACTCTTAAATAGGCTTGATACATCCCACGATAAACATGAGTTTAACCGAGAAACTCACCCTTGAAGAAATAAGGAGGAAAAGACCGAGCAAGTATGCTGGGCTCGAGGAAGGCGTGATAAGCCTAGGTTTAGCGGAATCTGATTTCGAAATGCCTAAGGAAGTCAAGGAGGCGATGATCAGCGCGATCCTTGAGGGAAGATACCATTACGAGATGGATGGGGTTGTGGAATTCTTAGAAGCAGCCATGGATAAGCTTTCAAGGTTTAACGGCATTTCCGCCGGCAAAGAGGAAATACTTCCGACAGTCGGAGCTATGAATGGAATATGGCTAGCCTACAGGATTCTTCTCAAGCCTGGAGACCACGTTATTGTAGTAACTCCAAGCTACCCTGCCCTGATAGGGAGGCCTAAGAGCTTTCAGGCAGAGGTAACGGAAGCCAAGGTCAGGAAGGATGGACACCTGGATCTTGCTGTCATCGAGAAAGCAGTATCCAGCAGAACCAGGATGATCACTATTTGTAACCCTAATAACCCTACGGGTACTGTTTACACTAAAGACGAGTTGGAGCAATTAGCAGAGATAGCTATAAGGCATGATCTTTACGTTTTATCCGATGAACTCTATGAGAACCTTACTTACGATGGTAGAAAACATGTTAGTATTGCTTCGCTGCCAGGTATGCGGGAACGCGCGATCACTTTATTCGGATTCACGAAAACATACGGCATGTCTGGACTGCGAATAGGCTACGTTGTGGCCGAGAGGGAAATAATTAGAAAGATGAAGGACGAGAATACAGGAATAGTTATTCATCCAGGCACAGTTGAACAGATAGGGGCTGCTGCAGCCCTCAAGAAGTGCGACTACTATATTGATTTTTTAAAGAACTACTTAGAGAAGGTTCGAAACAGATTAGTAGCTATGCTGAGCGAAACCCCGGGAGTAACTATTTCGCCGCCTGAGGGTGCTTTCTTCGCCTTTCCAAATCTGATTCCCCTATTTGAAAACGATAAGGATGCGGTGGAATATCTTTTGAAAGAGGCACGGGTACTGGTTCACGGAGGAAGCGGCTTTGGGGAGGGCGGCGCTGGACATGTGAGAATAAACTTTTGCTCACCATTGGAAATAATTGAGGAAGCGGCCAATAGGATCCGGAGTGCTTTGATTAAAAGACATGATGCTATTGGTTTGAAAAATAAAAGTTTAGGAAATATTGTCTGAGAAGTCGAACTCTATTTTTCCATACTCCATTGTCGTCGTGCTGACGACTATCTTGTGAAGCCCTGGCTGCAGGCCCCCGGGCTTTTCAACAGTGAATTTAATTCTATCTCCGACAGTAAAGAGGGTTGGAGTCTTGGCGAACTCCTCTGCCTTCACCACCACGTCGCCTTTCTCTATAGTTATTTTCTCCAGAGGAATCTCCTCACCATCTACTGTAAGCCTGAAACCTCCTTCAATAGTACCCGACCCAAGCCTGTTTAAAAGGGAGAAACTGAAGCCAAGCACGTTTCCTTTTTCGTCGACAACATTTTTCAAAGACCCCTTTTCGTACAGCTGTCTCAACATGAATGCGGGAATCATTTCGATTAGAATAAGCCTTTACATCAATATAAAGTTTTCTTGTGGGCCGTCAATGAGCAGTGTAGATTTTTCGAATAAAAGACTTTTAAAAACATTTTGCAACCTAGCCTAGAACAGCCTTTAACGTTATATATAGGTTTAATATTGTCATATTTTCATGAATAGAAAGCGTGGAAACGGATCATTAAGCGGAGCATGGTACGTAACGCTTGTTTTCTTCATCTTTGTCGTACTTCATTATGCTGACAAATTCCTTATATCGCCACTCCTGCCCCTGGTAAGGGACGAGTTTAGACTAGGCTACACCGAGTTAGGCGCAATTGAAACAGGCACCATCCTGGTTGCTGTCGCATTCATGCCTCTATGGGGATATCTTTTTGACAAGTATGCTAGACCCCCTTTGGTTGCCCTTGCAAGCGCGGTCTGGGGAGGCACGACTATCCTCTCCACTTTTTCGCAGAACTACCTGCAGCTTATTGTTACAAGATCCATGACAGGGATTGATAATCAAGCTACTAGTGGATTAATGTCTTTCCTGGGAGACTATTTCCCACCGGAGAAACGAGCCACAGCACTAGGTGTTCTTCAGGCCGCTGAGACTTTTGGAGCTCTAATAGGCGTCATAATAGGTCTCTTAATCGGAGTTAGCTTCGGATGGCGCAACGCCTTTCTGATTACGGCAGCTCCAGGAGTGCTGTTAGCACTAGTCGTACTTTTTACCGTGAAGGATGTTCCGCGAGGAGGAACCGAACCGGAGCTGGTAAACGTCAGAGATAGGCTTAAGGATACTTTCTCAATAAAATCCCTGAAAAAGCTTTTCGAAAGAAGATCCGTCTTTTTCCTCTACCTTCAAGGATTTTTCGGCGTCTTCCCATGGAACATACTTTCCTACTGGCTATTCACATACATGACTGATGTTAGAGGCTTCGAACCTGGTTCCCAGCTGCTCGTAATGCTGGCCGCCCTACTTTCCATGGTTGCTGGAAACATTTTGGCAGGCATGACTGGAGACTGGGCGTTTAGAAGAAACCGGAGGGGCAGAGTCGTTTTTGCAACAATAACCGTTATCATAGGACTAATATTTTTCGACATGGCCTTCCTAACTAAAGGAGGCGTGGAGCTCTTCCTGCTGCTTGGCGCTCTAACCGCCTTATTCATGCCGATGGCTGGGCCATGCGTCTCATCATCTGTCCAAGACGTCGCCCTCCCGGAGGTGAGGGGATCAGCCATGGCTATGCTACTATTTTTCTACAACGTCGGGTCAGCCTTTGCACCACTCATCACGGGTTATGTAGCAGACAGAATCGGCCTAGAATGGGGAATAGTTACGATAGTAAACATCACTTGGTCAATATGCATAATCCTGTTAAGCATGGCAGCTGTCTTCATCCCGAGGGACATTGAGTGGAAAAGAAGAGAACTGGCTGAGAGGGCTAAGAAGCTGGGCTCTGAGCAGAAGGTTTTATAAATGGCTTTAAACGGGTTTCGTCCAGGCTTGCTTGACAAAAGGATACGTGTCTTCGAAGGCAACGCGCTTTCCGAGATCGCTTTCCCTTTAGGGGGAATAGGCACCGGAACGATTTCCCTAGGCGGTAGAGGAAACCTTAGAGACTGGGAGATTTTCAACAGGCCTGGTAAGGGTAAGGACCTGCCGTACACCTTTTTCTCCATCTGGTTCCGCGAAGAAGGTTCGAAACCGGTTTCCAAGGTTCTGGAGTCAAGAATCCCCCCGCCCTACCGGGGCAGCTATGGAATCCCATGGTCCTACGTGCCTGGGCTACCTAGGCTTGCGAAAACAAGGTTCAGAGGAGAATACCCTTTCGCATGGATATACTTTGAAGACAGTATTCCGTTAGAAATCTCTCTAGAAGCCTTTAACCCTTTGATTCCACTTAATGTGAAGGATTCAGGCCTACCTGTAGCGATTTTCAAATGGAGAGTAAGAAACACGTCTAAGAGAAGGGTTGACCTGACCCTGGCCATGAGTCTCTTGAACGCGGTTGGATACGACGGAGTTTCAAACCTCACAAACAGGTTTAGCGACCTGTTTGGACAAAATTTGAACGAACTAGTCAGAGAAACAGGTCTCACCGGTATTAGAATGAGCAGTAAAAAGTATTCTGAGGATGATCCGAAGTATGGATCAATGGTTCTTGCAACAAGCTGGAAAGATGTAACCTACACGCTTAGATGGGAGAGATCAATATGGTGGGACGATGTCCAGAGCTTCTGGAGAGATTTCTCTGAAGACGGGCGGCTAGCTGAGGAACCCTCGCCAGACCTCTCAATGGATGGGGAGACGGATGTAGGCAGTCTAGGGCTTCTAGCCAAGTTGAACCCCGGTGAAGAGGTGGTACTCCCGTTCATACTTTCATGGTATTTTCCGAACCTGGTGAACTATTGGAATAAAGAGGATGAGGTGCGGGGGAAGAGGATTGGAAACTTCTATGCTAAGCTCTTCCACGACGCTTTGGACGTGGCTAAGTATGTTGCTAAGGAATTTGAGAGGCTTGAAGAAGAGACGAGGCTTTTCCACAAGACGCTTTTCGAAAGCACTCTTCCAAGCTACGTGCTGGACGCAGTCTCCAGCCAGGTTTCAACCATAAGGACCCCCACATGCCTATGGGCGGAAGACGGCAGGTTCTACGCGTTTGAGGGATGCAACGATAACAGCGGGTGTTGCTGGATGAACTGTACACATGTCTGGAACTATGAGCAAACACTAGCACACCTTTTCCCAAGCTTGGAGAGAACTATGCGTTTAACAGATTTCTTGAATAACACTGATGACACTGGAAACATGGCCTTCAGAACATTGGTGCCGCTTGTGGGTGCTCGATGGAGGTTTAAGCCTGCAGCCGACGGGCAGATGGGCTGCATAATGAAGCTCTACAGGGAGTGGAAGCTGAGCGGTGACGACGAGTTCCTGAAAATGCTTTGGCCAAGCGCTAAGAAATCGCTTGAATACGCATGGAAAACCTGGGATAAGGACTGCGACGGGCTGATGGAAACAGACCAGCATAACACGTATGACATAGAGTTCTACGGGCCCAACCCAATGGTTAGCTCGCTATACCTAGGAGCCTTGAGGGCAGCTGAGGAAATTGCAAAATATCTTGGAGACTTTGAATCTGCTAAAAGATACCGGGAAGTCTTTGAGAAAGGAAGAGACAATTTCATAAAGCTCTTGTGGAACGGTGAGTATTTTGCACAGAGGTCTCGAGGCGACTCAAACACAAGGTATCAATTTGGAGAAGGCTGTCTTTCAGACCAGTTAATAGGCCAATGGTTCAGCCATGTTGTAGGACTGGGATACATCCTGCCAGAGGAGCAGGTGAAAACCGCTGTGATGTCGGTTTTCCATTACAACTGGAGGGAAAGCCTTCTGGAACACAATAACTGTCAAAGAACTTATGCTTTGAATGATGAGAGCGGCCTAGTTCTCTGCTCTTGGCCAAAAGGCGGCAGGCCAAACTATCCATTTCCATACTGCGACGAGGTTTGGACAGGTGTAGAGTACCAGGTTGCAGCCCATTTGATTTACGAGGGCTTCGTTGAAGAAGGGTTTAGAATAGTCAAGGGAGTTAGGGATAGGTATGACGGCACTAAGAGAAACCCGTGGGATGAAGTTGAATGTGGGCACCATTATGCTAGAGCCATGTCAAGCTGGTCTCTGCTTCTAGCTTTAAGCGGGTTCGAGTATAGTGCTCCCGAGAAGACCATAGGATTTGGGCCAAGAGTATGTGAAAACAATTTTAAATGCTTCTTTTCCACAGGGGGATGCTGGGGAAGCTACAGCAGGGAAGTCGAGCAAGGTTTCCAGAGGGATTCGATAGAGGTTCGATATGGAAGGCTTGAACTTCACAAGGTTAAACTGATTGTCGACAAGCCTTCAAACGCAAAGCTGATAGTGAACCATTCGAGAAAGGGGAGACTAAAAGCCTTCTTGAATGTTGAAGAAAAGCATGGGATTGTTGTACTTGAAGAACCAGTTACCATCGATAGTGGAGAACTCCTTGAAATAGTAATAGCGTAGTTTACATATGCTAATACCCGGTCTTTAAAGGAGGAAATTTTAAATACTTACCTCAATATTTTGAAAACAGGTATGAAGAGTCTGAATATGGCGGTTATTGGTTGCGGCAACATCGCTAACTACGCGCACCTACCAAACCTGCTGAAAACAGGACAAAAATTGGTCGCCACATGTGATATAGTGGAGGAAAAGGCGAAGCAGGCTGCTGAGAAGTTTAAAGCCGACAGGTTTTACACGGACTATAGAAAGGTCCTAGAATTAAAGGATCTTGATGCAGTCATAATAGCTACTCCACCCGATACTCATAAGGAAATAGCTGTAGACGCGGTGAGAACCAACAAGCACGTATTTCTGGAGAAACCTTTAGCGGCAAACCTGGAGGATGCATATGAAATTTACAGCCAGTGGAAGAGAAGCAATGTAAAATTTGCAGTCGGCTTCTGCTTAAGGCACCACGGGATGTTCAAGTATGCTAAGGAACTCGTTGAAAACAATACTGTTGGAGAACCAGTTGCACTGTGGAGAATAGCAATAGGGACTGCTATCGGCGTTCTACCTCCGATGGGATGGCTTACAGACAGGGAAAGGAGTGGCGGAATGGTGGTTGAAAACTCTATTCATATGATAGATGCGTTCAGATGGTTCGCTGGCGACATCGCTTCAGCCTTAGCACAGTATAAAACGGAAAGGATTGGAATAAACATAGAGGATAATGCTTACATAGTGTTCACTCATCGAAACAATGCTTTTTCCAGCATATTGCAGAGCTGGACTGCTACTCACACCCATGAATCGTGGGGGATAGTTGGTAAACAGGGTACTGTAAGCGTGAAAGGATATGTATTAGGGACTATGGAGGTCAGTAGTAGGAGTAGAGGCCTGGAGGAAGTAAAAATAGAGGAAGACCCCATAGTTATGTATGAGAAGGAGATGGAGGATTTCGTGAAAAGCATACTGGAGGATAAGCCGGTTTTCGCCACGCCCCTAGAAGGATTGAAGGCAATGGAGGCAGCAGTGGCTGCTGAGAAAAGCAGTAAGGAAGGGAAACTGATTAAGCTACCTTTGATAGATTACTGAGAAACGCAAGCATACTCTCCAAGTAACATGATACAAGGGTTTGCCAATCGTTTAGCTGAAATGGATAAAACATATAAAGATTGGGCAGTAGTAGTCGCTACATGAGGATCAGTATAAACCGTTACGGTTTCACGCTAAACAACAAGAAGATTGAATTTCTATCTGGAGAGTTCCATTATTGGCGGGTTAAAAGAGAGAATTGGGATAAAATAATGAATAGACTGAAAGAGGCTGGTTTAGAGATCATCTCAACCTATATTCCGTGGGATTTTCATAAAATCGGTGACGAGTATGATTTTGAAGGAAACACTGATCCTCAAAGAGCGTTAAACCACTTTATAGATCTCGTTGAGAGAAAGGACTTCCTAATGATTATTAGACCTGGGCCTTACATATACGCGGAATGGAAGTACGGCGGGGTTCCCGAGGAAGCCTTCAGGCACCATAGGTTCAGCGAAGAATTCAAGAGGCTCGCATCAAACTATATAAGGGCAGTATGTCAGGAATCCATAGTTCCAAACCAAGTCACAAAGGGGGGACCAATATTCGTTCTTCAAGTGGATAATGAGGTTGACCCTTGGGTGAGATATTATAGGGAGCAGTTGGGATTATGCAGGGGGAGGGGCCCGTTTAAGGACTTTCTTATTGAAAAGTATGGAGATATTAGTAAGCTGAATAATGCTTGGGCCTCTAACTATGATAGCTTTGAAGAAATAGAGGCTTTTGAAGAACACCCTTTAGCAAAGGGGAGCATGCAGCCTCACAGCATGATTAGGTATCTTGATTACAGGGCCTTTCTTGACTGGTGTGTTGAAAAAATAATATCTTGGGCTAGAGACGAGTATAGGAAGAATGGCGTAAACATCCCGATGTTGGTGAACACTTACGACGACCCGGTTTTTCACGACTTGATAAAGCTAGGTAGAGTCGTAGACCTACCCAGTATGGACATATACCTGAAGAAGCATTTACCTGAAAGCGAAATGTTGAAGCTTTCATATTGGGTTAAGGCTTACGCTGCCTACACGGTTTTCCCAATTGCTACGGAATTTCAATCCGGAATCTGGACTGATGCTCTTTACACGACTGGACCGATTGACGGCACGCATGAGAAGCTTCTAGGATTTTTTGCAATGGCGTGGGGTCTGAAAGGATGGAACTGGTACATGGCTGTTGGGAGAGACAATTGGACTTGTGCACCGGTAAACGAGTGGGGATTAATAAATCCTGATGTTTATGAAGCTATTCAGGGACTCTCGAAAACGTATAAACTTGTTAAGCCCTACGTCCTCGAAAGACTAACTTCTGTTTCACTTGTCCACTATAGGCCGGAGATGCTGTTGAGACATCCTTCTGATGTGCTCTCTGATAAATGGAACTGGGGACGGTGCTTCTCCAGCCTTCATAAGGCTGGGCTGGATTTCACCTTCTACAATCCTGAAGCCGACCGTGAAAGGAGGCCATTTATGATTTATGCTGGAGACGGGTTGATGTGGGCAAAAGATGCGGAAAACCTCGTCAAATCATGCTACGAAGGATGCCACGTCATGTTTTTCCGAAAAACACCACTTATGGATTTCGCCGGCGAAGAAGTTAAAGAATTCTCAAAGATACCCAGGCCGATTGGAAGCAGGTCGGAGCCAAGGGGTTCACCAATGACTCTAGAAATCTCTTTCAGAAACCTTAGGAAGGAGATAAGTACATCAGGCTTCGAGTTCTTTAACCAGCAATGGGATGAAGCCATAACAGTATCCGGTGTCCAAGTGAAATCACCCTACGTTGACATCGCGCCGACGTTAAAGGAACACGTAGTAGGATTAACGAGAAAACTTGGAGAAGGCAGGATGACGATAATCGGACTGGACCCAAGCCCTTGCTTGCTGGAATTCCTCATAGAAGCCTTCAACATCAAGCTACCGGCGAGAACAACCTCATACATGTGTTATGCTTCGCTGCATAAGGATGTTGAAACAGAGTCAAGATACGTAGCTTTCGCAATAAATGCTGCGCCATATAGACAAATCGTTTCAATAAGCCTGAACTTGCCTGCCGGAAACTATAATTTTAGGGAGTTAAAATCAGGAAAAGAGGGGACTATAGAAGGAGGAGAAGTAGAGCTACGTCAGCCGATAGGCCCCGGGGATGCGGAGGTAATCGAATTCATTAGGAAAAAATGATTCTAGTTTCGCAACTATCCGAGTGTTGGAAAAGAATTCATGCTAGCCGGGATGTTTCAACATAGAAAAACATGTTGCCAAGTAGATTAGCGCCTAGTCAAGCCTGCTAGTTCCTTTCTTGAACCTGAGCCTTTGAATCAAGTAACCAGCAGCAGCCCAAAGTATCTGGGCTTTTCTCTACGGGTTTTCACCACATCTATTTTGAAACCTGCTCCCCTCGCTGTCGCATAGACGTCTATTCCGCAAGCCTCCATCGATGGCCTTGCAAGCTCCGGATGAACACAATTCTTCAAGTTGCACTCCTTGCAAAGGGGGCAGGGTCCCGATGTAAGCCCGAACGCAGAGTAATACCCTGAGAGAAATGCCTCCCGCTCAAGACTTGCAACCACTCTATGCACTTTTTCCCATCCCGGCTCGAAGCGCAGCAATATGGCAGAGTTGTAACCGCTTAGGACACGCCTCATCTGCTCCGGAGTTGGCGAGTAAGGAGGACACGTAAGGCGTTTACCATACCCGTCACAACCATACTGGCATTTAAGCCTAACCCAGTCCCTTACCACCACGTCGCCAGCTTTAATTACCTTTGCCTCAGCCGCCCCGAGCCTTATCGCTATTTCGCAGAGCTCTTCCAGACTTTTAGATACAGCCATAAAATTAAGTTTACCTGACAATACCTATATGTCTTTCCATGCGGCAAGGATGTGCTATAGCCTACTCTTCCTCAATGCGGTAAGAACCTCATTAATAAATGCCTCTCTATCATCGAGTATGAAGGAACTTATGAGCCTACCGTTTACAATTACACCTTCAGAGATGCCACGTTTCTCAGCCTCGGTAGGCTCCTCCGAACTGTTTATCCACCTGATGTGCACGCCCTGTACAGCCTTCCCTACCTCTTGCTCGGACTTCTTTAAGAATAAATAGGACCATGGGCAGAAGGAAGGGCTATAGATTATCACCACCTTGCCCTTGTCATCCTCCTGTGGCACGTAGTTTGGTCTTCTTCGCTCAACGGGCCTGTAGACGAAGCCATGCTTAAGAGGATAGTATAACAGGCTGGGGTCCTCCTCCACTTGCTTGAAACCCATGTCTACAAAGAAGTTTCTAGCTGGATACTGGCCGGGCTTCTCCCCTGGAAAAGGCTTAGTCACGAGTGCTGACGGAGGTTTACCGCCGAACCAGCTTTTAGGACTCCTCATATCTTCAATGAGACTGGTCAAGAGCCGTCTTCCAATACCCTTCCTCCAATGCTCCCTGCATGGGACAAATATGCAAATGATGCGAACAACCATCTCGTCAGGAACAGGAGTATATTGGATCAGCCCTGCGGGAGATTCTCCCACATACGCGATCTTGGCAACCGAACCCCAACGCTTAAGCATGTCTCCCGCCCAAATTTTCTTCAGCTCAACCCCCTTCACGAAGACAGGGTCACTCTTCCTCTCGAGTGGCACGCATAACTTGCAAAGATCATCAAGATTATTCTCAGACGCTTCAACAACTATTATGCTCTCGCCCACAGAATATTTGCCTTCACTCATTATTTAAGATTTACTGCTAGAATTTTATTTCAATATGTTAATAGCACATTAAAAAGCACTTCACCAGGTGGCTTTAATGCACGCTTTTAAGCCAGCCGGTATTTCAACCCTCCAGCGTCCCTTTTCAAACGAGGCCTCTAAGGATCCTTGGCTAGCCTTAATGCTTACTTCTGCTGTCGGAGGCACGAATGAGGGCATTACTGCTTCTCCATTGAGGCCACTGGGCAAGTCCACCCAAAGCGTGAAACTTTTTTCAGCTCGCCTCCATCTGACATTTACCGTACCCTTGGGTGTCGGAAAACATCCATGCGCCCAAACCAGGTCAACGGGCTCAGGCGCTATAATCACGCCACTCGTAATAACGTCTTTTGGTCTAACGCCGAGCACAAAGCTGGTTAGGAAAAACGCCGGCATGGCGCTCCAAGCGTGACAGTGGCTCCTGGTTTTTGGCGATAAAATCTCCCAAGTGGTTGTTGCACCATAATCCAGCATAGCACCCCATTCCCGCCTTATTAAATCCAATGCTTTTCCAGCCTCGCCGTCCCTAACACATGCTTCAATAAGAAAGGCTAGTGCAAACGGGCTTCCAAACTTGACAAAGTCGTCTGGCCAATCGTAGATATACTTGCGCACAATGTTTTTCCTGTCATCCTCAGCCACGTCGCAAAGATAAATCATCGTGTGGGTCTGCAGGCTGAAAACCCTGCTCCTCGTACCGTCATGATGAACCGCGTCAACGTAAGCTTTCCTCTGCTCATCCCAGAGATACTTGTTGATTGCCTGTTTAACCCTTTCAGCGAGCATTTCAAACTCCTTAGCGTCATCCTCCTTGCCTATTTTTCTCGCGATAGTTGCTGAACGCCTATATGCTTCTACAAGCATCGCGTTTTGATGTGTCACTACACCTCTACTGGGAGTATCCATCGGAGCCCAGTCAAGCATGTTCCAAGCCTCGATCTCCATCAGACCATCGTAACGGATAAACTTCTCAGCAATATTGCGCATCTGTTTTAAAACAAAAGGATAAACTTCTTTCAAAAAAGCCTCATCCCCAGTGTATCGATAGTATTCTTCACATGCCCAAACCCAGAGCAAAGCCCATGCAGTCAAAACATTCTGCCATCCACTGGGTACCTGGCTCTCAACCAACGGGGAACGGAAAAGAGATTCCCCGGCTAGAAGCCAGCATCTTCTCGCCAGGGCATAACAACCATAAGTAGCGTAAGTAATTAAAGCCTCGTGTCGAGCATCACCCACCCAGAAGGTTTGTTCGTAGGCTGGGCAGTCTACATACGTGTCCTCGCTGCAGAGACGCAAAGTATACTTGCACATTCTCCAAATATTGTTAAGCCTCCAATCGTTGCAAAGGAATTCTCCAACCTCTTCGAAAGGATAAGTGTTTAAAAGACATCTTACAAACTTGATGCACACAGGCATCTTCCCACCCTCAGGGAACCTGATTGTTAGAATCAAGTATCGGAACCCTCGGCGAACAACGCTCGTGTAGCTTTGCCACCCTTCTTTAGTAGTGTAACGCAGCACATTGTTAAGGCCGAAAGTATGCTGTATGTCGAAACAATAATCCTCTCTAGGATGTATCGCTTCAAACCCGTAGAAATCAAGCTTAACGCCCCTTGGAGCCTCGACTTCAAAATCTATGAAGCCGGCTAGCTCACGGCCGAAATCTATTAAAAGCTCAGCATCGCCATTCTCAGGAGGCCATATGATTGCAGCCTCATCGTTCGCGGAACAAAGATTTCCAATGCCTTCAGAGAAAAGATTCTCCTTAACTTCCTTTGCGAAAACGATTCTTGCAAAAACATGGTCTGATGCGAAATACTCCGGCGCGACGGGTTGAACTAAAGCTGTTTTAAGAACGTCTTCAACCGTTCTCGCATCCCAAATAATCCTGAAACAGTCCTCATCACGCGACTGAAACGGTCCTGCTATTGCCCACGAGGTACCAGCATTACCCAACGGGTTTTCAAACTCCAGGTTTTCACCTTCCCATACTGTTGTAAACCACCAGTCGTGATAACGCCCAGTAACATCGAACACAACCAGGTTCTCACCTTTCCTAAGCTTGAGCAGCACCGTGTTACCGTCTACCGACATGTCCATACCGTTAACCCTGACACGCCGCGCACCCAGACCAATCCCATTCACACCAGTAACCTTTACTTCTTTAGCTTCAGAAGTTTTCACAACTACGATGGCTAATCCAATTATTTCCTGAGGATTTGACAACCGGTCTCCAGGAACGAGGCTTGGACGCAAGTCAAAACTATACACTATGCTGGGAGGAGAAACCACGCGTGTGCGCAATACCCGCACGGGATATACTGGCTCATTAGTGAGAAAAGGTATTGGTCTTTTAAACAGGTTAACCCACGGCTTCACCGAAACCTCGGTAAGCTCGACTGCATTCTGCCAATTGCTGTCGTCGAAATCAGGATGCTTCCACTCCTGATCTGCTGACGAGTCATAATGTTCAACGAAACCCTGTTGGCACGATATGCGTGGGGTATGCTGGTCGTATGCTGCGCTAATGCAAACTTTCCAGTTTCGATCTGTCGCGAGAATAATCTCCCTTCCACTCTTAGTCTTCATGCTTAACTGTGCAAGTAAGCCGCCGCGTCCCAGTGGATACTGGAAATTGGTTTCACCAGGTTGCCATACGATTATGGAAACAGTATTTACTAGACCAGCATTTAAATACGGCTTAACATCATACACGTCGTAAAACCATGAATGCTGCCATCCTCTTATAGGACCATTACCAATTCTTTTACCGTTTATGAAAAGAACGTAGCGTGCGTCAGCAGTTATTTTGAGTTCCGCCGCCTCAACATCTAACGGCACTTCAAAGCTCTTACGCGCATAGACGTAAAGGTTTCGCGATGCATCCTTATTGTTATTCACCCAGATCCATTTTGCTTTCCATTCTTCCGTCATATTGTGTAAGATTAGGCCGTAATATAAAAATTTAACTATATTAAATAGCGGACAGTTCAGCTAAGAATCGTAAATCACGCTGGTCTTATAGACATCTGGACCGAAGATCTTGTAGACCACGAGGTCCTCTTTCCCAGTGTTAACTATTTTATGGGGCTGCGTTGCAGCATCAGCAGATACGAAGACCTCGTCCAAGCCTGGGTTTTGACCTTGAACCGAGATGTTTCCAATCCTGCCCTCCCCCCTCCAAACAAAGGCGAGGTAAGCATTTTTTTCAACACTTTCAACAGTTTCTCCAGGGAAGATTTTGGTCTCCTTTCCGCAGAATTTTCTCGTTCTGTCAGGAGGAAACACCCAGCGTTCAACACCCTTGCCCTCAAACTCGGAAGCCTCAACCTTCGTCGGAACAACATGATACTTCTTGTAGAAAAACGGGTCTCGCGACCTCTTCCAGTCGATCAGCTTAGCAACAGCCTCTTCATCAGGAAGGCCTCGCAACATGTCTTCCCTTGGAATCCTCCTTCCCCCACATACTGCTTGAAGAATATTGTAAACATCAGACTCCTCTTGAATCTCTAGTGTTAAAGCTGTCCCGGGAGCATGAGGAACCCCGGCGAAAACGTAGAAACCCTCCCCAGTATTCAACCTGTAGGCTGGGGAAAGATCCAGAACCCTATCGTCGTCCCACTTTTTCAACAGCGGGATCAAGTCTTCCTCTCCAACGTGTGGGTGAACAGCTATGTGAGAATAGGGGAATGGCCCCTTTTCCACTGTTTCTAGGAAGTAATAAGCCTCGTCTTTCCCATTCATGTTCCAGTATTTTTTCGCATCCTCCTCTCTTGCATGCACATGCCACGGTATGGGGGATCCGATGTCAAGAACCTTAGTTAAAACCCCGAACCGGTTGCCGTGTTCCACCGCATACTTGTCGCCGAGAAGCTCGCCGGGGAGAATTTTAAACGCATCCCTAAGGGAAAGCTTTGCATGCTTCTGAGTGAAGGATATGAAGCTTAAACCTTCGTTTTCAACCTTAACTGGGTTAACGGCTTCAACCGATGACGCTAGCCATCTTTCACAAATCCAGCCTCTTGAGGCGCCAGCATAGTAGTCTCTCAGCCCGAGTCTTCCCATTCCCGGATACAGGGTTCTAGCCACGAAGGAGGGAGCTAGTCTCAAAACCCCGCCTGTTGCACTAAGCTCCTCTCTTAGAAGTTTTTCCTCGTCTTTAAAGCACATTTTTCACCTCAAACTGTTAAGGTGGCGCTTTAAAAGTTTTCACGTGTTGAGGCCGAGAAGCCTCATTAATTCCTCGGCTCTTGTGAAATCAGGTATTATCGCGTCGGCCCCAGCATCCATAAGCCGTTTCCTCTTTCTCGGGTTTAACCCCATTCTTCTAACTTCATCCGAGGCGACACCAATGGCTATTGAGCCCCTGGCTTTAGCGCTTCTAATTTCAACAGGACCGTCTCCAACCACCAGCAGCTCCCTACCATGCAGATTGTTTTCGCTTAAAATCCTCTCAATAATCCTCTCCTTAGAGTTTGCCTCAGTGTAGTCAAGCGCACCGTATATCCCGCCCCTAAAGTATTCCGTGATTTTGAGAGCAGTGGCCTCTCTTAAAACATACTCATGATCAGTACCACTTGCCAAATACATTACCACGCCCTTTTCATAGAGCTCCTGCAAGAAGCTCCTGGATCCACATATCATCAGGTCGTCTGGGTTTAATTCCCCATTAAACAGTTTTCTAAGCCTCTCCTCCACGAGCAGCAACATCCGCTGATTATATATTCTCTTATACTCGTAAGCATCCTTAGGGTTTTTCGAGATCCCGTACCTACGAACAGCCTCAGCAAGCCACTCCATCTGCCTTATGGTTAACATCCCGGTTGAATAGTCGACGTATTCTCTAACCTCTCTCTCTATCTCCGGGGTTGGAGGATTACCGTTGCAAATCATTTCTATCATGAGTGGAATCATCACATCCTCCCACCCCTGCCTTATCACCGATATTGTTCCGTCGAAATCTATTAACGCATACTTTATGCGTCCCACCATAGAATTGAAATCCTGATTGAGAATCTCAAACCATTGGCTCACGGCCATTCCCCTCCTTTTGAAACCTCATCGAATTTAGCCAATATTTCTCCAGGGGAAGCTGTTCCAGTAGTGTTTAGCTTTTTAAGAATAACTCCGGCAGCCAGGCTTGCAACTATGCCTGCTTCAACAGGGTCAGCTCCCCCCGCTAAGCCTGCACCCACTGCAGAGATGAAAGTATCGCCAGCTCCCACAGGGTCTATTGGCGGCTCTGTTGGCGCAGCTGGAACATGATGGGAGCCGGAGCCTGTAACAATTAAGCACCCCTTCTCACTTAACGTTATGTATACTGGTCGCTTCGCCTTCTCCTGCAGCTCTCTTCCTATATGTAGAAGCTCATCCATATCTACTTCAAGAGGGTTTCTAGATGGTCGTATTGCCCTCACAGCCTCCATCCGATTTGGCTTTAAAACCATGTTTCTGAAAAAACCTATACGCTCCCTCGAGTCAGCTATGAAAACCCTGTCAGGATTTTTCTCAGCAAGCTGAATCAGGCCGCTCCTAACATTTTCCGTAACCACACCATTCAGAGACATCTGATCCTCTATTATCACTAAATCCACTTTTTCAACCGCCTCCTTAACATTTTCAATAATTTTTTCCTCCAAGCTACTGCTTAACGGACTGTAGTTTATAAAGTCAAGCCGGGAATCCTCCTGTTGAGAATCCCATCCGCACAGTATCGGCTTAACATAGGTCGGCGTAACTCTTTCGGGAGACATTATTAAGAAGTCCAGCCTAACCCCGTTTTCCCTCAACTTCTCGTTCAAGAGTCTTCCACGCCAGTCGTCTCCAATAACGGTCACCGCAAAAACATCTTCTAAACCTAAAGCCTTAACGTTGCAACATATGTTTCCTGAAGCACCTGGGGAATACGTTTCCCTGACGACTGGACGTGTATAACGTGGTGTTTCCCTAGAGAGTTCTGAACGCGTCATGTCAGCATACCAATAAACGTCTAGAGCATAGTCTCCAATCACCATGCCCTTCAACTTTTTAAAGGAATCCAGTATTTCAACCAGCCTAGAGCGATTCAGCCCTTCCATTCAACTCCAGCCTCCGAACTAGAGAAGCCTCTAGCATTCTGCATAAAACATGGTATATTACGGAGTGCGTCTCCTGCACTCGACTCGTATCGGATGCAGGCGCCCTGATAGCGATGTCAGAGATTTTCGCCAGCATTCCTCCGTCCCTCCCTGTTAAAGCAATCACAACTAAGCCTAATGCTTTAGCAGTTATCGCAGCATAGATAACATTCTGAGAATTACCGCTCGTGCTTATGCCCATCAGAACATCCCCTTTTCTCGCCAAGGAGTATAGTTCCTGTGCGAATGCCATGTTTCTAGTTGGATTATCGTTTTCAACAGCACTCGAGAGAGAATGGTTTGAACCTAGAACTAGCACGCGTAGGCCCTCCTCCAGGCTTTCCACCAAGAGACTACTGTAAGGAAGCCCTTCAAACAGCCTCCTACGATGAACCGGCATGGGTCTCTTAAGCTCAAAGGATTTCGAAAGCTCTGCTGAAATATGGAACGCATCCGCGAAACTGCCACCATTACCGCATAGGAACAGGGTTCCTCCGACTTTGAGACGCATGTCAATAACTCTAAAAGACCTAACCAAGTCTTCTACGATGACATTCAAATCCGGATGAGACCTGGCGAATTCTTCGACAATTTTCCCCACTGACGGCTCAAGACCCTCGGCTTGGCTTCTCAGCGTGGATCCTATCCCACTAGGCTGAAAAACAACATTTTCCTCCGTTATCATCCTAACCAAGAGATGACGAAGATTAGGTATTGTAACAACATGGTCGCCCGTTATGTGAAAGCCTTTACCCCCCAGCGAGGTTGGTCTTATAACAATGTTTTTCAGAGGCCTGTAATAATACTCCTCCTCATCCTTCTTTCTGGGACGGGTATACTCCCTTATGGGTTTCAGATCAAAATTTGCGGCTGTAAACCTCTCCACTTTAAAACCAAGGTTTCTTGCAATGGATAATGCTTTAAGAAAAACTTCAGGACCAATGACGGCTGACCCGAAGTTCAAAAAAACTCCTTCATCCAGACGGCTGACAGTGTAAACGTATTTCTTGAAATCAATACCACTTGCCTCACCTATGGCGGAGAAATCGCAAGCAGGATGCTGATGGATTATGTCTGTTCCAAGAGCCACGTGCACGGTAAATGGTATTCCCAGTCTGTAAGCATGATAGAGAACGCTGTACTTCTTAAACTTGAAACGCTCGTCTTCAGCAATCATCCTCCCTAGTGATTCACCGTAGCCTAAGCCGTCGCGAACACCACGTTGAATCGCCAAGTTCATTAACAGCCCTGTTTCCTCAGCCATTCCGAATGTCCCATCTTCTATGCTTGTAGCAACATCCTCGCTGGTCTCGCCGATTAAAGCAATTTCAAAATCGTGTATCGATGCTGCACCGTTAGACGCTACATGGCTCACCACACCCCGCTCCATAAGATCTATGAGCACCGGCCCTAATCCGCATTTTATAACGTGCGCCCCCATCATCCAGAGAACCGGCCGCCCTTTTCTCCTCGCATCAACGATCATTCTTGCAACCTCAACCAGCTCCGGGCTTTCAAAAGGCGGCGGAGGCGACTCTGGGTCGACCAAATCCTTCAGCTTCACAAGGTTCTTTCTCTCAGATATCGGGTAGGTCTTAATTCTGCTGAAATCCAGCATCTGCGTTTAAAGCCTTCCTTAAAGCCATATATTAACTTAATTCTTTAGTGCGAAGTAGAAATGGGTTTAAGCTTATACTGTTGGGCGCTGAGGAGCTTTTTAAACCGGGTCTACGCTGATGAAGCTTATTCTCCAAACCCTTTAAATAGGCAGGAAAACCGTTAGATAACTATGAGGACCGTTAAAATAGGAGTAATCGGAGCAGGTTCCCACGCGAATAACGTGCATTATCCTTCACTCTCCATGATAAAGGAGGCTGAGGTTAAGGCAGTATGCGACCTTAACCCGAATAGGCTTAGGATAACAGCTGAAAAATACTCGATACCGAGCCAGTATACAGATTATAAAAGTATGTTGGAGAAAGAGGAGTTGGACGCCGTGTACCTGATAATGCCTCCTCACCAACTATACGATATAGCGGTCGACTGCCTTAAGCAGGGTCTTAACCTTTTCATCGAGAAGCCGCCTGGCATAACTCGCAGTCAAACTGAAAGCCTTGCTTGGTATGCTGAGAAACACGGGTGTAGAACCATGGTTGGCTTTAACAGAAGGTTCATACCACTCATGAAAAGAGCCAGGGAGATTGTTGAGGAGAGAGGATTCATAAACCAGTGCGTATCCACTTTCTACAAGAATATTCTTTCCCAAGAACCTCCCTACTATTCTGGAGCGGTGGATGTTTTAACCTCCGACGTAATTCATGCTGTAGACACTTTGAGATGGATGGGGGGCGAAGTTAGTAATGTATTCAGCTCCGTCCGAAGGCTTTTCGTACCTTACGATAACAGTTTCAACGCAATGATTACGTTCCAAAACGGTGCAGTCGGCTTCTTGATGAGTAATTGGGCAGCCGGTTCAAGAGTACACGTCTTCGAAATGCATAGCAAAGGCATATCTGCCTTTGTGAACCCGAATGACAGAGCCCTGATATACAGAGACGGTTCATCCGAGCCTGAAGTAATATCCACGTTCGAAGCGGCTGAAAGCACTGAGTTTCACGTATACTACGGGTTTCTAAGTGAAAACATGCACTTCATCAGATGCGTGATAGAGGACAGAGAGCCTGAAACATGCTTCAGGGACGCCGTTAAAACAATGGAGCTTGTGGAGAAGATCTATGCGAACGCGCCTCGTTAAACAGCGATAACCTAATCAAAAGGTTTTTGGCAAGATTCTAGGACAATGACCTCATACTCTTGGAGAACTGGCAACTTTAACACCACGTTCTGATCAACCTCTTCCCAATCCAGCTCCATGTTTAACCTCAACGCCTTAGCGTAACGTGGCTTATCAAACCCGTGAAGAACTATTTTTAAATTCCTGATTAGTAGGGTTGATTCTATAGGCCTAGTCATCTCGCCAGTGAAGTTCACCAGATGTATTAGTATTCTACGTTTATCTGGCTGGTGTCTAAGAGTAACTTCAACAGTCTGAGGACAATCATCAAGCGTTACCAGTTTCCTAGACATGAGGCGGACAGCGTTAGCAATTATCCTCCTGTAGTCAGGGTTATGATAAGAATAATAGTGCTCAAAGAAGTTTCCAGCGAGGTAGAGGCAGCTTCCTCTTCCATACTTGTTAATCAGGATCGCGGGATTCTTAGATAAGGGAGGAAGCCTCACGTATCTAGCGGGCATTTTCTCATTATACATGGCTATCGCCCTTGACGTTACGGGGATCACCTCAACCCCGAAAGCCGGGCATGGAAGAAGCTTTGCGCTCACCCCCTCTACAAAAGGATGGTCGCCGACGATTGACATGTAGTCCATCATCATTGGGCCGAAGACACCTCTTCCAGCCTTAACGCCGAATACCTCGGCCAACCTGAACTCTTTAAGCATCACTCCGTATTCATCATATCTTGAACATTCAAAGCTTGCAATAAGGTTACCTCCATCCCTTACGTACTCCCTGATAGTGTCGGCACAATCATTAGAAATGCATGCAGAGTTTGGAGCAATTATTAAGTCATACTTGCGAAGATTCTCCAGCTTTACCGACTCCTCATCAATAACGTCGAAGAGAACGTGGGACCTCACCAGTAGCTCGTAACATCCTTGAAAGCCAGCGAAGTAGTCTGCAGCCTTCCTCTCCTCGATTTTCACCTCCTTCGGATGGAAGTCCGCGAAAGGAATGCTCGCCCTGTAGAAATCAGCCGTCCTCTTGGACCAGAAGAGCCCAACCCTAGCGATCGACGTAGTGTGCTCCAGATACTCGGCGTTTCCAATTATAAAGCGGTTCATCTCCCCGGCAGCCAACGCTCCCGGCCCTTCAGCTGATCTCAACGATACACCATACCACGGATTAGCACCGTTAGCAATCGTCTCTGCATAAAGAAGCTTCGTCTCAGCTGGAGTTAAGAGATACTCATCCCACCCCTTATTAGCACCGGCTATGAAGACAACCGTCGGCTTACCGCCGGATTGTGTTTCCAGGAGCTTAGCCGTCATGCCTGCTTTCCAAAGCGGTTCAGCCCTCAGGTCATAGTATAGGAAGCCACCCTCAGCCCCCAGCATATCCTGGTAAGATATAAGCCTCCGGTTATCCCTTGCCTCAATCCAAGTCGGCCACAGGCCTGCAGAATTCATGTAGATTATCGCGTTCTGCTTAACCTTTTTCAGCGTCTTTTCAGCATCTCTAAGGTACTCAGCTATACTGTCATACCTAAACTCTACGAACTTCCTCCAAGAAGGGTCTTTCCAATCTTCCTCGCGGGGAATATCAAATCCATACTTCTGCTTGAACTTCTCTTGGCAGTTCTTGCAATAGCAAGTTCCCGGATAGTAGGCCGGGCCATCTAAAAATATTCCATCGATATCGTAGGAAGCCAGATCCTCGATACCTTGAAGGGACCACTCTCTCCAGGAAGGGGAGTTTACGCATGGAGAGTTTCCGGAGCCGTAAAGAAAATCTATTATCTTGCCTTCTTTATTCACCTGAAGCCAGTCCGGATGCTGCTTGCCAAACTCAACGTTTATCCAGTGCACATTGTAATAGACCAGGACCCTGATTCCTCTTTCACGAGCTTCCGGCAAGTATTCCCCCAAAAAATCCCTCGGCATGCTTCTTGCTATCCTAGTCTTAAAGTAGAAGACACCCTTCTCCCCTCCCCAAAAATCGCTGCAACCAAGATGCTCAGCGTTAAAGCCAAGCCTACTCTTGGCTTCAGCAAGCTCAGCCGGATTTATTTTCAGAATCTCCTCGGCATCAGGTAAAGCGAAGTCCGCGATAGTAAGAGACTTGCGCCACCATTGTTCATCAGACATACTCTCGTGCTAAGCTTTTGAAATATTAAACCTTTTCCAGAACAATCGGCTGCAAAAACTTATATTTCAACAGCTGGCGTTATGGGGAGAGATGCTGCCTGCTGAGAGGCTTGACGCCGCGTTTGAAGGCAAGTATTCAGATGCAATACCGTGGTTTGCTGACCTTACTTACTGGTATCACTCGCACGAGGAAATGGGAACCTTGCCTACTAGGTATAGGGGCGAGGGAAGAATAAACCTTTACATGGACATGGGTTGTGGTGCGCATGAAGAGCTCTACCGACCAGTTTTCAGGATAAAGCGTAGACAGGTGGAAATCAATGTTTACGAGACCAAGGATCATGACGGAAGCATTGTCAGGCACGAAGTTTTTCAAACACCGGTAGGAGAGTTGAGACGAGTAAGTAAACACTCATTCAAATCCCACAGTACTGCGACTATAGAGCACCCCGTGAAAACAGAGAGAGACTTAAAGGTCCTGAGATTCATATTGAGAGACCAGATTGTAGAGAAGGATCCTGAGATTTACGAATGGCAGTCGCGAGCGATGCAGAAATGGAATGGATGGGGAATTGTAAGCTCTCTACCACCGAGAACACCGTTGATGAGGATGATAGTGGAATGGGCCGGCTTCTCAAACACTGTAAAACTCCAGTGGAGGTCTAGAGAAGAGTTTGACGAGACAATTCAAGTCATGTGCGAGGCGGATGACCCAGTTTATGAAGCGGTCTCAGAAGCACCCGCCAAGTATGTTTATTTCGGGGAAAACCTTTCTAGCGACATGGTTAGTCCACGTCTTTTCAAAACCTACTTGGAACCCTACTACAGGAAGCGTTCTCTTGAGCTTCACTCTAAAGGGAAGAAGATTTACCTACATATAGATGGTAGCCTTAGAGGGTTGTTGCCGTTGCTTGCTCAAACCGGCATAGACTGTGCACAATCGCTTACACCAGCGCCGGCAGGCGATGTCGACGTTAAGGATTTTAGGAGGCTCGCTGGCAATAGCATAGTACTATGGGGAGGATTACCAGGTGTTCTATTCAGTGAAAAATATCCCGTTGAAATGTTGAGACGGATTCTTGAAGACATAATAGAATCATATATAAATGATTATAAGTTTATAATAGGAGTTGCTGACCAGGTGCCACCGGATGGAGAGATAGACAGGGTGAAAATGGTTAGCGAGATAGTGAATTCCAAGGGCAGAAGATAAGAAGGTTCAGAATAAGTGTTCACTCTAACGAGCCACCCACTATTACAAAAAATTTAAGTTCAGGATGATATGATTCTACAGAAAGTTGCCATCTAGGAGGCTTACAGTAGGGCTGGTCCTAATCACAGCTGGAATCACTCTTATATTAAGCTCCCTACTCGTGAAACCAGAGCATCCCGAGGAAGATCAATATGCCGCGTTAAGAAAGGTTAGGGTAGATTATGCGGAAAGGCAGAGCTGTACCTACTTCCTAGACCAGAGCATCCTCCTTAGAAACCCGTCTAGCGAGACCGTGGTTGATCTGGTCTATGTGTGGATTCCGGTTAACGAGAGCCACCAGTTCACGCGGTTCCTAAATTCAACTCTAAAACCATTATTCATGAAAAGCGATGAGGAGGTTGCCATATTAGTTTATAATGTTAGCTTGACGGAAGGGGAAACGATGTGGCTTAATGTTACGCTCCAAGTAACCGTTGAAGGATATAGACTTCTTATGGAGAACATCCCTTGGCTGAACCGTTCTCAGGTTGAGGAGAGCACCGGAGGAAAAGGGTATTGGGCCGTTGAAAACCGGACATACATTTTAGTAGCGAAAAACATAGGCTTAGACGCTAGGGATCCTGTTGAAGCATGCCGTATTGTTGGAGAATGGATACGCAGGAGGCTTCAATACGACGAGGGGCCGAGAAAGGGTGCTAACCATGCGTTAATTGAGATGGGTGGCGAGCTGTTTGTCAGGGGCGACTGTGAAGAGATTGCCGATGTATTCGTAACGCTCACGAGAATACTTGGAATACGTTCAAGAGTAGTACATGGCCTCCGTCTTCTCGGATACAGGGAAGGCTCTGTGACAATGTGGATTAAGAGGACAGAAAGAGGTTACGAGTACTCTGAAAATTGGGGTGGACATGCCTGGTCGCAAATGTACCTTCCGCAAGCAGGATGGGTTGATTTTGAACTGGGTGCATATGACGTTAGAATAGGAGACCTCACTCCATATTACGTTAGGTACAGCTTTGAGGAAAAAGGCAACCTGGGTTCAAACGTGCCTTACTGTTTGACGAGAAATCTGGAGGCAGACCTCCTGTACTTCGTTTTTAGGTGGGTTCAGCCTTGAGGATTTTGAGGAAAACTCTCTTAATCATAATCTTAGCCTTGACAGCAGTACCAGCAGCATTCCTCATCAAGCTTCAGCCGGATTACCATGTTGAGATCAACATGAAGACAGGGTTTGAAAGGATGGTGATGCTAAAATTTGACATATTCTTAAAAACTATAAGTAGCTCAGTTCCGCTTGATGAGAATGCCTACTGGCCAGTTGTTGCGGACTATTACAAACTACGGTACCCATCAGGCTGGATAGAAGCGATGAAACTCTTGTCCAGAGAGGACATTAGGCTGCTGAACTGCCCGGTTAATCCCCCTTGCGTCAAGCCTCCCTACGCCGTGAACGAGGCAGATGCTTCAGACAGCAGTGCTTTCACACTCAGAACCCTAGGAGTTGCCCTTCCCAAAGCCTCTTCTAGGCTTAGGGCGAAGATTTATGAATCGAAGTTTCTCAATTCAACATCAACCCTCCTAGTTACTGTTATGAACACAGGGGACGATGAAGGAGTGTTCATAGTTATTCTTTTTGAGAAAAGCTTTGAACAGGCTAGGAAGGTAGACCTCAAGCCCGGCGAAAACGCTTCAGTAAGGTTTCCAGTGCACGTCCCCGAGGGAGAAGAGGTAGTGGTAAGGATCTTTGGAGGTGGAGAGCAGCTGGACGAGTGTAAGCTGACCATCGGGATGAAGAAGCCCCCGAGCATCTTGCCACTAGTCTTGGGCGTGGTGGGAACAATTCCTATGCTTGTTGGAACCCTCGTAATACTCTCCCACTTTATGGGTAAGTTTAGGAAACACGCTTCATTGCAAGAGGATGGCCCTGCTCCATATCCTCCAAGCTAAACGGATTGCAGCATGCGCTAATTATGAACAGCCTTACCTAAAACCATAATTCTTATAAGGTAGTACAGCATTCCATTCGAATGATGCGTGTTGGTCGATATAGTTGACGCTCCTCAAATCACTGACAATTTCATAAGGAAACTGTACGAGAGAACTAGGCCCTCTCTATCCTTCAAAGCCTCCACTAGAGAAGAGTTTTTAGAATGGAGGGAGAAACTAAAGAGTAAGATTAGAGAGCTTTTAGGGGAATTCCCTGAGCCCGCTGACTTGAATCCCCGTCTGCTTTCCAGAGAGGAGGCTGAGAAGTATGTTAGGGAGAAATGGATCATTCAATCCGAAGAGGACTGCTGGGTACCACTATACCTTTTAATCCCTAAAGGCTTCAAAGGAAAGCTTCCAGCAATTTTATGTGCACACGGCCATGGCGCATACGGTAAGGATTCAGTAGCAGGTGTTCATTTTAACGATCCGAATAGGAAGGCTGAGATTGAAAGGTTAAACTATAATTATGCGGAGCAGATGGCTAATGCTGGTTTCGTTACAATAGCTCCTGATTGGAGAAGTTTTGGTGAAAGAATAGCCTATTATAATCCATATCCCGGGAGGGATATATGCAACATTCATTTCCTCCAGCACTTGATACTTGGGAGAACGCTTTTAGGAAGCAACATATTCGACGGCATGCGGGTAATAGACTTCCTAACCACATTAGAATATGTTGATCCCAACCGGATAGGATGCATGGGTCTATCCTTTGGAGGGACAATGACAACCTACCTGACGCTGCTCGACGAAAGGATAAAAGCAGCAGATATAATATGCTACGCAACCACTACTGAGCACTACGCGATATCTAGGCCAAACTTCTGCGGGTCTCAGCTGGTTCCCAACCTTTACAAGTATGCTGACGTGCCCGATGTCATAGCCGCAATAGCTCCTAAGCCTCTCCTAATAGAGAGCGGAGCCTCCGATACTTGTTTCTGGATTCATTCCGCCCTTAAAGCACACAACGTGATAAAAAGGGCCTACGAGGTCGCCGGGGAGCCGGAGAACCTCTGGATAGAAATCTTCCCGGGGGAACACAGCTTCTCTGGGAGAATGGCCTTCAGCTTCTTCAAAAAATACCTTAAATCTGGAAACTGAGGCGAATGGCTGTTAAAACTGAAAGCAAATGCCTCTTGGGATACGCAGAGTAAAAATTCTAACATTTAGTGAAGCTAACCATCCACGCGCGCGCCTTCCGAAGGAAGCGAGAGTAGTCTCCATGATAGCTGTAGGCTATTCTGGTGAGAAAAAGGAGCCCGTGTCAAACTGGAAATCCCTACAGGAGATCGTTGGATACAACCACTGGCAGCACAGGCTTTTTAAAATCTTAAGAAACCAGGCTTAATACTTCTGTGGATCTTAAAACCTCTTCTCCATGAAGATTAATGATTGAGTCAAAGTTCTCCCGGGTAACGTTCGTAGTTGTCCCGACTCCGGTTACGCACGCTGCGCCAGCAGCCTGCCCCGCCATTAAGATCCTCTTTAAATCCTCAAGAGGGATTTCCGACAGGCCTCCAAACATCCTATTCTTAAGCAGTGTGAATATTATTCCTGCGCTGAACGCGTCCCCGGCGCCAGTCGGGTCAACCACTTCAACTTTAAAACCTTTCTGCCTTACGTATTTCCCATTCTTCAAAACAGCCAGCGCACCCTTTTCGCCGAGGGTTATGAAAGTAATGCCGTTAACCCTTTTACTCGCCTCCCTCATCCCATAGGCCAAACTATCTGTCTTGAATATGTTTTTCAGCTCTATGTCGTTACAGTGGAAAAAATCTGCGTAATCCAAATGCTCAACAATATAATCCCATTGCCTCCCATATGGCTCCACCATGTCGACGAACGTTAAGCTACCGGTCTTCTTCGCGGTTTTAAGAACCTCTCCAAGCCTTTCGTCGAATTCACCGCATAATCCGGACGCGGCGTAGAAAATCCGTGGTTTAACCTCAAGCACCTTCTTGGAGACGAAATCTGGGTCGAGATGCAGGCTTGCACCCAGGTCCAGGTGGAACCTCCTGTCCTCACCTTTAACCACAAGCGCAATGTTTTTAGTCGTCCCCGTTTCAGCCAGCTCCATCAAGTGTGTGATAACCCCCTTCTCCTCTAAAACGCTTTTTATGAACCATCCGAAAACATCCCTGCCGATTGCCCCCACTATGCCGACAGAACCCTTTTCAAGGCCCAGCTGGATCAAATCTATGGAAACGTTGCAGGGGTGGCCTCCAACAGTCAGCTTAACGCTTTTCTTAGAAAAAACTATGTGACCAGGATCCGCGATTTTAGGCAGTTCAGCCAGAATCATGTCGGCAACGATGAACCCTGAGGCGAGGACTTTCATCAAGACAGATCATGGTTAAGAGTTTTTAATCTTTTCTAAACTTCCTAAACCCATTTCCTGAGGGTAGTATCCTCTGCAACAGACCTGTAGAAGCGCCTCATCCTTTCAATCAGCCTAGTAACCCTATCCCTGGAAAAACCTTTCTCAGAGTGAAGGAACTCCATCAACCATGCTTCGTCAAGCCCCGAGTACTTGACGGAATACTCTTTTTTAACATCAGGCTGCATGAATACTTTTCTGACCTCAGCGTAATTCTCCGGAGCCTTTGGAAGAATGCTTCTAGGGATTTCATCTATCCGCCCATACTTCTTAATAAGCTGCAGAGCCTTTTTAGGACCAATCCCCTTAACACCCTCGTTGAAATCAGTACCCACGAGAATAGCCACATCCACCAGCTGCTCCCTAGTGATGCCCAGCCTACCTAAGGCTTCCCCAGCCTCTATAAGCTCAGGCTTCAAGACTTTTAAATAGCCCTTGCTCGGGTAGAACTCGGTGCTACGTATAGCCAGGTTTCTAACAAGCCTGGGAGAACCGTAGAGCAGAGTATCATAGTCCCTACCTGCCACAGCATACGCCTCCCCTCTCTGAACGATAAAGGCCGCCTGAGCCTCAGCATCAGAAGGAGCCTCGACAAACGGAAGACCCATTGCAGAAAGCAGCGTCTTAGTGTCCTCGACCATCGCTGCCGTCAGCCTCGTGGAGGAAACAGCCTTGGAAAAGGCTTCTGCAAGCCTACCTTCTTTCAACGCCAGCCTCCACTCCGCCAAAGCCTTCTCCCTCCTGAGCCTCCTCTCGTCCAGCTCCCTCAGCTTAAGCTGGACAGGCCTCCCGTCGAAAACGAATATGAACCTCATGCTGTAGTCGCACAGTAGCCTTGTAACCCTGAAGGCGAAGCCTATCAGGTGGGAAGTCACGTTGCCCTCAGCATCCGTGAAGAACGTTCCGTCAGGCTTACGTATCAAAGCGAGAAACTGGTAGAGCATCTGGTTAGCGTCAACAGCGAAGCTTTTCCCTCTAAGGCTTTCAAGACTCGTTGGCTTCCTACCGATTATGGGCGTTAAATTAACCCCCATTCGAACCCTTACACCAGTATTGTCAAACCCGAGTAACGTTTATGGTTTTCTGAACATATTCCTAATCTGAATAAAGGCTGTTCCGCGCGCTCGGTGAACGTGTCTGGGTTGCTCAGCTTACTGGATGCGAAGTACGTGTTTAAACAGTGGGTCGGTTTCTTCAATTCTACGGAAAGCTCGGCGCGCGCGAGCCGAGGCTGGAGACGAGCCATGTACTCTGAGGACTACATGAGCATGATGATCACGGTGGCTGTTATGTCCCTAGTGATAATCGCAGCCATCGTCGTATTCTTATGTAGAAGAAGGAAAAAGATTCCTTCCCTGCCACCTTCGCCGCCTCCGCCAACTCCTCCGTCGCATTCCACATCTTTTACGTAAATATGTATTCCCCTCTTTTTCCCATGTTTTAAGAACATAAGATTTATTAATTCGAAGAATGGTATTTATCCGGTAAATCTGAAAGATGGCAGAAAGTCGAGTAGGTTCGAAAGGAGAGCTATTTCTACCTAAGAAGATTAGGGAAGAGCTAGGCCTTCACCCTCATACAAAAGTAATCTATAGGGTTGAGGGAAACAGGCTTGTGGTTGAACCAATTCCAAGCCTTGAGGAAGTGCTGAAGAAACAGCCATCTGTTGAGATCACCCTTGAAGAATTCCATGAATTCAGAAGGGAGCTGTCTAGGAGGGCAGAGTCTTGAAGATACTGTTAGATACGACGTATCTTCTACCAGCGATAGGCATCTCTCTTAAGGATTTTCCAAGAGACGTTTTAATTATGTTAAGGCGTAAAGGAAATCAGGTCTTTATAAGTGACATAAGTATCTTTGAGCTTTCAGCCAAAGGTGCTAAATACGTTAGTGCAAAGAAACTCTCTGCTGAAAGGGTGATTGAGGGCATAAGAGCCATAGTCTTCGATGAAAACATAGTTAAGATACCCATTCATGAAAGCAGGATTCTGCTCACGGCCTTAAGGATTAGGGATTGGCTCAGTGACTTTATAGACTGTCTTATAATCTCATCAGCCCTAAATCAATGCGATGCCTTGATAAGTGAGGATACCGATATTCAAAGCCTAGAAGGAAACAGAGCGTTTCACGAATTGTTAGAAATGATAAATCCTAAATTTGAGATCCGTACACTAGCTGAAATCACTTAAATCATGTAGAAGCTCTTTTATTGTTATTGTATTTAGTGCACCGAGCGACCCTGCAACCTTCGTCTCTCTCCAGCTTCTAAATTCCACCAGCTCTCTCACGAAAAAGCCCTAGTATAAGTCAGCTCGGCCGATATTTGCCGCGCCCCTGGAAGCTGGACTTCGTTGTGCAGAAGAAGAAAATAACCTAATTTTCCATATTTTTCTCAGCTACCGGTAGGTTTCGCCTTATCCAGTGTATAAATCCGGGTGGAGCTTTCTTGCCATAGCGTATAGAAGAGTGTGTTCCCATGATTCCTGCCTATTTGTAAGCTCATTCGTCAAAATTCCTATAGCCCCCATTTTTCTCTTGGTTCCATTTATGCCGGTAATTTCATCAATCACATCCCCCAGCTCCTTTCCACTCAGAACCTTTTCCACGACGACCTCTGGCAGCTCGATACCGCCGCCACACCCAAGTGCCACCCCACCTCCAACATCTACAATGGCACACCAGCCGGTTAGAAAATACCTGCCGGCCCGTCTGGCAACTCCACCCTCGAGACCAACGCCAAGATCGGCTTCAGCTTTTCTGATGGCTTCCTTGGCTCGGTATATCGCTCCATCGGCACACTCCTCGTCCGTTAAAGGCGTGTGCGAAACCTTTGACGCGACATCTATTGGAATAATCTCGACGTCGCCGTATATTCTTCTCATAATGTTTTCTGTTGCTTTTATTTTAACAGGATTTGTTGAGCCTACTGCAACTTTTATTACCATCGGGCATGATTCCTGAAACAGTTTTAAAAGGCTTACGATTTAAGGAAAACTGCATCGCATCACTAGTTATTTCTAAGTTTCTCCGCCATCTCTTTCTCTTTTGACTTGAAAACTGCCTTGCCTCTGGAAGGCTTTACGGAAGCGCGCTATGGATGGAACCAGATAGGTTAATGTATCACGCTAGCCTTCAGGAAAAACATCCTTTGGAGGATTTACAACCGGTTGTATGACCATCTTCTTACCTTTTAACATCTCAATCTTTATCATCCGGCTTCAGACCATTCTTCTATATGCCTTTAGGGAAAACCATCTGTCCTTTCGTAGATACTTTTACTTCAGCAGTGCACTAAAGGTTAAATTTTAGGGTAGTTTACATACTACCGTTGGCTAGAGGACAAAGGCTCAGGACTCCTCTCGAAAAAGAGGAGGTTGCTCGGCTTAAGGCTGGGGACATCATATACGTAAGCGGGGAAGTGTTTACTAGCAGGGATAGGACTCAGAAGTTGATACTGGAGAACCGGGATAAGTTGCCTTTTTCCCCTAAAGGCCTGTTAGAGTTCCACGCTGGCCCGATAGTTAGGAGAGAAGGTTCAGAATGGAAGGTTGTTTCAATCGGTCCCACTACAAGCTTCAGGATGGAGAACAGTGAATATGGTTTCATTAAAGAGACGGGGATTGCAGGCGTCATTGGAAAAGGCGGCATGGGAAGTAAAACCAGAGAAGCATGCAGGGAGTTTAAAGCCTTTTACGGAGTTCTTCCAGGTGGAGCTGCAGCTCTGATAGCCAAAAGCGTTAAACGCATAATTGGAGTTTACTGGCTTGAAGAGCTTAGTGTTCCCGAGGCCATGTGGCATCTCGAAGTCGAGAACCTTGGGCCAATAACAGTTGTTATTGATTCTTTCGGAAATGACTTATACGAAGACCTAAGAAAAAGGATTGACGAAAACCTTTCAAGAACTTTGAAAATCTTGGGAGAATAGAGCTATGGAAGGCGGAGACCTTAAAGACCATATTGTTGAAGCAATAAGACTCTGCGAAACATCTCTTCCAATCGACGTGAAGAACCGTTTGAAAAAAACATACGAGAATGAGGATAGAGAGGTTCCGAAGAAAATACTGGGTGCTCTGTTGAAAAATGTTGAAATTGCTGAAAAGGAGGGTAGACCGATATGTCAAGATACGGGCATATTAACCTTCTACGTTAAGAGAGGCGAATGGAAGGAGAATGAGCTACATAGAATCATCGTTGAAGCAGTTAAAGAAGCCAGTAGTAAAATACCGTTAAGGCCGAACGCCATAGACTTCCCGTCTAAGAAGAACTCTGGAAACAATACCGGAAGATTCATTCCATGGATTGTCTGGGAGCCAGGTGGAGAACATTTGGAAATAACCATAATAGCTAAGGGCGGTGGCTCTGAGGCTGTTTCAAGCCTAAGAGTTTTACCGGCTACTGTTGAGGAAAAAGAGATTTTCCGAGCGGTGCTTGAAAGCGTTGCTCAAGCCGGGGCAAGACCATGTCCTCCGATTATTCTCGGAGTCGGAATCGGGCCTTCTTCGGAAATAGCTCTTGAACTGGCTAAGAAAGCTGTTTATCTGCGGCCTCTGGGAGAAAGGCATGAGGACAGTGTTATCGCAAGAATAGAGGAAGAACTCTTAAGAATGGTTAACCGTCTTGATATAGGTGTCCACGGCTTCGGAGGCTTAACGGCGATGGATGTTCATTTGGAGTATGCGTCCATTCATCCTTCATCCATGGTTGTTGGAGTCGTTGCAAGCTGCTGGGCATTGAGGAAAGCCACGCTGAAGGAATGCGGCGGTATTGTGAAGATTACAAGCCACAAGATGTATCTAACATGATTATTATCTGAAGCGAACATTACTAGCGAAACGCCTTTATGCAAGATGTGGAAATCAGTTTGGAATTCAGGTTTCAGATATTATCTTCCTGACGAATTCCACGTCTTTTTTCAAAACCGCTTTTCTTTCTTCCCCAACATATTTCCCCAGAGACTCGTCTTCAATCGTTAAATCACCAGCATACCCTGCTTTTCTTAAAACCTGAACTACTCTTTTCAAGTCGACATCTCCCTCGTAAAGAGGTACTCCGACCTGAGGATAATCTTCCCCGGGACGCCTCTGCTTCTCCCTTTTAGCTTCAGGATACTTCAGATTTTTAAGGTGAGTATGTTTAACTAGCTTCGCATATTTTTCTATGAGCTCATGAACCTTGCTCAACGGATAACCATACCAATAGAAGTTTCCAGTATCCAGCGTTATGCCTACTCTTTCATCATCTATCTCTTTAAACGCGTAGTCTAAAAACCGCTCATCGTTGCTAACATAGCCATGGTTTTCAACAGCATAAGCTACCCTACTACCCTCTGTTTCCTTTAAGAGGCGTTTCATTATTTCAACAAAATGCTTAGCATACTCTTCAACAGGTTTCTCTTCTCTTATTTGCATATGCGAGTTTATTCTTATGATTTCAACCCCGATTTCATCCGCAAGCTGCGTCGCCTTTCTAATGTAATCCAACTCCTCTTCAAGATTTTCGTTTGAAAAATCGTTCTCCAGCAATATAGTGCATGGTTTTAAACCCGTTTTTTTAGAAAAATCTAGAAATTGTCTTCTCTCATCAGCGTCTCTCAGGTTAAAACCTAGCTTAATTACATGATCCATATCTTCATACGTATTTTGAGTCAATGTTTTGTTGACATACATTTCATATCTGTCTAAACCTAAATCCTTCAGACCCTTAACCAGATCCTCATAACCGACCCATATTACCGTGAAATCCCTAACCGCGACGTACATTTTTGGCTTCACTGGTAGAAAGCATTTTACAAGGATTATCGCGCACTAGTTTTTTGATTTAAACCCATATTTTTCCCAATGCGTCACTTCTTCAAGCGGTCTTCTGTTTCTACTGGGCTTCTCATCAGGATAGCCGACTGAAACAGTGCATAGGACTCTAAGCCCCTCAGGTATTCCAAGTAGCTTCTTTATAGGTTCTTCAAAGGGAGTATTCAGCACACCCATCCAGCATGTCCCAAGCCCCATAGAATGGGCTGCAAGAAGGAAGTTTTGCACGGAAACCGCAACATCCCCATGGTACCAGTTGCTGCTCCTCCCGGGGTCAGCTATGAAAACCACTACGACAGGACTGTCAGCCATGAATCTCCCGTACCTATGTATTTCTGCAAGCTTCCTCCTGGTTTCTGGATTCTTCACCACTAGGAACTCCCATGGCTGGGAGTTGTTAGCCGATGGAGCCCATCTGGCTGCTTCAAGACACTCGATTATCTTCTCATCCTCCACCGGCGTCGACTTATACTTTCTAATGCTCCGCCTTGTTTTAATCGCTTCCATCACGTCCATCTTTAAACACCTAGGAAGATTTCACGAAACATCTTAATATGTTTTACTGTAATCGATAGGAATCATTATAACGTCAGAATCACAGTAATGAGGGGAAAACAGTAAACTAGATTTGTAAACCAGAAAGTTTTTAAGACCCACCCGCTTCGGCCTCGAAGACCCAGCCATCAAGGTTTCTACAAATCAGCGTAAGTATTCGCATAGACTCCTCCGGTTTCATGGCGAGAAAAAGCGCGGCAACGTGCTTGCAAAACTGTTTTTGACCAATTCTTTTAACCCAGTCCTCACAGTAATGCTTCAGCCTCCTTTCAGAAAGACTTATCGCAACAGTATACTCCTTGATCCTGGCTTTAACATTCTCTTCTCCAGCCTCCTCGATAATCACTCTCCCAATCAGTTCCCTAGCCCTCTCCAGCCTACCGCCCTCCAAGAAGGCTGAGACCAGTTTCTCAACATCCTTCCCACCGGAAGAAAGAGCTGCTTCAACCCTGCTAACCGTCCTCCTTAAGCCCTCTTCTCTGAAGTAGCTGAGAATCTTGTTCAAAGCCTCTTCCTGAGGCTTCTCAGCAACCCCAATGATCTTCATCATTTGAAGCGCGTTCTTTACCGCATAGCCTCTGAAATGGTTGTTAAAGTACACGTAAACCTTCTTAGCCCTGGAGGAAAGCTCCGTCAGCCTCCCCTTCCACTCCTCAAGCTCCTCAACCCTGTAATCGTAATAGTACCATGGTTCTTTCCCCCTACCGTGAAACCTTACGTAGGAGAATTCGCTGGTAACTTTCAATAATGCAGGTAGAAGAGGCTCGTCGACAACACAGTACCCCACGTTATTCTCAGCAAGGGTTTTGAAAGCCTCGTCATTCATCCAAGTCGGATGCCTGAATTCAACAGCAAAATCATAATCTTCAGGAAGACTTCTTAAGAATTCGTTGAAGCCTTTGAATGCTTGGGCAGGCTTTGGTGGAAGCTGGAGAAGCAGAGGTCCAAGCTTCCCACTTTCCTTGAGAGGAGTAAGTAAGCTTAAGAAGAGTTTTAAATCTCTCACAGCACCTTTTTCCAGATCCATTAGTTTCACATGGGTTACTGTTTTAGGAACTTTAAGGGAGAACGTGAAGTCTTTAGGCGAGGATCTTGCGAGAGCACGTATCAAGCCCGGATTAGGCTGTTTATAGAAGGAGGAATCTACTTCAACCGTTTTAAAAACACTCGCATACTGCTGAAACATCTTCTCACTACTCGTGTAGAACACGTTAAGCCAATCCTTATAGCTCCAGCCTGAAGTCCCTATAACGACGTTGTTCAAACCCCTTAAACAACTTATCCACAAGTGATAAACTTTTAGTAGCATGAGTTATAATGCTTATAAGCAAGACGGGAGAATCAGGGAAAATGTCCGGGTTTACTCTAGAGCTACAGGATTCCCTAATTCTTTTCTTCACACTTATAGGGTTCCTGCAACTATACTATCTCTCCTGCTACCTTTAAGCAGCGCGTGCTTTTACCATCTATTATCCTTTCGGCTTTATTGTCCACACGTCCTTCTACGTAGCTGAGCTCCTTACACTTTGTCTTTACGTAGTACGAAACTAATAATCATAAATGCTATATTTAATCAGTTGTACGCTTCTAGAAGAGGAAGAAGCATTTAACAGCTCTTAGAGAAAAAGTTATAAGCGTACAACTGATTAAAGAAACGGGTTAGGATTGCTTTGGGAGTGTTTAACAAGCCCCGATATAAAGGAAGCAGCTGAGAAAAAACTTGTTGCAATTCTTCCAGTAGGCTCGATTGAAATACATGGGCCTCACATGCCGACAGGAACAGACTCCATAACTATCCGCGAGATAACTAGGATGGCTGCTGAAAAAGAGCCGGCAGTAGTGCTGCCAACACTCTACTATGCTTATGTTCCTGAAAACCGACATTTCCCTGGAACAATATCGCTAAGCGCGAGGACAATACTCACTATTCTCGAGGAAATATGCGACGAGGTTGCGAGAAACGGTTTTAAAAAAATACTTATCGTAAACGGTCATGGGGGAAACAATAATCTTCTAAGGGTTTTCCTGAGGGAAAGCCTGCATAGGAAGAAGGACTATGTTATTTACGCGTTGATCGAGCCATGGTCTTCGATAGAGGAGATTGCTGAGAAAATATGTGAAAGCAAGGTAACTGGTCATGCTTGCGAGCGTGAGACCAGCATGGGGTTATACTTATTTGAAAACCTGATTAAGATGGAGAATGTTAAGCAGGAGGCGAAGACAGGGGGGACGAACCTCCCCGGCGTCGAAACACCTGTCGACTGGCAGGCTTACGCGGTCCAGCTCTATCTCGGCGACCCAAGGCTGGCGACGAGGGAGAAGGGTAAAACATTGGTTGAGGGGATTGTTGATTTCGTAGCGGAAGCGATAAGAAGAATTAAACAGGATGAGAAGGTTCCGTTAATACTTGACGATTTCTACCGGAAGGCTTACGGACAGTAGGGAATACCGATTTAAAACTGGCTTGCTAGAACCAGTCTGAGTGCCAGATGTGAGGATTTCCTGCTGGAAACAATATTTCCAGTGCTTTTTCAACCCTTCCCTCATGCTTCACAGTCTGATCTATCAGAGCGTTTCCAGGATGCCTGTATCCGAGGATAAGCTGCATTAATACCCATTGTGGGAGCTCAATCCAGTTCTCCGACAGGGCTTCTGAAAAAGAAACCCCGGAGTCGGAAACCTCAAGCGTGATTAAGCCTATGTCTGTCTTGAAAGAAATATGTGAGGGCAGTTCTCTAACACAAGCATTCCTCAAGCGGTCTTCAAACACGGGGGCGAGCTTTTCAAATGTCGATTTGAGATTAATGATTCTCCCCATGCCGTCGGAAGCATAGGGATAGTCAATGCTGATAGTGCAGCCGAGGCTTTTACAAAGCTCTGTGAAAGGATGGTCGAACGGGGCGTATACTTCAAGCTCAGCAGCCTTCTTCTGAAGAGCAGTATCGTACGCGAACCGGAGCACATGCTCGTATAGAGCAACGTCTACAGCACCAACCTCAGTTATCCTCATTACCCTCGGCCACCGGTCAGCAGCGCAGTAGGCAACTATTCTGCCATACTCGTCTTCGAAGACTGTTCCGTCAGCAGGTATTCCCCACCAGCTTCCCTTTCTAAACCTAAACCATTCCCCCCTATACCTTTTTAAAGGACCCGTCCTACGCTCATTCGTAAACTCGTAGATTTCCAAGACTGCGGAAGCGTCCTCCTTCACCATAGGGCGGGCGTTAAGCCCGGGCCTAGCCCTCTCAGCATTTCTAAGAGGCATTGTTATCTTGCAATTGGGAAGCGTCGAAGCATAGCCCCACCTAAAATAGTAATCAGGTATGCCGAAGAGCATTGATACATCATAGCCGTTTCTAATCATGTATTCGATCGAAAACTCCATAACCTTTCTCGAATACCCCTTCATCCTGTGCTCCTCGAGTGTCCCAACCCCGCCGATCCCTCCAGTTTTCAAGAATACTTTCCCAACCTTTACTTCAAGATCGTTAATGGTGAGCCAGCTAACCGGCGATCCTCCCAGCTCATCTAGAAGAAGCTCAACCTTATGCGTCCTCGCCGAGTCGGTAACCCTTATCTCGCTTCCCATGAAGCCCCTCTAGACACGAACTCTTAAAAAACTTAGCCCTCAATCACTTAGACTCAATATAGTATAGATCCTGCCTCGGATCCCTTATTAAGGGTCTTTTCTTGACGAAATTGTTTCCGACAAGTATCGCGAGAGCATGGCGTACAGTCCTAGCAGGGAGCATCGTCTTCTTAACAATGTCTTTCTGAGTTAAAGCCCCCTCGTATTCAAGAACCTTCAAAATAAGTTTTGCACTCGGAGGCAGACTGCTTACGTCGAGAGACATGCGAGCCTTCTTCTCAAGCCTCCTTGCGAGAAGCGCTTCGCTAAGCCTTACGAAGCCTATGTCCTCACCTTTTTTAATAATAACCTTCTCAGCCACCCTCATTCTGTATCCACCGTCAACGATGACTTCGCAAGCCGAGTTGCTGACTATGTCCCGGATCTCTATAAGGCTTTCAAGAGGAGTTACTAATGGCCTTCTAGTAAGATTTAAAGAGTTAACTGGAACTATGCTTACAACCCTGGCCTGCGGATGAATTATCGGCCCCCCTGTTGAAAGAGCATAAGCTGTTGAACCTATGGGTGTGGAAACTATCAGGCCGTCGCCTATGTCCCTCCAGACGAACTCGCCGTCAACGTAAAGACTGTATTCAAGAATCGTGGCGCTTTTCCGCGGGAAGATTGCAAGCTCGTTAAGTGCACACGGTGTTTCAGCATCATCCACCACAGCCTTAAGCCTCGAAGAATACTCCACACTATATTCTCTTCTCAGAAAAGCCCTTAAAGCTTCGCCGAGCCTATCTAGCGTCGTCTCCATCAGGAAACTATTATTCTCAGTCTTGCTGACCCCTAGGATGAGGACATCCCTAGATTTAACATGATGCAACGCTTTCAAAACATCCTTATCCTCACCCAAGATGAGAAGGAGGCCCTCGTTAAGCTTCTCAAGTTCTTCAAGACGTTTGACTCGCGTAACCTCCACCCCGACGCGATTGACTGTTCTCAAGCATTCCTTTAGAAGACCACGCTCGAACCTTGCTGGAGCTAGCACTATGTTCAACTGGTTTCACCAGTGTATTAGAAGGACTATTTATTGTTTTCAACGGTTTAAAAACATGTGGTCCTATTTTTGCCTTTAAACGAAATATTCATGCAATTATTGCCTAAACAGAACCACTTAAATAAGGGAGTTTAAGGCTTCAAGGGAAGCTGATGGAAGACCTTAGCCGTAGAATACGTGAAAAAGCGAGGGAGACGGGAGCCGTAATACTAGCCCACAATTATCAGAGACCAGAGGTGCAGGACGTTGCTGATTTCGTCGGCGACAGTCTGGAACTCTCCATCAAGGCTATGGAGACCGATGCTAAAACGATAGTTTTCGCGGGCGTAGATTTCATGGTTGAGCAAGCAGCTTTTTTAAACCCCGCTAAGAAAGTGTTGACGCCTGAGCCAGGCTCCATCTGCCCGATGGCGTGGCAGCTTGACCCACCTGTGGTTGAAGAATACCGTAGGAAAAACCCGGATGCGCCACTCGTGGTTTACGTGAATTCCTTCATCGAGGTCAAGTCTATGGCGGACTACGTGGTTACCAGCAGCAGCGCCTCAAAGCTAGTGTCTAAACTTGATTCGGAGAAGATTCTTTTTGGACCAGACAGAAACCTAGCATCATACGTTGCCGAAACAACCGGGAAGGAGGTTATCGCTGTCCCATTGAACAGCTACTGCCCGGTTCACGTAAACATCACGGCAGATAAAATATTGGCGGTTAAAAGGGGAGTGCCAGATGCGAAAGTACTTGCGCACCCGGAGTGTCCACCTGAAACAAGGAGGCTTGCGGATTTCATAGGTAGTACGAGTCAAATAATAAGAGCGGTAGGAGAGATTAATGCGAAGCGTTTTATAATAGGCACTGAGAATGGAGTGGTTTACAGAATATCAAAGCTTTATCCTGATAAGGAGGCTTATCCTGTTGGCGAAGACACAGTATGTCCTAACATGAAAAAGATAACGCTTGAAAAAGTATATAGGAGCCTAATCAGCGGCGAGACTGTTGTAAAGATCGATGAGAAACTTGCCGAGAAAGCGAGAAGAGTTCTTGAAAGAAGCTTTGCTCTCCTGGGGGTTGAAACACCTTGGTCGAGGAAGTAGTTTTCAAAAAATTTATCGAGTGGCTATGCGAAGATGTCCCATACTGGGATGTGACTTCTGAGATAATACCTCCAGAGGTAACATGTGAGGCGGTTGTAATAGCTAAGGAGAATGGTGTTGCAGCCTGCTGCGAGGATCTTGCTCTAATACTTGAGAAGATGGGTTTCACAGTTAGGGTTTTGAAGAAGAGTGGCGAGGAATTCAGAAAAATGGATCAAATAATGTGGATTAAAGGCAATATGCGTAGACTCATGGAGATTGAGAGACTATTATTAAACATTCTTTCACAAGCCTTCGGAGTGGCAACTTTAACTAGAGCCTTCGTCGAGAAAGCGAGAAGAATAAGCCCGAACGTGAAGATAGCCGCAACTAGAAAGGTTAAACCAGGCTTCCAGTATTTCGAGAAGAAAGCCATTGCAGCAGCCGGCGGGGATACTCATAGGCTGAATCTGTCGGATATGATTCTCATCAAGGAGAACCATCTAAAGTATTTTAACTCAGTTGGCGAGGCTGTGAAGAAGGCTAGGGAGATAGCAAGCTTCAGCAAGAAGATAGAAGTGGAGGTGGCTGAGGCTGAAGATGCTGTAGAGGCTGCTGAAGCCGGTGCAGACATAATCATGCTTGACAATTGCACCCCTGAAAGAGCAAGGAGAACGATTGAAATGCTTAGAGAGAAAGGCTTGAGGGACAAGGTTCTAATAGAAGTCTCGGGTGGAGTGAAGCTTGAAAACCTTGAAGAATACGTTGAAACCGGCCCGGACATAATAAGCTCTGGAGAGTTAACGCATTCAGCAAAAGCTATAGATATCTCGCTTGAAGTTACGAGGGTGGAGAAATGAAGAGAATAGGTTTGATAGGGTGTGGCGCGATAGGCTCTCTCATAGCCACGGCTGTGGACGAGGGCAAGGTTAACGCAAAACTAGTTTACGTGTATGATTCTCGTAAAGAGGCTGCGATGAAGCTGGTTGAGAAGCTGAAGAACAAGCCGAAGATTCTGGATGGAATAGAGGAAATGTTGAAAGACAGGAGGGTAAAAATTATTGTCGAGGCTGCCAGCGACGAGGCTGTCCTAAAATATCTTAAACCCATTGTTGAGGCAGGTAAAGAGATGCTTGTGATGAGCATAGGTGGGCTCCTTTTCCCAGAGACGAGAAAAATATATGAGGAAAACGCTAGCAAGATACATGTTCCGGCTGGAGCAATCGCTGGACTGGATGCCATCCAAGCCATAAGCCTAGTCGGTGTTGACAGGGTTGTTCTAACCACAAGGAAGCCTCCTGAAGCATTAGCATACTCCAATTATTTTAAGGAGAAAGGGATTGAACTGGATAAGATCAAGGAGCCTACGCTAGTCTACGACGGGCCTGTTGAAGACGCTTTAATACATTTTCCCAGAAGCGTGAACGTGGCGGCAGCATTAGCCTTATACTCTAAATCCGGGGTTGAAGTTAGAATAATAGCAGACCCGGCTAGGAAGGAGATATTGCATGAGATAGATGTCGAATCCAAGGTTTCCAACCTAAAGATACTGGTTGAAAACATCCCGCATCCAGATAACCCTAGGACGAGCTATTTGGCAGCATTATCCTGCATTCAGAAACTTAAAGAGATTTGCGCTAAGCAGTAAAATACGTTTAAACTCATGCAACAGGTGGAAAAATCTACATATAAAGCCTATTCAAATACTTGCATCGCAGCATTATTCAAACAATATGACGAGTAGATGAGCGGGGTTGAACGTCTGCGACTGGGCCAGAACGCTTCCAAGCCTGGGCGTCGAAAAGTTTATAACCATGTTTCTGAGAAGTCCTTCGAAGCCGAGAAGAGACAGTTATGAGTAATAATGCGGTTAAAGTCTATGTTCTAGACCCTGCTTCAATACTTACCGGAGTAGCCGCTAGGGCGGTTGAAAACGGTGAGGTAGTTGGCAGGATAATAGTGCATAAGGCCATTGTGTCGGAGTTTGAAAGAAAAGCCAGAGTTGGAGATGAAACAGGGTTAAACGGTTTAAAATCGCTGAAGGATGCTGCTTCAGCGAAGCGGCTTAGTGTGGAATTCATAGGCTCTTCAAACACTCCTGAAGAAGTTTCCACAGCATTGAGGGATCTAGCGATAAATATGAACGGCACACTTGTCTCATGCGACCCAGTTTTAACGAAGACTGCGAAAGCAATGGGGATTGAGGCACTCTATCTTAGCCCGGTTGGAAAAGCTAAGCTTGAAGAATTCTTTAAACCAGGCATAATGTCTATACATCTCAAGGAGAATGTTGTTCCGAAGGCGAAGGAAGGAGTTCCAGGCAAATGGGTTTACAGGGATGTTGGAGAGAAGCCAATAAGCAAGTCTGAGCTTGAATCAATAATAGCTGACATAATGGAGAGAGTCCAGTTTACAAACCAGGGTTTTGTGGAAATAGACAAGTCTGGCTCGACAATAATACAGCTTAAAGACCTTAGGATAGTCATAACTAGACCACCTTTCTCCGACGGACTTGAAATAACCGCTGTTAAACCGCTTGTCAAGAGAAGCCTTGAAGAATATAATTTGGCTGACAAGCTTGTTGAAAGGCTTAGGACTCAAGCTGAGGGAATACTAATAGCTGGAGCCCCTGGAATGGGAAAGTCGACCTTCGCCCAGGCTCTCGCAGAGTTCTACAGGTCGATGAACAAGGTTGTTAAAACAATAGAGAGCCCGAGAGACCTTCAACTCCCTCCTGACGTGACACAGTATTCTAAGACTGCTGCCGAACCGAGTGAGCTCCACGACGTATTACTGTTAAGCAGACCGGACTACACGATATACGATGAGCTTAGAGACACTAACGACTTCAACATTTTCATAGATCTTAGGCTCGCAGGCATAGGGATGGTTGGCGTCATACATGCTACAACACCCATGGACGCTATTCAACGCTTCACCGGCAGGACTGATCTTGGACTCATACCCTCCATCATAGACACAGTCATATTCATGAAGGAGGGAGAGGTTTCTAAAATATACACGCTTGAAACAGTCGTGAAAATACCTAAGGGGATGAGGAACGCAGACCTAGCTAGGCCGACGATAATCGTTAAAAACTTCTTAACGGGGGAGGTAGAGTACGAGCTTTATGTCTTCGGAGAGCAAACCTTCATAGTACCGGTTCGTAAGAAGAAGACAGGGTATGAGGAGAAGCTTAAGGAGGAGGTTCAGGCAATAGTGCATAACCAGATTTCAGACTTCGACATCAGGGTAGAGGGAGACAGGCTAATTCTCTATGCGAACAAGGAGGACATACCCGTACTTGTAAAGAAGTACAATAAGAAGCTAAACAGGTTTGCAAAGAGGATAAACATGAATATTGAGATAAGCCCCCAGAGTAGGCGTGAAACCGGGAACAGAGAACAATAGTTTCAAGAAAGCTTCAGCCTAGAAACAACTTAAACCACGGTCTTTTCTAACTTATTACTCCACCAACAGCCCCACCGATTATTGACATTATTGATCCGAATGCCAGCGACACTATGATTGCTCCACCAGTAACAACGCCTCCTAGAAGACCCAGTAAACCGCCGAGAACCCCTCCAAGCAGGCCTCCGACTCCAACGAAGCCGATGACTAGAAGTATGGTTGCGATTATTCCGCCGAATACTCCTGCCAGAAGCCCAGCTAGAGCACCCCTACCGGCTCCACCCCCAGCTATTAAGCCGGCGATTAAGCCACCGATCAAAGAGCCGAAAACTGGAAAGCATACTCCTAAAAGAGAGTTTACTATAAATCCTAAGAATGCTCCAAGCCACAGGTTTCCTTCCCTCCCCATACATACCACTGAGGAAGTTTAGCATCAGCTGTGATTTAATCATTTCTTCTCAGCAACAGGCTTCTTTCTGGCTAAGTATAAAGTAGCGAAGCATAAAACTGCTAAAGCAACAGCCATGAGGATAAGCATGAGCTTCGAGCTCAATCCTGATCCCTTTAGTATTACTGATTCATTTCTAATGAGGTTAACATTCCTGCTTTCGACAGAATTACTAACGGTGTAGTTTCCAGTGGGAATGTTTGAGAAAACGACATGGCCGTTGGCGTCGGTCTTTCCGTTTGCTTGAGAGGCCGATGAAGCTATACGGACATCAATGCCTCCCATGGGCTCTCCGAATTCGTTGACTACGTAAACGCTTAGGGAATACGTTTTCGTCTTTAATTCGATCATCAACGGATTACTTGTCAGCGGAAGCGGGAATTCAACGCTCATACCAGAGTTCAGGGAAATACTTTTATTCGTTACATGTAGAGAGCCCTTGAATACCTCAACGTCGTCCTTTTTCACCGAGACTTCATAATCCCCTAGAGCCAAGGTTGCCGTCAATTCGCCGGATCCAGAAGCGACGATCTCTCCATCATGTTTCAATTCTACGACTCCATCCAGCAGCCCACCAGTTGAGTTAACAGCCCTGAGCGTCACCTTCCCAAGAACTACCGCTATGCTGAAATTGCTCACCCTTGACAATCTCTTCCCGCTGGTCTCAAGCACCAGCACGTAGATTCCGGGCGACTCGGGCCTATAGCTTATCGTGAAGCTCCCGTTTGGAAACGGCCTTAGCCTAAGGACCTTGACTTCCCTCTCGCCTTGGTAGATGTGTAACGTCAACTCAGCGGTTTCTGGCTCCATAGTGCCAATGAGAACCCCATTAACGATTATTTCCCTCCCGATACTGACCACTGATTCTTCAATCCATGACCTTAAAGTACATACGCTCGGCACTACTGTCTGAAACCTCCCGTACGCAACTGACCCAATGTAAGTGTCATTGCCAGGCCATTCGGCCTTTATGAAAACATCCCCGAAAACCCTCGGCTTCCAGACCATGGAGAAGACCCCGGTGGTGGCTTTCAACTCGGCAAACAGTGTCCATGAGATGTTGTCAAGCGAATAGCATAACGAGACGTTTTTGGCGCTTGGAGGATAAAGGGTTCCGTTTATCTTAATATCCTCAGCTCCCGCAATAATCACGGCCGGGCTTACGGTTAAGTTAAGGATTGACACTCCTTTTACATGAAGAGCATACTCTGGTGTTGAAGCAGACTCGTACTCCGCATCCCTCGGGAAGTAGGCTGAAACCTTGTAGAGGCCCAGAAGCCTTGGCGTAAAATTGAACGAGAAGATTCCGTTAGAAGAAACCGATAATTGATACTCCTTCAAATCGCCTTTGGGATCCTTAACCTTAAAGTATACTGGTGAAACGCTGGGACTGACTTTTTTCCGGCGGAGGTGGTGGGGGCGGGGGAGGCGCTGCGGAAAGATAAACATTTATTAGTAAAGCTTCCCCATGTTGTGATGTTCCAGAGCTACTACCCGAGTAATTGCCCTTGGATGCGCTGACGGTCACTGTCACTGGAACTGCGTTGACATTTAATGTAGTATCGTAGTATCCATCGTTATCAGTTGTCCCTGACCAAGAATCCCCACCTCCGGAGACATGGACGGAAGCCCCTACTGCCTTGCTTCCATCGGGCATGTATACATACCCATACACAGGCACCGACACCCCTCCCCTTACCTTGATGGTATTTATCGCGATTGAGACGAATATTGAGACGAATATTGAGATGAATACCAATGAGGAGACTAAATAGAATGAAAACCTTCTAATTTTATCTGCATACATCTGTTGTCTCAACCTCCACAAACTTCTTCGGAGAAGTTAGGAAAACGAAGTATCCGAAACCTTTCTCTATTTGGAAGTTTTTCGGTTTGGGGGCACTGGGCACATAACTTTCATATCTTTGGCTTGTCGAATTCCATCTGTCTATGTGATTTACCACGTTAATCCCTATGGCTTCTGCCATATCCTTAGCGGAATATCCGGATGGAGGGTTGAAAATGAGGGCAATTAAATTATAATATTTCACTAGATCCCTCACATAAAACCTCACTAGGAGCCAATCGCTCGTTCCCTTAGTATCGTTAGTCCTTATGTAAATTTTATGGCATCCATCAGCATAGGTTGAACCGTTGAAGCTTATTCTGATGAACTCTATGCTTGAATCCCAAGAGCCGTCTATAGGATAAGGTATCACAACTGAGGAGTTAACGTCGTCAACCGCGTATCTTGCACCAGTAATATTGTTGGGAGAAATTATTTTAACTGTTAGGTTAACTATGCCTGCTCGAACAGTACTGTTTAAAAGTATTAACGTTAAGTTTGCAACCTCGACGGTGAAGTTGGCTGTTATCGCGCCTGGTCCGTTTATAGTAGCCATGGTATTCGGCGAATTGGGATTGGCTATTGTTATCTTCGGAGTACTGGAGAACCAGTTCCTGAAAACGCAGCCGAGACTAGGGGTGGCGGATATTTGGATTGTTAAACTCTCGTTATGCGCGCGCGCGCTAATGGGGAAATCGCCTCTAACAGATGGATTGAGCCTGCTTCCCAGATGAATTTAGCGGGCGTCGTAACAGGCTGACCATCAACCTTGACCAAGCTCGATCCTTGAGGATTAGAGTCGATCGTGACTTCCGACATAGCGTTGAACAACGATACACTCGGATCACCGTAAAGATTGAAGTCGAACAGATTCATCCACCAGACAGCATCGTTACTGGGAAGCAGGCTCTTAGCCTCATAGAGAGCAACCCCAGTACTAAGCCTATTCTTTAACAGTTTCTCGACATAGCGATAACCTATTTCAACATTATCTGCAAGCATCCTTGGCCTCCAGTATCCAACTATGTACCAGCTTACTCTCGAGGATGAAACTGTTGCTATTGCACCATTTTTAAGCAGAGAATAGCCAACGTTATTCCTGTCCTCTGGATACCCGTTGTTACAGGAGCATTGGAATGTGAGTGAAGGAGCTGAATCGTTAAGGCCAGGAGTATCAGAAGAGCTTAAAAACGATACCCAACTCATCTCGCTAGACTCCGGCACACCGTCACCATCGTCAAAACCCCAATATTTTCTATAGGTCCCTTGAGAGCTTCCGTGGCCAAACCAGAATACCACCCCATAACCCTTCTTCCACTCGTTAGCAACATTATCCCTTGTCAACGGTGCGGAGTAGTAGGGTGCAGTCTCAGGCACCGGGTCTCGACCAGCCCTTTCGTAAAGCACGTGGTGTGACCAGCCTGAGGGGAGAATGTTCTCAACTATGTATTTCGGCAGGTCTAATCCGTCAGTTCTTGGCCAGCCGGAATTGTCTTCATTCGCATAGTTGCTTATGGCTACTGGAAGCATTACCCTGTTTCTCCAATCTGTCCCTGAAAACACGTAATACATCGTCTTTCGAAGAATCCTATCTAGCGTAGCGTAATCGTTATCATAAACAGGTATTCTTCCCACATACACTTCCGGGGTGAAGTCTACTCCAGTATCTTGACCATACTCCCCGTAATAATTATCTCCATCAGTATTCCAGTTTCCAGTAAGGTCAGCGTAGAAATAGTCTGTAGGAGCTTCATTATAACCCTGAATCCCCGGCCAGCACATCATCATTGGAACATCGCCGTACGAGTCATATGGATCGCTCGGATCATCAGGATCAGGATTACCTATGAGAAGAACATATGTAAACCCCAGTGTTAGATAATTATTCTTCAGCCAGTCCCTTATTTTTACTGCCCTCTGCTGGCCTGATGCCGACCCGTAATCATCTTCCGTAACCATTTTAACCTTGAAACCCTTAATACTCTGAAGATGGTTCACGAAATTGTTTAGCTCCCTGCTTCCCGTTTTTATAGCGTTTGTGGTGACTATAATGTAATCGTATTGTGAGCCCAATGTTTGAAAAGACTGGGAATACCACTCTTTAGCATTGTTCCAGTTTACAAATTGTTTCTCAGCAATTTTCTCAACCATCGTGTTTTTAACAATGACTACTCGTCGACCTGTAAGCCGATAGGTGATCTTGAAAGATACGTACCGATGTATCTTAAGCCTGCCTTTTAACGGGTTATACTGCACGGGGTTATAGTGTATCCTTGCGAAAACATATATTCCTCTGTTAGAAATCTGGAAAACCTCCACAACTTTCTCTGGATAATACTCCTCCACTTCATATACGAGAAGATTCTTACCATCACGTATCTTCTTGCCGGAACCCCATTCCAATTTTTCACCGCACGCTAAGGGTGGTGCCGGCATTACTTCTGCAGTAACGTTAACCTCATAGTTTTCATCTCGTAGAACATCTATAGCCACAGTGCTCGTGTTTACATCTGGTGGAAGTAATACATCTAAAAACTTAGTAGGAAGCTCCGGGTTGCCGGGTTCCCCAGAACTGTCGAAACCATCAAGCTCAATCATAAGATAACCTTTATAATTGGAAATTTTTGGACTGCCGCAACCTATGCTTAATTCTACTTCACCATACTGTGCCCCAGAAACCATTATAGTAGGCATCCACCTTACAGTGAAAACAGCCGAGAAACAGAATTCGATTAAAATTAGAGTAGCAAGTAGCCCATTGCCCTCTACACGCCTATCCACCAATTCCCTTCCGCTTTTTATACCGCTACCAGCCGCATATAAAATTTTTTAATTAATTTTTTAAAAAGACATATAATTTAATACTAATCATTGAACCTCCTCTGACTAATCATCTGGTTCCCTAAGCATCAATCTTTAGGGATCGAATCGACAATCAGTCTGGACCCATTAGGAGTTATTCTTTTCTCTCTGAAAAACCCTGCTGGGGCTTCAATAGCATACTTGAAACTCTCATTTGCACCGTAAAGCCTACTTGGATCCGGATCCATCTGCATTATCTCTACTATCGTCCCGTCAGCCTTAATGAAAGCTATGTCTAGGCTTGCCTCAACATTACGCATATGGAATAAACTGTTAACCTCGTTAGGGAAAACGAATAGTATGAGAGTCTTCTCCACAATGCTTCTGCTAATGTTCTGGAAGCCTGCTGCACGTTCATCCGGCTCATCCGCAACCTTAACCTCAAGCTCAAGAATCTGACCCTCGTCGTTAACAACCTTGATCCTTGCAGTACTCATTTTTTGAAACTCCTTGGTAACTCTTAAACCCTCATTATTGAAGAATATGAAAAAACAGAGTAAAACTGGAGCGGAAACCAGCAGGATTATGAGAATCTTTCCTCGTCCCAAGCTCTCCTATACTGTTTGAGGCGGCTGAAAAAGCTTTAGCACCTCTTTAACCAGAAGCCTAAAACTGTTTTTCAAGGAATTCACCCTATCGGATTGCAAATCCTTCCAATGAAGAGAATAGCTCCTGTCTCCTTATCTTGAATTATGAAAATGAAGGGGCGGTCTGCCCTAAAGACCTTAGTCTCCGGTATAGCGGTTAGCCTCATGACTACAGCTGTTGCGGCTGCCGCTTCAGTTCCCTTCTCATCAACTTTAACATAGGCTTGGTGAACAACCTGGCTGATAAACAAGTCTCTTCCTCCAGTTATTCCTGAGAAGTCGGCTTCCCCGGTGAACGCAGTGGGCATACCCAGGCTGCTTAAAGTCTCTCGCATAAAATATTTGGTTTCAACCTCGAATTTCGGCAAGCAGATCTCGTCCAGCCTCTCCTCCCTCATTTGAGCCTTATACTCTTCAAGCTTCTCCGGCGTTAACGATGCTTCTGCAGACTTAATGTTTTCCGGCAGTATTATCAGCATCGAGACATTCCCACCCTTGTACGGCAGCTCTAAGATTTGCAAATTCCCAGTATCAACGTAGTTGAACCTTACTGTTTCATTTGGACGCATATGCATCATTTGAACCTTTACGCTTACATTAGGAGCCACCCAGAAATCTCTTCCACGGTTAGGGATTCGTTGAACGCTATCTTCCAATCGCCTTTGAAGTAGATAGCATTGGTCAGAACAAGTCGCGTAAGCTCGTCGAGAACACCAGGAGGGATCAAGTCTTTAATCTTATGATTCGTCTGCTCCTCTATGAAGGCGTTGATTGTTTCACGCGATTTTTCAGATTCATGAATAAAGTCTAAGGTTGCAGCCTTCCCACCGTAATATTTTTCAACTGTATCCAAATATTCCTCGAGAAAAGGATAGTCCTTCTGAATCCAGAGCGCGTTTCCAGTCCTCAACTCATATTCTTCAGCAGCCCTATTAATACGGTTATAGAGCGCTGCGAAGTTCGGCCTTAACACACTGCTTTCCGGGAAGTTGAACACGTTTTCCATCTCCTCCGCGGTTTTTTCCCTCGCACCCTCGTACGTCATTGCCAGAGCAGAGAAGATGCTGTAAGGAGAGCAGAAAACATTACCTGTTTCGGTTTTAACTAACTCAGAATAAAGCTTGAAGGCAAATTGATTATTAGCCCTAACGACCTCCAGAATCCCCTGCGGCGTTGAACCAGCCTCGTTTGCCTGCGGAGGTCGAGTTGGAGAATACGGGTAGGGGAAGAACATTGCTGCGAGCGGAACCATAGTAATAATTAGGAGCACTACCCCAATCATCCGTAATCTTCGTCTGTCCATTACTAGGAAAACTCTTGACGAGATTAGTTAAACATTGTGTTGTTCGACTTTTTAGAAAAGACATCTTAAGGAAAGAGCATGCTGTACAGTTTTTCGAACAGTTGTTTCAGAATATGAGAAACAAGAAAAATAACTTCTATTAGAACGAGACCTCTATCTTTCTACCTGTTTCAGCTGACTTCAATATGGCGTCCATGATCACATTGTTTCTATACCCGTCTTCGAAAGTAGCTCCTAGTGGGGCAATATCCTCATCCTTAACAACCGCCTTGATGAAGTGGTATATTTCATTTATGAAGGTATGCTCCCATCCTATTATGTGTCCAGACGGCCAGTATCTTTCTATGTAGGGCTGAGTCTTCTCAGTAACCAGAATAGTGTTCCAGCCGCCTATCGCCTTACCCTCCCATTCTTTCAGGTACAGTTTCAACTCGTTCAGCCGCTCCAAGTTGAACTCTATAGAACCCTTCTCCCCATTAATTTCGAAGTTGTTATAGTTCTTCCTACCAGTTGCGAACCTGGATGCTTCAAGAGTGCCTATTGCCCCATTATCAAGCTCTATAACAGCTTCAAACGCATCGTCAACCGTTACCCTACCCTTCCTGCTAGGATCCTCAGGCAAAGGCCTCTCCTCGATGAACGTCTTAACCATGCCCATTACTGATTTAAACTCTCCTACGATAAACCTTCCAAGGTCTATAATATGGCTCCCAAGATCGCCTAAAGGACCGCTTCCAGCCTCCTCCTTCTTAAGCCTCCAAACCAACGGGAAGTTCGGGTCAACAATCCAGTCTTGAAGATACCTAGCCCTGAAATGGTATATCCTGCCAAGCAAGCCTGATTTAACTATATTTCTGGCAAGTTGAACCGCTGGGACAAACCTATAGTTGAAAGCAACCATGGTTTTAACCCTAGCCCTCTTCGCAGCATCTCTTAGAATCCTCGCCTCTTCAGCATTTCTAGCGAGAGGCTTCTCACATAACACATGCTTACCCTTCTCGATAGCCTCAACCGTCGGCTCCACATGCATGTTGTTCGGAAGACAGTTATCGACCACCTCTATCTCAGGGTCTCCAACAGCTTTCCTCCAATCAGTAACGTACCTTCTAAATCCATAGTTTATAGCAGCCTCCTTAACTTTTTCCTCAGTCCTACCATATATCACAACCAAGTCAGGTATGGCTGGCGGAGGATAGAAGAAGTGAGGCATGCTTTTGAAACCATGAGAATGCGCCTTACCCATAAACGCATAACCCAGTAACGCCACCCCTATTTTGCGAGCAGCACTCATTTTTACATCATTTTTATTGAACAGAGACCTATAATTTAAGTGTTGTGGAAGTTTCTGGAACCCTATAGGAATGGATCCCTCCAGCAACATAGGAAAGTTAAGAAAAGCATAAAAGAAGTCTAAGGAAAATTCGCTCCTCACCCATTTTTTCCCCGGTCTTCGACCATTTGCTTAACCTCGCTTAAGCTCCCCTTCAATATAAATCTTCAGCGGAACGTTCTTGGCCTCGTGCAGCTCTATCGCAAGCCTCACATAGTCCTTAGCCCCTTCTCCCGTGAGACCTTTTCCTATGAAAAGACGTATCCCGATCTTCTTGCCATGCGATCTATGATAATATGATAATCCACATATGTGAAGAAATCCTCTATCTGCCCTAAATCTATCCCTAATCAGCTTGAAATTCGCTCCTCATAAGGATTGGATGAATCTAATCATTGAGATACCACTAGAAACCACATTTCAGCATCATACTTTCCATGGATCCCGGCTACCGTAGCGACGGCAAGGCATGTCGTGCTCGAGAAACGTTTAATGCGAAGACTAAGGCAGGTTTAATCGAGTATGCACTGAAGGTTTTAACACGCATCCTCCGATAACAATAGGGAATAAAGGGTGAAGATGTTGAATAAAAACTCCAACGAGACGAAATTAGATAGCATCAAAACTTCTGCGGTAGTGGATATAGCACGCACACTATTACTTAGCTAAGACTCTTTCTTCCGGTTTGAAAAGCTTAGGCTTCTTTATGATTTTTATAAACTGTTCTCGAAGCGCGCGCTCTCACTTCTCTATGGCTTCTAGTATTATAACGTTCCCTGTAAGAATACGGATTATTGAAAATTCTTATAAGCCTCAATATTGTCGGATATAAGTGACGATGACCGAGATAAGAATACCGATTAAGATTAAGTATGCTGAAGACTTCAGGAGAATATATGCGACAGGGGCTCTGGGCGGTTTTAATGGCTTCGACTTCAGGGTATCTTTCTTCAACGATATTGTGAACCATCCTGAGGAGCCGACTCAACCCCCTACTGTTACGAGGGAGATTAAGGTTGAGGTAATCCTTACGCCAGTTGCGTTAAAACAGCTTACTAAATGGTTGAATCAACACTTGAATGAGCTGGAGAAAATTATTGGAGAGATTAAGGATCAGTATCCACCTCAACCAAGCCAGCGTAGAGAGCCTCACTCAGGCTATTACGTTTAAAGATAACGATGGAATGGTAAAGATGAGCGTTAATACAGTTAAACATGAAGGTGTCAGGCTTGGTATTCTAGGTGGCGGGCTCTCCGGAATGGCTTATGCCTACTTTTCCTCCCGAATTGGTTTCAACACTACTGTGCTGGAAAAAAACGTTGCTCCCGGTGGTTTGATGAGGAGCATTTTTGAGGAGGGGTTTACTTTCGACACTGGCGGTTCACACGTAATTTTCTCAAAAGACACTGATGTTCTAAGCTTTATGCTTAGCCTTTTAGGAAATAACAGGGTTGAGAACAAGAGGAATACTGCAATACTCTACAAAGGCAGGCTTGTAAAATATCCTTTTGAAAACGGCTTATCTGACTTACCGTTTCTGGAAAACCTTTCGTGTCTCCTGCATTTTCTCTATGCCAGGATGTGGAGAAAACGCAACGCTGGAAACCTTAGAGAATTTTTCTACAGTTCTCTGGGAAGAGCTATTTCCGAGAAATACCTGATCCCATATAATGAGAAAATCTGGAAGATGAGCATAGATGACATGTCTCTCGGCTTCATAGGCAGAATCCCTAACCCTAGCGTAATGGATGTTGTCAAGGCTTCTCTTGGGATAGGTTCTGAGGGATACGTTCACCAGCTTTTCTTCCACTACCCTAGAAAGGGAGGGATCCAAGCACTCATAGAATCCTTGAGAGACAGGGTGCAAGGCGATGTTTTAACAGGCTTCGAGGTGAAGCGTGTCGAAAAAGAATCAGGTGAATGGGTTGTTTCAAACGGTAGTGTAGAGAAGGTTTTCGACCGAATCGTCTGTACAATTCCTTTACATGATGCTGCCAGAATATTCGATGTTCCCCAGGATGTGAAGAGGGATGTTGAGAGATTAAGGTTCAACTCTCTTGTGACGGTTGCAATAGGGCTGGAGGAGCTTAACGTTAAGGGTTTAAGCTGGATGTATATTCCTGACAGGGATATTCACCCGCATAGGGTTAGTTTTCCCTCCAACTTTAGCCCGGAAAACGCTCCTGAAGGCAGGTCGTCCATCCTTGCAGAGATAACTGTCAAGCCTGATGATCCTCTCCTTAAGACTAGTAGCGATGAGGTTGCGAGCATAGTGGTTGACGAGCTCGATAGGCTTAAGATTCTTTCTAAGGACAAGGTTATCTTTAAGAATGTTTTTCAACACAAGTATGCGTATCCTATTCTAGATTCGAATTATCAAGAATGCGTTGAAAGAATAAGAGTCTTCTTTAACAGGATGGGTGTAGAGCTTGTTGGAAGATTTGCAGAGTTCAAGTATATTAACATGGACGACGCTATAAGAAACGTGGCAAACCATCTGGGCATACAGAGGATAAGCGAATATTCATAGCACGCACTGTTAACGTTTTTTCAGAATAATGCTTGCAACCTTATCTTTGAAAGGCGGTATTTCAACCACTAGCTTTCCATGAACCAGCCTAGCATTTAGATCAGCATCCTGACCGTCAACAGTGTAGAGTTTACATTCCACTTCACCAGTAAAGCTATAGAAATCAGCGTCAACCTCTATTAGAAAACAACTATTTTTCTCAGATCTGTAATCAATAATGTTTATCAACAAGCTTCTTCCATCACAACCTTTAAACGCTTTCACAACCACCTTCTCAGAGTAACACTTTAACCCCAAGTCATCCATGAACCTTGAATCATACTGTAGCCATTTAATCCTCTTCCTGAGAGCTATCAGTCTCCTCACATACTCAGTTAACGGCTCACCCCTGTTAATCCTTGACCCCAGTGGAAGCGGTGTCACGTCGAACCTGAATCCGAGCAGGTATACCCTGTTTATAAGGTCTTCCAAGCCAACTTCACCACCCATGTCAGGGTAGTAGCACTTGCCTATCCATTCGACAGGCGGGTTAGCGAAGCCGTCAATTATAATATACTCTGGGAAAGTGTATGCAAAAACTTCTGGGGCAGGATACATGGTTTGGCTTGAGAAACTAGTATAGAGATGGAGACTACAGTACTGCCCCACTGAATCCCCGTTTCCCTCGATACATATGGAGAAGTCTTGGTTATGCTTCCTACCTTCTTCAGAGAGCCTCCGTATTGTCTTAACTCTTCCCTGAGCTGAACAACCATGATGCTTATGACCATGTGCAAAGTTGAAACAGTAGGAAACAGGTGGGGAAAAAGTTTGATCTATATAGGCGAAGTCTGCACCATACTCCTTCAAGTATTTTTCCACAACCCAGTGAACCAAGTAATTCTGCCATCCCTCAGAGTACGTGCACATTATTCTGAAACCATCGTTTTCGAATTCTCTTCCAGGATACTGCACGGTCACTGACCCGTCGAAATTGGTTTGAGCATAATTCCTGAACTCGCCCATCCAGTCCGGGATCTTCTCAGATTCAGGAATCCTGATGCGTCTCGCAGAAAGGTATTCTTTTACAAACGGCGAGAATGCTTGAATGTTGAAGTAGAAACCTACTGTACCACCTTTACTTTTAACCGAAGATATTGCTTTCTTAAGCTCTTCAACAGTCCCCAGTCTTGGATCAGGATAGTAGAACCTGTAGCAACACCCGTCTCCAACCATCTGACCCCATAGCTGAACATGGTTTAACCCGAGATATTGAGCATCCCTGAAAAAATCTTCAATATCTTTAAATTTGAACTTTATCTCTCCCCCAGCCTTAAAATGCACACCATACCATCCGTCGCTCCATTTCAGCTTTTCAGGAATATTGGGCTTTACCATCCAGGACTCAGCCCATCCCCTATATTTGTCAGCAGCCCAGTGCCAATCTCCTTCATGCACCCCGATTACAAACGGGCTTGACCTCCAAGAGCTTCCAGCAGGAACATATGCATACTTCCTCATGCCAAGGTTCATCACTCCTCTTGAGCAGTCAGGAATCGATTCTAAGGCAGTAAGTATCAGCTCCTTATCATAACTGGCAATATAGAGGCCTGCTTTCTCATCATAAATATCCATCCACATCATTGAAGCAAAGCCGCCGTAAAGCAATGTTCTATGATAGGTCCCACATTTCTCGACAGGGTTCTTGATTTTCTCCCCGAAGCGATTTGGCCTAACCAGTATATCGTCTTCACTAGAATCGCCTATGCATACTCCTTTTAACTGTGGAAAGCCTACTCCGACAACATCGTCTGAACAACCTGGATTAAGAGTGTTGTCCACCTCAACATCACAGCTTATAAGCTGACTTTCACCCTCAAGCATAAAACTGCATTTAACATCTACTGACTCTATCCTATGGAGGATCTCTACTGAAGAACGTGAACCATCCTTGCTTAAACGGATTCCCCTCAGGGTCTCAGGTCCAGATGAAACAACTCTAAACGGCTCATCGTCATTCGCATAGACTGATGATTTCTTTCCCTTCTGAAGAAGCCAAATGTAAACCAGCTGGTCGGCGGAATGTTTTAGATATGTGGTTGAAACCGTCTTGTTAAGGATCTGTCTTATCCCTCCGCTTTCAGTGCTGAACACCACCTCAACCTTACTGTTGCTTAGAATTAAATCATGATCCTCCTTTTCATCATACGATGAAACCATGCTTCTTTAAAAAGCCGTCAAGCATAAATGTTTTTCCCGGCTGCCGAAAACACGCTAAATTTTTAAGCCCATTGAGAAGAAAACAATAGGTTGAATATTGAAGATAGATTGTCATTCCCACATTAACGGCAGGTTCTTTAAATGGGGAGTGAAGTTGAAAAATCTTGTAGAGGCTGCTGATAAACTCCGTATCGATAAACTGTGCTGCTCAATACCCTTCGTTGAAGGCATGCCTACACCTAGCGAGTTTAAAACCTGTAATGACGAGATGGTTAGAGCGATGAAGGAATACCCTGGCAAGATTCTCGGTTACTGTTTCGTTAACCCCGGTTATCAACAGGAATCTCTTGAAGAGGTTGAGAAGAGGGTTCTGGAAGAAGGGATGATCGGCGTAAAACTGTACAACCAGTATAAATGTTCCGATCCAATTGTTTTCCCAATTGTTAAGAAGACTGTAGAGCTTAAGGTTCCAATCCTGCAGCATGCAGGACATCTTACAGATCCTGCTGAAGCCTCCAGGCAGCCAAATATTTCTGATGCTCGCGACATCTCCTACTTGGCCTCTCTGTTTCCGGAAGCAGTGATAATAGAGGCTCATCTTGGTGGAGGAGGAGATTGGGAGTGGGCTTTGAAGATTTTGAGAAACACTCGTAACGTTTACGTTGATACGAGCGGCAGCGTAATAGATTGCGGGATGATAGAGAAAGCAGTTAAACTCTTAGGTGCGGAAAGACTGCTGTTCGGCACTGATTTAAGCATGGAAGAAGGAGTTGGTAAAATATTGGACGCTGAAATAAGTGAGCACGATAGGAGCCTCATATTTGGGGAAAACATGCGGCAGATCCTAGAGGCGAGGTTCAGATGATTATAGACTTCAACACGTATCTTGGGCAGTGGCCATTCAGAAGGCTTTGCGCTAGAACAGCGTTAGAAGCCTTAAAGTGGATGGATAAGAATAGGATAAGCATTGCAGTAGTCTCATCCCTTAACTCTGTGCTCTACATGGATTCGCACGATGGGAATTATGAACTCTTAGAGGAGGTTGAACAATACGGTGAAAGATTTGTTCCGCTTGCTGTTGTTAACCCCAAATACCCGGGTTGGGAGAACGAGTTAGAGGAATGCATTAGCCTCGGTTTCAGAGGGTTGAGGCTATACCCGCAGTACCATAACTATTTGTTAACGGATGAAGATTGTTTAAGACTTGTTAAAAAAGCCTCTGAGAAGAATCTTGTCGTCTCGATACCGGTTAGGCTTAGAGACGGTAGGGGGCGTCATTGGATGGATTTGGCGAGAGATATTAGTCTAGACGAGTTAAAACAGCTTGCGGAGAAATCTCCGGAAACGAAGATAGTGGTTCTAGAGGCAAGGGGGGTTGTCGACACCCCATTAATCAATTATTCCAACGTGTATTTCGAAATATCTAGGATGAATGCTGCTTTCGGCGAGATTGACAGGTTGATTGAACAGGCCGGTGATTCTAGGGTGGTTTTCGGATCCGGATTTCCATTGAAATACTTGCAGAGTGCCATCTTAAAAACTAAACTTATTAAGAAGCCGAGGGAAACCATTGAGAAAATACTATGAAGGAATGCGTGCAGCCTCCTGGGCTTAGATCAAAAAGAACTCCGGTTAGGATCTATTGAAAACATGTTCCTTCCGTAGTATGTTAGAAGAGTGCCTATAGCCTCACCAGCCCCCACGTTCGAAGAGACTACAGGCGTAGCCATAATCCCAATATCGCTGCGAGCAATGTTTCCTGTTGCAGCACTCATGCATTCCCAGACGCTTGGATGTTTCAGGAGAAATCTTACGGTCGAGTTTTTCACAGCCTTTAAAAGATCAGGATAGTAGTTGAACGCTGCAGCCATTGCTAGAGAGCATGATTTTGCCCATACTGGGCCTCTCCAATAAACATCTTCCTCTAAACCAGGTTGGCTGGGAGCGAGAGTATAAACCCCGTAGTCCCCGATCAGTCTGAGAAAATTCTTTCTAGCTTGCCGAGCCTTCTCGGGATCAACTAGTCCGTATGCAAATGGGAAAAGCCCATCCACACCTATCCTAGTGTCTAGAGAACCATCCTGGTGGAGTACACCGTACCAGTGTAAGTCTTCATCCCAAAGGATTCGATTCATGGCCCGCCTAGTTTCCTCAGCCTGCCTAAACCAAGCGTTTTAGCGCGCGGCCGAACAGTTCAGTAGCTTCAACCCCAACGTTTGAGAAAACAATTTTTCCTTTTGACGGGGGACGGTTGATACTCCATCGTCCTGAAATGGAAAACGTTTCTAGACAGCCTCCTGCCTGACAAGTCTGGGAAACTGTATTCTCCGAATTTTAAAGCAGCGACTGGAGCTTCTTCATAAGTTGTTTCCTCCCTGTTGTCAAGGAACCAGTCGGTAGAACCGAAGTCAGAAGGATATGCAAACGAAATAGAGAAGTCATCCTCCTTCACAAGGATAGCAGTACACCGGGGCAGCTTCTCATTAAAACTATCTTTCACTAGATTCCAAACATCCTGCCTTCTCGATAACATTACCTGAATAATAAAGCCAGCTTAGTATTAAGGCTTATTTTAAGAATTATTAACAAATCTTTAAATAATGCTTACAAAGACTTTTTAAGAGGGCGAACATTGGCAAAAGTTTCAGTTGTAAAGATTCCGCGAAAATGTTTCGACGAAGATGTATTCAATGGCGTGGAGCATAGCATAGAGCTACTAGGGGGACCGGAGGCCTTTGCAAAAAGTGGTGACAAGGTGGTTGTGAAACCTAACGTTTTAAACGCTAGTGACGTTGAGACAACAGACCCCCGCGTAATATATGCTGTTTCGAAAATATTTAGGAATATTGGATGCGACGTAATCATTGGTGAGAACCCGCTTGTTGGAACAATATCCAGCGAGGTCTTTGAAAAGATGCGGATGAGAGAAATCGCTGAGAAGGCTGGAGTCAGATTTGTCGATTTCCGTAAGGATGAGCAGGTAACTGTAGATGTTCCAAACGCAAGAGGCTGCCACACGTTAAGAATAGCTAAAACAGTAATGGATGCTGACCTCATAATTAGTCTACCAGTTATGAAGCATCATGGATTATGCAACGTTACGCTGGGATTGAAAAACATGTGGGGCGTTATAGGACCATCTCAACGGCGACTCGGCCACCTTAACAGTCTTAATTGGACGCTTGCAGAGTTAAACAGAATCCTACGAGTGAGACTAACTGTTATAGATGGTTTAATAGGAGTTGGCTACAGTGAGGCTTTCCCACTGGGGCTTATAATAGCTGGCGATGATCCTGTTGCAACAGACGCCGTAGCCTGCCTTAGAATGGGTTTCAATCCAATGAATATCGAGCATATTCGTTATGCTCACGAGCTCGGATTGGGAGAGATAGACCCACAGAAAATAGAACTGACGGGAATAACGCTTGACCAGCTTGTTAGAGATGGAAAAGCTGCGAGAAAAATGTTTGTAATGCCTCTTGCGAAGCCTGCGAGGCTTCTTAAAAAGGCTAGGAACGTTAAGCTAGTTCAGGGGGATGTCTGCTCCGGCTGTGAGAAAAAGCTCTCAATAGCGATAAAAAAGATTGGCGTAAGGCAGATTGCTAAAGGTCCTAGAATGGCGATCGTTATCGGCAGGGGTGCTAAGCCTTTAGCTGGACGTATAAACATTATCATAGGCGGGTGTCTCCAAGAATACAGAGACAAAGGGATCTTTGTAGATTATTGTCCAGCCTATGATTCGGATATACAGCAGGCTATTGAAGTTGCTCTCGGAAAACGAGAGAAAATCACATATCTCTGGGACGAGCTTGAGCAGAAGATGGAGAAGGGATTACCCGGAGCCTGAGTGGTTTAAAGGGATTAAGCGCGTGCTAAACTGAGTAGAACAGGTTCCAATAGTATGTTTTGGCGATTGAGACTACTGTCCTTAGGAAGACTCATCACGGGCCCCCTTCGATGACCTAAGGCAGTCAATAATCGCTTGAAATATTTGGTCTCCAGCATCTGGTGTTACTCTGCTCCAGCGTGCAAGCCTGGTTTCATAAGACCCTTTTTCAAAAGCTGCCTTATCAGGAATATATCCAACATAATCCTCCGAGTATGCGGAGATTATTGTAGACCCATATCTCATTGTATTCGCCTCCTTATTTATCTTCAACCAGAATTCGACGAACAGTTCCCCGGGAACAGATATGAATGCGACCTCGCTCCCCAGAGTCAGAGTCTGAACCAGCGTTTCAACCGATCTCTTACTCTCCTTCGCAATTTCATACTCCTCATCAGCATAGAGAAGACTTGTGGCACACATTTGATCGTCCAACTTACTCTTACAAAGCTCATACTGCTCTAAGAATCTTCTCCTCGCCACTTCGAAGGGAGGCGGATCCCTAAGCTTCAACCTTACGATTCTATTCTGAACACTTATCCCATCGGGGACAAGTTCAACGGTGTTTCTCACCGCATCCATTAACGCGTGTTCCATACTTAAGCCCATTTTCGACATGAACCCCCTGCCCTTCTCCACAGGGTCAATATCTCCTGCTGATCCAGTTGTGAAAAAGACTTCAAAACCGTTTCTAAGCATCCTGGCGTAAAGTTCGCCAGGGTAGTCTGCGGAAACACCAAGATCAGTATTGCATACAGGGTGGCAGCAATAATTCGTCAAAACAATGTTAGAATCTCTATTTCTGATAAGCATGAAAGGCATGCGTTCATCGACAACATCATTCTTATACGTCCTATTGTAGGTTAAGCCCAAGACCTGAGTCATTCCGAGCCTAATGGAGGCGGGTGTAGAGTTTTCACATGCTTCAGCCGCGGCTTCGACAATGCTCCCCATGAAGAAGCCCTCCCATTGTTTAAAAACCCTTTTCTCTTGACTCGTGTATGGAAAAGTGTTTGGCCACATTGGAGTTATTGTCTCAGGCCCCGAGTGAGTATGCGTTGTTGTTAAAAATATTCGGGTTGAACTTATCCCAACCTTCTCTTGAATAATCCTCTTGACGCTGTCTGCAAAGTCCCTGTAAACTCCAAGCACATCGCAATGTATTAGAAGCACGGCTTCACCACGCGACTCCATATGTATAACGCTGACCATAAGAGGATCATGGATTGATTTAGAAGGACGGCCTAATCTATGCGCATAACCACCCAGCCTCAACCCTATGGGAGGCGTCACATCCCTCTTCGCATAACCAATCTTCATACCTATACGCCCTCTGGAAACGAGCCTCAACCGATTTTCAGCTTCGCAACATATTAAGTTTTTCGCGAAACATCATTTCCCCATCTTTTAGAAATCCTGATCACTATCAGAAGAAAGGTCTTAAAAAGTCGTCCAGCTAAGAACGCGTGTTGTTGAACCAGCGTGCTCCTTTAGTCGAGCTCTCTGATCTGCCGTTTCCTAGCGCCTCTAAGCCTCAATCCGTATTGAATCGTTAGAAGCTTCTCCGGCGTGAGCAACATACTGGTAGCGTAGAGGACGAGGACCGTTAAGGCTGCGGAATACGGTATCCCGAGAATAGTTTCTAAAGGCACTGACGTCATCATGTCTCTAGCTATCATTATTGGGTATGATGTTGGTAAAGCATATACTAGAAGCTGGAGAGCTAGAGGCAGCGTGCCTAGGTCCCCGTACATCATAAGGAAAGAGGGAACCATTATTGGGACTATTACTACTCCCAGAAGAGAGTTCGCCATCCTGACATCGCTGCTTAGCGCTCCAATCGCCACGCCGAGAGAAGTTACGAAAAGTATTGCAAGTATCAGGCTGACGGCGAGAAGTATAAAGCTTTCTGGCGGTGGCGACGGAAGTAATTGGGAAATGTTTCCAATGGGAAAGCCGAAACCTTGCATTGAAAGCATATTGTTAAAGTATAGGATGAACCCGCCTGTAAACAGGATGCTTCCAATCACAGCCAAGATGGAAGAGCCAAGCAGCTTTGCCAGCAGAATTTCATAGCGTGTCACTGGAAAGGTTAACAGCGTCTCCAACGTTTTCTCCTCGTTCTCAACCGCGGTTGCGGTAGCGGCGAACTGAACAACGGTAATCGATAAAATTAAAAGCAGCAGTGGAATCATAATACTGTATCCCATTAGGAGTTGATTGAAAAATATTTGAGGAGGAACTTCAATTATTTTGTCCTTAAGTATTGAACGGGCTGAAATATTGAATGGGTCTCGAACAACATCCGGAGAAATATTCGGATTAAGCTTCGACACTAACATGTTGCTGAAAAATTTCGAAGATAAGGTTAACATTCCCTCGATAGACGTGTAAACTCCTATTGAAGCTAGGCTCACGCTCTCCATTACGACATACACCTCAATGCTTGCCTTCCTGTAGTTAACTAGATCATTCTCAAACCCTTTTCTTATAACTAGCAAGGCTTTTGAACCGAGGTTTCTTGCTTCACCGATCGCAACCTCCAAGTCAGGAACATCTATTTTTACAATATCTGCACCTAGGCTGACGGACAGGTTTAAGAGGGTGTTGCTTAACGCAGTCTTATCACAGTCAAGCACAGCTATCTTCACACTCCTAGCGCCGGCTTCGATAGAGCTGCTCATCGAGGTTGAAATCAGGAAGCCGAGCAGCGGCATCAGTATCACTGGTATTACAAGGCCTATGTATATCCTAGGGTCTCTCAGAAGATCCTTAACCTCCTTCTCAACCAGTGGAAAAAGCCTCCTCATCTACTGGCCACCTCGATAAAAGCCTCTTCCAGATTCGAAGCTCCAAGCTCATTTTTAATCTTCTTCGGCTCTCCTTCAAAAAGAACGTGACCCCGATGTATGAAAGCAACTCTGGTACACAGGTATTCTACTTCAAGCATATTATGGCTCGAAAGAACTATCGTTCCCCCCTCTTTGACATGTCTGCTTATAACCTCCCTTATGTGCTTCGCATGGAAAACATCTAAGCCTGAAGTAGGCTCGTCTAAAATCGCCAGCTTCGGCCTCGTCATCAATGCTCTAGCTATCTGGAGCCTCCTCTTCATACCCTTGCTGTAAGTCTTCATCCTATCATCCACCCTTTCACCAAGTCCTGAGATGCTTATTGCCTCCTCAACAGCCCTGGACGCTTCAACATTTGAATCAAAATATATTCTTGCAACTATAGACAAGTATTCGCGTCCACTCAGGTTTCTATACGTGCCAGCGTCTTCAGCCAAGTATGAGATTAAAGGCCTGATTTTACTAGCTTCTTTAACAGCATCATAGCCAAGTATTTCGACGTAGCCTCTTGTCGGCAGAAGCAGTGTCGCCATTATTCTGAGAATAGTTGTCTTGCCCGCGCCGTTCGGCCCTATTAACCCATATATTTCACCTTTCTCAATCTGTAGCGAAACCCCGTCGACAGCCACTAGATCCCCGAAGCGTTTAACAAGGTTTCTGACTACAACTATGCTTCCAGCCCTCACCGTGAACTCGTCCTATCGTAAGAAGGAAACTATTTAATTCTTATGTGGAAGGATACGGAGGCTGTTCAAAAGGTAGCGCGCGACCTCAGATTCCAGGTGCAAACAACCTCTAAGAAAGGTTTAATAGCATGCGAGTAACTAAACATTAAGAATGAGCGAATTACGGTATTATAGAGACTTCTCTTTAATCATGATGAGCCGGATTCTTGAGAAAGAATTTGGGAAGGAGGCACTGGACGTTTTGATAGACTGGAGGAATAGGAGGATCGAGGAGGAATGGAGAAAGCGAAGCCTAGAGGCGAAGGACAGGACTCCCAGATACTTTCTAACATTGTTCAGCAAGGAGGCTCATGAATTTGAAGTCTTAGAAGAAAGCGAGAAAGCTTTGGAAGTTATCGTTAAGAAGTGTATTCATGCGGAAATCTTTAAAAAGTTTAACGCAACAGACATTGGGGAAAAACTTATCTGCAGCAGGGATCATTATGTTGTAAAAGGATTCAATCATGGGATAGAACTTGTTAGAGATAAGCTTTTAATGAGAGGAGACGACTGTTGCCATTTCCTTTTTAGGTTGAAAAAATAATGATTCTGAAAAACTTATAAAGCGATTGCAGTCGACCGTTCACATGGTTTACAAAATAGGAATAGTTGGATCAGACAATTCCCACGCGATTACTTTTTCACAGATTGCAAACGGAATAGACCAGGAAAATTACGTCCCGGGTTTTCGAGTAACCTATCTCTTCGGGTTCGACGAAACTAGAAATAGAGAGGTTGCGGAGAAAGGCGGTATTGAAAAAATTGTTTCAGATATAAATGAGATGATTGGAAACATTGATATCGCGTTTATTGAATTTAGACACGGCGGGCTACATTTGGAATACGCTAAGCCATTCATAGAAAACAGGATTCCGGTTTTCGTGGATAAGCCGCTAGCAGCCACGGTAGCGGACGCTGTAAAAATCATCGAGTTAGCGAAGGAGAAACAGACTCTTCTAACGAGCTTTTCAACCCTGAGGTTTACGGATGCTGTGCAAGACCTCAAAAAAATTTTTAGAAACGAGGAGCCGGTTTTCCTAAGCGTACTAGGCCCGGGAGACCTTGAAAGCGAGTATGGCGGATTAATCTTCTACGGGGTGCATTGCACAGAGATTTTTAATGAGGTTGCGGGAACCGGAGTGAGAGAGGTCTATGCAACCATGAAGAATAAAAACATAATCGCGACGCTGATTCATGATAAGTTGATTGGAACAATAAAGATCGCTCCTGAAATGCCCTATGTTTTTTCACTAGAAGGCCTAACTAAGAAAACCCATTTCTCAGCCAAGGTCGACTATAAGGATTGCTACAAGAGGGGGATGATGAAGATCAAGGAGATGCTTGACAACAAGCAGTGGATTCTTTCAGGAGAAGAGATGCTTGAGCCAGTAGCAATCGTTAAAGCAATTGAGGAAAGCATTAGGGAATCGTCCAGAAAACCTGTCTTACAGCCTTAACCCATTTTAACGCTTATCGAGACTCCTGCCCCAGTAGGTACTATGGCGGTTCTCCATATTCCATCAGAAGCCTCGTTTAGAAAATCCGCTATGGCCCCATACGGATGCTTAACGTTATGTGCGATTATCACTCCGCCTGTAAGGATCCTGCTCTTAATTAGGTTGAAAAACTCTAAGTATTGTTCTTTTTCAATATCCATGAAGACTAGATTCAGCCCAGTAACTTTCCCGACATACTTCAACGCATCTCCATTAACCGGTGTGATCAGATGCTCCAAACGATACTTGGCAACAAGCTCCTTGAGCCTTCTGAATCGCCGAATATTCTTCTCAACAGCATAGACATTACCATCAACCCCTGACTCTAAAATAGCTTTAGCAATCCATACCGTTGAAAAACCTACGCCCGCACCAGCGTCCATGGCTTTCAAACATCCAAACCGTGTAGCCGTCAGAAAGGCTGTTGAGAAAAGCACGTAACCATCCTCCATCCCTATCGCGGGAACCCCTAGGTCCTTAGAAGCATCGTGAGCCTCCAGAATAATATGGTTCCAAGCGTAATCTTCCCGCATGGCTGCTCAGCATAGTCCATGGTTTAAACCTATAAACTTAGTGGAGGACTCGCAGATTAATGTTTATGACGAGCCTGACGACAACCTTCAGTCAACTCTTCAAGCTCATCTTTAACACAGGATGAAACCAGGTCTCTGACAATGTTTGAATTAGCTTTTAAGACAGCTATCTTCGCCTGCTGGAATATGGCTAGTGCCCTCGGCCCCATTCCGTAGGCGATTACTGCGTCAGGCTTAAGTTGCAGAATACGGTCAGCAGGCCGTCCTGTTCCTCCGAAATGTTCACCCTCATTGCGCACAGTCTCCTGCTTCAGGATTTTACCCTCCTCATCCAGCTCAAAGACCATGAAGAAGGGAGCTCTGCCGAAATGTTCGGATAAGCGTGAATCCAAGCCACGATCATCCTCCACAGGCATTATAATCCTCATTCCGAATCACCCCAGCTTAGATACTTGCACAATACACGATGTATATACGTCTTACTGTTAACTGACCATTCCCTAGGGTTTTCACCGATTCTCCTGTTGGACTCCTTATCAGATCTCAGTCTTGAACAACCTCTATTCCCTTTTTCAAGTAACACTTATTCTAGACAATTACTTAACTCCTTAAGCCTCTTGTTTACGTAAACGAGCTCCTCCTGGATAAGCCTCCTCTGTTCTTCAAGAAAAAGCCTCTCACGCTCCCTGTTTCCGGGAGTGAAGCAAACAGCATTGGCCCGGGCATCCATGCTCACCGCGGAGCCCGTGGAAACCATGGGCATATCCTTCAGAAGTGCTGAGAATATGACGCCAGTAGGGCGGTGCCAGCCACCAGAACCTGCCTGGCACATTATCACTCCCCTACTCACTGGCTTCCTTTACCGCTTAATTCTTCAAACCGTTTTATAACGGCTTCCAGCCGAGACTCCCAGATCTTGACGAGTGAAGGCGGCATGCCTCCGGGAGCTGCCCAAACCATCTCGGATAGAAGCCGAACCTGACGCACCCGGGAGTCTGGTTAAGTAGGGAAGATTCCTGTGCCTCCATTTTTGTGATTATGCATATTTTACATGAATAACGAGACTATGCACAAATATATAAATATTGCGGCTCGGAAGCTAATGAGCAATGTATAGGAGGAGACACAGGCACGGTCAAAGAGGAAGAATGCCCAAACCAGTATGGCTGGGGGTTATTCCACCGATTACCGGACTAGACCCCGTTGGGACACAGGGAAAACCTGATCCTGTCTACTTAGAGCCTGATGAACTTGAAGCCATGAGGCTCGTTGACCTAGAGGGGCTTTCGCAGGAGGAGGCAGGAGAGAGAATGGGGGTCTCAAGAGGAACCGTATGGAGGCTTTTGCAGAGTGCTAGGAGAAAGACTGCTCAAGCGCTCAGCGAAGGCAGGCCGATACGCATAGGGACGCCTCTTCAACAAACTTGTTTAGAGGAAAACGCTTGACTGCGGCAAAACGTTACACCCTGTTTTCAAACAACTCTAACTATCTGAACACTCTTTTCCATTCGTCAAGAATTTCGCGTGCAGTTTTAAAGCTATCCACACCTATAGAGAATATGACTCCGGTTTTATCTTCAAGAGAACTAGACACTCGCTTAACCCAGGACTCTGGCTTCTCGCCTTCCTGGGGACCATCAGTCCACACTAGGCATACGCGCCTACTTTGAAACAATTCTACTGTTTCTTTTAAGCTGTAGAACTTGGAAGGGCTTCCAAAGAAGAATGCTTTAAAGACCCTGCTTGACAAGATTGGTTCAAGAACCTGTCTGCCGTCTGAAGCCTCGCTGCAGCAGAAGTGACCCATGCCTCCATCAAACGGTTTCAGCGAGAACTCGTTAACGGGGATGCAGAACTTTCTGTATTGAGCCGGGTTCATCATGACAGCAACGTCTTCGCATAGTCTAACACCGCCTTTATCCATCCACACGTTAGGCGTTCCGTGAAAACCCTGGTTAAGAGGCTCGTTGACGATTTTCTTCTGTTCAAGTGAGAAGTCAACATACACTTCGGCAACCCTCTTAAGGAGCTCTATCGCAAAATCCGGGTGACGGTAGAAGTCGCTCAGCAGCTTCGGTCCTCTGAGAAGGTAGGCTATGTCTAACGGACCCTGAGTGTCGCACAAGTATACTCTTACCCCTGTCCCATCAAGTTTTTTAACGAAATATTCTTCTGTTTCGATAACGCGTGTCATCAAGCTTTGACGAGACCAAGGGTCCTTCAGCTCCCCAAGCTCTGGAGGATCCTTTTTTAAAATGGGCTCTTTAACCCACGGCATCTGGTCGGAGCCAGGATGCACAACTACCTCGCTTCCGAAGCCATTCGGCACTATGCCCACACCATAATTAGCTCTTACACATGGCATGCCATCATCCTGTAAGAGTGCATGAGAATACACTGAAGCCAGTTGCGATACGAGCATCTTATCCATATCGTAATACGTCTCGAAATACTTAAAGATGGGCCATGATTCCGGCGGAGGACAGTTGATGATTAAGGGAGGGCTTTCTACCTGTTTAAAGTTCCATGCTGCAGCAATCCTGCTTTTTGCTTCTTCTACTCTCCTAAGATCTAATTTAGAGCTTACCTTTTTAACCCATTTTTCTACATCAATGTTCAAGGCAGACAGAAAAAACTTTAGACGTTATTTAAGCTTTAAGACTAGGAAAAATTTATATTGTTTAAGCTTTAAGCAATAGAATCATGAGTATCTTAAAGATTGGTGCTCAGTTAATCATCTGGGGGACGAAACCAAGCGAGAACCTTGATAGCGTTCTCACAGAAGTAAAAGAAGCAGGATATGAGGGAATAGAAACCTCCCCCGAGATAGTTTCTAAAGACATCATTAAAACGAAGAGGCTTCTGCGTGAAAATAGTTTAAGACTAGTCGCGTTACACATGAGTGTTGGAGACATCAGTCAGGTTGAACAAGCAGCAAAGCTTTTAGAGGAACTTGATGGAGAATACTTGACTTTCAGCGGTCCTGGTGGGAAAGGCTCAGAGGAGGATTATTTAAAGTGTGCAGAATTTTTAAATAAGGCGGGGAAGATCTGCAGGGAACACGGGATTAAAACCTGCTACCATAACCATGGGCACGAGATAGCTAATGATCAAAGAGGCATTGGACTGATCATGCATAACACTGAACCAGAGCTGGTCGGACTTTGCGTCGACACCTACTGGGTTAAATTCGGAGGAGCAGATCCACTTGAGTTCATCAAGGCTAATAGGGAAAGAATTGTTTATCTGCATTTAAAAGACGGTTCAGAGGAAGACATGAGGAACAGAAGATTCTCTGAACTTGGAAGAGGATCTGTTAATTTCCCCGCTATACTCAGTTTCGTAACTCAGCTTGGCTTAAAATGGGTTGTCGTTGAACAAGATTGGACTCGTGGAGATCCTTTTAAAAGCATGTCTGAAAGCAGGAGCTATCTTAGGAAAATCGGATATTAGCCGTAGGCCTGCATGAGGGTGCCGAAATAATACGTGGGTAAAAACATAAATATGCTTTCACGGTTTCACGAGGAGAGAATGATAAAGATCGGTTGTGCAGCATACTCCTACAGGGATTATCTTAAGGATGGGAGAATGAGCTATGAGGATTTCATTGAGGAAGCCTATAAAATTGGTCTAGACGGGGTGGAGATGACGCTTTACTGGCTTCCTTCAAAAGAGCCCGCATACCTTAGAAACCTTAAGAGGATCGCGCTTTCACAAGGACTCTACATTTCATGCGCTGGAATCTCAACCAACTTTTGCAGCCCAGATCCTCTTGAAAGAGAAAGAATGATTAGGGCTGTTGAAGAAGGGTTGAGAATTGCCCGTGAGCTCGGTGCCCCTGCTTTACGGGTTTTCGGCGGCTATGTGCCGGAAGGGTATTCAGAGAAGCAAGCGGCGCAGTGGGTGGTGGAAGCCTTAAGCAGATGCATAACCTATGCAGAGGAAAACGGTGTTGTAATAGCTTTGGAGAATCATGGGGGTGTTACGACTAGGGCGGATAATGTAGTGAGAATAGTGGAGAGCGTTGATTCACCGTGGTTAAGGGTCAATCTAGACCTTGGCAACTATAAGGAGTCAACGTATGAGGATATCGCAAAGACCATTCCATACACAGTACATATTCATGGTAAAGTAAGTGTCTCGGGAAACACTAAGGTGGACTATGAGAAAATAAAGAGGATCCTCGTAGAAAATGGTTACAACGGGTTCATCTCCATAGAGTATGAGGAGAAAGAGGATCCCAAAATAGGAGTTCCTGAGTTTGCAAAATATCTTTTAAGGCTGTTTTAGGTTGTCGGAGGAGGTTTTTATGAGCAGCCGGGTGAAGGTGGGGATCTCTGGACTTGGAAGAAGCGGGTGGGATATTCATGCTGATGCGCTTGAGAAATGCTCCAGCATGTATAAAGTTGTTGCAGTCTTTGATCCTCTTGAGGAGAGAAGGAAGGAAGCTGTTAACAGGTTCGGTTGCAAAGCATATACTGATTTTAGCTCACTCGTAAAAGATGAAGATGTGGAACTAGTAGTTGTAGCAACACCGAGCCACCTTCATGCTTCTCAAACAATAGAAGCGTTGGAATCCGGCAAAAATGTTGTATGCGAGAAACCGATGGCAACAAGTCTTGGTGAAGTAGACGAGATGATAAGGGCTGCAAAGGAGGCTAGAAGAATCTTAACGGTTTTCCAGAACAAGAGATACACTCCAGACTTTCTAAAGGTTAGGGAGATAGTTAGGTCCGGTAAGCTTGGACGCCTAGTGCTTGTAAAAATATATTTACACTCTTTCGGAAGACGTTGGGATTGGCAGACTTTGAAAAGGTTTGGAGGAGGAGAACTAAACAATAATGCTTCTCATCTTATAGATCAGGCAGTTCAACTCGTTGGGGAGGAGGTTGAAGTACTTTTCTGCGATTTACAGAGGACCCTAACTTTAGGTGACGCGGAGGACCATGTTAAAATAATCCTCGGAGGACCAGGTTCCACAAAGATTGATATTGAGGTTACTCGTGCATGTGCCTACCCTCAGAACTATTGGCTTATAATGGGGACTCAAGGAGGCCTCTTCGGAAATGGGAATTCAGTGAGATGGAAGTATTTTGACCCTAAGGACCTTCCTCCAAGGCAGGTTGAAACCAGACCTACCCCAGACCGTAGCTACAATTGGGAGGAAATACCTTGGAAAGAAGAAGAATGGTTTCTGGATGAGAATGCTAAGCGGGGAGAAATCCTGTTTTACGAGGAACTTTATAAAACGCTACGTGAAGGAGCACCCCTAGCTGTTACTCCTGAAAGTGTTCGTAAAGTTATGTATATAATTGAAAAGTGCCGCGAGCAGTATGAAAACACGTGATTGGCTGAATACCCCAAAAAAATAAATAGGAGCTTAAACCATCTTCCTCTTCACATAGAAATGATGGTCACATCAGCTGAAGTACGGCGACCCCTGGACCTCTCCAGGATCGTAATAGACCTGGAGCAGAAAACTTACTTCATCACTCTTAACATATCCAATAAGAGCGGTGCACTGGCATCCTTCCTTTCAATACTTAAAAAACACGATTTAAATCTGATCGGAATTATCAGTGAAGCCATCTCTCGCAAAGAAGAAATCGAGATTTCGATGTTTTTAGAGGCCCCGGTGAAAATGGGGCGAGAAGAGCTTGAGAAGCTTCTTACAGAAGAAATAGCCAAGGAAAAAATAGATGTTGTAAGAGGGATAAAGATATTTGAACATTTAGAAGGTTATGATGCAGATGTTTACCACTTCCCCCTTACCATGGGAGATATGAGAGCAGTAATTTTCCCTATGAACGTTTTAGAGAGCCTTATAGCAGGTATTAGACAAACCTTTGACACCCCGGTTGTTCAAACAATGCTGTGGTACCAAGGGAGGGAGATCGGCAAAAATATGTTAGAATTATGTAGAGAAAAATATGGAGTAACAGGTATAAGGGCTTTAGAATTTCTTAAGACAAGAGCCTTGATACTTGGATGGGCTCTTATAGAAACCTCTGAATTTGATGAAAAAATGAAGAAAGCAAGAATTAGAGTTTTTGAGAACTGGGAGTGCCTCATGTTCAAAGACAGTAATGTACCGCAGAGTCATTTCTTAAGAGGCTTTTTAGCAGGTTTCTTCAGCTCCCTCTTCGAGGTGGAGGTAGAGGTTTCGGAAGCGGCCTGCATATCAAAAGGGGATCCTTATTGCGAATTCGTCGTGCAGCAGAAGAAGGGGGAAACGGTTAAATCGTAGAAAACGTCGCGCGCGCTTATCAGATTATCGTTTCAAGCATAAGGCTAAACTTAGAGAATGATATTGGCGGTTATGCCGCATGCCCAGCTGCTCAGCGTCAATCTTTTAAGCAGTTCCTAATCCTGTGCAGGACCTCGGTGGCAGCCATCCTCATAAACCCTAGGTCGCTGCCCACGTTTACCAGTCTGAAACCCAGTCCTATATGTTCCTCAGCATCTTTAGGATTGGACGCTATCCCAGGACATACTTTGGTTCCAACATGCGTCTTGACCACGTACCTTATTGCCTCAACGACTTCCGGGTCATTAGGATTACCCAAGTGGCCTAGGGAAGCCGATAAGTCTGCTGGCCCAACCATCGTGCCGTCTACGCCAGGAGTGGAGATTATCTCCCTAAGATTTTTCAAAGCATCGCTCGTCTCTATTTGAACAACAACCACCACTTTCTCGTTAGCCTCTTTAACATACTCGGCGAAACCCCTATACCATACTGGCCTCCTAGGACCACATCCCCTAACCCCCTCCGGAGGATACTTGCAGGCCGCCACCGCTCTCCTAGCCTCATCCCTATTGTTGACCCATGGAACTATAACTCCTGTAGGACCTAGGTCAAGAGCCCTCTTTATGTAGACAGGGTCATTCCAAGGAACCCTGATCAGGGTTGCGGCTTCAGACCTGTTGACGGCTTGAAGTATTGTTTGAACATTCTTGTAATCAAGAGGACAGTGCTCCATGTCTATCCAGAACCAGTCGAACCCTAAAGTACTCATGAGCTCCGCAACATCAGGCTCAGGAGTCTCTATCATTGAGCCTATCAAAACTTCTCCATTCTTCATCCTCTCCTTAAAGCTACTCATACCTAATCGTGTAAGCCCAGCTTACGGCTCCTAAAAGCTTTTTTACTTGCGGTTAAACGTGGAAAACCGTGGACCCGGTGACGCCTAGAGAAAGGTTTCTCAAAGTAGCCCTGTTTAAAAGCCCCGACAAGATACCGCTCTGGGGCGTGGGGAGCGTTAGGCCAGCCACGCTGAGAAGCTGGATTAAGCAGGGTCTTCCGGAAAACTCTGATCCCGCTGAATACCTGGGCGCTAAGGGCTGCGAGGTAGGAGCCATTAGCGTATCATCCTACCCGAGTGAGGGATTTGAATGGAAGCCTGATCCAAGTTTGATCGATCTAGGGCCAAGGCCGGCGTTCGAGTACAGGATAATAAGGGAGGATGAGAGACGCAGGATTTGGGTTGACAGCCTGGGTATAACGCAGATAGGGTTTCAGGAAGACTGGAGAAACGGTTGGAGCGGCTTTGCGACGAGAAGCTGGGTCGACTTCCCAGTTAAGAATCGTGAAGACTTTCTGAGGATTAAGAAGCGTTACAACCCTAGGGATGCTGAGAGATATCCGAGGAATTGGGATTCGCTGGTTAAGAAATACGCGAATAGGGACTACCCGTTATGCGTGAACATTAGGGGGCCCTTCTGGTGGACTAGAGACATGGTTGGCTTGAAAGGAATTGCACTTGGGATCCACAGGTATCCTGAGCTGATAAAGGAAATCATGGATTTCTGCGCAGAGTTTCAAACAGAGGTCTTGCATAGGGCTTTAGACGATTTAGACATAGACTTCGTGATCATAAGTGAAGACATGGCTTACAAGAACGGGCCGATGATAGGGCCTGGAACCGTGAAAGAATTCATGAGCACAGCCTACCACGAAATAGCTAAGTTCTTCCGAGAACATGGCGTGAAAATCCTAATAGTTGATAGCGACGGGAACGTGGAGCTCCTAATACCTATTTGGCTCAAGCTAGGTTTAAACGGCATAATACCGTGCGAAGTGGCAGCAGGCATGGATGTTGTTAAGCTCGGTGAGAAATACCCCGATTTAATCATGATAGGCGGGATAGATAAGAGGGAGCTTGCTAAAGATAAAGAATCTGTGAAGAAGGAGGTTGAATACAGGGTTCCCCCGCTCGTGAAGAGAGGAGGATACTTCCCCGGGGTTGACCATGCTGTGCCTGCCGACGTGCCCCTTGAAAACTACAAGTATTTCGTTTCGCTTTTAAAGAATCACTGTGGATGGCAGTAATTTTAGTCATCCGCGAATTAGATTTTTACGTGTCAATGGCTCAATCTATTTTGGATGCGCAGCGAGAAGCCTCTTCAAATATTTTGTATTGCAGCCATTCCTGTAAAAACTGGCCGTAATTGGGAGGTGAACCGGAATCCTGATTGCCAACAGTATCACAGGTAGGCCCCCTGCTTGATCAAGGCTTCTCTAAGCTCTTTTCCGTCAAGCTGCCTCGGACTTATCGCCTTCTTAATGCAGAGAGCAGCAGCCACTCCTGCTGCCTGCCCTATTGCCCTCATGTTCGGCTGAATCCTTACTGCACCGTGTGCTTCGAAAGACGCTGAGAGCGCCCTGCATGCAACGATCAGGTTCTCAACCCTCACAGGAATAAGCGACCTATACGGTATCTCATGGTATTCCCCGGGGCCCAGTTTTCTCTCTCCCGGCAGGCGGCTGGTCGGCAAGTGTATGTCGATCGGATACCTGTTTCTCGAAACAGCATCCTCAAACTTCTTAGCGTTGAAATAGTCCTGCGCGGAAAGAACATACTCGCCAATTATTCTTCGAGACTCCCTTACGCCAACCATAGGAGCAGTCATGACTATGTAGGATTTTTCAAAACCAGGTATCTTCCTCCTTAGGAACTTGAAAAGCCGGCTTATCCTCCTCCTACCCTGTATCACCGCCTCCGTGAGATGGTCAGCGTTAAATCCCTTGAGGTTGCCCATTATTCTTGGACAGTTGAACACGATGACTCCCGGCATTCCCGGAACACTGAACGCCTGGAAATAAGCTATGTCTGAAGCCTCCAGAATTCCTTCTTCAACACCTTCTTTAAAATACTTTTCAAGCGGCCATCCTTCACCCGGGACCATCGCGAACTCTATTAGCGGCGGATCCACATAGCTCCTGCTGTCATTTTCAATGAGGAAAAAAGCAAGTTTCTCTATGTCGACGTTTCCCACCATGAATCTTAGCGACATCGGTTGGCTAACCCCGTCCTCCTTCCTCCCGGATTCAAATGGAACTCCTGCTAGCGCAGCCACATCCCCGTCTCCAGTAGAGTCTATGACGATTTTCGAGAAAACAGCTTGTCTACCGGACTTGTTAACCACCACTATTCCCTTGAGTTCATCACCCTCCATTATAACGTCCTCCACAAGCGTGAAGTAGAGGATTTTACCGCCAGCTTCCAGGACCATTTCCTCCAATACGAACTTTAAGGCCTCAGGGTTAAACCAACCCTCATTACCGTTTCTATCTATGGCTGCGCAACCCATTTCTAGAAGACGCTGCTGTATCTCCCGGCTTATCCCCCTGACAAGCGGCTTCCCACATACGTGGTTAGGCATCATCGGCACCACCAGTGCCGCCGACCCGCTTCCACCTAGGAAGCCGAATTGCTCGACCAAAAGGGTTTTCACACCGTTTCTCGCAGCAGCTATTGCAGCCACAGCTCCAGCAGTACCTCCACCTGCAACAACCACGTCGAAACACCCGTATGGGTTAAGACGTCTAGCCTCCTCCAGATTCATCCCTACTATTTAAGTTAAAAGAATATTTTAACCTAACTTGAAAGTGGTGGGCGACAGACATACGCGAGGCCGATAAGTATTTAGAATCTTGAAAACACTTCCTTCACCGCGTCTCTCAGCTCGGGATGCTGCAACGGGTATAGGAAGAGGCAAACTCCGTTCGAGCCTTTTTCCAAAGCTATGTTTACAGCCTCATCCACATCCCTCCTGCTTCTTAAGAACTCGAACTGTATTCCAGCGACTATCGTTTTACCGCATGAAACACCCTCCATAACTGCCTCCCCAATCCATCTTATGTTTTTCCCATAGTATTCATGATATATCATCGGTTCGAAACTGTCAAGCGGCCATTCACACCATTTCTGGAACACAATCCTGTACGCGTATCCTGGCGTAGCGAAAACAGCGGCTGAAGTCTCAATAGTATTATCATATTTTTTCACAGTCCTATGGAAGTTTGCAACTAGTTCAGTAATCCTCTCAGCTCTCCACGCATGCCACTCATACCATTTTCTCGACCCGAACCTGATTTCTAAAGGATCTACGCCGAAATCCTTCTTAAACCCGTTTCTACATTTTTCACAGTAGCAGAAGTCAAACTTCCCCCTGTAAACATCCATCTCTCTTTCTAACCCGTATCTTTCTCTTAATCCTTCAGGAAGGAAAAGATCTGGAAGCCTAATATAGTCTAGATGAATACCATCCAAGTCATAAGTCTCCATAAGCTCCTGAATCGTCCCGATGAAGTAACTCTTAACCTCATCGTTCGACGGACAGAGCCATTTATAGTCCTCCACGTAAGGCGGGTTATCAACACAACTTTTACCCTCTCTGCTGACTACAAACCAGTCTTTCCTTTTGGTAGTAAGATCTTTATTCGGCTTGTTTAAAGCAACCACCCAAGCGTGAACCTTCAACCCGCTTCTCTTCGCCTCCTTAATAAGGTCTCCTATCAAGCTTTTTTCAGCAACCCCCTTTGCAACAACTGAAAACTTAGCTGGGTAAAGGGCTCCCTCGCCATCTATGCTCAGCAGAAAAATTTCGTCAGCACCCATTTCCACTATTTCTCTAATATGCTTTTCAGGGTTCTGTGCAATAGGTCTCGGATTTACCCAGAACGCTTTTTTATAACCGCTCGTCATAATGCCTACCATAGGCAATGTTTTTATAAACCTTTATCATTGGTTGAAAAGATGCTTGAAACACTATGTTAAACAGATTACTAATGTATTTCTCAGAAAAACCGCGTTTTTCTCAACAACCCATTTTTAAATACTGGTTTTTATTCACTAAGCAAGCAGGATTGGAAAATAAGAAAATATCCGTAGTGGTGCCAACGTTTAACGAGGAGAAGTATGTGGAAAAACTACTCACAACTCTAAGCCGGCAAACCATACCCAGGTCGGATTACGAGATAATCATTGTAGACGGTGGGAGCAGAGACAGAACTCTGGATATATGTAGAAAGTATGCTGATAAAATAGTGATGCAGAAGACTCCCACGGTTGGAGGAGCGAGGAACGATGGAGTGAAACATGCTGAGGCAGAACTGGTTTTCACAACCGACGCTGACTGCATGGTCACGTCGAACTTGCTTGAGAGAATAATCCACGACTTTAACACCCATCCAGATGTTGTAATGGTGTATGGCGTAGTGACCCCGATAGAAAGGGGTTTTAAAAATACTTTCCTAATAGAGTTGAACAATGTTTTTGTGAAAATCCTTTACAGGTTGAAGATTTACCTGAGTGTTGGTGCCAACGCTGCTTTTAGAAAAAGGCATTTCATAACTATGAGGGGGTTCCCGGCGGTTGGTGCAGGAGACGACTATGGACTTCAATTTCGAATGAGGAAAATCGGGAGAATAATGTTCGATGGGGAACTTAGAGTATACTTCTCCATGAGAAGATATGAGAAGTATGGTTTTGGCAGAAGCTTCTATGAATGGTTTTACAACGTTTTCAGCGAAATTCTCAAAAGAAGAGTTCCGCCTGAAAAAAGATACTATAGAAAGTTGTATTAATTTCATAAATCTTATCCTAAGGAAATGAAAGGGAGATTAGGAAAACGTCATTTAAGAATTGAAAACAGCCAGGAGCAATAGCATTAATGTTTGAAAAAGCCGTTGACTTAAAACATGCATTGCTTTTTTAGAAAGCTTTTTAACCACTCATGTTGAATATTCCCGCTATGCTGCCGGCAGACGTTCCAGTAGTCCTCTTCAGCACAACACAATCAATAACGTTATTCTGGGCAATGGATAAGGCTACCAGAATAGTTCTAAAAATAGTTAAAAACAAGAATTACGAGTTTTCAATAATGGGGCTTAGAATACATCATTGGGTGATCGGGGCAATAGTTACTGTACTCGGCATATTAATCTTCTCAGCCCAGAACCTGGTGATGCTCATATATGAAACTGGTTTAGCCAGTATCCCTTGGAAGCTTGGTTCAAGCACCGTAACGGTTGGATTCCGGATTTTCCTCGATGATTTAAAGGATTTGAAAAGGCAGCTCAAGAGCTTTATCGGGACGATAAAGAGATAAATCGGACCATGCTCCGAGTATTTTAGGGTTGAGCATAGTGCTCGGAGTGGACCTTGGAGCATCCAAGGTCAGGGTTGCCCTATCCGACCTGAACGGGAAGATCCTCCTGAAAAAATCCGAGAGGACGACTGGCACAACAGGAATAGATATTGTGAACCAGATTGTTGAAATGAGTAGAAATACCCTCAGCTCTCTGGGGCTTACGGATGAAAGCTTGAAAGCAGTCGGAGTCGGGTCAATAGGTCCGCTTGACTTAAAAAAAGGGTTAATCGTTAATCCTCCCAATCTGAGAGTAGGCGTAATTCCTATAGTGGAAGGTATTGAAAAACATTTTAACGTGCCCGTTAGACTTCTGAACGATTGCGTCGCAGCTGTGCTAGGAGAGAAAAGATTTGGAGCCGGTAGGAACCTCGAAAACATCGTTTACGTGACGATAAGCACAGGCATAGGTGGCGGAGCAATAGTTGACGGACATCTCCTGCTCGGGAAAGATGGGAACGCGCATGAGGTTGGCCACATAGTGGTAGATAAGGATGGACTTCTTGAATGCGGGTGTGGAAAACGTGGACATTGGGAAGCATATTGCAGTGGTAGTGGAATGGTGAAATATGCTGGGCTTCTCTTAAAAGAATGGGGTGTGGATCCAAATAAGAGTTCCCTTAAAAAATATTTTCAAGAAGATTTTTCAAAGGCCACTTCAAAAATTCTTTTTGATGCCGCCAAAGAAGGCGATGCATTGGCGCTAAGGATCATTGAGAAAACCGGGTTACTTAATGCAATCGGCTTCGCTAACATAATAAACGCGTATGATCCTGAACTGATAACAGTCGGCGGCTCAGTTGCTCTTTTCAACAGCGAACTCATACTTGATCCGGTGAAGAAAAATGTTTCAAAGTATGCCATGAACAGATTACCGGAGATAACGATAACCCCGCTTGGAGAAGACGTGGTTCTTTACGGCGCCTTGGCTGCTGCATTAGAACAAGTCGTTTAGCCAAGCTTTTTCGCTAAAAACTGTCTTAAAATAGTTTTAAACATTTCACGAGACTTCTGATCTATTAGAAACAGGGTGCCGAAATAAACAATCATGCCCACTACGATGACTGGCATCAAGGATGTTAATACAATAATTATCTGCTGGCTCTTAGCTGATTCAGGATAAAGCAATAGGAGTATGCTTGACATAACTATTCCAGAGACAAATAGTTTAAATACTCTTCTTAAATCCAGACTGAAGTCGACAAGTCGTCTGGAGAGCCGCAAATAGTAAAACATTATAAAAATGTTAACAACAAGGTAGCATAAAGCTGCAGATATAGAGAATAATACCAGTGGACTCTTTAAATCATTCAATATCTTGGTTACAATCGCGATTGCTGTTACGTAAACAATTGAACCAAAAAAGTCAACAAGAGGGATTCTTATGAGGTATGAGTGAAACAGTTTTTCCCACGATGCATCCTCATTAACATCAACCTTTTCAACGCCCAGTATGACTGTTGAGAAAAAACTTTTCATCACACCGATTGCATAGCATAAAGCCATTACTCTAAGAACATTATGTACAGGCGCATAGCCCTCTCTTAAAAGATATAACATGGGCTCTGCAAGAACCAACTGTCCAAGGGTCATAGGTATTAGGAAGAGCAATACGAGCTCCAGCGACTCCTCAACGTCACTACCAGTCCCGCCGGCCAGCAGTTTCGGGTATAGTCCTGTCGCCAGAGAACCTGCGAAAAGTATCACCCCAGCAAAAATGTTTGCAGCCCTGATGTATGCTGCTGGAAGCAGGGATCCTGTCAAAAATGTTAAGACGAGAGCATCCTGAGAATACACTATTCCGGGAGCGACCGCCGTAAGAGGTATCCAGCCCATTTTAAACCATCGACCCACCTCATTTAGTAGGAGCGAACCCTTAAGATGTTTTGACAACCTTAACGAGTAATACAGTGCTTGAATGATTAGAGCCAAGTCTATTGAAAGAACAGCCCCGAAAAGAGATAGCCTGAAGTAGCCCACTAGCGTTACACCAATAATCACCTTGGAAGTTTCGAAGAGAATGACCCCGTATCCTACTATATGGGGTTCAACCCCGTAGCACACAGATTCCAAGCTTGACGTGTGATACATCGCTATGATCCACACTATGAATGCGAGTATTGTCGACGGGTCGACATTTACGCTTGATGCGAAAACCGGAGACAAGAGGGTGAAGAATATTGCTGAAACCAGTGAAACCATGCTGTTGAACAAGACTCCTGATTTCGCAACAGGTTTTCCCCTTCCTGTAAGCCTTGTAAGCCAGTAGTTCGCAATACTTGAAGGTAGTGTGAAATAGCTCAACAGGCTTGCGTAGAACTGCCAAGTTCCAAACAGCTCTTCAGTAAGCCTCCTAGTTACAAGCATTGTAAACAATAAGCCTGTGAAGACTGAAATCATCCTCGATGCGAAATTGACCAATCCAGAGTATTTCAGCCTAATGCTGCTCACATCGGTTTCAAACAACCTATACGTATTTAAAAACTATTCTGAACCCTCTCGGCTATTGTCTGGATGCTTGCATTCCTATGGGCTTATCCCTCGGATTAAGTGATCTGCACCAGCATCGGCCGTTATGTTTTTCACACTAATCCCTGTTTTCTACTCTGGTTTCACAGAGTAAACCCTTGTTAAAAAGCAAACCTTCCATGTGTTTGTTTTCTAAAAACTCCCCGACAGATGTTCAATAGCAGAAAACCAGTTCTAAACCGATTTTTTTAGAGGCTTCAAAGACTTTCTTCTTAACTTCATCATAATAAGAGGATTCTGAAAAAAATATTCTCCTCCATTCATCATACAGCTCCGGGTATTTTTTCGAAACAACTTTTGAAACCATACTCCAAACCATCGGCCTTAGGTTGAGCTTGTCAACATAAACATAGTCTGCTCCCGCCTTCCTAAACCTTGTTAAAGAACCTTCTAGATCGGCTTCTGAAAGAAAGGGAAGTATGGGTCCGAAGAAAACATATGTTCTTAAACCGCTGTCTTTAGCAAGCCTGACTGCTTCAAGCCTCTCCTCGGAACTTGGCGAAGCGGGTTCGAAAACCCTTCGAACCTCTTCATTCAAAGTAACTACTGTAACCCCAACCTCGTTAAGCCTGTTCCTCTTCAAAACATCCAGGTCTCTCGCAACAAGGTTCGACTTTGTTTGAACGATCACTGGAAAACCTTTTTCAACAAGCACTTCAAGAATTCTCCTCGTTAACTCGTATTTCTTTTCAACAGGCTGATAAGGGTCGGTGAGGGAGCTTAAGTATACCTTTCCAACTCTCTTATTCTCAACCTCCCTTAAAAGAACATTTATAGCATTAGTTTTAACGTCGAGAAACTCACCCCACTCCTCTCTCCTTCTTCTGAACCTGAAAGTTATTCCTGCAGCATAGCAGTACCTACACCCATGCTGGCATCCTACATAGGGGTTTACGCAGTAGTCTGCAATCGCACTCTTATTCAGAAGCGTCTTGCACTCTATTTCCCTAATCTTCACGGGACTATTCAAAGCCTTTTTCTAAATCTTAAGCTTTTTATGGAAAAAGCCGACCGACTCATTGGGAATCGGGTTTTTACCGAGGAAATCTGGGTCGAGGACCCTGCCTGCAAGAAGGTTTAAACCCAGAATCCTTGTCAACGCGAATGAAACCGGCATTCTCCTCATTAGGTTAAAAAGCATCCTCATACGGAGCCCTTTTTCCAACGCTCCTCCGATGGTTCTCCTCCAGACAGAATCATATGTTTCAGCCAAGAAGCCCCCGTCGAAAAGGTTTCTTTCAAGAGCAGTTATGCAAGAATCGCCAGCTATTCTGCTGCAGATCCTACTGTAGACAAGACCGCCTAACGAGAAGGGTTTAACTTGGCATGCGGCATCCCCGACCAGTATAACCCTGCTGGCTGAAGTCTTACTCATCAAGCCAAATCTTATCGAGTCCCCTACAACCCTAGCTTCCACACGCCTCATGCCAAGCCTCTTCAAAAGTAACCTGAATCTCGGCCAAGGATTATCACTCGTTAAAAGCCCAACTCTAGCCCTGCTCCTGCTTAATGGTATGATCCAGGCGAAAACTTCATTGGAAAACTCTGGTTCAAACCTCAGCTCAACAACATGCTGTTCGAAAACACCCTTAGCAACGCATTGAAGCGCGAAGAGAAGGTTACCAGGCTGTTTCAAACCAGTTAGTCTTGCGACAATAGAGTTAGGCCCGTCGGCCCCGACTAGGATTCTTCCAGAGTAATGATTCCCCATACTTGTGACCACGCATCCTTCCTTTAGCCCTATGACCCTCTCGCCGAGCCTAATCTCAGCACCTTCCGCCAGAGCGTTTTCAGCAAGATGCTTATCGTAGCCAGCCCTGTCTATCACAAGCATGTCCTTCTTAGAGTAGACTTCAAAACTCTTATTTCCAAGGCAGAACCTAGCAGTATCAACCCTGTTTAAAACAAGTTTTTGAGGAAGCTTGCCTATCCTCCAACTGACTAGCCCCGCGCACTGTTCAGGCCTGCCTATCTCCCTATGCTCCTCAAGAATTATGGTTTTAAACCCCTTCTTAGAAATGAAGGATCCTGTTGAAAGACCTGAGGGCCCGCCCCCAACTATAAGAGCATCGCAACCAATCCTCATTAACTCTCCTCATTCCTCTGTAACTAGCCCTTTATCCTTAAGTCTTTTCAAAACTACGTCTAGCTCCCACAAGTGGCAAGGGATGGACCTCCATATTTTAGACGTGGACACACGTTTCTCACTCTTCAGCATCTCATAGACTTTTCTCTCAAGCTCTTCAAGATCAGTTTTTCAAGCAAGTATTCATGGGGACCAAGGACAACCCATTCTTCAACCATCCTGGGATTTCAGGTGAGAGGGCGATATATTGGCTTTATGCTCAAGCAATCATAGCGCGTAGAATAGCTTAAATATAGGAGGGCTGTCAACGAGCTACAGTGATGACGGGAAAAGTTGTTTCAACATACTCAGGCGGCTTGGATTCCACACTGATAACTATACTGTTGAAAGAGAAGTATGGCTATGACGAAGTAATTCCTGTTCTTGTCGACGTGGGTCAGGGAGAAGAGGAGATCAGAATCGCGTATGAAAGAGCTGAGAAGCTGGGTTTAAAGATACGTTTTATAGATGCTAAGCATGAGTTCGCCACTGAATACATATTCAGATGCATTAAGGCTAACGGGAGCTACGGGGGCTACCCGGTTGGAACCTCTATGACCAGAGTCCTGATCGCTTCTAAGGCTGCTGAAATAGCTAAGAAAGAGGGTGCTGAGGCTGTTGCACACGGTTGCACAGGTAAGGGTAACGACCAGTTCAGAATGGAGGTTGCAGTTAAATACGTGGATCCAAACCTTAAGGTGATAGCGCCGGTTAGAGAGCTAAATCTCTCAAGGTTCGAAGAGGAGGAGCTTCTTAGAAAACATGGTATTGAGCCTAAGAAGCCTAAGGGAAAGCTAGGTGGAGACGTGAACATGTGGTCGCACTCTATCGGAAGCGGACAGGTTGAAGATCTTTACACGCAGTATCCTGAAGACTATATTTGGGCTGTTCATCCGGAGAAGGCTCCGGACAATCCGCAGAAAATTCAAATAACTTATGAGAAGGGTGTGCCAGTCGAGGTAGACGGGATAAGAGACCCGGTTGAAATAATATTCTACCTTAACAGGATTGGTGGGCAACATGGTGTGGGGAGAATAGATATAATCGAGGACGGGATACTGGGTCTAAAATCAAGAGAGCTTTACGAGGCTCCGGCTGCAACAATACTCTTAAGCACTCATGCAAACCTTGAACAGTTAACCCTTACGAAGGAGCAGTTGAGAGTGAAGAGGGAGATAGACAAGATTTGGGCTGAAATAGTTTACCATGGAATGTGGTTCCACCCGTTGAGGAGGGATCTTGATGCTTTCATAGATTCTACGCAGAAATATGTTTCAGGTAGGCTTGACGTGAAGCTTTACAAGGGGAACGTGGAGGTTGTTGGAAGGGAATCTAAATACAGCCTTTTCTCGCCTGAACTAAGGTCTGTTAAAAAGGCTGGTTTTGATCAGAGGGATGCTACTGGGGCTGTTAAGCTCTATGCTTTACCCTACCAACTTTACAGCAAGAGGGAATATGAAGAAGAATAGCGCGCGCTGAATTAACCTTTTTAAGAATCGGGTGCTAGTTTACTGCTAAATAGGGCTGTCTACCTGGGGAAACTGTTTTTAGGAAGCCTTGAATAATCTAATCCGCTATGAGCCAGGAAACAGTTGAAGCCTACTCTAGACAATGGATTGCAGTATTCGTGATAGCAGGCCTGGTAACTGCTGGACTAATAGTGTCTTTCCTCCTTCTTTATTCAGAGTTAGTCCAGCTTAACGAGAGGTTTGAAAACCTAGAGTTAGCAGTAAAGCAGTTAAGCGACGATGTTAATAGGATTAAGAGTATTCAGGCGAGTCCAAGCATAGTTTACCTTAACACGAGCTTCACCAACCTCTATGAGAAAACTATCAGAGGCATTGTGATGGTAACGGGGTTAACTCAGTCCCTAGGGGAAGACATGGGTCTCGGCTCAGGTTTCGTGGTTAAATATCGCTCATCATACTATATTTTGACAAACTACCACGTGGTGAGAAACGTGAATAATCTTACAGTGACCTTTTTCAACGGGGAAAGCTATCCTGCTAAGATAGTGGGCACCGACCCTTATAGCGACCTAGCCGTTTTAAATAGCACTGCTCCATCGGAGCTTTACTATCCTTTAAACATGACTTTCAGCAGCACTCTAAGGGTTGGAGACATAGTGATAGCAATAGGTAACCCCTTTGGGTTAACAGGCACCATGACGACAGGTGTTGTAAGCCAGCTTGGCCGGACGATAACGAGCGAGTTCACAGGAGGCTATGCTATAGCGAACATTATTCAGACAAGTGCGCCGATAAACCCTGGTAATTCAGGAGGACCATTGCTTAACGTTAAGGGGGAGGTAGTTGGGATGAACACTGCCATAGTAAGGGATAGTCAAGGCGTTGGTTTCGCAATCCCGTCTAACACGATTCTGAGAGAACTGCCATTCCTAGTGGAGACGGGTGGCTACGACATGCATCCGTGGCTTGGCTTAAAAGGAATTAACGTGAACTATTATATAGCTAAAGCAGCTGGTTTAAACGTTACTTACGGCTGGCTTATTCAGGAAGTTATTCCTGGAGGCCCTTCAGATAAGGCGGGTCTGAAAGGAGGGTCAAAAACAATGACTGTCCTAGGAACCGAGATAAAGGTTGGTGGAGACCTGATAATTTCTATAGATGAACATCCTGTTAAGGATAGTGACGACATAGCTAGGGTGCTAGCGGAATACGCTTACCCTGGAAAGACGGTTAACCTGACGATTATCAGAGAAGGCCGGAAGCTGGTTATCCCAGTAATCCTCGGGAAAAGGCCTCCGCCTTAAAACAGTTTATTCTATAGTCTTGCTCCACATTTCTTTAGCAAGCCTACCTTCATACTTCATCAGGCTAAGCCTCTCCCTTGCGTCTTCACGCCTAACACTATGCTTCTCAAGAAACCTCTTAACCTTCTCCACCAGAATCTCCTTTATCTCTCCGCTCAGCATCCTTCCCGACGAGTACTCCTCACGGATCCTCATGAGCTTCTCATCGTCCTCCTCAAAGAAGAAGTGGAGCCACTGGTATGGCACGTCTACATCCGGGTTTCCACCGAGCCTCCTGTGTTCCTCAACAGTTGGCTGTCCTCCTGAAAAAGCCTGAAATATTTTTCTCCGAATACTCTTCTCATCCTCGTTAAGGTAGATAGCACTCTCTGGTTGAGAAGCGCTCATCTTGCCAGAGGGCCCGGTTAAGGGAGGGAGAAACTTGCAGTGGATAGCTGCAGTCTTATGATAGCCGAAGCTTTCAGCAATATCCCTCTGAATCCTCCAATATGGATCCTGGTCTATCGCAGCCGGTATTAAACACCGTCTCTTCTCGAAGAAAGTCACGCATATTTGGAAAGCAGGGTAGAAAATCATGCCTATGTTCGTGCTCGCGTCAAAGCCGAAAACAGCTCTGACCCAGCTGAAATTAACCTTCTTAGCAATCTTCAGAACCATAGGATACATGTTACGTACATACTCCATATCTTGAAATATGAAAGTCCTGTCAGGGTCAAACCCTACTGCAGCAATATCAAGCGCGTTCTCATAGGACCATCTTCTGACATCCTCGATAGTAAGATTCCTGCTTTCCTCAAGGAATTTCTCGTCATCCGTCAGCTCAATGTAAACGTTGCATCCAAACCTGTCTTGAAGCCATTTAGTGAAGTAGAATGGAATAATGTGTCCCAGGGTCATGGGTCCGCTTGGCCCCCTGCCAGTGTAGAGGAAGAACCCCCTCCCAGCCTCATAATCATCCAGAACCTTGTCTAGATCCCTGTGGGAGAAGAAGATGCCTCTCCTAAGGAGAAGATGGTCTTCTCCAGCTAGTTTAACAAGCCTGTTTTTAAGCTCTGAAGTAAGAGGCTCAGTCCCAAATTCCCTTATCAGCTTCTCATAGTCTACAACGCCTTCTACAGTCCAAGGAGTAACCTTGAACTCGTCCTGCTGCACCATTTCCGCCAGAAAAGCCTCGTTAAGACTTTTTAAAGCTTGAATTAAATCCCCGGCCACGGCTAAATTAATTGGCTAAACACCCTTTTGAACAATATTTATTCACTATCCAAAATGTTTTTTAACAACAGAATCCGTTTCGAGAGGGATGAAGTATAGGCTTATGGACCTGCTTGCCTGCCCTATTGATAAGAATTTCCCCTTGAAACTAATAGTTCTTCAAGAAGAAGAGAGAAGCATTGAGTTTAAGCATGAGAACGTAGTGTGTGAGCTATACTGTGGTCTAAAGGCAGCCTATGTTAAAGACACTATCCTCAGCGCCGAGGTTTGTAACAGATGCATGAAGATGGAGATACTAAACGGTGTTTTAATATGCTCCAAGTGCAACAGGTGGTACCCGATCGTGGACGAAATTCCACAGCTTCTACCCGACGAATTGAGAGAGAAGGATGAAGACCTCTCCTTCTTAAAAAGGTATGCTGAAAAGATTCCTAAAAACATACTTGAGGAAGGGAAGCCTTTTAACGTCGTGACGACAGCCGAACGCTAAACTTCTCTGAGCCGCATCCCAGACGCACATAAATGCTTGTGGCTGGAGAAAGAACCGCTAAGCATTAGAAGACCTTAAACATGCGGAGGCTAAGCTTATTCTTTTTCATCCAAGTGGGCTGCTAAATATTTCTAATCTCACAGACTTCGAATAAAAGCTTTATTTCGTCACGTATTTTTTCAAGCTCACCCGCCTGATAAACCTGTTTCTCCAGAAAAGATTTATCAAGGGTTTTAGTCGGTTTAAATTGTTGAATAAAGAACCTTTTCGCGCCTTTAAGCCACTCGGCTATAGCCAAAATATCCTCCTTTGCAAGGAGCTCAGGAACAACTGTTGTCCTAAACTCATGCTCTGGAAAAGCCTTAACCATATTCACGCTTTCAGCAATCTTGTTTAAATCAACCTTCACCCTTACCACGCTCTCGTATTTTTCTAACGGTGCTTTAACATCCATAGCAATGTAGTCGACAAGCTTCTCTCTTACGAGTGTGCTCAACATCTCAGGATTCGTCCCATTTGTATCCAGTTTAACAGAATACCCTAGGTTCCTAATCCTCTTGACGAAGGCTGGAAGATCATTGTGAAGAGTCGGTTCTCCACCAGTTATGCACACACCTTCGAGAAAACCTTTTCTCTCAACAAGAAAGCGAAACACGTCTTCCTCAGGAATAGGCGGAGTTCCGTCATCCGTGACTAGCTCCGGATTATGGCAGTAGGGGCAACGGAAGTTGCAGCCGAACGTGAATAGTGTGCATGCAACTTTACCCGGGTAATCTATCAGACTCAGTTTCTGTATTCCCTTTATTATCAAGCCCTGACCGCACAAGTTTCAAAAGGAAGATTTAAGGTTTATTCTGAAAGAGATCAAAGACTCTTCGCACGCGCGCTATCAATGGAAATAGCAACGAGCTTGAGGGAGGAAGGACACTATCATATTATAAAATGGGTGCCAGAAAACCCAGAGTTTTAACTCTGGGATGAATGGGCAAAGTTTAAATACAAACCTCTCTTAGAATTCGTTGGGACGTTCCCATGCAGAAGGACGTTCAGATATGTGCAATCGGAAAGGTTTTCAAGCCAAACAGATCGAAGGTCTTAGTCTTAAATAGAACCCTTAACGAATACTTTAGGCTCGTGAAATGGTATCTCACCTTTAACTCTAAGTCCAAGAGTTTTCTGCATGAGAACTGTTATGAGAAAGCTAAGGAATTTTTCAACCTGAACGTTGCTTTAATTCAGACAGCGAGGGACAAGGCTGTTGAAATATTAAAAGCCTTTGAAGAAACTGGGAAAGAGGACAGCATTTTGAGACTCAAGAAAATATCCATCCGTTTTGACAGAAGGTGTTACAGCTTTTCAAAGACAACAAATGTTCTAACACCGTATTGGCTTACTCTAAGCCTTAATAGAAGGGAAAGGATAAGCCTGCCGATAGCTTTTGGGGGAAAACAGAAAAAGAGGATAGAGGAAGCCCTTAGAGGGGAATGGGAATTCACAACTGTTGAGATGGTTAAGCGTGATGGAAAGTGGTATGCTCATTTTGTCCTAAAGAAGACAGTCGAATTAACGGATAAACCTGAAACCATAATAGCGGTAGATAGAGGAGAACACAATTTGGCTGTTGCAGTAGCATTATCTAAGAGTAACCCCAATAAGCCGATAAAGGGGCAGTTTTGGAGAGGAGAAGAAATCAAAAGGATGAGAGGAAAATACGGGCATATCAGGAGAAGACTTCAGGAAAGGAAGCTCCTTAAGAAAGTCAAGGAGCTTAAGGGAAAGGAGAAACATAAAGTAAACCAGCACTTACACATCATAGCTAACCAGATAGTCGCTTATGCTAAACAGTTTACAAAGCCGGTAATAGTGGTGGAAAACTTGAACGGAATAAGAGGTAATTTCAAGAAGTCTAAGAGGCTTAACAAAAGATTCCATAGCCTGCCGTTTAGAAGACTACAAACAATCATCGAATACAAGGCACTTCTTGAAGGGATAGAAGTCAGATATTTAACGAAAAAAGAGACAAGGAACACCTCTAAAACTTGCCACAGGTGCGGGCATGTTGCCCAAGTCAAAGGAAGGGAGTTCAGATGCCCGAAATGCAGGCTAACCTACAATAGGGATCTGAATGCATGCATTAATATAGCCCATGCCTTAATGAGAGACATGGGATGGGGGAGCTGTGAGCCCCCCGAACCAGCAAATGAGGAGATGGGCGTAAAGCCTACTCTAAACGCTGGAAGCTCCCGACTTTAGTCGTGGAGTAGCTCACCCGTTCAGCTTTAAGGAGTAGCGCGCGCTAGGGCCAAGGGATTCAAAATAGGAAAACATCTTTCATCTTCATAGAAATCCATACCTCTGAATCTTCTTCAGAAGTATATAAGGGGGAGCTATCCTGAGGCGGTACTCTTCGAAGAGGAGAAAGAGAAAATATGAAAGAGATATTTGACGTTACGATTTATAGGGATATTATAAAGAGGTTTAAGGTTAAGAACATAAGAACTCTGAGATTGCTGGTTAAGAGTCTGATGTCTTCCACACGCTTTTCAATCCATAAGTTTTATAACTATCTCAAGTCCCTAGGAATAAGGGTTGCAAAAATACTATTTACAACTATGTAGAGCATTTTTAGACTCGCCCTCAACTCCCTGGCCTCATGCTGAAGCTAAACTCAGCCCCGCACCGTGCGGCACGTTGTATAGGCCGCTCAGCCCATGCTCTATTATGTGCGTAGCCCAGTCCTCAATCTCCATAGCCAGGAGGAGTTCTGTCCTACTCCAGAAGCTGCCATCCGAAGAAGGCTCTCTCGGGATGAGGCATCATGCCCGTCACGTTACCCTTCTTATTACATATTCCAGCAATATCGTATGTTGAGCCATTCGAGTTGTACGGGTACCGGCTGTTAGCGTCATCCCCGCTAGGAAGAACGTATCTGAAGACAATCGCCTGTTCTCTCTAAGTCCTTCCAAGGTATCTTCAGATGCTAGAAACCGTCATTCAGCATGCTTATCGCAATTTCTATGATTTAGTGCGCGGTATAACTCACTATACATCAATACTTGCCAGAAAGAGGGGCACCTCTAATCTAGTCAATACTAAAACGTCCTTAAGATGCTTCGGCTTAATCCAGCTTCCGAAACCTGTCTTAACCTCTATTCCAAACTGCCTATGATTGATTATGGCAACGACATCAACCTCCGTTTTATTCCTCCAATAGAAGACGGGATACTTCCTAGCTAAATGAGTGGCTACCACTGATTCAAGCTTATCGTCTTCAATCGGCTTCATATTCACCAATTCGCAAACAGTGTCGTAGAGAAATGGATCCGTTACATGTATCTTCTTATTCTTCCTATAGATGATCTTAGAATCAACGTCTAGGAAGTTGAGTATTTTAACTACGAACAGTTTTTCAAGATCCTCAACGTAAGCCTGCGTCGTATGAGGAGAGGATACTGATGTCTCTCTTGATATGCTCAGCCAACTTATTGGAGCCAGCCTAGCACCCACTACGTAGGCGAGAATTTCCTTCATATAAGCTTCGTTTCTACCTAATTTCGCAAAGTCGTTTCTCAACCAGTCTATGTATGTTTTCCTAGTTTCGAAAGATATTCTGCCCCTAGTATGCATCTCCTCTATAGGGAGTGGGAACCCGCCGGTTAGCAGGTACTTGTTGAAAAACTCGTTAAGGAGATCCTGGTGCACTCTGTTAGTTCTCATCGAGTATTCTATTTGAGCAAGGCCTCCCCTTGCTGTTTCCAGATTGCTCAAAGCTTTCAAGTATTGAGAAAAGCTCAATGGATGGAAAACAATATCTCTCCCCCTACCTCTCCTCCCAGGGAAATACTCTTTCTGTTTCAATATCTCCAAGCTGGCGGACCCGCTGACCACGATAACATCATTTCTGAAAACACCCTGGTCGATACGTATCTTAAGGGCCCTATGCCATTCTTCAACGAAAGTAATCTCGTCCAGGACGATGAAAGAAGACTTTATCCCGCTACCGTTCCTAAAGCCAACGTAGTTATCTAAAACCTCTCCGAGCTCTTTAAAACTCGTAAGCTCTTCGCAAGAGAAGTAAAAAATCGCCCTCGGATCAACCCTCGGAATGAGAAACTTGTTAATCCATATCTTTAAAGCCGTGGTCTTACCCACCTGTCTCGGCCCAACCAGGAAGTTTAAGGAAAAAGGCTCGAAAGAAAACTGCTCAACCACCGGAGGAACCCACTTAACCCCTTTTTTCTCCCACTCCTCGAAAGTCCTATCGGATTCCCGATACCACCAAGGGTTCTGCGATTCCATTGCAATCTTATTGCAAATGATTATTTATAAACTTTTGCATCAAAAATGCAATAATCTGCTGCACATGCTACCGCATACTTGTTTCACAAATTTATTCAAACTTGACAAAAGTTGTTTCTTAAAAGAACAAAATGTTTATAAAATTGTTCTGGTGCAGTACAATTTATGAGAGAAGAGGACTTTAGGGTTGTTCTTTCTGAATGGAGAGCAAGAAAGCTACCTGAACTTGTTGAGAGAGAACTCAAAATACCATTAGAACCAACTATGATAATTACAATAATAGGTCCAAGACAAGCAGGAAAAACTTTCAGAGTTTTTCAGCTAATCGGAGAGCTTTCTAGCGTGGTTTCTAGAGAAAACATGCTTTATGTAAATTTTGAGCATGAGAGATTAAGAAATTTAGATGCAAATAGTTTAGAAGATATGATAAAGGTTTTTTATCAGTTGTTTCTTCCTGAAGAGAAGACTTGGATATACCTTTTTCTTGATGAGATTCAAAACGTTAGGGATTGGGACAAATGGGTAAGAAGAGTTTATGAAAGTGGAAAATTTAAGATTTTTATTTCTGGATCTTCTTCAAAACTTTCTAGTAAAGAGATTGCGACAGCCTTGAGAGGAAGAAGTATAGATTTTATAGTATTTCCCTTTAGTTTTAGAGAATTTTTAAAAGCGAAAAAAATTGAATTGAAAAATGTTGAAGTACTAAGCTATTTGGAGGAAAGAGGAAAAATACTTAGGTTAGCAGAAGAGTTCGTTAAATTCGGGGGATATCCAAAAGTTGTTTTAACAGAGGACATTGATACAAAAGAAAAGATTCTAAGGACTTATTATGAAACAATTTTTTATAAAGATCTTGTGGAGAGGTATAAGGTTGACCCTATTTTATTAGATGCTTTTCTAAGACATGCTGTAACTTGTTTTTCTAAACAAGTGAGCATTTCCAAAATTTACAATTATTTGAAGACTTTGGGATTGAAGTGCAGCAAATCTACTTTGATTAAATTCCTAAAATACTCAGAGGAAGTTTTCTTCTTGTTTCCTATTGAAATCTTTTCTTACTCAATAAAAGAAAGGAAACAATATCCAAAAAAGCTATATGTTGTAGATAATGGCATAGTTAGAGCAATTTATCCAAATGCTGAAAAAAGTTTTGGTAGACTGATGGAAAACTCAGTTGCAGTGGAACTACTGAGGAGAAAAGAGAGCTCAAAGTTTGAAGTTTTCTATTGGAAGGAGTATGGAAAGAGAAATGAAAACGAAGTAGATTTTGTTATCCGAGAAGGTATGAGCATCAAGAAATTAATTCAAGTTACCTATGCCAACAGTAAAGATGAGATTGAAAAGAGAGAAGTTGAAAATTTAATTAAAGCTTCTGAAGAATTAAAGTGCAAAGATTTACTAATAATCACATGGGACTATGAAGGTGAATTAGAAGTTGAAAGTAGAAAGGTTAAGTGTTTACCTTTATGGAAATGGTTGATAAGTTTTAGCTTATAGATACTAACAAGCTTCCTGCATTTGACTTTTAAAGCCTATTTTCTGTAGCAAATCTACGTGCCGTTTTTAGCCTTAGACAGGTTTCACAAGATTCATCCGCACTAAACGTATGCACACTTATTGATGCTTCTTACGCTCAGCTTTAGACTTTAGTATAGAGCTCGATGTTTAGTTCTTTCGCCGCATTTACGGCTTCCTCATCAGCATAAGGAGTTACTAGCATGACTCTGGCGGGGGTTTTTCCAGTTTTCTTCTCATAGAAATTAGCTTTTGCTCTCAACAACGAGATATCAGACCTTCTGGCATGGGAAGTTACTTCCACCAGTATGACCTTCTCATCGTGTACGACGACATCTACTTCAACATCACTCGGGTAGCTGTATACTATGCCTTCTCCATCATACTCCCTCCACTTCTCAACCTTAAACCCAAGTTCTTTCTCTAAGAGGCCTTTTATTCCTTCTCTGAATGCTTGTTCGCTTATTATCCCCCATCTTGCTCCAATGGCTGTAATATGTCTCTCCATGATTGCAAAGCCGCGGTTCATATCTTCCCTTAACTTAATAATTTCCATGCTTAGTTCCTCAAACCTCCTATCGTGCTCAGCAAACCTTTCGAAGATCTCTTCAAACTTCTTATCGTGTTCAGCCAGTCTCTCCAGGATTTCGTTGAACTTCCTATCGTGCTCAGCAGTTCTCTTCAGTATTTCATCGAGCCCCACTAGGCCAGCTATAGCGTATCTAAACTCCTCATCCTCTTTCAGCAACCGGATTACTTCTCTCTTCAACTTCGAAGACGAAGCCAATACTACCATTTTAAGAGGAGGAAGGTTTCATTTATAAGCATAACTGTTACATGAGGAAAGCTCGAATTTCATAAAAGCAAAACTTCGAGTTTAAGGTAAAATCTTTTTAAGCTTAACTTATGTTATTTTCTAAGTATTCGATTACGCTTTCGAATACTTTTCTTCCGTCGCCTCTTTCAGGAGGAGCTTCACCCCATTCCGGAAGCTGCCAGCCGAAGAAGGCTCTTTCCGGGTGAGGCATCATCCCCATGATGTTTCCATTCCTATTGCAGATTCCAGCGATGTCGTAGAGGGAGCCGTTGGGATTATAGGGATATAGGCCGTTAGCATCTTCACCATTTGGAAGAACATATCTAAAAACTATTTGACTTCCTTCCTTAAGCTTCTCGAGGGTTTTTTCGTCGGTTAAGAACCTGCCTTCAGCATGCCCAATGGGGATCTTAAGAACTTCGCCCTTTTCCATCGCGAGCGTGAACGGTGTCCGATTGTTCTCCACCCTTAGCCAAACCCATCTGCATTCATACTTTGCCGAAGAGTTTGTAGCGAGAGCCACTAGAGGAGTTTCGCCAATCCCATCTCCAGGCAGTACTCCTGCTTCAACAAGAACTTGAAAACCATTGCAGATTCCAAGCATTAATCTACCTTCATCTATGAATTTTTCAAGCTGTTCCCTGAGCCTTGTAAAAACTCTCTTGCCCCATACTGCACCAGCCCTCACATAATCGCCATAGGAGAACCCTCCGGGAAAAACAATCAAATGATAGTCGAGAAGACTCTTACTTTCTATCTTGTTCATATGGACTATCTCTGTTTTAACACCCATTTCTTCTAATGCTATCTTAGTTTCAAGGTCACAGTTTGTGCCGCCGGTTCTTAAAACTATTGCCCTAAATTTTCCAGCATCCATTTTAATAGCCTCTCCAGGCCTTTTTTATCTCTCGACTGCTTAGCTCGCTTACCCTGCTGTTTAAATCGATTATTCGAAGCCCAGCTCCCTTTACTACCCTGCCTATTTTGCTAAACGGTAGTCCTGAGAAGAATTCTTCAAACCGCTTATACCTGCTTCTGTCCACCTCAACCAGGAATCTTGAAGCTGATTCGGAGAATAGAATAAAATCGCTCCTGCGAGTTCCTGAAAGCACTTTGCGCAGATGAATCTCCGCTCCCAGGTTTTTAGATGCTACAACCATCTCTGCCGCAGCAACTCCCAAACCACCTTCAGAAAGATCATGGCAGGATAGGACAAGCTGTTCGTCAATCACTCTTATCAGCGTATCAATTATTCTCTTAGAAATCACTCCGTCAACCCTTGGCACTTCTCCACCGTCTACTCCTTTGTGCCTCAGGTAGGCAGACCCCCTGAGTTCCTCTTTGGTTAAGCCCAACATGTAGATTGGATTATCTTCTTCCTTAAAGCTCGGAGTAACTACCTTTCTAACATCAGATATTATGCCGATGCCTGTTATTAGGAGAGTTGGCCTCACGGCTCCCAGGGGAGACTCGTTATATAAGCTGTCTTTTCCAGATATGAATGGAGCATCTAGAGCTTTCGAAAAGTCATAGCATGCTTCAACTGCTTTGAGGAGCATACCCATGTTGTCTTCATTCTCAGGACTTCCCCAGACAAAGTTGTCTAAGAGAGCTATTCTCCTGCCTCCGACTGCAACATTGTTTCTAACAGCCTCCTCTATCGAGTTCGCAACCATCCAGTACGGGTCTGGATAAAACGGGTTTATCCCACAGGAGATTGCAATTCCTTTCCAAGAGTCTTTCAAAGGCTTTATTACTGCAGCATCGCTTGGACCAGCCTCATCACCATATACTGGCTTAATAACAGTACATCCTCTAACCTCATGATCGTAAGTCCTGATAACATCTTCCTTGCTCCTAATATTTGGTTCAGATAACAGCTTAAGTAATTCCTCTCCAAGATCCCTTGGTTCATCTAAATTAACTTCACTATGCGCAGGCTTCGGCAATCTTGCTTTCCTAGTAACTTTCGGAGGATTGAAGAGGAATTTTAAATCTAGGTCGCACACGGTACGTCCCTTTGCAAAAACCCTGACCCTGCCCGTTTCAACGAATCTTCCGACGACACTTGCTTCAACATCTTCTTCATTAAATATTTCAATAACCCTCATAAGGTTTTTCTCCGGGACAGAAAGTAGCATCCTCTCCTGAGACTCCGATACCCATATTTCCCAAGGAGCCATGTCTGGCGTTTTAAGGAGAACCCTATCCAGGTCAATGTCAACTCCTAAGCCTGACCTGTAAGCCATTTCCCCCGCAGCACAGGATAGGCCTCCACCACCAAGATCCGTTATTCCAGAAGCCAGCCTTTCGTCCCTTATTTGGATTATTGCTCTTCTAAGTCTCTCTTCAACGATCGGATTCGGTATTTGAACAGCTGACCTAAGTTCTTCAGATTCCTCAGTAAGCTCTACTGATGCGAAAGTTACACCATGAATACCATCCCTACCTGTTCTACCACCTGCCAATACTGCAAAATCTCCTTCGCAAGTATTTCTCACATACGAATCCTTAGGAAGTATTCCGATGCAACCGCAGTAAACAACTACATTTCCAGTATAACCTTTGTCGAAAAATATGGCTCCAGATACTGTCGGAATACCCATATTATTGCCATAACTCCCTATTCCAGCTACAACCCCCCTGTAAATGTAACGAGGATGCTTGACCCCTGGCGGCAAGTCCTCATACTTAATATCTAATGGGCCGAAGCAGAGCACATCTGTCAGAGCAACCGGCTCACCCCAGACTCCGAGGATATCCCTTATCACTCCTCCAACTCCTGTTGCAGCCCCGCCGAAAGGCTCTACTGCAGAAGGATGATTATGCGTCTCGACTTTAGCGGCTATAGCGTAACCGTTGTCGAAATCGACTATTCCAGCGTTGTCTTCAAAAACGGATATACACCATTCCTTGTTGAGCTCCCTTGTAGCCCTCATTATGTATGTTTTCAAAATACTGTGGATTAAACGCCCGTCATCCGTTAAAACGTCTCCTTTGAAAACGTTGTGGAAGCAGTGCTCCGACCATGTTTGCGCAATCATCTCCAACTCTACGTCCGTTAGAGGCCTATCTTTGAAATACTGTTTCAAATACTTCATTCTATCAAGACTTATGTTAAGCCCCATCCTTCTACTTATTTCAAGAAGGTCATCGTCTTCTGCTGAAGCAAGCTCTATTGCATAAACCTCTAAGTCTTCATAAAGCTTTTTTCTGAAGCCCGGCTTCAGGTGTTAAGCACCTCTATAGTATAATCATCCTTAACAGGATTTGCCAAAAGCTTTCTACACATTTCTTCAGCCAGTCTTAATGCTTCTTCTTTACTGTTAACTTTAACATCTAAAACGTATACTTTGCCAACTTTAACAGCATCCACAGGAAAACCTAGGTCTCTAAGAGACTTTGCAGTCACATCCCCCTCAGGATCGAAATGCCCAGGCTTAAGCCTAACCTCTGCCCTGATCTTCAATTTCTCCTCCTCTCCTCGAGAAGTTTCTCCATGAGTTCAGGATGTTTTAAGGAGAGTATTTCTAATGCGAGTATCGCCGCGTTCTTCCAATTATCTATGCCGACTGTAGCAACAGGTATTCCCGGCGGCATTTGGACAATTGAGAGTAAAGAGTCGAGTCCTCCTAGCTTAACCTCCTTTGGAACACCTATCACCGGCTTCACAGTCTTGGATGCTATTACTCCCGGCAGAGCAGCTGAGAGACCTGCGACAGCAATGAAAACCTGTGCATCACTATTTTTAACAAACCTGTCTAGCTCCTCAGGATTCCTGTGGGCGGAGAGAACCCTGTAGTCACACTCAACACCGAAGCCTTCCAGAAAATCCACTATGTTTTTACCCAGCTCTTCATCCGACTTGCTTCCTATTATAACAGCCACCTTAGCCATTTTCTAGCCAACCTCTTCCAAGCCTTTTCCAGGAATCCATATAATTCTTTTTCCAAGAATACCTTTTCTCTCCCTATACTTGTATATTTCCCTAGCCATGTTGGCAAGCATTATCCTTCTCTCCAGAGACTTCTCTGAACCGATGTCGCTTCTATGAAATAGACCCCAGCCGTCTGCCAACCGTGCTTTAGAAGTAAGCCTTTCAGCAATAAGGCTGGCTTCCGGAATAGACTCAGCAACACCGAGACACTCTATGAGCCTTGATCCCCCAGTCTCTACTACACCGTCTTCTCTCAAATGCGCCGAAGCCCAGAAAACACCCTCTTCTTCGTCAACTATAGCCGGATGCCCTTTTGCAAGGTCTCTGTTCAAAGGATATCCCTCCGGCGAGACCGCTTTAACGACTGTCGCTTTCTCTTCAAACTCTACCCTAATAGTGTTCAGTTTCTCGCTTATTATTGCCTCACATATCTCAACCAAATCGGTTTTCAAAACAGCCAACACGTTAAGGGCTTCAGGGTCACCGAGCCTAGAGTACATTTCTATTATTGTAGGACCCCATATTGAGGTAAGCATCATTTGCCCAGCAACAACACCATGGTATTTACGGCCAGTTTCTTTCTGAATTGCCTCAACCATCATCCTAACTATTTCAGTAGACTTCTCAATCTCCTCCTCAGTAAGTATTGCCCTATCGTCGTTAACACTCCACTTAAGGTTCATGCCACAAGCTATAGAACCCATTCCACCCGTCTCTGGACCTAAGTCACCGTCGAAAGCATGCTTGTTATCCTGGACCGCCGGCATCGGGATTACTGTCCTACCATCAGTAAAGCATTGCAAAGTATACTCTGGCCCCCAAACCCTCTCCTCTATCAATATTTTGAAATCCACGTCGTCGTAACCCTTCATGTAGTCTCTATAGATGGATTCTACATGCTTCTTCTTCACCCTCTTCTTCTCCTCCTTTAAATAGACTTGAAAGTCCTCTATCACTTTAACACCCTTGCCCCCGACTTGTCTCGCAGGCTTTAAGGCAACGCTCTCAGCATACTCTTCAACGTATGGAACAGCTTCTTCAAATGTTTTAAACTTCTTATACCAAAGTCTTCCTGGAATCATGTATTTCCACTGAAGATCTCTCATGCTTGCTTTAGACATCTCTATTTCAGCAACCTCCCTGTTAGCACCTATGCAGGGTATTCCTTCTTCCTCAAGCTTGTCTGGGACACCTCGGAAATTAGGCTCTTCAGGACCAATGAATACGAAGTCTACACCAGCTCTGGCAGCGGTTTGGAAAACTGTCTCAGGATTATTCGGGTTCCCAACGTAATATTCTCCACCGGTTTCCTTAACGATTCGGTTGATGCCAGGGTTTACAAGCTCCGATACGCAGAAGAGCTTAGGTTCATAACCACTATTATAGAATGCTTTAGCTATAGCATGCTCCCGTCCACCACTACCGACTAGAAGTACTTTCAACCTTACACCTCCGGATACTCACAATTGAAGCAGCCTAAACACAGTTCATCTCTCCTCAAACCTATCGCATCAATCAAGCCCTCTATACTTAGGTATTTGAAAGAGTCTGCACCAACAACCTCAGCTATCTTCTCCTCAGACAAGTGTCTTCCAATCAGCTCATCCTCAGGCGGAACCTCAACGCCAAAGGGACAGTGGGAAACAATGTGCGGGCTCCCTATTCTGACATGTATCTCCTTAGCACCCTTCTCCTTCATCAAGTAGACTATGTTTGCAAGCGTGTTACCCCTTACAACGCTGTCGTCAATAAGAATAACCCTCTTACCCCTAACCGCCTCGCTTATCACGTTCAGCTTAAGCTGAACCCCTTTGAGCCTTTCAAACTGGTCTGGCCTCAACGCGCTCCTAACCCTCCTGCCAGTAAGCTCGAAACCCTTCTCTATAGGTATGCCCGTCTCGTTGGAATATGCCATTGCGAAGGGTATTGCTGTCTCAGGAACACCTATCACCACGTCGGCATCCACCCTGCCTTCCTCTGAAAGCCTCCTACCTATGTTCCTCCTAACCCTGTATATTGGAATATCGTTAACATATGAGTCGGGCCTAGCGAGGTAAACGTATTCGAAGCTGCAGTAAGCCTTGCCAGATGAATCGCCACCCTTAACCAGTCGTGCCGAGAAAGGTGTGAAAACCATTGCATCCCCCGCCTCAATATTCTCAGCAGGGCTTATCGGAACCCTCTCGCCGACAACGTCCATCACGCAGCTCTCTGAAGCAACTATCCCGCCTTCAAACCCGAATTTACCCAGTACTAGCGGCTTAACGCCAAGGCTGCATCTTCCAGCAACCATCTCCATACGGTGGTTCACAGCGATGTAGGAAAAACCTCCCTTACAGTTGTCGAAAAACTCTTTAACAGCCTCTATTTCCCCATTACCTCCGACGGAGCTTGCGAACGCCCTCCTAAGGTTACCCTCATAGCTTAGTGAAGCATCCCAAGAATATCCCTTGATTCCTGTCACCCTGCCGTCTAAAGCCACCGAGACTCTCTCGCTTAGGGCAATAGGCTGAATATCCTCCTGGGCTTCAACAGGATACGGGGATACTGCACCCAAGCAAATATGCCCCTCAGCCCCTAAATGGCTTAAAACATCTTCAACCAAGCCTTTCCCGGATACTCGCCACCTAGCCTGTCCTATGAGCTCCATCCCAGCCGTCTCCTGACCCCTGTGCTGTAAAGCCATCAACCCGTATACTCCGAAGCTCCCAGCGTTCCACCTTTCGTCGAAAAGATATATTCCAAGTATTCCAGTCATGCAGACCACTCCCGCCCCGTAAGCTCAGTCCTCTCATATATCCGCCTCTCATCCTTAACATCCTTTGAAGCCTTAGCGGCTTCAGCCATCTTCTGAGCAAGCTCAGTCGGATACTCTCCCGTGACGCATGCTAGGCAAAGCTCGTTGAAACCCATTCCCGTAGCCTTGACATAGTCCTCCAAAGGCTGGTAGAAAACCCCGTCGGCGCCAACCTGCTTAGCAACACCCTCCTCGTCAAACCTGAAGCCGATAAGCTCTGAGAAAGTAGCCATGTCGACACCGTAGAAACAGGGATGTGTTATTCTTGGGAAAGTTATGAATAGATAGACCTTCTCGGCGCCAGCCCTCCTAAGCTTCCTAACCACGGTCCTAGTGGTGTCTCCTCTGACGATACTGTCGTCGACAACAATAACCTTCTTGCCTTTAAGCCTACCGTTCATAATGTTCACCTTCTTATCGATTGTTGAAACCCTTTCACTGGGCTCAAGAATAAAAGCCCTTTGAGTAACATACCTGTGCCTCCTGAGAATCCTTTCCCATTTCAAACCGGTTTCCTCGTGCAGACCGTAAGCGGCGTCCTCAGCAGTCTCAGGCATTGAAAGAATCACGTCAGACTTCTCAACGACATCCCTAAACCTCCTTCCCAGGTTTCTGCCAAAATCCTCCCTCACGCTGTAAACATACTTCCCGTTTAGCATGGAATCCGGCCTAGCGAAGTAAGCGTATTCGAAAGCGCAGAAAGCAGTCCGATCCTTTTTAACAAGTCTCTCCCTCACGACACCATCCTTATTAAAGACAACAATCTCACCGGGCTCAACGTCACTCGTAAACCTCAGACCGTTAATATCAAGTCCAACAGTCTCGGAGGAGAAAGCTTTAACCGTACCATCCTCACTCTCCCCAATGCTGAGAGGCCTAATACCCAGCGGGTCTCTGAAGGCGAAAAGCTCCCCGTTAGACCTGAGACACACGGCGGAGAATGCTCCTTCAACATTCCTCATGCAGTGTTCAACACCACTCATCAACCCGTCTCCAACACTGATAGCAAGGATTTTAGACAAGACAGCTGCATCACAGCCCGCTCCAGAATCGCCCGAAGCCTTCAACCTGCTCCTAAGCTCGTTAACGTTAACAATGTTACCGTTGAAAGCGAAACCAATCTTCTCACCCGCGTAGGAAGAGATCATCGGTTGCGCATCGTTCAGCCGGGACAGGGAACTCCTATCCCCAGACGTTCCATACCTGACGTGAGCAATACCGACAGAGCCCTGGAGGAAGCCACGCCACCTAGAATACCTCTCTCCAAAAATCTGCGGAACAAGCCCAACGTTCACGTGACGCCTGAAACCCCCGGCATACGTCAAAAAACCATAAGACTCGTGCCCCCTATGGTTCTGCGCCACAAGACCCCAGTAGAGAAAGTCGAAAACACACTTACCGTTGAAACACTTCGCCCCAAACACGCCACAGCTCTCCTTAAGCATCTACAGCCAAAAACATTTCAGACGGCTTATTAAAAATTTGTGACATAAACCAGTAAAATTACACATGTTCGTGTTAAAAAGACTCCTCGTTGGAAGGGGCAGCACGCGTTTCACAACACTATGCTTTTGAAAACTGGTTTACTGTCATCCTTAGTGGAAAATAGAAGGCCTAGTCGACCCGCTAGAAGCCACTTCTAAACTCTACAGACAAAAATTGAACACGTAACCACTATCTTCACCATCCTTCAGTAGGATTCAGCATATAGGCATCAATATGAGGCACCGTATGTTCAACCCATTTCCAATAGTGAAAATTGTTTATTTTGAAAGGTTAGCTAGAACATCTTCGACACTCAGCAAACTCAGGCTGTCGACGCTAACGCCCTCGGCAAGCACCTTGTACGCTCCGACGCATCTTTTAGAAACCTCCTTAACAACTGGAGGAGGCAGTTCAGGCGGCTTCCCCTCGCCAACGAAACCCATTCTTCTCAAACATTCCCTGAGAAACTCTTTATCCAGACAGTGCGACTCCTGAGGTTCTCCAACCCTGTAATACTTGACTGGCCAGAGTCTAGCGGAGTCATGCGTAGGCGGTTCGTCTATCTGGATCAACTCGTCCCTGTAGAAGCCGAACTCTATTTTGAAGTCAGGTATTATGATTCCTGCTTTCCTGGCTTCAGCCTCGTAAAACTCGTACAGCTTTAAAGCAGCCTCCTCCAGCGTACGCCAAGTATCAGCGTCCAGAAGCTTCATCTCAAGGGCTTCAGCCCTAGTGATCTCTCTGTCGTGACCAACATCGGCCTTCGTAGTGGGTGTTAACACTGGTTCTGGAAGCTCCTCAGCCATCTTAAGCCCCTCGGGGAACCTTAACCCGTATATTTCTCTCCTGCCCTCGCTGTAGGCCCTCCACAATGATCCGTAAACGTATTTCCTAACAACCCATTCAACATTAATCCTCTGGGCCTTCCTGACAAGTATGCTCCTCTCATCCACAGCATCTATAAGATGGTTTGGAAACACGCTCCTGCTCCTCTTCATCCAGAATACTGTTAGCTTCTGCAGGTATTCTCCCTTTCTAGGTATGGGTGTCGGAAGCACGACGTCGAATGCTGAAACCCTGTCGGTATGGTATATCAAAAGCTCCTCGCCCAAGTCGTAAATGTCCCTGACCTTCCCCCTTAACAGTCTACCGATGCCTAGGTTAGAATATTTGACAACAAGTGTTTCTCCGCCGGTTAAAGGATCCTCAGCCAGCCACATAGAAGCTTTTTCTCCAAAGGTGTTTAAAAAACGTTTCCAACCCTAGGGCTTAAAGCTTATCTTCACCCATTACGAGAATATTTCATGGAATCCTCTGTTCCTCCACCCCCACCCGGCCAAATCTACCTCTCCACGACTCCTGAAATACCTGGGATGAGAATCGTGAGGAGCCTGGGCATAGTCTTCGGGCAAACAGTGAGGACGAGAGGCGCGCTTGGAAGATTCGTAGCCGGGATAGAGGCGCTGGTCGGGGGGAAGTCGGAAGCATACCTTTCGGAAATCGAGAAAGCAAGGAACGAAGCGCTTGAGAACCTTATGAGGAGAGCAGCCTCGATTGGTGCGAACGGGGTTGTCGGCATAGATTTCGAAACCTCTGAAATCCTGGAGGGCTTTATAGTAATCACTGCCGTAGGAACCGCGGTGAGGGTGGAGTAGGAAAATCTTCGGCAACACAGCTTTTTATCCGTAATTATTGATATTGGCTCAGGAAAACGATTAAATACTTCCTTTAACCATGTTTAACTATGGTTGTTAAGGCATACGTGTTCCTCGTGACGAAGCCTGGAACATCCATAGAAGTTTCAAACGAAATGAAGAAGATTAAAGGTGTCCATTCAGCCGACCCTATCTATGGGAGGTTTGACGTTGTGGCAACGGTTGAAGCCGAGAGCCCCGAGGAATTAACTAGGCTGCTCTACGAGGTTATTGAAAGAATTCCGAACATTGTTAGGACAGAGACATCCATAGTTTTGCAGTGACTTGAGATGATTAGGGCCTTCATCCTTGTTAGAACCAAACCGGGTACTTCCGAAGAGGTTGTGAGAGCAAGGAGGGTTAAGGGTGTTAAACTGGCAAACTCAGTCTTAGGAAGATATGATGCAGTACTAGTGATTGAATCCAAGAACTTGGAGGAGCTCAGGAAAACAATATACGAGGTTTTAGAGAAGCTTGAACACGTGGAGCATACTGAAACACTAATATCTTTCTCTCCGGAGCATTGAACAAGATAGTTCATTCAGCTTCATGCCCCTAGTCGAACCGTTAGCAATTTCTTTACTTCGACGTTTTAGGCATGATACTTGAATCTACCATTCTTCGAAACAATGATGAGAGAGTTTCCATCGGAGGATTTCTCACACCTGCCGATTACCTGAGCATCGACGTGAAATTTTTCAGATACATCTATAACATCGTCCTCATCACCTTTCTCGACGATCACCTCTAATCCTATTCCCATGTTGAAGCTACGATACATGTTTCTCCAGGTCTCCCGGCTCTCAGCCTGGATGAGCCTAAATATTGGATCCGGCTCAGGAAGATTATCCTTCACATACCTTATGCTCCTACCTATTTTCAAACATTTTGTTAAACCTCCACCAGTATTATGAATTATTGCTTTAACCTCAACCTTTTTTATGACTTTAAGTATTATCGGCAGGTAGACCCTAGAGGGAGACAATAATGCTTCCCCTATACTCATGTTAAGCTCATCTATGAAAGAATCTATTTTGAAACGACCGTAATACCCTTTGGCTTCCGAACTTATCTCAGGATACTTGTCTAAGTATTCTTTCACTAAAAGGCAGTGTCTTGCAAGCGTTATCCCGTTACACATTATTCCACTGTTCTCCCTCTCTTCATACGTTGACCTCCCTCCGCTTCTCAGCCCCACTATAACATTCCCCGATGAGACTTCCCTACCGGTTATCACTTCTGAGAGCTTAACCCTAGCCACTACTGTCCCTGAAACGTCAAAAGTCCTGACAATGTCAGGAAGATCAGCTGTCTCGCCGCCACTGAAAAAAACTTTAACACCGTTCTCCCTGAGTCTTGAAAAAACCTTGGAAAAACCTTTAGCCAAGCTCTTAAGAAGCTCCTGTTTAGGGACTTTAAAAGGATTTACCGCAACATAGTCTGAGAAAGCAATTGGAACTCCTCCTACACACGCAGCGTCATCAACATTCATTGCGACAACGTCATCAGCCATGGTTTCAAAGAACTTTTCCTCGCCGGTCTCCTTATAGTAGACGTAGGAGACCACCGGCTTGGTCCCAGCACCGTCTGTGTGAAGCACTATTCCCCATTCCGGGTTTAAAGGATCTTTAACAACAGGGGAAAAGGCCTCTGGAAAAACATCGTCAGTAATCCTCTTTAAAAACTCCACTCCCTTCTTATTCACGTCCACGCCGAGCGCCCCGTATCTGGAAGCCATTCCTACGAATATTCTGGCTCAGATTTCTTAAAGTTTTAAGCTATCCTCCGGAGTCGTGTTTAGACCCCCACTCTTCTTCACGGAGGAGCTCACTGTTGGGAGGCGTAGCACGCCAGAAGAGTGATGCTTACCACGAGTTACGATGCTTATGCTTCTCCCAGCGCGCGCTATAGTAGGAGAAGCTGCTTAGAGCCGTACCCGGCGCGCGGTTAGAAGCAGACGTAGCCGGACTGCCTGGGGAAGACGAGTATGAAGATGGAAAACCTTGTTTTAACTATAGTTAACCTATTTGTCTCCCTCATCCATAAGCGCAGCAGTTTTAACCCGTTAGACTAAGCTGTCTTTTTCTAAGGCTCTCCATAAACCTGCATGCCTCCTCATAAGTCTTTGGAGTTCCGATGTCGAACCAGTACCCTTGGAAAACGTAGCCGTATACTGGCTCCTTTCTGCAAAGCCAGGATATAAAGTGACCTGGACTATCCCTGTGGCCGCCTTCCTCAACGTATTTCTTGATTTTTACAAACGATTCCCATGGAAACATGTAGATCGCAGTAGCTATCATTGTTGAAGCCGGATTCAAAGGCTTCTCCACGAAATCCACTATTCTACCATCTTCAGCAAGCTTTACGCATGAATACATTTTAACAAGATCAATATCGCCAACGTCGTACAGCGCTACAAGCGGCGCATTCTTATCATGATAGAAGTTCAGAAACTTCGTTAAATCAAGCGAGAAAAGATTATCGCCAGCTATAACAAGGTATTCGTCACGCTCAATATTGTCAACCAGCATCGCTAACGACAATATTGTTCCAGGTTTCTCCTCCTCCCGCGTACTTTCCTCAACCTGCAGCCTCGTATTAACATAGTTTCTGGACGCAAGCCATTCCCTGAAATCTTTTTCAAACTTCCGGTTTACTGTTATGATGACTTCGCTCGGGTTTAAGACACTTATTTTCTCCATAGTGTAGTCTATTATCGGTCTGTCGCAAACCTTAACAAGCGGCTTTGCCATATGCACTCCAAGATGTTGAAGACGTTTTGCAAACCCTCCAGCAGGGACTATTACCCTCAAGACTCTAAGCATTAGCTTGACCAAAGGATTGAGATAAACTTTCCCCCAGCATATTAACGTGAGACTGTTGTGAAAACATTTATATTTTAAGCATCCACCCTCGTAAAACACGGATGTGGAAAACAAAGCATGATTGAGAAAAAAACTCTCACATTCACAATAGACACTCAAATAACTCCTGCAGATTACATGGCTCTGGTTGATTTCATATATCAAAACTACGTGGCTCCCAATTTGAAACATTTTATGAATGTTGTGAAAGGAGCCTCTGAAAAAGGGTGTTTCCTCTTTTTTACTGCTGTTGACCCAGATAGGAAGTGGTATATCGACGTCCAGGTAAGCATTGGGAAACCAATTGATGTTAGAATGGTTTTAAGCAGCGGCGAGGTTCCAGATGCAGCTGTAAGCTGGCTGAGAAGCAACCTGGTGACTGCAGTCAGGTTTTTCGAAGAGCAGCGAAGAAAAACAACCGTCTACTTCACCTGGGTCGAGGGTGAGGAAATGATTCCTGAAAGGTTTTTTGAAGCCCGTAAGAATTTTGTCTATCGAATGTTTTCCGAAAGCATGCTTCTCCTTTTCATCCTATTCACCTCGCTCAGCATTATTCTCTTCCTAATACTGGGATCGTATGCTCCAATAGTACTCGTATTAATGCAGTTCATCCTTATCATTTTCTCAGACAAAATTATTGGAAGAATGGGAGATTGGCATATCACTGAGAAAAATCCTCTGATACATGTTTTCCAATACAATATTCCCGTTTCAGAATACAGGTCCTTCCTAAACAGGCATGGGGCTGAAATATTCTCGAAAATTAAGAAAGACATTTATAGTAAAACCCTAGCGCTCGGGAAACCGCTAAACTACGAAACATGCGTAGAAACCTTATCCCAATACGGGTTGGAATGCAGCCCTGAAAGAGCTTCAGTGAAAATCGTGAATCTCTATGAGATTGTTAAGCAGGCAGCGGAGAAATTCGAGCTTTCAGTTCCTAAGATAGTTGTTTCTAACACAACTCTGCCTAATGCTGCAGCCTCCGGACCCTGGCCGAGCCGCGGAGTAATCCTAGTTACTATAGGGCTGCTCGTCCAGCTGGAGGAGAAGGAGATATTGAGCGTTATTGGACATGAGTTCAGCCATCTTAAGGGGAGAGACCCGTTATTTCTCTTCCTCCTGACCTCCATGGAGTATCTTCTAAGGTTTTACGTTTTCTGGCCGCTGCTATACTTCTTAGGATACTTCTATCTTATAATTGCTCTTGGAGCCGTCTACTTCATAGCTAAGTTCTTCGAGTCCAAGGCTGATTTAGAATCAGCCATCAGAATAGGAGAGCCGCAGAACCTTGCTAATGCATTGAGAAAAATAGGTTTCCGCAGGCTTCAGCTTGAAGCGAGGCGCGGATATGCTCTACAAGAATGGTTAGGCTGGGACCCACATCCGCCTCTCTACTTCAGAATACATAGACTCGAGAGCCTTAAGGAGCCAGGTGAAATAAAGCATCCTTTGATAAGGTCGATAAAAGACAATATACTAGGCTTCCTAGAAATAATTGGATAATGGCGCGCTATTAGGTTGGGAAAAGATTATAAGAACATTTTGAAGAACAGGCTTGTGAAACCTGGTTTACTCTGTATCCCATGCACCGTGAACGCTGCCTTAGACATAGCGTCTAAAGCAACTAGCGATACAGCCGAGATTAGGAGAATACTTTTAGAAGTCTTAAAGTGGCTTCCGGAGGCTTTTGAAGAAGATACTTCGCCAAACGTCCTCCACACGCAAGTATGCAAGATCACTCGGAAAATAAGTGGAGTAAAAGACCCTTTTAAGCATGTTAAGACTGTTTCAAACGAAACTGCCTTAAAGGTTTATCCCAGTCTATGCGAGACTCTTAAGTCAATTAAGGATGATGTTGAGGCATTGAGATTTTGTCTTAAAGCAGCTATAGTTGGAAACATGATGGATTTTGAAGTTCACGGGCATCGCTTCAACTTTGAAAACCTAGAATCACGGTTTAAAGACTATTTAAAGGAACCTTTGGTTATCGACGATGTTGATAAACTAGTTGAGGAAATTAGCAAGGGGAGGAGAATCCTCTACCTGGCGGATAACGCTGGGGAAATAGTTTTCGATAAGCTTGTAGCAAAATGTCTAAAGGAGAGATGGGGTTGTAGTGTTACGATGGTTGTTAAAGGCGGACCTGTTTTGAACGATGCTACTCTTGAAGATGCGAAGCATGTTATGCTTAGCGAAGAATGTGACAAGATCATTACTACAGGTGACGACACTATTGGGATTATTATGGGCAGGGTTTCTGAAGAGTTTAGGCAAGCCTTGAAGGATTCAAACATAGTGGTATCTAAAGGCCAAGGAAACTTCGAGTCCCTCACCGGACTTGAAGAGAACATTGGCAAACCTGTCTGCTATGTTTTAAGAGTTAAATGCGAGGTTGTCGGTAGAAACCTCGGCGCCCCGAAGGATTCTAACGTGGTTAAGCTTATAGGGTTTCACGAGGTTCAAAAACTTTATTAGGCTTTACTGCTTGAATCCTATTTATGAAGAAGGGGATAAATCTTTGGAGCGTTGAATGGCCTAGCATTCTCAGGGAAATCGACAATAAGAAGGTTGCGAAAAAGATTAAGGAAATCGGTTATGATGGGGTTGAGCTTGTCTTCGACGACGACAGTTTCGACCCGACTAGGAAAACCAGGGAGGAGATACGAAGAATAGTTGAGGATTTTAAGACGGAGAATCTTGAAATACCCAGCGTGGCGACAGGCGTCTTCTGGAAGTATAATCTGGGCTCAAAAGATGAAAAAACCAGGAGTAAAGGAATCGAGTATGGCAAGGCTGGTGTTGAAATGGCTAGTATTGTAGGAGCCTCGTCGATTCTTGTTGTTCCAGGCGTCGCCTCCCCTGAAATACCTTATGAAGAGCTTTATGCCAACGCCATAAGTTCAGTGAAAAAACTTGCCGAGTTCGCGGAGGATTATGGCGTGACAATAGCTGTTGAAAACGTTTGGAACAAGTTCCTCTATTCCCCGATGGAGTTTAAGAAGTTCATTATGGATGTTGGAATGAGAAATGTAAAAGTGTATCTCGACGTTGCCAATCTGATGGCGATATCCTACCCTGAAAACTGGATACATACTCTTGGAAGCATGGTGTCAAACGTGCATGCTAAAGATTTCGACACCAATATTGGAAATATTAATGGATTTAGGAATGTGCTTAAGGGGAACGTGGATTGGAGGAGAGCCATCAAGCTACTTAAAGCAGCAGGATACGATGGGTATCTGACGGTGGAGTGTCCCCCAAGTTTCAACCCCTTGTTAAAGTCTCCTACTGTCCAAGACATTATTAAAAACGCTGAGGAAAACTGCAGGGCACTTGAAGAGATTATGAAAGGATTTTAAGCTTGAAAAGAATACAGATAAGGAGGAAGGAGGCAGCTAGGCTTATCGAAGACGCTAAAAACCAGAAAATATCTTTTAAATTAAACAAGCTGGAGTCGGCGGAGATAGTTAAGCTTGAAGATGCTAAAATACTTCTTTTAAACAGAATCCCCGTCTTGATAATTTTCCCAGACGGAAGAATCATACCGCATCTTCAAGGTCTCGGGAGAATAACGGTTTGTCCAATAGTGGTTGTGGATAAAGGAGCCACAGAATACGTAGTTAAGGGTGCTGACGTTATGATTCCAGGAGTGATTAAGCATAGTAGTTTCAGCAAGGGGGAACCTGTCGCAGTTGTCTCGGAAGAGTATGTTGCATTAGCAGTGGGAGTGGCTCTTCAAGACTCTGGAACAATCGTCGAAGGAGCAAGAGGCAAGATCGTTAAAAATCTGCATAGGCCTAACGACAAATTCTTCATAGGCCTCTCAAGCCTGACTTCAGCTGAAAGTGTTTAAGACAAGTAGCTTTTGCAGGAAACGTTTTTAAGCAAAGCAATATGCCTAAATATTCTCCTAACCTTTTTCAACAAGTATCTCCTCACCATCCCTAACCTTTTTGAAGCACTCTAGATCACCCTCTATTTTAGCGAAAACGTTAACAGGGCTGTAAGCAACTATTTTTCCTTTTCTAGACATTGGAGTTGGGCCGAAGAATATGCAGAGGGCTTTTCCAGGAGGCCAGTAAGCGACATCTCCCTTCTCAACTTCTCTGCGCGAATTCTCCTCCGGAATGGCAACAGGGATTTCGAAATATATTTCTTCACCCCAAGTATTTGCAAAACCTTTAAACGGGAGGGCTTTAAGAATGCTTTCAACAGTCTTAGGATTTAACTCGGGGAGAAGCACTGCTCTTCTTATTCCTATGGACTTGCTTTTTATGAGGATTATTCCCGTCAACACATTATTGTTAACATTAAACCTGTTTAAAAACTTAGCTAAACGGGAAACAGTGCATACTTGAGAAGTATTGTTTCAAAAGTTAGAGCCGTCATTATGATGCTCTTCATCAGAATCGTTAGGGAGGGGCCGGCCACATCTTTAAGCGGGTCTCCGAAAGTATCACCCGTCACGACTGCCGACTGCAGAGCCTCATTACTGTTTCCTGACAATTCGAAATGCTTCTTAGTATTGTCGAAAGCACCTCCTATCAGGATGTATTTGATCCCCAGTATGGCACTTGAACCTAGCAAGCCTATTAGCATCCCGGCCAACGCGTTAACCCCGAAAAGCAGTCCGAAACCTAGGAAAACAACTTCAGCGATTAAAACCGGTAGCACCATCTGCTTCAAAGCACTCAGCGTAGCTATTTTAACACACTTATCGTAAGCAGGCGTATCTAACCCTGAGAGTATCCCCGGGTTCTCTCTAAACTGTCTCCTCACCTCGTCAACCATTACTAGAGTCGTAGAGTTAACCGCACTCATTATGTAGGAGGAGAAGAGGAAGGGTATGGCGATGCCTATTAGAAGACCAGCTGTGTGAAACGGGTTTGTAAGGTCAACCGGCCTCTTACCGACAACGTAATAATAGGTCATTAAAGCTATGAAAGCCGTGAAAGTACCGCTTGCGAGAGCAAACGCTTTCGTGTATGCCTTAGTAGTGTTTCCAACAGCGTCGAGAGCGTCGAACACTTCGCTGTCGCCTTCGCCACACATCTCGTTTATTCCTCCAGCGTTATCTACTATCGGTCCGAAGGCATCCCAAGCCATTACTGTTCCTATGAGTATATCCGTACCGAGGTTTGCTGCAACCAAGCCGTAGATATTACCGGTGACGAGATAAGAGAATATCGCGGATGTTGAGACTAGAAACACAGGTATTGCTGCCCCTCTTAAACCGTATGCAAAGCCGCTTATCATGTTTATAGCAGCACCCCTTTTTGCCGACTCATACATGTTTTTAACCGGGGAGGAGTTTACACCAGTGTAGTAGTTTGACACGACAGCCATAAGCAGGGTCACGATCAAACCGCTAAGCCCAGCGTAGAAAAGCGTAACATCCTTCATGAAGATTGTTGAGACCAAGTAGAGGCCAATCGCTGAGGAAGCAGTTGCTACAGTGAGACTTGCCAGAAAACTCTTAGTAGGATTAGTAATTTTAAGCGCAATCATGATGCTTACTATGGTGGAAAGCAGGCCGACTGAGAGAAAGAGCGGCGAGAACAATAGTACTGTCTGACCATACTTATCTATGAAACCTAACCCTATTATCATGCTGGTAACCATGTCCCCGCTTAGAGTCTCAAAGAGGTCGGCGCCTCTTCCAGCACAGTCACCAACATTATCCCCAACCAGGTCGGCGATAACAGCTGGATTCCTAGGATCATCCTCAGTAAGCCCGTATTCAAGCTTCCCAACGAGGTCGGCACCTATGTCTGCGCTCTTTGTGAATATTCCACCACCAATCTGGATGAAGATTGCGGTGAGGCTAGCACCCATAGCGTATCCTGTTAGGAACTCTAAACCCAGCCCAGAAGAGCCTTCCCCCAGGTAGGAAACTAGGATTATTACTCCAAGAAGGCTCAGGCTTGCAACTGAAAGACCAGTCACCGAGCCTCCGCTTAAAGCTGTTTTCAAACCCTTTGAAACATCCCCGTTTACTGATTCCATGGTCCTGACGTTAGCCTTCACAGCCACTTTCATCCCTGTGAAACCAGAGGTTAGGGAAAACATTGCTCCAAGCATAAACGCTAAAGCTGTTTTAAACCCTAGGAGGATTAGGAGGAGCAGCGTGACTGCCGTATCGAAAACCATTATGACGGAGTATTCTGTGCGGAGAAATGCGGAGGCACCTGACTCTATGTAGCTAGCTATCCTTGCCGCCTGAGGATTTTTCACCTTGTGTTTAAGAACGTTTATAGCTAGGATTATGATTGCCAGTAGGCTCGCTAGCACGGAGCCCGAAACGATAATCTCTGGAGCAGACGGAAGCCCTGTTGTAGCCAATTCGAGCCACCATTAGTCCACCGTGTTAAGCCTGCACCAGCATCAAGCTATTTTTAAACATTACGTATGAAGCTTAACACCGTTGGAAACGAGCCTACTTAGATGCTGATGAAAGCTTTAATAATGCTGGTTTTAAGCCTATTTGGCATGCGGAGAATCCTGCTCGTTTCTCACTGTATGCTTAACCCATACAGCAAGGCAGTGGGATTATTGCGGGAAGAAAAAGTGGAGGCCTCTAGAAGAATTATCAGCGCGCTTCTAGAGGATTTTGAAACCGGAGTGATACAGCTCCCCTGCCCTGAACTGCTGTATAAAGGGTTAGACAGGGAGCCTGCGTCTCGAGAATCCTACGATAATCCTGAGTTCAGAAATATTTGTCGTGAAATAGCTAACCAAACTGTTGAAACCGTGGAGAAATATGAGCGCGCAGGCATCAGGATCGTGGCATACCTGGGTGTAGAGGGAAGCCCGTCCTGCGGTGTTGAATGGACCCATTTCAAAATAGGTAAGCCTGAGAAAGGAAGAGGCGTTTTCACTGAAACTCTTTACGAGGCGATGGAAAAAGCTGGAGTTAAGATCATCCTTCTAGGGCTGCCTGAAGACGAGAAGTATGGAAGACTTGAAGAGCTTTTGAGAAAGCTTGAAGCGTTAAGATGTGTCTAGCAAGGGTAACCCTTTTAAAACCTCCGTCGTGGTGCTGTAAGCATGGACTACGGGTTCGACACATGGATCTACTCTATACTTGATGTGGAGAAGGCTCTTGAAAGGCTAAGGGCGAGGGGCGTCGGGTTTGTTGAACTATCTTACGAGCACTTATCCAGGATTTTCAAAGATGAGGCTGCCGACTTGAAAGCTTTAAAGAGTATTGAGGAGGCTGCTGACAGTCTTGGAGTCAAGATTATTCAAGTCCATGGGCCTTTCGGAGAAATAGATTTGGAACTTGCTTCAGAAGACTCCGCTCAAAGGGAGAAGGCGCTTAGAAAAGTCTTCAACTGGATCAGGTATACCGGTGAACTTGAATGGGGTGTGCTTGTACTACACACCGTGAGGATAAAGCCTTCAGAAGAACATGATTTTCAGAGGCTAGTTGAGAAGACTAGGCTTGCTAATGTGCGGTTTTTCAAAGAGGCTTCTAAACAAGCCTCGGAGTATGGTGTTAAGATAGCTGTGGAGAACAGGCTTGAATCCTGCTACGGCTCCCTGCCAAGAGACCTATTAGAATTGATGAGTGAAGTTAGTAGTGAAAACCTTGGAGTATGCTTTGACACTGGACATGCTAACGTGAACAAGCTGAGCACACCCGTAATTGTTGAAATACTCAGGGAGCATCTTATAGCCACGCATGTTCATGATAACGATGGTCATCATGACCAGCATTTGCCCCCTTTAATGGGCAGTATAGACTGGGACCAGGTGATCAATGCTTTCTCGCGAATAGGCTATCATAAACCTTTAATTCTAGAGATTCATGAGTACGGTAGGCTGGATCTGGATGACAACGTGGTTAGGGCAACAAGGATCCTAATGGACAACGTGATGGGAGAAAGCTAACCGGTTTCTATTTGAACCAAGTGGAGCTCGACTCCTTGGACAGTGGTCATTAAGACGCCTACGTTTATCACGTCTTTATCTCCGGCCCTCTCAACCCAGAGGTTGACTGTGTTTAAGCTGTGTTGCCTACAAAAGTCAACCAGCTTAGACAGTGTAGTGTTAACCATACTCTGAAACTCTTCAGCTTTAACATATCCAATCCTGTACACGACGTTTGCAGAAACGCTGACCGGCTCAGCCACGTATAGTCCGTTCGCAACAATGAATGATTTAACCTGCCTAATGTAATCCGGTTTCACCGTAACGTTTACGGGAAGCGTTGATGCGTAAGCTACCAAGGCCGATCTTGAAACCTCCATCCAATCATCTATGTTCCCAACTTGATAGACACCTATCCTACTGGTTTGAGGATTATAAACCACAACCATGGTAACGTAGGCAACTTGAGCGCTTATCGAGTAGAACGGGAGTACGAATACTGGCGTGTTATTAACCAGCTGAACCATGAGGTTACCCTCGACCCATGAGGCTCCACGCGTCTGGTGTAAAGTCAATATTTGTTGGACAGTAGGATGGTGGAGAATACTGTCCATTATCACGCTAAGCCTTGGAACCCTGTTTTGAAATATGATGAACCTCTTACTCTCAGGAGTGAAGACGTATGCGCCAACAATGTTCACAGAAGCCCCGGGATTCTGCTGATAGTTTTCAACTATGCAGAGGGCAACATATTGGTTTTCCAACGAGACGTATCTTATGTCGAAAACGCTTTGCGAATATATTCTTCCATCAGAGTCTTTAGGATAGTCGAGCATCCCTGTACTCCTGTACCAAGAATCGTAATCCGAGCTTGAAACCCTGTAAGTATTATAAACGTCTATTATGCTCCACATAAGGTTTTTAACATATCTCACCTGCGGCTTAAGCCAAGACGGTATCGGCCTAATCCACGATGGATATAGGGATTTAAGCGCTTTGACAACATAGTTATCACTATTTAAAGACTCGTTGAACATATAACCTTGAATACTGCCGTCTGCAACATTCACCAGAATTATGGAGAAAAGCCTTCTCAAACAGCCCCCGTTTTCAACACCATACTTCTCCGTGTCAGCATATTCAGTGTAAACAGGCTTCTCAATAAATGTTGAGAAAGCAAGGTAAAGATTCCCATCCGGGTCTACAACCGGATACGGTGCTGGCACACCTGTCCTAGGATCGGTTTCAACAACTAGAAGCGGCGCTTTAACCGCTGAAACCCTTTCGTAAGCATCTCTAGTTATCAAAGCGTTTAAAGTATCTCCGTAGCCTCCGGAAGCTATGTCGAGCCTTCCCCTAAGAAGGAAGTATGCTGTACGCACCCATCCTGAGAAGACATAGTCCGGTGGACCGGTGTAGTTCACTGTTCCAGCTTCCCTCCATTTGCCTGTGTTGACGAACACCATTTCCCTTTCTCTGAAAAGCCCCCCTAGGCCATAGTATACGGGTGGAGCATTAACTATCCCAAGGGCTTGGCTTAATGGAACAGTCCTCCCGGATGTAGCGTCGAAAGCTAGAATAACCTCGCTGTGAGTATATATGAATGATTCAGCAGTCTCAACATCGGTTGCCTCCACCATCACGGGGGCTGTGAAGACAACCCAGTATAGATGACCATCTTTAAAATATATCATTGACGGTTCGCTTCCAGTAATCCACGGTATCCCTCTTCTGGAAAGCTCATAGCCAGTTCTTGAAGATATGAAATCGTGGCTGGTCAACCTAACCTTCTCGAGATCGCTGAGGCTTCCAGCAGATTGAGTTGTTTCAGAAACCTCGTTCAAACCATTGAGAAGCTTTATGAGCTCTATGTGCGGCTTAATCCTCGGGTTAAACTCGTAGAGAACCTTGTTAGCATCCCATCCTCCGAGAGTCCTGTAGTATGCCTGTGGCAATGCATAACCAAGCATGACCGTTATGACCGCCAAGATAAGCAGAATATTCCTCGCCATAACCGTCTTCTTAGAGGACACTGTTTCCAAGATGATTTGGAGAATTATCAGGATGATTGATATGTTTAATGCAAGCCTGAATATTGGGCTTGTCACATCATAGGTCAAAGAAGGATACCAGAATAGGAAGAATCCTATGAGGATGGTTGAAACTATGAAGCGGAGCAGGGATAAGACGGTTCTCGTCGACTCCAACATTATTAAATCGCCCTCAGGCCATGTACCGGTTTTTTTCACCAGCGTAACTATGCTCCAGAGCCTAGTTGTAAACAGGCTTATGAAAAAAATTATCGCGAAAAACACGTAAAGTATTCTCATGAGCTCCATGAAGTCGAAAACCGACATGAAGCTGAAAAGCTCGTCGCCGGAGAAGGAGAGTTGTTGAAAATAAACCTTCTCAAGCCAGCTCAAATAGGATTGCAGAAAGTTCCCCGCATTACCCAGCAGAAGGATTTGAATAGCTATTTTAGATCCTACTGAGAAAAAGAATACAAGCGCTAATAGAATACTCATTAACAAAATTAATACCGCCACCTTAACCCTACGTTTGAAAGCACTATACCAGAAGATAGGGTTTAAAACCGCTATCCCTATTAGAACTCCAAGGGCAGTGAAAAGACTGCCGTTTAGAAACATGATGTTAAGATAGCTCACTCCTGATTTTACCACATACATATTGTCGTAAACACTCATCATGAAAAACCAAGCGGATAAGCCGAGCCAGACTAGTAAAAACGCCAGTGACACTCCAACAACCTTCTTTAAAAAACCGCGGTAACCCCTTCCGCTCGAAACCTTTATCTCACCCATCGCATCTGTTTCCACCAGCAAGCTTTTAAGCTTATCCTGAATAAAGAAACATTCTGCAAAAGCATTAATGTTTTTAACCCTCCAACGCTACAATGACGCGATCTTGAGCAGAATACTTGGCAAGGTTCCTCCGAGAATGCTTGAGAGAATGGTGTTTTCAAACCTCGGCGCCACAAGCAGGAGAGTCATTGTGGGTCCAGGCATAGGTGTCGACAACAGCGTAATATCTTTAGACGGTGTCAAGATAATTGTTTCAAGCGACCCTGTTACAGGAGCAAAGGAGAACCTAGGCAGGATTGGCGTCGATGTTTCAACCAACGATGTTGCTCTTACAGGCGCGAAACCGGAGTTCCTTCTAGTCGTGTTAATCCTTCCTCCTTCAGCCAGCTGTATGGAGGTCCGGAGGATAATGAGACAGGCCAGTTTTGAAGCCGAGAGGCTTGGGGTCTCTATAGTGGGTGGGCACACGGAGTTCTCCAGCATTGTTGAAAACCCTGTGTTCATAGGTACGGCAATAGGATGGACTAGGCGTAGAAGAATCATCACTTCAGGCGGCGCTAAAGCTGGCGAAAACATTGTGATAGTTGGAGAGGCAGGTGTTGAAGGAACCTCCATACTTGCTTCAGATCTTTGGGAAAAGCTTGTAGAGAAAGGGGTTCAACCATCAGTCTTAAGGAAGGCGAGAAGACTTGTTGAAAACCTGAGCATAGTTGAGCCCGCACTGGTTTCCGCAGAGTATGTTTCAGCCATGCATGACCCTACGGAGGGCGGTGTACTCGGAGGAATATTTGAATTATGCGAAGCATCTGGGAAAGGATGCATCGTAAACATGGAGTCGATACCGGTCAGGACGGAGACCAGGATAATATGTGAAAAACTTGGGCTAGACCCTTTTAGGCTCGTTAGCTCCGGAACGCTCCTGGCAACAGTTAACAAGTCTAAAACACCAAAGCTTTTGAAAAAGCTTTGGAGGAGAGGGTTTAAGGCAAGCATCATAGGAAGGACAACGGAAAACAAGAATGAGAGAATTGGGCTGCTCGGAGAGAGGGAAATCAGGATAAATGAGCTTCCTCAAGACGAACTATGGAAAGCTATCGGCTGATGATTCTTGGTTGACCCATTCTCTTCGCAACCGCATTATAAAGTGGCACAGCTACCAGTGTCCCCAGAAAGGTTTGAGCGAAGTTCGCAGGAACCTCTAAGACTGCTCCCAACTGGTAGAGGTAAAGCTCGTAGAGGAAATATCCTAAAACCATTTCGAATCCCCCTATGAAACAAGGCACTATTAAAGGCAGATTCTCCCTGTAGACTCTACAGATGAAGATTAGCGATGCAGCTAGAACAATCAGGATTGTGAAGAGAATAGGCTGATAGGCTACTGTTGCAGAATATATTGTAAGCAGTGACACTTCAGCCTCGCCTGAGAAAAGAACTAAGACCAGTATTATTCCGAGAATCACTGTTGGAACAGGTAGGAAAACCATTATGAGGCGGGTAGCACGCGACCCGCTTCTCGTGAAAACATCGTGAAGAAAGCCTGTTAGCAGGCCTTCAACACCTTTAACGATCAGGGTGGCAGGGGCATACACTGTATACCCTAGGAATAGGTCGCTCAGCATAGACCCTAATCCGCCTGCGACAAACCCTACGATGGGGCCGAACAATAAGGCGGTTAGGAAGACCATCGAGTCGCCTAGGTTAAAATACCCCCTGGTTGCCGGAATGTAGATCGAGATGGATGCTGTCGCCACGAATACCAGCGCAGTAGACAGGGCTGTTGAAGAAACAACCCTAGCCTTTGAAACGTTTTGACTAACCATACGGAGAGAAACATGCTTGAAGAATAAAACACTTACCTTATATTAAGGCCTATATTAAGATGATGCCTACTTGCCCTACTGTTTCGAAAACAGTTTAAACAGGTAGCTTGCTGAAAACAGGATTATTGAGACTAGGGCTATCGCGCCGCTTGTCGGAACGTCGTAGAGCAAAGATACTGCGACGCCTCCAAGCCCAGATAGAGTCGCCACCATGAAGGACACTGCCAGCATCATGCTTACGCGGCGCGCCAATAGTCTTGAGACGGCTGCCGGGATTATGAGAAGCGTGACGGAGAGCAGAATACCCATGGTTCTCGCAACGACAGCGGCGGTTACCGCGGAAACCGTGAAGAGCAGGGAGTCGTACAGCCCAGTTTTAAGCCCGAATGATTCAGCAGTCTCCATGTCGAAGCAAATGTAGATAAACTCCCTGTAGAATATTGCAGTGACGGTGAGCGCAACGGTTGATGCAACCGCTAGGCTGAGCACATCCATATCCGACAAGAGTAGGGGGTCGCTCACCAGATAACTGTCCACTAAAACCCTTTTCTCCATCGGCATGTAGCTTCTTGTAATGGCGTATAGCGTCACGCTTACAGCCAGGGAGACACTGAGCATCATGCCCAAGGCTTGCTGACTGCTCTTACCCATGCGGGAAACGAATATGGATGTTGCTACGCAGAATATTATTGCGAAGACAAACGGGTCCGCCGCTCCTGGGAGAAACGCCTGGATTAAAACGCCTACTGCCGCGCCGCCTAGCGCGGCGTGTGAAACCTCAGGAGTAACGTAGAGAACTCCTCTTAAAAGCATTATTACTGAAATTGGTGCTGAGAAAGCTGCGAAAAAAACCCCGAGGACGGCTCTTAAAACAAACGGGTCAAGCATGCGTATCACCCAGGATGAAGACCCTCCGGCCCTCTCTTTCAACAGTTCTTAAACAAGGATAGATTGGCTTCAACTTGTCCTCGCTTAAAACCTCATCCGGATCCCCGTATACGCAGACAAACCTGTTTAAAACAAGAATCCTGTCAGTAAGCTCCATTATAGGGTCGACCTCATGCTCAACAATAACTATAGTTCTCCCCCTCATTCTTAATGTTTTGAAAACGTTGATCAAGTACTCTTGGCTCTCGGAATCCAACCCAGCGAAAACCTCGTCCAGCAGCAGTAGCAACGGGTCGGATGCGAGTGCTCTCGCTATCAGAACCCTCCTCTGCTGACCCCCGCTGAGCTCGTTGAAAAAAGACTCCCAATGATCCTCCATACCTACGTATGCTAAAGCCCTTCTCGCGGACTCAACGTCATCCTTGGAGACAACTCTGGGAAAACCCTTCCTTAAAACTATCCCCATCAATACAACCTCGCCCACTTTCAACGGGGTCTCGTAGGAAACCTTATCTTTCTGCGGGACATAGCCCACTAGACTCCTGAGCCTACTGTGCTCTGTGAACGGGTTTAAACCGAGTACTTTAACACTGCCCTTGAAAGGCTTAACCATGCCTAGGAGAAGCTTTAAAAGCGTGGTTTTACCAGCCCCGTTCGGCCCGACTACAGTTACGAACAGTGGCGACTCAATACTGAAGCTAACATCCTCCAACACTATGCTGCTACCAAGCCTCACTGAAACGTTTTCAACAGATACCACTGGGACATTCATGCCTTACCCCTCCTGACCAGGATTATTGTTTCAAGCGTGACCACCAGCAGCGCTGCAAGCGTCGTCAGAAGATAAATGTTGAACCCGCTTGAAACGGGCGCGCGCCCGGATGAGAGCGCACTGTAAACCTGCCCAGCATTATAATACATTATTGAATCATAGTTTTCAATACCGTTGGTTGAAACAGCAGAAACATAAGCTATGGAGCAACCGGTTTCCCTAGAGATCTGTTGAAGAGCATTTTGGACACCGCTCATCAAAAGAGCAGTGTCAGAGATAACGATACACGCGTATTCCCCGGATTTAAATCCATCGTAGACCCTGCTTAGAGACTCGGGCTTTATAACCTCCTCCTCACCGACTAGGACCGCGCCGACTCTTAGACCCATTGCTTCAACAACATACTGCTCAGCGTAGAAACCTATGACCACTTTTCTCCCTGAGGAAGCATACTTCTCTGAAAGCCTGTTTAGAAAAGCCTTGAGACTGGAAACCTTTGAGCGGAAAACAATGTAGTTGGATAAGAACTCTTCAGAGTATTCGGGCCTAATTGCTGAAAGCCTGTCCTTTAAAGCACTGGCTATGAGTAGAGCATTATCAGGTAGCAGCCAGAAGCCGTGAATATTTCTCTCACCCTCCAACTCGAGCAGTATACCGTTACTCTCTATCAAGTCGAGCAGGTTTATGGATATTGAATCAGGATTAACCCCCTTCTCCTCCGCAACCCTGTTAACTAGATCGGCCTCCCACTCCATGTGGCCCGTTATAACGATCAGGTCTGAGTCAGAAGCGTTTCTAACAGCACTGGGAGTGAGAGTGAAGCTATGAGGCTCAGCGTTCTCCGGGACAATCGAATAGACCTCTCCTACATTACCTGTTATAGACGAGACGATGGGCCTTAAAACATCTATCGATACGACTATTCTAACCGTCTGGTTCTGCCTGGCTCCGCAGGTTTTTAACCATGGCGAGGGAAATGCGAGGAGCAGCATGATTATAATCGTTTTCCTCAGCAACAGGATCTTCCTCCAGGAATATGGTTCTTATGGGGGCAGGTCCTAGGATGACCAAGAGCACTACACATAGAGTTCACAACCTTCTCCGAAAGATGCTGCTCAACCATACTCGCGCATTCACAGGCGTCCTCCAGGCTGACCGAGAGAAACCTGTAGACGTAGGTCTCGAAAATCCTATGATTCCGGATAATCCTGTTTACCTCCTCCAGCCCCTTTTTCGAAAGTACTACTCCCCTCCAACGATACCTTTTAAGCATGCCTTTTTCCTCAAGCCTTTCAAGATACTCGCTTGCAGTCGCGCATGAAACACCCATCGCATCAGCCACCTCAAGGCTTCCAACAATATCTCTTCCTGGAAGCAGCTTGAAAACCGTCTTAAGATACTCAACCTCCTTACCAGTCAGACTCTTCGAAGCTCCAGATTTAGGCACAACCTAATTTAGGATGGTACTAAATTTAAGCTTTTCTCGAACAGTGTTAAGTACTCTTCAAGAACCTAGCGCGCCCGCATGTTAACCACCGCTGAAAACACTTAGATTAAGCCTAGAAATGCGATGGCTGCTTAAATCCGGCTTACAAGGCTCCGATGCACATTATAGCACGCGTTGAACAGTACTGGCATCCGGTATAGCATGCATCATCATTGTAACGTTAGCTGAACTTTCAATCTAAACTGGTAGCGCGCAGAAGAAAGACATAACTCCTCTTAAAACCTTCATACAAGAAAAGAAAAGAAAAAATAATAATTAACCTTAGGATAGAATTACTTCTTCTTGGGCTTGCAACCCTTTAGGTGCTTATCCAGCTCATCTTTAGTCTTGAAAGTAGCTCCGCAGTTGGGACACTTGAACTCTTGAGGTGCTGACATGTTTTCCACCTCCGATAGAAGTCTTGATTAAAGCAATATTTAAAATTTTCTATTAAAGAGCTACGCATTTCTTCGAGGAAAATGTCCAAAGCCTCCTAAAGTTATAAAATCGAAGTTGAAAAAGAAGTTTAAAAGCCGGTAGTACATACATCTGTGCATTCCACCGTCTTATCAGTGGAAGAAAACACGTAGGAAGCAGACACACCCATATAATCTGGATTTTGAGCTCACATGCTCTCGATTTAGATGAGACAGTTAAAACATCAAAAAAGAAGCCGGAATAATGAAAAACATCCTTCTCAGACGTGAAAAACACTTGCGACGGAAAAACTAAGGGGAGATGAAGCTATTCTTTCAGCTTAGACGAGAAAAAACTCCTCCTTCTCGCCGAACTTTTTATATTTAGCCAGCATTTCCTCTTTCAAACTGGGTTTAACGGTTTGAAGAGCCTTTTCAAAATCCTCCCAAGTCACCTTGTCAGCATCTCTTCTTAAAGCGTTGAGGCCAGCCTCCCTGCAAAGCGCCTCCAGGTCAGCCCCGGAGTAGCCCTCAGTCCTCTTAGCAATCTCCTCCAGGCTAACACCCTCCAATGGCATTCTCCTCGTGTGAATCTTGAGTATCTGGAGCCTTGAAGCCTCATCCGGCGGGGGAACGTAAAGCACTACCTCAAACCTTCCCGGCCTCATTATCGCTGGGTCGAGAAGCTCAGGCCTGTTAGTAGCCCCTATTATGACGATCCTCTCAATAGGAGTTAGCCCATCCATCTCGGTGAGCAGCTGGCTTACAACCCTCTCCGTGACGCCGCTGTCAGCCATGCTCATGCCCCTTCTCGGAGCGATCGCGTCAACCTCATCCAGGAAGATTATGGATGGGGAGGCGAGCCTAGCCTTTCTGAAAACTTCCCTTATTGCTTTCTCAGACTCTCCAACCCATTTCGAGAAGACCTCTGGGCCCTTAATGCTTATGAAGTTGGCCTCGCTCTCAGTCGCCACTGCTCTAGCTAGAAGCGTCTTCCCGCATCCCGGTGGGCCGTAGAGAAGTATCGCTTTAGGAGGAGTTATGCCTAGTTTTTCAAACTTCTCCGGAGCTTTTATCGGGAGCTCGACAGTCTCCCTCAGCCTCCTCTTAATCTCTTCAAGACCCCCGACATCGCTCCACCTGACTGTGGGAACCTCAACGTACACTTCTCTCATCGCGGTCGGAGTTATCTCTTTAAACGCGTTCATGAAGTCCTCAGCCTTAACAACCATTTTCTCCAGGACTGATGGCGGAATCTTCTCATCCAGCTTTATCTCAGGCAAGTATCTTCTCAAAGCCTTCATCGCAGCCTCCCTGCATAGTGCAGCCAGGTCTGCACCAGTATAGCCGTGCGTTATTTCAGCCAGCTTCTTCAAGTCAACATCCTTGTCAAGCGGCATCGACCTAGTATGTATCTGAAGTATTTCAAGCCTCCCCTGCTTATCTGGCACGCCTATCTCTATCTCCCTGTCGAATCTCCCGGGCCTGCGTAGAGCAGGGTCAATCATGTTGGGAACATTCGTCGCACCTATGACTATAACGTCACCCCTAGCCTTTAAACCATCCATGAGGGCAAGAAGTTGAGCAACGACTCTTCTCTCAACCTCGCCGCCAACCTCCTCCCTCTTCGGCGCTATAGCGTCTATCTCGTCTATGAAGATTATGCTGGGAGCCTTCTCCTGAGCCTCCTGGAAAACCCTCCTAAGCCTCTCCTCAGACTCTCCGTAGAACTTGCTCATTATCTCTGGGCCGTTTATGGAAAGGAAGTTAGCGTCAGACTCGTTTGCGACCGCCTTAGCCAAGAGTGTTTTACCCGTGCCGGGAGGACCGTGAAGAAGCACACCCTTAGGCGGCTCAATTCCCAGCCTCTGGAAAAGCTCAGGATGTCTAAGCGGAAGCTCAACCATCTCCCTTATTCGCTGAATCTCCTCGTGCAGCCCGCCAATATCCTCGTAAGTAACCCTTGGGATTGCAAGTTTTTCAGCAGCCTCCTCGCTTACTATCTGAATCCTTGTATCGGCCGTGACTTTTACGAATCCTCTCGGCTTAACCCTGACTGTTGTAAGACCGAGAGCCTGTCCTCCGAAAACAGGTATCGCAACAATATCTCCCTCTGTGAGTGGAGTGTCTATCAGCTTATCCTTAACGTAGTCCAGGAAATCCTCGTCCACACTTGATATTCGTGCACCCATTGGGGCTAACACGACTTCGCTAGCGTTCTCAACCTTATCCACCTTCCTGATTTTCACGTAGTCCCCTATTGCAACACCCGCACTTTTTCTAATCAGGCCGTCCATCCTAACTATCTTACGGTCCTCATCCTCAGCGTAGCCCGGCCAGACTACTGCTGAAGCAGACTTCCTACCTAGGATTTCAACAACATCTCCCGTCTCAGCCTTAAGCTGAGCCATCTCCCTCCTGCCTATTCTCACTATTCTCCTACCCACGTCCCTAGGCCTAGCCTCGGCAACAACCAGTTGAACCTCGCTCATGACCGAGTAGACACTCCTGTACCTGGATTTAAGCTTTCAACAAACCTGTTTCTATAACCATGATAAAAGCAGCAGACATAATATGCTACGCAACCATTCTGAGCACTACTCCATATCTAGGCCCAACTTTTGCGGGTCCCAGCTCGTCCCATACCTTTACAAGTATGGCGCGCGACCTTCACGAGATACTACGGAGGACTTCTTCAAGGACTTAGGGGCCCAGTAAGTTCGTCTCGCTCTATTTGCTCGTCGAAAGCCTTTCGAAAGCTAAGGTTTTTCGCCCGCAGGCTCCTCCTCAATCTTCTTCAACTGGCTCCTATACATCTCCAGAATCTCCTTGACCGTGGTTGCCTGCTCCGGAGCCTTATCGTCCCTAAGCCTACCTGTGTACTTGGGGAAGCGTCCCGCTAAGCCAGAACCAGCTCTTACCGCGTTTAACCCGCAGGTGTGCACGGGGCTCAGGGTTATTTCTGACGCTATTATCTCGATGACTATTCGTGGTTCAAACCATACGTCCGCCTCTATTTTCGAATCAACCCTGGGATGTTTATGGCTGATCTTGTAGTTGTTCATCAACTCTGTGAAAGTAGTTAAATCCTCGTCGGTGAAGCCTGTTCCACATTTAGCAAACGTTCTGAAAACGTCTTCATCAGGATCGTATGCAGCCAAGAGGTATGCTCCATACTTGCCTGCACGCTTGCCCCTGCCATGGAAACCGCCGACTATAACGAGGTCGAAGGTGTCGGCGACTTCAGCCTTATACTCTCTCTTCAGCTTTATCCAGCTCCATTCTCTAGCGCCAGCCCTGTATGGTGCTTTCAGGTCTTTCAACACGAGGCCCTCGCAGCCTTCTGAGATCGCCTCTTCCATGAAGACCTCTATCTGGCTGGGGTCTCTCGATATTATCTGTTTGACGAGCTTAACCCTCTCGTCTTCTATGATAACGTTCTTTAAAGCCTCCCTTCTCTCCAAATACGGTTTCTCAGTGTAGTCGACGCCGTCGGCGTAGAGTAGGTCGAAGAAGAAGAGTGCAACAGGATACTCTTTCATAGCCTCTTCGATACCATACTTCCTCCTCCTGTGCATAAGCTCTTGGAACGGCAGCAGCTCGCCGGTGTCAGGGTTTATTGCTACGCATTCCGCCTCCAGGACAGCCTCCCTAGCCTTAACGTTCCTCCTCACCATTTCTATCGCGTCAGGGTAGTGGCTCGTAATATTTTCAAGCCTCCTGGAGAAGAGCAGAACACTATCATCGTTCTTGTGTATTTGCACACGCTCCCCGTCCAGCTTGTACTCAGCAGCAGCCTCTCCACCTATTTTCTCCAGCACCTCCTGCACTGTTGTCAAGCGTTCTGCAAGCATCGGCCTGATCGGTTTGCCCACGGTTATCTTGAAGTCGCGAACACCGTCAAGCCCCTTCTCGGCTATAGCCCTCGCCACAGCCCCGAGGTCGCTGGAAATGTTGTACGCACGCTCTATGATGGGCCTGTTCGACTTGTCCCCGGTGAATGCTTGCGCAATAGCGTCGAGAATAGTGTAGTCTGCTATACCGAGCCTAAGCCTCCCGGTGACGATCCTGACAGCATACTTCGCCTCCCTAGGAGACATGTCTATCAGGAGGGAGGATAGCAGGCTTGTCTTCTGCGCCACAGAACCCTTTCCCCCCAGCCTGGCAAGCCTGTAAAGCTTCTCGTAAACATCAGTCAGCGTCGGCTCCTTGCTTAAGAGCTTCTTCTGAACCTTTCTTTGCGCAAGGATTTCGGCGGCGCTGCCTAGGTCGCCAGCCTCCTTGTAGAGTTTTTCAACAGTCTCATCATCTATTCCCGAGAATTCTGACAGGGATCTTAAAACAAGCTTCTCGGCGACGCCGAATTCTAAGCCCTCGTAGTCAGGCCTAACCTTGCCCTGGAGCAAGTATACGAGCTTCTCAAGCTCGGCTGGACTAGCTTTCTTGAAAAGGTCTACTAGAAGGCTTGTCATCTCAAGCCTCTTCGTCGTCGACTCCACCTGCTCCATCGCTTCTGCAACTTCCTTGAAAAGTATAACCATAGTATTGAAGCATCGCGGGATGGTAAAAATGTTTCTGTCCTTTAAAACGAGCCGGGCGGGAACCCTGCTTTAAGGAAGGTTTCTAAAAGTTTCTTGAAGTCAACCGGGTCTCCCTCTCCAACCCCGGGACACTGCTCGTCGAATATGAAAACATACTCCTTCGAGCCGTGCCTAACAATCTCCACGTCCACGGGAAGGCTTAGAACACTCTGAATCGTCTTCTTCTCAACCGGGTAGAAAGGGTAAAGCCTGCATAAAACAGGCTTATACTCATGGATCGTGCACAGACCGTTCCTGAGGAATGGGCAGAAACCGTTTTCACCAACAAGAATCAGCTTACCCTCTGGAGCGACGTATGGCTTGAAAGACGGGATGATTCTTCTAATCCTCTCCACGTCTTCCTCGGAAACCTCGGGATTTAGACCGCAGCATTTCTCTCCGCAAAGCCTACACTTGAAAAGCATGTTTCTCCAAGCTATTGGAAGCCTTGGGAGAGCTTCTCCAACCATTTCAACCGATACTTGCAGGAACCTTTTTAAAACCTTATTCTTCAATCCAGGAGGCTTGACGCGGAATACTGCTAAAGCAATCTCCTACTTGTTGTCCAACCCTGTCGTAGGGGGGTTTGGAGGACTCGTAATTATGCTTAAGGAGGAGGCTTTCTTAAACAACCCTATTTTAAACATTCTGGCTGTGTTTTTCTTCTACAGTATTGTTCCCTTCGCAAGCGTCTACTATCTTAGGCTGCGCGGCAGGTCAGATGTTTTTATGAGTGAAAGAAGCAGGAGGCCGAAACACTTTATTCCAGGCCTATTGGGCTACATGGTTTCAATCCTAGTCTTCCAAGCATGCGGAATGAGGCTGATGAGGACTGCCTCGGCCTCATTCCTTTTAACATCGCTGATCCTCCTAATCTTAACATTCGTGACGAAGGTAAGTATTCACGTCGCAGGCTTGACGGCAACAGTAGTCCTAATTCTTCACGCTTATTGGCCAGCCGGATCAATACTGCTACTCCTAATACCTGTCTTAGCATGGGCACGCGTAAACACTGGTGAACACACGTACCGGCAGACGATGCTTGGCGCCTTCACTGGTTTAACTGGAAGTGTGCTAGGCATACTGTTCTTCCCAACCGTGTCTTAAACACTCACCGGTACGCAGCCAAACTACCGAGTTTCGGAAAGACCTTCAACCCTTCTCCCTGAGCGAGAAGTATCGGCGTGAAAGACATCACGTCGACTCTTCTCAGAATCGGGGAGAGAAGGCTGTTCGCGTCAATTTCGTTAACCGCCATCCCCATTGTCAACGGGTTCATCGAGGGCAATACGATTATTTTTACCCCCTGTTGCTCGCCGTATAGGAAGCTTTTGAACCTGTGTTTAACCCCTATTGAGTCCCTTATTGAGACAGCGGGGTGTTCATGACCCATGAGCACGACGGCTCCGTCTTCCGGCAGCTCGTGCTCCCTATCACCATGTATGAGGAAGTATTTACCAAGCCTTAGAGGCGGGTCTTGAAACTCCACGTTCAACCGCTTTAGAACAATCCTGACGAAATTGTCATGGTTTCCCCTGACTAGCAGCGGCTCTGCGCCAAGACTGCGGACATCGTTAACAAAATCCTGGACCTGCGTCCACTCCTCAGGATTTATGTCTCCAAACTCGTTCTTTATATCCCCCAGTATTATGAGCTTTCGGGCAGACCTGTAGTTAAACATGTTTCTCAGAGACTTGATTATCGGGGCATAGGTTGGAAAGGGAATATGTACCCCTTTCTCCTCTAGCTCCCATTCTAGACCTAGGTGAATATCAGCTACGACGATAGCGTCCAAGGATTTCACGTACAGTGCGGGTTCGAACTCAACTATTTCAACATCTTCAGTTAACAGCATGTATCGCCGCCAGAACCTCCTTGTGAAGCCTTTCGAGAAGAGTCCTCTTATCCTCCATGAGCACAACGTCTGAGAAGCTTGAAACAAGCAGGGAATGGGAAAGGGGTGAAGCAACCCTGCTGGGCCTGCAGACCAATGGGCTCCTCACGCCTTTTTCAAGCTCAGATACGAATCTAATCGCATTCTTAATATCCATCACGTCTTCAAGGATCTCCCTGTATGTTTCCCTCATAACTGGGAAATCCTTCAAATCTTTCACGGCTTTAAGAATATGCTCAGAGTTCAACTGGAGTTTAGAGACAACCACTTCATGACCCTTATAGTTCCTGAGGATCATGAAGCTCCTGACAGCAACATGTCTAAACCTATGTTTCAACATGTCTGTCTTTTCAATCGACGAAACCACGAGTTCACGAAGATTTGAAGAGCTTATTGATTTAACAACCCTTTCCGGGTCAATCCTGTATTTAGGTGGGAGTATCAGCAGGAAACCATTATCGCTCACCGCGATCTGTATTGAAACGGATCCCAATAGGTTTGACGCTGCTACTGCGAATGCTCTTGAAAGAACATCGTTAACCCTTCTCCCGACTAGGCTGTGGAAAACAACGATCTGCCTATCTGATTCATCAACATAGTTCTCAACTATTAAAGAGCCCCTCCTAATATACGGGAGTATACCTATGTTGTTAAAATATTCAGCAGTTATCCTGAGATAGTCGTAGAGGGCGACGGCTGTCTTCCTATCTATCTTGAAATAATCCATGTATTGTTTAACCCGGTCCTCCTTCCTGTCGAACAGAATCGTCTGAAGCTCCCTTATCCTGAACTCGTCTATCATGCTGGCCAAGTCATAGGAGAGTGGAAGCATTTCGGAGAACCATTGAGGCACAGTCGGCCTCTCACCCTCAGCAGGCTCCACAATAAGCTTCATTAAACGGCTTTTCAAACACCTGTATGGCCTGCCCCCGAGTAGAAAGATATCGCCTGGGGAAAGCCTTTCGAAAAACTCCTCCTCAATGTTTCCAACAGGCTTGTTGTCTCTAGTGAAAACCTTGACCATCGCCATGTCTGGTATTGTGCCAGTGTTAGTCATGTAGATCACTCTAGCGAGATTACCTCTTCTTCCAAAAACTCCCGCAGCCTCGTCAAGCCAAATCTTCCCGTAAACCTTGTAGCCCTCAAGCTGCCTGTAATACCCGCTTAAATATCTTAGAACACTTACGAAGTCCTCCATCGTCAGGTTTCTAAAATTGTATGACCTCTTAACAAGACTATAGGCTTCCTCGATTTTCCATTTTCTTTCAACAGCCATGCCTACGATATGCTGGGCCAAAACGTCAAGAGGGTTCTCTGGAATATAGGCTTCGTCAAGTCTTCCTGCTTCAGCAGCCTTAGACATCACGAGAACCTCCAGAAGATCATCTCTCTCCATCGGTATGAAGACTCCTTTTGAAACAGCCTCAAGAGAATGGCCTGAACGCCCTACTCTTTGAATAGCCCGGGTTACAGACTTTGGGGAGCCTATTTGAACAACACAGTCTATGAAGCCGATGTCAATCCCTAGTTCAAGAGAGGTGCTTGTGACAACAGCTTTAAGCCTTCCCTTCTTCAACTTTTCTTCAACATCCAGCCTAACTTCGCGCGAGAGAGAGGAATGGTGGGCAGCATACTCGTCCTCGCTTAACACGCTTTTAGGCCTGAGCCTCTTAAGATGGTATACAACCCTCTCAGTGCTGCTCCGCGTGTTCGTGAAGATTAGGGTAGTCCTGTTACGCCTTATGATTTCATTTATCAGCCTGTACATTCTTCTGCTGAGCTCTTCAGCAGGCGTGTGCACGAGGTCGTGGTGTGGCGATACGACTTTAAGCTCAAACCTCTTTGAAGCATGAACATCCACTATGGTGCAGGGCCGCGGCGAGGAATCTTCATACCCGGCGAGGTAGGCAGCAATCTTCTCTAACGGGTGGATGGTTGCAGACAGGCCTATTCTCTGGAAATCTTGCCCGGAAAAGCTTCTCAGCCTTTCAAGGCTTAGTGAGAGATGGGCACCCCTTTTAGAGCTGCAGAGCTCATGAATCTCATCCACCACAACCCATCTGACACCTTTGAGAAGGGATCTGAATTTCGGCGCCACGAGAATTATGGATAAGCTTTCAGGAGTCGTTATTAGTATGTGGGGAGGCTTCTTAAGCATCCTTCCTCTTTCAGAAGTTTTAGTGTCTCCCGTCCTAACGTGAATCCTTATCTCTGGAAGCGAAACCCCTTTCTCTTCAGCAAGCCTCCTTAGCTCTTCCAAAGGCTGTGAAAGATTCTTTCTCACGTCGTTGTTTAAAGATCGGAGGGGGGAAACATAAACGCAGTAAACCCTGTCTTCAAGCCTACCTTCAAAACCCATTTTAATCAAATCATCCAGGATTGTTAGGAAGCATGCGAGCGTCTTACCGCTTCCGGTTGGCGCAGAGATCAGCGTGTTCTCACCTCTCCTGATAGGCATTATCCCGTAGGACTGTGGCGGGGTCAATCCCTTGAACCTGCTTCTGAACCATTCTCCAACTATAGGGTGAAGTATCTTAACAACATCCTCGAGCGAACTCTTAACATTGTAGAACCTGTAGGACTCCCCTGACATTACTCAGGCTCCTTCGAAAGTTATGCTTAAGATAGTATTGATAAACCTTCCCCTACCTTCCTCTCCGCCGAGGCATCACTATCAGGCCTTCATCAGGATCACCGTAAGCCTCGTAATCACCCTCGTAAAACATTTTCGCCACGAGCGCGGCAGTAACAGCATCAAGCTCATGGTGGGTCTCAACTTTCTCAAGCCCCCTTATTTTAAGACGCGCCAATCCTTTTCGAAGCTTCTCAACACCGTGAGATTTACGAGGTATTTTAAGAATATCTTGAGCTCCACCAGGATAAACCTCTATAACCTTGAAACCGGAAGAGTCGAGCATTTTCTTAAGCCGGATGCCTCTCTCCGTCAGCATTCGCATTGGTCCCAGTGTGACAGGGAAAAACTTTATGCCTCTTCTCAAAAGCTCCCTGTCGCAATTCCTAAGGTGAACACTACTCCTCACCTCCAGGCTGACTCTTCCCCTCGGCAGGGAGAGCGGAGCGTCAATCGCAACCACCGCGGGATTGAAGCGTGAAACCTCCATCATAATCTCCACGTCCGTATGTAGAATCATTGTTTCAACGCTTAGGAACTCGTTTAGAACCGCGAAACCACTGGGCCTGGTCTCCACCCCGGCTAGATCTATACCTGTGAAAAACATCATATTCTCAACCCGAACAGCCTGCAAGCATTTTTAGTGGTTTCCTCAGCAACAGTATCAGGGTCGACTTTTTTAATCCTAGAGATCTCTCTGAGGCTGAAAACTATGTTCGCAGGCTCATTCCTCTTCAACGGGTCAACCCCGAGAACCGGAGAGTCCGACTCCAGCAGAATGTTTTCCAGGGGAAGCCTGGCCGCAAGCTTCTGCTTCTGCGGAGACCTCACTATGGAGGGAGGAATGCTGAAGAAGAAGCCTGCTTCAACACCCTTCATAGCGTATGAGGCTTTTCCGTCAAAAGCATGCATTAAAACCTTCTTAGCGTTTCTTCCAATAAGTATGTCGATAGCATCCTTCCCGGCACTTCTAGAGTGAACTATAATGGGAAGATTAAGCCTTTCAGCAAGCTCTATGAAAAACCCGAAAAACCCGATAAGCCTAGCCCTATCCTCGGGAGCCCTAACCGTATAGTAGTCTAGACCCACTTCACCTATTCCGATTATCCTACTCCTGTTATCCAGGATGATTTTAACCACCTCTTCATAGTTGACTGAGAAAGGCGCCCCATAGTCAATACCGATGGTTGAGTAAACATAGCCTCTGAACTTCTCTGAAATCCTTAAAGACCTTAAGGCACCGTCCGGGCCTAGCCCGCAATCCACGATGGCGGCTAAACCGTTCTCCCTAGCTTTCAACACTACACTCTCTAAATCCATCTCGAAAGAACTGTCGCTCAGATGTGCATGCGCATCCACGAGCCGCAATGAGACGAGCCAGCCTGCTGGAAGACAGAGATAAACCTTTAACTACCTTAAATCACCATTAAGTCGGAATGGTTAAGAAGGCAAGTACCAAGCTGTACGTGCTTAATAAGAAGCTGGGTGGAAAAACGTATTCTGCAACAATGCTTTATCTGCCGAGTAAGATCGTCAACGATTCCGCTTTCCCCCTGAAAAAGAAGGGTAGGCTCATCGTGAAAATAGTTGGCAGCAAGATAGTTATTGAGAATGAGAAGAAGGGCAGGGGGAAGCCTTAACCAAGCCTGTGCTTGAAGCTAGTGAAAGAGGTGTAGATTATTATGAATTGTTCAAGCTCTCTTAGAAAGCCTGTGCTTATATGCCATGATCCCTCTCTTTTCTCAACGATGCCGGCTCCCACGAGCCCCCTAATCATGTTGTAAAACTGGCCTACAGTGATTCTTCTCCGCCCAACCCAGTTTTTCCACTCGCTCACGTTCATCCCTGAAGGACCTCTTGAAACGAGCTCCTCGCAGAAGACCTTTGCCTCAGACGCTAAAAGCGGACTTCTCCAGAAAATCCTGGAAAACATTTCGTCGACAGTAGCCGGAACCCTACCCGCCTTAAAAAGTATTGTAGTACCCTTATGTGTCTGCCTAACTCTTCGGCTCCTTCTGGGCATACGGACTAATTCCAAACGCTTAGAGAAAAGCCTTACGAGCCGCCTCCCTAGCAGACGCTAAGCTCTAAACAGGAGAAGCATACTTGCAAGCAGGATGGGAAACAGCCTTTTTAACGCTGAAGCACTAGGCTATAAAACCATATTCTTCTTGAGCCGGAGGAGGCTGCGGCCTACGTCTCCTTATCCAGAGTAAAGATATTGAAACCGCCAGGACGACAGCGAAGATTATGACTATAAGGATCAAGTAGAGGTTGCTCACCCTGAAGAAAACCTCTTTAACACCAGTGTTACCGTAAGGATCGGTAGCGTTTATCAAAACCATGTAGTCTCCAACCGGATTAGTAACTGGAAGATAATAGTCTCCAACCCACCTGCCACCCTGGTATTTAAGATTTATCATGCTCTTCATGGTTCCTGAGGAGACAACCGCGGTTACATTCCCGTCTTCAAGCCTTGAAGAATCAGGATATTTCACGATAACTCTTAAGTAGACAGTTTCAAACCCAACCTGATAACTCTCCTTTAAATCCTCTATCTCAAAGCTTAAAACAGCTTTAGTTATTTCAAGAGGAACAGGGTAGAAACCATAGTTACCATACGTGTCTTTGACAGTAATGTTCAACACGTTTCGTCCTAAAGCAGCATTCCTTGGAGCACTGACGTTTCCAAACCAAGCTCCTGCTGAGAAGTTCAGGCGGGCGAGAGCCTGCTCAACACCATCATGAACCAGCTTAGCGTCTACAAAAGCTCCCTTATCTCGAGAAACATCCTCCGATGTCAGAACATCTTTAGAAGGATATTTCACCACCACTTTAACAAGTATTTTCTCGGTCCTGGAAAACATGCTGCCAACCGGGGCTAACAGCTCTATGATCAGCCTAGCGGGAACAATACTTATCTCCTGGGAGAAGTCTCCACTGTTTCCTGAACCGTCTGTCGCGGTTATTCTAAGGATCCAGACCCCGGTTTCCCACATCGCCGGAATCCTCCAAGACAGACTCCACTCTCCAAGGCTGGTCTTGTCAAGGTTAAACGGGCCCTTCCTAGTCTGGTCCTTGATGAGCTCAAGAGACACGCTGCCGGATGGCAGGGGTGTTCCATCAGGATATGTAACACTGACTGAAACGTTTAGCCTAACAGACCTTTCATAAGTCTCGTTAAGCCTGCTCTTTAAAGTAATCCTCAGCTTTGCAGCAGTAAGGGTAAAAGACCTGTTTCCGGAGCCAGCATTACCATACTGGTCTGAAGCCTCCACCTTGACTAAATATCCCCCTAACGGGTCGGACGGCCCAGTCTTAATACTCTTAAACCAGTATCCGTCATGCGAGTAATCCATGAATATTTCTCTTCCTTCAACCCCGCCGTAGACGAGCTTCAGCCTCACAACCCCGTTCCAAGGCAGGCTTGAACCATCCTTATATTTCACCCGTACCGTAATGTTTATCGGTTTAACTCTTTCATAGGTTGTAGCATCCATCTCTACAGTAACGTTTAAAACCGCCTTAACCAGAGTAACCTGCAAAGCATCAGTAACCACCCTCATGTTTTTGAAGTCTAACGCATCGTCACACTCTATGAATGCTGAGAGGACGCCGAGTTGAACATCCACGGGAACTATTACCTGCTTGCTTACTTCCCCCTTTGAATCTGTCTCCAGCCTCTGGCTGAAAACCACGTGCGTCGAGTTTCTCAAGTAGAGCATTGCAGAACCGCTGCGCACCAGACCGCCAGCCTTAACCAGGATTATCGACTTCCTTTCCCATACTCGCGGCGCATCCCATACGCCAAAATGATACTCGGTGACGCAGCCGCTCCTATTAACCCGTATAGTGTAGGTTCCTGGAGTAGGGTTGGCAAGACTAATCGTGCGGGAGAAGCCTCCAGTAGAGTTGACGGTTAAACGCTCAGTGCTTAAAAGAGAACCGTTGGGGTGGAGTATCGTTAGATCAATCGCGGACGTGAAAAACTGGTCTCCAGTAATCTTTACCTGAACATTGCTGGAAGAAGTGTAGACAGGTTTATCCGTGAGAACCATTGGGGAGAGAAACATGGAGAACTCGTCGAAAAACGTTTCCACAAACTCTTGAGGAGGGTCGACAACTCCGAGAGATAAGTTCACTTGTTTAACGAGAAACAGTTTAACACCGGTCGCGACGGAGATTGTTTGACTACCATTATAAAGTATGGTTAAAGCGTCTGAAGAAGCGTCGAGCCATATGGTTAAGTTATACCATTTCCCGGTTGAGAAAGTCGCTCCATCATTCCTCCTGTCCAGCCTATAGGCCACTAGCTTAGGGCGTGCAGCATCGTTAACAAAGCCAAGCTTAACCTCGTATGTTGAAGAATCCGTGAGCGTGAAGATTATTCTTGAGATGTTGAAGCCTGTACCATTGTTTATCTTCAGCATGAAGCTTATTTTAAAAGAACCCTTAGCGTCGAATATGCGCTGTACGTAGGCACGACTCCCAGGGGATATGCTTATGTTTAAGCATTGCCCGCGGAAGCCGTTGGGAGAGAAATAGTAGGCTCCTGAGGCGATGAAGAAGCCTGAGGGAGACGTGTTCAGATTATTGCTGAAGGAAGCGTTGTAAGCGAGTGTAAAGCACGAGTCAGCCTTAACGCCGACTGGTATTATTAGGATTGCGAAAAGAAGCAGTGTTGCAGACAGTATTACTACACTATCTTTCAGCATCTGTGTTGCATCCTAATCAAGCGTTTTAAAGGTTTTGTTTAGGTTTGTATAAAAATAAAATAGTCGGGTTTACGGCGGAGGCTCAACCTAGCGCATTCGCCGCCTTACGAATCCAATAATTTTCACCATTATACTCCTGAGCCACCCTGTTTTCTCAACCCTCAGCTCTCCTTTAAAAACCATTTCTAAAACCCTACTGTAGGCCTCTGGGTTTCTTGAAGCAAGCATGAGAAGCGTCTCTTCACGCAGCCTAGAGCCTTTAGGAGGAGTGGAACCTTTCTCAATGCTTTTTAAAAACTCTTCCTCGCTTTTCCCCGGGCCAACAATACTTGACACAAGGAGGGCAAGTCCTGCTGCGAAAAAAACCATAGGCAGCAAGTATTTTAACGGGTCTTTTTGAGAAGCCTCTCCCATATCCTCAATAATCGTTACCCCCGAGAGCTGGCTTGAAAGCCTTGAATCGTATTTAACGAGTAGCATGGAGCCCTGGACTAAGGTTTTAAGCGATTCAGGCCTGAAAACCGTTGAAGAAACGTTGTTGACTAAGCATAGTTCAACCAGCGTATTGTTATGAAGTAGTGCAGTGACACGTATTGAAGCAAGAGTCCCGTTTCCCTCTAGGGTGCTAGACGGGTTTGAACACGCGTTGAGACAAGTGTTGGCAAGCAGCGTCAAGAGAAACGTTAAACATGCTTTCACGCGCGCCGTCAACCCATTTTAAACCTTGAAGAGAACCTAATAAGCCCCCATGCGTAACGGCATCAATCCGCCCATCTTATCCTCATCCTTACTCAGATTTTTGAGGCGGTTTTCATCTGCCGGAGAATTCTATGCGGAAAAGGTATTTAAGCATTAGCGTATCACGGCTTTGAACCGGTCAGATTTAAAATCTGCCTTGAAATATTCCTCCAGTGGGAGCCCCTCCAATACAGCTTGCCACACACCTTGCACCTCCAGAGTAGATCCACGTTCTTAGGAGCTTCAGGATTCTTCTCAGCTTCTTCAGGGGGAAGGGGTTCAAGCTCGCCATTGCAAACTGTGCATCTTAAAGAATCCTTTTGGAAAACCAGTTTAAACCTCTCCACCAGGAGTCTTAACACCTCCTCCTCCGTTAAGCCTTTGGTTAAAACTACTTCAACACCTTTTCTCTCAGCTATTTTCGCAAGCTCGTCGTCAGAAGTAACGAGTATACGGCCGTTTAAAGCGAGTTGAACAATATTTTCATCATCAACAGTGTTCAGATAGAGAGTATCATAACCCATTATTCTAAGCCATTTGGCAACATAGCCATGCATGCTGTCAACTAGAAATTTCAGGCTCAATCCTGACAGCCTTTAGAAAATCCATTTCTGTTAAAAAGCCTTCCAGCGAGCCGGATTTAACTACTAGGGCAGACCCATAACTGCTCCTCTTTATTATCTCCCAAGCCTCAGCAATCCTGGCCTGCGGATCCAGAACAGGCGGATCCTTAACTGTGAAGTCGATAACGCTCATGCGCATAAGCTCGTCTAAAGTCTTTCCAGCATGCTTGAAAAACTCCCTGCCGCCGAGAAACCTGATTATTGAGCGGGATGAGAATAGACCTATTGGCTTAGACTTCTCCAAGCATGGTAAACGCCTGTGTCCAGAGCTGACCATGACTTCAACGCCTTCTCTAAGACTCCTGTCAATCGAGATGCAAACCGGAGACTTAGACATGTAGTCTTCGACAAGCCCGCTTTCCAGCGAATAGTTACACCTTTCAAGCACATCCCTAACTGTCAACACGGCTTTAAGCCGGTTGCTCTTGTCAACTACTGCAAGACTGTTAACACTCTTCTCCCTCATCAACGTTATTGATTCCCGAATGCTTTCAGACTGGAGTATGCTTACCACGTCCCTACTCATGATTCTAGCCACAGGTGTCGACATTATGCTCATAACAGGTGTTTCAGGAGATTCTCTAGACCTCCAAAGCAGGTGTTTAGCCACCTCCATGGGTGTTACGATCCCCTCTAGAAGACCGCTTGCCGCAGCTACGAAAACCCTCCTGAAGCCTCTTGCAACCATTGTTTCAAGCAGCCGTGACAAAGGCGTGGTCTTGGTTACTGAGAGCGGCGGGGAAGTAGCGTAGTATAGTACTGTCGAAGGCGAAGAGTACGACTGGACCCTCTTCCGAGGGCGGTCCTTCATGTATCTTAATCCTTTCTCCCTGTTCCTGTTCAACCCTACTCCTCAGAAGCTATCTTAAGGTCAGCCATGCAGTCTTCGCATAAAAGCCTTCCTTCGACAATGCTCAGCGAGTCAGACCACATTCCACACTCCTCGCAGAATCCTTCGTAAAACTCTTTCCTTATTATGCTTCTGGAACGCTCCATTTCCGTTTTTTCGATCAGCTCGTATATCGCGGGTATAGCGTACACTAGGTCTCTCTCTGAGACTATTCCAACAAGCTTCCCTCCCCTTTCGACGCCGAGCTTCTTAATTTTACTCCTCCGCATCTTGTCGAGAGCTTCCACAATACTGCTGTCGCTACTAATCTTTTTCAGAGGGTTAGACATAACCTCTTTAACCTTCACGAGCCTTGGATCCTTAGATTTAGCCACAACCTTCTCTATAACATCCCTCTCAGTAATTATTCCAACATCCTTACCTTCATCATTCACTACGATGAGCGAGCTTATATCGTGGTGAACCATTTGAAGAACAGCTGTGTGGACAGATTCATCCGGACCTATTGATATCACTGGGTAGCTCATGACCTCGTCAACGGTTAACGCCTTCCTGCTCGGCTTCAACCTCCTCCCCTTTTTGGCTAACTATTGTCTCCTAGAGTATTTAAACTAATAGGGGTTAAATTTATCTATAGGGATTCTGGAGAAACATCGTATTAAAAAATGGGCGGGTCTAAGAAGCTTCGGTTAAGCCAGCTGGAGAAAAGGCAGAAGGAGGAGAGTAAGAAAGAGAAGGCTGAACGCTTAAAAAGCGAGAAGAAAGTGGGTGAAATACTCCGTGAAGAGGATGATAAGATGCTTGAGAAGCTTAAAGGGGTTAAGGTTTTAACACCGTACGTCGTCTTCAGCCAGACAGGCCTAAAAATGGGGGAGGCTAAGAGGCTTCTGAAACGATTAGAGGAAAAAGGCATAGTAAAAAGGGTTTCAGGCAACAGCAGCATTCCTGTTTACACGTTTCCTCAAGCCGCTTAAACACGGGAAACAGAAACAACTTCCCCCTCCTTAAGGCTTTTCAACGAGTCGAGTGGAGTCAACAATCTTCCGATAAGAATGGTGTTTAGAAACCTGCAGTCAGGCGAGGCTGAGGTGAAGAAAACCAGCCCCTGGAAGCGGGGAGAATAACCGACGTCTCCCTGAGAGGCTTCTGAAAGGGTTTTTTCAACCCCGATTCTAATACCCATGGTCAGGTAAATGTAAGTATCCCCCTTTCCTACAACACCTATCTTCGGAAGGGACCCGCTGAGTGCTGAGAAAACCCTTGGCGAGAAACCCCGTTTAACGCTGAACCTGCAGACGTCAACACTACCCGAAACTATTTTTAACTCAAGCACATCCATCGACATAAAAGTTTAACAGAAGCCTCCAGCAGGGTATTAATAAGGCTTATGCCAAGTTTGGAGAAACCCTTAGCAACCCTTTTTCTCAACCTAAGAGCGTTAGCGCGCGAGCTTCTGAAGCCGAGGCTTTACGCTTTCAACCGCTTCTGCTGGTTCAGGCACGCTAACTATCTAAGCATGGACGATTCATACATTATTTTTTAAAACAAGCGTGCTAGGAAGTGTGTGGGAATCCAGATGGCTAGAGGTGGAGGAGAAATCCGTAGAAGACTCATGGAACTGGTGGAGAAGTTCAGGGAAAAAGGTGCACTTAGCCCTGAGAAAGCTTTGACCGCCCAAGAGTTGGGGTTGCCACCCTGGTTTGAGCAGGCTATGCATCGAAGACTCGGCCAGCTAGGGATATTTATTGAAGTTAATGGCAAATACTATCTTGATGAGGATAGGCTCAGAAAAATACAAGAGGGATATTTTAAAACCGAATATGGAGGCAGGACGCATAGCTGGTCTCGTTACCTATGGGTTCTCTTGATGTTGCCCATTGGACTCATAGTTTCACTTGCAATCTTCTACCTCCTGGTCTTGAGTGGAGCTAGGTTTTTCCCAGGGGAATTCCTGATGATTTTAACTATTGTCATGGTTGTTGTAGCCGTAATAAGAATTCTCTACTGGAGGTCGAGAAGGAGATATTGGCCTGGACAATGGTGAGGAAAACTCTCTTTTTACAGCTTAACAAATAGCAAGGGTCTTCTTCAATCGGCTTCGAACATGCGTGGGAAGAATGATCAACGTTCTTTAGAAAGCACAAGTAAACCTTAATAGGAAAAAGTAAAGCGCGCGCCGGTAACCCTCTTTTTTCTCATCCTCATGATCTGAGAGGCAGTGCGCTATAGCCCTATGAGCTTGAAAGCGTCCGGAGGAAGAAGGAGCTGGCCATCGGGCAAGACGCCTACACCTTCTACTACCGGAGGGAAAAAATGCTGGTTGAAGAAATATTCCAGATACGCACCCAGCACCATCCTAGAGAGCAGCGTGCACTGATAGAGACTTATCCCAGGTAAGCTCTTTCCCCGTTCTTCAGTTTTAAGGGCTTCCCATTCTTAGCGTGTGCTATTAGTTGTGCGACCCTTGTTCAACAATGGTGAATGGTTGAGGAAGCTATTTAGGGAGCTGGAATCCTTTAGCTTCAGCGGCTTCTCTGGCTAGTCTGCTCGGGCAGCTTGGCTAGTATTGTTATTGCTTCCCTGAGGCTTTCATACTCGTTCCTACTCTCTTCTAAAGCATTGTTTAGTGCGGCAGCTATCTTAGTATACTTGTCCTCCGCTATTTCTCTGGCGGAATGCTTGATCTCGTTTTCCGCAACCAGCTTCTCAAAAACCTCTACCTGCTGCTGAACCTCTCTCAGCCTGGTTTCAAGCCTCTCCATGAGCGTCTGCCTCCTGGCCTCAATAGCCTTAACATAGTTTTCCAACTCCTTTTGGAGGAAACCGGCTGTTCTACCGGATATCCCCCTACTCTCCATGAGGCTTCTCAACGCCTGAAGCTTCCTACTGTAAACACTTATCGTCTTAACAGCATCCTCAAAGTCAGACTCCCAGCTAAACATTCAGTCTTCATTAAACGGAGAATTCTATTTTAACCTTTGCGCGCGCGAGGCTCAGGGACAATGAGTCTTGGCGTAGAAGTCGAGTACTGCCTTTTCAAGCTAGATCAGGAGATTAAAGGGCTCGAGTATAGGATTGAGAGTGTTGAAAACGAGTGTGCGCCACGAGCGTACGTTAGCTAAAAGTCCTTCGTAAAGCTTAAGTATGGTTTGGACGTTTTCTCTGGTAAGGGTGAAAGAGACGGGGAAAGTAGTTCTTAAAGCCCTAGTCTTAACATACGCTCAGCCGCATACGCTCAGCCAGAACCCCTTATGTTCTCTAGTTAATTTCTGGAAACCGCTGGGTTTAGGAGGTCTGAAAAGAGGACCCACGGCGTCGCTTCCACCACCCCCTCCACCTCCTCCACCACGACGTCCTAAACGCACGATAACGGTCATTCTCGCTATTGCGGTCATTCTCGCTATTGCGGTTGTGTTTACCACCCATCCTCAATGGCTCCATGATCTGTTTTTGCCCACAGATACTGCAACTAACCACTTGAGCCAGGGGGTCACCCTTTATGAGGCGGGTAAGTATGAGGAGGCTGTTGCTGAGTACACTAAAGCCATTGAGCTCGACCCAAAGCTAGCCACTGCCTATTACGACCGGGGTCTAGCTTATTTTAAGATGAAACAGTATGACTCCGCCCTTGCGGATTTCAATAAGGCTCTTGAGCTCGACCCGAGGAGCTCAACGGCTTGGGTTGGTAGGGGAATAGCTTTGGAGGGGCTCGGCAAATATAAGGAGGCCTTAGAGGCCTATAATAAGGCCCTTGAGCTCGACCCAAACGATCAGACAGCGAAAAGCAATAAGGATAGGCTTCTCGCCTACCTCGCTTCGCTACCCATAACATACAATAGAGGCCAGTTCGGCCTGAAAACGACCACAACGCAAACGGACGCTTTTAAGATCACACGGACTACTACATGTACGACGTACGGATATCCATTTGACCTTAAACTATATCGAGCCGTCATAGGTGGGCAAACGATCTACATAGGAACCGCGGAAACCACCCTTCATTATGAGGGAGATTGGTCGGTAGCCGTAATCCGGACTGAGGAAGGAGTAAAGGTTGATGTGAGTCCCTCCTCTGGACATGTCTCAGGAAATGTAAAGGCAGTAATATTGGGTGTATGGAAAGAGGGATGCCTGGGGCTAATGATAGGGCCCGCTGAGGTACCCTCAGAAGGCCTGACAATTGTGGTTGAAGTGAGATCTTCCTATTATGATAAGGAAGGAAAACTTATACTAACTAATCGCTACAACTTACCTATAATGCATCCTTTTTATGACATCCAAATGAGTTTTCTGGACGCCTCCTTTGGCTCCAGTCCATATGTGACCGAAGGAGAAGTTCCCAGAGTACCCACAAATATAGAAGAGATTTCAAAAATGGACTTAGATGAGTATTTAAGTTTAGTTGGCTATAAATGGACAAAAATCCGGTTTAGTGGTGCTACTGCTTTGGAAACATATTTTAGTGGTGCCTCGGCTTTCCTGAACCCCCCAAAGTATCCAGATAGTAAAAGCGAGTATATCAATGGATATGTTCAATTTGAATCTAACTTTATCCCTGATCCATAGGCGTGGCTTAAAAACCAAATTCTAAACTTCTTTTTAACGCACGCTAACCTTCATACCCTCGAGGAGGTTGAAAAGGCTTGAGGATAGGCAGGTGTGCTAGATGCGGAAGAGAGCTTAAGCGGGGGGAGCCTAGGATCAGGGTGATTCTGAAGAACGGCAGGGAGGTCAACAAGACCTATTGCATGAGATGCTTCGACAGGGTCTCCAGAATCCATAGAGGTAACATTAATAAGGAAAAGTAAACCATAATAAGGCTTAGGGTGGTCGGGTTGCTCATACTCATAGGGCCTCCAGATTCTGAGGAAAGGTTGAAACACTTGGAGAGAGAGAAGGAAAGACTTGAAAAAGAGTATGAGGATCTTCAGAAAAAATTTGAGGAGGGTAAAATAAGTAAGGAGGAGTACGAGAAGAGGAAGCACGATATCGAGAGGGAGTTCGTAGAGGTCATGGACAGGATAGTTCAGTATAAGGCTTTTTCAAGCGGCTTTTAGGGTTTTCAGAGGATTTTCTAATGCATGCTAGCGGTGGGCCCTCTGGAGACAAGAAAAGCAGGCTTTCAACTACCAATAACTGGAGAACACTGGCTTAAAGGCCTGCTTTAACCGATTCTGGTTTAGAAAGGCTTAAAAATGGGTTTTTTAAGCTAGAGAGCGGTGAGTAAAATGAGCTCCTCGCAAGTAAAGGTTATTCCCTCCATAATTCTGAAAGAGGGAAGCAGGAGGAGCTTTGAAAAGGAGGCTCAGCTTTACAATCTTCTGGCTTCAGAAGTGATTTTCGAAACAGTTAAGTCAGCCCTAGGTCCCCTGGGCTACAAAAAAATCCTTGTAGATACTTTCGGCGACACTACGATAACGGGCGACGGGGCGACGATAATGAGCGAGCTGGAGGTTGAGCATCCTGCTGCAAAGCTGATTGTGGACGCGGCTAAGTCTCAGAGTAAGGAGGTTGGTGACGGGGTTACAAGTCTAGTAGTGTTGACCCATTTAATGTTTAAGGAAGCCGATTCCTTGATGAAGATTGGAATACATCCCTCGCTAATACTCGACACGTACACGGAGGGAATTAGGAGAGGGCTGGACGCTTTGAAGAGCGAGCTTGCCATCAGGATCGACCCGGGAAATCCTGATGTTTTAAGGAAAACAGTGTTGTCTACGATACCCTTATCGCTGAACACGGGGGTAAGAGAGAAGCTTGCCGACATATCTGTGGAAGCGGTTAAGAGAATAATTGAGAAAGGAGTTGAGAACACCAGGGTTTTCGACGAATTCTTGAAAACCGAGAAGAAGAGCGGTGGTTCTATTCTGGACACTCAGCTGGTTGAAGGTGTTGCGCTCGACAAGGAGATTGTTCACCCAGACATGCCTAAAAGGGTTGAGAACGCTAGAATAGCCCTATTAGATATGCCGATTGAAGTTAAGAAGACTGAGACGGATGAGAGGCTGAAATTCAGCGATGCGAGGATGATCAGGGAATTCCTCAAGACGGAACAGAAGATGATGAGTGAGATTGTTAACAGGCTGTCGGAGTTGAAAGTTAACGTGGTTTTCGTCCAGAAGGGTATAGATGACTATGCTCAATATCTCTTAGCGAAGAAGGGGATCATGAGCCTTAGGAGGGTTAAGAAATCAGACATGGAGAAGCTCGCGCTCGCCACCGGGGCGAAAATCGTTAGTGTTCTGGAAGACTTGACTGAAGATAAGCTTGGTTTCGCAGGAATCGTGGAGGAGCGGAAAACAGGTGGAGAAAAATGGACGTTTGTAGAGAATGTTCCGAATAAAGCGGTTCACACAATTCTAGTGAGAGGAGAGAACGATAAGATTGTTGATGAAGCAGAGAGGATTGTTAAGAATTGCATCTCGGTTCAGAGGGCGCTTGTCGAGGAACCCTACGTGCTGCCGGGTGGAGGAGCAGCCGAAGTATTCCTCTCGCGTAAACTCGCTGAAATGGCTAAGGGAGGGAAGGAAGGCATCGTGCTCGAATCATTAAGCAGGGTGTTCGACTCGTACGTGAAGCAGCTCGTAGCAAATTCAGGAGGAGACCCGGATGAGGTTTTAACCGAGCTTAAGGCAAGGCATGCTAACGGGAAGAAGACAGCCGGCTTCGACGCTTTGAGTGGAAGAATAGCAGACGTTGCTGAAAAAGGTATTTTCGACTCTTACAAGGTTAAGAGGATGGCTTACCTAGCTGCACTTGAAACAGCAGCTATTCTTCTTAGAGTGGATGACGTAATCATGGCTGCCAGAATGAAGCCTCCGAAGAGCAAGGAAGGCGGGGCGGAGGAGTAGAAATGGCCTTTAACAAGGAAGCTGAAGCTAAACATTGAGCATCTCCTCTTTAAAAAACAGTATCGAGAAGAGAATTGAAGTTTCTAAAAAAAGATTAACAAAGTTTGAGAAGGCGAGGATAATAGGTTTAAGGGCTCTTGAACTATCTCTAGGCGCGCCCCCTTTGATACCTATTGATCAGGGTAGTAGGCTGAGTGCTGCCGAAATAGCAACGCAAGAAGTTGAGAGAAAGATTCTACCGCTGATAATCGGTAGAAGGATGCCTGACGGAAGCTATGTTTACGTGCCGTTAAGCGACTTGGAAATAGAGGATTAAAATCGCGTTTAAGGCTGACGAGCATTAAGCAGGCTTTATTAATGCTTTATACCAGCAGGCAGAAAGATTTTTATTCAAGCTATTTAACCCTCCCTACGCAAAGAGGAGGTGTAAAAGTAAACCATGTGCGCACAAACTACTGGACCGGCTCCTAACGTGGTGCTCATAGGCAAGAAGCCAGCACTAGTATACGCGGTTGCCGCATTAATGCAGCTAACGTCTGAACAAAATGAGGTTACTTTGAAGGCTAGAGGGAGAGCAATATCGAAGGCTGTAGACGTTGTGGAGATACTTAAGAGAAGGTTCCTTGGGAACCAGATGGTTCTGAAAAACATTCAGATAGGTACGGAGACGTTCCAGACACCGGACAACAGGCAAAGGTTCATCTCGACGATAGAGATAACTGTTTCAAAAGCTTAAGAAACCTAGCGGACACAACCATCATTTATGTTTTTTAACGTTTCAATTCAGTTCCAGACTTTAACGAAGTTTCTTAACCATAAGCAACCCGGATGTTCCATCAAGATAATAATGAGGAATCTCGCGGACGACATGATAGCCGAGCGACTTGTAAAGCCTAATCGCCTTCTCATTATTAACTCTTACTTCGAGGAAGCTTTCGTCGATGGAGTTGCGAATCATCTCGTTCAACACGGTGTTCATAAGAGTTTTTCCTATTCCTCTTCCGTGAAACTGCCTTTTAACGGCTAAGCTTACCACGTGACCCTTTCTCACTATGTTGAAGCCTCCTTCAGAAGGGAAGCCTGTTTCTATCCTACACATTACATATCCAATAACTTCACCAGTTTTAGTTAGAACCGCTACGAGGAAATAGTTTGGAAACCTTTCGAGCAGATCCATGAAGAAGGAGGGCGGATAGTTTTCAGGGAGCTCCAGCCGGTTTATCTCAATAACGCTCGGAATATGCTCCGGCTCCGCATACTTAATGACTACCTCGTCTGTCAAGGCGGCAACCATTTTTCCGTGTTCTCTGAACACAGCAGCATCTTTAAAACCATTATGCTTCCTCTTTAAGCATGTTTTCAAGGCTTTCATATTGCAAAACAGTGAAGCAGGCGTGTGTTACAACACCCGTCTTCGAGCCCTTTGGGAGAAACAGGCGGGAAGCCTTGTAGGCGTCGAGAAGAGTATCGTGAGCCCGGCAGTCTAGGACTGTTCTAAGGAGAGACTCGGGAATCGCTGAAACCACGTGCACAGTCTTCCCGTTTAAAAGCTTCCTGCAGAAGCCGATATACTTGACTATCAGAGGGGAATCAGCCGTGACTTTTTCAGCAACCATGAGGGGAGATATTCCTAGTCCCTTCGACCCTTCAATAGCAAGTATAATCCTGTCGAACTCTATACCTTGCAAGCAGTTGGGAATCACGGCCATCGCCCTGCTTAAAGACTCGTCGAAAGGACTTCCACCAGCCGACAGCACCAGAACCTGGATGGGGGTTGAAATCGACGTTGCGAACTCTGCTTGAACACTTTTTAAAGTCTCGTAAGCTTCAACAGGGCTTTGTGAAAGAACCCTGGGACCGCTGGCCAGTGTAATGAGAATAAGGATCTTCAGGTCAATATTGTTGCAAAGCTCTTTTAAAAAAGGTTTTAAATCGATTTTTCCACCCGTCTCAGCTGCTTCAATAAACTCTGATGTGAACTTCCTCCAAATCTCAGGGTAAAGCGGGAAAAGATTCTCACCCAAACCTCTAAACCCTATTAAGGGATCAGGATGTGGACAGCTCACAAGGCAGGCTGACCTTACGGAGTCAGGGATCGTTGAAGTAGGGTTTAAAAAATCGAAGCTTAACAACTCCCTGGAGCCCACGGTGATATTCTCCTTAAACACAGGAGGAAGTGTTGGGTCCAACAGTAGATCAGCCTCATTACTTAAAGAATCTTTCAGAGTGTTCTTTAAGGATGAAACCAGCATGGAGTAATCAGATACGGGTTCCCTTGGCACGACCCAAGCTAAATCATCAGGGTCAATCCTGATGCTTATGCTTGTCGACCCATATGGCAACCAGATTGCCGGCAACCCTGCTCATCCCTAGTCTTAGAATAGTAGCGCGGCGCTTTTTAATAACTGTTTACGGTGGAAAGCGGCGTAGAGGTATTTTGTCAACCATTTTTGACATTGCTTGGAAAAAGTTAAATAGGATTGCTGAATAATAAAGAGCGCATGTTCAGTTGGGAGTCGGACTTTGAAGAAGCGGTTAAGACGATAAATATTTACCGTAAAAAACTTCAAACTTTGAAAACAATGAGGGAAAGCGGAAAAATATCCGACAAAACGGCGGATTTCCTTATGAAAGAGTTTGAAAACTACGTGAAGTCGATAGAGGCTAGGAAACAAACAGTGATGGAGAAGCTTGCAAACAGGATGAAAGAGGTTCAGCAGCAGATAGATGTTATTGAGAAGCTGATAGCTAACAATGAGATCAGGTACTCAGCACAGGAGATTACGGATGAAAGGTATAACAAGATAGCCACCGCCCTGAACTACGCCATTGAGGAGAGCAAGAACGAGTATGAAAGCCTTAAGGAAGCCATGGCGATACTAGAGAAGCTGCCCGACCTTATGAGTCAAGGCGAGAGCGAACCCTTGGAAACCTAGGGAGAAACCCCTGTTTCCTTAGATACTTTTTCAAGCCTTATGCCCTTGTCGAACACCAAGTCATATATCTGGTTAATCTGGGGACTCCCAAGAGCCCTATACTCGCTCTCCGTAAGGTAGACGATCAGCCTGGGACTCCCCTGTCTGGGAACGAGCCCAGCCTGCTGAAGACTGCTTAAAAGACCTCGAACCATCTCCTGAGCATACAGAACATCCTCAGAAGACCTGTCGAAAACACCTGAGGGAGCTATCGACGTGAAATCCACTCTCACACCCGGCTCGCCCTCAACCTCAACGCTTCCTATGAAAGTTACTTTAACCCTAACCATCTGCCTGTATGTTCACAAACCCGCTTAATAAAGTTATTTTGGGGCGTGTTATAGTCACCGTCCGAATATTTGGAAAACCTTTTTAAGCATACCGCATTGGTTCAGCCTCTGAATGGGAATGGTTAGTGAGAAAGATTTTGAGAAAAACGAGGAGGATAGGAAGAAGGCTGTTGAAACCCTCCTTCAACTGAGCAGGCAGAAGCATGATCCAGATGCTTGGAAGAAGCTGAAGGAAATACTATACCCTCCTAGAAGGCTGGATGTCGACGTGATTATAGATGACACTACTTTAAGAGAGGGACTCCAGATGGCTGGATTAACGACACCGGTGCCTGAGGACTTGGCTGAGATAGGCAGGCTACTCTACGAGATTGGTGTTGAGAGAATAGAGGTTATGACATATACTCCGACTGATAGGGATGCGATAAGAATAATGGTTGACAATGGGCTTGAAGGAGTGCTCGCAGGATGGAGTAGGGCTGATAAGCGTGATGTAGATGAAATCCTCAAGCTGGATTTGAAGCAGATAGGGATAAGCCATCCCGTATCATACTATCATTTCGCTAAATGGCCTGGAGAGCATGTTTATAGTCTAGTGAACAGAGTGATTGAAACAGTCGAGTACGCGGTAGACCATGGTTTAAAGGTTTTCGTACACGGTGAGGACAGTACGAGAGCAGACTGGGATTTTGAAAGAAAGTTTGTGAACGCCATTGCAGAAGCCGGCGCAGAGGTTTATAGAATATGCGATACTTTAGGCGTTGGGTGCTCTCTTCCAGACCATCCTCTTCCAAACGGGATACCTGAAAAGATCAGGTTTTTGAGAAAAGAGACTAAAGTGAGGAGCCTAGAGATACATGCTCACGACGACCTAGGGAATGCTGTAGAGAACACTATGGCTGCTGTAAGGGCAGCCTCAGGACTTTATGAAAAGTTTTACGTCAGCACAACATTCCTAGGAATAGGTGAAAGATCCGGTAATGCTGAAACTGAGAAAATAATACTCAACCTGTATATTCACCATGGTCTTCAAAAGTGGAACCTATCGCTTTTAAGAGAGACGGCGAATTTCATAGCTACAGCGCTAAACTACCATCTTCCAACGAATAAAGCGATAGTCGGAGACTCGGCTTTCGCCCATGAGTCAGGAATCCACTTGCAGGGTATAAGGATAGCACCCGCGATCTACGAGGTTTTCCCACCGGAGTTAGTGGGGCAGACGAGGAAGATCATAATTGGAAGGAGAACAGGTAAGCACGGGATAGTTTTGAAGCTCAGGGAACTCGTAAACCAGGATGTTGATGAGGACGACCCGAGGCTTAAGAAGCTGGTGGAACTTGTAAGAAGCAGCCTGCTTCAGGTTGACAGAAAATACTATTTGACTGAGGAAGAGTTTAAAAAGCTCGCGAGCGAAGCCGGTTTCAAATTTTAGAGTATTTCTCCACAATGGGAGTTAAATCTATCTCGAAGCCGGCCGCAGGATTCTCTAAACCGTTCAGCTCCAGCACTTCAGGATGAACCTCTCCCAGAACTCCTAGTGGATTATTGTTGAAAACAATTTTTGCAACCCTGCCTGGTGTAAACAATGGGTCTTCATCTTTCTCGAACAGGACTGGCTCAATACAAAGATTGTTCAGCAGGCTTGACACGACGGACTTAATCTCTGAGAAGGATGCTGAAGAATGCATGGATACTCCTGCGAGAGAGACTCGCGCAACCACAGATCCCTCAGAAACTCTTATGACTGGACCGGTTTCAAAAATCCTCTGGGGATACTTCTCATGCTTGTTGAAAGCAAGATTTCTAATCAAACCTGGGAGAAGAGAGTCCCTAAGCATCGTGAGCTCAACGCTGGAGGAGTTTGCCAGAGTAGCCCTCTCGCCGACAGGCCTCCTAACCATGCGGTAATTCTGATCCTCGTTGGTAATCAGGAAGTTGAAGACCTCAGTGTAGCCTAAACCTATCATGATCAGCCTAGCCTTGTCTTGGACAACTGTTTCAGGATGCTTCAAACCTATCGTGGAAGCCTCGGGATAAGTTGGAGTCAGCCTCCAAAGACCATATCCTATAGCAACCTCCTCTACAAGGTCTACATTATGCATGATGTCTACCCTGTATGGGGGAACCCCGACTCTGAACACGTCCCCCTCGTTCACCACTGAGAACCTACATTTCAGAAGACTCCTGTAGATCTCAGCATTACTTAGATTCTCGCCCAGGAGAGAATTAACGTAACTCGCCTCAACACTCATGATCCTAGGGTTGAAATCCGGAAAAGTCTTCTCAGAACCATCGTCGTAGATTATCTTAACCGCCTCAATACTCCCACCCATGTCTTTAAACACGTATAGAAGTATGTTCAGGGCTCTTGAAGCATAATACTCGTCCAGAGCAGTTACATCTATGAAGAGGTTTCTGGTTTCAGGGGTTAACCGGGTAAGCTCAGAGTTTATTATAGGCGGGAAGGATAAAACCTCCCCGGTTGAATCAACTATCACAGGATACTTGTCGAAACCCTTGATAATATGACCGTATTCCAAGCCCTTGTCAACCTCTTTTAAAACCTCGTTTAAAGTCATCCTTCTATCTATTCCAAGCGGCTTGAACGAAACCGCATCGGGCTCTGCAGCCACATAGTATACCGGGGGCCTAATCTTGTCCAAGTCATGTATCCCAATGGATACCTTACGCCTATTCCTACCAATACCCTGATGTAGGACCTCTTGAACATTAATCACCTCCTTTAAATCCTCCTCAGTGAGCTCAACATTCCTCACCACCGCTGAGCATAGAACACCCCTGATCCCTCTAAGCCTATTGTCGAAGTGGAAAACTATATTCGGACTTGAGAAAACAGCTTCAGGATATCCCAATCCAATCTCGAGAAAACCCGCGTACGCTCTGGCAATGCCAGCGTGGCTCGAGAAATCCGGCCTGTTAGGATTATACTCTATCTTAACGAATCCTTCACCAACATCCTCGATATCTGTCGCAAGCCACGGTAGGTCTTCGACAAGCTGCTTCAGCCCCACGTCAATCCCGAGAAACCTGCTCAGCCTCTCAGGGTAAACCTCTATCACCGGCATAGCCTAACCCTCTAAGCAATCTAAACAGCGGATTATTAATTTTACTGGAATAGTTCAGGTAACTAAAAAATAAGCGCGTCCCACTTCAATCCTCGAGTTTTTTGACGCTCTCCAGCTTCTTACGTAAATCGTTAAGATAGCGCTTGCTTATCCCAGGTACGCCGAGGCGTTGAGCTTCCCTAACAGCATCCGCTCTTTTCTTAATTTCTTCTAGCAACTTGTCCTCGCTCATGCCGCTGGAATTGAATGCTGAGTAGAAGAAATCCCAATCCTCATGTGGCTTCAGATAGTGCTTTACTTCAAAGCCATATTTTCCGCTGATTCTTTCAGCAATCTCCCTGACGTATTTTATGTAGAGCGCTATCATCCGCAACAGGCTTAGGGTCCTGCGTAAACGTTTATCCTCCATATCTATGCATTCTTCGAAATCCTTGCCCTCAGACAGACCCATTATGATCTCTTCGGTTTTCTCTATCCATTTCTGCACGAGCTCATCATACTTCTTCTTGTCTCCAATTTTTTCGGCTTCCTTTAGTTCCCTATCGAAAAGCGGTTGTATGGCCAAGCTTATATGGAAATTTATATCGACCATGCCTTGTGAATATATCTCTATAGCTCCATTCTCATGGGCTTCGATATAAGAAGAAAAGCCTAAGAGAGTCCAAGCGACCAGCATGCCTGAGCTGTCTTTCTTAGCCTCAATCCATGCCTCAAGGATTGCTCGTGGCGGCGAACCCACCAGTCCTTCCTTTTCATATTTAACAAAACCCCCCTCTTCAAACTTCTTAAAATCTTCCAATCTAACCTTTCCCTCAGACAGAAGCTCTACTAACCTTCTAAGGAATCCGATACTAAACGTTCCCTTAGTCACTCCATTCATCCTCTCCTTGTTATCTCTATGTAAGGATTCTTATAATTACCAACACTTTCAGGCATGCTTAAACCTTCCTCTGAAGATGACCATATGTCATAGTCGAGCACGAACAGGACACCATATCTTGCCGTCTCAGACTCCATAAGGAAATCTGTGAGCCTCTATCTTCTTCAAGTTTCATTCATACAGATTCCGCTTTTACCAGTGGCTATAACACGATGGTTATTCATCTTTCAGCTAAGTTTAACATTAACTACACTAATTCTCTTTATTATCACTATGCTGATTAAAATGAAGCACCAACGGATTATAGAGAATCTTTCTAAACATGGTTGGTTTATCTTTGCTTTCATAGGAGCTGTAATTGTCATGGTTCCCAGCTCATTCCTATTCCATTCGGTTGAAACGACATCGCCGATATCTATATCAACCATGTTAGTTTATCTTTTTACAACAATTTTTACTTATGCAGGCTTAAAATGGCGGGAGGGAGAAGCCAGATGGTTATCAGGATTCGTTTTTATCCTTATCGGTGGAATCATATATTTTCTAACCTTCCTTTTCGGAGAAATTCTACCTGCCTCGTATAGTTGGAATGTAACACTTTATCAGCCGGAAAGACCTCCCGGATGGTATATAATGTCTATGCCAATCAGCGCACTCCACCCTCTTGAGGCTTTGCATGTTTATCTCGTATTCACTATGATCGTTGTCATTACTGCTTTGCCAGCCGTAATGATAGCGCACGAGCACGCGCGCTGAAGGCATCTCTGGCACGCTGGCTGAGTGCATGCATCTTAGTACATTGTTGCTCTTTTCCTCTCCAATGAGAAAGAGTATTTTAAGGATATTATCCCAATGGGTATCAGTATTGCTGCCTGAAAAGCTAGCGTGATTAAATTGCTCCTAATGTCGTTAAAAGCCGCCCCTCTCAGTAATACCTTCCTTATAGCGTCTACCGCATAGGTTTGAGGTAGCAGTTTTCCGATAGTCACTAACTCCTTTGGAAGGATTTCTTGCGGGATATAGATTCCAGCCACGAGGGGGGTGAGTACCCTTATAAACCATACGATAGGCTCAATACCTCTATAAGCGCCAATGAGCCAGTACATCGAAGCTGAGATTAAGCCTATACCGCTACATGCTAGTATACTCAGTAAGATTATGCCAAAGACAAGGCTTAAATCTGCTTGCACTGAGACGTTAAAGCCGAAGAAAAATATTCCAAGGAGAAAGTACAAAATGAACATAATTGTTTCCATTAAGTATCGCCAGCTCATCCTAGCGAAGATAAACGCATATGGCGATATGCCCGCTAACTGTAGGTAATCCTTCCTGGATAGATGCATTCCACCAAGTCCAATTTTACCATAGTATAGGGCTCCTATAGAAGCGTAATAGATTTCAAGTGAGGCATCCATATAAGTGTTAATCATTAGGCCTGAAATTATGAAGGCTATGAAGTTACCGCCGTATAGGGGGCTGGACTCTCCAAAGGCCAATGCATAGTACTTGAATAACAGGAGTGAGGAGAGTATTTGAAAGAGTTGGAAAGGAATGCTCCAGAGCCACCAAACAACTATACGTGATACCTCTTCATAGTAGAACGTAATAACATGCCTTAAGTTTACTCTGATTTTTTCACGTATGCCTGAAAGCTTAAGCATGTTTTTCACCCACGTAGTATAGAAATGCATCCTCAAGGTTAGCTTTTCTCACCCTCACCCTACTGATCTTAGCCCCCTTAGATATAAGTTCCTCAAGGAGTTTAGGAAGAGCTTCATCGCTATCTCTAACACCCAACATAATTTCGTATTCACCTATCTCCGGTCTTAGGGGTCGGATATTAAAGTAGTTAGCTTCAACCATTTCTGGTAATTGGTTCAAATTAAAGTAAACATTATAAATTTCTACAGTTATGGATTCCTCTACATTACTATTCTTAATTAATAGTTCAGGCTTTCCGTCAGCAATCACCCTACCATGGTCTAAAATAATAACTCTACTAGCCATCTCCTGAGCTTCTAAGGGATGGTGAGTAGCATAAAGTATAGTTGCTTTAAATTCCCTGTTTAAATTGAGGAGATGATCCCGGACCAACCTTGCAGCCTCTGGACTTAAACCCATCGTTGGCTCATCCAACAAGTAGACTGGAGACCTCTTAAGTATTCCAAGCGATAATCCTACCCTGGCCTGCTGTCCGGTAGATAAGGATCCGAGGGGCCTATCCATTACCTCTCTCAACCCAAGCTTCTCAGCCATGTTTAAGGCATCCTCAAAGGAGAAGTTAAACAGCCTAGACGCTATATTAAGATTCTGCCTTACGGTTAATTGCGGTTGTGCCCATGCACTAGCACCAATCAACGAAGGAATATAGGTAACCTGTTTAATAGCCTCCTCCCTCTTCTTCTCTACATCATAACCCATAATTTCAGCCCTTCCGCTACTCGGTGGCATAATACCTGCCAATATCTTAATGAGAGTTGTTTTTCCAGACCCATTAGAACCTAAAAGGCAGACGAACTCTCCCTCCTTAATACTGAAAGATACTTCGTTCAATGCATGGATTTCTATTTTCTTTATAAGCCTAGACATAAAAGCCTCGTATATAAATCTGCTACCTAAGGCCTCATAAAAGGACCCCGGATCATAGAAACCAGTGCTCAGAACCTTATAAATCCTAACTAGATTCTCTGTAAAAATAGCATCTCTGCTCATTCCTTAATTACACGCTCCCATAGCGCGCTTCTCAGGGTAAACCTTTATCACGGGCATAGCTTAACCCTTCTCAACCAGCCTAAGTCGTTCTGATAGAGGATACGAATATCATTAACTCCCAGCTTAAGCATCAGCAAGCGCTCCAAGCCCCCTCCCCAAGCGAGAACAGGATAATCTATACCAAGAGGTTTAGTAACCTCAGGCCTGAAAATCCCCATGCCGCATAATTCAAGCCACCTACCGGCTTGCGGAACGTAGACGACGGAGTTCATACTCGGCTCAGTGTATGGGAAATACGAGGGCCAAAATTGAACCTTTTCCAACCCGAGTTTCTTATAGAATTCTGTTAAAACTCCCTTTAGGTCTCTAAGGGTCACACTCTTATCCATTATTATGCCCTCTATCTGGTGGAACTCTGCGAGGCTTTTGAAAGAGAGCCTCTCGTTTCTGAAAACCCTGTCGACGCTGAAAACCTTAACTGGAGGATCCCTATGCTCATACAGGTACCTTACTGATACGCATGTAGTATGTGTTCTTAACACGAGCCTCTTCGCAGCCTCCTCAGACCATTTCCCGCCCCATCCGGTTGAACCCGTCTCCCAGCCGTTTTCATGCGTTTTCCTCACTCTTTCAACAAGCTGCCTGTCAGCCAGCTCCGTGGAGGATGGGTGTGAAAGATAGAAGGTGTCCTGCATCTCCCTAGCTGGATGGTCCTGCGGGGTGAAGAGGGCGTCGAAGTTCCAGAAGCATGATTCGACCAGTGGGCCCTTCGCCTCGGTGAAACCCATCTCTGTAAAGATTTCCTTAACCTCTTTGATGAATTCTGTTAACGGGTGTAGTTTCCCAGGGTATATAGGCTCAACATCAGTAGTGACATCGTACGGTTTAAGCTCAACGTTTCTCCATTCCCCTGTTCTCAGGAGCTCAGGAGTCAACTGTGTTACTGCAACCTTCAGCTCAACAAGTCTACCTGCCTCAGTCAGAGAGACCAGTCTCTCAACCTTCTCCTCAACTTTAACTATGCCCCTTCCTGACAGGAGTCTAACAGCATCATTATCCAGCAGGCTGATGTCTAGAGGGCCTGACGCCAATGTCCTGACAACGGTTTCGTCAACCCCTTCAGGAGGCTCTTTCTCAACAACTATGTGAGGAACACCGTTTACAGCCCTGATTGAACCCCATCCCTTTCTACGCAGCCAGCCGAGCGCTATTGTGAAGAAAGACTCATCAGGATAAGTCTTCCGAGCCTCCTCCAGAGGCATAATGCCCCCGTTTCTCAGCACGAGTTTCAAAAGCCTTCTCTCAGGAAGCCCGTTTCTAGAATGGTATTCTCCCTCAACGGTTAACCTAGCATACTTGGTTTCCCTGGTTGAGACCCTTACTAAGCCTTTCTGAGAAAGGGAGGAGACTACGCTTGCTGCTGACGACTCATTCAAACCCGTGATCATGCAGAGTTCGCTGAAGCCCATGGCTCTACCGGTTCTTCTAAGAGCCTCTACAATGTCTTTCTCAAGCTTAGATTCCAGGCTCACCCTCCTACACCTATCGTTTAAACGTGCACAAGCAGTTTTTAAACTTGAAACCTTAATAATTCCTATTGGAGAAATATGCTGATGAAGCCCGGGGTCAAGCCTCCCGAGATAGTTGAGAAACTGATTTCCGCAGCACTTGGAAGGAGTAAAGCAAGCCTCGTCGTCGAGAGAGGAGCTTTGGTGAATGTTTTCACCGGAGAGATTGTTGAAAACACTGATATTGCTGTGGTCGACGACAGAATAGTGCTGGTAGGGAATGCTAAGCATACGATTGGGCCTGAGACAAAGATTATCGATGCTTACGGAAAATACTTGGCACCAGGGTTCTTAGACGGACATGTGCATGTGGAGAGCTCTATGCTGACAGTAACCCAGTTTGCAAAAGCTGTTCTACCCCACGGGACGACGACTGTTTTCATAGATCCCCACGAGGTTGCGAACGTGCTTGGGATAAACGGGGTTAGAATGATGCATGACGAGGGATTAGGCTTGCCTTTGAAAGTCTATGTTTCAATCCCCAGCTGTGTGCCGGCGACCGGTTCAGAGTTTGAAACCGCTGGGGCCGAAATAGGTTTAAAGGAGATTGAGGAAGCATTCTCATGGAGAAACACTATTGCACTGGGTGAAGTCATGAATTACCCTGGAGTATTATCCTTAAACCCCAAGATTATAGGTGAGGTTAAAGCGGCTTTGAAAAACGGCAGAATCGTGGAAGGACATTTCTTCGGAAACCTTAATGAAGAGCTTAACGCTTACATTGCAGCAGGAATATCCTCTGACCATGAGTCTGTAACTATGGAAGCTGGGCTTGCTAAACTACGACTAGGGATGCATGTTATGGTTAGGGAAGCATCAGCCTGGAGAGACCTGAAGGAGGTAATAAGAATGGTTACGGAGAAAAAGGTTGACGCGAGAAGAGTGTGTCTGGTTAGTGACGACAGGGAGCCTAACGACCTTTTGAAAGACGGACATATCGACCACATCGTTAGAAGAGCGGTGGAAGAAGGCGTTGACCCTGTGACCAGCATTCAAATGGCCACGTTGAACACTGCGGAACACTTTAAGGTCGACAGTGAGATAGGCGCCCTAGCACCAGGGATGATAGCTGACATACTGATCCTGAAAGACTTGAACAGGGTTCTCGTCGAAACGGTGATAGCTAATGGCAGGATTGTCGCGAAGAACGGTAGGCTGGTGGCGGAAATACCTGAATACCAGTATCCTGAAGAAGCTAAGAGGACAATCAGGCTAGGCAGGAAGCTTGATGAAAACGATTTAAAGATAAGGGTTGGCCAAGACAAGGATGCTTTCAAAGTCAGGGTTATACAGGTTGTTGAAGCTAAGGCTATTACGAGGAGCATGCTCGCAAGTATTAGGCAGAGAAACGGTTTCCTAGAGGCGGATCCGGCTCAGGATATTGCTAAGGTAGCGGTTTTTGAAAGACACAGGGCCTCAGGCAACAGGGGAATAGGTTTCGTCAAAGGCTTCGGCTTTAAGAAGGGTGCCGTAGCATCCACAGTAGCACACGACAGTCACAACATGCTTATAGTAGGGGTGAACGACGGCGACATGGCTTTAGCGGGAAACACGCTGGCAGAGGCTGGGGGAGGAATGGTAGCCGTGGAAAACAACCGGGTACTGGCTCTTCTAGAGCTCCCCATAGCTGGCTTAATGTCGGATAAGCCTGTTCAAGAGGTTGCAGCAAGAGTTGAAAAGCTTTCAGAAGCCTGGAGACAGCTTGGCTGCACGATGACCCGTCCATTCATGACGATGTCCCTACTGGCTCTTCCAGTCCTTCCTGAGCTCAGGATAACTGATAAAGGGCTTATCGACACGGTTAATTTTAGAATAGTAGACCTTATAGTGGAATAAGCCGCGCTGCAAGTCGAGAAGCATATTGAAAACCTCTGTTTTGAAGCATTAAGCGTTCTTATAGTGTTCTGGAAAAGCTTTAAACCTTTAAAGCTTCTCGAAACATCAGTGTTGAGTAAGCTGTCGCTAGCCTGGCTCATACCGGTCTCCCGAAGAATCGATACCTTCGTAAGCAGGGAGATTAGAGATTTCTACGAGAATGCTTCGCGAGAAGGGCTAATAGACAGTAAGGAGGCTTATGCCCAGCTTGAGAAAGCCCTCTCTCATAAGACGGATTTTGTAACAGCCCTCAAGATAAGCGTGCCAGTCAACTGGAGGAGCAGTGTTTCATACTGGCTTTGGAAGAAGGGGGGCGGTGCATCCGGCTTTTCAACAATGCTTAAAACCCTGAGGGACAGGAGAATGTACGAGTTAGCGACGACTTTCGCAATAGCCTTAAAGTCTGGGGACATTAGGGATGAGGCTTTCGACGAGAAAGGCTTCGTGAAACCTGAGGAGTACGAGTTTAAAATAAGGATAGCCGACAACCTTGAGAACCTGGTTAACCAGAGGGTTAGAAGAATACATAGGGATGGGTTTGCCGACAGATACTTCAAGGGAAGGGAGGAGGTTTTCAGATATGAGCTTAAAGACCTAGAGTACTCTGAGCTTTTCAGGAAAAGAGAATACGATAAAATAATCTCCCTCTACGATGACTTGAAGGAAACATGGCACGGCAAGACTGCTGGAATAGGAGAGAAAGTTGTTTCATTAACCCTTTTCGAGGCAGGTATACTGGATGAGGAGCCTGATGCTTGTGAAGCAATAGTGAAGTACCAGTGGGCAATCACCAACATTTGGATGTGGAGCGACGAGATGAAAGACCTTTTCAGCAATCTTAGAGAGGGGAGTATAAACATGCTTATCGTCGAATGTTTAAAGAATGGCCTCAGCAGGGTTGACGAGGAGTCGGTTAAGGACTTCATAGCAAGCAACCCTTGCATCCTGGATGAGCCGGCTAAACAGTATTTTCAGCTTGCTAGAAGCATTGAAGACAAAATGAGGAAGTATCCTTGGATAAACATGAAGGACTACTTGGAGGGAGCTAAACTGGTCTTTCAAAAGTTTTACGAAAGAAGAAACAGATTGTTGAGAGAAATCAGCGTTAGAAAAGCATAGTTCTCAGCAACCCTCATTTTCACCTAGCGTTCTGTTCCTCATTAAAAATTAAGCGAAAAGCCTGAAGAACTCTTGGAAAGGGTTCCTGAACAAGAATAATTAGCGCATATTAAAGGCGGTTATTTTTTAGATAAAGAGAAACTATTATAAATACAGGCTGATCCATCTGCGAATGTTAGAAGCTTAGAAGTGGGAACATGATGAGAAGAAGCATCGCCAGGATTGTTCTCCTAGCCCTGATTGTACTGAGCGTTTTAAACTACAGCGTTGAAGCCCCTGAAAACCCGAACATATACTACTATAGGCTTAGGATTAGCCTTGTAAACAAAGGTTCAAGCAGCTATACTCCCACTCTTGAAGACAGGCTATTCCTAATATTTCCAAACACTTCAACCCAGAAAACGTATATTTATGAAACCGACCCGGGTGTGAAGCGGTTTTTAACAGATGAAGACGGCAACCTGTTTGCTGAACTGGATTTTCCAGAAGCAATTGAACAGGGTGGAAACATTACTGCAACCATCATAATCATGGTTAACATATCTTCCAGATGCTTGCCGGAAATCTCAGTCGACTCCTCAGGAAGCCTCTCCGACATACCTGTTTGGCTTGCAAACTATACTGTTTCAAGTGGAGCATGGAGATACAGGGATGAAGGCTTTAAACATATAGCTGACCTTGCTGCCCAGATCAAGGGTAACGATACGAACATTCTTAGAATCATTTCTAAAATGGTTGAGTTCATAGGAGATAGAGTCAAGTATCCGGAGGGTGAGGAGTTGAGACCCCCGCAGTATCCGAATCAGACATTGCCAAGCACGGGAGAAACAGGACGGGGAGACTGCGACGACCAGTCTGCACTCCTTGTAACCATGCTTAGATCAGTTGGAATACCTTCTTATCTTCAAACTGGTGGAGTAATCTCATCTCTCTACAGTGTTAACGGTGAAACATGGGATGGACACTTAACACTGGTTTCAAGAGGAATAGGGTGGCACGGGTGGGTTGAAGCATATGTTCCACCATGGGGCTGGCTCCCTGTAGACATAACTTATGGATACTATTCTAACCGACGGGACCCGTTGTCTTCTATAAAGTATTCAGCCTCAGCCCGTGAACTTATGCTTGAATCCGAAAAATACTCGTCCATAGATTTTGTGGAAGAGTATTTAAAAACGGAGAAAAGAATTATGGACAGCAGCATTTTCATACGTATGGAGGAAGAGATTTCTGAGACACTGATTTATAATGATGGTTCTAAAATGGTGGAGCAACACGGGGAAAGCATGATGCTGTTAACACTTCCCTTCATTCTAGCAGTAAGCGTAGCTATCCTCATCATCCTGATAAGGAAGAAGAGCGTGACGCTAGTTTTTAGGAAGTGAAGCAAAAACCCTTGACTAACATGGTTAACGGGCTAGAGAAATAGGTTTAAATCATCCCTCCAAAGCATTATTCTCATTGCCTGGGGAGAAATCAGAATGGATAAGCATGATCTTGATCGCAGTAGCCCTATTCGCAGGAATGATGTTTTTCAAGGAAACACTTTATGTTCTAACGGTAACGATGCTCCTGCTAATGATCATGGTTGTATACGTTTTATTCAACTCTAGAAGGAGAAACCATTCTTTTAAGAAGCCTGGCGAAAAACCCAAGCAGGAGAATAAGACCAGCCCAAGCGAGAACGTCGAGGAAAAGGAATAACGGGTCAAGCCTAACATCAACATATTTTGCAGCCTTAACGTCTATAATCTGCGTTAGAAAAGGGAGGGGAAGACCGTTTTTAACATAGTGGTACGGCTCGGAAGGACTGTAGAGCCCGATTAACCCTGACGCCAAGGTTAAAGCAAGCGCCTTAACAAGCAGCATGCCTGCTTCTCGAAGCCTTACTCCACCCTCTTTCAAAGCATTAAGCTTGAAAAACGCCAAGAATATTAATCTTGCGAAACACGTAAGGAGGCTGGGAATAGTGTTTAGGGACATGCTTGAGAAGATCAGCAGTATGGGTAGGGATGAGACCGTTAGGCTCTGTGAAGAGACTTTTGAAAAACTGAGCATGGAGCCCCCGGTCTTAAAGCTTAACTGTGAAAAACTCCTAGTCACCGGGGACCTGCATGGAGACCTTGAGTCGTGTGTAAATGCTCTACGCCTCGCGAAGCTTGGCGAAGCCAAGGCTGTTTTTCTTGGGGACTATGTTGACAGGGGGCCGCACCAAGACAGTGTTATAAACCTTCTCTTACAGATGAAAAACGATAATCCTGACGAAATATTCCTTTTAAGGGGTAATCATGAAACACCCTCGATGAATTTTTCATACGGTTTTCTAAATCTTCTCGTCAGAAAGTTTGGAAAAGACTATGGGAAGGTTTACGAAGCATATTTGAGAGTTTTCTCGGAAATGCCTCTCGCGGGGATAGTTAACGAAAGGGTGATGCTGGTTCACGGAGGACTTGCCAAGGGACTTGAAAGGATCGAGGAGCTTGAGAAAGCGGGTAAAGGAGGGTTTGAACCCGAGGACAAGAAGGTTTTTGAAACGCTCTGGAACGATCCTTCTGAAGACGTTGAAGATTTCTCTCCTAATCCTAGAGGACCAGGAATCCACTGTTTCGGCGGAAAAGCTCTTGAAAGATTTCTGAAGAACAATAATCTTAGAATGATGGTGAGAAGCCATGAACCTGTCCTTCAGGGTTATCGCATTCTTTTCAACGGACTCTTAATAACAATCTTTTCCTGCAGGTTCTACGGCGTTAAACCCACCGCGTTAGAATTGAATAAGGAAAAATACCTTTTTAAAAGCTTGGAATAGAAGGCTGGACAACCCTAAGTAGAGACTTTGAGAAGGTTTCAGGCATATGGTGCTAGGTGGAATACTGGAAGTTAAGCTTATAAATAAGGGTTGAGGCGACACTTCGAGATGAGCTCTGAAATAACCATGGATGATTTCAAAAAGGTTAAGATGGTTGTTGGAACAATAGTCTCAGCCGAGAAGGTTAAGGGTTCTGAAAAGCTTCTGAAGCTTCAGGTAAGCTTAGGAGGGAACATTGTGAAACAGTCGGTAGCAGGCCTGGGAACATTTTACACTCCGGAGCAGCTGGTGGGAAAACAATACGTTTTTGTGACTAATCTTAAGCCGGCAGTTATAATGGGCCAGGTTTCGGAAGTAATGGTTCTCGCTGCAGTCGAGAGCAAGAATAGGGTAGCACTGATATGCCCTGACAGCAAGATTTCAGACGGATCCCAAGTGACGTAGACTAGGCTTTCAACACGCGGTAGCCAGCTGCTTTCCTAAGCCTGTTCTGTATAGCCATGCCTATGCCTTCTTCAGGAAAGCCTTCAGCAATTATAATGTCCGGGTTCATCCTGTCAAGGCTCCTCAGCGCCGAGTAGATTCTTCTCGCCACAAGGTCAAGCCTATTCCTTGGGGCCAGCACTTCCACTATGATTCCCCTAGGCAATCGTCTGGCAGTCTCCTCTGAAACCATGCATCCCACTTTTAAACCTGATTTAAGGTATTCCTCGACGGTTTCAATTATTTTTTCAATCTTCCTCTCATAATCGTCTCCTTCCACAACAATCATATCCGCTCTTGGAGCATAATGCCTATACTTCATGCCGGGAGAAGCAGGAACTCCTTCGAGGACACCGGACAATATGGAAGAATGCACTTCAACATCGCCAAGGTATTTTCTTAGGATATCGAGAGGAATCGGGCCAGGCCTGAGTATGACACACCTGTCCTCAGACACTTGGATGACAGTCGATTCAACCCCTATGAATGTTTCGCCAGCGTCAATTATCATGTCTATCGAGCCGTTTAAATCCTCATACACGTCTCTAGCGTTAGTCGGACTAGGCCTGCCTGAAAGATTAGCGCTGGGAGCAGCTATTGGAGAACCCAAGTGTTCGATCAACCCTAACGCAACATTGTGAGCAGGCATTCTTACAGCAACCGTTTCAAGACCAGCTGACACGGCGGAGGGAACCTTCTGAGATTTAGGAACAACTATTGTCAACGGGCCTGGCCAGAGTTCCCTGATAAGTTTCTCAGCTTTCTTTGGGACGCTGGTTGAAACCTCGTTAAGCATCTCCATGCTCGAGATATGCACTATAACAGGATTGTCTGGAGGCCTTTTCTTGGCGGCAAATATCTTTAGAACAGCATTCTGGTTGAAAGCGTCAGCCCCAAGCCCGTAGACTGTTTCCGTTGGGAAGGCTACGAGCCCGCCTGACTTAAGAACTGCAGCTGCCTCCTGAAGCACCTTTTTGGAGGGACGATGCTTATCCGTCTTAAGAATCCTTGTCAACAACCAGCACTATACGTATAGGTAAGCCGGTTAATAACGTTTTTCACTAAACTTTTCCTGAAAGCTCTTGAAGACGAGAAACAGTAAGGAATAATAAGTGGTAAACAGGTATTTAGCTGTAAATGCGTGTCGAGATTGTTAGCCTTACGGATGAAAACTTAGCTGAAGCCCCGGAATGGGGGGAGCATCCTTTCAGCTGCAAGTATTGTCTATACTGGGAGCTTGAAGAGTTTTCCGACTCTTCTAGGGAAAGCAGGGGAGACATGCTGGCTGGGAAGCTCAACTGGCTGAGAAGAGTTGGAAAAACGTTTGGCGAATGCGGAAAGATAGTTTATGTAGATGGAAAACCAGTGGGCTACGCGCAGTATGCTTCCTCTCTCAGCCAAGTACCCATCTGGACCGCCCAGTGGGGACGCGGTGTTGATCTCATGCCTTTTCATCGCTCAGAAGGAATACAGGAGGCGTGGGCTCGGAAAACAGCTTTTGCAAACCATAATTGAAGATTTGAGAAAGAAGGGAGTCAAGGCTGTTGAAACCTTTGCTGGAAAGAATAATCCTAGCAACCCGTCTGGACCGGTGGAGTTTTACCTTAAAAACGGGTTTAAGATTCACAGGGATGACTCGGAGTACCCATTGATGAGGCTCGAACTATAGTGTGAAAGGCGTTTCCCCATGAGGATAATTAACCATTTTCAACTCCAGCATGTTGAGACTTTTCAGGGCAGGCAGGGTTTTTAGAGCTGGTTTTAAAAGGCTTATGTTTAAATTCAGCTTTTAAGCCAACAACGTAGCCGGCGTAAACCGAATGAGGGTAAAAGTATTCGTACAGAGGCTTCGCGAAACAAGGGTTATAGACTTAAAGGAGGACAGTAGGATTGAAGACCTTCTTAAAATGCTGAGGATAAGTGCTTCTGAAGTGGTTCCGGTTAGGAACGGGGTTATAGTTACTGAGAAGGAGCTTCTGAAAGACGGAGACGAGGTTAGGCTTCTAAGTGTTGTATCAGGCGGTTGAAGCATGGTTTGTGAAGACTGTGAGGAAAAGGCTGTCTACATTTCTTTAAGCGGGAGAGGACTCTGCAGCAAACATTTTAAAAAGTATTTTGAGACGAAAGTAATACGGACAATTAAGAAGCATGGCTTAATCGAATACGGGGAAAGAGTCCTCGTAGCCTGCTCAGGAGGTAAGGATAGTACAGCCCTGCTAAGCCTCCTCTGGAGGCTTATGAGGAATAAGCGTGAAAACATCGCTGCGATAGCTATCGACGAGGGTATAAGCGGCTACAGGGATGTGAAGCTTAAAGGGCTGGTTGAATTCTGCAGGGAGAACAATATACCTTTACATACTTACTCGTTTAAGGAGCAGTATGGCTTCACACTAGACGAGGCTGTTAAAATATCCAGGGAGAACAGGCTTAAAATAAAGCCTTGCTATATTTGCGGAGTCCTAAGAAGGAGCCTGATAAACACTTATGCGAGGAGGCTCGGCTTCTCTAAGGTTGCGACTGGCCACAATCTGGACGATGAGGCTCAGACAATCCTCATGAACTATCTCAGGGGAAACCCGTCGCTCCTAGCTAGGCTCGGCCCAAAGACGGGTATTGTTGAAGACGAGGGCTTCGTCCAGAGGGTTAAACCATTCTACTTCTGCACGGAGAAAGAGGACACTATTTACGCGCTCCTAACCGGTATTGAAGTAGACTTTGTAGAATGCCCCTACCATGTTGAAAACTACAGGCTTGAGATAAGGGATTTTCTGAACAGGCTTGACTCAACCGTTCCCGGGGTTAAGCATGGCCTCGTAAACAATTTCCTCAAGATGCTTCCACTTTTAAAGAGGGAATACTCGTCCCGCAGCCTGGGGCACTGCAGAGTCTGCGGAAACCCTGCGGCGCGAGAAGTCTGTAGAACATGCATGATAGTGGAGAAAATAAAGCCATTTCTAAGGGGTTAGAACCATGAATCATAGTGTAAACAGGTCGCCGTTCATCTTCCCGGAGACCAGGCTTAGGCTCGCCTCCCTACTAAGAATAAACGGTTTCCACGTGAGAATGCATGGGTACGAGTACCTAGTTTCCTACGGCAACGCGTTCCTATGCCTAATACTTCTCCAACCCTTTGAGGCCACTGTTTTAATCAGGGTTTTCAAATGGATAGAAGAGTCCAGTATGCTGGTTGAGAAAATAGTCGGACTTGTTAAGACCCTGGACAAGACGTCTAGAGTAATCACCTATTAGACTGGCAAGCTTTTTAAAACCCTTCAGACTCTAGGCCCCGTATGCAGCGCTTAGAGAAGCCGATGCTTCTAGACACCACGTTGAGAGAGGGTCTCCAGACTCCCGGAGTATACTTCACGCTTGAGGAGAGAGTCACGATAATGAGGGAGCTCGACAAGTCTGGTATAGATCTTATTGAAATAGGGTCCCCCTATACTGGCGAGGGTGAGAGAAGAATCGTGTCTGAGCTGAGCCGGATTGAGACGAGAGCCCTTAAAGCAGCTCATTGTAGAGCTTTAGAATCGGATGTTGATACTGTTCCAGACGGTGTTGACTGGGTTGCTCTCTACCTATCCCCTGCCGACAGGCATCTGGAAGCGAAGTTTGAAAAAATAGTCGACAAGAGAGGGTTCGTTCTTACACAGGTTCCGAAAGCCATCAAGTATGCGAAGAGCAAGGGTTACAGAGTAAGGTATACGGCTGAGGATGCTTTCAGAGCAGACCCAGTATTCCTCAAACAGGTTGTTGAGAAAGCTATTGAGGCGGGTGCTGACTCCATTAGTCTACCTGATACTTCAGGAGGAGCCTCGCCTACCGATGTTAGAAGGGTTTACGGAGAGATAAACAGGCTTATAAAGAATAGAAACAACCATAGCCTAATAGAGGCTCATTTTCACAACGACATGGGTATGGCTCTTGCGAACACCATAGAAGCCTGGATGAGCGGGGCGACGATACTCCACGGATCCATGAACTGGCTTGGAGAACGAGCAGGGATACCGGACACGCTCATCCTAGCTACATGGATGAAAATCAGATACGGATATGAGTATGACTTGGCCAGCCTGATGAGACTTGCAGAATACGTGGAGAAAGTTTCTGGGATCAACATACCTCCGAACAATCCTGTTTCTGGGAAAAACGTCTTCACGCATACTGCAGGCACCCATCAGAAAGCTGCTTTCAGAGACCCATTAACATACCAGCCTTTTGACGCGAGCATTGTGGGCAGGGAGAGCAGCTTCGCCCTTGGACCCATGGTTGGAAGCGAGGGTGTTAAGGCAGCCTTGAAGAAGAGGGGTGTTGAAATCGAGAAGCTTGAGGAGAGCGTGTTCGAAGAGATAAGGGATAGAGTTAAGTCAGCATATCTTCTGCACGGTAGAGGAGCCTCAGCCATGGAGAACATAATTATAGCTGAAGTGTTGAACAGAACTGGAGTAGCTAGAATAACTCTTCCGGAGAGCATTTCAGCGCAAATACTCATAGATGTTGAGAGCATGGGGGACAAGGATTTCGAGGATTTCTGCAGGGAGCTGCTTGCGAGAGACAAAGGGGTTAGAGAGATAGTTGAAATATGGGGCTCATCCTTCGATTACATGGCTATGGTTGACAGGGTTTCAAGTCTGAAGGAGCTTGACAATATTGTTAACAGTTTTAGAAAGGCTAAGGGAGTTTTGAAAACAGAAACCCTGATAACAGGCAAGAAGATAGAATAATGCTTAAAACCAGAATCATCGATATTACTGCAAAGGTTTTAAGTAAGTATCTCCATAAGGTCTAGCGCGCTAGTTTTTTATGAAAAAGGTTAAATCAAGCATCCGTCTGGTTTTCCCTTATGCTGATAGGTTTGATAAGCGATACGCATGATCACTTGACGATGATCGAGAGAGCAGTGGCTTTCTTCAACGATAAGAAGGTGAGCATCGTGCTTCACGCGGGGGATGTTATAAGCCCGTTCACCGCTAGGAAGTTTAAGGACTGCAGGTCGAGGCTCATACTTGTATATGGGAATAACGATGGCGATAGAGGTAATCTTCAAAGAGCTTTTTCTGAAATAGGTGCTCAGTTCTACTGGCCGGCCGCGATGCTAGAGTTGGATGGAAAGAAGATTCTTGTTCTCCATGGCGAAGACACGAGACTTATCGAGGATATAGCTAGCCGAGGAATGTTTGACCTCATCGTCTCCGGTCACACGCATGAGCCGCATGTGAGAAGCATTGGAAATACGCTCTGGGTTAATCCAGGTGAAGCATGCGGCTACTTAACGAACAGGCCGACAGTAGGGCTATACGATTCCATGAAGCATAGAGCAGAAATAATAGAGTTAAAGGGTTAAAAATAAAATGCCGTTACAGCGTTTATAAAAATGTTCCCCCATTAAGATTAGGGATGGAAGTGGCAGTCAATATTACAAACAGCCAGAATTCAGCTGCGCGCGCTATTCGTCACGAATACACGGTGGAATCAGGAAACCGCTAGGTTAAATTTTATATATGGAGCACTTATGGAAAGGCTGAGAATTGGGTGAAACACTGATTCAGAAACTATTCAGAAACAAGCTTGGGAAAACGGTAAAGCCTGGGGAAATAGTAGTTGTAGACATCGATCTTGCTTATGCTCATGACGGTACCGGCCCGCTCGCCATAGACGCTTTCCGTGAATTAGGCTCCAGCAAGGTGCTGGACCACTCCAGAATAAGGTTCGTCATAGACCATGCTTCACCAAGTCCCAATGAGGGTGCTTCAAACCTACAACTTAAGCTCAGAGGCTTCGCAAGGGAGAATAGCATCAAAGTTTATGATGTTGGAGAAGGAATATGCCACCAAGTAATACCTGAGAACGAGGCTCTGAAACCGGGAATGATGATAGTGGGAGCGGATTCTCATACCGTCACGCTGGGAGCTTTCAGTCTTTTCGCGACAGGAATAGGTTCGACAGACTTCGCTGAAGTAATGAGCTCGGGGAAACTGTGGTTCAAGATCCCGGAGGCCATGAAAGTCTCTTTAACCGGGAGATTGAGCCCGGGCGTTATGTCTAAAGACCTTATCCTGAGGATAATAGGAGACATGGGTGCTGACGGAGCCACCTACATGAGCGTTGAATTCCAAGGGGACGGGGTGAAAACGCTTTCAATGGCGAGCAGAATGACTGTTTGCAACATGGTTGTTGAAATGGGGGCTAAGAACGGCATCTTCCCGTTAGACGAGGTTACTGCAAGGCATGTGGATACGAGCGGTTTAAGAGACAAGAGTATCTTCAAGCCTGATGAAAATGCTGAATACGCCATAAGCCTCAACTACAAGCTTGACGAGCTTGAGCCAGTAGTGGCGGCACCCCATAACGTTGACAATGTTAAACCAGTTAAGGAGCTTGAAGGACTAGAGGTCAACCAAGTCTTCATTGGCTCATGCACGAATGGTAGAGAAGAAGATTTTGAAATAGCTGCTAAAATACTTTCGAAGAAGGGTGTAAAGAAAGGAGTTAGATGCATAGCGATACCGGCCTCTAGGAAAGTGTTTCTAAACCTTCTCAAGAAAAGCATTATAGACAAGCTTGTTTCAGCAGGGTGCACAGTGACTCACAGCACGTGTGGACCATGCTTAGGAGTGCATTTCGGAATACTTGGCTCAGGGGAAGTTGCTGTCTCAACATCCAACAGGAATTTCAGGGGTAGAATGGGCAACCCTGAGTCAAGCATATACTTGGCGAGCCCAGCTACTGCAGCGGCTTCAGCCGTAGAAGGAGTCATAACAGACCCTAGAAAGCTTTTGGGAGGAGGGTGAGAGAATGATCTTGAAAGGGAGGGTCTGGGTCCTCGGAGACCATATCAATACTGATGTGATAATACCTGCGAAATACAAGTTTAGGACTGGAGACTTCAAGGAGCTTGCGAAACATGTTTTCGAAGACCTTGACCCCACGCTGGCTTCAAAAATATCTAAGGGGGACATCATTATAGCCGGCAGAAATTTTGGAATGGGTTCCAGTAGAGAGCATGCCCCGAGAGTAATTAAGGAGGCAGGGATATCAGCCATAGTAGCATGCTCCTTCGCCAGAATATTCTTCAGAAACGCGATAAATGTTGGGCTCCCCGTCGTAGAAGTTAAAGACATTAATAAAAATTTTAAACAGGGGGATATAGCCCTCATAGACTTCGAGAAAGGAGTTGTTAGGAACGAAACTACGGGCGTTGAGCTGAAATTCTCACCATACCCGGAATTCATAATGAACATGATGAAGGCAGGAGGGCTTGCTGCATACAGGAAAAGCCTTAAAGCCTAAATATGCCTTAAAAACCTGCTTGAAAATCAGAGTCAATGCTCCTTGACCACTAGTCGAGGAAGCAAGAAATAAATACGATATTCCTAAGCTAAGTAATCATGGCAAATACGAATTCAAACGAGGTTTTCGAATCCGTTTCTCACCCTCTGCGCATAAAGATTTTAAAGCTTCTCGCCAAATCTCCGATGGGTTTCAGCGAGCTTAAGAAGACTCTTGGAATTGAAAGCAGCGGGGAACTTTCCTTCCATTTGAATAAGATGAGAAACCTGTTGGATAAAGATTCAGAAAGCCGGTATGTGTTAAACAACACGGGTTATGCTGCGCTTGAAGCCGTTAGAAGCTTGGAGAAGCATGGTTGGTACGCCCGAGCCTTCTATTTCAACCTGATTGCCTTCGTCTTAGTGAATATCTGGACATACTTAAGCTTCTCTTTCGGCACACGTTTCCTAATTGTTCTAGCACTATCCTCCATGTGGATCGTTTACTACTTATACTGGACAATAGTTCGCAGAAAAGCCTTCTTAAGGTATGGAGCAAGAAACGGGGGAGAAAAACGGGTTTAGGACGGAAAAATTTAGTATATATTTTTAGCTGAAATCTTATTTTAATTGACAATAACTAACCAATAGATTTACAAGCCCGAGTCGCATAGAAAGTTAGTGTCCTATTTCCTAAGTTTTTCCACAGACTTTCTGGCTATTTCCTCAGCCATCTGCTGCGTTGTGGCTGAGCCTCCGAGGTCGTATGTTACAATCCTGTTTTCAGCTATGACCTCCTCGGTTGCTTCGAAAACCGCTTTGGAAAGGTCTTTCTCTCCAAGGTAGTCGAGCATCCATGCTCCTGCAAGGATCATTGCAGTAGGGTTAACCTTGTTCAACCCCTTGTACTTTGGCGCGCTCCCGTGCGCTGGCTCAAACATCGCGTAATCGTCTCCGAAGTTGGCTGAGTATACTAGCCCTATGTTCCCGATTAGTGCTGAAGCCTCTTCGGTTAGAATATCCATGAAAAGGTTTGTGCCCAAGATAACGTTCTGGTTGAACCTCTGTGGGTTCTTAATCAATTGCTGGGCAAAATTGTCTACGAAATAGTTTTCAACTTCTATTCCAGGGTATTCTCCACCAATCCTCATTACTGCAGGAATGAAGATACCTCCGTCGGTAAGCTTCAGTATGTTAGCCTTATTAATGACTATGACTTTCCTCCATCCCCTCGCCTTAGCCTGTTCGAAAGCGAATCTAGCAACCTTCTCTGAGGCAGTTCTAGATATTTTTCTTAAAGCTATCCCTATGTCGTCTGAAACCGTGAACTCAATGCCCGCGTAGAGCCCTTCAGTGCCTTCCCTGACGAAAAGCATGTCTACTGGGCCGAGTGGCCCCTCTCGCCCCCTGAAGGTTTTAATCGGCCTCACGTTAGCGTAAAGGTTGAAGGCCTGCCTTATGGTGACTGCAACACTCTTAGGAGTATGCGGGTCCGGCAGTGTTGTAACCGGCGCCTTGTAGCAAGCATCGCTCTCCCTGAGGGCTTCCCATGTTTCCTCCGGGAAATAGGTTGGTCCACCGTGCTGCTGCCACCATTCTGACCCAGCGTCCCTAACGAGGAACTCTAAGCGTTCCGTCGCCCCGATTGCGTTCATAACTTTCATAGCTGCCTCAGTCAGCTCTGGACCAGTGCCGTCGCCCCTGATCACGACAACCTTCTTAACCAAGCGAGGATCCCATAGGTTTGAAAAACACCAGTATAAAAACTTATTATGTCTCCAGCCTAACTCTAGTATACTCCAGGCCTCTCAGACACGCTTATGTTTTCAAACATGAATCTCCCCCTGTAGAGCTGCGAAGAATCCTCCAGGCTTAACAGTATGAATTGAGCAACCCTCGCCTCTTCCGCAATCCTAATGCCCTGTCTGTTGAACACAACCATCAGCCCCATACCTCTACCCCTGTAACCCGGATCCCAGACAGCAGTATAAATGGTTGCACCATTCCTGAGAAGACTTGACCTTGGAAGGAGAAGACCCAAGTATCCTGCCGGAATATTTACGATCTCATGATAAGTCACCCTATAGCTTCCCTGCGGCAGCTCGTAGAAACCACTGTTCGGAAGTATGTTAAGACCCTTTGGGAACCTTGGTTCAGCACTTATCTCGCCTGTTTCAACGAGAACCTCTATTTTCTCCAGCGTAAGGTCAACGCCAGCTGGCTGAACCTGCTCCTCAACGCTTCTTAAACCCTCTACAACACCCATCTCAACCATTCTTCTACCGGATAAGGCTGGCATTAGGATCATCCTCCGTTGAAACCCTATAGCCTGCTCCTACGGCTACAGCATACTCAGGCAGCTTAGGCACTATGGGTTGGACTCCGAAGCTTGAAAGAGCCTTCTGAATACTTTTCAGGACGGGCGGCAGTTTCGCAACCCTCCCGACTAGGATAACTTTATCCTCGAGCTGAAGCTTAGAGGCAGCTAGAAACGTGACTGAAGCCACTACTTCCCCAACCAGGTTAGCTATTCCAGCAGCCAGGTCCTCAGGGCTGGAAGTGTCTCCAACCCTTCCCAGGTTGGAGGCAGTCATCTCAGGAGAGAGTATACCTATCCCGTTGCCAACTATGTCTCCTACAGTCAGGTCGACTTTTCTAGAGTCTCCCTTCTCAGCCATCTCCACTAGAATGCTTACGCTCGAGATCCCCAGCATCTTCCTCGCCAGCCCAAGCAGAGTACCCCCGCCGACGCCGGTTCCGCCGACATGTCTTATCCTTTTCCCGTTTTCCCTAACCTCTATCAGGGCCGTGCCAGTACCCATGCTTACAACCAGGGCTTCATTCAACCCGGTTAAGACTATCCCACCCGTGCCCGCGGCGATGATCTCGTTAACCTTAACCACCTTCAGTCCGAGAATGCTGTCTGGAAGCTGACTGCTCCTGCCGCCAGCTATCGCTAACACTCCAACATCCTTCAGGGAGCAGCCCATCATAACTATAAGCTTCCCGAGGAGCCCTATGGAGGTGGCGAGTGGATCTGAAGACGGCATTTCGCTAACGCCGAGAACCTCCTTGCCTTTCAAGGCAACGGCCTTCGTCGTCGAACCTCCGATATCTATTCCAACAGCGATCCTCAACCTTATACTAACAGTGTGAAGACAGTTTTAACCTTTTACAGCAACCTGTTTATCATCTAGCAGGCTTAAGAAAAGGGTAGGCCTTGTACATCAAGTCTAGTACTGGAGGCACTACCAGTATGAATGGGATTTCTGTTCCGAAAACCCATAGGAAGAAATAGAAAGCTAGGGCAAGGTCCGCCCTGACTCCTGAAAGCGGGAGCCCGAAAAGCTGGCTGTAAAACCATATGCCTAAGCCTATCCAAGCAGCGCCCGTGAGGAGACCCAGTGTCCCGCCCACATAGTAATTCAGATAATCCTTTCTAATCCTGCTTGCGGCAAGACCCAGTGTGAGCACGATAATCCCGAGGATCAGAAGAAAAATTGAAACCCATCCCGTACCGTTTTCAACCATCCCCATCGAAACCATGTATTCAAAGTATAGAAGAGGACCGAAAGCCGCTATTGCGAGAAACATTAAAGGTATAATTGTCTTTAAGCCGTTCCAGTTCGCTCTAGACCTGCCTATCCTACCTATAATGTAGAACCCGAGAAAGTTGGAGGGTACTCCAGCGATAAGGCTTAGAAGGGGATTCGTCTGTCCAGTAGTGTAGAACACATACAGGTCGCTCAGAAAGATCCCTATTGCTGCACCCATTCCTCCTGTTAAAGGGCCGAAAAGCATTGAAAAGACTGCTGGCACGAATACCGATGGCCAGAACCTCACCACGCCTACAACAGGCGTAAAGACCCCTAGGAAGGTTGCGATTCCTACCACCGTGTAGAGCGCGGCGCAAAGACCTGTCGCCACGACTCTTCTCGCCAAGGATGTTTGAACACTGTTTCGCGAGACCATTGTTTCCACGGTTTCATTAAGCCTTGTATAAATCTACCGTATTGATTTTATATATCATGCATAAAAATTCAAAAAGTATATATTTTCTCTTTTCAGTAAATACTTAACGTTGGTCTGGAAAAGAAGAGTCTTAAGAGCGGGGTCAGGCTCATTCCTCGTGACTCTTCCAAAAACCTGGGTTAGGCAGAGCAAGATAGATACTGGAACAATTATAACCATGGTCAGTAACAAGGATGGTTCTCTCACGATAATACCTGAAGGAGGCGGTAGGCTTTTGGAGGAGGTTGTTAAAATAGACCTTTCCCGTCAGGGTTTGAAGCCGCAGCACGTCCTGCTCGGATGCTATCTACTCGGCTACAACACGATAATCATCAGGAGCGGGGAAGAGTTTTCAACAGCTGAAATATCAGAAGTACGTAAGATAGTTAGGAGACTCCCTGGAGCAGAAATATCGGAGGAGACTTCAAGCCAGATAGAGGTTAGAGTCCTACTCGATCCGGAGATGATTACTCCTGAGAAACTCTTGAGGAGGCAGAGTGCTCTTGCTGCAAGCATGATGTCTGACTGTGTTAAAGCGCTGGTGAAGATGGATAGGGAACTTGCGGAAAGGGTTATTGAAAGAGATGAGGAGGTTGACAGGCAATACTTTATATTCGTCAGGGTGATCAGGTCTGCCCTCAGGAATCCTGAGCTTCCGGCTAAGATGGGGATGGACTTTCTGAATCTGATGGATCTCAGGATGCTTGTGAAATACGTTGAGGACTCTGCAGACCAATGTGTCCAAATATCCAGGGAGGTTGTGAAGATGCATGGCAAGGTTAAAAAAATAAGCTTAACCGGGTTGAGCAGCATAGGCGAAACACTGAGCGATATGCATACTAAAGCGATAGGGCTCTTCAACACGTTTAACGCCGGCGTTATGAGCGAAATAATGGAGAAGCATGCGGAAGTCGAAGAGATGCTTTTAAGCCTTGAGGAGAAGCAGGATTACCGGCCATACGCCGCCAGCCTAGTTAAAGTCTTCAACAGCCTTGTGAAAATACTTGAAAACATTAAGGATATTGTGGAGCTCGTGTCGATAAAAGCTTTTTAAACATTAAGCTTTTCCAAAAGCCTTCTGTCCTGAACCTCATTGTTCAAGTGCAGCAGTAACTCTTCTTTTGAGTTAACCCCTACCAGCGATTTCACAGCAGCGTCTAAAAGGCTTGAAACAGGCTCGACAACAATGCCTTTAGACTCTAAGAGCTCAATTATCTTAAGGTTCTTCATCGACTCGTAGTTGAACACGGGGACGAGAAGCTTCTTCGCAAACCTGTCCGCTAAAGCCGCATCTATCTTACCCATACCCCTGTGATCCAGTCCTCCGACAGGCCAAACCTCACCCTTAGCCGTTATTGCACCCGTCATTATGACTGTTGGATCAACCTCAATACCTGTGAAGGCAGATATCATCGCTACACCTATAGCTAACCCGGCTGAGGGGCCGGAAACAGGAGGATAAGAGAGGCCGGGGCGGAGCTGAAGCTTCTCCATGCCCTTCGCTGGCGTGACTAGCTCCACGAAAACATCGTGATTCTTAAACCTCCATTCAGAGATGCTGTTTACATATATGAAGGCATCCTCAGCACTAGCCTGAATGCTTTCACCATACTCACTTCCAACAACCTTCACAACCCCCTTCCCCTTCGGGTTAGTGACAACCTCTACGACGCTCACGAACCCGCTCTGTTCGCCAGCAGCACCTATGGCGACAAGACCATAGGTTTTACCAATCTCAGGGCTTTCAACCCTTACGCTCTTATCAATCATTGTGCGAGCCTCGCTAACCGACTCCTCCTCTGAAAGGGTTTCCAGCGCTTCTTGAAAGTGAATAGGCCGGAGTGGGTAGTTTGAAGGTGAAACCAGCCTGAGGCTGTCTATGAAGCTCCCGGAGGCCTGGTCTACCCCAAGTATCCTGGAAAGCCTCTCCAGATCCTTAGCGTATATTTTCCTTATTTCTTCAACTGGACGACCCTCGTCAACCGTTTTCACAAGCTGCCTCGCAGCATCCAGCTCCTTAACCCTAAGCCTGTTAGCCTCGTTAATCACGTCAGCAATCCTCCTCGGGCTTAAAGCCTTCTTCCTAAGTATCTCCAGCACATTGTCCACCGTAGCCTCAGGGCTAAGGACATCCAGATACTTTTTCAAATGGATTCTTATAATCTCCCTCCTCTCCTCATCGTTTCTAGGATAGTTGAATTCGAATACGCGTGTAAACCTTTCCAGTAAAGCCCTGTCTAGAACGTCGAGCCTATTCGTGCTGGCTATAACCACAACGCCTGAAAGAGGTATGAAGCCATCCAGCTCCGTTAAAAGCTGGCTCGTAACCCTGTCTAAGACCGGGTCATGCGTTCCACGTCCAGGTGCAACAGAATCTATCTCGTCGAAGAAGACTATGGCTGGAGCATTCCTCCTCGCGTCCTCGAAAATATCCCTTATCGTTTTCTCAGGATCACCATACATCCCTTGGATTATTGAGGGCCCGTTGACAAGATAGAACCAGACATTGTTCTCCCCGGCTATGGCTCTTGCTAGAAGAGTTTTCCCGGTTCCCGGCGGACCGTGGAAAAGAAAGCCTTTCGGAGGAATATACCTGGCCTTGCTCGCTAACTCAGGGTTTAACGATAAAGAAATCTCTTTGATAATTTCCTCCCTAACGCCTTTAAGCCCTCCAACATCTTCATACCGCTCTTTCGGCCTAAGCTTAACCACGGATTTCTTAGCGGCTTCAGTCCTAGTGCTTACCGAGTAAGCCTTAACCTTTGAAGCAGCCTCCCTGAAATCGTTAAGCGTAACAAGCTCACCAGGGTTAATCTGGCTCCCCGGCTCACCTCCATGGAGAAGCCTATTGATAAGCTTCTTCTGAAACGGGGCAGCCCTGTTGCTAATAACCAGTTGGAAAGCGTTAACTATGTCTGCAGGGGTTATAGCCTGTGTTTCGAAAGACCTTAAACTATCCTCTATCACCGTGAGAATGTCTTGCGGCGGAAGCCTTACGCCGTGAACCTTACATTGTTTCTCAACTATTTTAAGAAGCATCTGTCTAGACATGTTTTCATCGAGATCTATTGTTCCAGCAACCCCCCTTCTGCGAAGAGTATCCACCAGCGACTCATACTCGGTTGTTGAAACCATCACCACAGTACGGTAATCCTTTCTCTGAAGCTCGTCAAACTTTTCAAGGAGAACTGTTTGAACCCTCGTCTCCTCCATCCCCACCTCCGTTGTGGAGCTGAACTTTTTCGCGAAAGCTTGGAACTCATCTATCAAAACTATACTCGGATTGTAAAACACGTTGTTGAAGAACTCGCTGAGCCTCTGCGCACTCTGACCATACCACATGGAGTAAACCTGTTCAGGCTTAAGCTTTGCAAGGTTCACGAGCAAACCATACTCCAAACCTTTTTCAAAACCCTCCCTTTGAACAACCTCCGCGAAGAAGGTTTTACCAGAGCCGCTTGAACCCTTTACAATGAACAGTTTAGGCGGCGGTGCTGCTTTAAAAGTCCTCCTTATCTCAGGGTCTCTTAAAACATGGTAGTGGATACTGACTAAGACTTTGAACAGCTCCTCATCCCTACCCACCATATCCTCCTTGGAAACCCTTGGAAACATAGGGTTTTTCCTAATCTTTCTAGCTTTTTTCTCGACTATTTTCCTCCTCTTCTCCGGAGGGAGGCGGAGAAACCTCCACATCCTGTACCTCCAGGAGAAAAGGTTAAGAAGCGGGGAGAATAATAGTCTTAGAAGCGGCTTCTTATACCACCATTCTTCCTCGAACTCCCTGTCTTCTTCGAACTCGCTTGAAAACATTCCTCTGGAGAAACATTACGGCACATAGGTATAAAGCTTTATACATGGTTATTAAACTCCCATACATGGAGAGAATAAATGCAGCGTTTCCACACCACGAGAGGGTTAAGGAAGACTCCACTAACACTGCTAGTCTGGATACTACTCGCACACATATTAGTCTCAGTCCCGGGGAAAGGTGAAACAGCGGAATACGATTTCCCCAGGGTTAATATTCTTGAAGGAGACATATTCATAGTAACGTTTAGCCCTCCGGCGGAGAATATTCAAGTATACGTTAAAGGATCGGAGACGAAAGACTTTTCCCTCCTAGTGTTGACGAACAGTAGTCTCAACATACCTATTTTAACAGGACGCGCCTCGATTGTGCAGCTCATACCTCAGTCTCCAGTTACAAACCTCACGGTAACATTCAACTCAAACACTAGTCTGAAAATAATCTACGGCATCTTAACAGGAAACTACACTTACTATAGGCAGGTTTCTTCAGAATACTATACTTTCTCAAACGGCATTCTCGTGATTCTCCAGCCGCAGATAACTATTCCTCGAGGCCCTTCGAAAATAACTTTTATTCTAAACAGGTTTGGCGTCAAGAGTTCAAGCGGGTTTCCGATAGAACTGCCCCCATTGGCTACATTGATTCCTTTCATTGCGGTAGTAGCAATACTTGCCTACTTGAATGCTTACGTCCTCGTAGACTCTTATTACTTATCTAAAAGAGAAGAGTTGGGCAGACTTAGGAAAATAGGCATAGTTCTTCTCATAGTTTTGAGCGCGCTTATAATATACTGGTTGTTGAACAACTTCGTTAAATACTGAGGTAGACCTCCTCAGGGTAAATCTGACACTTCTCACAGTAATACTTGGACTCCTCAGGCCTCCAAACGAGTTTAGAGCCGCAGTTCGGACAGAGAGGCGGGGTTCCTAAAGGCGGGATCCTTCCCCTCCCGGTTTCTCCAGCTCCCGTCTCAACACGCTTAGCAGGAACAGGGGGAGTCTTAAGAGAGAGAACCAAATGGGTTAAAACCCCGGACAACACAGCTACTGCAATAATGTTGATTACTGTTCCGGCAATTATCACGAGTGAGAGGGTTGCTACAGCATCATCCACCGCGACGGATTTTAAAGACAGATCGTACAAGACTGGTTTTAAATCCATATGTAGAAAGTAGACGCCTAGGGCGGACACCACGGTGACGGAGAAAACTGATGCTTTAACAGCATCGGACACTGAGCGAGACAGAATACTGGCAACGATACTTATGGTTACGATAATAGTTAAACAGACTGCAAGCCAAACGCTGGAGTTGAAAAACTGCGTGAAAACATTCACAAGACTCTTGCCTTGAGTCGCAATAGCCTCAACGCCGAAGCCCGGGACAGACATTCCTAAAGCGTAAACCCAGGGACTATTGGCAAGACCAGACAGGCTTATGTTTTCACCACTATATTCAATACTGTTTGAAGGAAGCATGGTTAATATTGAGTCGATCAGCAGTATCGGCGAGAGCGCGAGTAGCGTTAACACTATTACCACCAGAGTTAACCTCAATCCTCTTTAACACTGTTTTAAACCGCTATTTAGACTTTTTCTCTTCGCCTGATGAAAGCAAGGATGAGGGAGAGTGCAGCATCAAGCACGAGAAACATGAAGGTTAGCCACATAAGATCCCTTACTAAGCTGGTTTCAGCAACAGGTGAAAGATACAGGAGCATAATCACAGCGAAAAACGTTGAGAAAACCGCTAGAAACAAATAGGAAAGATCAGGCCACATCAGCATCAACCAGTCAAGTAGCCTCCTTTACGAAGCTCTATGCAGAGGCTGCAAATATCGTCCTCAAGCTCATTCAGCGACAAGCCTTTTTCAAACAGCTTCCTAGCGATGATGCTCGCATACTCGTTAACCACAGTGTTGCTAAGATAACGCCTAATCTTAGCGCTGCCCTTTCTCCTACCCATGTAGTTGCTTACAGAGGGTTGAGTAACATTAAGCATTCTAGCAACCTGAACCTGATTCAAATTATACTTTTCCAAAAGCTGCCTTGATACAAGCATCCGGAGCGCGGGAACCACGTGTCTAACCATACACTCGCAATGTATCGTCATAGCATGGTAGTATTGTCTATAACCCGTTTTTAAACATTACCGGAAACTTTTAGATAAACCGCCCATCTTTACCTCCATTAGTGAAGAGCGTTAGATGTTTTCCGAGCAAACTTGAAGACTTTCCCAACGTGACGAACAGTTTAAAAGCGACGGGAAAACTTTATTTAACTTAGCGAAGCATTAAAACCTGCGGGCCGGGGTGGTCGAATCCGGTTCACAACAGGAAGGCTGAAAGGCGGTGGGCTGCAGAAGAGCTCTGTCGAAACCCACAGTATGCGGGTTCAAATCCCGCCCCCGGCTCCAGCATTCCTACTACTGGTTTATAAGCACCGTGAATACTCATGCCTCAGAATATTTTTCAACCAGGATTAAAAAGAAGAAAGAGTATATAGGTTAAACAAGTATTTGCGAAGGCTCGTAGTCGACAAGCTTACCTTCAAGATACTCAGCATACCCTTGAAGATCCAGGAGCCCGTGGCCACTCATGTTGAAAAGTATAGTTCTGCTCTCACCCTTCCTCTTGCATTCCAAGGCAATTTCAATAGCTGCTTTAATCGCGTGATTCGTCTCAGGAGCAGGTACAAGCCCCTCGTTTTCAGCGAAAACCCGGCCGGCTTCGAAGACCTCTCTCTGATAATAGGCTACTGGCCTCACATACCCTTCGTGAACCAGTAGGCTTAGTATTGGAGCCTTCCCATGATACCTGAGGCCTCCGGCGTGTATCGGTGGTGTGAAAAACTTGTGTCCAACAGTGTACATTTTAAGCATCGGAGTCATTTCAGCAGTGTCTCCAAAGTCATACATGTATTTTCCCTTAGTCGTCGATGGAACAGCCTTCGGCTCAACAGCAATAAACTCGGCGTCAAGCTTTCCCCTTAGCCTTTCACGCATAAATGGGAAGGCTAGACCAGCGTAATTGGAGCCTCCACCTATGCAGCCTATGACGTAGTCCGGTTTCTCGTCTAGCATTTGAAGCTGCTTAACAGCCTCCTCGCCTACAATAGTCTGGTGTAGCAGCACATGGTTTAAAACGCTCCCCAAAGAGTATTTCATGCCTGTTTTCACAGCGGTTTCTATCGCCTCGCTTATTGCTATCCCGAGGGAACCCGGGTGGTTCGGATCCTGTTCAAGCATCTTCCTGCCGAAATCCGTCTGGTCGCTTGGGGAGGGATAGACCTCGGCTCCGAAAAGCTGCATAAGTATCTTCCTGTACGGCTTTGTAAGATAGCTGCTTCTAGTCATGAAGACTTTACACTTCATTTTGAAGAAGGCGCATCCGAGTGCTAGGGCTGAGCCCCATTGACCTGCACCTGTTTCAGTTGTCAAACCTTTCGTTCCCTCAACCATGTTGTAATACGCTTGAGCTATAGCAGTGTTAGGCTTATGGCTTCCAACTACGTTCACATACTCACACTTATAATATATTTTTGCAGGAGTGTTAAGATATTTCTCTAGACGCGTTGCTCTTCTAAGTGGCGTCGGCCTCCCGATCGCATAGTAGGCTTGGGCAACCTCCTCAGGTATCGGAATGCGTCTCTGATCTGAAAACTCCTGCCTGACAAGCTCCTTCGCAAACAACACTTCTAAAGCCTGGGGTGGCAGAGGCTCCTTGGTAGCGGGGTTTATCGGAGGGTCGAGAGGACGCGGAAGATCTGGAAGAATATTGTACCATTCTCGAGGCATTTCCTCAGGGTTCAGGTTTACAACCGGTGGCTTCATTTTCGAATCGCCTAAGGCGCTTTAAGGCGGTAGTATATATACTATTTTGAGCAGATGTATGCTTGAGCGCATTTATGCATTTTTTTTCGGAAACAGGAAGCGTGAGAAGCATGCGTTACAATTTTTAAATACATGCTTCGCGCAAGAAGGACAGAATGTGGAGCAAAGTGTATGAGAAGGTTAAGCGTCATCCCGCAAAAGTAAAGGTTGCTAGACTACTTGTTGAGAACGGGCTTAGGATAGCTGACGACGGCAGGATATACTGCGGGCCGATAAACATTCCGGATGCGAAGATAGCTAAAGCAGCTAACGCTGACAGGAGGATAGTCAGAAACACTGTTGAGCTAATTATGAAGGACGAGAAGCTTAACAATATTTTCAGAGCACTCAAGCCAGCCGGCCCCAATCTGGTGGATGCTGCACCACACTTGGGTTTTGACGTTATCGAGATCTATGCTGACCCCAATAAGCCGGGGATAGTTGCAGGCGTGAGCACGATAATAGCTGAGCTTGGAATAAGCATTAGACAAGTGATCGCCGATGATCCTGAGCTTGTTCCAGAGCCTAAGCTCCAGATCGTTGTTAACGGCAGGATCCCTGGAGAAGTTATTGAAAAAATGAGAAGAATACGTGGAGTGAGAAGCGTCACGCTGAAATGATACTTGCTATTTCCTCAGGAACTCTTCAACTTTCTCGACGAGTGTTCTAACGGTTTGCGAAACAATCGTCTCACCGGCTTCAAGACTGGCCTTCGAAGCATCCCCTTCCACGCCCATCGATGGGCCCGCGTACTTAATCCGATCCTCCTTAACCAGGCTTCTGTCTATGTAGAGGAGTTGAGAAGTGAGGTAGGCTCCGCCTGAGCCGGCTTTAGGCTCGCCCTCCAACGCTTGAACATCAGGATACTGCTCCCAGAGGTTAAGCTGAAGCAGCTCCACGTTTTTAACAGGATGCTTGTTTAAAAGCTCCTTCAGAAGGGAATCGTTTGAAGCATCAGCGTTAAGCAGGACGATCTTCTTAAGACCCAGTTTTGAAAGCTCCTCCATAAGGTTCACTAAAAACATGGTTAAAACCTCGGGCTTCAAAGATATTAGGCCGCCTCCAACCCCGTATGGGGTTGCGTCTATTTGAAAAACATAGGGATGGAGTGAACCTGCTATTTTCTCGCAGTAATAGTTTACGAGTATCGATGATGAACCTGCTGGAAGATGCGGACCCTGGTTTTTCACCGAGCCTAAAGGTATTAGACCCACCCTGCACTGTCCAAGCCTATACTTGGTTTCGTAATACGTTGACTCGAACATGTTTCATCAAGCAGAATGACATTATTTAAATGTTGTTAATTATCACAGCCGCCCAATATCTAAACGGATACGCTTAAAAACATTGTTCGAAAACACTAATAGTTTAAAACATGCTTTAGAAAGTCAACCAGCTGTTTCTCAGACCTCATGCCAACCATTTCGTGAGAATCGTTTACAACAAGCTTTGGAACACCTGTAACATTATACTTTTCAGCAAGATGTGGAAACTCAGCCGCCTCAATCATCTCCCCGGTTACCAGGTCGTTTTCGAAAGCCAGCTGATGAGCGTAGAAAACCATTGCTGGACAGTAGGGGCATGTAGGTGTTACGAAAACTTTAATGTTAAGCGGCGCGGAAACCCCTCTGATAAACTCTCTCGTAGAATCCTTAAGCATTGTCCTCTTATTGCTAACCATCAGAATATCCTTAACATATGTTTCAAACTCGTATCCCGATGGTATTCCGAAAAACCTTATCCCGTAATCCTTCTCAGGAGACCTTATGATAGTGGCTGGGAAAAGCTTAATACTGTATCTCTCAATCTCCGTCAAACTGTTTTCAGAATAGTAATGTTTCACAACAATATCCGGGTTAATGCTTGAAACCTCCTGAGCTATCTGAAGAGTTTCCCTGCAATATTTACAGTCACCCTTATCCGTGAAAACCATTATGTCCACAGGGTCCTTAAACTCCCTGCTGAATATTCCGCGAAGCGTCTCCCTGCTCTTCTCGTCTAGAATAGTCATTTTAAAAAGGACTACACATTCTGCCTATATATCTTTTTATCGAACATTCTCGTCGAATCTGGCTGCAGTGTCCAGCTTCTCAGCCAGAGTCTTAAGGTTCCTCACCGCGTAAAGCTTATCCTTCTCACCCATCTTAGCCTTCAACAGAGCGTCCTCAAGCATTTCTATCACACGATCCATTCTTCTCCGGTTAACCGGGTAGGGGATACCGTCCTTACCTCCGAAGGAGAACGAGAACTTAACAGGGTCCCTCCAGCTCGGAGGCGCGTCGAAGACTATTTGCGCAACCAGTGAAAGCGCTCTCAGAGTCCCGGGTCCAATCCCCCTGATGCTTAGAAGCTCCTCGTAGCTGTCTGGTTTAAGCTCGTAGGCTTCGCTGAGCGCTTTCCAGTTGACATTCCTCTCAAGCACAACCCTGTAGGCGGGAGGCTCAGAGACACCTGGGATCCATTTCAGAATCGTTTCTGAAGAAGCCTCCCCCACTGTTCTCAAGCATCTTCTAAGCCTTTGAGGAGGCTCTTTAACAATGTCGAGGGAGGCCTGCCTGTTCTCTCTGCTCTCCCTAGCAGTCAGGTTGAGAACGTGCTCATGCTTGGAGACACCTATTATTCCTGAGTGCGGCTCCTCTATGAGGCTTGTTAAACCCTGGCTAAGCCAATGATACCTCCTAGCCCATTTTAGCCTAGTGTTCATACCCTGCTGGACGACAGCCCAGTTACCCTCTTTGTCAAACATGAAGACGTGATGGTAAAGCTGGTACCCAGCCTGTATCATTGAATTGTCAACCTTAGCGCAAATTCTTGAAAGATAGGTAAGCCTATCAGGGTCAGCATCCACCTTTCTACTTTCAACTATGTTCCCTATCTCGCTAGGCGTCCTACGGGAAACAGCCCCCTTACCCCCGCAGGCATAAACCCCTAGATCCCTGCTGGACAGGACGGTCTTCAGAACCCCGGCGGTGACGGTTGTGGAACCAGAACTGTCCCAATCGTACCCAAGAATATTGGAGAAGCCTTGGAACCAGAGGGGGTCTGAAACACGTCTCAAAAGTTCAAGCGTGCCGAACTCCATCACGATAGCTTCAACAACAGCGCCTCCTAGACGAATCATTCTTGAAACCAGCCACTGGGGAGCCCTGCCGCCGTGAAGGCGAAGATCGAAGAAGCCTCTCCTAGAGGACACTCCTAAAACAGTATTCTCCCCCTGCCTAAAAACTTTTTACCCACCTTAAAGGCTTTTTAAACAAGCCATGTCAAGCATGAGGCTTGAACACGTTGAGATAAGACCCCCGGAGGGAGTGCAGCTAATAATAGGCCAGTCCCACTTTATCAAGAGTGTTGAAGACCTTTACGAGGCGATTGCCTCAAGCATGCCCAGAGTCGAGTTTGGAGTCGCATTCTGCGAGTCAAGCGGACCTGCTCTCGTAAGGTACGAGGGAAACAGCGAGGAGTTGGAGAAGCTGGCTGTCGACTATGCTCTCAAGATTTCAGCGGGCCATGTTTTCATAGTTGTTTTGAGAAACGCATACCCAGTTAACGTTTTAAACAGGATTAAAAACGTTGAGGAGGTTGCTACTGTTTTCTGCGCCACGGGAAACCCGGTTGACGTCGTCATAGCTGAAACACCGCTTGGAAGAGGCGTGCTCGGGGTGGTTGACGGTATTAAGACGAAGGGTGTTGAGAAAGAGGAGGATAAGAAGCATAGGCGAGAGTTCCTTAGGAGAATAGGCTATAAGAAGTGAGGAATAATGAAGTATGTTATAGGTATTGATGGTGGAGGAACTAAGACTCAGGCAGCGCTTCTGAAGCTTAACGGGGAAATAGCTTCCCACGATGAAACAGGGCCCTCTAACTATCATAATGTTGGAGTGGAGCAGGCTAGAAGAACACTTGAAGAAGCCTGTGTGAAAGTGATTAGGAAAGCAGGTGTGGACGTGGGAAGCGTCGGGATCATCGTAGCATCACTCGCAGGGCTTGACTGCAGCCTAGATTTTAAAGCTATGCAGAACGCTTTAGAAGGGTTTCCCATAGGTAGCATAACACTCGTGCACGATTCTATGGCTGCGCTTTACGCTACCAACGCAGGCAGGGAGAGCGCAATAATAATAGCTGGAACAGGCTCTGCTACAGCCGGCATAAACAGCCGGGGAGAGTATGCTAGAGCTGGCGGATGGGGGTATATTCTTGGAGACGAGGGAAGCGGCTTCTACCTGGCTAAAAGGGGAATCGTAGCAGCACTCCTAGAATACGAGGAGAGAGGACCGAAGACCATGATAACAAGCCTCCTGCTGAAAAGGTTCAACGCTAAGACTCCTGACGAAATAATATGGCACGTGTACACGGGTGGGATGAACATTACGGAGTTCGCCAGACTGGCTCCACTCGTGACCGAGGCCGCTATGAAAGGGGATGATGTTGCCATAAGCATTCTGCGGGATGCTGGGAGAGAGCTTGCGAACACTGTCAACGGGGTGATCAGGAGGCTTAAAATGGAGGGTGACGAGTTTCCAATAGGATTGATCGGCGGGGTCTTTAAAGCCGGCAGGCTTGTAACCGGGCCCCTGGAGGAGGCTGTGCACAAGGTTGCTCCGAAAGCCTACTTAACATATCCCAGGTTCCCGCCGGTAATAGGCTCATCCCTGATAGCGCTGGAGAAAGCAGGCGTGAAAATAAGCGACGAGATCCTTGCCAACACGCAGAGGACGTTGAGAGAGCAAGGCTTACAATAGCGCGCTAATAAGCTGCTGTTTCGAATTCCTGATACTAGAGTGCAGCTGTCACACTTCTTTAAGCTTAATCTTAGCCAGGCTGGTCAGAATGTCGAACAGCGCATCGCTTATCTCGCTTACCGTCTGACACTCGAGAATATACACGTCATAGGTCTTATAGTAGTCGAAGAGAGTCCTCGCCCTGTCTGAAAGGCTTGGAACAACGAGCAGCAGCTTCTTATCAGCCTTAACATCCATAGCTTTAAGAACTATTGAGAGGGCAGACTCGTCAACAGGCTTACTGCTCACAATAATGTCTATCACCGCGTCAACAGTCTCCGACTCCTCCCTGTAGGAGACCGCTAAAGTAAAAACGTGTTCAACGCCAGACTTGCCGATTATTCTAGCAGGATAGTCAACCCTCCAGCCTTTTGCCCTAAGAGCCTCAACGAGAGGCTTAAGATCCATAACCCATTTCTCAAGCAGGCTCCTCTTGTTCTCGTTAAGCCTGTAGGAATATATTTTCTTCGGCACCCCTTCACCCTCATGGAAAGCATGCTTCTCAGCAACACAGATAAGCCTCTTGCCCAGCAGACTGCTCACGAGGCTTTCAATCACCTTAGACCTTGCCTCGGCTGAAGCTGGCTGTCCACCAGAGATCTCTATGAGGAACCTTGTGTCGCCACACTCGGGGCAGGCCAGCACAGTCATAGACTCCTCTCTAACCAGTATTTCCTCCTCAGCCAGGGATTCAAGAGTCTCTACAATATTCTTAGTGGAGGAACCCATTATTTTTTCAGCATCAGGGTATGTGAACTCCCCAGCCTGGTTCAGCTCAGGCTTAAGATCGGCGAGAGCACCATCAATAAAAGCCTTAAGCAACACTTGAACATCGCTCCTATTGAGGAGTGGTGAGAACCGTCCCTCCTCGCTGGACTTTTCTTCACTCATGCCACGGTCTTCCTCTTCTTAAATACCTTTTTAAACAGGATAATTAAATTTTGCTATGAAAAAACATTTGGAAAAAGCCTTTTTAAGCTTGTTTTCGAGTTTAGCTCGGATTCGGCCGGAATTTGACTAAAAAGATATATTCTTAACATGCGGATGAAGCACGTATGAGAGTAAAGGCTTCTAAGAAAGCCATAAGAGCATTAGGAGTGGCTGAAAGCTTCCGAAAGGACTCGGCTAAGGCTCTACTAGCCGGAGTAGTCATGCGCAGCGACTTTATAATAGACGGTTTCGCCCTAAGCCGTACAACGATATCGGGTGATGACGCTACCGACTCAGTCATAGCTCTCTACAGTTCGCTGAACAGGAAGGACATTAACCTGATAATGATCGGGGGGACAGTCATAAGCATGTACAACATTGTTGACGTCAACAGGGTTTTTGAGGAAACTGGGAGACCGGTTATAGCAGTAACCTACAGACCATCAGAGGGAATTGAAGACGCTATTAAGAAGCATTTCCCAAACAACTGGGAGAGAAAGCTTGAAGCCTACAGGAAGCTTGGCCCCAGGAGGGAGGTGACTTTGAAAAACGGCTTTAAAGTCTTCGTTAGAAACATTGGTATAGACGATTATGATTCAAAACATGTTTTAAACAGGTTCACGTTCTTCGGGAGAATTCCTGAGCCGATTCGTGTTGCAAGGCTTCTGGCGAGAAGCCTTTTACCCTTGGAGACAAGACCTTAGCATTCGCTTTGAAAAAGCTTTAAACACAGGTTTTCCAAGTCTCATAGCAGGGAGCAAAAAATATAAAACAGGTGTTTCTCAAAGCAACCCTGATGATTGAAGCAGGGGCTCTCCGCGGAATAGTTGAGGGACCCAGGCTTGGAATGAAGAGCGTGAAGAAACACCAGTATCTAGCAAGGTTTGATGGGGTCACTGACAGGCGGGAGGCGGCTAGGCTCCTCTTAGGAAGAAAAGTAGTGTGTCAAGCTGGAAAAAGCAGGGTCTTCGGCAGGATTACTGGTCTACACGGCAGAAGAGGGACGGTTAGAGTAAGGTTTAGAAAAGGGCTTCCTGAGCCTTCGAACGGTCTGCCCCTTATCCTAGTGGAGCCTAAACGCCGGCGTGAAACCCAAGGATCCGGAGAGCCTGAAAAAAAGTAGGGCTTCAAACGGGGCTGAATATTTTTCCAAGCATGCGGGAAACTTAGGCTTATGAAACTCTTCTTAACGGGACTGTTAGGCTTAGCAAGCCGTTTACCGCGGAAACGTAGAACTCTGGGTCAACCTCTGAGACAAGGTCTCCTGCAACATCAATAACGTAAACCGTGTGAAGCCTGGAGTTCTTTATCTCCTCAAGACTGACTGGCGGATTCTTATAGTAAAGGTCGCAAAGGCTCTTTACCTCATGGATTTCCCCGCTCCCCCTAAACCTCGGAGGCTTGGCGAGACACAGGGGTATTTGAAGAACGTAGTAGGGAGGGACCCCTAGGCCAAACTTGTCGACTAGAACACTGTACCTGGTTATTTTGCTGGCAACCCTAGCCCTGCAGTAGAGCTCAGGGTCTAAAGCGTTTTCAGGAGGCACGTATCCTGTTTCAACCTCAACAGCCAGAGTCCCGTCGCCCCTGGCAGCGTAAACATCGCAGACAAGCCCTCCTCCAAGGTCGTGTTCAACATCCACATCGTAGCCTTTCAGCATAAGGTGTTTAGCGCAGACAAGCTCCATCACGGAATGGTTTATCTTGACAAGCCCCTTCCTGCTGAGCTCGACAAGCTTGTTCTTCAGGCTTTCAAGCCCATACTTAACATCCTGGTTTACGTTCCTCCCAATCCTGCTGATAAGGGTTTCAACGTCTTCTTCAAACTTGTTTCCAGGCAACTTCTTTAAAAACCTGTTTTCAACGGCTTTTAAAAATATTCAGCGCGAAAATCCAGATTTTTAGAGCAGTAACTACAGAAGGACTTGCGAAACCCTTTTCTATTTTCGAGAAACCATATGTTTTAAGCCCGGCGCGGGAAGTAGGCTTGGGCGGGAAACGGCTGCAAAAGCCGGTTCCAGCAGCAGCCCCACCGGTTGCTGGGAGACAACATCAAACAGCAGCTTGGTGGAAGACTGCAGCTGGGAAAGGTGGAGCAGCCGTAGCTCGTTCAGGCTTAGACCCGGAGCCGGGCTTCTTTTTTTATGCGGGAACGTTTTAAAAAGGCGATATTCCCTTAGGCAGACTAATCATCTCGTCGCGCGCTAGGAGGGTTAGCGAAAAACATGGCTTAGAAGTCGAGTTCAGAATAGATACTGAATCGGGTTTCTTCATAACCTTCGACTCAACCGGGATGGGTGACGAGCAGTTAATCAACAAGGTCATGAAAAGAATTGATGCAACCGACGAAGCAAGAAGGATGTTTCTAAGCGAGTGGATGATGAACAGGTTCCTAAAGAGTAAAGGAATAGAGGTTAAGTAAGAAGCGCGAAGCCCCGCTAAACAACAAATCCTAGCCACAGGCTCCCGTCGGGAATACTGAGAGACCATGCGCTTCATCAGAACGGAGAGATGCCTCTGGGCAGTTCCAACATTTCGCTATATTTGAAAACCGGACCGTCTAGACAGATGTGCTTCCTTCCGAAGTGGCAGTGCCCACATTTACCCACTCCACACCTCATTTTGCTCTCTAGAGAGGCGTAAATATTCTCCTTAGAGTATCCTAGTTCAACGAGTTTTTTCAAGACGAACCGTATCATCACCGGCGGACCGCATGTGCAGACTACCGTATCAGCCCTATTAAGCTTAGGCTTATCTAGGATTGTTGTCACAACGCCGACGTTACCTTTCCAGTCTCCCTCGCCCACGTCGACGGTTAGATGGAGGTCAACCCCACGCCTAATCCATTCTTCAAACTCGTCTCTATACATGAGGAGCGATGGAGACCTAGCTCCGTAGCAAACAGCGATCTCCCCATAATTATTCTTGTTTTCAAGAAGGTGGAGGATTAACGACCTAAGAGGCGCGAGCCCTATGCCTCCTCCTACCAATAGGATGCTCCTCCCCTCCATCTCTTTAACCGGCCAACCTCTCCCGTAGGGGCCCCTTACACCAATTTCCTCACCCTCCGAAGCCTCGTGTATAGCGCTTGTAACACTGCCCATCCTCCTGATGCTGAACTGTAAACGATCCTTGTCGAAAGGAGACGAGCATATGGAGAACGGGGCTTCGCCAACCCCGTAGACGGTGAGCATTGCGAACTGGCCTGGCGCAAAGCTTTCGAAAAGGTTTGGGCTCAGCGTAAACGTTTTAGTATCGGGAGTCTCGTCTTTAATCCTGATTATCCTAACAGGCTTAGGAGCATACGGGTTTAACCCCATCGTTTTAAAACCTCCCTTATGTCTACGCCGGCTGGGCAGAGAGAGACGCATCTACCGCACCCGACGCAGCCGTAAGCGTTGAAAGCCATCGGAATCCTGCTGAGCTTATGGCAGAACCTGTGGCAAAACCTGTCGACCTTACTCGGCCTAGGGTCTAGGCCGCTCGCCATTCTTGTGAAAACTGGTGAGGCGCAAGTGTCCCACCCTTTCGCCCTCACGTAAACATTCTTCTCCAGATGATCCTCAGTGTCGAAACAGTAGCAGACTGGGCAGGCGAAAGAGCAGAGGCTGCACTCCACGCATTTCTGAGCCTCATTCTGGAAAAACTTTTCGTCAAGCGTTTCCTCAAGCCTAACCAAGCGTTCCCTCGCTATTTCAATCCTGCTGCTCATCTCCTTCGTCAACCTGCGAGACAGTTCCTCATACTCCTCCAAATGTTGAGCACCAGCTTCTTCAAAGAGGCTTGCGAAACCATCTATGAGAATTTGACCCCTCCCGCTTCTAACCTCCACCAGAAGCCCCCCTGTTATCCGCGTAAGAGTAATGTCTTCACCCGAGCCTCTTATGGGACCTGTTTCGAAAACATTGCAGAAACACTCCTCCCTAGGCTTGGCGCATGAGAGGCTTATAACGGTAATGCTTCTCCTCCTGGACTCGTAAAGAGGATCCGGGTTCGGAGGCTTTAGCAGAATATTATCCAATACGCTTAGGGCTGACGCGTCGCAAGGCCTAACACCCAAGAGAACAGCTTCTGAGCCCAATGCAGGCTCGTGCAGAACCCCTGTCTTAGGATCATGCTTGAAAACTATCTCACGCTGAGGGAGGAAGAAACGTTTTGGAGGAAGCCTAGTGTTAGAATAGTCTAGAAAGGCTTCTCCAGCATGCTTAATAGTTTTAAAGTCGAAGTAGCCGTTCGCCTCAACGGGTGCAATAACGTTTCTGCTTGAAACAAGCCCGTTCAAGAGACGTTTGAAGCCGTCTTCACTTAGAAACAGCATGCGGCTCAGTCTTCCACACCCTCCTTAAAGACGAGCGGCGGAGGAGCCTCTTTAACGCTCACACCTGGAACATAACCATAGTTCTCCCTGAACCATTCGTTAAGCTCGTGGTAGAGCCTGGTTAACGGGATTTCAACTGGGCAGGCTGATTCGCAAGCACCGCATTCGACGCAACGACCAGCCATGTGGAGAGCCCGGGTAAGATGGAAAGTGAAAAGCTCCTGTGGAACCCTAAGCCTGTGAACCAGATCCGGTTTAAACCCTTCTATGGAGCACTCCGTACAGTAGCAAAGGGGACATGCTTTAATGCACGACATGCATTTCAAGCATTTTCTGAAAAGGCTCAGCCAGTCTAAAGCATCCTTCCCGTTAACCGGGTTTTCAACAAGGTGAGCCTGCCCGTCTTGCTTCACAATATAGTCTGCAACCGGTGAAACCCGTGAAACGCATCTTCTACAGTAGTCCGCCAGCCTCCTCTCGGCGCTGTTCGAGCCATACTTGTAAGGTTTTAAAACACCGGTGCACTCCACAGCTATCACTACAATACTTCCCTTATCAACCTGGTTCTCCTTAATCAGCTCCACGATGGATCTTCCATCGCAACCCTTAGCAACAATCCCAATCCTCAACCCTCTCAGGCCCCTTAAGTATCTCGCAAGGTTAAACCAGCATTCAGCGTTCCACACGAGCTTCCCAGCCTCCTCCGGTTTTGAAACAAAGCATGGCCTAACGCTCCCCCCGTGATATTCGTAGCCTACTATAAGCTCAACCTCCTTCCTATCCAAAAGTCTCCTAGCTATGCTTCTCAGCTCCTCCTCAGCCCTGCTCAACCATTCTCCCCCCTATGTTTAATGGTCCGAGCCTCTCAACCTCCCCGAGTATTCTTGAAACCTCTGCGGAGAACAAGCCTCCCTCGTTAGACGAGATCCAGAGTATTCTCAGCCTATCTTCCTCAACCCCGACTGTTTTCAAAAGCCTACGGAGAAGACTTACCCTAGCCTCAGTAACCCTGCTTGGTGAAACTCTTCTAAGCTCACTAGGCTTGCATGCCGTGACCAAGACAGCGTCAGCACCCTTTTCGAAAGCCTTAACGATCAGGCTTAGGTTTATGATTGCGGAGCAAGGAACCCTGACTGTTAACACGTTATGAGGATACGTGAAGCCTTCGAAACCGGCTTGGTCGACACCGGAGCTGGAACACCAGCATGTAAACACTATTACTCTAGGCTTCCACGTCAACCCCCTAGTCCTCCAGCATTGCGGAAACCATTGGGGCAAGCTGCTTCAGACCCCAGTTGCCGAGGATAATCGCTTCCTGAGGACACGCCGCCAAGCATGCTCCACACCCGTTGCAAACACTCTCGAGAACCCTGACTTTATCTCCCTCTCTAACTATGGCACCGTACTCGCACGACGTTAAGCATCTTCCGCAGCCGGTACACTTCTCCAAGACCCTGGCGTAATCCGGAAGCCTAAGGCTGCCCCTCCTGAAGAGACCTGTAACAAGCGCAGCTGCACCACTCCCCTCCACAGCGCTTTCAACAATATCCTTTGGACCGTGACACGTGCCTGCGACAAATATTCCCCTAACCCTTGTTTCAAGCGGCTTCATCTTAGCATGAGACTCCTCGATGAAACCGTTCTTGTCAACAGTGACGCCCAGTCTCTCAGCGAGTTCAAGCATTCTCCTGGAAGGCTTAAAGCCGAGTGCTAGGACAACCATGTCCACCTCCAGCTCACCCCTAACACCTGTTAAAGTATCCTCGTAGACTATCAGAAGATTCCCGTTTCCAGCCCTCCTTATCTCAGACGGCCTCGACCTTATGAAGACAACACCATCCTCCAGACACCTCCTGTAGAGAAGATCCTCCCAGCCTTTCCCGAATGCTCTAAGCTCGTTGTAGAATATGAAGACCTTGGCCTCCTTGTCGTGCTCAAGGATCAGCCTAGCCTCCTTCATGCTTGCAGCGCAACAGTAGTATGAGCATTCCTCTATCCCGGCTCCGGACTCCCTAGACCCGACGCACTGTATGAAAGCCACCTTTTTAACAGGCTTCCCATCCCTCTTAAGGAGGATTCCCCCGGTTGGGCCTGAGGCACATATTATTCTCTCAAACTCCATGTTCGTTATAACGTTCTCATACTCCCCGTAGTGATACTCGGGTTTAAGACGAGGGTTGAAAAGGTCTGAGCCGACTGCGACAACTATGGCTCCAACGTTCAGCTCAACACTCTTAGGCTTATCCTCAAGGTTTATCGCAGCCCTTGTGCAAGCCTTCATGCATAGCCCGCATTCAACACAGTAGTCCCTGTTTATCACGTATTTCAAGGGTACGGCTTGCGCGAACGGACAGTATATCGCTTTAACAGGCTTAAGGTCAGCGTCATACTTGTTAGGCTGGTAGACGGGACACACGTTAACACACTCCCCGCAGCCGTTACACTTATCCGGGTCAACATACGTAGGGTTAACCCTGACCCTAACCTTGAAGTCGCCAACCTTACCCTTTACCTCAACAACCTCAGCGTTAGGAATAATAGTGATATTCTTATTCCTGCCCGCTTCCGAGAGAAGCGGCCCCTCCACGCAGATCGAACAATCTAAAGTTGGAAACGTCTTATCCAGCTGAGCCATCACGCCACCTATGCTGGGCTCCTTCTCAACAATGTATACACGGTAGCCGGCGTCAGCAATGTCTAGAGCACACCTGACCCCTGCTATTCCTCCCCCTATGACGAGCGCCTCCTTAACAATCTTCAAACCCTCCGTGCTAATAGGCTCAACGTGCAGAGCCTTCTGAACAGCCCCCTTCACAAGGCGGATTGCTTTCCAAGTTGCTTCCTCCCTGCTTCCACAAGCCCAGGCGCAATGCTCCCTTATGTTTACGAACTCCACGAGGCCCATGGAGCCTTTGAAAACAGCTTCAAGAAGCCTGTTTGAGCATGCTGCGACGACAATCCTACCGTCAGCCTCCAGGCTAAGACTTTCATAAACATTCTTCTCGCAGAGAGCATCTGAAACCAGAACCCTGCGCACCAGAGGATTATCTGAAAAAACGTTTCTAAGCTTTTCGAAATCCATTTTCTCCAGCAGGGTCGAGTAGCAGGTGCATAGCACGAGTGTCACACGTCTCAACGCTTAACCATCCTCCTACGCAGCGTTTCCGGGAACCCTATCTGAACAGGGTCTGAACCCAGCGAGAACGCTGAAAGCTGGGCGAGATGGAGAACAGGAATCCGGCTTACCGGGTTCAGTCGAAGCATGCAGTGCGAACATGTTGCGACGATGCAGTCTGCCCCAGCCTCCTCCGCCGAACCCGCCTTCAACCTAGCCATTTCCCCACTAATCTTCTCGTCTGAAACAAACCCGCCGCAACAGTCGAGCTCACGCTCGTAAGACACGGGAAGAAACCCAAGCATTTCAAGAACACTCTTAACAATCTTAGGATCCTCAGGATTATCCAAGCTTCTTCCGGAGGATCTTAGAAAACGACAACTGTGCTGAACCGCACACCTTAAACCTGTGAAGCCGAGCCGCGGCTTCACCTCTCTAAGCCTCTCCAGCAGCAGTGCTTGAAAGGGCTTCACCTCAGGAGGCTTAACACTCTTTCTCTCAGCGAGAATCGTGAAAGCGTCGCTAAGGCTTGCGAAACAATCGTCGCAAGCCGTTACAACAGTACTGTTTAAAAGCCTCATGTTCCTCTCGTTAAGCCTGAGCCAAGCCTCCCTGCTCAGGGAGAAGAACCAGCATGGGGCGCAGCATGACGCCTCAGGCTGCTCGACGAATGAGACACCTATCCTGCTAAGAGTCTCCTTAACAGCCTTCTCAACCTCAGGGTGGACAGTCCTTATGACGCAGCCCAAGTACAGGGTTAGACTCATTTGAAACCAGCCTCCGACAGGATTCTACGGATCTCTCTTAAACCCTCGCTGCTCACACCAGCCTCAGGCAGTCCCAAGAGCCTCCTCTTCTCAACAGACCCCGGTGTAAACGGGAAGGCTAAGCCCGTCTCCTTCACCTGCTCAACCATCTTAAGGATGCTTGCAGGAGCCTCACCATTATTCTCATACAGGACTTCTCTAAGAGCCATAATTATGCTGAAAGGGTTAACACCCTGGGGGCATCTTTCAGAACACAGGGAGCAGGTTGAGCAGAGCCACGGATCCTGGTCTGGAATCCTGTTGAACCTGGCTATTGATCCAACAATCCTGCGAGGATTGAAACCGTCACGGATAAGGTTAACTGGACAGGTGGAGGTGCATGAGCCGCACTGAATACATTTAAGAGGATTCCCTGCTCCCTTACTTCTTAACGTTTCAATCAATTCCTTTTTACCGTTTTCCTAGCGGGCTCAAACCTGTTTAAATATTTTGAGAAGCACCGCCGTTTCTAAACGGCAAATGCTTCAAGAGCATGCTCAGCCCCGAAAAACGGTTTAATACAGGACTTATATGGTTCGACATATGCCTGGGCCGCTGTCGCAATCAACAGCATCACCCGTAGCGCGCGAGAAAGCTAGTACTCCGCGACCAGCCATATTGTAGAACCCTTGCCCACGCTTATCCTAAGAGTGCCAAGAGGGTTGTCCAGGGTTCTCCAGCCATGCTTAACCACTCTGAAAGCCTCTTCCACGAAATTCCCCTCTAAATGCTCCTTAATGCTCACAGCCTGCTGAACTCTGACCGTCAGAGTTCTTCCAGACGGGCAGGACACTCCGAGGAACACTCTCCTCGCGCCCAGGAGATCGTATAAGGGAGGATTATTAACAGTCTTCTCGTCAAACACCAGCTTGTCGCACATCCTCCCGTAGGTTCTAGCATCGAAAATATTGAAACCCGGTTCCCAGACCCAGATCTCATGCCTCCACTGCCTGCTGTAGTCTACAATTGGAAACGGAGGCGTGTGGGACATGAAGAGGCTGAGGAGAACCTTAGGCTTGCCGTCAGGGCCAGTCGTGAAGGAAGGGTGGCCGAAGTTGCTGTGACCGTCGTTGAAAGACACAGGCAGGCTAGCGCTCAACCCCCTTACGTTTGGAGCAAGATAGTTCCCGGACATGGCTATCCGCGACCTCCAGTTCTGCTTGTCTGAGAAATACTCCACGAGAACACCGAACCTGTTGTTAACCCTGAAAGCATCTATAACGTCGTTAGAACTCTCCCAGCCGGAGAAAACCATTTCTTCACAAAGCTCCAGAGCGTTCAAGTCGTCAAAATGCTTCACAAGCCTCCAGAGAACCCTGTCCCCCTTTGGGTAGAATATTGCCGCATTCGGGTTCTGCTCACTATAGTTTCCCATCAAGGCTAGTAGGCCTGCTCCAGAATCCTGCATTCCTTCCAGCAGCTTTCTCGAGCCGAGCTCCCTTAAACCCCTGTCGAAAAACCTGATTTGCAATGGCCCGCCTTCAGTCGTGAGAACGGTGAAACCGTCTCTCCAAGGATCGTAAATCGCGTTGACAGCATCCCTCGTAGGCGGTGACGAAAGTATCCTTCTGACTCTGTTAACAGTCATATCTTTCTCAACCTCAGCGAAAAAGACTTCTCTAGAGTTAGCGTTCCTCCAACCCGTGAAGAAGAGGACCCAGCTTCCCGTCTCAGGATCGTAAACCATCCTCGGTGTTCCAACCCCGCCAGCAATATCCGGAATGCTATCCCTGTACCTGGACGGAACTATCAACGGGTAGACTCTTCCAGTCATGCAAACACATTGAGAAAAACGTTTGAGAACTTATAAACATAGCTTTTGCAAGATTTAAACAGCCACATCCTGAAAGGTTAATATATAGAGAGAGGTTTCCACACGTCATGGAACCCGGCCCGCTGGCTAGGAGGCTTGTCGACAAGATTTTTTCAGAGGAGAGAACTGTAGCCGGGCTCATGTCTGGGACGAGTGCTGACGGTGTTGACGTGGTTGCCGTAAGATTGAAGGGTCATGGTAAAGAAGTCAGACATAGGGTTCTCCATAAGGATACTGTACCATATCCCGGTGAGCTTAGGAAGTACATACTGGATTCTGTTGAAAAGGGCTCTGTCCACGATGCATGCCTCCTAAACTATCTTGTGGCTGAAGCATTTTCAAACGCTTTGAAGGATTCTATAGAGTGCTCGAGTATCCGTCTCAGCGAGATTGACCTAATAGGGTCGCACGGGCAGACGGTGCACCATTTTCCGGAGTACGTTTCCCTCGGAGGGTTTTCAAGTAGGTGTTCTCTCCAACTAGGGTCAGTTCAAGTCATAGCTGAGAGAACAGGCGTGACGACAGTAGGGAACTTCAGGGTAAGGGATATTGCAGCCGGGGGGCAGGGGGCTCCGATAATAGCCTACGTTGACTACTCTTTACTCTCAGACCCAAGGAAGGGGAGGCTCGTGCAGAACATAGGAGGCATAGCCAACGTAACCGTGCTCCCCGCAGACTCTGGAGTCGGAAACGTATACGCTTTCGACACGGGCCCTGGAAACAGCCTGATAGACTTTGCAGTAGCGATGCTGTATCCAGGTTTAACCTATGATCCTGAGGGCGAAATCGCTTCCAAGGGTTCCTGCGACGAGGAGGTTTTGAAAGAACTCATGGCCCACGAATACGTTGCCAAGCCGCCTCCGAAAACCACTGGAAGAGAAGTTTTCAGCAGCTCTCTCGCCAAAAGGATTGTTGAGAAAGGGCTTGGTAAAGGCCTTTCTAAGGAGGATGTTGTCGCTACTTTGACGATGTTCACCGTTAAAAGCATTGTTAAAAACTATGATCTTTTCATACTACCGAGGGTTAGGGTTGAGGAGGTTATCGTTGGGGGAGGAGGTGCTAGGAACAGGACTCTCATGAAGTATCTCGAAGAGGAATTGGAGGAAAGAGGCCTGAGGCTGCTTAGACACGAGGATGTGGGAATCGACTCAAAGATTAAGGAGGCCCTTGGCATGGCTGTGCTCGCACACGCCACTCTAAGTGGTGTCCCCAACAATATACCTGGAGCCACTGGGGCTGGGAGAAGCGTTGTAATGGGGGAGATCGCCCTATAGGGAGGACACTAATAGGTTGTGGAAAACAGGTCTAAACCTCATTATCTTATTGTTCTCCCTGCTTGGGTGGACCCTGTTGCTTAAAAGGACAGCTACAAGCTTTTGCTCAACATCTATGCATATCGAGGTCCCTGTGAAACCCGTGTGACCGAAAGCCCTCCCATCCGTCATCAGGTCTCCAAATGCCTGTGTAACCGTCTTCCTGTAGACTTGCCACCCAAGCCCGTAGCAGTAATCGTCACCAACCCATGGGCTGAGCATTGTCGCCGCAGTAGCCTTTTTAACTAGGCAGTCGCTTTTACCAAGGTAGGCTTGAAGCAGTTGGTTCCCCACCAGCCCGACCTCTTTCGAAACGGAGAATAGTCCAGCATGACCCGACAACCCGCCCAGTGCCCTAGCGTTCTCATCGTGGACAACCCCGGTCAGGGGGAGGCCGGTCGCAGGATCGGTCTCCGTCGAAGCAATCTCGTTCTCTGAGAATCCATGGCTCAGAGGATTGTAAACCGTCTTTCTCAAGCCCAGGGGTTTAGCGATGAGCTTCTCGAAAAGCCTGTCTATCCTTTCCCCAGCGACTCTCTCCAGTATCGCTGTGAGAACAATGTAGCCTATGTCGCTGTAGACGACATTCGACCCCGGTGGACAGTTGATGAATGATCTCGCAGCCTCCTCGAGAAGCTCCTCCCTACTGCTCTTGCCCAGCTTGTATAATGGGGCCCACGCAGGGAGGCCGGCGGAGTGAGAGAGCAGCATCCATATCTCTGTCCTGCTTTTAAGCTCATCATGCCCTGCATTAGTTGCAGAGTATTCCGGCAGAACTTCTGAAACCCTCTGCTTCAAGTGCAGAAGACCCTCCTCCATAAGCCTGGCGGTAATGATCGATGCAGCAAGAGGTTTAGTTAAAGAGGCAAGGTCATACAGCGTCTCTATAGAGGTGTTTCTTCTCGAAGGAACAGTCTCGGCATATCCGAAAGCCTCCTCGTAAACAAGCTTATCGTCCTTATAGACCGCTACGGAAGCCCCTGGGAAAACGTCATTAACAGCATTGGCGAGAGCTATCCTTAGGCTGTCGAAGCTCATTGCTCTGAGAGTTTTTAATCGAACCCACTACCTTATATTATTTGTGGCAGAAGCGCATCTGTTTATCCCTAAACAAACAGGGATTCTATTCCTGTTCGCGGAGAGAGCGCGCGTTAAACTTAAGGAGACACAGTATTTCTCATTGAGGATTGAAGCATGCGACGAAACGGCGGTTCCGGAGTTCTGCTAGTGGAGGAGTTTTCTTGCTGCATTCTTCGGTCCTGAATGGGCAACGCGGATGAAATCGACAGCCTTTAGGAGGATCTATAGCGCTTGCTATTTCTCCTGTTGCTCCCAATCTTCTTTTAGGCCGGTCGCCAAAGCCGAAGCTTGCAGAAGCCGATAGTAGGAGCTGTGAATATGGATGAAACTGGTGACTCATGAAGTCTTCTATCGGAGCTATCTCCATTATTTTTCCAAGGTACATTACTATTATTCTATCGCAAGTATAATATGCTACGCGAAGGTCATGTGTCGTAAGCAAATATGTTAAGCCGTATTGATTCTTTAGTTCCATCAAAAGATTAAGAATACCCGACCTAATGCTGAGGTCAAGCATTGAAACGGGCTCGTCTGCTATGAGGAACTGTGGCTTAACGGCTAATGCTCTGGCTATTGCAACTCTTTGCCTTTCACCCCCACTAAGTTCATGCGGGTATTTATCTATAGCATCTTCAGAAAGACCGACACTTCTCAGCAGATCGATACAGTATTCTCTTATCTTATTCTTGTCTTTAACAATACCTTGTACACGCAGTGGGAATGCTATCGTTGAGAAAACAGTTAGGCGCGGGTTTAACGATTCGTAAGGATCTTGAAAGATCATCTGAACCATCCTTCTATAGTTTTTCAAATCCTTGCCACGAAGAGACATGATATCCCTCCCCTGGAAAAGGACCTTGCCCTCAGTCGGAGGTGTGAGCCTTGCGATAACCCTTCCAATCGTAGTTTTGCCGCTCCCGCTCTCCCCAACAAGGCCGAGTACTTCACCAGAATCTATGAAGAATGATACATCGTCCACTGCATAAACATATTTTCTCCTGATAAGACTACTTGTCTGGGCTGGGAAATACACTTTAAGATTTTTTATTTCAAATAAATGAGGGTTTTTGCTTAAAAAACTAGCATTGCTCGCTTTCTCCATCATGAAACCACCTTATGGCAGGCAACATAGTGGCCTTGCCCCACTTCAATAAACTCTGGTTTTTTGCTAAAGCATCTTTCCATGGCGATTGGGCAACGCGGCCTGAATCTACATCCTTTGATTTCAGCAGCAAGGTCAGGGGGAGACCCGGGTATTGACCAGAGTTTCTCTCCTCTACGCGTAAGGCTCATTAAAGACTTGACTAAACCATCCGTATAAGGGTGAAGCGGGTTTGAAAGGAGGCTCCTCGTATCAGCCATTTCCACAAGCATTCCAGAGTACATTACTGCAATCCTATTGCTGAATTCGGCAAGAGTTGAGAGATCGTGAGTAATAAATAGTACTGAGAGACCAAACCTCTTCTTCATATCCCAAAGCACCTCTAGAACCTGTCTTGCAACCACCACATCCAGTGCCGTTGTAGGCTCATCGGCAATCAAGAGAACAGGGTTTAGAGCAAGAGCCATAGCTATGATCGCTCTTTGACGCATACCGCCGCTATACTGGTGAGGATAATCGTTCGCCCTTGACTCATCTATACCTACAAGAGAAAGTAGTTGCTTAGCTCTTGATATTGCATCACGCTTAGACACACTTTCATGCACCATAATCGCCTCAGCTATCTGATCGCTGACCCTATGCACAGGGTTTAAGCAGTTCATTGCATTTTGAAAGATCATTGATACTTTCTTCCACCGATAAGCTCTCAAATCCTCTTCCTTAAGGTTCAAAACATCTATACCGTCACAAACAATTCTTCCACCTATTATCTTCCCAGGTGGCTTAATCAATCTCAGAATCGCGTAGGCAGTTGTACTTTTCCCACAACCAGATTCCCCGGCAAGACCAAAAACTTCTCCTCTATCAACGTGAAATGTAACACCGTCAACAGCCTTAACCTCGCCTTTTCGAGTGAAGAAGCTTACGTGCAAATCTTGGATAGAGAGCACCTGACTCATTTTTCTCAGTAGCTCCTGAGCCTCGGATTAGCGATAGTATTTATTGCAGAACCAAGCAAGTGTATCCCTAAACCGATCAGTGCAATGCACAAGCCTGGTGCCGTGACCCAAGCCCAGCCCATGTTATACACAGCTCCCCCCATGTTTGCAAAGTATATTACAGTCCCCCAACTCATTTGGGAAGGGTCTCCTAGACCAAGAAAGCTGAGGGATGCCTCTGACATGATTCCTGAGATGATCGTCAATATCGCATTTGCCATCACAAGTGGCAGTATGTTAGGCAATATAATAGAAAAGGTTATTCGAAGTTGACTGGCACCACTCATCCTCGCAGCATCAACATATGCTCTTTGCTTGACAGTTAAGGCTTCAGATCTAACTATTCTAGCCATTGCGGGCCAACCGAATGCCGAAAGAACTATAATAATGTTGAAAACACCCCGGCCTAACAATGCCGCAGTGAAGATCGTTAATGGAAGCTTCGGTATTATTATGAGCACATCACAGAACCTCATGAGCACCTCGTCAACGAGACGAGGTGCTGTCGCAGCAATAAGTCCTACTGTAACTCCTATTAGTGTTACTGCTAAGGCAACAGTTGCACCGACAAAGAGAGAGACCCTCGTCCCCCAGATGATCTGGCTGAAAACATCTCTGCCTAAGTTATCTGTACCCAGAATATGTTTTGAGCTAGGAGGTTGATACGGAGTCCCGATCAAAGCAAAAGGATCGTACGGAGCAATGTATGGAGCGAATAATGCGATAATTGCGAACGAGACAATTATGCTGAGTCCGATAAGAGCTTTCCTATCATATCGAATAGCATCAAATATTTCGAACCATCTGTTTCTTCGATGCCTTTGAATACTCATGACTGTTAACCTCCTTCGATTCTCCTAACTAATTTTTGTATTCTTTTCATCTAATATCTGACCCTTGGATCAATAAGCACATAAAGAATATCTGCTACATAATTTGCAAGGATAACGGCCAAAGTAATTATGTAGAAGAATCCTTGAATCAACGGGTAGTCTTGATTAAGAATCGAGTTGAAGAGAAGCAACCCGACTCCCGGATAGGAAAAGACGGACTCAGTTACGATCGCACCTCCTACCATTGTTCCCAGATGTAGTGTAAATAAAGTTAATACTGGCAATAGAGCATTTCTAGCAGCGTGCCTGAAAATTATCGTCCTTGGTTTTACACCTTTCGCTTCAGCTAATGTTATGTAATCCTCCCCCATTGTTGAAACCATGTTATCACGCATTATTATAGTGTAGGATGCAAAATTACCTGCGACTAACGATAATGTCGGAAGGACTGCATGTCTTAGAACGTCTCCTATAAATTCTAAACTGAAGAATGGTTTTGAGGCAACTTGACTAGAGTATGCTCCTGCAACAGGGAAGATTGGAATGTACACTCCAAAAACCATGATGAGAATCATGGCTATCCAAAAGTATGGGGTTGAGAGAAGGAATATTGATATTGTTGAGATTATCATCTCCAGTTTTGTTCCTCGCTTCCAAGCTGCCATCATTCCTAGAATCACCCCCAAAGCGGCTGTTAATACAGTGGAGAGAGTTAGAAGGAAAAGGGTCCAAGGAAGATAAAGCATCACCACATCCCAAACTGGGGCAGGATAGTAAGAATATGAAACCCCAAAATATGGCGGAAACGTAAAAATAACATTCTTCACGTATAATGCAAATTGCTCGAGAGGAGGTTTGTCAAGGCCGAACCGTACGCGGAGAGCTGCCGCTACCTCTCCGGGAAGCCTGTAGGATGAAGCCATTAACTCCTCGGGGCTTCCTGGAATTAGTCTGGGAATGACAAATACGAATACGAGTGCAACGACATAGGTTAAGAGTGCATTGATACTGCGTTGAATGAGATATCGTCGAGACAGCATGATTCCTCACCTCGTACCATACATGACAAGATCCACATGCTCATAATCATAAAGCTTATTTTTTATAAGAAAAAAAGAGTTTAAAAAGGCTTTAGCGTTTACGAAGCACATAGTATGCAACCACTATTATTGCTATGATTAGGATAATCCCCAGTGCATAAAGCTCTACAGGTGGTCCTGATGGTGGAGTCACTTCGGGTGCTACTTTAACTGCAGGAAGGTGAAGACTGCAAACCAGATTGCTCATCGGCCAGTTAAAGCCTTCTTTCATCGGTTCCCATCCTTCAAACGTATCGGTCCTATGCGCCCATATATGCTTCGCATAGTATATGGATAAGAAGGGCAGCTCTTCTGCTATAATTCTTTGAGCCTCATTGTAGATCTCGTGAAGCTTTGTCCGGTCCGTTGTCTCGCGGCTTATTTCCATTAGTTCCTTATAGCGATCATTTGCCCATCTGGTCCATCCTCTATAGTAAACACTCTGACCTATAGGTGTAACTTGAGGATAGTAAAACTTGTTTAGCACAAAATCCATTGAAAGCGGGTGATTTGTCAAGATAACCCCCATATCATAATAGCCGTATCCATAATTGTTAACGTAGACCGAGCTTGAAAGAGTTCTAACAGAAACGTCAAGACCTATATCTTTCCATTGTTGAGCAACAACTGCAGCAATTAAAGTTTCTCCTCCTGCTCTAGCCATGAGCTCTAGCCTCAATTTAGTACCATTCGGATAGTACCAGAATCCGTCGGTTCCAAGTATAAAGCCCAGACTCTCAATAAGCTTCTTAGCCCTAGTAATGTTACGTGGGTATGTTGGAAGATCAGGCGCAAGCCATTCCGTGAAATCTGATGGTAGGAAGCCGTAGCTCGCCACTTTTCCATAACCTCCTGCAGCCAAATCTACTATCTGCTGTCTATCTAAACCATAAGCTAGGGCTTGTCGGAACTCCTTTTGCGAAAGAGGATATTTAAGGTTATTTATAAGGATTCCAGCCCATCTTGCCATCTGCCAAGCACCATATGGGTGAGTAGAGAAAGTTTCAACGGTAACGTTCGCAAGACCAACTAGGCCAGCCACTTGAGCCGCAGATGGAACCTCTATTATATCAAACTCTTTACTGGCCATAAGGGCAGGAATATTAGCGTCTGGCGAGAGAAGAGTAATCGTTATGTTCGTTATGTATGGCTTTGGTCCCCAGTAGTAGGGGTTCTGCACTAGCCTTATTACAGTCGCGCCTGGAGAGAAGCCAACTATCTTAAATGGGCCAGTGCCTATTGTTTCCGTGAACCTTGTGGAATTGGGAGAGAGAAATTCATCAACAGTCTTCCAAAAATGTTTCGGCATGGGGGTTAATGCTAACCAGTATTCAAGAAACGGGGAAAACACTTGTTTCAAATGAACCTTAAAGGTTTTACTGTCAACAACCTCTATACTATCTATGTAGGGACTGATACCCCACTCATCAATCTCAGGTAGAGCTTTAATGACATCGTAGGTGAAAAGTATGTCTTCTGTCGTTACATCAGTTCCATCCGACCATTTAGCATTCTCCCGAATCTTGAAGGTGTATGTTAAGCCGTCTGATGAGACAGACCATGAACTAAATAATAAGGGTATGAATGAACCGTTTGGAGCTTGACGTGCTCCTGTTTCATGAGCCAGACGGAGAAAGTTTTCCAAAAGTATGATTGGACCAGCTGACGTAGCTCCGTGTCCCTCTATATACATTACTGGTCCTGTCGCTATCAACCCAACTCTCAGGGTGCCACCTGAAGGAATAATTTCTTTCTCTTGAGCGCTTCCCGTCTTTAGCAGCAGAGGAAAAAGTAAGGCCGAAATTATCGCTAGGAGAAATAATGTTTTTATCATGATATTCTTATTCATTTCATCCATCAAACTTGCATATTATGCGGGGATTATTTAAACCTTTCTTTTAGCAAAAAGTTGCATGGATCCAGATAGCAAAGTTTGACCTTCATAATCATCTTACAGCTTAGCTTCAGAATATGAAACCCACTTTTAACCATTATTCATACTGTCGAATAGCCAGTTAACTTTTTATAGACATAACCATGAAAGAAATGTGCAAGAAATTGTGCGGTAAGTTCGAACTTGGAGTATGGGCTTATATGGATTTTAGAGAGAAACCTAAAGGACAGGAAGATGTTGAGAGATTTGTTAGTTGGTGCAACAAAGTAGGAGTACAGAAAGTACTCATGTCAATCAGAACAGGTCTTTTTGCAAATTTTCCCGGGAGCAAGATGCTTCCTGTCCTTCCAAAGTTTAAAAACTGGAATGCATTAGGTGACATTATTCGTATGCTTCACGATTCTGGAAAAGAAGTTCATGCAATGATAGTTGTGGCTCCCTGGTTTGAACAAGGAGGGGTAGGCCTCGGTCGCGATGCTGATTTAGAACCGCGACCAGTTATTCTGGATAATCTTGAATGGCTATGTACCGATAGGTATGGTTTTAGGGAAGACAAAGCCCCATTCTTTGGTTCTAGATTTGACCTTGACATCGGCAAGCCTGAAGTTAGAGAATTCATAGTAGACCATGTTAGAGACGTTCTTTCCGTCAACCCCGACTTGGATGGAATTCATCTTGACTTCATCAGGTATAGATACTGGAAATCAACAATAACCATGGAAATCAGAGAAGGCGCTGACTTCGGAAGGCTTATGAACGAAGGAGACATCGTATATATTACTAAGAAGGCCCCGGGCCCCACTGGACATGTCGCTGTGAGGTTGGCGTACTATCTTAAATCCACTGACAGAACAAAGAATACCCCTTACAATGGGACTAGGGCCGTCTTAGAGAGGGAGTATGCTTACTGTTTCTGCGAAGACTGTTTAAGGAGATTTCAAGAAGAGACGGGGGTGGAGATCCCTAAGCAATTGAGAAGAACGAAGGAAAAGGCCGATTGGATATTTTCAAACCAAGCATCAAAATGGTACATGTGGAGGGCGGAGCAAGTTAAAAAGCAGGTGGAGTTGATTAGGGAGACGATACATAAACTCTCAGCACGATACAAGCTTTCTGCAGCTACCTTCGCTAAATTCCCACCTCACGGTATTATTGCAAATGATTTTTCACCTAATCCGGATGATTATGAATCAGTGGTTAAGGCGCTGGGACAGGATTGGATCTCTTGGGTTAATGAGGGCCTACTAGACTTCGCTGAGCCTATGATATACTGGACCGAACCAAAGGATTTTGGAACGATTGTTAGAAATCTGATGAACAGGATAAGAGATAAGAGTTTTCCAATATATCCTGGTATCTTAGTGTCGAACGACTACGTTATTGAACCTAATAAGGTGATGGAGTACGCCAAGAAGTCCATTGATGCTTCAGGTTCTGGAATTACACTGTTCCAGTATGCCAGCTGGTGTGCCTCTCATAGGAGGTCCTTAGGGCTACCTGCGATAAGGGACTATGATCAAGAACTTATCAGGTTAAGGGAATTACAATAACTGACATCATCCTTTAAGTCAAAACATCCATGAAATAACTTGCTATGCTTAACTAGTGGGGCAAGCCCGGTAAAATAGCAAGATTATCATCTGACAACTTAGCGTGCTTACAAGCTGTGCATCAATCTTCTTCTATCTGCACCTATACAATATAAGCGTCGAATCAGGATTCTTAGCCAAATGAACCTTAAGCCCCTCATCCATGAGTTCCTTACCGGTCAGGGTTCTCTTCTCCCCCGTGTCCAGATCGGTTATTTCATAATGAGCATCAGGCTGTAGTTCACGAAGCCTGAAGACAGCGTCAGTCAAAGGGCTTAAGCGACGTTTCAGCACTACTACCAGTCCCTCAGCTAAATCAGGACGATCAAGCTGGTACGCCATCCAAGCCTCTTCAGACTGAGTGTAAGGGGTTAGCGGATAATAGTCGCCATAATAAAACTTTCTAATACTTAAATACTGGTTGAGCTTTTTTCTCACCGAGTTGAAAATCGTTTCTCCCCCAGAGATACTTTCTTCAATTCCTAGAGTAAAAACCATGCTTGCGCACATTACACTACGGAACGCGTAGTCGTCAGCCTTCGCCATGTTTAAACCTCCTGCTCCGAAAAACGGTATCCAAAGGAGTAGACCGTAAACATGACACTGGTTTGCAACAGGCCCGTCTATGAAATCCGTAGACCAAAATGGCGTGCTTCGTCCAATCGTTTCCAAGTCGATTCGACGACCCCCGCTTGCACAATTATCTATAATAAGATTAGGATGCTTTTGAAGAAGATCATCCCAGAAAGCGTAAAGCCCTTCCACGTATCTGATTTCAGTAATCCCCTGCCTGTCTTCAGAGTCCGCATTACGCCAGAACCTTAATGGAGCAATATTAGCGTCATGCCTGTAGCAATCAATATGGAATTCAGCAATCCGATTCGAGATGAAATCCGTGAGGAAGCGGCGCGCCTCAGGATTACCAAGGTTAAACAGCGCGTCTCCTTCAGCAATCTGGTTCCGACGGCTTTCGAAGAAAACCCATGCTGGATCATTCTTGTCAAAGTAGTGCGGCCAGCTGAAAACCGTGTCCACACTTTTAATCTTAAGCAGCCAGTTGCAATGCTCACGATACCAGGGCGTATCTTTGCAGACTCGTTCAGGCTCAAACCAGAGTGAAAGCTTACGCCCAGATTTATGAAGTGTGGCAGCGATTTCTTTAAAGCCCTCCGGATAAAGATCCTCCCTAACCTCCCAGTTTCCCACGTTTTTCCACCAAGGTTGGCCTCCAAACCACTCCGCATCGATCCAGTAATATTCAACTGGAAGATCGTGATTAATTATTTTCCCTATAGTATCTAAATGGGTTTTTGCAGGAGTCCCACCCCAGCTTGAGAAAAATACTGGTGCAACTAGTGGTTTACCGTCTACGGAAGGACGGTGGTGAGTGAGAATAAATCGCCGCAACATGTTTTGACCACGCATCCAATCCTTGCTCCAGAATAGCAGTAGAATTCGTGGAGACCTGATTTCCTCACCCGGGTAAAGCCTTAGATTCGTAGTCTCCATGCCGGCCTGCAAACGCAACTCGTTTCCACTGCTACGTTTGAACAGTGCTGCCCACTCGCCAGTCCAGCCGATCGCAAGTATTACGCCTTCCTCCTCCATTTCAATATTGAAAAACGGTAGGAATTCGCTGGAGGACCGTCCGCCACCGGATCGAAGCAAGAATTCTTCGTCAAGATTAAGGTCTTTCTGAATAGGCATAAAATCGTCAATTGAGGCAAGAGCACCTTTAGCATAATGAAGAGTAAACCTGTTTCTCTGACAATGCATTACGACATCCAGTGCCTGAATGCTCTTGATAATCGGCGTAGTTTCCACAGAAGCATTCTTAAAGTATAAAACCCATTCTAATGCTGGAAAATCACGATACTCGATTAAGATACATCTTACCTGTAACCCTGTCTCACTATCGTTATGAAGCATCACGTGTTCAATGCGTTCACCGTCCAGCTGCCGCGTGGCATGCGCGAAATCCCAGTTCCTCAATAGATCTTTAGAAAACCTGCCACCATACGTGAATGAGAACGGAGGATCTGTACCGGATATAAACCTGGTTAAAACCCGTTGCACAGCAGCCGTTTCAACAGGAGAAACATTCATCCTTACCGCCTCAGCTTGCAGGAAAGCCCTAACCGGATTTAAAGTTTAACAAGTATCCGCAACCAGACTGGCAGCTTGAATAGAAATACGCATCATGAGAAACGGCTGATACTGAGGAAGCAAATCCAGCTTTTTGAAAAACCCTAGTTGTTTAACTAACGATTAGCCTGTTTACGAGCCTAATGTCCCTTGAGGAAGAACCCACCCTTACCTCATACTCTCCCTTCTCAACAACCCATTTCTCACCATCATAGCTTGCAAGCATGTCAAAATCCAGCTCAACCCTTATCCCTTCCTTCTCACCAGGGTTTAGAAGCCTCGTCTTATGAAACCCTTTAAGCTCTTGAAAGGGCTTGTCCACCCTGCCCTTCGGCGCCCTGACATAGACTTGGGCAACCTCTTTCCCCGGGAGGCTTCCAGTGTTCTCAACCTCGAAGGAAACAATCACCCTATTGTTAACCACCTCAACCATTAGACCCCTGTATTCGAAGCTGGTGTAGGAAAGACCGAAGCCGAACTCGTAGGCAGGCTCAACCCCGAAACTATCGTAATACCTGTAGCCAACGTATATCCCCTCGTCGTACACGACTCTCTGCGGGTTCTCCCTCGGCTCCCCTGGGAAGCTCCAGGATGGAACATCAGAATAATCCATGGGGAAGGTTGTTGGAAGCTTGCCAGACGGGTTTCTCTCGCCCGAAACAATGTCGGCAACTATCCTCCCCGTTTCCTGGCCAGCCTGCCACGTTAACAGGATTCCGTCAACCATGTTCCTCCAGCTGGCGACCTCTATCGGGGATCCTATGTTCAACAGTGCTACAACCTTCTTACCATGCTGATGAAAAGCTTTAGAAACCCTCTCCACCAGGGTTCTCTCGTCATCGCTCAAATAGAAGTCTCCCTTCTCAGGCTTCCTATCGTAGCCCTCACCCGATATCCTGCTTATCACGATGATTGCGACATCATTTCTCTCCGCAAACCTGCTTATCTCCTCCTCACCTAGAAAATCCTGGGGAACCGGTTTAAAGACTTCCCCGAACATTGTTTTCTCAATCCTGTATTCAGCCCTACTCCTGATCTCAGCCAAGTATTTCGCATGGGTCTCCGCAAGCTCCTCGTCTATTCTCAGGCGTCTCTCCCTCATCCCGTCGAGAATAGATATTACGTACCTCGGATGAGTGTCACCGCTTCCAGTCCCGCCTTTAATGGTCTCTATCTGGCCTGTTCCGAAGAGAGCTATTTTAGCATCCTTTCCCACGGGCAACGCCCCATCGTTCTTAAGAAGGACAACTCCCTCCACGCCTGCCTCATAGGCAACCCTGGCGTGAGCATCGAGATCAGGCTTGTTAGAATACTCGTATCCTTTGAAGGAAGGGGTGTTGACTAGAACCCTTAGAATGTTCTTCACATTCCTTATGAGGGTTTCCTCATCAAGCCTCCCTTCTCTAACAGCATTAATTATCGCCTCCACCTCGTCCTTCCTGCTGGGGTCGACCTGATTCGCCTTCCCAGGCATTATCATATCGTTGCCAGCCCTCATCATCTCCACCGGATCGTCCTTCGCAAACCAGTCTGTCATCACGAAGCCTTCAAACCCCCAGTCGCACCTCAGAACCCTCGTCAGAAGCCACTCGTTCTGCGAACAGTGTTCCCCGTTCAGCTTATTGTACGCGCTCATAACTGTCCACGGCTTAGACTTCTTAACAGCTATCTCGAAACCCTTAAGATATATTTCTCTAAGCGCTCTTTCAGAAACAAGCGTGTCGATCAGAAAACGGTTTGTCTCCTGATTGTTGGCTGCAAAATGCTTCAAGCAGGTGCCGACGCCTTGAGACTGAACACCCTTAACGAAGGCTGCAGCCATCTCCCCGGTGAGAAGAGGATCCTCAGAATAGTATTCGAAATTCCTTCCACATAAAGGATTCCTGTGAATATTCATCGCAGGCGCGAGAAGAATATCCACGCCATACTCCCTAACCTCCTCGCCGACACATCTGCCAACAGCCTCCAGCAACTCCCTGTTCCAAGTTGAAGCGAGCATCGTTTCAACGGGGAAAGCCGTAGAGTGATACGTTTTATCATCATTCTCCCTCCGAGGGTTTATTCTCAATCCGGCGGGCCCGTCTGCCAAGACGGCTGAAGGTATTCCAAGTCTTTCAACAGGATGGGTCTCGCCAGCAGCACCTGGAACTCTTGGAGGAGGGTTGCCGAACATGCCGGGTATGCCTATTCCAACAACGATCCTAGCCTTCTCCTCAAGAGTCATCCTAGAAACAATATCTGGAACCTCTTTCAGAGTCACCAATCCTAATCCACTGGAATGAACAGTTTAAAGATTATTTAAGTTTTTCATTCGATACAAGATTAAAGCTAGCCTTAAAGAATTAAACCATGTTGACCCTGATTAGAATGATTGCTTCCCATACCTCTGAAAAAACTTACACGAAACCCGTAAGCCGAATTTTTAGCATCAAGACGCGAAGTTTTAAGGAGAACGGCTTTTTAGATGCAGCTTATACTTGAACCTCCTTTAAACAGTTTTTGAAAACGGAAACATTACGATATTATTCTCTTCTCTCCACGATTATCTTACACTTTGTCGCTATAGCTGCAATAACTCCTAGGGCAGCCATCCATGGTGCTAAGATGGCACCTATCACTCCTACAGTAGCAGGGATTTCGAGCAGTGTTTCATCCTTCTCGCTTTTCACAATTATTCTTGTAACATTCCCTTCATGAATAATGTTTTTAATCGTTTTAACAAGATCATCTGAAGAAACCGCGTATTCCTCTCTTGAAACCTTTCCAACGGGGGAGCCGCATGCGGAGCAGAAAGCAGCGTCATCAGGCAGTTCCCTACCGCACTTCTGACAATGCTTCAAACATCCTCCACCTCATAATAGGATTCTAAAGAAAGTTTTTAAACTTTTTTAAGGACGCTAAGCCACTATTCTTCTCATGGAGCCACCTTAACCCTCCGGGCCAGCCTTTACTCGACATCCCAAGGATAAAGCGATAATACTCGTTTATTTTGCTCACAGCATAGCTATAATCCTTCCAACGCCACAAGAAGTAGTTTAATACAGCCGCTCGCCTGAATTGACCGACTGTCGTGTAAAAAGTGGATTCTCCCCTCTAATGACGTTCGATAAGACTGTGATTATCCCAAGTGGATGCGGGCTTACCCTCACGGTATTGGTAAACAACATTAGCGCGCGCTTTAAGAATCAAGTGTTTCCAACAGTTCTATGTGCACGCGACGTTAACATGTATTCTTGGCCCAAGAATACATGTACTTTGGGACTCAATGTCTACACCAGAAGTACTCGTAGCTCTACCTGTTTTAATGCTTGCAACCCTGGTTCGCAAGTACCTTATAAAGGAATTGAGCGCGCCGTATTCCAGTTCTTGGAAATCACGTTAGAGCCCCTGAACACCACAACCATCCTGCGACTCTTCAAGGCTATTATTGTAGGTTCGTCAACGCCTCTTGAAGATTTGAGACCGGAGAACACAATACTATAGGGTTCGCAGCGGTATAGAGCGCATCACGCTACATGTCCACCAACCAGTCCAGGTTAGCAGCTGCTATTATCCTCCGGATAACGAACATAATCTCGTCTTCATACTCCAACTCGCTTGTAGCACTGCTAACCTTCATCCTTTTTCAACCTGTTCCTGACTTAGCTCGGGTCTTTCAACGAATTGATTAACATAGCTAACCCACACCGGTTTTCCCTCGGCTTACTGCTTTCCCCTCCGGGACGAGAACACTGCCTCCGTGCCCAAATAGGAGTTTAAACCCTCTGAAGTCAACAGGATGAATACGATGCAGGTACTCAACACCCCGGTTAGCAGATTTACTAGATGAGGCATCATCCTTATGACAATGGTTTCGGAATCAATCTTTCCAGACGATATTTCAGAGAGAAACGGGATGAAACCGTAGAAAGTGGAAAATACTCCTAGGACTGCGAAAACCGTGAAAACAAGCAGGGAAACTGAGAACGTTATTATTCCCCGCAGCCTGTAAAACATTATGATGAGAATAATGCAAAGGAATATGAGCAGCAAGTCACCAATCATCCACTTTTTAAAGAAATACGCTTTCAGAAGCCAAGAGACAAGCCAGGAAACCATTATTGCTGAAATGAATACGGCCACCAATCGGAGCTCCATGGGTTTCTGCTGGGACAACCCCCGTTTAACAGTATGAACGTTTTAAATAAAAGGTTTTATTTAATTCGAATAAAACACTTGAAGGAACATAGCATTTTTCACATTCCCCTAGTTTCAGCAATGCTTGGAGAAAAGGAAAGGTTAATTTTACCAACCATCTCGGATTAAAGCAATGAGAAAAAGGGCGCTTGAAGCTATAAGCCTTAAGCGGGTGGAAGCGCTTCTTCTCTCCGGAGCCCCGACTAGCGATGAAAGACTCGTTGAAAAGCTGACCGGAGTTAAAATCCATGGGAAAGACCAGAAGGAGAGGATGAAAGCAGTATTTGAAGCTTTAGACGTTGACCTGTTCTACCAGCTTGGAGTTAATTTAAACGTTGTATGGAGCGATATGAAGCCCAGGTTGATTGAAGGTTTTTTCGAAGACTTAAGAGAAGACTTTCCATTCACCGATGCTTTCCACGTGGCTTATAAAAACCTTAGGCTTAGAAGAACGGAAACAGCCTCACAGCTCTGGGTTTTGGAAAGACCTTTTAAAAACTATGAGGAACTGCTAAGCTATCTTAAGAATTATGATCCTCGCGAGCATGAGCCGAGGTCGACGAGTGAAATAGCTGACGAGTATGAGATGGTGTTTCAAGAATACCAGGAGTTGCTCGGCGAAACAACTTTGTATGCTGGAGAATTTTACTTAACACTCTTCACGTATCTAGATATTCACATCGGTTTGCAAATGATAGCTAGGCTGAGCCGTCAAAACCCAGATGCTTTAGACGAGCTCATCTCCAAGTATGCTCAAGTAGCTAGAAAACATGTTGAAGCCTGGTCTAGAACCGGGATAAAAGTTTTCGTTTCGCATGACGACGTGGCTTGGAGAAACGGCTTATTCTTCCCGGCAGAATGGTTCAGGAAGCATGTTGTAAAATGGTGGAAGCATATTTGGGAGCCTGTTAAAGATAAGGATATAAAACTGATCTTTGTTTCAGACGGGGATTATAGAGGCTTAATGGAGGACCTGGTTGAAATAGGCGTCGACGGCTTTCACGTAGAATGGGACCCGAGGTTTTCACGGAGAGACGTTGAAAAGCTTATGGAGAAATACGGTTGTGAAAAGATATTCCTCCTCCACCCGAGTTACGAGGTATTGTCGCATGGAAGTGTTTCGGATGTGGAGGAGGAGGCGAGATGGTTCACCACCCTGGCTAGAAAATATCCTGCAATATTTTTTGCAGGAACCCCGCCCAGTAATCCTGTAAACGAGGAAGTCTTTCTTAGAGCATGGTTTTCTGAAAGACATACTCATTTTAAGCAAGTGTAAAGAGCATTGAAGAAAAGCCACTCTGATGCACGCTATTTTTAATCGATCGGAAGCAGGAAACAATGAGAATTAAGCTTTTAAGCCTGAGCACGGATCATAATACTGATTAAAATGTGGAGGGTTATAGATTCCGAAACCATTCCTTTCACGCCTTATCCTAAGGGGGTTTCAAGCATAAAGAGGATTGTTGAAAAGGAGAAGATTGGAACCCAGCGTATTAGTGGATTCGGCCTAATCCAAGTACCTCCAGGAGGCTCCTTCGGCCCTCATGAGCATCCTGAAAGAGAAGAAATATACTACGTCCTCTCCAGCTCTGGAACACTCATAGTTGGCGATAAGGAGATTCCCGTCAAGGAAGGGCTGACCCTTTACGTTTCAGGAGAAGAACCTCACGGAATAAGGAACCAAGGTGATAAGCCGCTCCTCGTAGTCTTCGTAACCGTCTATAAGTAGTTAAACCCAGTAGAGGCTGAGCAGAATGAAGGCACTAGTATACCGTGATTTCAACGATTTCAAGTGGGAGGAGGTGGAAACCCCTGTCATCGGTCCAGACGAGATCCTGGTGAGGGTGATGGCCTGCGGCCTCTGTTCCACAGATGTTTGGAAAGCAATGTATCATGAAGCTAAGCCAGGCATGGTGCTTGGACACGAGGTCTCTGGAGAATTGGTGGAAACCGGTTTAAACGTTGCAAACCTGAGAATTGGCGACAGGGTTGCGGTGTTCCACCGTGCTGAATGCGGAGCATGCTACTATTGTAAGCATGGTGATGAAACGCTTTGCAGCGAGTACCGTCGACAGTCGATTTTCCCAGGCGCCTTCGCAGAGTATATTCGTGTCACCCCGAGGCTTGTGCAAAAATCCGTTGTTAAAATTCCGGATGAGATGACGTATGAAGAGGCTACGATGATAGAGCCTACAGCCTGCTGCGTAAGGGCTGTTTCAAAATGCGGAATATCTGTGGACGATAGTGTTCTGATCATCGGCGACGGCCCCATGGCTATGCTTAACGCTCAAGTCTCAAAGTCAGCTGGGGCCCTTGTGATTCTAAGCGGCCACCATGATTCCCGTGTCGAATCAGCCTTAAGACTCGGGGCAGACTATGCGTTCAACTCTAAAAAAATCAGCATTAGAGAGAAAGTGTTAGAGTTAACAGGAGGACGCGGGGCTGATGTAGTTATCGTTGCAGTCTCATCCACAGACGCTGTTCAACAATCCTTGAAACTGGTTCGAGAAGGAGGCAAGATATGCGTTTTCGGCGATTTCAGAGATGTTCCCCAGCCTAGTCTCAGCCTAGATCTTAAACCAGTTGTTCACAACGGTGTGAAAATCCTGGGAAGCTGGGGCTGCTCAACCAAGGATTATCACGCTGCATTCAACCTGTTGAAGAACAGGAAGGTAAGAGTTAAAGAAATGATAACACACAGGTTCCCGCTGGAAAGGTTCACGGAGGCTCTTAACGTGTTCCTGAGTAAGGACTGTTTAAAGATCGTTCTTCACCCTTAATATTGTCAACAGTGAGGAGTGTTTTTGAAACACTTAATAATTACCTGCAGGATTTTTAAACGTTTTTAAATAGAATACGCGTAAACGGAGAATAAATGGGAAAACATGGTTTCCCACATCGAGAGCTCTATGCTCCCGGACACTTCGGAAACTCGTATGAGGTTGCTGGTCGCTTCGAAATGAGTGATATTCTGGCTGAAGCAAAATGGTGGGGGTTCAACTGGTATGGCGACTGGTTTGACACCGTAAACCTGACTAAAGCATCCCGTCTTCCTCCAATCGTATCCCACTGCTGGCTAACCAAGGTGCTCTGGGAAAACAAGAAAGCCCACTTTGAAGAAGCGCGGAGACTAGGGTTTAAGCTTGACCTACTAGTCACTCCGAACCATGTTTATGCAGACCAGGTTTCCAATGAGATTCTAGCCAAGGATGTTTCAGACAAGCAGGCGGAGCTTCGCAAGATCCGGTTCTTCGGCCACCTGGTATGCCCATCGATTCCCAATGCTCGAAGAATCATCCTGGAAAACTATGACGAGTTGTTCAAAGATTTAGCTAAGAGCGGTATAAACCTTGATGCGGTTACATATGCTGCTTACGATTTCGGCGGCTGCGCATGCCGAAAATGCAACCCATGGATCGTGACTTTCGCGGAACTGTGTAGGGAGATACATGATGTTGCTGCTAAATATTTCCCGCGTGTTGAAATGAGGTTTTGCTGCTGGTGGTGGGATTCTAAGGATCATAATCTTTTCGCCGACTGGGTTGATAAACATATTCCGGGTGAGGTTAAAGGCATGGCTCTATGGATAAAATACGACGAGGATAAGCCGGCGAGCGTACCGCCCGGTAGGCTTCCAGAAGAATGCGGGGAAGCATACTTCATTCATGTTGGGTATTCAGATGACAGGGCTGACAACGATGTTTACGGACAGTGGGGACCTGTGGTTGCTCCAAACCGGATACCTAGGACGCTGGAGAATCTGAAAAAAGCCAGGGGCGAAGGCTTCATGGCTTATTCCGAGGGCATATTTGACGATGTTAACAAGGCGATTCTAGGTGGTTTAAGCAGTGGAAAGTTTTCAACAGTGCGAGAGGTTCTTGAAGAGTATGCGAGAAGATACTTCGAAGCAGAGGGCCGGACGGTGGAAGATTGGGCGGAATGGATCCTTCAATGGGGGAAACCTGGCTCAGTGAACCTTGGGAAGGCGCGGCGCGTTTTCAGCCGGCTGGCGTCTAAGGCTCCGGACACATGGAGACTGAACCACTTTGCATCCAAAATAAGGCTGTTCGAGTTGAATAGAAAGTTGATGAAGAAGGGAACCTGGACCCCTAGGCGCCTAGCCATGGTTGAAGCATTCTTAAGAGAACGCGAGGCTTTACGAAGAAAGATCTACGGACTGGCTCCACTGTACGGGCCTGTTTTCACAACGATTGTTGGAGAGCCAAACTGGTATCGGGAGCTTAAGGCAGCTAACACTTTTCTCAACAGGGCTTCTAATTTTTGAAGCGCAGAGGATAGAAAGAACTATCTGGGTTTGAGAAAATACGAGTTCCACCAGTTCCAGTATGAGAAAGAGTTTTCTCTTCTGAATGAGTTTTTAAACAAAAATGGGAAATCGTATTCGCGCGCTAAAAGCATTAATAGTAGTTATTATGGCTTGGTCTCCATGGTTCTTAGCGTAATAGAGGTGAGTTCAACATCTAGGCAACAGTTTATCGACATTACTGACAGAGTTGAGGGAGTTGTTAATAAGAGTGGTGTTAAAAATGGCGTGTGCTTTCTCTACGTTCCGCACACAACCGCAGGCATAACTATAAATGAGAACGCTGATCCGAGTGTAGTCACAGATATTATTGAGACTCTTGAACGCGTAATACCTTTAGACGGACGTTACAGACATTTAGAGGGGAATGCTCATGCTCACATAAAGTCCAGCATACTCGGACACTCGGCCTGCGTGTTGATTGAAGACGGTAGGCTCATGCTCGGGACATGGCAAGGCGTGTTCCTATGTGAATTCGATGGGCCGAGGAGGAGGAAAGTCTTAGTTAAAATAATCGAGGAAAAGGTTTGAGTCTAGAACAGGCAGGGATTGTAGCAGTGCGCGCAGTTAACGTTTCCATGAATCTCGAAAGCATAAGGATTTGAGATAGCGAGAGAGAAACATAGTTCATCCCACTACCTTGACTCTTATCGCAAGCTTTCTGGTGAGTACTGGAGCGTCAGGATTGTAGAGCCGGAGAAACTCTAAAAGCCCGATTCTTCCTTTTCTAATCCGCGTTTCTAAACCTAATCGGAACATATTCGCCGGCGAAAGGCCTGCTTCTCCGTTCGCACCCTTCCCTCGGGCAATACTTGCAGGCGACGTACTCGTTTAACGTTGCAGCGAACACGCCGGAGACAGATTTCCTTGGAACCATCAGGCAGCTGGACGTTAGGCGGACACCTATGTTTTTCAGCGGGTTCAAGATGCTGAACAGCACTCTCTGCTGCTCGATTCCGAAAAGCCTGCCGGAGCCTGTGCCGGGCCCGAAGCCAGAAACCGGGGCCCCCAGCCTGTTCTCGACGAGGCGTCTCAGCTGAACACTGGCCTTGCTCAAAGCGTAGTCTCCCACTTTTTCCAAGACGAATGCTTCAAAAACGTTTGACACCCCCAGCCTGGAGGCCTCCTCCTCGAGTCTAGACCCTATGGTGACCACGTAGGGTGCAACCTCCTGTCCCCGGGTCAGAACATCCCCGAGCACGATGCTTTTCAAAGTGTGGCCACTCTCCAAGGTAACCTCGTCACCCTCTATGCTCACAACCCTGGTGAACGCGTATACTGCTCTGGGCTCTATAAGGCTACGGCACTTATCCACGAGCGATTCCATCCCTCCCACCCTGTCCCTAAGCCTTCCTACCGGTATGCCCCTTAGAACCTCCTCCGTCACGATTTCGACAGCAATAGGGTTAACGACCTCTATAGACAGAGGGTTGTTCCGCCGGCTGCGCATATCTCGCTCCGGATCGGGTGCTAGATAAAGTTTTGCGGCACATGAAGCATTAGCCTCCTCATCTTCCACATACTGTTGACTGAGGCTTTCAAACGAGATCTCCTCAATTCTTAAAGAATGGTTTGGAACAGTTTACCTTAAGCCGCATCAAGCGCACTGTAGATGCGCATGCTAAACTTTTAAACAGCAGAGCACGCTCTCCCAGAAGAATAACACCTCTCAGAGCAATATTAAGCACAACCCGCTTAATAAACGGACGCTAGCGTGCGCTCATGCCTCACGTTGAGATCGTCAACATAGTTATTCCGGGAGTTAACGATGACGAGGAGTGTTTAAGATGGTTGATCGAAAGGCATGTTGGGAAGCTTGGAACCTGATACGCCCCTTCACTTTTACCATCATGAATACAAGTTTAAACTTCTCCTAAAACCCGTGAAAACATTATAAAAAGCCAGAGAGCTAGCAGGGTCTATGGAAGTATTATTCTCCTGAATAGCGAATGTTCCGGGACACAAATATGAGAACACCTGGTGTCCTAGATGCGGAGAACTGTTAATAAAATGTTGGAGGTTCACTGTAGCAGGTAATAAGATGACTCTAGAGAGTAAATGCCTGGATTTCGGCTTTAAGACGCCAGTAGACAAAATAAACGTTTACCAGGGTTATACTTATATATAACCTAGGTAAATGATACTCATGTCTCATAAAATACCTCTCGCCAAAATATTAAAAGGCAAGCTTTTTCATGCCGCAGAGTTGCAGGATTTAATGATTATTGAGCTTTCTAAAAGCTTCGATTTCATTCTTCATGGTGGTACCGCTGTATGGAGAATCTACGGTGGAAAAAGGTTTTCGTATGACGTAGATGTTTATCATAATAATCCGGATGAATTGGCTAGCCATTTTTCTTCAACAAGATTGTTCAAAGTGCTTAAGTCAAAAATTACACCTTCAAAAGTTCTTTATCTCAAGATAGGGAATGATGCGATCATTGAACTAGAGGCTTCTCCTACTCCCCGAGGTATTAAAGTTGTCGAAGCAAATTTTTGGCTTGTAGACGGGAGTAGCATGGTTGTGGTTACTCTCCCGCCTGAAAGCCTTTTGAGAGAGAAAGTGAACGCATTTGTAAACCGTAGGTCTGCTAAAGACCTGTACGACATATTCTATTTACTAGATTTATGTGACAAGAGTAAGATTGTTAAAGACGTAGAGAAAATAATTCCTCTCTTGAGAACTGAACCTAAGGATTTCGCAGGATTACCGGAGTTAATCCTAGTAGGTAAGTCTCCAAGTTTTGAGACGATTGTGAGGAAGGTGGAAACTTATGCCACGGGTTAAGTATGATTCCTTTCTTAAAAAGCTTCAGACGACCAGCATGTTTACTTTTAAGACTGTTGAAAGCAAAGTTGGAAAAAGTTATGCAAAGGTATTGCTGCATAACTTGAAGAAAAAGGGGTTAGTGATAGAGTTGGTTAAAGGAGTGTATACTTTTAAAAAATCTCCGTACATGTTTGCCAAAGCTATTCCCAAGTCCTATGTAGGCTTAGGAAGCGCTGCTTTTCTACATGGTCTTTGGGAACAAGTATCTAGGATCACAATTCTTTCTCCTTATGCTTCTCTGAAAGCCAGAGTAGGCGAGAGAGAAATTTCCGGCTTTAAAGTTGTTTTAAGGAAGATTTCTGAAAAAATGTTCTTCGGATACGAGCTCAAATACATGGAAGAAATAGGAGAATGGATAAGGGTTTCTGACCCTGAGAAAACGCTCATAGACCTTGTCTACTTCAACTACCCATTTAAAAAAGAGATAGTTCCTAAGCTCTTAGAGATTGTTGACAATGGGAAAGTCATGGAATACATGAGAGTGATGAAGCTGAGAAGGGTTAGAGGGTGGGTGAAAATTCTAAGAGAAATAAAGCCATACTTAAACTAGTTTGAAAAACACGATAAATACTTTCATTCAGGCTCTTCGCTTAAAAAGGGATTCGTTCTTTTCTCCTTGCCGATGCTTGAAAAAGGTCCGTGACCAGCGTAACCGAAGTATCATCAGCCTGTTCCTTATGTAGGGGACTATTTCTTCGAAAGATCCCCGAGAAGGTCGGTAGCGCGCGCTGCTTTTAATCAACAAATCTTCGAGGACATCAGTTTTTATAAAGCCTTAATAGATTGCTTAAACGCTTGGAAAAAGTTGACAAGCCTGGTTGAAACAGTGCTAGAAATAGTCGTCTCCATTTCCCTAGGGATAGTTCTAAAGAGGCTCTATATTCTCAATGAGTCTATCGGCAGAAAATTGCTGTCACTATCCCTAAACATTCTCCTCCCCCTTATAGTGTTCCACTCCTTTGTGACCGTCAAAATATCTATGAATGAGGCTCTTCTGCCGGTGGTCGGGCTTCTCATAAACCTCTCGCTCTTAGCCATTGCATATTTAGTGCTGGAGAGTATTGAAATGAGTAATGCTCGAAAAGGAGCTTTCCTACTTGCATGCAGCACTCTGAACATCGGCATAATTGGATTGCCTTTCATAAGCCTATTCTTTAATACGGAGGGTGTTGCAACCGCTTCTCTAATAGATATAGGTAACTCCATATACGTTTTCGCCATCGCCTTCCTAGTCGCCTCACGCTTCAATCCCTCGAAGAGCGAAAGATCTCTGAAAAGCAGCGTTAAAAACCTGTTAGCACAGCCATACATCTTATCTATAATAGCTGGATCGATTGCCAACCTATTAAGATTAGATTTGCCCCCGCAAGCCAACGAATTAATAACTTTTATATCATTGGTTAACGCTGTAATGATGCTTATTGCAGCAGGGGTTTTCACCAGGCTTCCAAGGAGAAGCCTTTTACGGGAAATATTCTTATCAATATTTGTAAAAATATTGATTGGAAGCCTAATAGGCTTCGCTTTTGCAATCTTGCTTCAACTTACTCCGCAAGCAACGGGAGTCATGATAATCGTTGCTTCTCTACCCCCTGCCTTCATGACTCTTGTACATGCTAGTGTTGAAAATCTCGACTTAGAGTTTGCCAGCACATTGTTGGGCTCAATGCTCGCCATAGGCATTCCTGTAATAGTTTTCTATGGCTTATTCTTCTCACTCTAAGCGCACGCTATCTGCAACATTAGACACTATGAGGACAAGCCGGTTCAGCAGCAGTGGAAGGCCGAGTCAAAAACGTTCTTAAGGCTTTTTATAAATCTTGAAGGCAGGGTTCTTAACTGAAGCTGGAATTGGAATCCGCCCGATTCCTAACCATCATAAGTTTTAGCGCGAGCCAACATATAATTATTCACGCTTCTGAGTAAAAATTTTCCGCATTTCCAAAATACTATATGGGTGCTTAAAAATACTTGATTAGCACGTGCTTTCGGCTGGGTGAGATAATAATCGTGTCTTTCAATCTTTCCTTTGGATTGACCTCAAGATGGATAAGCGCGCGCCGTCTTTCAGATTTCCTTGTTGAACCTTCTTTTGAAAGAGTTAAGTATCAGTACAGGTGTTAAGTAATTGTATGGGGTGTAAAAAGCCATCTTTGAGAGTTCTTCCAGTCATAGTGTGTAGGGAGGAACAGGTTAGAGATATAGATTTTCAGAAAGGGATGGAGGAGCTGAGGAAGAATATTTCAACCGAGGTTCGAATTTTGAAGGAGTGTATTATCAACGGTGAAAAGGATCTTGTTAAGCTTGAAGAACGTGTTTCTGAAGCCGATGTTATTCTCCTTCTTAAACCAGGATTAGGACTAGGAAGCTGTGTTGCCAAAATCGTTGAATCCAACCTTCCCGTGATTCTCTTCAACAAGGAGGGTTCGGTTTGGACTCCACTCGACGCTTTGGAATATGTTTATCCCAGAAACAATGTTTGGGTTGCTGCGGACTACGAGGACTTAGATTTTCGGCTGAAAATCTTAGAAGCAAGGAAAAACATAGGCAGTACGAAGCTGCTTGTTTTAAACGCGGATTATCCCCACTGGGAAAGATGGCTCATGCGCGTCCCCGGGGGATTAAACACGATTAGGGAGAGGTTTGGAATAGAGGTTGAGTATGTTCGGAGCGAGGAAGTCGTGGAGAGGTGGCGTGGGGTCGAGGAGGAAAAAGTAAAGAAGGTTGCCGAGGAATGGATAGGGAATGCTGAGAAAATAATTGAGCCCTCGAGAAGCGATGTTGAGAAAGTTTCCAGACTGTATCTGGCGATGAAGGATCTTCTACGTGAAAAGGGTGCTCAAGGATTAACGATGGCTTACGGCGAAGATCCTTTACCTGTTCCCTGTTTCGCATACGTCAAGCTTAGGGATGAGGGTGTTCCAGCTGCGTGCGAGGCGGATATCATCTCGCTCATCACAATGGTTATTTTGCATTATGTTACGGGTAAACCCAGCTTCATGGGGAACTTAAGACATGTTGATCCGAACAATAACACGCTCATGATTAGTCATTGCGTCGCGCCGACTAAGATGGCTGGCTATGATGAGCCAGCGCTTCCCTATGTTTTAAGGAGTCAGCACTGGGGTCCGCCGGCTGGCGTTTTAAGCGCCTTCGTCCCGATGAACACCAGCCAAGAAGTTACAGTCTGCCGCCTGGACGGTGAGTTGAAGAGTATGCTGATTACAAGAGGAGTTATTGAAGAATGCAGGGATCTAGAGGAGTATTGTCGAAACACGGTTCGCATAAAGGTCAGTAACGTTAAGAAGCTCATCCATAGCACATCGGGAAACCATCATGTCATGGTTTACGGCGATCATAGGGAAGAAATAAGGGAACTGAATAAATTGTTCGGAGTCGCTACAATTGAAGTATGAAGTGATGTCGAAACAGGTGTAAGGAGAAGGTCTCGGCAATCTTTCAGCTGATAGAGACACGGCTCTCCATAGCTTCATGAAGCTTGGTTTCTGGTCTAAGCACCCTTGTTCCCTGCGAGAGAATATGGAAGAAGCAGTTAAGGGCGATTTGGTCAACGATGCTGAAACGGGGAAGAGGTTTAACAGGATGCGGAAACGATACTTAAAAGTTGAGAAGCAATGTTTTCCAACTTTAGGCATGACAAGTTTAGCGCGCGCTGACTCCAGATTTAAAAGCTTTAACTTTCCATCAGGAGTTTAGAAGCATGAGTCCACTTGGGAAGGTGCATGTAGGAGTAGTAGGTGGAGGCTTCGGGTCTGTTTTCGAGTGGCATAGTCATCCGAATTGCATTGTGGAAGCAGTATGCGACCCTGTTCCTGAAAAACGTAAGCGTTTAATGCAGGTTTACAATTGTGAAAAGTCGTATGAGGATCTTGAAGAGCTTTTGCAGGACCGGAGGGTTGAAGCGGTCGCCCTCTTCACTCCCGCGCCCCTTCACGCTGAGCATGCTGTCGAGTGTTTGAAAGCGGGGAAACACGTCTTATGCGCGGTTCCAGCCTGCATGACGCTGGAGGAGGCAAGTATGCTTCTCGAGACTGTTAGGGAGACAGGTTTGAACTACATGATGGCTGAGACTAGCTGGTATCATCAGGCAGTAATCTCGGCGAGAAAATGGTTTAAAGAGGGAAGGTTCGGCAGAATATTCTACACGGAGGCTGAATACTATCATCCAGGATTAGCGTCGCTATTCTTTGACAATAATGGCAATAAGACTTGGCGCTACGGGTTCCCCCCTATGCTTTACCCTACGCACTGCACTGCATACCTAGTTGGGGTTACTGGAGAGAAGATGATTAGGGTTTCCTGCGTAGGATGGGGAGACGATTCTCCAATTCTCAAGGATAATGCTTACAACAATCCTTTCTGGAACGAGACCGCGTTTTTCATAACAGATAAGGGTAATGCCTTCAGGGTGGCCGTCTACTGGAACGCTCCCGTCGGCCCTTGTGAAAGAGGACAGTGGATTGGAGAGAAAATGAGTTTCTTCGAGCCTCACCCTAATGGCACTAAACATATTGTCTGGAAGGCTGGAAGCAGCCCTTTAGACTTGCCGCAGATGGTAAGCTATGAACAGGCAGAATGGTGGAGGACAGATATTCTTCCAGAGTCTTTGCGTCATCCGAGTGGACACGATAATTCTCATAACTTCATAATTCATGAGTTCATTCAGTCCATTGTCGAGAAGCGTTCTCCAGCTGTCGGAGTCTACGAGGCTCTGGCCATGACTATTCCAGGCATAATTGCTCACCAATCGGCCTTAAGAGGAGGAGAACAGATGAGGATCCCAAGGCTTGAGCCTGGGAGCGCGCTTTCACGCTAGTTTCTAAATCGCTTTCGATTAGAACAAATTTTAAATTCTCCAGGGTTCTAAATCTTCGAGTGCTAGGGTTCAATGGTTGAAGTATTCAAAATGAGGCTTGAGGATATACAGCCTAGTCAACTTTACATTAGTTTCGAAAAGCTTTGCCACGTGACGAAAAGGTTTAACCCTAGTGATTTGGGGTCGATTGAGCCCATACCTGTCAAGAAGCTTGGAAACGATATCATATTTGTTGACGGTCATACTAGGGCTTTCCCCGCCTACGTATGCGGGGTCAAGTCCCTGTTTACTGGGAGAATGAAGAGCCCGACTGGAAGCTTACGAGATATGCGTAGAATGGTGCGAGGAAAGCAGGGATCCACAGGATTTCCGACCTGGAAAACAGGGTTGTGTCTCAAAAGGATTATGAGACACTGTGGTATAAGCGTTGTGAAGATATGCAGCGAGACCTGGAGAAAAGGAGATTGCAGGGGCTCGGCGAAAAACAGGCTTCGCGTTTTAAACCAGCAGATTAATTTCTCATGGAATAGGCGCGAGTAGGATCCTCCGGCCAGAGAACAAGGAGTGGAATCCGGATAGGCTTTTAGATCCCGTGTTTGAACCCAATCTTCCCCTTCTGTCTTTCTCGTCTGATGCTTTTAAGATTTCCACCGCTTAGGCTAGCCGAAGCTTCAAGCATGATCAGGGTATTATGCAGAGGGGGCCTAGGGTTGATGCTAAAACGTTCTCCTGTGGAAACGGGTGGCCCCGGTGTTGGCGGAACGCTTCCGCGTATTTTCTTCCGGCTTCGCTGCCTCTTTCTCTTGCCCATCGCCTCATCTGAAGAATATATTCGTCTATGCCGTGTTGTGCACGCAGCCATTCTCTCTGACTCTTGTGTTGGGCAAGCATTCTCTCTTTAACCCTGATTGACGAGCCTATGTCCACGTAGAAATCAACGCGGACTCTTTCCCCAAACCTGTTTCTCCCGCCTATCGCGTCAGCGTAGAACAGGAAAGGTATCCGCCTCGTAGGCTTCGCAGGATTAGCCTGGTTTGTCACATAGTTTGGTATGGGTGCGTTGAAGCATGCGTCCCACATAAGGTCTGCGGTCAACTGATGGTCCATCATATAGTCCTCCGGAAAATGGGTTATGACAATATCCGGGTCAACCCTTCTTACGAGTTCAACAGTCTTGAAGCGAGTCTTGTTGTCGAAAACTAGGTGTAGGTCAGACTCACCTAGGCAAATGTAGGGTGCGTCAAGAATCCTCGCGGATTTCTCCGCCTCTCTAAACCTGATGCTGGCAATCTCCTGGCTTCTAAGCGTCATCGAACCCATATTGCCGGTGCAAACCGTCGCGATGAAAATCCTAAAGCTCTTCTTATGGAGAAGAGCTAAAGTACCAGCCATCAAGAACTCAACGTCATCAGGGTGTGCACCTACGGCTAACACCACGTTGTTTCTAAACCCGCTTCTCCTCTTCAACCTTGATTGACCATCATTATTCTTGAAACTTATAAGGTTGAATTCGAGACCTTTTTGTTGACGCTACTGACTGCACGCAAGTGAAAACACATATAAGATTAGAAGGTTAATCGTTAACAGGCTGGTGGTGGAGGAAACTTGGGCAGCAGGCTCAGCCAAAGGGAAATAGGGTTAATAGCTTCAGAGATTGTTGATGAAACCCGGCCCAAGATAAATCTTGGACTTAGAATAACTAGGAACGAGTATGAGAAAAGGTGGAGTATCCTCCAAGACAGGATGAGCATGAAAGGCTACGGTCTTGCATACGCGTGTGGCAGCGAGCTTGACAGGTCTGACATCGCTTGGCTTGCAGGCGTTTTCGACCCCATAATAGAGCGCTATGGAATACTGATCCCCCTGCAAGGCAGGCCTATCGTGCTGGCCGGCCCCGAGGGGGGCCACGTGATAGAGGAGGCTGTTGAAGAGTCGGGTGCAGACATTGTTTTCCTAAAAGAGTTCCAGATATCTGACGAGGACTATAGGCACGCCCGGTTCACGTCTTTCCAAGAAGTATTGAGACGCATAGGGGTTTCAGAGGACAGTCGTGTGGCAATCCTGTCAAGCCCGCAAGCCATACCCTATGAGCAGGTTATGCTGCTCCACAAGACCTTCAGCCCAAGCAGAGTGTTTTTCGACGAGGAGCTTCTGCAGCGCATAAAATACGAGAAGTCTGAAAGGGAGCTGGCTATATGTGAGATGGCTAACCTCATTGCTGACGCTGCCTTCAGAGCTATGCTGGCTGTTTCAAGACCCGGGATGAGAGAGCTTGAGGTTGCAGGTGTTGGGGAATACGTTATGAGGGAACTGGGCGCAGGCAGAACTGGTTTCCCAACTATAGTTACGTCTGGCGAAAGAAACTATACTGTAATAGGTCCGGCGACGAACAGGGTGATTCAGAAGGGAGACATGGTTTCCATGGGTGTCAGTCCAACCTTTAACGGTTACCATGGAGTTGTAAGGAGGACTTTCAGGGTTGGCGAACCGATGACCCGGGGTCAGAGGGAGTTTCACGAGGCCGTTGAAGGACTATACAGCATTGTGATGGAAGCGGTTCAGACAGCGGCAAGAGAAGAATTGCCCTCTAACTATATTGACAAGCAGGGGAAGCAGTATCTTGAAAGCCTGAGGCTTAGGGGTTTTAACGGGGTTTCAACCCCGATTGAACCATACACGTTCATCCATAACACGGGTTGCTCAGAGTGTCAAGAAGGATACGGGGCTGTAACGCCTTATACCACGCAGCCACTGGGCAACCAGGTTACGCTGATGATCGACGTTGCTCTGCTCGGCTTCAGGCAGAGGGGGAAACCACTTTTCGAAACCATTTACGACGTTATTGAGGACGCGTTCTGGAAGAAGGGCAGGGAAGTCGGGGTTTACAATAGGATGCCGTTAAACGTGGAGCCCCTGGTTGGAAACACAGAGCCTCTGGGCTCCAGTCTGAACCCTTACCATAAGAGTTTCACCTGACGACTGTGTTCCAATAGTTTGAAGCGGGTCTCAACCGGTTTAGAGCTTTCTCTTTTTTGCAACAATATGGAGGTGACCCCCGTAGCCCACTATGGATGGCTCCTCGCAAAGCATCAACTCCAGCTCCAGGAGTTTCTCAGCCTTCTCCTCATCCTGGAGAAGCATCTCTGTTTCAGGCCTGGAGACGTAGACCACGGTCTTGCCGACTATCTTAATGACTTCTAAACCGTTCTTCTCAAAAAGGCTTTTAAGGTCGGATGGTGAAAAAGCCCAACAGTAGAAACCCCACGCTTCAGCGAAAAACCTTCTCTCCTTAAGGACTTTGAAGGCCTCCTCCGGCCCCTTACGGACAAGCATACTCCTTACAATGTTGAAGAGGCTGTCGACCCCGGCAGCAATGAAGCATCCGGGTTTAAGAACCCTAGCCAGTTCCCCGACTGCCTTATCAGGATTACTGCAGTAAGATATTGGGTCTCCCTCGGCGAGGACGAAGTCGAAACTATCGTCAGGAAAATCTATCTCGCATATATCGCCCTCCTTAAAGACAACCATGTTTTCAAGGTTTTTCTCAACGATCTTGCGCCTAGCCACGTTCAACATTTCCCTAGATATGTCGTATAGGACTACTTTCAAGCCTTTTTCGACGATGGGAATAGCCCATTTTCCAGTGCCTCCGCCAGCGTCCAGCACGATGCCCGACTCTGGGAGATACGGCTCTATGTAGCGCCAAGTAATCTTGTCATACAGCTTCTTAAAATGCGGTACCTCGTACTCCTTATCATATTCTTCAGCAGCTTTCGCGTAGTATTTTACAACGTTACGCTCCTGATCCCCAGTAACACCCATGCTTAGACAGTCATCTGAATTCCTATTTGTTACATATAGGTTTTTCATCAAATTGAACATAATCTAGCTGCCAGACAACATCATTTTTCGCGCATATGTTTCATATCGCCTATTAAAGAGAAACAAGAAATAAGCAAAAGCCCTATTTAAAATAAAGCTTCATGAAGATTTGTTAGTATGCTACAATAATTTTTAAATATGACGCTTATGTAGAATTTAACGGGTCTATGGCTAAGCCTACTGCGAAGCCAGCAGTCCATGTAGTACTGATGGCTGTGCTTGCAGCCATACTCTGCGTTGGAGCAGTGGCCTGCATGCTCTTAGCCGCTTATACAGATACTCCTGAATTTTTAACAGCAGGATTATTCCTCCTTATACTGGGGATAGTGTTGATGGTTGTCGCAAGGATAGTGGGGAAGCCTAAGCCTCCGTCGCCTCCGCCACCTCCACCCCCGCCTCCCTACAACTGCCCTACTTGTGGAAACCCACTGACCTTCATAGAGCAGTATCAGCGTTGGTATTGTTACAACTGCAAGAAATACGTTTAGTAAAAGAACGGTAGCGCGCGCTACCTTACTGAATACTCACGTTTAATCAGCTCCGCCTGCCGGTGGCTCCAAGAAGCTCAGTGCCTCCAACTATGAAAACCCTCGTCCCTAACGCGTGCGCTTACAGTTTTTACTCTAATAAGCTTACCTATTCCAGCCTATTGGTCAAAGGCATAAAGAACCCTTTTAACAAACAAAGTTCTAGGTTTTACTGGCACCAACTTCATAATTGTAAAAAAAAGGAAAGAAGTTTGAGTAACACTTACGCCGGCGGCGGAGGTGGAGGTGGTGCCTGGGGCTGATTGACTACTGTAACGTTTACTGTTTGCTGCTGCGCTTTCTGCCCTTTTCTCCAGAAGCTTGCAATTAATGCGGCGATTGAAGCGATCCAGGCAACGAAATAGCCAGCACCAAATTCAAAAACGTTGAACGTTTCACCATACGAGTTGTATATTAGGATATCCCCAGCGGTTAAAATTGCTAAAGCAACAATCCCTATGACTCCACAACCTAATGGGAAGAAGCCTACGATTCCCGCTATGACTAGGAGTATGAAGGAAACAATAGTAATATATGCTAAGGTGATCAAAGCTGGTTCTCCCGTTTCCTGAATCGCCCTGAGATTGTTCATAGTTAGCCGTGTTACGGTGAGAAAAGTATCTCCATTCGCAGCGAAGGGCAGTAGGAATGCTGCAATCAGAATAACAACTCCTAGAATAACTCCTACTATTCTGCCAGGGTTCATTCGCTGTTTTTCACAAGGCCCCATTCTTAAAGAAGTATATAAAGCTTCTGAAAAATCTGAACATCTATTTCAGATGCCTATTAAAACTCTTGCGAGAGAGCGTGTTTCTTTTAAAAATTCCGAGTAAACAATACCGTGGGGAAAATGTTTAAAAAGCTTTTTACACTAATCATAAATCCGGATATTCCAGTCTATTTCTTCCAGTTTTTAAAAGAGCGCAAGCTAACAATATCCTTCTGACACAATTGTTTTTCAGCAGAATTCGTAAAAAGCTTATAGACCGAAACCTGTATTTACTAAACTGAAGCTGGATGAACAATGAGTATTCCGTTCTCGTAGGAGGGCAGGCGGGGGATGGAATAAGGTTTGCAGGCTACGCCGTAGCAAAGGTTTTTAACAGACTTGGCTACTGGGTTTTTACGTACAATGATTATCAGTCGCTAATAAGAGGGGGTCACAACTTCTCCATAATAAGAGCGGCTGAAAAGAGGATAGAGGCGCATAAAGAAAGGGTTAACATAATTATAGCTATGAATCAGGAAACTGTAGATAAGCATGATTGGAGGTTGGAGAATGAAAAACTAATTATTTTCGACTCAAACAACGTTAAGGCTGATGGGCTTGGCATACCCCTAACCGAGATTGTTAAAAACAGGGGCTTGCCCCTAATCGCTAGGAACTCTGTTTCACTTGGCGCTTTAGCATCAGTGTTAGGTTTAGAATTTTCTCTCATCGAAAACGTGATAAGGAGTTCTTTAAAGAGGAGCATAGATGAGAACATAGCTGTAGCCAGAGAAGGATATGAGGCCGCCAGTAATCATAAGGGCTACTTCAGGATTCCTGTATTTCACGGGTCTCAGCCAAAGCTGCTTCTTTCCGGAAACGAAGCTGTAGGGCTTGGTGCCGTCAGAGCCGGATTAAAACTATACGTGGCATACCCCATGACGCCATCAACTCCTCTTCTTCACTATCTAGCCAATAATTCCGAAGAATTTGGACTAGGAGTTATTCAACCAGAGAACGAAATCGCCGCCATAGGGATTGCTCAAGGTGCAGCATACGCCGGGATAAGATCAATGGTTGGAACCTCAGGCGGCGGCTTCTGTCTGATGGTAGAGCATTTAAGCCTAGCCGGCCAGGCCGAAATCCCCATTTTAATAATGATCGGCGAGAGGCCAGGACCGGCGATTGGACTCCCCACCTATCACGCGCAGGGAGAGCTCTTGTTCTCAGTTTTTGCTGGACACGGAGAATTTCCAAGAATAGTTGCTTCCCCAGGCGATCCGGAAGAAGCGTTCTACTTGTCTGCAGAAATGTTAAACTTAGCTTGGAAGTTTCAAGTCCCTGCAATACTGCTTGCAGATTACTGTCTTCTCGAAAGCACTTTCTCAACAATTATAGATGAAGAAAAAGTAACTATTGAGAATCCAAAAATGTGGACAGGAGAAGGAGAATACAGGCGTTACTTGCAAACAGAAAACGGTGTTTCGCCTCTGGCTTTTCCAGGAATGGAGAAAGCTATAGTAAAATCAAACAGCTATGAGCATGACGAGTATGGTATAACGACAGAAGATCCAGAGTTAACTAAGCAGGGTGCTGAGAAAAGGATTAGAAAAAGCATAGCAATAGAAAATGAGCTGAAGAAGAAAACGACTATAAAAACATATGGGAACTCCACGAGTCTAATTGTTCTTATCACCTGGGGATCAACAAAAGGGGTTGTAGCTGAGATTGCAGAGAAGCACGGCTTTAGTGTTATTCAACCTTTGTATCTAAATCCTCTACCAGTCTGGGAAATTGAGAAACATCTCTCTAAAACCAAGAAAACTATCTGTATTGAAGCAAATTCAACTGGTCAATTAGCTAAATGGATGAAGTACCACGGCTTTAGGATTGATGAAACAATTCTGAAATATGATGGGAGACCATTTAGCATAGATCATCTTGAGGAGAAAATTAATAGGGTGATTAGCAATGGGTATTAAGCTCGAGGATCTATCAACCTATGCTAAAAACACATGGTGCCCAGGATGTGGGAATTTCGGTATAGAGAGAGCAGCTAAGCAAGCTTTTATTGAACTCATAAATGAGGGTAAAGTTAAAAGAGAAAAAATAGTGATAGTGACCGGTATAGGTTGCCATGGAAAAATCGCTGATTATATTAATGTTAATTCATTTTACTCTCTTCATGGAAGAGCTGTTGCACCCGCAATTGGAATGAAGCTAGCAAACCCAACCCTGAATATTGTTGTATTCGCAGGAGATGGTGATGCCTTGGGAGAAGGATTGGAACATACAATATTTGCTGCCAAAAGAAACGTCGACATAACTTTAATAGTTCACGATAACAGAGTATATGCATTAACAACAGGCCAGTTTACCCCTACATCTCCAAAAAGGTTTAGAGGAGGTTCGACGCCTAAAGGCTCTCCTGAAGAACCATTAAACCCTATTGAACTAATGTTGGTTAGCGGGGCAACTTTTATAGCTAGAGCCTATAGTGCAAACCTGAACCACACGAAGGAACTCTTTAAGCAAGCAGTATTGCATAAAGGTTTTGCGTTTGTAGATGTACTTCAACCATGTTACACGTTCTTCGATACTTACAAGTATTATGGACCAAGGGTTTACGATCTTCAACAGGAAGGCCATAATGCTTCAGATTGGGAAGCAGCTTTGGCTAAGGCAAAAGAATGGAATTATGGTGGGGAAGAAGTAAAGAGGATACCTATTGGGCTTTTCTTTAAAGCTGAGAAAACTACCTATGAGGATATTGTACTTTCCGGAAGAAACTTGTATGATAAGACTATACCTAAGATCAATATGGTGCTTCGGAGTCATCTGTAAACAAGTCGCTACCAAGTTGCACAAATTCCGAACATATTGGTGCGCGCCTCGGTAGCCGCGTTACCATGAGAATGACCTGGTCATTTTAACCCCCTTGACTCCAGTAGAAGCCTGACTTTATTGTCATCGACACACTTACGGAGGGCGCGACACGATTCGCATCACATAGTTCACTTCACTTCTTTCTTTAGAAAAAATCTCAGTCTGCAAGAAAAATTCGAAAAAACCTTATATTATACGCGATGCCTTTTCCCCTGGGATGAAAAGGATTCTTATAATCGGTGGAGGCTACTCCGGCACAGAAGTAATAAGGCAGCTTGTCCTTAGGGGGGTTAGAGGCATAGAGGTAGAACTCGTATCCGTCAGGCGTTATTTTGAGAACACGATAGCCGGCACAGAAGTTATAAGCGAAAAACTGAAAGCAGAAGACCTTAGGTATGACTTACAGCTGCTCTCAGACTACTGGGGTTTCAGCCTAAAAATCGGCAGGGCTGTTAAGATTAACCTGGATGAGAAAGTCGTAAAGCTGGAGAATGGCGAGAGAGAGTATGATGTTCTTGTAGTTGCTTCAGGTTCAGTTCCAAACTTTTACGACGTGGAGGGTTTCGACCTAGCGCTCCCCAGCTACCGACTCTCCGACTTTGAGCAAATAAACAGAAGTTTAAAAAGATTAAACAATGATCGTCCGAGAGTTACAATAGTTGGAGCCGGCTATGTGGGTTTGGAAGTAGCTGCTGAGATAATGGACTTCTTCAAATCATCAGGAAAGAAGGCAGAGGTCATTGTTGTCGAGAAGACGAACCACGTCCTTCCTGGTTTCAACAATGAGGCTGCAAGAAGAATAGCCCTTGAAGCCATGAGCTCAAGGGGCATAGGCTTCAACTTCGGGAAGGGAGTTAGGCGCATATCCAAGGGAAAAGTGGTGTTAGAGGACGGCACCGAGCTTAAATCCGACTTGACAATCTGGTCAGGTGGTGTAAAGGGTTCTGAGCTCGCGTTGAACACTGTCGGAGCCAGCTTGCATAATAGTTACATCCATGTTGATGAAAAGCTATTAATCAAGGGACGGCTAGACGCCTTTGCAATCGGTGACGCGGCTTACGTAGAGATCGGTGGAAGCATAGCCCAGAAGATGGCTGGCGAGGCTCTCGAGCAGGCTGCGACGACTGTAAGGAACATAATTTCTATAATAGGCGGTCAGAAACCCAGCGTGGAGCATAAGATAAACTACTCCATAGACTTTCCCAAGGTATTGCTCTCCCTAGGCGAGGGTAAAGCGCTACTGATCTTCGGCCCGCATTATGCAAGCCTTGGAAGCACAGAGTACTTCTTGAAGAGAAGAATCGATGTTGAGGAAATGATGAGCAGGTTCCCACTTGCATGATTTTGCCATAGTCAAAACTGGTAGGAAAGTTTAGATTTGACAAACTATTGCGCTGCTATTGTTAATTAGGCATCATACATCCGTCTAGGACAGTTTTTATCCTAAGCCGCTCTTGCTTCATCGATAAAGATATCTAGTTTTCAGCTTTAGATAAGACTTCTCGCGCGAGCGCCGCTGATAAACCTGTTGCGTTTTTAAGCAGGCAAGTTCTCTACATCCTGAGCCTAATGGCTGTCGAGAAGCTTTCACTAAGATTGGCGAGGACGATCTTCTATCTTAAAGGGTTTGTCTGGCTCCTCAAGAGGAGAAGAGCATACTCGGTGCAAGACGTCCTAAACCTCTTCTACATGGATTTTCTTAAAATAGATGAGAAGCATATTGAAGTCGTAAAGCTCTATGAGAACGAGCTCATAACTAGGTGTAGCAATCCATGCCCTATTTTGGAGCTTGCTAAGCGTCTCAATCTAGACACTAAGTATGTGTGTAAAGAGGTTTCTGAACCAGTCTGCAAATTCGTATTGAACAAGCTTAATCCAAGACTGGTGTTTGAGAGAAACTATGAACACATAAGACCACATGTTGAGAGCTGCGAGGAACATATATATTGGAGACGGGGTGAGAAACAAAGCGCACGCTAAACAAAGAATCATTGAGAAAGCACTAGGCTAAGTCAGAACTGATCCGGAGCGCGCGCTAAACTAGTTGCATGGATTCTTGAGCATGTCGGCAGATCGGAGTTTCGAAGTTTTAAAGTATCAAGTTTAGTTAAAGCGAATTCGAGTATTTTTAAAAAAGTAGAATCGATTTTTACATTTTCTTAAGAGAAAAGTTTTTATAGTCTTTATAGTCTTTATATTGATTGTGAGTACTATATCCGTTACTGAGGATGTTAAAGAAGCCCTTCTAAAGATAGCTGCGGAACTACAAATGAAGCTAGGTAGGAGAGTCGATCTGAATGATGCGATAAGATACTTGCTTAGAACTCGTGTTAAACATCCAGTTCTTCTAGATAACGCTTGTCGGCCTATTCCAGGCTTCGAGGATGCTTACAAGGAGTTGAGAAAGGAAAGGATGAGAGATGAGGAGAGAACTCGAAGGAAGCTTGGTCTTTGACTCCAGTTCTATTCTCGAGCTATTATACTCTACAAGTAATGGAGTTAAACTGAAAGAAGCACTCAAGGCTGAGAAGGTTGAAGGAAATATTTCTGAAATAACTGTCTCAGAAATTAGCTACATTCTTTGCAGAAAACTTGGTATTGAGGAAGCTCGAACCAGGGTTAAGAATTTATTGGACTCAGGTTACATCACAGTTCATGAAACTTTCAAGCTTATCGAATATGCTTCAAATTATAAATGTAAGAGGAATCTTTCATTAGCAGACTGCTTCTCATTAGCATTGGCTAAAAAACTGACCGTACCCGTCTTGTTTGCTAGAAGGGAGAAAGAGCTTCTGGAAGAGATATCCAGTGGGCCTTTCGATGTCGAAATACTGTTCCTAGAAGATTTTACAAAATAATGATTAAAGCAATTATATGCTAAACCCATCGTTCTAAGTAAACTTTATCATGATTTTTATCGCGTGCTGTTTATTCCTCAATTATCTTGAGACAACCTTCGCCAACCGCGAACACTTTGCTTTTAAAAAATCTTTCACTTTCTCTAGAGGCAAAGCAGTTACTTTCACAAGTCTTAGGTTTATGAGGATGAATCGAGAAAACAACAATACCATAGTATTATTCGGCGGAAACATGTCAGAATTCAGGAAATCCGTGTCTCTTGTGAGCAACACATGTTTCTCCCTTCTTGCTAGCGGCGCAACTTCGCTATTCACTATTCCTCCCGGAACATATTCTGCCAGAAATCCTTTTGAGTTTAAAAACTCTCAAACTTGATGTTTTCATCGAGCAGAAACCTGGAGCTCAACGTAACGTTCTCCCCTAGCAAGCTTAGCAGCATACCTCAAAGCTTCATTGATCAGCGCGCGATCATTCCACGTGCACTATTTTTAAGCACCCATATTAGTATTTTGGAAATACAAAAACTTTTTTATTCGAGCGTGAATAATCACATGCATATTGCAGCGTTGCCATGTGTGCGGAAGAACGAATGAAACATGTAAGCCCTGTCCCTACTGCAACTGGTGGTTCTGCGAACAGCACCTGGATCCGGAGCAGCATGACTGCACGGGTTTAAAAGCCTTGAGAAAAACGGATTACAGCAAGGTTAAACTAGAGGAGACAGTCAAGAAGTCTACAATACAGCGTTGGAGAGAAAAGGCGCTGAGCCTTTTCCTAGAGCTCGGGATTCTTCTCCTAGCATTGGCTGTGATTTTTGGAGCCAGAACATCACCCTACATGAAGGTTCAGGCTGGAGAAGAACTCTGTCATAAGACTTTAGCGCTTGAACCTTTCAGCATCAAATGGTTTGAAATAGAAGTCATACCTCGTCTTTCCACTAGGATGGAGAATCTGAGCCTCAGGATTGCGGCTTCTGAACAATTCTCCAGGAAGTTCAGCCTAAAGGTTTACGTGCTCACGCATGCTGATGAAAGAAGGAGTTTCCTAGAATGGTGGTTTAAGATCAAGGAGCAAGGTTACTACAAGGAGCCGAATTTCACGAAACCACTGTACGAAGCGGAAGACGTTTCTAGAGTAGCAGCCACTGTTCCGGTTAATAAATCCGGTCTCTTCGGGCTATACTACGTCTTCTTCAACTGGAATCTTTTCAAGAATGTGAGTGTCACCGTCTCATCCTCGTTAGTATGGCTTAAGCCAGGGTATGTTAATCTGAGCTACAGCCTTGACTCACCTGGCTTGTACGCTGGGTTTCCTCTTTTAATACTCGACGCATGCCTCCTCATTAGGCGGGGACTAGGAGGACGGTTCCCAAAGTTTTCTCGACGCTGGACAATGCTTTCCGACGCATTAATCTTCGCAGCAATACTGCTCCTGCCCTTCGTACTATACTTCTCCACGGAAGGGGATTTGAATAATGCGATAGTGTTCTTATTCAACTCTTATAACCCTATAGATGCTTTGAGCCCAGAGTCCCTAGCAATATACGCAATAGCACTGCAATCGATACTGCTCCACGAGTACGGGCATTTTGCAGCAGCTAGAGCAGCAGGTTTAAAGGCGGAGATAAGAGCATCGGAGGAGCCTAATGCTCTCGCAGTCACCAGGGTTTCAACCGAGAAGCCTATGACGATGCAGGATGTCTTCAGAATAAGGAGGATGGGGCCCTTATCCAACCTGCTTCTCATAATCGTCAACATACCCCTGTTCCTTCTGTACTGGAGGCAGATGTTCGGCTTCGCAGCACTTTGGAACCTCATCGTGCTAAGCTGGAACGCAAAGGAGCTTAGCGCACCACCCGGGTACAGGAGGAAGCTTGTGAAGGATGCAAGAATACTGCCCGAGATCGCTGAGAAATACGTTAAGAGGGTAGAAGACAAGCTTGGTGTGAAGCTGGACTACAGCTTGGAATCCCTTAAAAACCTGGGAAACGTGACCAGCAGGCTTTTAGAAGACATTAAGGGCTCAAGAGATTCTGTGAACATCGCGCTAGCGCTCTATGCATTAAGCACAGCAAGCTACATCGGAGAAGTCATCGTCAGAAACAAAAATGGGAAATGGGTTGAAGCGGATAACCGTCTCGGCTGGGCTGTAAGGTTTGACAGCAAAGAAGTCGACGTCCTCCAAATGGTTATTGAAGGCTTCCTGACGCCAGAAAGGTTTAACGAACTACTTGAAAAGCTAAAAAGCATGTGAAAACGGTAAAGCAGGAACTCTAGTTCAGTATCCTTCAGATACTATGATTTCGACGGTAACAGGCCTTCACTTGTCTTTCCACCCTAGTGGTGTGAGCCATTGCGGACAATCAATCCTAAGACATCTTTTGACATCCGTATGGACGAGCTCATAAAGACGTTACTCCCTTGATGGTGCGCGCTATTCTGTTTTTGCGATGTCTCCATGCTTTAAATAAACATGAGAATCCACAATCATATTTTCTCAATAAGAATGCTATGTAAGAAAAATATTTAACCTTTTCTTAGACACGAAGCAATATGCGATTCTTAACCAGCTAAAGTAAATCAGTAGCCTTGGCGCGCGCTACAAGGATGGCGAACAGCATTATAAGTTATATGCAAGAAAAGAACATAGATCCGTAAAGAGGTGAAAATTCTAGAGTTACGCTTAGCTAACGAAATTGTAGAAAAATAAACACAGAATAAATTTTAACTTCAGTAAGAAAGTTGTAGTGTTTTCATCCACTCTATGTATTTAGTTAGGTTAAACGGCGGGCTTCCAAGTAAGTAGTGATTCAAAAATTTTTTACCGTCTGTTTCCCATTCTATGACAAGCATTTTTTGTTCTCCTCTACTTACTCTAATTTTTCCTAGAGTAGCCTTGCTATAGGGACTAATTGAAAAATCGCCTGAGCTTAACTCTTCTTTTGTATCAGCATCAAAAACTCTGTGACTTCCTGTCTTTTCCAAAAAGGTATCGTTTACCCCAACTACTTTTATATGCCACTCCTCAGGTTCACTTACCATTATACAGAAAGGTTCTTGAACTCTCTTTACGTAATAATAAGCAAGCTTTTTGTTGAAGTAGTAGTCGACAATAGCATCTGAAATTTGGGGCCAACAATCTATAACATTCCACCATATGATGCCCCAGATTTTGTTAGATAGTCGAGCTCTTTCCACGAAGAACTTTAATGCTTCGGCTTGAGTAATTTGACTTGCAAGTATAAAGTCGTTAAGGTTTTCGGGAATGAAACCGAAAAGTTCTTTCACCTGGTTAGCCATAAGCTCAATTCTGTTGTACTCTCTTTTTCTTGTTTTCCAGTGATCTACTGCATGAGCTCTCCAGTATTCGTTATTCCAAGGCCATAAGTAACCTTCAGGAATGAACTTCTTTAGACTTTCTAGCCTTGGACAACCATGATAGCCTATCTCACTAATGAAGGAAGCTTTACTTTCTGTATAGAACCGGCTCTTGTAGTAATCTCTAGGCCCCCACAAGTGCATTTCTGGTGGAGAAAACCTTTCACTTTGACCAACAACTTTATCAGAAAGATATGGCGAAGAAGGAACGTATGGCCTATAAGGATCTAATTGCTTACATACTGATGGTAAGACTTTTCTCGTTAGCAGGTTGTCTGAAGGTCGAAGATTCTCTGAAATGTATGCATAATCACACTCGTTATCACCGCACCAAAGGATTAAGCTTGGATGATTTCTCAACCTTTTTATGATCTTCTTTGCCTCTTCATATATTTCCTTCTGAAACTCCTCGTCTTGAGGATATCTTGCGCATGCCATTGCAAAGTCTTGCCAAACTGCAATTCCATGCTCATCGCAGAAATTAAAGAACTCGTCTGGTTCGTAAACTCCTCCTCCCCAGCATCGAATTATGTTACAGCCTAAGTCATCAAACAGCTTTAAGACGGACAGGAGTCTTTCTTTATCTCTTGAATGAAAAGCGTCCAACGGTACCCAGTTTGAACCTCTTAACCTTAAAGGAACACCGTTTATTATAAATCTAAAGGTTCCGTCTTCTTCAGCGGTTTCTGTTCTTTCGAGATGAACTGTCCTGACTCCAAAGTTGTTTATCTTTACGTCTAAGACTTCCCCGTTGTGAATAAGTTCACATTTTACTTTATAGAGGTGAGGCTCCCCATAACCTTTTGGCCACCATAAAATAGGGTGTTGCAAGCTTATTCTTACATGTCCCGCTATAAATTCGACCGGAAATTCGAAAGATTGTTCGTTCCCATTTTTATCAACAAAAGTAAACTTTAACTTAAATTCTTCGAAGTAAACCATGTTTGTCCTAATCTTAAAGAAGACGTCGAGAATAGCTGAGTTCTCATCTACGCTTACTGTAGCAATGTAAAGCTCTTCTATTTCTGTATCTTTCATAACTTTAAGTTCTACATCTCTCCATATTCCGCTTGAAACAATTCTAGGAGCTATATCCCACCCAAAAGAATGCTGTGCTTTTCTTAGCCAAGCTGCTTCTTCTCTTCCTTCCCAAGAGAGCACAGTTGCTTCGTAACTTTTTTCCCTCGCCCAAAGTATTGGAGAGTCTATTTTTACTACAATGGTATTGTTTTCCTTCAGAAGGTTTGTCACATCAAAAGAGTGTTCAATGAACATATTATGAGTTTTACCTACTAGATTGTTGTTAAGCCAAATCGTTGCTACCGTATCTATTCCGTGAAATATAAGCTTGCAATTTTTATCAAAAAACTCTTTAGGAAGAATAAAGTCTTTTTCATACCACCATTGATAGAACTCGTACTTCCTCAAATTTAAGTAGTTTCTTCCAAAAAAAGGATCTTCAATGATTCCTGCCCCGATAAGGTCAAGGTAAGTATCACCAGGAACAGTAGCCTCTATACACCTAAACTTTCTTTTTGCTTCTTCCATATTCTGAACCGATTCTTGCTGAGGTCCAAAGTAAAGTTTCCACTTTCCATTAAGACTTAACATAAATAAATGCATAGTACGATGAGTTTATCAGTTTTTCGGTTCGCACGCTACCGGTTGCCAAGCATGTTAAGGTCCATCTACGAGACCTGCTATTACAGCCAGTAGGCTGAGCGCTAGGCTTAACACGATGTTTATTGAAAACATGGTTGCTGCGGCGCGCGCTAGTCATCAAACTTCCTTCTTGGCTTTAGGAGTCCGACTATTAGCCCTCATTGTCCAACTACTATTGGCGTAATTCTCATCCAGAAGAGCACGAGCGACTGAAACCGCCGCCGCCTACTGCTAGCAACATTAGCGTGAAAAGTGCGCCTAGAAAGACTTCAAGTGGAGTGAAACTTAAGCCATAGCGTGCGCGCAAACGCATGCTAGCGTGGTTTTGAAGCTCTTAGTGGGCTTGAAGCAGATATGTTAGGTAGCCGTTTTCATTATATCTTGTTTTTATCGTTTTGAAGCCGACCTTTTTGAAGGTTTTTTCTATTCTTCTTGTGAGGACCACGGCACGGTAGTGCCAGCCAGTATAATGTTTGAGATGTAGTTTATAGATATATTCTCCCCCATATGACAGGCTGCCTTTTTAGCGCGCGCTTACGATCTTCTAGTAGAGGTAGTTTTTCAGGTATGATATGAAAGAGCATTCGTTCGGAACCTTCGCAACGTTTAGGAAGACGCGTCCACCAGATTTGAGTATTCTTCTTAAATCCTGGAAGAAATTTTCCCTCTCGTCCGGTGGAACATATTCGAATGCCTGTGTGAACCACACGCGCCTCGTCAAGCCTTTTCACAAAAACCTCACAACCGAGCTTAAAAAGACGAGGAAGATTTACTTTAATGACCTTGGCTTGAGAAACGCGGCCATAAACAATTTCGTTCAAACCGGAAGCAGAACGGATAGGGGTAGTCTTATTGAAAACTTCATACTGAATGAGCTTAAGTTTCGAAAAGGAGATCAGGTACTGGCGGACCACAGGGAAGATGGAGGTTGACTTTATAATCAGAACGAATGGCGAAGTAATCCCGATAGAAGTGAAGACGCGAAGGAAATTGGGAGGAGGATTCCAAGGATTCTTAGAAGCCTACAGGCCTAAGAAAGCCTTGGTCTTCACGGAAGACGAGTTCGGACTGGAAAAGATTAAGGGAACGAATGTTTTGCATGTTCCTCACTTCTTCATCTAGAGTGCGTGCTATAGGTTTACGGCACATGATGGCCTTAAGATTGGCATAATCGATCTTCCCCGCACTTATGTATCAGCGCGGTATCAGACAACCAAGGGGCAGCCAAAAGAGGGGCCCTAGAGGAACGCCCAGACGTTATAGTAATTGTTGTGGATGCTTCTAATTTGCAGAGAAACCTGTACATGCTATTGCAGTTTCGTGCAGGCGGAATGCTTATAGCTCGACTTGTCTAACGAACCAACGATGAGAAAGCTGCTCCTAAAATGCACAGGACCATTTAGGTCGGGCAAGATAGTCGATAGACCAAATAGGTTCATTCTTCGCGTGAGGATGAACTCTTCCGTCGAAAGAGTTTACTTCCCAAATCCTGGCAAGCTACACACCGTCATAGCACCAGGCCGCGAGGTCCTCTGCGAGCCGGCAACAATTGAAGGACGCAAAACCAACTTCAGCGCCTTCGCCGTCCGGCTGAGCAAGTTCTATGTGACCGTGAACTCGTCTTTTGCAAATACCATTTTCTCAACTGCAGTTGATAAGGGAATTCTAAGCGAGTTTAGAGGTTACGTGATATCTTCACGTGAGCGCTTGGTTCCGAATTACGGGCGGATTGACTTCGTTCTCCGCAACACAAAAAATAGACATGTTTATGTGGAAGTGAAGTCCTGCACGCATGTTGAAAAAGGTGTTGCGAAGTTCCCAGATAGGCCGACTGTGCGGGGGAGGCGGCATCTTGCGATTTTGTCGAGGTTAGCGGAGAAAGGGGTGAGATGCTACGTAATCTTCATCATTCAGAGGCCCGATGCGCAGTCGTTTGAGCCCTTCAGGGAAGTTGACCCGGAATTTGCAAGTCTGCTAGCAAATGCTGCCAGGGTCGGGGTCAAAATAATGGCAATGACGACTGAATTTATGCCACCAAACCTCTATCTTAAACGCGAGGACTTGCCAATAAAATTTGTATAATATCTGGTGATCAGAGGCAACATTCACCTTTCGATATCAGCGCGCTGCGCTGTGAGGATATATGCGCAATAGTCGATTTGCAAAAACTGTTTTCCTTATAGTCGTGTCTTACGCTTATTAACGTCTACTATTTGTTTCTTTCAGTGTTTCTTAGCGATGAAGGAATTCCTATTCTGCTGATTGGAGTCATACTTACAGTGGCGTTGTTGCCTGCGGTTGCTCAAGTGCCGATGGGAAATCTGATAGACAGGCATGGAATACGAAAGACACTTACCATAACTGTCTCCCTAACGTATTGACCGGAGTGCTAATGCCGCTCTTCTGCCGCATGATTAACTCTCGATGCACATCCAGCTTCCCTCCCCCCCAAATCCTCGGAGCTATATCTAATAATCTTATCAGTTTGCTGGCCACAAAATGTCCTGCCTGAATTTTATGTTTGTTCCGTCGCAAGCTCTACGTCAGGAATAAGCTTGAGCGCGCGCTACAACAATGATCACAAGAATTCACTTCTAAACTTTTCTGTACAGCTTGTCATACTCCTTTGACAGAGAGAGGTTGATTTCATCCGCGATTTCCCTGCTTTTTCCTCGGAAAGCTTGCTTTTAGAGATGATTTTCTCGAGTCTAGCTATCCTCGCGAGTTTTTCTTTCAGTAGCCTGCTGACAACCATAGATAAATCTAGTTTCGATATTTTTTCCAACTCCTTCACCAAGTCCTCCGGTAGGTCAACCATTACCTCTGGCATACAGTAGTTCTATTACGGAGAGAGCATATAAGTGTTCAGATTGATAAACACTAACTATAAATTTCTGTCCCCCTCAAATGCTAAGCCAGTTCGATAGCCTCTTTCACGTTTAGCACGCGCTAAGGAGTTTTATCAGTTATGTTATAATCAACGCTTCCTTCTGAATCTTGCGCGTAGTGGAAAAAAGTATTTAAGAGAGGATGGTGTAGCGCGCGCCGGTTATTCTGAGAAGGCTTGATGTCGAAAAAACTTGAGAACCTGGAGCGCGCGCTTATGTACGGTACATGGTTCCCGGTAAAAATAGAAAGATAATTGTTCAAGAAAACCTTATAAGAGAAATAATATTAAAAATAAGTAGGTTAACTAGGTACGGATGAAGCTGGAAGAGGTAAGAAGTAGGATACTTCCCATATTAAAGCGTTACGGTATTAGAAGAGCCTCTGTTTTTGGCTCTTTTGCGAGGGGAGAGGAGAGGGAAGACAGTGATATTGATATTCTCGTTGAGTTCGAAGAGGGGAAGAGCCTGCTCGACCTAGTTGGTCTCAAGATGGATTTGGAAGAGGCTTTAGGAAGGAAGGTGGACGTCCTGACATATAAATCCTTACATCCTCTTTTGAAAGATAGGATTCTGCAGGAGCAGACGATAATCTTATGAGGAAGGACCCGGAGGTCTTCATCAAACATATTTTGGAAAGCATATATGCGATAGAAAGTTACATTAAAGGTTTGTCTAAGGAGGAATTCCTCGCCTCGATGGAGAAGCAGGATGCCGTGATCAGGAGGATCGAGGTTATTGGGGAAGCCGTTAAACATATTCCGGGTGAGATAAGAGAAAAATATCCTGATATTCCGTGGAAGAGGATAGCTGGGATGAGAGACATACTGATCCATGAATATTTCGGTGTTGACCTAGAACTAGCGCGCGCGAAATTCAACTGTCTTGGGCGATATGCACATGTTAGCTAGGAGTCTCATGGGATCATTGGTATGCTTGCTTCCGTGGTCGCCCAGGCAGCGTACTCTAAAGCCTGTCTAACGTCCTCCTCCTCAAGCTCAGGGTAGTTATCCAGTATTTCTTTAACGCTCTTGCCTGAAGCTATCAGCTTGATTATGAGAGATACTGGAATCCTTAATCCTCTAATGCATGGCTGGCCACCCATAACATCCGGGTCAATAGTAATCCTGTCGAGATGAATAGGCCTCTTAAGATTCATCGTATTCCAGCCCTAGAAGGTTTAAAGACATTATTAAGCCTTTAGACCGTCCAATCCGGGAAAAAGAAGGATCAAAAATAAGCTGGAGGAAGCTGGCAAATCCAGTATTTTAAAAGCGCGCAAGCGAGCTATAAATCTTGGTGCTAGGATTCTTAGCCGAAGCTGGAATCTGCTTGATTCTTAGACATCATAAGTTTTTCAAACAGTTCGTTGAACCTAGTTGGCGCGAAGACACCTTCAAAGGCTGTCAGGAAAACGTCGATATTCTCACCGTCAGCGCACGCTATAGTCATCAAAAATCCATTTCAAGCAGCCTTGTATTAGCGAGGTAAAGTTAATTAAGCCAGCATCTCTAACTGAATCCCAAATAGTATGTAAGCCTTGGGGTCCGCATCTAACAACCCTTTAAGATATTTATCGAGATTTGAGAAATCATAGGTGTAATCTTCCTTCCGAGGACTGAAGCGCATCATGCATACTAATGCTTTCTTTCTATCCTTAACGTCTGTCATGAGGCTTTCACCTTCTCATAAATCAACAAAATCTCCAATATTCCTCCTGAATGTTTGAATGTGAACACCACATAAGCGAAATAGCGTGCGCGTTGTGCACTTATTGAGGAGGGATGACGCAAATAAAGCATTGGGAAAACAGGTTTACTGTTTATCAGAAGAGTTGGCCCACCGTTTAAAACCTTAACTTCGGCCTTGACCATAACCAACAGGAACTTTAGCGTAATATTTAAAATTATCACATGAACGTGATACGAGTTACAAAATGGCTAAGGTAATTGTGAGTTGACCTATCAGCAGCGCCTAGACGCGCCGTTTTCGATTACGCTTCCTGAGTCGAAATGCAGATTCTAAAATTATCAACCAAGACCTCTAAGGAGCTTGTAAGAAAAGTAGGAGGTAAAAGGTCCAAGGGAAATAAGCGTCGGAGGTCTTTAGACACACTCCCGCTCTATATGAAGGTTCAAACTTGATTTCAACCGTTGAACGACAAGAAAAGGGGTCTTAAGATAGCTCAAGATACTTAGAGCATGTTTCAACTTATTTTTCGGAAAAAATTTATATTAGCACGCGCGCAGATTAGGGGGTAGGGGACATGTCTGAGAAAAAGAGGGACCTTATCCTGCTGCTCGTGGTTCTCGGGGTGTTGATAGTCATCCTGCCCGTGTTGATGTGGGGGATAGGGGGCGGTTACATGCTGGGGATGATGGGCATGATGGGATACGGATGGTGGTTCATGCCTCTGATACTCATCGTTTTTCTGGTATTGATAGTGCTTGGAGCCTACTACCTGATTACGGAACTTGCCGGACAAGGTGGATCAGAATCCAAGGGCGAGGGAAGGGCCCTTGAGATCCTAAAGGAACGATACGCTAGGGGCGAGATCACGAGGGAACAGTACCTGAAGATGAAGGAGGAGTTGGAATCCTGAGCCGGAGCAAAAACAGGATAACGATAGGAATAGCGTTAATCATAGCGGGGTCCCTTGGACTTATATTTTCTCTGGCACCCTTTGCCATGTGGGGGCTTGGAATAATGTGTCCAATGCAGGGCGTGGGGGTTGGGTGGCAAGGCCTAGTCACAATGGACGATGCGATCAGGATCGCTGAGAACTATTTAAAGTCATTAAACAACGAGGATTTGGCGATTGACGAGATCATGGAGTTCGAGCTTAACTTCTACGTTGTCTATTACGAGAGGGGCACGGGCATTGGGGCGTTTGAGATGATCATCGATAAGCCGGGCACAGGAGGGATGATGAAAATGATGGGCAACAGCTACATTCGACCCGAACAGGGACCGAACATTATGTGGAACACCAAGTATGGGATGCATGGCATGATTGGCTGGATGGCAAGGATCGGAAATAAATCGGTCAGTGTGGATCAGGCGAAGGAGTATGCTCAGAGATGGATGGACACATACCTTCCAGGCGCTATAGCTGGGGATGCGCATCCCTTCTACGGGTACTACACGATCCATGTCGAAAAGGACGGGAAAACCTATGGTATGCTCAGCGTGAACGCCTACACGGGTCAGGTCTGGTATCATAACTGGCACGGAGCCTACATCCAAACCAAAGAGATGGTAAAGAGATGAGTTGGAATGCTAAGGAAATGGAAGTATGAACCGAAAATGTTGATCCTTCTAGGAGTTATCATCGCTGCTGTTGCGGGCGGCTGGTACTTGCTCCAACCAGAGGAAACCGTGGCTCCAGACTTTTCCCTAACCGACTTAAACGGGAATATTTTCCGTTTAAGTGACTTTAGGGGGAAGGTGGTGGTCCTAGATTTCATGGCTACATGGTGTGGTCCATGCAGGCTTCAGATACCCCATTTTAAAGTCGTTTGGGAAAAATATGGGAGCAAAATCGTTTTAATATCAATTGATGTTGACCCCAGAGAATCCACAGAAGTGCTAAGGGCTTTTGCCCAACAATTTCCATATGCAACATGGATCTGGACCAGGGACACAGCCAACTTGGCTGAGGCCTACCAAGTTACGGCCATCCCTAAAACTGTTATAATAGATCAGAAAGGTTACCTTATGTTCACTCACACAGGTGTGACGGACGCATCGATATTAATCCAAGAGATCGATCATCTAATGAGCTAAGCGCTTGTCGAGGCGAAATGATTGTTTCCTGACCTCTCGGAATCGGCATTTCTCCTCACTGCTGGTATATTTGCGCTTTTTTCTCCGTGCGGCTTTCCAATGCTCCCAGGCTATATATCATATTATATAGGAACTAAAGCTTCCTTGGAAAAGGCGGTTCCGAGCGGAGTTGCCTGCGCTCTAGGCCTAATCGCAGTGTTCTCTGTGATTGGCACTGTCGCCTCCGTACTGGGCAATTTTGTACCTCAGTACATGCCACTCTTTGAACTAGTCGCAGGTCCAGCCGTGATCCTTATGGGTGTTGCCATGATGATAGAGATCAGACTTCCAGCTTTTTGGGCACGGATAAGGGTTCCAAAACGAAAGGGTCTTATCGGCATTTTCCTCTATGGCGCAGTTTACGGCTTAGCTACCATGGGATGCTCCGCTCCAATATTTTTCTCGATTCTGTTCTATGCAATTGCTGTCGGTGGGCCTCTCCATGGCATTATCACATTCCTAATTTATGCCCTTGGTATGGGGTTCCCACTAGTCATAATCACAGTCCTCGTAGCCAAGGCTAAGAAATTTATGCTAGAAAGAATTATTGGAGTGACACCGTGGCTCCAGAGGATCAGCGGCATATTCCTCGCTGTTATAGGAGTTTACCTGATATACTTCTACTACACGGTCCTTTACGCCGTATAACCTGTGTATCGTTAACTAAAGGGCAAGTTTCTCCATATGGCGCACTGGAAAAGAGACGCATACGGAGAAAGCCTTGAGATACAGATCGTTATGAATTCTCCAAAGGTATTAATAGCGAGGTGGGAAAAGACGCTTAGTAATGAATTCTACGTAACCCTGGTTGTTATAATAGTGGCCTCTATATCCCTTATATCGTTCTTGATAAAAAGAGCGAGATCTCGACCCCGTCTCCCGCCACCTCCTCCTTCACCTCCTCCAAGGCTATCGTAAAATGCATTCCCTCTCTTGCCTTGAGGCATATGAAGAACGATTTTGCTAGCGTGCGCGCTAGTCAAGGTTGACCCTGATGAGGAATAGTTTTGAATCGTCTTTTTGGCTTTTAATATCTCAATAACGTTTCTGGTTTTCTCTGGCTGGACTCGTGTACCTTTCACGTTAGGCAAGCTTTATAAGATGTCGCCGGGTTAAATCTACTGTATGGAAAGAATAGTAGTGGATCCAAAAATAATGCATGGTAAGCCCGTGATTAAGGGGACTAGAGTCCCTGTAGAGGTTATCTTAGGCAGCTTGATAAGTGGGATGAGCTACGAGGAAATAGAGAGGGAATACAATGTTGAGAGGGAGGACATTATTGCTGCTATCGAGTATGCTGCGAGGTTTGTGATCGGGGAAGAAGTGCGTCCACTGAAGATTAAGGCATGAAGTTTTTAATAGATGCTGACTTACCGTATTCTTTAGCAGAGGTTCTCAGTAGGCATGGTCATGAGGCTATTCGCGTCAGGGATATTCTTGGCCCTGCAACCGATGAGGAGGTTTTCGATTACGCAACAGAAACGAATGCATAATTGTCACCAGAGACCTTGGTTTTGCCGAAGAATTCATGAAGGAGAGGGGATTTGGGCTATTGCTGGTCAGGTTACCCTACTATTTCACAGCCAGCAAAATTAAAAGAGTTTTCGAAGAGTTTCTAAAGGAGATCAATGTTAATGAACTGGTTAATTCTATAACAGTGCTTGAACTAGGAAGATACAGAATTAAGAAGCTTTAAACTACCAAAGATTTCCTATCCTGCATAACTCAATCATTTCCAGCAACTCCTCCATTAAGGTGGTTGCCTTCTTCAACAGTTCTCTTTCCTCCACCGTTAGAATCGACATAGCAGCTCGTTACCCTAAATAGGACTTGCCTTTAAATTCTTTTCCCATCAGGAATTGTCCGGCTTCAAACCTATAGCGCGCCAATTCTAAGAAAGTCTCAAAGTATTCTCATAGAAACACTTTTATTAAATCAGGAGGAACCATTTTTTCTTCCTTTGTCAAATACTCTTTTCTCACCTTCCTCGTTTCCTTAATCACTTCATAGAATACTGCTAACAATAATTCTCAATTGACTTTGTACTCTTTTGACTTTCCCCTTGACGATGGCTTAACCAACTTGAGGCTTTCCAACCGTGTCAACTGCTCCGTAACAGTCGGTTGTTTCTTCTTCAAGTGTCTTGCTATGGAAGAAGCATAATTCTTACCAGCTCCAATTGAAAGCAAAACCTCGACATAAGCCGGCGCGCGCAAGAAGAGAAATCATCTAAACTAAAATTTTAAGCCATCGTCGTTCTTCGACTGCATGAATTCTAATTCCTTCCTCCTTCCATCAAAGCAAACCCTGAAATTATCCATAATATCCCTTCCTAGCAAGGCCTTTATTGGCGATTGCTTCGGTAAGTCTTGACCTGCAACTATGAGTTTAAAATCTCTTCCATGAAAACCGATAACTGCCCTGTAAAGCTCAAGCACCGACTTACCTTTGCCTGTTATGATAGGCGTCTCGCCGACATATTCTAAACCAAGCTTTCTGGCAACGCTCCTCGGAATAAGGCTTATGCCCGCTCCTGAATCAACATAAGCATCTAACTCGACTTCCGTTACACCCTTAACCTTAATGGAAACTATCGGGTTGTTGTCCTTATAAGCTATAGGAGAAACATGTAGGTTACTGCTGGGCAAGGTCCAACCCTTCTTATGTAGAATACTTCCCCCGGATACTTTTCCCTAGCTTTTCTGTAAACCTCTTCAAGGCTATCCCCTATCCCAGCCACGCCCTTCTCGCATAGGGCAACGATCTTTCCCATATAATCCCTTTCGAGGATACCCTTGTTCAACTCGTAAACTCTTTCACCCATGCTTGAAAGCCTAGACCTCATTGAGGAACACCAAATGTAATTTGCTGACTGAGACTTAAAAGCTTTTCATTCAGGTCTTTCTTTAAGGCTTCCCTTACTATAGCGTGCGCTAAGAAGATCTAATGGAATATTTATCGGGCAATCAGGAAGATGTTCTAAGTCCTAGTTTTGATGAATATGATGAAGAATCTCAGATGATGAATTGAGAAGCGCGCGCTAAACCCTCTTCTTACGAGAAATTCCTCAGCCATCATCTCGCCTATATAACCATAATATCTTCAGAAACGGCTGTCAAACTCTACGTTGTCAATTTCCACCAGCATCTTCCCCATCTATGTCCTCACTATTTCCTTCAGCGCGCGCAGCGTGCGGTAGGAGCTTATAGATGCCGATTTTCTCTTCATCTTAAAGTTTAAATTTCGGATTGTCAACATGATGCTTTGAGTCAAAATAGAACGAAGCGAGATTTTCCTCTGTAATAGGCCTTTAATGTTATATTCGGCTTCTATTAATCTTGACGTTATAAGTCTACATAGCCTCGTCAAAGCACGGACAGAAGGGTTAAGTGGGAAGATTCTGAGAATACTATAAAATGGGTGAAAGCAAGAGTGAAGGATTCATACGTGAGTTAGCCTATATTTTCGATGAGCATCCCGGACGCATAATGAGGTTTAAGGAGTCGTTAGAAAGAGGTTTAAATTCGGTTCTTGGGTACCCGTTTGAATGGAAGAAGAAGGAGGGCTGCGAGCTCGTCCCCCAATTAAAGGATGAGCTTAACGATCTTTACATGCGTAAGGTCCGCAGTCTAATAGGCTCCGAGATCGCGCTTAACGAGCTAAGGAAGCTCTGGCGATACGACTACTCCATCATCCCGGTGAAAAGGATTCGTCTGGAGCCGAACGCGGAGATGAAGGATCTGGTTACCGGTCAATGGGTAGGAGGTCTCGTAATCATCGAGAGCCCCCATGCACTCCTACACAGGTTCAAGGGAGTAACTTCAGCGATAAGGGAGGAGCTCAATAGGCTGAATGTGGATTGGTTTGACTTGCGGGAGAAAATCGATAGCGAGGGGTTTGACGAAAAGGCTTCAACTACCAGTAGGTTCGTCAGAGCCGGCTTAATGGTGGCTGAGGAGGGGAGAAGCGAGACGGGAGTGGATATTCGCTTTTCATTCGGCAGTCGTGAGATAATCCTCTTTCAAGATTATATGCCAGACCTATACTTCTACATAGTCTTTCCCTACAAGGACCTTCCGCTGAGGAAGCTATACAATAGGATAATTCTGGGCGTCAAGGTAATGAAACGAACCTGGAACAGGTGGGTGAAGGAGAGACTAAGGATCTGTAGGGAAATCGGTATGAGTGAGGAACTCTTTGCATTGAGAGACATCTTGGAGGTACTTTTGGATCTGCCAATCTGGGCAGTGGACGCGGAGCCAGGTGATGGGGGAAGGATCGCTGTTGATACGTATTACGTGAACGGATGGCTTCGCACCACCGGTAAGTCGAAGAGTGGGCTTGATTGGCATGTCCTTAAAGATCGCCTTGTCCAAGTGGAGCTGGGTAAACATGGCGTTGTAAGCTTCTTCAGTCCCCCCGTAGACTTGTTCCCGTCGGTTCAGAGGGCCATAGCGAGAGATGCTGGAATCAGCGTCGAGGATTTGAAGGAGGGACCTGAATCTCTGCGCGAGAGATACTATAAGTTGACATATAGGATTCTGAAGGAGCCGATGGAGCTTAAAGCCATCATTCCGAGCTACTTCCTGAATAAGGAGAATTTAACTTGGGCGGGGGAATTCAGCCCATCGTTCGCAGAGTTATTAAAGGAGGTGATCAAGTGTCTCGAAGAGGTGAGAAATAGCGAACTAATAGAGGTCTCCTTACAGGAGGCTCATTTTGTCGAGTTGTATGAAGTATGGAAAGCGGAGCCCAGAATATGCAAGAGCATCAATGACCTCGAGCATTGTATGAAGTGTAGCATAAGATTGGATTTCAAGAGCCCTAGTCTCCCGGAAACTATTAAGCGCGTTCCCATATGGTTGGAAAAATGTATCGATGCATATAGAAGGCTGAAATCCATAAGCGAGTACTCTCAAGACTAAAAATCCGAAAGAGTTCTAAGCCTTCTGCACATCCGGTTGAGATTCATCACAACCTGTATAAATTTTTAGCGAGAAACATATTCCTGGGAGTATGGCCATTTTATAAAGACGTAGCACATAAGATTAAAAATTTCTTCTAAGCTGTTTGTCTCAATTCTTAAGGAGCCCTGCAACATTTTCTTGCGCGTAATCGAGCGGTGTCTTTCCATATGCGTCCCTAACGTGAGGATCGGCACCGCCATCCGTCAAAAGCCTAACCATGTTAGCGTGACCCCAGCGAGCGGCGAAGTGGAGGGGAGTCCGACCGTTTTCAGCCCTAGCATTCGGATCCGCACCTCTTTCCAACAGGAGCTTGACTAAATCGACGTGGCCCTCGGAGGCAGCATAGTGGAGAGGCGTTTTACCGGTTTTGTCTCTAGTATTCGGATCAACCCTCATTTCTAACAAAAGCCTAGCCACATCGATATGTCCCTCGTAAGCAGCCTCATGAAGAGGAGTCCTGCCATCGTCATCTTTAGCATTATAATCCGCACCTCTTTCTAGCAAAAGCTTAACAATATTGACATAGCCCTTGGAAGAGGCTTCGTGAAGCGGAGTCCAACCGTACCTAGTCTTAACGTTTGGGTCTGCACCCCCATCCAGCAAAAGCTTAACCATGCTGACGTAGCCCTCGGAGACTGCGTAGTGGAGAGGGGTTGAACCTCCTTTGCTACGAGCATTAGGATCTGCCTTCCCCTCTAATAAAAGCTCGACTATGTCGGCACGCCCCTTATGGATGGCTAGTGGAGAGGGGTTAAGCCGGAATCGTTCCCAGCGTTCGGGTCCGCTCCTCCCTTAATTAGGAACTTAACCGCATTCATGCGCCCCTCTTTAGAAGCTTCATGGAGAGGAGTCTCGCCTTTTTTGTCTCTAGCGTTCGGGTTTGCTCCTCCCTCTATCAAGAGCTGGATTGCATCTGCACAATCCCAAAGGGCAGCATGATGCAGAGGAGTTGAATCATAGTTATCCTTAGCATTGGGGTCTGCACCATTCTCCAGTAAAAGCTTAACCATGTTAGCACATTCCCCCCAAGAGGCCTCATGTAAAGGAGTCTTGCTCCAATTATTTTTGGCATTGGGGTCTGCACCCCTTTCCAGTAAGAGTCTAGCCACATCGACCCTGCCCCAGTGAGCAGCTTCATGGAGAGGAGTTGAGCCGGAATCGTCCTTAGCATTAGGGTCTAAACCTTTCTCCAACAAAAACTCGACTAAATCGGCTCGGTTAGCCTCGTGAAGGAGAGTTTTGCCGCTTCTGGTTCTGGTATTGATATCCATGCCCCTCTCAAGCAAATACTTGACTACATCAATATTCCCCCTAGCAGCAGCCTGATGTAGAGAATTTCGGCCCTCTCTATTCCTAGCATTTGGGTCTGCACCTTTTTCAAGCAGAAACTTAACCATATCAATATGGCCTCCGTATGCAGCTTCATGTAGAAGAGTATTATCGGATTCGTCTCTAGTATTCAGGTCTGCTCCCTTCTTCAGCAGAAACTCGACTATATCGACACAACCCTTATATGCTGCTTTGAGAAGAAGTTTTTTACCGTACTCGCTTTTAGCGTCAAGATCCATGCCTCTTTCTAGCAGAAGCCTAGCTGCATCAACATGACCCTTGTAAGCAGCCTCGTCAAGAGGAGTCCTGCCAAAACTATCTTTAACACTTGGGTCCGCACCTTTTTCGAGCAGAAACCTAACCGCGTCAATATTGCCTTCAGATGCAGCTTGATGAAGGGGGGTCCGGCCCTCATTATCCCTCGCATTAAGATCAGCACCCTCCTTCAGCAAAAGCTCGATTACGTCGACGTTGCCATTGGCAGCAGCATAGTGGAGAGGGGTTCGGCCCTTATTATCCCTCGCGTTAAGATCGGCACCCTTCCCAAGTAAGAGCTCGACTATATCGACACTGCCCTCGTAAGCAATGGTTTGGATAGAAGCTATGTCAATCCTGCCCTCGCCATGTTTCTCTAGCACCTTTTCTACTCCTTTTAGAAACTCCAAGAATGCATCGATATTAGCCCAAGAGGCGGCTTCATGAAGCGGGGTCCTGCCATGCTTATCTCTAGCGTTGGGGTCTGCACCTCTTTTCAACAGGAAAATCACCGTGTCAACGCGTTTTCTAGAGGCGGCGATATAGAGGGGAGCCGGGTTAAATTTACCGTTGATAATAGGCCACGTCTCCATCCTCCCAAAGGATCTAATCGCCTCCATAAAATCTCTAGAAGCAGCATAATGGAGGAGGGTTCTGCCATCTTCGTCTCTAGAATTTAAGTCCATTCCCATATCAAGCAGAAGCTTAATCACATCGACATGACCTCCCAAAGCAGCATCATGAAGCAAGGTTCTGCCATGGTTATCTTTAATGTTAGGGTCCGCTTTCTTCTTTAATAGAAGATTAATTATATCAATATAACCTTCGTGAGCAGCGTAATGAAGAGGAGTTCAGGGAAATGAGGGAGGATGCTTGGATGTTCCTCATGCGCGAGAAACTGGTTGACCAGTAACCGATGATCATGAGCCTTCACCATGAGTAGAAGGACGTACAAGTATTTTCGCGGCCCTATACATGGGTTCATAGAGGTTGACGAGCGTTTTCTAAAAATCATTGATTCACCGTTTTTTCAACGTCTACGGAGAATAAAGCAGCTTGCTTTCACAGACCTAGTTTTCCATGGTGCTGAGCATTCTAGGTTCGAGCATTCCCTGGATACATATCACTTGGCCGGCATCATAACTGAGCGCGCTACGCCCGAGTGAAAAAGCGAGCTTTAAGGATCTTATAAGTTCCTTATAAGGAGGATAATTTTTTTCAAAAATTTCCTTATAATAGGGATAAAATTTAAATACTACTTATTTAAGAATACATCCATGGAAAAGGGCAAGATAGTAGATTATTTTCTGGAGTATTCCGGTCTCAAGCCTCAGATAATCCCTAGGGAGCTGGAGGTGCCTATGAACTCAGGATTCATCGTATCTATAATTGGGCCGAGGAGGAGCGGGAAAACATACTATCTTTTTCAGTTGTCTAAGGAGCTTGGAGATCATGTTTATTTGAATTTCGAGGATTCGAGGCTCAGAGGCTTAAGTTACCGAGAAATAAGGGGGCTCATAAGAATTTTTATTGAAACATTTAACGTTTTTCCAAAATCCATCTTGCTGGATGAGGTTCAGGAGGTCAGTGGGTGGGAGATTGCTGTCAGAGAACTACACGATTTAAAGAAGCATAGGATTTTTATCACGGGCTCCTCCTCAAGGCTCCTAGGAAGGGAGATCGCAACCAGGTTACGTGGTAGGACCTTATCCTTCCTGCTCCTTCCCTTCAGCTTTAGGGAATTCCTAAGAGCTAAGGGTAAGAATGTGAAGGAGCTGGTAACCGAGGACGAGGCTGCGGAGATTAAAGCATTGCTAAGGGAATACTTGGAGTTCGGGGGCTTCCCCGAGGTTGTCCTTAACGAGACAAAGATAAAAATACTGAGGGAGTATTCTGATCTGATCCTTTTCAGGGATTTTATAGAGAGACATGGTATAAGGAACATTGGAATAGCGAGGTTTCTACACTCCTTCATAATCCAGAATTTTTCAAAGGAGGTTTCCATAGCCTCATTATTTAACAAGGCTAAGGGTAGTGGGTTGAGCGTTGCGAAAGACACTGTCTACAGCTATGTGACAAACCTGGAGGATACCGTCTCATTCTTCTTCCTCAAAAAATATTCCGAGAAGGCTCACTTAAGGGAAACGTGGCCAAAGAAGATATATCTTTGCGACACAGGCCTTTCAAAGGTCATTAGGCTTCACGAGGATTTCGGGAAGCTCATGGAGAATGCTGTTTTCCTGGAATTAAAAAGAAGACAGAATAGGAAGCCGTTGTTAGAAGTTTTCTACTGGAGAGAAGCCAAGCAGGGAGAGGTCGATTTCCTTTTACAGGAAGGCGTTGAAGTTAAAGGATTAATACAGGTCACCTATGCTTCTAGCCGGGACGAGATTGAGAGGAGGGAATTGGAAGCGCTGTTAAAGGCTAATGAACGATTTGATTGCAAAGATCTTTTAGTGATAACTTGGGACTATGAAGACCGTTTAAAAATAGATGGGAAGGACATTAAGCTGATTCCGTTATGGAAATGGTTGCTTATGCCCAGCGCGCGCTAGGAAAAGCGAGAAAACTACTCTTCGCCAGGGTCGGGTAGATCCTGTCGAGGTCTATAGCACACGCTAACAGCCTACCCGGATAGAAGTGAAGCATTAGAACTCATAATATCTGTAGCGCGCGCTATCTCTGCCAAGGAGTGTAGCAAGCTGTACAGAAAAGTTTAGAAAGTGAATTCTTGTGAACACGCACTATTTTAAAAGTCGGTTAATTCAGGAAAAATATACCACCGGCATTATTCTGAAACTGCTTAATTCAAACTGTTTTATTTTTATCTTATCTCCAGCACGCTACCTACCTGCTTATCATCACTACTTCATTCTTCAAGTCGGTGAAATGCTTGTCTCCCGTAACTACCTTAGCATTTGCTCTTCGTGCTGTTGCCAATATTATCGAATCAGCTAAACCCCAATTGCTCACTTTGTTCTTTCTATCGACATCTATCTCGCCTGAGAGCTCCGCAATATCGCGCGACAAGTCTATGATCTCCGTAATGGTTCCAATGAACTCTAGCTTTGCCCTGCTGCCTTCAACCGTTTCCACCCCCCTTTCAATTTCCTTAAGCAGTTTCCTGCTCAGCTCTGCGATTACTACTGTCGGGGTTGCTGAATCCTCCTCCTCGATATAGTGCTTCGCCGCCTCCCCTGGCTTTGAGCCTCTGAAGTACTCTATCCAAGCATATGCGTCAATCACATACTCATAGCTCATGAAATTCTGCTTCCTCCTCTTCCTTAAACCGGGAAAGCTTAGGGTTCGAACCAAACATAGAAGCAGGGATTTCCATCTTTTCAGCTAAGAGCTTTTGCAGGACTTCATCGTAGCTTTTCGCAAACAGCTTCTTCTTTAAAGCATCTAGGAGTTGCCTAGTTCTTCTACTGACTTGAATAGTAGTAGTCATAATTATAGTTATAGCTATAACCCATACTTATATTTTTCTCTCTGGGACTGGTGCAGAACCTGTCAAAAGCACCACAAACCATCTATGTATGGTTTAGCTCAGCCTTTCTTCTATAACAAGGCAGGGATTTGACACGAGTTTGTTTTCCGATCATTATTATCCGCTTAAACGAGGCGTTTGATTGGAAGTAGGCTGAGCGTCTAAAAAGCAGTCCCCAGAATTCCGACTACTATTGCGACTACACCGATTAGTGCTGAAACCCTCTTAGCCATTGACAAGCTTCAAATAATACGAGTAAATTGGGTCGCGCACTATTAAGTCGATGCCTGATCTCACGAGGAACTCTGAACTCAGGGTAGATACTTGGAGGCTACTTAAACAGCTCTAGGAAGTCCTCCTTAAGGAATTCTGATTTTGAATTCATAGCCGCTTCTACCCTCCAGCGCCCCTACTACCTTAGGAGGCCCCACCCTTTAACGAACCTTTTTATTAGCTTAGGAGTTATGCTTTTAAGCGCGCGCACTGGGTAAAACTTATATTTTTGGGTTAAAAATTGAAAAATGGGTAAATGGCAATAGTAAGGGTTGATGAAAGGGGGCGGATGACTATCCCGAGGGAAATGGGTATTAGAGATACAAGAGCAGTAGTGATACCTGCAGGAAACTTCTTCATCACAATACCGCTTCCAAAAGCACCTCGTGAAGAGGCTGAAGGATGGATGGCTACTGTAAAGGACAGGAGGCAGTTGAAGAAGCTGGCTGAGAGCGCTGCCAAGAGAGACGCTGTAAAACGTTCAAAAAGGAGAGGGCAACTTTGATGGTAGAAACCGATATACTTTACGCCTATGTGAAGAAAGAAGACTGGTTAAAGAAAGTTGCTAGAAGCCTAATATTGAAAATTGAAAAAGGCGAGTTCGAAACAGTATATGCATCGAGGGAAGCTCTCCATGAAATGTATTATGTGTCTAGAGAGGAAGGAGTCTCAGTAGACGAGTATATTTCCAGAGTGGTAGCACTAACCAATATAAAGAACTTAGTATTCTTAGAGACAACACATGAAATCGACCTTCTAGCGTTAACTCTGGTGAAGCAATACGGTTTAGAATCGATTTTTGACGCTTACTATGCTGCAACTGCATTAAACCAGGTTCCAGACCACTCGATAATATCTACTGACACTGTTTTCGACAGGATACCTGGAATAGTAAGAATCGACCCTCGTGAAATATAGGGTACAAGTGTGCATGTGGAATTTTTCACTCCTTTTTAATTTTCTTTTAAAGAGGCTAGCCCCTCGTCTTCCTTGAGTTTAATTCGAGTATGCTGTTGAGCCAATCAAGATAATCTGGGTTTCCCATGATTATCGGGACAACTATTATCTCAGGAATATCGTATGGATGATTATCTTTAATAGTCTTCTCAAGCTCGTTGTAAAGGCTTTTAGCGTGCGCACAACTCTTCTAACAACAGACGATAAAGGAGAGATAGATGTATATCTCTCTAACTATGGTTCTAGCGCGCGACTAATTGGAGATTTTCGTAAGAAAGGGCTTTACACTTGCATAGCTAGAGACATAAGAGATCCGGAAAACACTAGGCTGATTCAGGAGATAATTAAAATCCAGCAGAATGTAAGGTCTAACTTGAAGAAATATAGCCTAGGCTTGATAAGGATAATACATGAGCATGTGTTAATCTGGAGGAAGGAGTCTGTTTAAGATCAGGCTTTAAACTATTTTCTTGGCAGCTTCTATAGCCCTCTCCCTCTGCTTTCTACTAACGTAAAGGCCTTGACTTATGCAAGCGTCTAGAATTCGAACGTACTCGTCGACTGATTTTAAGTAGTTGCTTCTCAGCGCATCGTGAAGAATTTCCGTAAACCATCTTGTCTTCACACCCAGCTTCTTCGCGACTTCAATAGCCTGCTTATCGTTAGCAAGGAATATTTCTCCCAGCTCCTTTGCTAAGGCTATAGAGTAGGCTTCTCCAAGACCTAGGCCTCCCTCAATAAGGCTTTCCACAAGCTCGATTGAATGCTTTTCCTTATGGTCTTGAAGAATAATCCATTCTTTTCTGGCTTGGGAGATTAGAGAGAAATCTTCCTCGCTGAGAAAACCCCGTTTATAAAGGTGAACGATGTCCTGCAGACTGGTGAGCAAACCCTTACCGATCCATAAACACTCTTAAGAAGATCCAGCCTTCTTATTTTCGCAAGGTAGATTATAGGGCTTGTGTTAGAAAGCGTCAAACCTTATCTAATCATCTGGTCCCCTTACTGGGATCCTTGCCCTAGCCCTTATGTAGTCAAACTCTGTAACTGGTAAGCCGGCTATTTCAGCAGCCCTGCCTATGGATACTCTACCTTCCATGTAGAGCTCTAAGCCCAGTTTAATCCTGTTCGGAAGCGAGTTAACGTAATCCCAGTCTATGGGCGCAAGTAAATCATCCTCGGTAAACCAGTACTTCTTTGTCTTTAACGCCTCCTGAGACATGCAGTTCAGTGATTAAATACCGTCCTCTCTTTAAATACTTTTTCCATATGCGCAAAATCTAGAAGGAAAGAAGAGCTGTATTATAACATGACTGATAAAACTCATAAGCGCGCGCTGTTCAAAACCGGAGGGATTAAGCAGTAGAGGAGAAAACAGGGGGTGACGATAGGGAGGATGGTTGTCAACGCTTTAGAGCTCTACATGAGCAGAGAAGACAAGGTTTTGAACGAGCTGAAGGGGCTTAGGGCTGAGCTGAGAAGCCTAGCCTATTCAAGCCATATGGTTAAGCAGCCTGAGTAAAACATAGGCGCGCGTTGTTAGCACGCAGCCTCACGCTTAAGATGAGAAAAAAGAGGGTTGCCGGAGAGATTTCTCCTGTTCCAGCACGCACCCTCTATTGCGATGGACTTGGTGCAGGTGATTGTGACGGGCTAGTAGGACGAGGCATTGCTGGAATCGCTTCAATGTTTAGCGTAATGGAAGAGGTTTCTGTCTCAAATAATTTTGCGGCATTCCGCGATAGATTGAGAAAATGGATTGATCTTAGATATAACTCCCATAATAAGGTCCAGAGCTCGCTCTTTGGCTCAATAAATTCTACGTTAAGCCCAAGTCTGATTGCTTCTCTATAATCTATAACTTGGCCATGAGATTTATATCTGGCTCCTCCAACAAGAGCTTCCACTATCTCGTTGACCTTACTTGGATTACTCTTTAACACGCCTTTAGGCAGCCATCTTCTTAGAAATTCGGCAGAGAAATCGATCGCTTCTTCACAGAGTTTGATCATCTCTGACCTGATTTGAGATAGGATTGGTAAGTAAACTTGTGGTGGCTCACCATTAGCTATCCTTTCACGTATTCTCTCTAGTCCTCCAAGATATGTTCTGGCTGGAACGAATTGTACTTGTCCCGTAGGTAGCGGGATAGATATCTGAGGATCAACTGGTCCAAGCTCAGAAAGATAGCCCATGTAGATCTTGTCTGCACCCAGTGCCATCATTGTTGCTACGCGCGCGCTATTTGAAAGTCAGACAAACACTTTCCATCATAGCGCACGCTAGGAGGACTCGTAGCCGGGCTCCTCAAGCTGAGGAGGAATCTTGGCGACTCAAGGTTCTCAGCTGTAACAAGCATGTTCATACTGAACCTCGTGTTAAGCCTAGCGCTCAGCCCGCTGGCTGCGATAGCAGGCCTCGCAGATAGGTTTTAACAAACCTGGCGACCGGTTCAGCGTTGAAGAAAACACGTTAGTAGACTGAAGCACTTTAAATTTAAAAAGCAGTCGGAAAAATATTACAGTAATCATTGGTTTTAAATGAGGGAAAACATGGTGAGAAGTAATGGTCATGGTGTCCGACATAGAGACTACTGCCCAGACCTGTATGAGAACCAAGCTATACTCATCGGCATGAAGAAGAAAGGGGTGATGAAGCAGTGGAAGCTTTGGGAGATGGGTGATGAAGCAGGGATGATACTGCTCGCTCTGAAAGAAATCGAGAAAACAGATGAAACAATAGTTGGATACAACAACCTGAAATTCGACGTTCCATTTATATTTAAGAGACTGGAAATACTAGATGGATCAAGTAGAGAACTGCGCGCGCTAAGAAAACATTATGCAGGTCCTTAGCTTTCCACATAAGGAACTCTTCGAAGTCCAGTGGAAGAAGTTCAAAATAGATTCCTCTACCAACTAGGTGCTTCCCGACTTCCACCTTTATGTCGAATGAACCGGAGCCCGTTAAGAAGATTTTAAGCCTATTCGAGAATAGGTCATGGATGAGCTTCACTCTTCTACCCGCATCCTTGCAATACTGGGCCTCGTCGACGAACAGGATTTTATCTCCCAGAAACCTGCTGGCGAATTTCCTCGGAGCCTCTTCAAACGCCCTCAAAATCTCCTCGTCCTCTAGCGCGCGCATCATCACCCTATGCTCCTTAGCTGCGTTTAACCCTCATAAATTAGCTTAATACCTCTACTGGGAGGAGAAAAACCTTGTAAAAGCATATAACCTGCTAAAATCATTTTAAATTGGAAGGAAATGTCGCAAGTTAGCTTGGAAGATATTTATGCTGAGTTGAAGAATGTTAGTTCGAAGCTTGAATCCGTGGAGAAAACTTTGGAGACTTTAATAATCATGATGCTGCCTGAAGAGGAGATTAGCGAGGATGAGTTAAAGGAAATAGAGGAGGCTGAGGCTGAGATTGAAAGAGGAGAATACATTCTTCTCGAAGAACTCTTGAAAGAACACGGTGTTGAATAGGTGTCTAGATATAGAGTTCTGATTTTAAGAAGAGCCGCTAGGTTTCTGGGCGAAGTGAAGGAAAAGCTGAGGAAGAAAATAATAAGAGAGCTGAAAGATCTGGAGAAATTCCCGTTCTTCACGGAACCGCATGACATAGCTAAACTCAAGGGGAAAGAAGATTATTATAGAATACGCGTTTGAAAAGTAAGAATAATTTTTAAGGTGGATGAGAAGCAGAGAACAATATATATTGAGAAAATAGGATACAGAAGCAGAGCTTACGAATAGAATACTGGTTTTTATTATCCTCTTCTCAATTTGAGAAAAGCGCGCTACTGGGCTGAAACCCCCGGTCCCTGACCTCAAGGGTGAAAAGCATGTTTCCACCCCTCTCCAATGCTAGGCCGTAGAAAACCACGCTGGTTATCCTCCAGGGCAAGGCTGGAGGAGTAAACCTTACCGCGGCGCCGCTAGGGTAGAAGTCTGACCAGCCGTAGTCGAACTCGCCGCCATCATAGGCAAGCTCGAAAGAAGAGGCGTAAACACTTGGAGCAGTGTTGAGAAACAGCGTCGAGAAGGCTAGCAGCAGGAGTGCGAAACCAAGCTTCTTCTATAAGAATGGGAAGAAATATAAAAAATATTGTGTCCCAAAACAACCCAACCAGTCTTTAAACGCATACAGCAACGTTCCAAAAACAACATCCTCAAACCCTTTTATGCACCCATGTTCATCACAACAGGATTGCCAGCTAGAGAATAAAGTTTTTATTATAAAACACGTTAGTGATCGAAGCACTTTAAATTTAAAAAGCAGTTGGAAAAATATTAGCAGTAAGAGCAGAGGAAAACTAGTCTTTGTCGGGATCCGGAAGGCCCCAGTCTGGGTCAACCTTAACCTTTCCAAGCGCTTTCCCCAGAATTATCCTCTGCTCAATAGATGCAACTAGTTTTCTGTAAAGACTGCAGACATCAAGATTAACCGAGCAGGGTCAATGCCAGCCATAACAAGAAATTCAGCTTTCTTTCGCGCGCGCTCCAGTGGAGGGAGAAATTATACAATAGGCTGAGAGAAATAATGAAGGACTACATTACCCCGGAACAGAAAGAAAAATATCCAAACATACCGCCTGAAATCTGGGTTCCGAGAGTAGAAGATTTTAGCGCGCGCGCTACTTTTCCTGAATTACAGTATTAAAGCACTAGACAACATCTCTGAGCAATCAAGATAGAACTAGATTTGCCTTGGTCTTCGTTTCGATATTATTTGCCAGACCGATAAGCGCGCTATATAAAAAAGATGAACGTGCGCTAATCCTTACTAAGGCTTATTAGCTGTAACAGCAAGAACCGGGAAAAATTAAAGAGAATTGAGAAAAGCGGGTTTTGAAAAAAATTACTCCTCGTCCGGGTCGGGCAGGTCCCAGTCGGGATCAGTTTTAACCTGGCCAAGGGCTTTCTAAAGCATAATCCTCTGCTCAACGCTTGCGACGAGCTTACGTGTGAAACTGCAGCTTCAGGATCAATAGACGCGGAGTCGATGCCAACTCTAACAAGGAACTCTAAACTCAGGACATATCGACGGGGCTTATTTGAACATCTTTTAAGAATCTTATTCGATATGTAGCGGTTAAAAACGCTGTGACTTTCGATATGCTTGTCCTCTATAGTGTATGTTGTAGACTAGTACTTCTTTATTTTCAATCTCGATTTTGAATATTATTCTTATTTTCCCTACACGTAGCCTAAGGAATCTTCCCAAGCACCTTTCAGCTTTCTCACGTCTAGACGTGTATGCAATAATGTTCCACCCTTAAGACTATTTAGAAGGTCGCTTAATCTGTCTTCAACCCGTTTCCTCTCTTCTGCTGGAAGCTCCTCTAGAAACTTTAAAGCCTTTCTATGTATCCTTATCTTCCACTCCAATCTACGAAATCCTCTTTACTATAGTCTTCAGGAGAACCTATAAAACTCTCTATTTCCCTCTGCTCCTCCTCATTAACATAGGGAATTAGCTCGACTAAAACTTCTAGTAGAGCTTTTCTAACCTCTTCGCGGACAGCCCTCCTTATCTCGTCAACAGTTATGGAGGACAAGAGTTAACCACCATTACAGCCATTCTAATTCAGCATAGAGAGAGTTTATAAACCTTTTAGAATTAATGACTTCAACGTAGTAATTTAAACAATAAATGTGAAGAAAAATACCTCCGGGAAAATCAGGTTTTGAAAAAAACTACTCTTCGCCTGGGTCTGATAGATCCCAGTCTAGGTCAACCTTGACTTGGCCTAAGGCTTTCTCAAGCATTATGCGTTGCTCAATACTTGCAACAAGCTTACGTGTGAATACTGCAGCGTCAGGATTTAGGCGAGAGGATGCGACTGTTGTTAATTTAAAAGCTTTATGAATTCTTCTTTCGTGATTCCGACTTGAACTATTATTTTTAATAACGTGGTTGGAGCTATGGTTTCGTGCCGTGGTACTACTGTGAACCGGTGTTCCGGCCCCTCTAGGATTAGATGGCTTCCTCTCTGCCTAACCACTTTAAACCCTTTCTTGCTTAATGCCTTAACTACGTCTCTCCAAGAGAGAATTGGAAGCTTACTCAATCGCTACCTCTACCGTCTTTTTCCCCTTCGCCACTCTTTCCCCCAAATGCTCCAAAGCCAGTTCGATAGCCTCCTTCACGTTTCTTATAGCCTCCTCCTCAGTTGCACCCTGCGATATCGCCTGAGGAATCTCGAGGCACTGAGCCACATACAGGCCCGTTTCCTCATCCTTCTCCACGGCGACGGTAAAGGTCTTCATGCGAGGAAAAAGGCTGAAAGGCATTATTAAGCTTTAAGACCAGTTTAAAAATGAGAATTAAGCCATACGAGAAAAAAGAGGGTAAAAGATTTTTAGGGGAAAGAAACACAATAAATATCAGTTTTTAAAAACTACTTTTCGTCAGGGTCGGGCAAGTCCCAGTCTGGGTCAACCTTAACCTGGCCAAGGGCTTTCTCAAGCATAATCCTCTGTTCAACGCTTGCGACAAGCTTACGAGTGAAGACTGCAGCGTCAGGATTAATAGACACGGAGTCGATTCCAGCTCTAACAAGAAACTCAGGGTAGCAAGTTGAACGTTTCTAAGTCTTCATTAGGAAATCCTGTCTTCTCAAGAGGTTTGAACTCGGTTTCTTTCTGTCTGAGGCTACTTTATGCTTCTGACGTACATGTTAAGCTTATTAAGGCCTGAGACGAATTGTTGAACGAGCCTGAATGGAGGACGAGGAGGAGCTTTTGAAGAGGATTGTAGTGAATCCTAAGGTTATGGCTGGTAAACCAGTGATAAGGGGGACGAGGATCCCGGTTGAGCACTGCTGAGGCTGCTGGCTCAGGGTTTAACTTTTCAAGAGATACTTGACGATTACCCTCACCTGACGAAGGAGGACATTACCGCAGTCCTACTTTATGCGGCCAAGATTACTGGTAAGGAAGAAGTGTATCCAGTAACATTGGAATGAGGCTGGAAACGTGAAGCTTCTAGTTGACGAGAGCGTTGGCATAAAAGTCTACTTTAAGCTTAAACAAATGGGTTTCGATGTTGTCACGCCAATTCATTCTATGAAGGGGCGGATGATGAAGAAGTTATGAGGAACATTAGAGAAGTTATAGAACTTTGTTTAGAAGCTGAAAAAGGAAAAGAGTTTACAAAGAAAGAACTAATAGGAGTTCAAAAGATAGAGATCGAGTAAAAATACTATCTTCATCAAGTGGGGAATCTTTTACGAGGCTTAAATACCGTTAACAACGTGCCGAAATGCGAATACTATCTTGGGAGGCCTCACCCTTCAACGAACCTTTTTATTAGCTTAGGAGTTATGTTTTTAAGTCTCTGAAGAAATCAGTAATGCGAGATGGGGAGAGCAACTCTGGAGCAGGTTTACCGTGAGATCCGGCTTCTTAGGGAGGATTTGAACCGTTTGGAGAAGATGCTTATCCCCGAGGCGGAGCCGGAGGAAGATGAGGTAAGGGCAGTAAGAAGGGGCAGGAAAGAATTCCGGGAAAAGCGATGTGTCGAATGGAGCAAAATCAGGAAAAAGATTTAACTTGGCTTTTAAAATCGTCTTAACGCATCGAGCACTTAAAAGCTTTGAAAAGCTTCCTCTAAAGGTGAAAAAACGCGTTTCAGAGGCCTTAGACGCTCTGGTTCAAACACCGGTTCCGTTCAGAAGCTTCGACGTTAACAAACTTAAAGGCTTTAGAAACACCTATAGAATAAGGATAGGCGACTGGAGAATAATCTATGAATATGATTCGAAAGCAAAAGTAATAATCGTCCATGATATACTGGCAAGGAAGAAAGCATACTGATTTTCAATATTTCAAGCAATGATTCTTCAGTCTGCCCTGAGTAAGAGTATCTCTTGGCTATGACCTGCTTTCCTTTCCATATCTTTAGCTGTATGACATGTTTAGGTGTTACAAAGAATCAGCCCCTGGCTAATCATTGCTAGGCTAAGTACAGGTTTGAAGCTGGACAATTCCTATGAGAAAAGAATTTAAAGGCTAGGACCCTATTTAGGGTAACGAGCTGCCATGTTGATTCTAACGATGGAGGAGCTGCTGGAAACGCTTGAGGTGATGCAGGATAAGGAACTCGTCAGAGACCTGAAAGCAGCCATCAAAGAAGCGGAGGAAGGCAAGACCAGACCCCTTAAGGAGCTAATTCGCGAGCTGGGCTTAGAAGGAGAAATTTAGAGTTTACTGACTTACTGCATTCTTAATGTGGTGCGCGCTAAAATATAGCGCGTGAACTATTCGTTAAAGTTAAGGAAAATAATAAGAATAATTCTAAAATACTAATACTCCACCAAGTTTATAACCATTTTTCATCTCTTCAAATTTATCTTTTTTAAATGCAAGAAGAGAGAAAATGCCCATCATCCAGAATGGAAATGTCACCAAAATCGATCCGAATACATAACTTACTGTGAAGTATGGCCTATGAAAATTATTGATAATCGACATCGTAATAAGTGTAACTGCTATACCAAACCCACCAATAGCAAGAAGGGAGAATATTATTTTTGCCACTTTAGAAATTTTCTCAAATTTTGAGGGATATACAAGATATGCACCTAACAACAGTGAAATAACAATAGGAAGAGTAAACACATACATCCATACTTCAAGACCCCAGGCAACAAATTTACCTTCATTTTGCATTGTGTAAGTGGAAGGAAGAGAAAGCCATTCTTTAATGAGATCGACAGAAGCAACAACAAAAAGCACAACTGCCACAGTCAAGAGCACCACTGCCAAAATTTTTCTACTCTTTACATTGTTCATTTTGTACCTCATATGAACCACACTATTGAGGCTACAAAGCCCCCTAAAATTGTTTGTAAGATGTCTATCTGGCATTTTATTTATCTCCTTTATTCTCCTTATCTCAATCAATCCTTTATTATTCAATGTTTCGATCCTTATAAATTTCATCCTTCAGCAGGCGAAAGGCAATTTCACTTAACGTCCTGCGTATAAAAGAAGTTGCCGAAGGCAATTTGGGCGAAGCGCGCGCGTTACCTAGCCAAGGGCTTTCTCAAGCATAATCCTTTGCTCAATAGATGCAATCAGCTTACGTGTAAACACTGCAACATCAGGATTGATTGAGATAAAGTCGATGCTGCATCTAACGAGGAACTCGTTAAACTCCCGATGGATACTTGAGGGCTACTTAAACAGCTCTAGGAAGCCCTCCTTAAGGAATTCTGATTTTGAATTCATAGCCGCTTCTACCCTCCAGCGCCCTTACTATCTTCAGGATAAGCATCTTCCACCTCTCGCCATCCATTGTAAAACGGGAAACTTAGCTCGGAAGAGGCGCAGAGCGGGCTCTATGAAATGGGTAAAGAATCAAGGTGCGAAAAGCCGATAAAGTTTATATAGTAAGAAAAAGGTTACACATTGAAGATGGAGTTTACAGTAATCATAGAGAGAGATGAAGACGGTTATTATGTGGCAGAGGTCCCTAATCTAAAAGGTTGCTACACTCAGGGAAAGACATTGGAAGAAGTTATGAGGAACATTAGAGAAGTTATAGAACTTTGTTTAGAAGCCGAAAAAGGAAAAAAGTTTCCAAAGAAAGAACTAATAGGAGTTCAAAAGATAGAGATCGAGTAAAAATACTATCTTCATCAAGCGGGGAATCTTTTATGAGGCTTGTTCCGGTTTCCGGCGAAGAATTAGTGAAAATCCTCTATAAGAAAGGTTTCATAATAAAAAGGAGGAAGGGAAGCCATGTTCAACTGGAGGACGCTGAAGGAAGAAGAGTAACAGTGCCAATACACCCGGGAAGAGTTATTGGAAGAGGGCTGTTGAGAAAAATATTGAGAGACGCAGAGATATCTATAGAAGAATATGAAAGGCTTAGACAAGGAAATACTGAGACTTAAGGAGTAGAAGAGCTTATTTGATCTTCCGAGGCAGCCTAACCTTTATAGCGCGCGCCCTACGCGTAGCCTCAGGAATCCTTCCCAAGCACCTTTCAGCTTTCTCACGTCTAGACGTGTATACAATAATGTTCCACCCTTAAGACTATTTGGAAGGTAGCGCGCGCGGAAAAAGGACAGCTTTATGAGTGGATACTTTAAATTCCTATTGCCCATGATCAAGGATGTGAAAAAGTGGTGAAGTATAAAATAGGATTAACTGACGGGGGAGTAAGTCAAAAGCCAGTTCAGACCATTGATTTATTTAAGTTTGCCACTTCTAAGAATAATTCATTTTACATAATAGTTGATTTAAGCAATTATATGCTAAACTCATCGTTCTAAGTAAACTTTATTATGATTTTTATTGCGGACTATTTGAACCTGTAAATTACATCTCTAGCGCGCGCTTTCGAAGCTTATAAGGCTCTTATTAACTATGTTAGAGAGAGGCTGCTCCCTCTCCGTTTTTAACCTTCATAAACAGGCTTTTGACAGAGCGCGCGCGCTTTTCTTAATCCTTTTTCTTTCTCCTTTCGGAGGTAATCTGTTGCGACATACACTCCTGCAAACCCTATACTTTCCTTACCTTGTCTTTTAACGGTTGACGCAGCATTCACTATGTTTCAACACTTGTTATACCCATGCGAGTAATTGTTTCTCTAAATGGTTTATAAGTTTCTTCTAACAAGCTTCCTACGCATGTATGAATACCTGAATTATAGTCCCAATAAATTTCAAGAAGCGGATTCCATGGATTTTCAATAAAGTATACTTAGTAGCGCGCGCGCTCTTCATCCATAGCTATTACTATCTCAGCTGATGAAAAGGAAGGAGGTTTAAGCAGGATGTTTCAGGTTGACATTCCTGTATGACTAGGCTGGAGATTGCTGTAGCAATGGTGCATACCTGTTAACAGCGTTTAAAAGAAGGGTTCTTTGCGAGGTTCTGTCTAATTTTCCACGAACAGCCTGTTCTAAATGTTCGAACAGAGCGTTCCAAAAACTAGGATAATTAAGCCGTAGAGCTGACCATAGATGGTGAAAACCGGATGGTGGGAAGCAGTTTGATAAGAAGAGGATTGGTTGCAGCCCTTTTATTGATTATTATCGTTTCAAGCTTCTTAACGGCCTTCATCATCCAAATAAAAAATGAGGAGAATAGTGTTGGAGGTTTGAAGTGCTTCGCCTCCTACGAGGAGATCAAGAGTTTCGTTAAGGCTAGGGCTGATGAGATTCGTGGGTGCTTGTTTTACCGTTTCTCCATCCCTCTGCTGACAGATAGTGCGCTCGGGGTTCCAAAGGCTGCTCTTGAGTACTCAACCACAAACATTCAGGTTTCCGGGGTGGATGAGGCGGACACTGTTAAGACGGATGGCAGGTACATCTACATGGCTTCTGAAAACGGTGTTTTCATAGTTGAAGCCTACCCTCCTGAAAGCATGAGGATGGTCTCCAAGATAAGTGTCGACGGATATCCGATAGGATTGTTTGTGAACAACGGCAGGCTTGCAGTAATAATGTATGAGAACCTTCCTATGGAGGATGAGTACTACGGGTCGTGGGGGGTCTCGTTGACAATATACGATGTTTCTAATGTTCAGAACCCTAGGCTCGTCAGGAAGGTTTTTGCCGAAGGAGGATATGTTGGTTCAAGAATGATTGGGAAGCATGTTTACATGGTTACGGCTAAGCCGGCAGTCAGGCCTCTCGGGAAGGATTTTGAAGTCTTGTTCCCAAGGATTGTTTTAAAAGGCGTCGCCATCAATATTCCCCCCGAGAAAATATTTTACTCGAACAGGACTGAGGCCCCGGAGAGCTACACGATCATAACCGCGACGGACCTTTCCGCTGAGGAAGGAGGAGTGGAGTCTAAGGCTGTTCTAACAGGCTACGCATCCTGCATATATGTTTCCCTTAGCAGTATATACGTCGCAATGCCTAGGGGAATATGGATTCACGACGCAGGAGAATTCACGGAGATACATAGGATCAGGATCAGCAGCCTCGAGATAGAATGCGAGGCGAGCGGCGAGGTTCCGGGCAGGGTTTTAAACCAGTTTTCGATGGACGAGTATCAAGGCTATTTCAGGATAGCCACAACCACCGGCTATGTTGCAAGGCTTCTCAGCCAGGCTACTAGCGCCAACCATGTTTACATCCTGGATTCTGAGACTCTGAAAATCGTAGGCAGGCTTGAGGACCTTGCTCCAGGTGAGGAAATATACTCTGCGAGGTTCATCGGCTCCAGATGCTACCTTGTAACGTTCAAAAAGGTCGACCCGTTTTTCACCATAGACCTCAGCAACCCTGCTGAGCCAAGGCTACTGGGTAAGCTTAAGATACCCGGGTACTCAGATTATCTTCATCCTTACGACGAGAACCATCTGATAGGAATAGGTAAAGACGCGGTTGAGGCGGAGGAAGGGGATTTCGCGTGGTATCAGGGTTTGAAAATATCCCTGTTCGACGTTTCAAACGTGACCAGCCCGAGGGAAATCGGCAGGATAGTTATTGGCGACAGGGGGACGGACTCACCGGTATTAAGGGACCATCATGCCCTCCTCTTCGACAGGAAGAGAAGCCTGCTCGTCATACCTGTACTGGAGGCAAAAATATTCCGAGAGAAATATCCTGGTGGTGTTCCGCCTAACACTTACGGTGAATACGTGTTTCAAGGAGCATACGTCTTCAACATATCTCCCAAGGAAGGTGTAAGCCTGAGAGGCAGGATAACGCACCTTGAAGACACGGAGGACCTGAAGAAGAGCGGGTACTATTTCAACTCAAAGCATGAGGTGGTGAGAAGCCTCTACATCGGAGACGTTCTATACACGGTTTCCAGCTTGAAGATTAAGGCGAACAGTCTTACAGACCTCTCCGAGATACGTTGGATCGAGCTGGGCTAAGCAGTCCTGTTCTTTCCACTATGTTTAAGGAATTCCTCAAAGTCCCTGTATCTCTTTTTCAAGCCTCTCCGCAAACTCCTTGTCTAAGAAGGCTTTGAGGCGTTTAACACTAGTGTCGTAGGCATCTATAACCTCCTCCTCTAGTGTTCCAGCATATTTGGCCTCAGGATCTATATCATCAAGCATCTGGACGAGTATCCTTCTCTCCTCCCTCGGCATTATCTTCTCATCCATCATGGCGGCAGCCCTGGCGTTAATCCCCTCGTCTAGAAGATGCTTTAAAGCTTTGAAGGAAAGCTCGTAGAACCTTCTCTAGGCGCCCGTCCTCATCGTGAAACCCTCTGGTGTAGCAGCCTTGAAAGAAACCTTGACGTAGAGCTTACTCTTAAACTAGCGCGCGCTGATTAATTCTATTGTTCATGCGTTTCGAAAATTGTTCGCAGATTTAATTCATCAAATGTTATCTTAAAATTTTTGAAAACATCCATTCTTCCGAGAAGCCTCGGCACCTCGTCGGAATCAGCAAATGCAATATTGGCTTTAAAAATTGTTTCACCTATCCTCGCTTCAACATTATGCACGTAAGCTGGGATAAGTATTTTTCCTATGCCAACGATGGGCCTGTATTCACCCTCGTAAAGATCTAAACCTAGCAGTCTGGAATCACCCCTCATGAAAAGTGAAATATCGGCACCAGAATCGACATAAGCTCTAAAAGCAAACCATCCTTTCTCCTTGGATTTTAAGTAAAGCAATACTACCGGCCTGTGTACTATTCCCCTCCTCGTAGATTCGGAAAGATAGTTAAAAACGTAGCGTTTCAAAGTATGAGTTCATCCACGATCTGAATGTAGTATAGTTCTATTTGCTCAGGCTTTAAATCGGGGTATTTCTCCAAGGCCTTCTCCAAGGCTTCTACAGGAGTGTCTCCGCAAGCAACTATTCTTCCATCGTGCAGAGCCACATGCCTGCCCTTAAACTTCTCATAATCCTCACGGCTTATCTCAGGAGACCTGTAGACTACTTCAGACATTATCTAGCACTATTTTGAAGTATCTTAAGGCAAGTTTTAAGTTTTACCCTAATACTATTCTTTCATAAGAAGATAAAAAGAGCAGTTCTCAAGATGGCAAAAATAGTGTTGGAAAGGGTTTGAGGAAAGCGTTACGGTTACGAGATTCACTGATCGCGCGCTACGCGGTTATCTCCTCCTGTCTTAAACTTCCATTTAAGGGCGCCATTCTGGCTCAGAGCATAAACATATCCATCCCGATTCCCCACATATACTGTACCATCCAGACCTATTGCTGGAGAGGAATCTAGGACATCACTCTCCATTCTGAACTTCCATTTCAACGATCCGTCTGGATTTATCGAGTAAAGGTTTCCATCATAGCTACCGATATAAATTATACCATCAGGACCCACTGTTGGAGAAGAAATAATAGCAGAGCTCGTCTCAAACTTCCATTTCAACGATCCGTCTGGATTTATCGAGTAGAGGTTGTAGTCATTACTGCCAACATATATCGTACCATCTGAGCCTATAGCTGGAGAAGAAGAAATGGCTCCTTTTGTTTTAAACCTCCATTTTAACAACCCATCTGGAGTTATTGCATAGATATTGCAATCGTCACTACCAATGAATATTATACCATCCGAACCTATCGCTGGAGAAGAAGAAACTGGGCCATCTGTCTTGAACTTCCACTTCAGCCTACCCTTTTGAGCCCCAAGATACTGGGTTCTTCCGGTATGTTGATAATCATGTCTAAACATGGGCCATGGGGCTTGACTAGGTTCATTATTATTCATGCCGTTACCACCTTACCCAGTCCATGTTGTCGAAAGAGTACTTCCTCACGTATATTACGATTTTATCCTGCCTATAAATAACTATGAAGCCATAGCCTTGGTTCGGAAGAACTAATCCTTCAGTCTTAGCCTCGTTCGAATGCTCTTCAAGATCTTTCTTAACCCTATTGAAGATTCCCAAATCCATCTTCTCATCGGTCCATCTTGACTCGGCTTCCCCGAAGAATGTTATCCTATTATCATCCTTTACCATCATGTCTGCCAAGTAGTTTCCACGGTTGCTTCCTGTTATGTCAATGATGACTGAGTAACTTTCAGGCAATCTAAATTTTTCTCCACGGATTCAAGCTTCGAACTAACATTCTTCAACTCAGCATAAATATCTTCCAGGCTAACCTGCAACATTTCCTCCAGTTTAAAATGATTCTAGCAGGTTATATGCTTTTACAAGGTTTTTCCTCTTCCCATTAACGCGCGCTCTGAAATTATTCTTTAGAGAATTTTCTATTAACGGCTGTTTTATTCGTCTATTGTTCAGATAATGGTAGTTCTCTTACTCTAATCCTTTGCTCCTCTACGACTACGATGATGCCCCTTTCAAGCTTATCCATCGTTTTATGAAGAGTGTATGAGAGCTTTTTATTTATGTTCTCGACAGTCGGCTTTCTAAGGCGCAGCAATATTACTGACGGTTTTCTTCTTCCAAGAAGGGCGATTATCCGACCGACATCCAGATCCATGGTTATTAGAACCATTGAGTTCACAGCCGCGTAGTCGATTATTTCCCGATCCTTTGACCTTGAGAGCCCAAGCACACTAGCCCTATCTACTTCATATCCTAAGCTTCTCAGAAACTCAACCGTCTTTGGCGATATGCACATGTTGGCTAGGAATCTCATGGGATTATCGGTATGGATGCTTCTGTGGTCGCCCAGGCAGCGTACTCTAAAGCCTGTCTAACATCTTCCTCCTCAAGCTCAGGATAATCTTCCAGTATTTCTTTAACGCTCTTGCCTGAGGCTATCAGCTTGATTATGAGGGATACTGGAATCCTCAGGCCTCTAATACATGGCTGGCCACCCATAACATCCGGGTCAATAGTAATCCTGTCAAGATGAAGAGTCCTCTTGAGATTCATTGTATTCCAACCCTAGAAAGGGGTTGAAGATATTATTAAGCCTTTAGACTATTTAATCAAAGGGAAAAAAGGAAGAGTCAAAAAAGCTAGAGGAAGCTGGCAAATCTAATATTTTAAAAACCCTACTCTTCGTCAGGGTCAGGAAGGTCCCAGTCGGGATCGGTTTTAACCTGGCCAAGAGCCTTCTCGAGCATTATTCTCTGCTCAATAGATGCAACAAGTTTACGGGTGAAGACTGCAGCATCAGGATTAATAGACACGGAGTCGATTCCAGCTCTCACGAGGAATTCTGTGAACTCAGGGTAGACACTTGGAGCCTACTTGAACAGCTCAGGGAAGTCTTCCTTGAGGAATTCTATCTTTTCAAGCGGAAACTTCGGCAGCCTCTTCATCTTCCTGTCAACATCGATAACGATGTTCTCTTTATCCAAATCCTCCTTTTTTATCACCTTTCTGAGGTTTATCCTTCCAATCCTATCTGGCTTGCCGAGGAACTTCAGCCCCTTATCGCTCTTCATTGCCAAGCGCAACCTGTTTCCACCCAAATCATAATACTTCACCCACCAATATTCCCAGATAGAATGCTTCCATGCTTTCTCGCCTTCCCTGTCTGCCACCGGCCACTTGCAAAGACGGCGTTCCTCAAATCTACTAAGGGAGAAGCCCTCAATTGGAGTAACGTCTGGGAAGTAGCCGATGCGTCTGCGGAAAGGGTCCTCCGGGAAAAGCATTGTACCTTCGTAATAGCTTCTTCTTTCCTCACTGGGTAGCCAACTCCTAATCTTCTCTCTAAGCTTTGTTAGTGCATCAGCCTTCCTTAACGTACTCTCAATTATCTCATCATCACTCATTCCAACTGTCCTGAACTTCAATGAGCAATCAAAAGAGCGAGTATCTAGTATTGGATGTAACACAATCTCAGATTTATCAATACTATATGAATTACAAACTTCATCTATGAATTTGAGGAAGATATTGAAATCCTTAACTATAGCAGGTACAAACATTGCCATTTTCATTCTGTCTTCCCTGTCTAAAAGATTACATGAAGGTATATCTATTGCATAATATGCAATAGATAAAAATTCTAAATCAGTATCTTCGCCCTTTTGAACTTCAACATAGTCATTACCTATCTTTACCCATTTAATGGATATTGGATATGGATCTATCCAATCATCAGGCCATTTAATCTGTTTGCCGCCATCAAAGTAGATCTTGTAGAGGTTTCCTTCGGTATACATCTGGCCTAGTTCTCTTCCATCAGGAGATTTTACAGGATATCTGAAGAAGCTCTCTTTATGCTTTTCTCTATACAACCGGCTTACATTAACGCATATAGGATGATTCTCACCTTTCTCTATGGCGAATTTATTGTCACTACTCTCATTTAATATTTTGCAAAGTTTTTCTGCAATCAATCTATGCCTGTCTGCTATTGAAGGTCGTGCGTCTTCGTTTCTTCCTTCAACATTAATAGACAACTTTAATAATCACCTTAGGGTTTAGGTATTTTAACTCTTTCCCATAGTATTTCAACACGGCTCTTTGTTATTCTAATTGCGAACGCATAGCCATATTCTGGAAGCTCGTAGCCTTTTTTAACAGCAGCCTCAACACGAGACCCTGGTTTACCATCTTCTTTGGCAAAAGAATACTTAGCGCGCGCGTAGCTTTAACAGTAAGAGCCGGAGAAAATTAAATAGAATTGAGAAAATCAGGTTTTGAAAAAAACTTACTCCTCGCCAGGGTCAGGAAGGTCCCTGTCGGGGTCAGTTTTGACTTGACCGAGGGCTTTCTCAAGCATTATGCGTTGCTCGATGGATGCGACTAGCTTGCGTGTGAATACTGCAGCATCAGGATTGATTGAGACAGAGTCGATTCCAGCTCTGACAAGGAACTCTGTAAACTCAGGATATATTAGGATGCTTATTTTAACATTTGAGGAGTCTTCACCGGGAATTCCAAGATGCATGTTTCCTACTTGGGAAAAGGTTAAAATTAAGAATTCCGTGTCTTGATTGAAGAGGCTCGGTTAGGATGAGGAGAAATTTGAAAAGAGTCGAGGAAATGAAGGAC